>Ga0209906_100007_pt1 | contig 624854 bp, 477 predicted proteins | sample FECB24metaG_FD_188303 | JGI IMG/M metagenome (GOLD analysis project Ga0209906, IMG submission 188303) | Cyanobacterial communities from the Joint Genome Institute, California, USA from Joint Genome Institute, California, USA - FECB-24 metaG... ...
CCGGGACTACGCCCGCCAGCAGGGCTTCAAGGGGGCCTTCTACATCGAGCCCAAGCCCATGGAGCCCTCCAAGCACCAGTACGACTTTGATGCGGCCACGGTGGTGGGCTTCCTCAACCGGCACGGGTTGGCCGATGACTTTGAGCTGAACATCGAGACCAACCACGCCACGCTGGCCAACCACACCTTCGCCCATGAGCTGCAGGTGGCGGCCGATGCGGGCATGCTGGGTTCGATCGATGCCAACCGGGGCGACTACCAGAACGGCTGGGACACGGATCAGTTTCCCATGGACCTCTATGAGCTGACCGAAGCGATGCTGGTGATCCTGGAAGCGGGTGGTCTGAAGTCGGGCGGGGTGAACTTCGACGCCAAGACGCGGAGGAACTCGACCGATCTGGAGGATCTGTTCATTGCGCACATCGGGGGCATGGACGCCTTTGCGCGGGCCGCGATCGTGGCGGAGGCCATCCTGGAGAAGTCGCCGTACCGGAAGCTGCGATCGGAGCGGTACGCGAGCTATGACAGTGGTGAGGGGGCACGTTTTGAGCGGGGTGAGCTGACGCTGGCGGATCTGCGCCAGTATGCACTGGCGCAGGGCGAGCCGCGGCAGGTGAGCGGTAAGCAGGAGCTGTTCGAGGCCATCATCAATCAGTACATCTAAAGGATAGTGAACAAAAAGCAGCCGGGTCGTCTTCTGACGACCCGGCTGCTTTTTGTTATTTTGGATACCTCCTGTTCATTCATTTGGTCAGGATGATAGAAACGTTACCCTGGCAAACCGGTAAGCGGTTGACCTGAAACTGGTGTCATTTACCGCTTTTAAGCGACGAATGGCGGACGACCAGTTCAGAATGAAGAATGATCTTGTTCGTTGTCTGAATGTCCAACAGGCCGTTCAGGTGGTTGATCAAACTTTGGGCCGCGACTTCGCCCATTTTTGCCCCGGGATAATGAATCGTGGTCAGGTCCGGCTCGACAACCTGCGACACCGGGTCGTCGTTGAAGCCCACTACGGCAATATCGTCGGGAACCGAAACGCCCAGCTTCTTTAACGTAATCAGACAGCAGACCGCGCAGAAATCGTTGGTCACAAAAACGCCGTCGGGGCGTTCGGGCATGGCCTGCATGCGTTTAGCGGCTTCTGTACCCGCTTCCTGACTGAGGTCGGTGATCATCACAAGCGATTCGTCGAACGGTAATCCATGTTGCCGCAGGGCCTGCTGATAGCCCGTTAACCGATCAGCGTATACGTTCCGCTTCAGGTTGCCCGTTACGTGTACAATCCGTCGGCATCCCTGTTCAATCAGGTGCGTTGCGGCATCATAGCCGGCTTTAACGTTGTCGATGACAATGCTGGTGCATTGCTTGTGCTCAATAACGCGGTCAAAGAACAACAAAGGAATACCCTTCTTGATAAAAGCCTCAAAGTGGTCGAATTTATCGGTATCGTAGGCAACGGACACCAGCAGCCCATCGACCCGGCTATTAAACATGGTCTTGGCGTTGGCAATTTCTTTCTTAACCGATTCCAGTGACTGGCTGATAATCAGGTTGTAGGAGGCTTCGTTGGCTACTTTCTCCATTCCGGCCAGCACGGTCGACATGAAGTTACTGTTCAGGCGGGGTACAATGACGCCAATTGTATTAGTCCGTTGTCGACGCAGGTTGCTGGCGAACGTATTGGTGCGATAGCCCATCTGCCGCGCCATGGCCGTGATCAACGTTTTGGTATCGCTGTTAATGGCCGGATGGTCGTTCAGCGCCCGGCTAACCGTTGCGGGCGACAACTTGAGCCGTTTAGCAATGTCATATATAGTTATTTCTTTCTCCATGAATGTATGCGGGCAATCGTATTCGTGGTTAGGTATAGCATTAATTATGCAATCGATTGATAGCACTTGTTAAATATTATTCCAAAGTACGTATTTATTTAAGCCGTTCCCGCGCTTCTGCCTGACTTTTGATTGCGTGATTATTGAAAGGGTACATAAATAGGGTTAAATCAGGGCATTTGTCTTCTTTTCAGCACCACAATCAGCAAAATAGTAATACAAGGATAAAATACCAGATCAGCTCAGTTGACAGAAACAAGCGGTTGATTATTGACTTGAAAAAGGCTGTAGCACCGAAAAATGAAACGAAAATTAAAAATTTTTATGCAATCGGTTGCAAAAGATCAGAAATTGTAGGATTTTTAGACGCTAAATGTAGACGAATCAGCTAGGATCGTCGGCCTGTTCTAAAAATCCATACGTAGTAGCAGTAAGGACTAACCAATGATGACCCGTTAATTATGGAAGTTTTACCTCAACAAACTCAACCCGCTCTGCCGGTTCGACTACCCGGATCTGCAAAGCGTATCCTGTTATCCCTATTTATATGCCTCAGCAGCATGGCGGCATTTGCCCAGACCAGCCAGGTGAAAGGGGTGGTTCTCGACGAAACCAACCAACCGCTGCCCGGCGTCAGTATTCTTGTTAAGAACACCCAGCGAGGGACGGCGGCCGACGCCAATGGTCGGTTCACCATTGCCGCCGAACGCGGGAATATCCTGGTCCTCTCGCTGGTTGGCTACGCCAGTCAGGAGGTAACCGTTGGTAATCCAGCGGAGGAACTGCGCGTACAGCTCACACCGGCCAACAACCAGTTGAACGAAGTGGTCGTGGTTGGTTACGGTACCCAGCGCCGTTCGGACCTGACGGGGTCGGTCGTGTCGGTGGATGCCAAAGCGTTGAAAGAAGTGCCCTCGGCCAACGTACTGCAGGCATTGCAGGGCCGTGCGGCCGGAGTTGACCTGGCTCGTACGGGTACGGCACCGGGTGCCGGTGCTCAGCTCCGGATTCGGGGTAATCGCTCGCTGAGTGGGTCAAACGACGCCCTGATTGTGGTAGACGGTGTACCCTACGGTGGCAGCCTGAACGACCTCAATACCGACGACATTGCGACTATCGACATTCTGAAGGATGCGTCGGCCACGGCCATCTATGGGTCACGAGGTTCAAACGGCGTATTGATCATCACCACCAAGCGCGGTCGGGCGGGAAAACCGCAGGTCAGTTACAACGCCTACGCCGGTCAGAATACCGTGCTGGGCCAATACCCGATGCTGAACGGTGCTGAGTTCAAAGCGATGCGCGATCTGGCGCAGTACAGCGCCGGGTACTCGCCCGACGAAACGGCGGGTATCGCAGCCGGAACCTCTACCAACTGGCAGGACCTGCTCTATAAAAAAGGCTTCGTTACCAATAATGAGCTCAGTCTGTCGGGCGGAACGGACAACACGCAGTACAGTTTTTCCGGCGGTTATTACAAGGAAACGGGTGTAATCACGGGGCAGTCGTTCGAGCGGTTTTCCCTGCGTACGTCGATTGATACCAAAATTGGAAACCGCGTAAAAGTTGGGCTGACAAACCTGAGTAACCTCAACTACACCCGTGGGGAAGGGGTGAATCCGATCTACAACACACTGCGGCTAAGCCCGCTCACTTCGCCTTACCTGCCAGACGGTTCACCTAACCTGCGCCCGCTGCAGGGAACAATCGATGAACTGTCGAGCATGAACCCAATTACGCTGGAAGACGAAAATGCCATTGTGCAGCGTCGGCGTCGGATCACTACGTTCAACAGTCTCTATGGCGAAGTGCAGATCATTGACGGGCTCAAGTACCGGCTGAACGTCGGGCTGGATTTCCGGCAGGAAAACTTTGGCAGCTATACCGGGCCGAATACGATCATCAACCCCGGCTCGACCCTGCCGACGCAGAACAGTGCGGCCGTACAGAATGGTGAGTCGTACCGCTACACCATCGACAACATCGTTACCTACGATAAGGTGCTGGCTGAAAAACACCGCCTGACGTTCACGGGTTTGTACGGCGTTCAACAGGATCGCGGCTTTACCAACCGGGTCGAAGCGACGGGTCTGCCCGCCGACTACATCCAGTATTATAATCTTAATCTTGCCAGCGGTACGCCCGTAGTGCCGGCGGGTGGCAATAACAGCTTTAACCGGAGCGGTCTGGTGTCGATCATGGCCCGGGTGAACTACGTATTCAACGACCGCTATCTGCTGACGGCTACGTTCCGGCGCGACGGCTCGTCGGTGTTTCCCGAAGGTACGTGGCTGAACTACCCCGCCTTTGCCCTGGGCTGGAACATCAGCAACGAAGATTTTATGAAGGAACTGACGTTCATTTCGAACCTGAAGCTGCGGGCCGGTTACGGGATCACGGGGAACCAGGGCATTCCGTCCGGAGCGACGCGGGGCAGTCTGTCGACGAACCGCTATAACTTCGGTACCGTCAACTCGCTGGGCTACTTTGTGAGCAGCCTGGGCAACCGCGACCTGCGCTGGGAATCGACGAGCAACACGAACCTTGGCGTTGATTTTGGCTTCTTCAACAACCGCATCACCGGCTCAATTGACCTGTACCGGCAGGTTACGGATCGCCTGCTGGTGCAGAAAAACCTGCCCCTCAGCAACGGTGCCAACAGCTACTGGACCAACGCGGCCAAAACCCAGGGACAAGGGGTTGAGGTAGTGCTCAGCACCGTAAACGTTGACAACCGGACGGCCGGCTTCAAATGGACAACCGACCTGAACTTTGCCATTAACCGGGAGAAAATCGTAGCGCTCGAAGATCCTGCCAAAACCCAGGACATCGGCAACGGCTGGTTCGTCGGACAACCGCTCAATGTCATCTACGATTATAAGAAAATCGGTATCTGGCAAACCAGTGAGGCTGAGCAGGCCAAGCAGTTCAATGCCGTGCCGGGACAGATTAAGCTCGAAGACCTCAACGGCGACGGCCGGATCACTGATGCCGACCGTACGATTGTCGGCTCGTTCCAGCCGAAGTGGATCGGTGGGATGACGAACCGGTTTACGTATAAAAACTGGGACTTGACCGCTACCATGAACGCCCGCATCGGCAACACGCTGGTGGCGACGTATTTCCAGAATGACGGAACGGGCACGGGGTACGCTTTCCTGAACAACGGCCGGGTGAACCAGGTGAAATTTGATTACTGGACAGTGAACAACCCGACCAACGCGTTCCCGCAACCGGCTCCGGGCGACCGTATCAATTACTCCTCGACGCTGGGGTACCACGACGGCTCGTTTGTTCGGATGCAAAGCCTCAGCCTGGGCTATACGGTACCCAACAGTTTCCTGAACAAGATTGGCTTCGGATCGGCGCGGGTCTACCTCACGTCGCGGAACCCATTCCTGATCTACTCGCCGTTCGTAGCGAATGGATTAGGTATTGATCCCGAGGGAACCGGTACTGGTGGGGCAGTGCCGACGCAGGGAGCCAGCAGCGGTACGGGCGTATCCACGCGGGCAATCACCGTTGGGTTGACGACTCCGCCGACCCGCCAGCTGCTGATTGGTGTAAACCTTAAATTCTAAATTACTGCTCCCAACTCGTTCAGTCAGGTTGGGGTAGCCAAATGCAAATACATCATGACAATCAATAGAAAATTAAAACTAAGCAGTGTGGCTCTGACGTTGATGGCCCTGCTGTCGACAAGCTGCCAGAGTGTTCTCGATCAGGAGTTTCGCTCAGAACTGGGCCCCGAGTTCTTCGCCACGGCCGGCGGACTGGAGGGCGGTATTACGGCCTCGTATTCAATCATGCGTTTCTTCTGGGGCTCAGAAGGGTTTACCTACACCGCCAACGCTGGTACGGATGAGTCGATTCTGGGAGCCAGCGACGGCGACCGGACGTACTTCGAGTATGCCAACATCCTGCCGTCGAACGGGAACATTACCGGTATCTGGAACAACGCCTATCAGGCCATTAACAACCTGAATGGAGTGCTGAAATTTGGACCGAGCGCGAACATTGACGCGGCTCGTCGGACAACCCTGCTGGCCGAAGCCAAATTCCTGCGGGCGTTCTACTACTTTGAACTCGTGAAGACGTTCGGAGACGTACCACTGAGTCTTCAGTTTATCGACGTACCGACTACATCGGCGGCCCGGGCACCCATCGCTGATGTGTATGCCGCGATCATTAAGGACCTGACCGAGGCTATTCAGGAGCTGCCCAACACGGCTACTCCCTCAAAAGGCCGGGCGGCCAAGCCGGCTGCGCTGCACCTGCTGTCGAAAGTATACCTGACTCGCGGCTGGTCGGCGGCTGCTCAGCCAACGGATTTCCAGAACGCCTACACCACGGCTAAGCAGTTGATCGACAACCAGGCTACGTATGGGGTAGGGCTGGAGCAGGATTTTGCGAACGTACACCGCGAAGGCAACGAGTATGGTAAAGAAGTGCTGTTCGTCGTAGACCGCAACACCGATCCCAGCTACGCAGAAAGCCAGTTCAATAACTCGCCCCAGATAGCAAACGGCAACAAAGAGAACCGGTCAAACTTCTTCTGGGTGTCGCTGTATACCAACGCCCTGAACGTCAACGCGGGGATCAGCGGAGCGCCAAATAACACCATCGCCGTGATGGACCGCGATTTGCGCAATGGTCGTCCGTTCCGGCGGTTCCGGCCGACCAATTACACGCTGAACACGGCTTTTGGCGATCGCGCGAACGATTCGCGTTATTTTAAAACGTTTCAGTCGGCCTGGATTTTCAACCGGACGGTACCCGTAACGACTTCCCGCGGTACGTTGGCAGTTGGCGATACAGCTATCTGGATGCCAGGGGTAGAAGTGACCGAAGCCCAGCGCCGGGCGTTCAAGGGAGTAATCATTGCGCCGTCGCAGTATACTGCTGACCTGCACCCGACCATGACGAAGTATGCCGCCGTAAACCGACTGACGGTCAATGAGTCGTCGTACCGGCCGTATATCCTGTTCCGGCTGGCGGATACGTACCTGCTGGCGGCTGAAGCATACATCAAGGATAACAAACCCGCCGAAGCAGCCGCACTGATCAACGCCGTCCGGCAGCGGGCCGCGTATCGGGCGACCAACACGGCCGCGCAGAACACAGCCGCAGCCGCTGCGTTGACCATTACCCCAGCGCAGGCCACGATTGACTTCCTGCTCGATGAGCGGACGCGTGAGCTATACGGCGAATACGTGCGCTGGCAGGATCTGGTTCGGACGCAGACGCTGAAGACCCGGCTGGAACGCTATAACCCAACACCGGGCTTCCGGGATTTCCACGTGCTGCGGCCTATTCCGCAGTCGCAGATTGACCTGACGACCACCGGTCCGAAGTTTCCGCAAAACCCGGGCTACTGATCGTCACGACGACGTAGACCGGCACCGATAATTGATTAATCATAGGTTTTGTAATGCGCACACTCCCTGACATTCGGCAGGGAGTGTGTTTTCTCAAATAGGAAAGCATGCTGGCCTGCAGCAGCGTTCTGTAAACCGATTGCATAAGATAGGTAGAAGACAGGGGCAACCTGCTTATTCACATCAAATTCTAAACCCTAAATTCCAGACAAAATCTATGAAGCTGGCATGCATTACAGCAAGTTTACTCTGCCTGTTTGGTAGCCTGACGGTGTCGCTGGGACAACAGATTTCCCGCGAGGATCTGATCGCCATGACGCCGGAATGGAAAGGTGAGCGCTATCCTGACGGTCGCCCGAAAGTACCCGATTCCATTCTGAAGCGGATGAAAATGGTAACCCACGAAGAAGCCTGGGCTGTTCTCCGTAACGAAAACTACAAGTACCAGTACGCGGATGGCTGGAAAACCATCAACCCCGACAGTGTGCTGGTTGGGCGGGCCGTCACGGCGACATTTATGCCCGGTCGGCCGGACGTACACCGTTTTCTGGACAAGAAAGGCCACGAGAAAGATGGTCGCGTGAAAGCGCAGAACACCTGGCCAATTGCCCTGCTCACCAAAGGCGATGTGTACGTAGTGGATCAGTTCGGGATGCACGAAGACGGCCCGACCATCGGCGATAACCTCGGCAACGACATTTACACCAAAACCGGCAACGGCATCGTGTATGAGGGGGCCATTCGCGACGTCGACGGGCTGAAGGAACTGGGCGGGTTTACGTCTTTTTTCCGGTCGTATCACCCGTCGCACCACCTCAACGATCCCAATGGCGCACTGAACACAACGCTGGTGAGTATCAATCAGCCGACGCGCATCGGCAAGGTGATGGTGATGCCCGGTGATATTGTGCTGGGTCGCGATGGGGGCGTAATTTTCATCCCGCCCCACCTGGCCGAAAAGGTGGTAAAAACCTCTGAGATCGTTCGGCTGCGCGATATGTTCAGCCACCAGCGGCTCCGTGAGCAGAAATATACGTCCGGGCAAATTGATACCCGTTGGTCGGCCGACATCGAGAAGGATTTCTCGCAATGGCTCAATACGTACATCGACAAACTGCCCGTACCGAAAGAGCAGATTCAGGAATTTTTGAAAACCCGTACCTGGTAAGTCAGACACCTAAACCCTCATAAAACCATGAAATCAACTACTTACCAGTCGGAAAACAAGTCGCTCGGCCGGCGTTCATTTTTAACCAAAAGCGCCCTGGCCAGTGCATTTGCCGCTACGTCGATGTCGTCGTTCGGCGAGGGCCTCGAAACAGCCCTTGATCGTACCCCGCAGTCGTCGGCTCCGTCGGATCTGAAAGTCACGGACATCAAATGCGGCTACATCCGTAACGGACACAGCCTGTTTGTGAAAATACACACCAACCAGGGGATCTGGGGCTGCGGTGAAGCCGTTGACGCCACGCCCGGTACGTACCACCTGGTGAAGATGATGGGGCAGCGGATTAAAGGTAAAAGCCCCCTGAACGTCAATCGCTTGTTTGAAGATGTGCGCAAGTCGGGCTTCTTCGAAGGGGCGCAGTCGGGGATGTACATCGGGGTGCTGTCGGCGGTCGAAACGGCGCTTTGGGATCTGGTCGGGAAAGCGCTTGGCTTACCGGTCTACCAACTGCTGGGCGGCAAATACCGCGACAGGGTGCGGGTGTACTGCGATACGGGTGCCTACCGGGAAACCGACACCAGCCCCGAATCATTTGGCAAAAGCGCCAAACGGGCCGTCGACATGGGCTTTACGGCCGTTAAGTTCGACATCGACGAACGAAATGACCCGAACAAATACGACGCGTATAACTGGACGGCAAGCCCCGGCGAACTGGAGCGGATGTATAACCAGATTTCGGGGGTTCGGAAAGCCATCGGCTCAAAAGTCGACATCTGCGTCGATATGCACGGTCGCTACGACGTAACGACCGGTCGGCGGGTGGCCAAGATGATGGAGCCGCTGAACCTGATGTTTCTGGAGGAGCCCATTCCGGCCGAAAATCCGGAAGCGTACCGGCAAATCCGCGAAGCAACCAACACGCCGATCTGCGCGGGCGAAAACCACTACCTGGCGCATGGCTTCCGGCGGATGCTCGAAATTGGCGCGGTAGACATCATCATGCCGGATTTACAGAAGGCCGGCGGACTGGGCGAAGGGCAGCGGATTGCCAACCTGGCTAACCTGTACTACGTGCCGTTTGCCCCGCACATGGTGGCGTCGTACCTGGGCGCTATGGCGTCGAGCCACGTGTGCGCGTCGGTGCCGAACTTCCTGATTCTGGAGTGGCAGATTTACTTCCACGAGGACCCGATGTTCAAGGACATTGTGACGTTCGACGGCCCGATGGTGAAAGATGGCTTCATTCCGCTGTCCGAAAAACCGGGTATCGGCGTCGAAATCAACGAAGAAGGGATGCGTAAATACGCCACCAAGGACGTACCGTTTTTTGTGTAGATAAACGCTTGCCCTAACCCCGCAGTGGGGTTAGGGCATCACTAAAAGTTAGTTCTGATGAACCGTCTGCTTTTTCTCACGCTGTTTGCTTTCGGCTTAATTGCCAACGCCTTTGGTATCGACCCTGACACCTACGTTTCGAGCCGGAATGGCCAGGGACGGTTTGCGTTGTCGGAGGGCGGAAAGTCGGCACCGCTGGTCGTAAGTACCGCTGAGTATGCAGGCGTAATCCGGGCCGTCAGAAACTTACAGACCGACATCAGGCAGGTAACGAACGCCGAACCGACGTTGGCCACAAACCAGCAGACAGCCGCTAAGCAGGTTGTTCTGATTGGTACGATTGGCAAAAGCCCGCTGATCAATCAACTGATAAAAGCCCGGAAGCTGGACGTATCAGCTATTGCCGGTAAGTGGGAAACGTTCATCATCCAGACCATCGAGAAACCGCTGCCGGGCGTTGATCGGGCGCTGGTCATTGCCGGTAGCGACAAACGCGGCACGATCTACGGGATCTACGACCTTTCGGCGCAGATTGGCGTATCGCCCTGGAACTGGTGGGCCGACGTACCGGCCGCGCAGCAAGCCAATTTGTACGTATTACCCGGTCGGCATACGCAGGGAACACCGGCGGTGAAGTACCGGGGTATTTTCATCAATGACGAAGCACCGGCCCTCTCGGGCTGGACAAAAGAGAAATTCGGTGGTTTCAACCACACGTTTTACGAACACGTATTTGAGCTGATTCTGCGCTTAAAAGGCAATTACCTCTGGCCGGCTATGTGGGGGAATGCCTTCTACGACGATGATCCGCTGAACCCGAAGCTGGCCGATGAATACGGCGTGGTGATCGGCACCTCGCACCACGAACCGCTGATGCGGGCGCACGACGAATGGCGACGCTACGGCAAAGACAAAGGCCCCTGGAATTACCAGAAAAACGATTCGACGCTACGGGCGTTCTGGAAAAGCAGTATTCAGCGGATGGGCACCAACGAAAGCATCGTCAGCATCGGGATGCGGGGCGATGGCGACGAGCCCATGAGCCGCGAAAGTAACATTGCGCTGCTGGAACGTATCGTGGCCGACCAGCGGAAAATCCTGACGGAAGTAACCGGCAAGGATGCCTCGGCAACCCCGCAGCTCTGGGCTCTGTACAAGGAGGTGCAGGACTACTACGACAAAGGCATGCGCGTTCCCGACGACGTAACGCTGCTGCTCTGCGACGACAACTGGGGAAACATCCGAAAGCTTCCGGCACTCGGGGCACCAAAACGCAAAGGCGGCTACGGTATCTACTACCACTTCGATTATGTGGGTGGACCCCGTAACTACAAATGGCTGAACACCAATCCCATTGCCCGTACGTGGGAGCAGATGAACCTGGCCTATCGGCACGGCGTCGACCAGATCTGGATCGTGAACGTCGGGGACATCAAACCAATGGAGTTCCCGATTGAGTTCTTCCTGGATTTCGCCTGGAACCCGGACAAATGGCCGGCCGACAAGCTGGACTACTACACGCGGTTGTGGGCCGAAAAGCAGTTTGGCAGCCGTCACGCGGCCCGCATTGCCAACATCCTGACCCGATACACGCAGTACAACGCCCGCCGGAAACCGGAGTTACTGTCGCCCGATACCTACAGCCTGACCCACTACCGGGAGGCCGAAACGGTCGTGGCGGATTATAACCAGCTGCTGGCCGAAGCCGAATCGATTGCCAAAGAGCTGCCGGCTACGTATCAGGACGCTTTTTTTCAACTGGTGCTCCACCCCGTAAAAGCCTGTGCCAACCTGAACGAGTTGTACGTGACAACGGCCAAAAACCGGCTGTACGCCAAACAGGGCCGGGCATCGACCAACGAACTGGCTGAGCGCGTGAAGCAGTTGTTCGAGAAAGATGCGCAGATTACCCGTTACTACAATGATACGCTGGCTGGTGGCAAATGGAGCCACATGATGGATCAGACTCACATCGGCTATACGTACTGGCAGCAGCCGGAGAAAAACGCAATGCCGAAGGTCGAAACCATCACGGTGCCTGCCGCGGCTGAGATGGGGGTGGCCGTTGAGGGGACCGAAAGCTGGTTCCCGGACCCCGGATATGAACTGACGCTGCCCACGTTCAGCGCCTACCAGCGTCCAACGTATTACATCGACCTGTTCAATCGCGGACAGGGTACGTTCACCTACACGGCCGAAGCCGGTGCTCCCTGGGTGAAACTAGCTGCTCCGACCGGAACGATCACCACCGAACAGCGCCTTTGGGTAAGCGTCGACTGGGCGAAAGCACCCACGGGCACGAACCAGGCCCCCATCACGATAACCGGTCCGAATGGGAGTCGGGTGGTAGTTCGGGTGGTGGTCAGTAACCCCGTATCGCCAAAGCCCGGTGACGTAAACGGGTTTATGGAGAGCAACGGCTACGTTGCTATGAATGCCGAACACTACAGCCGGGCCGTCGGAACCGCAGCGATCAACTGGCAGCGCATTCCGGCTATTGGCCGAACGGGGGATGGTGTAACGGTGTCGCCCGTTACGGCCCCTGGTCAGGAAAAACCATCGGGTGATTCGCCCCGGTTGGAGTACCGCGTGTACCTGGCCGACAGCGGAACGGTTCGGGTGCAGACGTACCTGTCGCCGACGCTCAACTTCAACGACAACAAGGGGCTGCGGTACGCCATCTCGTTCGACGACGAAGCCCCCCAGATCATCAACATCCACGCCAGCGAAACCAACCGGGTCTGGGAGCAATCGGTCGCCAACAACATCCGCGTGCTGACGTCCCGGCATACGCTCAGCAAACCCGGCGAACACGTCCTGAAGTTCTGGATGGTCGATCCGGCGGTGGTCGTCCAGAAACTCGTTATCGATCGGGGTGGGGTAAAACCGAGTTACCTCGGGCCGCCCGAAAGCGTACACGCACCAGCACTGAGCGACCTGAGCAAGTCGTCCACTAACTGACCTACTCCTTGCCTATCATGCGTAAAACTCCACTCATTTACGGTTTACTGCTGGCCATGCCGATCGTGGGCCAGGCTCAGTTTGGTCCCCGAACACCCGAGCAGGACAGCCTGTTTGCCCGCCAGCAGCGCAAAACTCAGGCCGACCACCGCGCCATGATGGCCGCGCTGAATATCAAAGAACTGCGGCCGGGACCATCGGGGAATCCGCAGGCGCCAAACGCAGCCAACGTAGATGAAAGCAAGGCTACAACCTACACCGCACTGCCCGATCCGCTGACGCTGAAAAACGGCAAAAAAGTCACGACTGCCAAAGAATGGTGGCAGAAACGGCGGCCCGAAATTGTGGAGGACTTTGACCGGGAGGTGTACGGGCGTATGCCGGCCAATACCCCAAAAGTCACCTGGGAGGTGGTCAGCTCGATAGATACCGTTAACGGCGGCTACCCTATCAAACTGAAGCAACTGGTCGGCCACGTCGATAATTCGGCGTATCCGGCTATCAAGGTCGACATTGAACTTACCCTGGCAACGCCCGCCAGGGCGACCGGACCGGTGCCCGTCATGATGAGCTACGGCTTCCGGTTCCCGGCCGGATTCCGGCCCCCGCAACCGCCCGCATCTACGACGGCCCCGGCGCCACTTACCTGGCAGCAGCAACTGCTGGCTAAAGGCTGGGGGTACGCCGTGATTTACCCCACCAGCTACCAGGCCGACAACGGCGCCGGCCTGACGGAGGGCATTATCGGCTTAGTCAACAAAGGCCAGCCCCGCAAACCCGACGACTGGGGAGCGCTTCGGGCCTGGGCGTGGGGCGCCAGCCGCGCTCTGGACTATTTCGAAACCGACAAGGCCGTTGACGCCAGACAAGTTGGTATTGAGGGCCTGTCGCGCTACGGAAAAGCTGCTGCGGTCACGATGGCTTACGAGCCCCGCATCGCCATTGGCTTCATCGGTTCGTCGGGCGAAGGTGGGGTGAAAATCCACCGGCGCACCTTTGGGGAGCAGGTCGAGAATGTGGCGTCGTCGGCCGAATACCACTGGATGGCGGGTAATTTTATCAAATACGCCGGTCCGCTGACGCCGAACGACCTGCCGGTTGATGCGCACGAACTGGTTGCTCTATGTGCCCCACGGCCGGTATTTATCAGTTCTGGTTCGCCCAAAGTGGAAGGGCAGTGGGTCGACGCGAAGGGTATGTTTCTGGGGGGCGCCTATGCCGGGCCGGTCTACGAACTGCTCGGCAAAAAAGGACTCGGTACGATGGAGTTTCCGCCCATTGAAACGGCGCTTGTTGACGGCGACGTTGCGTTCCGGCAGCACAGTGGCGGGCATACCACCGGCCCCAACTGGCCGACCTTTCTGCAGTTTGCAGATCGATACGTACGCGTGAAAGGTGAAACCGCCAAACGGGGTGGAAAGTGACGACGAAAAGACGACAAATCAGTTGACATGCAAACCATTGATATAGACTACAGCCTGTCGGCCAGCGGTAATTTTCTGGACGAAAACTTTGTCCTCGACAGCGAAACCGCCCGTTACCTGTATTTCGAATTCGTGCAGAATTTGCCCATCGTGGATTACCACAATCACCTGCCCCCCGATGAGGTCGCGACGGACAAACGCTACGCCGACATGACGGACTTGTGGCTCAAAGGTGACCATTACAAGTGGCGCGCCATGCGGGCAAACGGCATTCCGGAGCGGCTGATTACGGGCGATGCCGGCAACGCCGAGAAGTTTCAGGCCTGGGCGCAGACCGTCCCGTATACCATGCGTAATCCACTGTACCACTGGACGCACATGGAGCTGAAACGGCCGTTTGGTATCAGTCAGCTGTTGAACGAAACAAGTGGCCGGGCCATCTATGAGCAGTGCAATGAGCAGCTGCGGCATCAGTGGTCGGCGCGTTCACTGCTCCAGTACCATAACGTCAAGGTAGTTTGCACCACCGACGAGCCCACCGACGATCTGCGGTATCACCAACAATTTGCCGCCGAACGCGCTGCCAACGGCGAAGAAGGCTTGACAATGCTGCCTACCTTCCGGCCCGATGCGCTGTTTCCGGTTGCGGGCACAGCCTGGCGGGAGCGGGTAGAGCAGTTGTCGATCAGCAGCGGCCTGGCCATCACCGATCTGGATTCGTTCGTGCAGGCGCTGGCCCGGCGGGTTCAGTTCTTCCACGAGACGGGTTGCCGGGCCGCCGATCATGGACTAGCCCAGATGCCACCCGTCGTGGACCGCACGACCGAACTGGACAAGGCCTTCAACCGACTGTTGACGGGGCAGATGGGGGCTGATCCGACCCAGCTCGAACAACTGACCGGCTACGTACTGCTCGAACTGTGCCGGATGTATCACCAGCGGGGGTGGGTGCAGCAGTTTCACCTCGGTGCTCTGCGGCAGGTCAATACGCGGATCACCCGGCAGCTCGGCATTAACGTAGGCGTCGATTCGATGGGTGATCTGCCGCAGGCCAACCGCCTGGCGTTGTTCCTCGATGCGCTGGACAAAACCGATCAGCTCGCCAGAACGGTGCTGTATAACCTGAACCCGGCCGATAACGATGTCTTTGCGACAATGGTCGGTAACTTTCAGGATGGGAGCGTAGCCGGCAAGATGCAATGGGGCTCGGCCTGGTGGTTCCTCGATCAGAAAGATGGGATGGAAAATCAGCTGAACATTTTGTCGAATATGGGCTTGCTGAGCCGGTTTATTGGTATGGTAACCGATTCGCGCAGCTTCCTGTCGTTTTCCCGTCACGAGTATTTTCGACGAATTCTGTGCCGTCTCATCGGTAGGGATGTGGAAAATGGTCTTTTACCTAAAGACCTCAATTGGCTGGGGCAATTGGCAGCCAACATCGCTTACCATAACGTCACTAAGTATTTTGATTGGGAAAACTAACTCCTCGCCGAACGGAATTGCACCCCACGGCACGGTTACGGACGGAAGCCAGGCTTCCGGTATCGGCCAAACAGGCGGCAAGAGTAGCTACCGGTGGTTCATCGTAGCCCTCCTGTTCTTTGCTACAACGATCAACTACCTGGATCGACAGGTAATCAGTTTGTTGAAACCCATTCTCGAAAAAGAATTTAGCTGGACCGAATCCGACTACGCCAACATTGTGACCGTGTTCACCTTCTTCTACGGTGGCAGTACCCTGTTTGTGGGCTATCTGATCGATAAAATCGGCACCAAGATTGGCTACATCGGGGCTATTTTCGTGTGGAGTCTGGCGGCCATGGGGCATGCCCTGGCGGGCGGTACGTTTGGTTTCATGGTGGCGCGGGCGCTGCTGGGTTTTGGCGAGGCCGGTAACTTCCCGGCGTCGATCAAGACGGTTGCCGAGTGGTTCCCGAAGAAAGAGCGGGCCCTGGCCGTAGGTATCTTCAACTCGGGCGCTAACATCGGGGCCGTGGCGGCTCCTGCCGTAGTGCCCTGGCTGGCACTCATCGGCGGCTGGCAGATGGCCTTCATCGTAACGGGTGCGCTGGGTTTTATCTGGATCATTGTCTGGTGGCTTTACTACGAAGTACCGGCCCGTCATCGGCGCGTTAGCCCGTCAGAACTGGCTTATATTACGTCGGATGCCGCATCGACCGACATTATTGGCGAAGAGCAACCGGCTACCCGCTACCCTATTTTTGCGAACAAGGCCATCTGGGGATTCATGGGCGGTAAGCTCCTGACCGACCCAATCTGGTGGTTTTTCCTGTTCTGGCTGCCGTCGTACCTGGCCAATATCTACAACCTTGATCTGAAAAAGCTGGGGGCTCCCCTGATGATCATTTACCTGGCCGCTACCATCGGCAGTGTCGGCGGTGGGTGGTTATCATCGCGGCTCATCCACATTGGCTGGAACCCGACGCGGGCCCGGCAGATGGCCATGGCGTTGTTTGCCCTGTGCGTTACACCGGTCATGCTGATCAGTCAGATGGGCAGCATGTGGCCCGTCATCGCCATTTTGTCCCTGGCCGTAGCGGCTCACCAGGCGTGGTCGGCCAACATTTTCACCGTAGCCGCCGACCAGTTTCCGAAGCAGGTGCTGAGCCGGGTGGTTGGTCTGGGAACCATGGCCGGAACGCTCGGCGGGGTTGTTTTTCCGATCGCTGTCGGGCGGATTCTGGACCACTACAAAGCCCTCAACCAACTGTCTGAAGGGTACTACATTCTGTTCTACGTTGCCGGGCTGGCTTATCTGGTAGCCTGGGGCCTGCTGTATGCCTTTGTGTTCCGTCATGCTGCTAAACGTGACGAATCCTCGTAGCAGGAATTTTATATAACGTATCTATTCGCTCTACTTCATGAATCTTGAGTTCAGTTTCCTTGATTACGCTATCATTGGGGCTTACTTCCTGATTGTCTTTGCCATCGGCTTCTATTTTGCCCGCCAGGAACGCTCCTCTACCGAGTATTTCCTGGCCGGGCGGCATGTCGGCTGGTTTGCCGTCGGTGCTTCGTTGTTTGCCTCCAATATCTCCACCGAACACTTTATCGGCCTGTCGGGTACGGGCTACGTATCGGGCCTGGCGACCGGTAATTTCGAATGGTCGGCCAGTATCTGTCTGCTGATTCTGGGCTGGGTGTTCGTTCCGTTTTACCTGAAATCGGGCGTGTTCACCATGCCGGAGTTTCTGGAACGGCGCTACTCGTCGGCCAGCCGCTGGTACCTGAGTTCGGTGTCGATTATCGCCTACATCCTGACCAAGATATCGGTGCACCTGTTTGCGGCCGGTATTCTGCTGAAGCAGGTGATGGGCTGGGACATCTACACCTCGTCCATTCTGCTGGTGGTCGTGACGGGCATCTACACCATTGCCGGTGGTATGAGTGCCGTAATCTACACGGAACTGATTCAAACATTCATTTTGCTGGTCGGGGCTATTGCGCTGACCTGGATCGGACTGGACAAAGTCGGGGGCTGGAGCGAACTGGTTGCTAATGTACCGGCCGGCCACTTCGAAATGTTCAAACCCATGAGCGATCCGGAATTTCCGTGGACGGGGGTGATCATTGCGCCCTACATCGTAGGAATCTGGTACTGGTGTACGGACCAGAGCATCGTGCAGCGGGTGCTGGCGGCCAAGAACATCGACCATGCCAAATCCGGTACGGTGATGGCGGGCTTCCTGAAAATTCTGCCGGTGTTTATTCTGGTGCTGCCGGGCCTGATTGCCTACGCGCTGCAACAGAAGGGGTTACTGTTGCCCGGTCAGAAAATCAGCCCGAACGACGTATATCCGGTCATGGTGAAAACCCTGCTGCCGTCGGGCTTCCGGGGGCTAGTAGTGGCATCGCTGCTGGCGGCTCTGATGGCGTCGCTGGCAGCTGTGTTCAACAGTGCCTCTACGCTGATGACCATTGATGTGTACCAGAAATTCCGGCCGGAAGCATCGGAGAAGAGCCTGGTGAACTTTGGCCGAATCTCGACGGTCGTGCTGGTTGCGGTGAGCCTGTTCTGGGTACCGCTGGTGTCGGTACTGTCGGACCAGTTGTACGTCTACCTGCAAAGCGTACAGGGCTACATCAGCCCACCGATTGCCTGCGTGTTTCTGGTGGGCCTGTTGTGGCCACGGGCTAACGCCAAAGGGGCCGCCGTGGTGTTGTGGACGGGATTTGTGCTGGGACTGCTTCGGTTCGTACTGGAGATTATTCATAAATCGTCGCCGTTCACGAACCCATTTCTGCGTACGCTGATCGAGATGAACTTCATGCACTTTGCCATTCTGCTGTTCGTTATCTCGATCCTGCTGCTGATTGTTGTCAGCCTGGCAACCGAACGCCCAGCGCAGGAAAAGCTCGACGGTATGACGTTCGAGTACGCCCGCAATGTGGAATTGAACGAAGAGTACAAAATTGAACGACCCGCACACCGTCGGCAAAACCTCGTGGCTTCGGCTATTCTGGGGGTGATGCTGCTGGTCTTGTGGATTGTGTTTTTCTAATACTATGGGAATGCTACAAACGATGCGTTGGTTCGGGCCGAATGACCCGGTTTCGCTGATTGACATTCGGCAGGCGGGTTGCTCCGGCGTTGTGACGGCGCTGCATCAGATTCCGGTCGGCGCAGTCTGGTCGGTGGAGGAAATCGAAAAACGAAAGCAGCTCGTCGAAGCTGACAACGACCGCTACGCACCGCTCCACTGGGCCGTGGTCGAAAGTCTGCCCGTACACGAAGCCATCAAGAAAGGAGAGCCGGAACGGGCCGGCTATATCGAGAACTACAAGCAGTCGATTCGAAACCTGGCGGCTTGTGGTATCCAAACGGTCTGTTACAACTTCATGCCCGTGCTGGACTGGTCGCGGACGAACCTGAGCTACGAAATGCCGGACGGGTCGCGGGCGCTGCGGTTCGTTTGGGAAGACTTCGCCGTGTTTGATCTGTACATCCTGAAACGACCGGGGGCGGAAGCGGATTACGAACCGGAAATCATCGAATCGGCCCGCGAAAAATTTGCGCAGATGACCCCGGAGCGGGTGCTGGAACTGTCGGCCATTGTGTTGCTCGGTCTGCCGGGATCGGAAGAAAGCTTCACGATGGATACGTTTCAGGGCCTCCTGAACGAATACGCCCGCATCGGCGATGCTGAGCTTCGCGAGCATCTGTATTACTTCATTCAGGAGGTAGCTCCGGTGGCTCAGGAAGTCGGTGTAAACCTCTGCATCCACCCCGATGATCCCCCGCGCCCGTTGCTGGGATTACCGCGGGTTGTCAGTACGGAAGCCGATCTGGCGCAGCTCATGGAGGCCTGCGACGTAACGGCCAACGGTATTACGTTCTGTACGGGTTCGCTGGGCGTTCGGCCTGACAACGATCTGCCGGGCATGATCCGTCGCTTCGGTGAGCGCATTCACTTTATCCACCTTCGGACCACAAAGCGGGAAAAAGACCCCCGAAACTTCCACGAAGCTGACCACCTGGCCGGGGATGTCGACATGTACGCCGTCGTGAAAGCGCTGGTCCTGGAACAGCAACGGCGGGAGCGGCTGGGCGTAGGCGAACCGTCGATTCCCATGCGGCCGGACCACGGCCACCAGATGCTCGACGATCTGCACAAGAAGACGTATCCCGGCTACTCGGCCATCGGTCGCCTGCGCGGACTCGCTGAGCTGCGCGGATTGGAACTGGGGATTACGCGGGCGCTGGAGGAGGCTGTCATTCTTCCATCAGCGGGCGAATTAATCGCCCGTTCGTGAAAGAGTCACAATCGAAATTGAAAGAACAAATGATTACTTGTCGTGAATTGAACAGGCTGTGGGCAACGTATTTGACGGCCTTGTTTTTACTAGTCTGCCAGGGTTCTGGTTACGAAGCGCGGGCCGATGACGGCTATCGGCTGTGGCTGAAATATGACCCGATTGCCAACGCATCGCAACGGGATGCGTACGCTCGGGCGATGCAGTTCATTGCGGTCAATGCAGCTACGCCAATGGTCCGGTCGGCGACCGACGAGTTGCGGATGGGCCTGCAGGGACTGTTGGGAAAGGCGGTGCCGGTAGTGACGGGTGCCGGCAGCCGAACCGGTGGGATTGTGCTGGAAGTAACGCCCGGTGCGTCGGTAGCAAACGACGAAGGCTACCGGATTGAGAAACGACAGAACAACATTGTGATTTCGGCTAAAACCGATGCCGGTGTGCTGTACGGAACGTTTGCGCTGCTGCGTCATCTGCAAACAGGCCAGTCCATCGATCCGCTTTCGCTGGTTAGCAGCCCGAAGGTGAAGTTTCGGATGCTCAACCACTGGGATAATCCAAACGGCACCATCGAACGGGGGTATGCGGGTGGGTCGCTCTGGAAATGGTATGAATTGCCCGAAACGATTGACCCACGGTATAAAGACTACGCCCGGGCCAATGCGTCGCTGGGCATCAACGGTACCGTTGTCAACAACGTCAACGCCAGCCCTCGCTTGCTGACGAGCGAATACCTGCAAAAAGTGGCCGCTCTGGCCAACGTGTTCCGGCCGTACGGAATCAAGGTCTATTTGTCGGTGTATTTCGCGGCTCCCAAAACGCTCGGTGGCCGAACGGGCGCCGGCGTAAAAACCTCCGACCCGCTCGATCCGCAGGTTCGGAAGTGGTGGGCCGACAAGGTAAAGGAAATCCACCGGTACATACCCGACTTCGGTGGGTTTCTGGTGAAAGCCAACTCAGAGGGCGAGCCCGGCCCTCAGGATTACGGCCGCACCCATGCCGACGGAGCCAATATGCTGGCCGAAGCCATGAAGCCTTACAACGGGATTGTGATCTGGCGGGCCTTTGTCTATAAAGCCGATCCTAAGGCCGATCGATTTAAAGCGGCTTACGAAGAGTTTACTCCGCTCGACGGGCAGTTTGACCCGAAGGTCATAGTGCAGGTGAAAAACGGGCCCATCGACTTCCAGCCCCGCGAACCGTTTTCTCCTTTATTCGGCAATATGCCCAAAACTCCGCTGGGTATGGAGTTTCAGTTGACGCAGGAATACCTGGGTTTTGCGACGCACCTGGTCTACGAAGCGCCCCTGTTTAAAGAGTGCCTGGACTCCGATACCTACGTAAAGGGCAAGGGATCAACGGTTGCCAAAGTCGTGGACGGTAGTCTGCACGGCTACACGCAGACGCTCATGGCGGGGGTTGCCAACACCGGCACCGATCGTAACTGGACCGGCCACCCGCTGGCGCAGGCCAACTGGTATGCCTTCGGACGGCTGGCGTGGGACCACACCCTGTCGTCGGAAGCCCTTGCTGATGAATGGGTGAAAATGACCCTGACGCGTGAGCCATCGGCCGTGAAGCGCATCACTACTATGCTGCTGAAATCACGCGACATCTACGTCGATTACAACACACCGATGGGCTTGTCGCGCCCGTGGGCTGGCGTGCATTTCGCGCCCGAACCCTGGCAGGACAAAAGCCCCCGCCCGGACTGGACAGCCGTGTATTATCACCGGGCCGATTCAGTAGGGGTAGGCTTCGACCGGACGGCCAGCGGCAGCAACGCCCTGGCGCAGTACCAACCCGAAGTACGTCGGCAGTGGGAAAATCCGCAGACCTGTCCGCTGCCGTACCTGCTGTGGTTCCACCACGTACCGTGGGGCCAAAAGCTGTCGACAGGCCGCACGCTCTGGGATGAACTCTGCACCCGTTTTTACACCGGAGCCGATTCGGTACAGTGGATGCAGCGGGAGTGGGCGCAGGTCAAACCAGCCGTCGATCCCGTCCTTCATGCCGATGTAGCCGGGCGGCTGGCTACCCAGCACCGGGAGGCTATCTGGTGGCGCGACGCCTGGGTGCTGTACCTTCAGGAATACGCCCGCAAACCCATTCCGGCCCCGTTCAAAAAGCCGGACCGTACCCTCGAAGAGGTCAAACAATTAGTCGATATCTATCTGCTGCGGTAGTAGGTATAAACAAGCGAAAACTTTTATACAAAACCCTAACTCATAAAGCCATGAGCAAAGTAGACGAATCAGCCTTGTCGAGACGGAATTTTCTGAAGACGAGCGCTCTGACTACGGCGGTTATCAGCGGTTTCCCCACGATTGTACCGGCATCCGTATTCGGTAAAAACGCGCCGAGTAATCGAATCAATGTCGGCGCTATCGGCACGGGCCGTATCTCGCGGGGGCACGACATACCGGGTGTCTGGCAGTATGATAACGCCCTGATCATGGCGGTGTGTGATGTGGATAGCAAACGGGCCGAGGATGCGAAAAAACTGGTAAATGGCTATTATACGAAGAAGACGGGTAAAGACTACGACGGTGTCAAAGTCTACACGGATTACCGCGAACTGCTGACTAACAAAGATATTGACGCGGTACTGGTCAGTACGCCCGACCACTGGCACGCACCCATCGTGATTGACGCGGTACGGGCCAAAAAGGACGTGTACATGCAGAAGCCGGCGTCGCTCACCATTTCGGAGGGCCGCATGATGGCCGATGCCGTGAAGCAGTCGGGCCGGATAGTGCAGGTAGGCAGCCAGCAGCGGTCGTCGGAGCAGTTTCGGTACGCGGCTGAACTGGTACGTAACGGACGAATCGGGCAACTCAAAACGGTGTACGTTGGCTTACCCGGCGATCCGTCGGGGGACGAGGAAGCCGAAATGCCGGTGCCAAAAATCCTGAATTATGATATGTGGCTGGGCACAACGCCGGAGGTGTATTACACCGAAAAGCGGGTGCATCCGCAGGTGGGCTACGACCGGCCGGGCTGGTTACGTTGCGAACAGTTTGGCGCGGGCATGATCACCGGCTGGGGGTCGCACCACATCGACTGCGCTCACTGGGCCATGAATACCGAATTCACCGGCCCGATTGAAATTGGGGGCAAAGCTGATTTTCCGAAGAGTGGACTGTGGGATGTTCACGGCATTTTCCGGACGGAAGCCCTATACGAAAATGGCGTTCGAATGATCGTAAGCAACGAACTGCCCAACGGTATCCGGTTCGAGGGGACCGACGGCTGGATTTTTGTCTCACGGGGCGATGCATCCGTTACCGCCAGCGACCCCATTGCGAAACAGAATGCAGCCAAGAAACTGGACGCCAGCGACCCCAAACTGCTCACGTCGGTGATCGGTCCGAACGAAACCCACCTGACGGTCAGTAAAGAGCACCACGGTAACTGGCTGGAAAGCATCATCAGCCGGAAAGAACCGATTGCGCCCGCCGAAATTGGCCATCGTTCCTGTTCGGCCTGCTTGCTGCACCACGCGGCCATGAAGCTCAACCGAAAGCTGTACTGGGACCCGAAGGCCGAACAGTTCAAAAACGACCCGGAAGCCAACAAGTTGCTGTCGCGCCCGCAACGGAAGGAATACGCGATCAAAATGCTGGCGAGCAACAAAGCACGTTAGTGGGTTAGCGCAAGAGGCCGTAGTCATGACCGTAAGCCGAACCGTCCGGGCAACCCCGTTTAGTTCGGGTTACGGTAAGATGCACCCATATAATTTCTCGATACACATGAAACTGTTTGCTGCCGTTTACCGCTGTTTTTTGCCTATGCTCATAGTCGCCGGGAGTTCTGCGTTGGCGCAGGATGCGCAAAAGAAAGCCGCGTTTCAACTGGTTACGTTAGACCCCGGTCACTTTCATGCCGCTCTCGTGCAGAAAAGTATGTATCCGGAGGTCAGCCCTGTGGTGCGCGTATATGCGCCGGCGGGACCTGATGTCAAACTGCATCTGGACCGGATTCAGTCGTACAACAAACGACCCGAAAACCCGACGCGCTGGGACGAGAAGGTATACACCGGCAACGATTACTTCGAGAAGATGCTGACTGAGAAGGCCGGTAACGTAGTTGTCATTGCTGGAAACAATCAAAAGAAAACCGAATACATCAAAAAAGCCGTCGACGCCGGTTTCAACGTACTGGCCGATAAGCCCATGGTGATCGACGCCCGGAACTTTGATCAGTTGAAGGACGCGTTTGCCTCGGCCGCCAAAAAGAATGTACTGCTGTACGACATCATGACCGAGCGCTTCGAGATCACGACGATGCTGCAGCGCGAGTTTTCCAGGCTGCCGGCGGTCTTTGGTACGCTCGAAAAAGGGACGCCCGACAATCCGGCCGTAACGAAGGAAAGCGTTCACCACTTCTACAAATACGTATCGGGCAGCGTGCTTCAGCGGCCGGCCTGGTTCATGGACGTAGCGCAGCAAGGCGAAGGAATCGTAGACGTAACAACCCATCTGGTCGACCTGGTGCAGTGGGAATGCTTCCCGAATCAGGTCATTGACTACAAAAAAGACATTCGCCTGAACACGGCCCGCCGGTGGACGACCGACATGACCCGCAGCCAGTTCCAGACGATTACGAACCAGTCAGGTTTCCCGGATTACCTGAAAAAAGACGTGGTAAACGACACGTTGTTGAAAGTGTACAGCAATGGGGAAATCAACTACCAGCTTCGGGGTGTACACGCGAAGGTATCCGTGACCTGGGCCTACAAAGCACCGGAGGGCGCCGGTGATACCCACTATTCCATTATGCGCGGCACGAAAGCCAATCTGGTAATTCGGCAGGGCGCTGAGCAGCAGTACAAGCCAACGCTGTACATCGAGCCCCTGACCGAAAACCCCGCTTACGAAAGCAGCCTGACTGCCGCTGTCCGAACGCTTCAGCAAGACTATCCCGGTATTGAGGTGAAAAAGCTGAAAACCGGCTGGGAGGTCATCGTTCCGGAAAAATACAAAGAAGGACACGAAGCGCACTTCGGCCGGGTAACGGAAAACTACCTGACGTATCTGAAAGCGGGTAAGTTGCCGGACTGGGAAGTGCCTAACATGATCGCAAAATATTACACGACAACCCAGGCGCTGGAGATGGCTAAAAGCGAAAGAGCGAAATAGCTAACCGATTGCTCCATAATTCAAGCATCCATTCACTCTTTCGCTCATTCACTCATTCGCTCTTTCACTCGTTAAATCATGAACGACTTACACGCAAATCGACGGAATTTTATCAAAACGGCGGCTGGCCTAGTCTTAGCGCCGGCTATTCCGAATGAGTTTTTGAACCCATCGAAGCCGGTTATTGAAAGCCCGGCCCTACTCCGCCCGAACCAACACGTAGCGCCCCGAATCCGGTTTGCCGTGATCGGGGTGAACCACGGCCATATCTACGGGCAGGTGGGTGCGGTGATTCGTGGTGGTGGCGAACTGGTATCTTTTTACGCCAAAGAGCCGGATTTAGCCGCGGAGTTCGCCAAGCGCTTCCCGCAAGCCAAAGCCGCCCGCAGTGAGCAGGAAATCCTGGACGATACCTCCATACAACTCGTGCTCAGCTCCATCATTCCGGATGAACGCGCACCGCTCGGCATCCGGGTGATGAAGGCCGGTAAGGATTACATGGTCGATAAGCCCGGCATCACGACGCTGGAGCAACTGGCCGACGTCCGGAAGGTCCAGAAGGAAACTAAGCGTATCTACTCGATCATGTACAGCGAACGTCTGGAGAATCGGGCCACGGTGAAAGCGGGCGAACTGGTGAAGTCAGGTGCCATCGGCAAGGTAATTCAGACGGTAGGCCTGGGGCCGCACCGGATGAACCCCAAGACCCGGCCGGACTGGTTTTTTGACAAAAAGCGGTTCGGCGGTATCATCTGCGATATTGCTTCCCACCAGTTCGATCAGTTTCTGTATTTTACCGGCTCCACCAATGCCGAGGTAGTAGCCTCGCAGGTCGGGAACGTGCATTATCCGCAGTACCCAAATTTTGAAGATTTTGGCGATGTCATGCTCCGGGGCAACGGTGGTACCGGCTACATCCGGGTCGACTGGTTCACGCCCGACGGCCTGAAATCGTGGGGCGACGGCCGCCTGACCATCCTGGGTACCGACGGGTTCATTGAAATCCGGAAGAACATTGACCCCGGTGGGCGAGACGGCGGTAATCACCTTTTCCTGACGGATCACAAAGAAACGCGCTATATTGATTGCAGCAAGGAACCGCTGCCCTACGGCGAGCAACTGGTGAACGACGTTGTTAACCGCACCGAAACGGCTATGTCGCAGGAGCACTGCTTTCTCGCGACGGAACTGGCGCTCAAGGCCCAGAAACAAGCCAAGCGCATTGATCTGAAAGTATAACGTCTGCTGGTCTGATGAACCGATATAACGCTCTGCTGCTGGGTTTCCTGTTCCTGTGGCTGACAACCATAACCGCTGCGTGGTCGAAAGACGACGTCAACTGGAAGAAAGTGAAGGTGCTGGTCTACACCAAGAATGGGAAAGGCTATGTCCACGACAACATTCCAAACGCCGTGGAGTGCATCCGGAAGCTTGGCCAGCAATACGGTTTCAAAGTCGACGTATCGGACCAGCCAACCGTTTTCACGGAAGATAATCTGAAACAGTACACTACGCTGATTTTTCCGAGTACCAACAACGATGTATTCGACACCGATGCGCAGCGGCTGGCCTTCCGGCGCTATATCGAAGCGGGTGGCGGGTTCGTCGGCATTCACTCCGTAATGGGGACCGAACGCAACTGGTCCTGGTTCAAACGCATGATCGGCGGCACGTTCGCCTGGCACCCGCCTTTCCAGAAGATCAGGGTCAACGTAATCGACACGAAACATCCGTCGATGGCGGGGCTGCCGAAGGTGTGGGAGAAGGAAGACGAGTTCTACTTTTCGAAGGATATGTCGCCGGGGCCAACGGTCATTATGGCCAACGACCTGACGTCGCTGAACCAGGGAGAGCCGGAAAAGATTAAAATGTTTGGCGGAACCTACACGCAGCTGTACCCATCGGCCTGGTACTACCATTTCGACGGCGGCTATACGTGGTGTACCACGCTCGGACATCACAAAAAGGACTACGAAGACCCTACGTTTGTGCAGCACATTTTTCAGGGCATTCGCTACGTAGCCGGGCAGGTAAAAAAGATTGATTTTAGCAAAGCCTACGCCGATTCGCGGGATACACCCATCCAATAGTGAACCGGTCTGTGCTTTTACTTACTTGGTACAATGGAACAGATAGAAACAAAAACCAACGGACAACTGGTAGACAAGCCAACCCACGCCACCGCGTTCTCACTGGAAGGCAAGCTGGCCCTGATTACGGGCGGGGGGAGTGGTATTGGCTTCGACATTGCCCGTTGCATGGTACAATCCGGGGCCAATGTGGTGATTACGGGCCGTCGTGAACAACCGCTTCAGGAAGCCACCGAGATCCTGGGTGACCGGGCGCATTTTCTGGTCAACGACGTAACGGCCCGCGAGTCGCTCGACGGGTTGGTCGAAACCATCGAAGCGACGTATGGACCCATCGATATTCTGGTTAATAACGCCGGCATTAACATGAAAAAACCGGCGCTGGAGGTTTCCGACGAGGACTTCGACCGTGTTGTGCACACCAACCTGAACTCGGTATTCAGCCTGACCAGGGCCTGTGCACAGCGGATGGTTGAACGGGGCAGCGGTTCGATCATCATGATTTCGTCGATGGCAGCCTACTACGGGATCGACCGGGTGGCGGCCTACGCAGCGTCCAAATCTGCCGTTGAAGGGATGGTAAAAGTCCTGGCGTCGGAGTGGTCGGGGCAGGGCGTACGCGTCAATTCCATAGCGCCCGGATTCATCGAAACGGCCATGAGCAAAACCGCCATGAGTGGCGACCCCGACCGCTTTGCCCGGGCCATGCGCCGGACGCCGATGGGCAAGTTCGGTAAGCCCGAAGACATCGGCTGGGCGGCTGTGTTTCTGGCTTCGGATGCCGCCCGCTACATCACCGGGGCATCGTTGCCCGTGGATGGCGGAAATTCGATTGGGTTCTGACCGTATCGATGCCTTTCCGGGGTTTTGGAAGCGGCCTTTACCGGGATCGTTTACCACGGATGATTGATAAAACGTACTAAAACAACAAGGCCCCTGATTTGCGTCAGGGGCCTTGTTGTAGGATGGGTATTGATCGCTTTACTGTTTCAGCACCTTAATCACCTGCTGCTGCGTCGACGTAGTAGCCTTGAGGAAATAAATACCGGTCGACGGTCCCAGTTTCAACGTAGCCCGCTGGGTCGATGAGCTTCCATTGATCATAAGCTCACTCAAGGTCTGGCCCTGGCTGTTGAGCGTTTGCAGACGGACCGGCTGACCGGCGGCTCCCCGTACCTCAACCTGAACCGTTTCAGAAAGGGTCGGGTTACCCAGCACCGACAGGCTCAGAGGTGACTCCAGGTCAGCCGCACCCCGACGGCTATTGGCGCTCGGACAGGCCGCCAGCCAGTTGAATGGGTACGTAGTAGCTCCCGGCGTTCCGGCCTGCTCAGCCCGCAGCGTTACGGTCGGGTTGTCGGTGTACAACGTCAGGGTATACGGGCCTGATGCCGTGGTCGGCAACGACTCGTTTACGACCGAGAACGTAATGGCCTGCCCGTTCAGCCCCGAATACTGGGGCGTAAACGTCACGGTACGTTGGGACGGCGTCACCGTGGTGCAGCTAACTCCCGTTACGGCCGTGATGGCAAACGTACCCGAAGGCGTCGGCGTTGGGCCGGTAGCGCAGGCCTGGCGGAAATTCCAGACGGCGTACGTTGTACGGGTTGCCTGATCCTGAATGGCCAGCGTATTCTGGTTCGCATCGAACGAATACGTATACGGCGTTCCTAACTGACCATTGGCCGTAACCCCGTTGATGAACAGCGGAGGCACACCCGGCGTGTAGGACCCGTCTTTGTTACCGACCACAAAGTCAACCCCTGTCAGCGTTGATTCGGTGTATTTACAGGTGAAACTGGTGATGGCGAGCAGCGAGGCATTTTGCACGTAGTCTCTCAACCAGACGAGCGCAGGGCGTTCGGCGCCGTTTTCGTAGGCAATGAAGGCCCCCTGAGCCGTTCGCCAGTGACCAGGCCGGTAACCCCAGAGCGAAATACCTTTCACGGCCGGGTGCTCCCAGAAAATCGGAAAAACACGCTGGTATTCCTGCAGCTGGATTTCATCCGTCGCCCCATCGATGTCAAACTCGGTGATGTAGATAGGTAAGCCAGTTGCTGCAAACAGGTTGAGGTTCGCCCGAAGGGCATCCGCCGACGCGAACCGGGTTGAAAACGCGTGGCCCTGCATACCGATAGCATCAATCAGGTTTTCGGCTTTCAGCAGGTTAACAATCGTCAGATACCGCTGGCTGTTGGCGTTGTTGGCTTCAACGTTGTAGTCGTTGAGCATCAGCTTGGTCGTCTTCGGGAAATACTCGCGGGCCAGTCGGAAGGAGGTCAGGATCCAGTCCCAGCCGGTTGTACCGCTGCCGCCCAGTGCGTTGATGTAATTACCACCTCCGCTGCCCGGCTGGTTGGGCGGATCGTTGGTCGGTTCATTGACGACTTCCACAATATCAATGGCGGGGTAGCGCTGCGCCACGGCCGCGAACCACTCTTTGATTTCCTCCAACTGCTCGGCCGGCGGCAGGTTTTCGATCCATGAGGGCTGCTGGTTACCCCAGATCAGCACGTGGAAACGGAACGGATAGCCGTTGTCTTTGGCCAGTTTATAAGCCGCGTCGAGTTCTGTCCAGTTCATGACATCACGCGTCGCTTCGACCGATCCCCATTTGCCGGCGTTTTCGGGAACGACCTGGTTCCAGTAGGCCGTAAAGTTGGTGATTTGCGGAGCGCTGTAAACGCCACCCAGCGTTTTCGGTTTTCCAGTCGCAATCGGCGGGCCCGTTGGGGTAAACGGCGGGGGCGGAGGATTGGTCGTGCCCGGTTGACCGTTGTCCAGGTTGGCTACGGTATAGCGAACCCCCACCGGACCAAAAGCAAACTTGTCGAAGTCAAGCCCGTTTTCGCGACTGCCAATCTGGAACGTCTGCGTCAGGTTGCCGGCAGGAACCGTCAGGCGAACCCCGGTGAAGTCGGAGATCCGTACCCATTTCCAGGTGCTGTTGCCGGCGGTGCCATTCCCCTCGACGTAGGCTGTCAGAGCCGTGAAGCCTGCCGAGGCCAGCCCATTCGCCAGGGCCCAGTCGTTGCTGTTCGTCGCCGACTTGCTGCCGAACGAATTAGCCTGGTAGAAACTATCGTCGTTGAAACCACCGGCGCCTACCCGAACGCGGGCGTAGAGTTCATACGTACCAGCGGCAGGAAACGTGACGGTGTACGAAAGGATCCGGCTGGCTGTGCCTGGATTCTGGGTAGCGGCAAAGTCGGCCACAACACGCACAAATTGAGTCCCTGATTCGTTCAGGGTGCTAAATACCGGCGGGTCGGCCGGCGGAATGGTACCGGATTCCGCCTGGACGGTAATTGGCTCATTCTGAGCTAGTGAGACAAAAGAGAGACTGGTGATCAGCCCCAGGGTAAGTAACGTAGTTTTTCTTAACATAAGTGGTAAAGGAATAAAAGGTTGCACGTCGAGAGAACCGTTTTGAACCAACGGATCAAATTTGTAATGAGTAAAAGGCAATGCAATCGGTATCAACGAGTACCTGATTGACAGGCACCCAATTGAAAAAGTAAGAAGCGCTGATCAGCAAGAATGTGAGTGTAATTAAGGTGCCATAAATATAGGACAGATCATTGTTAATTTGCAATCGATTGCATAAGATTTTATATAAAAATTTGGTTTTTATAAAGTTGTATAGACCAGAAGCGCATAAGGAGAGCCGTTGATGTAGAGCAAGGCAGTACATTTGGCCAGGAAAACAGGAAATTTGTATCATTCACCCATCGCTATGCAACGTACCATTGCCGTAATCGGGGCAACCGGCATGCTCGGCCGACCCGTAACTGACCAGTTTATTAAAGCTGGATTTACCGTTCGTATCGTGGCCCGTGATGTGGTCAAAACCCGGCGGCAGTTTCCGCAGACGGAGGTAGTTCCCGGCGATCTGGCAAATCCGGCCAGTTTGGTCGATGCACTGCGGGACGTGGATGTGGTTTATCTGAACCTGTCGGTGAAGCAGGATGAGAAGCCTGCCGATTTTCATACCGAAACCGACGGATTAACCAACCTGATTCAGGTAGCCAGGCAGGTGGGGGTGAAACGTATCGGGTATCTGTCGTCGATCATCATGCGCTACCAGGGTACCAACGGGTTCCACTGGTGGGTGTTTGACATCAAACAGGAGGCCGTGCGGCTGATCAAAACGTCCGGGATTCCGTACAGTATTTTTTATCCGTCCTGCTTCATGGACAGCCTGTTCTACACCCAGAAACAAGGCAGCCGGATTCTGATGGCCGGGCGGTCGCCGGTGCGGCCGTGGTACGTAGCGGGGAGCGATTACGGCCGGCAGGTGGCGAAGGCGTTTCAGAAGGCCGCCGATGGTCAGAATCAGGAATACGTCATTCAGGGTCCGGAAGCCCTGACCCAGCACGAAGCCGCCGAACGGTTCGTTGCCGCCTACCCGAAGGAAAAGCTGACCGTTACGACGGCTCCGCACTGGATCATGCGCCTGGCAGGTACATTCGCAAGGCAGATGGACTACGGTGCGCACATTACCGAAGCCCTGAACAAGTACCCGGAAGAATTTGAGGCCGGCGCTACCTGGGCCGATCTGGGCGAGCCCCGAACCACCATAGAGCAATTTGCCAAATCACTTTGAGTGGAAAAAGGCACTCAACCGGCTACTACATGGCGATTATCCCGGATGACATCCAGTTGGCCAATAAGCCCGTCGGTAGCCAGTTCGTAGTGAACAAGTTCGCCAATGTCCGGGCCTCTCCGGCGTTGTAAGTGATAACCAGTTTATCGATAGTAGCCTGGGGGGTAGCACATCAGTACAGGCCGTCGATGGACAAATAGCGCTCGCCGGTATCGTAGCAGAATGTCAGGATGCGGCTGCCGGCCGTAAGGTCCGGGAGTTTTTTGTGCACAGCCGCCAGAGAGGCCCCCGACGAAATGCCGATGAAAATGCCTTCTTCCCGGGCCGCCCGCTGCGCCCAGGTAAACGCTTCCTCCTTACTGACCTGGATCGTGCCGTCGAGAACGTCGGTATGCAGGTTATTGGGGATGAATCCGGCTCCAATGCCCTGAATGGGATGCGGTCCGGGCGCCCCTCCACCGATAACGGGCGAGAGTTCCGGCTCCACGGCGTAGGTTTTCAGGTTCGGAAATCGCTCTTTAAGTACCTGGGCAACACCCGTGATATGTCCGCCAGTACCAACGCCGGTGATCAGGGCATCAAAACCTTCCGGAAAATCGTTCAGAATCTCCTGGGCCGTCGTGCGCTTGTGAATGGCAATGTTGGCCGGGTTGTCGAACTGCTGCGGCATCCATGCATTGGGCATGGCCGATACCAGTTCGTGCGCCCGGGCGATGGCTCCTTTCATGCCCAGTTCGCGAGGGGTCAGGTCGAACTCGGCTCCGTAAGCGGCCATGATGCGTCGGCGCTCAACCGACATCGATTCAGGCATGACCAGAATTAGTTTGTAGCCCTTCACGGCCGCGACCATAGCCAGACCAATACCGGTATTGCCCGACGTCGGTTCAACGATGGTGCTGTCGGACGTAAGCACACCCCGCTGTTCAGCGTCTTCGATCATGGCCAGTGCAATGCGGTCTTTGATGCTGGCACCCGGGTTCGCCCGTTCGAGTTTCATCCAGACCTCATGGCCCGGATACAAGCGATTGAGCCGGACATGGGGCGTCTGGCCAATGGTTTCTAGAATCGTGTTGGCTTTCATGGGAGAAGAAAACGCCGGCCACGAGTTAACGTATCGCTAACCGGTAGCCAGCATTTGTTAAATCACAAAATTAATGGGCTCGGAGTCTTCCAGGGATTTCAGTCTGACCTCAGTCTGGTGCTGATTGTACACCAGCGAGTAGGGTTCAACACTTTCGGTCAGCCAGACGTTGCCGCCAATAACCGAATCGTGACCCACGACCGTCCGACCGCCCAGAATGGTCGCGTTGGCATAGATAACAACATTGTTTTCAATCGTCGGGTGGCGTTTTTTCTGCGCCATTGATTTGGCTACGTGCGTGGCTCCGAGCGTAACGCCCTGGTAGATCTTCACATTGTCGCCGATCACGGTGGTCTCGCCAACGACAACGCCCGTACCGTGATCGATAAAGAATGAGCGTCCGATTGTAGCCCCGGGGTGAATGTCGATCCCGGTATGCCCATGCGCGTATTCGGTCAGCATCCGCGGAAGGAGCGGCACGTTAAGGTTCAGCAGTTCGTGGGCAATCCGGTACACGGCAATCGCGTAGAAGCCAGGGTAGACGGCAACCACTTCTTCAACACCCACAGCGGCCGGGTCATTGTCAGAAATAGCGTGCGCATCCAGCAGCAGGTGATCGTAGATCGTAGGGAGGCTGTCAAAAAACGCGTCGGCGATGGCCTCGGGGTAGTTGGGCAGATGACCCGACAGCGGCCGCAGCAGGCAAACGAACTGATCGTACAGTTTTTGGTACGTTTCGTCGACGTGTTGCGTAACGGACTGGCATTCCTGCGTAACGGGAAAAAGCAGCCGCATCAGTTCATCAATGAATCGACCGGCATCGGGCCGGGAAGGAAGTTTGTAGCGGTATTGCGCACGCTGGGTGAGCAGATGGTCCAGAAAAGACGACTTATCGGTTGTCATGAGGCTGTGTTAAAAAATCGTTGCGAAGAACGAAGAAGGTTGTACGCATCGTTTTGGGATAGTGGAACGGGTGCCCCGTTGTGAGGAGGATCAACAACATCGTCCGCTGCTCGTCGTCAGGTCTTTTCTCATACGTTGCAGGCAAATATTTCATTTTGAAACAAAAAGTAGGCCGCAAAGTTCGTACGGCAAAACTGGCGTTGAATTTGTTTACGCTTTATCAGCTCAATATATTAACTGGACATGTTAGGCAAAGCACTAATAACGCTTCTTTTTTCACTGGCTGCTACGTCGGGTTTCTCCTGGCTGGTTGCCTGGGCGTGCCGCTCAGACAATACTAAGGAAACAGCGGCAACGGCCACAGCCGCCACCAAAGCCCCGGCGGCTGTACGGGTGGTGGATGCATACCCCAAACTTAAATTCGATGCCCCGGTGGAGTTCACCCACGCCAACGACGGCACAAACCGCGTGTTTGTGGTGGAGCAACCCGGACGAATCCGGGTGTTTGACAATAACGCCAGTACGTCGTCGGCTGGTACATACCTCGATATCCGTAATAAGGTAGCGTATGGTGGCGAAATGGGGCTGCTCGGGCTGGCGTTTCACCCGAAGTTCAGCGAGAACGGCTACTTCTACGTGAACTACACGAAAGACAACCCGCGCGAAACGGTGGTGAGTCGGTTCCAGGCTCCGAAAGGCGCTGCAACCGTTGATCCGGCTACGGAGGTAGTGCTGTTCAAGTTCCGGCAGCCGTATTCCAACCACAACGGCGGCAAGGTGCTGTTCGGGCCGGATGGGTATCTGTACGTCAGCACCGGCGACGGCGGCAGCGGGGGCGACCCGCAGGATAACGGGCAGGACCGTACGAACTGGCTGGGTAAGATCATCCGCGTGGATGTGAACAGTAAGGAAAAAGGCAACTACGGTATCCCCGCCGACAATCCCTTCAAAGACAACAAAGACGGCTACCTGGAAGAAATATACGCGTATGGGCTGCGTAATCCCTGGCGCATCAGCTTCGATGAGGAAGGTCGGCTGTGGGCGGGCGATGTAGGCCAGAACGAAATCGAAGAGGTGGATATCATCACCAAAGGCGGAAATTATGGCTGGCGGGTGAAGGAAGGAAAATCGAACTTTAAGTCGACCAGTAAGAATGCACCCTCTACGTACATTGCGCCGGTCTGGCAGTACTCACACAGCAACGGCGACGTATCGGTGACGGGCGGTACGGTGTATCGCGGGCAGCAGAACCCTTCGCTGAAAGGTAAATACGTGTATGCCGATTATGCCAGCGGGCGGGTTTGGACGCTGACGCCCAAAGGCAACGAAGCGACAAACAACCAGGAGATTATCAGTCGCGCTGGTACAATTTCGGCTTTTGGCGAAGACCAGAAAAATGAACTGTATCTCTGCAATCACGGCGAAGGAAAAATCCTGAAACTGGCCTCCAACTAGTCTGTTCCGCCCTACGTTCTGACAACACCCCGGCAACAAAAACGAGCCTATACATTCACAGCCCGGCCAGATGGTCGGGCTTTTTTGCGGTAAAACCCGTAACTTGTCCAGGCTACAAGGCTCATCCTTCCGACTTATGAAACTACTTCTCATTGGCTGGCTGACCGTCTGCCTGGGCGGTCCGGCATTTTCTCAATCGGGCTCGGGGCCCAGCCGCTACTCCATCGAAGACGTACTGTCGGCTCCGTACTGCGCCGGCCTGGTGGGCGAACCGCAGGCCGGCCGGATAGCCTGGGTCAGTGCGCAGGAGGGTGTACGCACGGTATTCGTACACAACGTGCGGTCGGGTCAGACAACAGCACTCACCAATTACCAGACCGACGATGGGCAGGACATCAGCGATCTGCACATCTCGGCCGATGGGCGCTGGCTGGCGTTTGTGCGTGGTGGGGCCAAAAACAGCGAGGGAGTAAGCCCCAATCCAACGAGTAGTCCGGCCGGGGCCGAGCAGGCTGTTTACCTCGTACCGACCGATGGCAGCCGAGCGCCGGTGCGGGTGTCGCCCGGGAACCAGCCGGTCTTTTCGCCTACCGGTAAACGGCTGTTGTTTGTGCAGGGCGGTCAGGTGTATCTGGCGGAGATTCCCGGCCTGTCGGCCGACAAACCGGTCAATGCCCCCGTGCGGCTCTTTACGGCCCGGGGGAGTCAGTCGGACGTAACCTGGTCGCCGGATGGCGGGCGGGTCTTGTTTTCGAGCGTTCGGGGCTATCACAACTTTATTGGCGTGTATGACCTCAGCCGGAAAGTCATTACGTGGATGGCGCCGGGCGTCGACCGTGATCAGTCGCCGGTATGGTCGCCGGATGGAAGTCAGGTTGCTTTCATTCGGGTGCCGGGCAAGAAACACGGCGAAATGGAAAATGTACAGGGGGGACACCGATTCGCGATCTGGGTAGCCGACGTAGCCACGGGCGAAGGCCGGACGCTTTGGCAATCGCCCGCCGACGATGGTGGATTTGCTCAGGATTACCCCGCTGAGCCGCTGCGCTGGACGGCATCCAACAAATTGCTGTTCTTTTCCGAACACGAGGGCTGGATGCACCTGTATGCCCTGTCGCCAACGGGCGGGAAGCTCACGGACATGACGCCCGGAGCGGCCGAAGCCGAAGAAACGGCTGTGCCGGCCGATGGTCGCTACGTGTACTACAGCACCAATCTGAACGATATTGACCGGCGGCACATCTGGCGGGTTGCGCTGACCGATGCTGGACCCGTAACGCCCGAACCGCTCACGACCGGTACCGGCATAGAAACCGATCCTGTCGTGGTGGGCGATCAGTTGTTTTACCGGTCGGCATCGTGGAATCGGTCGACAGGTATTGCGAAACGTAGGGTAGGGGACTCCAGCCAGACGCTGCTGTTTCCAGCCGAACCGGCTCCGCGTTTTCCGACGATGGCGCTGACGGAGCCGAAACAGATCGTTTTCAAAGCCGCCGATGGGGTAGAGGTTCACGCCCAGCTCTTTCTGCCCAATTCCACATCCCAGATGCCCCGTCCGGCTCTGGTGTTTATGCACGGCGGCCCCATGCGGCAGATGCTGCTGGGCTGGCATTACCGGGGCAGTTACTACGCCAACGCATACGCCATGAATCAGTATCTGGCCAGTCAAGGCTATGTCGTGCTGTCGGTGAACTACCGGGCGGGCATTGGCTACGGTCGCGCGTTTCGGCGGGCCGATCGGCAGGGGCCGCGCGGAGCCTCCGAATACCAGGATATTCTGGCCGCGGCCAAATACCTGCAAAGTCGCCCTGATGTGAACCCGCTTAAAATCGGTCTGTGGGGCGGGTCATACGGCGGCTACCTGACGGCGCTGGGCCTGGCCCGCAATTCCGATCTGTTTGCCTGCGGGGTGGATATTCACGGCGTTCACGACTGGGCCTGGCGCGGCAATCACTTTTCGCCCGGTGGCGGCTGGGCCATCGGTGAGGCTGAAGCTAAAGTTGCGTTTGAATCGTCGCCGGCGTTCAACCTCGATTTCTGGCGGTCGCCGTGCCTGTTCGTCCACGCCGACGATGACCGGAACGTGACCTTTGCCGAAACGGTCGATCTGGTGCAGAAACTCCGCGACAAGGGCGTACCAACGGAAGTTCTGATCTTCCCGGACGACGTGCATAGTTTTCTGTTACACAAAAACTGGGTTCGTACGTACCAGGCGCTGGACGGTTTCTTCCGAAAGCACCTGATGAGTCAGCCGGAGAAACCTTTAACCAGTGAAAAATAAGATGCTGATCGCGTTCATGAACAGTCCGCTTGGCCCCGTCCGGATTACCGGCGACGAGCAGGGCGTAGCGGCTATCTCCTGCGTGGCTGTTACGTTGCCGGACCCACTGCCGGACGTACCTGAGCCGTTGCAGGCGGCCGTTCGGCAACTAACCGAGTACTTTGCGGGAACGCGGCAGACCTTCGACTTCGCCCTCAACCCGTCAGGTACGGTGTTTCAGCAGAAAGTCTGGCAGGCCCTGCTCGACGTACCGTTCGGCACTACGCTGTCGTACCTGGCTTTGACCCGTCGAATCGGCGATGAGAAGGCCATCCGGGCGGTGGCGGCTGCAAATGGGAAGAATCCGCTGTGGATTGTCGTACCCTGCCACCGCATCATCGGCTCCAACGGCAGCCTGACGGGCTACGCGGGCGGGTTGTGGCGCAAACAGTGGCTATTGACGCATGAAGGCGTCCGACCGGGGGCAAACCAGGGGCAGTTAAGCTTGTTTTGATGCCTGTCGGCCGGCAGGTAAAGTAATTGACCATCAGCCTGAACAGGCAGTTACCCTTTGAGCAAGAGCTGGACGTGTCCGGCTGTTCAGGCGCACGGAAGGCGGTTCTGTCGTTTTCGTCGGGAAGAAGCCGAACACTGCCTGCTGCGTCAGGCTGCGATGTATCAACTATATCAACGAGTACATGATTTCAGGAGCCATTTCTTCAGACCAGTCGATCTGGAAACGGATCGGCCAGTTCATCTACCTCATCCTTGCCATCTCCGGCATTTTACTCGATAGAATTACCCCCCTGCGGGTGTTGCTCTGGACGCTGATCGCAGCTAACATTTTGTTTCTCTGGTTTTTCAAAGATTGGGTAACGCTGGAGGCTGTCATCCTCTTTTTCGTAGCGATGTTCGTGATCCGTTACGCCATGCTGTTTGGGTCGTTTGGGCAAAAGGGACTGGCCCAGTGGCTTATTCAGCGGTATGGGGAAAAACAGGGCTACGCGTATTACGAAAACCTGACGGCGTTTTTGTTTTTTTACCGGGGCACCAGCTTCAACCTACTGGTCGAATACACGGCCGACAGCCTGCTGATCCCGCTCTGGCTGGAACCCTGGGCTACCGGTCTGGCGCTGGTTGGTATGATCGGTGCATCCATCATCAACCTCTGGGCAACAGCCATCGTCGGGATTGATGTGTATTACTACAAAGACATGTTTCTGGGGCGGGCTGTAGGTAAATTTGAAGTACGTGGCCCGTTCCGGTATTTCAATAATCCGATGTACGGCATCGGGCAGTGCAATGCCTACGGGGCGGCTCTTTATTACGGCTCAGTGTGGGGGTTGCTCGGTACGTTGCTCAATCAGGTCTTGATGTACGTGTTCTATTTCAGGTTTGAGAAACCCCACATCAAGCGATTATTTGCCGGGTCAGATGCATCCCTTCCGGCTAATTTGTAACTTGTAAACAGATTCCACCGTATCAAAAACCGAAACAGTTAAACCCCTATTTGCTGTCTGTGAACTGGATTAAAGACCTAAAGCCCATGTATTGCCTGGTTCTGCTTTGCCTGTTGCTGTCGGGATGTTTTCGGCGGTTCCAGATGACCGAGCGTGAGGTCCGGGCCCATTATGCCGGCCGTTCGGTGAAGCCCCGGTTTCATACCCTGGAAACCGATAGTACCAAACTGTTCGTCGCCAGTATCGGGGCTGATACGTTGCCGCCCCTGCTGCTGATTCACGGGGCGCCGGGAGCTTGGTACGGTTATCTGCGGATGCTGGACGACAGCCTGTTGCAGCAGCGCTACCACATCCTGTCGATTGAACGGCCGGGCTACGGAAAGTCGCGGAAAAGGCGCCGGGCCGTTACGTCCATTAATCAGCAGGCCGCGTGCATCAGCCAGGCCTTGAGCCTGAACTGCTCCCGGAAACCGGCCGTCGTGCTGGGGCGATCATACGGCGCTCCCATTGCCGCGCGGCTGGCTACCCTGCACCCCGACCGGGTTGGTCATCTGTATCTCGTTTCGGCGGCTATTGACCCGGATAAAGAAAAATTCTTCTGGTTTTCGGGCTGGGGGCGGATGCCGTTCGTAAAGCTGTTTCTGCCCCGCTCGCTGAACATCGCAACGGCCGAGAAGTATAGCCACGCGGCTGAGTTGCGCCAACTGCTGCCCTGCTGGACGCAGCTCTGCATGCCCGTTACGGTGATGCAGGGCGGTAAGGACTGGATTATTGACCCCGGTAACTTTGATTTTGCCCGGCGCGTACTGGCCAATACGGACGCTCGGTTCATTTATCTGCCCGATGCCGGGCACGTGATTACCAGCTCGCACCACGACCTGGTCGAGGAGTTGCTGCTGAATACGGCCGATAGTCTGTACCGGCAGTCTGCACTCAGCGCGCGTCGGCCCTGATTGGCAGAATGGCCGGGCTGTAACACGCGGTTGACTGGTTCAGGGGTGTAAAAAACTGAACGTACGATTCTGGTAATACGGCAGCTTCACGTGTTTCTCAATCTCCGAAAACGACTGATAGGGTGCCGTGGCAATCAGGGAATTGATCAGCCAGACGGGAATGTCGCCCCCCGGATCAACCTCGAAAAAATAGTCGATCTGAAGCCGGTTGGTCCCAATTTGCTGAATTTGCCATTGTGATCGCCATCTGGGTATACGGACTACCCCTTTCTTTTCCGGCACCAGGCCCGGTACGTTGTCGGCTTTGATGTAGACGGTGCCGGTCGTCTTATCCTGGCTCAGCACCATGTGCATCACGACGTCCCGATCCGATGCGGGCCAGGGCAGGGCTGACCGATGGTAGTAATACAACTCCCGGTCGCTGACCCGCCGGATCACGTAGGCGTCTACGGTCCGGGCCATGATTTCCCGGTAGTGTTCGATCCCGGAAACGTACGCAACCAGCTGCGGTACCGCAGCGTTGACTTCGCAGTGAACTTTAACTGCTTTCCGGCGACTGTTGGGGAGCGGGCGCGAATAGACCTGAATGCCGTTTTTCGCTTTTTCCAGTTTCCATCCCGCCGGCTGAGGATTTGATTCCGTGCCTTGTGCCAGCAGACACGCTGAAGACCAAATCGTAAGCGAACAGGCCAGAAGCCAGAATCTCTGCCGGTAGATCAGCATAATCGATGTCGGGTAAACTGGCCGTAGCCGCGGGTGGGTAAGCCCGAAGATAGCCGAAAACGGTCAGATTGTCTGAAAAAGCGGCCATTTCCTACCGTACGTAACCCCAGGCCCGCCGAACGTAAACTCTGAATTTCGGACTGAATCCAGCCTCCTACTTTTGGGCATAACCAAACCCAAATACGTCTGCACAAATGAGAACGTTCTTCCTGCTCAGTGCGGTGCTGGTCATCTTCCCGTTCATGGTAGCCACTGCCCAGTCTGCTCCCTCTGACTCCAGTTCCAGTGTCGCTCCATCGTTTTTCCGGCTTTATTTCCTGGAACTTGTTATGCATGAAGCCCGTGGGGGATTTGAAATAGGAACGGCTCCAAAACAGGCCTTGGTGATCGATGGCAGTTACTTCTGGGGCTTTCCGTCGGCGCGGGGGCTGGGTCGCCAGCCCGGATGGGCCATAAAGGTGGATTACCGGTTTTATGAAACAAAACCCAATCGGCGTACACGCTTTTTCTATGGTCCCAACTTAATGTGGAAACAGCAAACCTATGTGAAAGAATACATCAACGGGTTAGCGATCAAAGGGCACCGTTCCGTTGTTGCTCTTAATGTAAAAACGGGGATAGATTTTCCACTGGGTAAGGCTGATCAGCCGCGGCTTGAACTATTTACTGGAGCCAGCTTACGGTTTCAGTCCGTAGGCCAGGAAAGCGAATACAGTTCAAACGTATTGACCCCTTCGAAAGGAGATAAAACGACGATCCGTTTTGTTGGAGACTACACAGGCCCTGACATCATGCCGAACTATCTGTTTGGCATACTGCTGAAGTTCTGAATATACTGGCAAAATGTTTCAGTGATAAGGTCAGCAGGCCGGGCCGGGGCAGAATCGGTCCGCTGGCTCGCCGGGGCGTACCTATTAGTAAATACATTTCAACCGGCGGTTCGGCACCCGTATCTTTCGCATAATCATGCATTATTGTGCCGCTATGATACGTCCAACTATCTACTTCCTCTTTATACTGTTACTGCCCGGTCAGTTGCTGGCCCAATGGAAGCCGCTGGGTCCTTACGGCGGGCCGATTGAGATCCTCGAATCCAACGAGAAGGTGACGCTGGCCTCTGGTCCGACCGGCAGTTTTTTCCGGTCGACCGACGGGGGCAAAAACTGGCAGATCACGACCCAGGGTCTGCCTAACTCGCCCATTACGGCTGCGTTGGTAACGGATTCGCTGATTCTGGTCGGTACCGGTGGCACCGGGGTGTACCGATCAATCAACGGTGGAGTCACCTGGTCAGCGAGTGGTCGTTTTGATGCATCGCGGACCAGCGGACAGCCCCGGGCCTACGGTTTCCTGCGCGTGGGGCCGTTCCTGTACGCTGCCACGGCGGAGGGCGTGTTTCGCTCGTCGAACAATGGTGCCAACTGGCGCGAGGTCAGCAATGGTCTCTATACCCGCGACGGTATTTTCTCGTTGGTGGCTATTCCAGGCAGCCGGGCGCTTCTGGCCGGTACGGGCCTTGGCATCTACCGTTCCATCGACGACGGTGAAACCTGGGCATTGGTACGGTCGCCGATTACATCGGCCAGCCGTAACGCGCTGGAAGGAGACGTATATGCGCTTGAGCAGGGGGATGGGGTGATTATGGCCGGTTCGTACGGGCAGGGTTTTATTCGCTCGCTCGATCAGGGTACAACCTGGACCGCGTCCAACACCGGTTTGCCGTTCGGTACGTCGGTCTACGTCATTAAAGTAAAAAATGGGGTGGTGTATATCGGAACCGATACCGGCATCTACCGCTCAACCAACAAGGGTACGACCTGGGTGCAGATGGAAAATTTTCCGTCTGATGCGCCCATATCCGGCCTTTCGTTCATTGGAAACTCATTGCTGGCGGCTACGAATAGCGAGGGGCTGTTCCGGACGGACAATGCCGGCCAAAGCTGGACCGAATCAAACGCCGGGCTGCTGGCCGATACCGAACTGCTCGTAACCAGCGGCAATAAACTCTGGTGCGTTTCGGGCGAGAACGTAGTCCGGTCGCTGGACGGAGGCAAAACCTGGAAGATTGTTCGGTATAAAATGACCGCAGATGAACTGATTCAGGACCTCAAACGCGACGGCAATACGTTGTACCTGACCAACCGGGATCTGTACCGCTCTACCGACGACGGCGACACCTGGCAGAAAGTAAACCAGCCCCTGGCTATTCCGGATGGGGTGTTTCTGACCTCGATCTGGGTAGCTGGCAACGATATTCTGGCTGCGACGCTGAACGATGGCATCTATCGGTCGACGGATGGGGGCCGGGTCTGGCGGGCTTTGTCGCGCGATGGGTTACCCACGGCTGCCAACCTTCGCCCTACGTTCATCACCAACGTAAGAAACACCCTGTACGTCGGCTTTTCCTCAGCCGGCCTGTTTCAATCGACCAACAACGGAACAACCTGGGAGCGTGTGAAAGGCATCCGCGAAAATGCCGATGTCTGGACGCTGGCGACCGTAGGCGATACACTTTACGTGGGCACAAACAGCGAGTCGCTATACCGCTCAACGGATAAAGGGCAGACCTGGACGCGGGCCGACAAAGGCATCACGTCATCGACGGTTCGGTCTATCCTGCCGACGCCGACCGGTATTTTTGTCGGTACGTTCAAAGGGGTGGGTGTGACGACCACGAAAGCGGCATTCTGGCGACGGTACAACAACGGACTGCCGCTGCTGCAGGCCAGCCGCGAAAACGTAGCGGCCGAAGACCTGCGCATGTTTCCGCTGACGACGGAGAACAACCAGTTGTATGGCTCAACGCTGTATGGCGTCTGGACGCGTCCCCTGAATGAGCCGCCCTATATCACACCGGAGCCGGTCGTATCGACCACCTGTGTCAACGGACTGATTCAGATCCGGTACCGCATCAGCGATACGTTCGAGGAGAAAAACCAGTTCACTATTCAGGTGTCGGGGCCGGATGGGGTGTACTCGACTACGCTCATTACACCGTTGGCAGGCTGTGCTTCGCCGGGACAGGCAACGGATCAGGGGTTCTTTGGGTGCCCGATTGATCTGCGGATGCCGACTGGTACGGCCGCCGGCGACAATTACCGCATGCGCATTGTCGCGTCGAGCCCGGCAACACAAAGTACCGATATCCCCATCAAGCTGACGCCGAACCCAATCCCGTCAAAACCGGTGATAAAAGTGGACAGCTCAAAACTAACGACAGTCGATGCGGCTTTTGCGTACCAGTGGCTGCTCAACGACCGGCCCGTTCCGGGGGCTACCAGCCGTATCTTTGACCCCAGAAACTTCCCGGGAATTTACGCCGTTCGGGTGGCCAATGAATGTACCGGCACCGCCGTGTCGGATCAGCTGGCCTACCTCATTACAGCCACCGAACCGACGTTCGATGATGAGGTGAGTGTTTTTCCGAACCCCGCCGACGATGCCCTGACGGTTCAGCTGCCCCGGGCGGTGAAAGGAACCCGGCTGCGGCTGCTCCGGCCCGACGGAGCGTTGCTGAACGAACAGACGACCGCGACCACGCAGCATAAACTGTCGATCGGTGCATTACCGGCCGGTTTGTATCTGCTTCAGGTCAAACAGGGCGACCGGCAGACCGTGAAACGGGTTCTGAAAAAATAGCCTCTGACGCAATCTGTAAAGCCAGGCCCCGCCGAATACATCAGCGTATTTGGCGGGGCCTGTTGATTTGTTACCGGACTACCTACCTGGAAGCCCCCCAGATTTCGCGGCAACTGCCGATGGATTTGGAAACAACAATAGGAACCGTTAGTTCGTCCAGGACCGTGCGGTCTGCCAACTGATCGGGTTGTAACGTACGGGTTGGCGAGCAGGGACTGGTCGAGGTTAGGGTATTCGTGAGGATAAACGCTACGGGCAGCACGTATTTGCCAACGTGTTCAGGTTTTAAAACCGGTAGTTTTCGCAATCGCTGTTTGACGGCCTGATCGAAGCCGTAGTCGTCGTTTTCGGGACTAAGCGACGTGATGTTAATTACGTCCCCGCGTTCGGTCAGCTCAAAGCCGATGTACACGCGACCGTAAGCACCGGCGTTCCACGCACGGCTGGGGTAATTGATGCGGTTGCGCAGCGTCTGCATGAACACCGGCTCAGTGCTCAGGGCGGGTTTATTAACGGACGTGGCGGCTGTGAGCGTGTCATAATACGCCAATGCGCTGATAACCGTTTCGGTTGTAAGAGTGGTGGGAATACGTTCGGCCAGTTTTTCGGCCTGATCGTACAACACATTCAAAAGCGAAGAGCGAGTCAGGTCAATCGGCTCTGGTTGGGCGTCTCCTTTCTGTATATAATATATTTTCCGAGTCTGATACGAGCCATCGAACACATTGCCTTTGCCAAAGGCATCGGCAACTCTTGTTGTAACCAGGTGCCGCTGTACGTTTAGCAGCAACTTGGTCCGCCCGTTGTTCAGCACCGCCAGATAACCGCGACCGACCGAACCGGGTTGTCGTCGGGTAAACAACAAGCCATTAATGCTGAAGGATTCAGGAGTTGCCACGCGATTTGTCGAGCTTCCATTCAGCCGGTAGTATACTTTCTGATCAACTAAGCTGTAAGCAAGCTGGCACGTAATGGGCTGGCCTGACTGGTCTATCCAGATGGTGCCCTGCTGCCACATCGGATACGTGAAATATTCGCTGCCGAGGTAAACCGTTTGCTTGTGGTACGATTTGATTTCGTTGGGCCGCGATGTAGAGTAAACCTGACAGGTAGTGATGATTCGCCCGGCGGAGTCCTGCGAAACGTCACACTGTCCACTGGCTGAAAGACGGATCAAACATGAAAGCGAAAGCAATAGTACAGTGCGGATCATGGCATAGTGAAATGAAGGTTGACATGGGCAGTCAGAACAGCTCAGGTTATCAGCAGGCCCTAGTATCGGCTAATTGCCCTTCAGGGACTAATCTCCTGGCTATTCTACACATTAGGCGAATAGTACAAATAAATCATTAAAAAAGTAAATAGAAAGTCAACTTTTTATGCCTGATACAGAGTAGCGTTTCCAGATCAGAGCGGGTTTCGTACCGGACGCTTTATCGTGCTCTTTTTGCGTCTCGTTGAACCGTAATTCCGTTTCACCTGCCTTGCTGCTGGGCCTGGAGGGGCAGGCCATCATCTTTGGGTCAGTAAACAACTTAGCTGATGGCTTACGATGAAAACGGTTAAAAAAATTCTGAAACGATTCGGGCAGGGCCTGCTGGTTCTCCTGCTTCTGATTGGTGGCTTCTGTGCCTACGTTGCCCTGACACCACCGCGTACCTACGATCCACCCGTAGCGCCCGACATTAAAGTAGAGGTGACAGAGGCCCGGATCAAACGGGGCGAAACCATTGCCCAACTACAGTGCATTGCCTGCCACGGCGATAACGACAATCGGCTGACCGGCAAGCACCTGGATGATATTCCGCCCATGTTTGGCAACATCTACTCCCGTAACATCACCCAGGACAAAGAGAAAGGAATCGGCAACTGGACCGACGGCCAGATCATTTATTTTCTGCGCACCGGCATTCGTCCCAACGGTACAACGGCCTTTATGCCGCAATACGGTCTGATGGCCGACGAAGACATCAAGTCGGTGGTGGCGTGGCTGCGGTCCGACCGGTTTCCGGTACAGCCTTCAAAACAGGAAGCCCCGCCGGCCGAGTACAGCTTCGTGGCTAAAATGCTGTTGTGGACCATCATCAAGCCGGGTGAATACCCGCAGCAGACCATTGGACTACCCGACACGACCAAATCGGCAGCGGTTGGCAAATACATTGCAACGGCCGTTGCGGATTGTTACGGCTGCCACTCGGCCGACTATCTGGACCTGGACAAGCAGAATCCGGAACGGACGAAAGGGTATTTCGGCGGAGGCAGCAAATTCAATGGGGAGGATGGTAAACCCATTCTGTCGGCCAACCTGACCTTCGACGATGAGACCGGCATTGGTAGAAAATACACGAAAGAGCAGTTCATCCGGGCCGTGAAGCACGGCGTTCGGCCCGACGGCTCGGTCTTACGTTATCCCATGAGCCCGATGGTGGCGCTGTCGGAAAAGGATATTGCGGCTGTGTACGACTATCTGAAAACGGTACCTAAAGTACGCAACGACATTGCCGGGAAGTCGGCGGAACTGCAACTGGCCGAAAAGTAAGCCCGCAAACCGGGCCGTCAGATACGGGGCTGGCCAGGTGCTGGCTCAAAGGCGGGCAGGTAAACAAAGAACGTAGCGCCCTGTCCCGGCTGGCTTTCCGTTGTGATTGCGCCCTGGTGGTTCTGCGTAATCTGACGGACCGTAGCCAGCCCCAGCCCTGCTCCTTCGTACTGCCGACGCCCATGAAGCTTGCGGAACGCCTGGAAAATAAGGTCGGCATCCTGTGGATGAAACCCAATGCCGTTATCGCTGACCTGAATCTGCCACCAACCCGTTGCCTGCGGAACCGTACTGGTGAGATACGTACACGGGTCCGGAAGCTCATCGGGCCGGAGTCGGTTGCTGTCAATCCGGATAATAGGCGGTACATCGGGTCGCCGGAACTTGATGGCATTAGCCAGCAGATTCTGGAAAAGCTGCTCCAGCTGAAACGCACTCCCCAGCACGGTCGGTAAGTTGCCCATCGTGATGGTGGCCTGCTGTTCACTGATCGAAACATCCAGATTCTGCAGGACCTGTAGTAATACGTTCGGCAGAGCAACCGGATTAAACACGTCCCGGGCGTTCGTTATCCGCGAAAACTCAAGCAGACTGTCAATCAACTGCATCAGGCGGGATGAGGCAGTCTGCATGCGTTTCAGCAGGTCCAGGGCTTCGGGAGGCAGGGTTCCGCCATATTGATTGGACAGCAGATCGCCGAACGCCTTGATTTTGCGCAGCGGCTCTTTCATGTCGTGCGATGCTACCGACGCAAAGCGTTCCAGATCGGCGTTGGATCGATACAGCGACTGGTTGGTTTCCCGTAGCAGGGCAGCCTGTTCGGCCAGTTCCAGCTGCTGCTGTTTGAGTCGCGTAATGTCCTGATAAGTGAACAGGACGTACTGATCAGTTTTTACCAGACTGCCCTCCACCCACACGTCGATCTGGTCGCCAAGAAAGCGCCGTTCGACCCGTTGCGACTCACCCGTCAGGCAAACCCGTACCAACTGATCAAAGAAGCCCTGCGCGTAAATGTCGGGAAACAGTTCGGACAGAAGGTGCCCGATCATGTCTTCTACGTTGCGCCCCGTCGTGTGCGCATTGGATGCATTGGTAACGACGTAGCGGAAGTCGATAATGGCACCGGCCGCATCGAGGACCGGTTCGTAAAGGACCAGTCCGGCGGGCGAATTATCCACGATCGTATGCAGTAGCTGGGCCTGTTGCAGCGACTGCTGCCGTAGTCGGCGGGAATCGGTAATATCGAGTGCCGTAATGACCAGCCCTTCGCCCTGTTTCACAACCGATACGTCGACCCATTTGACTGAGTCTCCGATGATATGCTCCCGCTCAAACCGTTGGGGTTCACCCGTCAGCCAGGCCGTTATGTACCTGGTAAACAGGCCCGTAGTCCGGAAATAGGGAAATAGCTGCAGCATGGTCGTTTGCCTGAACTGGTCAGGAGTCAGGTTAACCAGCTCGTGGGCTTTGCGATTCCCCCAGATGTATTGAAAGTCGGCCACTTCGCCGTTTACCAGGATCGGACAGCAATACAGAAAAGCTGAAAGAGTGCCTTCCATCAAGGCATCAAGCACATCCAGATAAGGCTGTTGAGTCGGTAAAAGATCAGTACGAGCTTCTACTTTTCTTATGTCAGGCACGGTAGAAATTGACACGATCAATCGTTATTTATTTTAGGCAAAATTTTAACAAGTAGTTACTTAAAAGTAAATATAGGCTACTTTGAGAAAGCGTCAAAATGAATGAAACGAGTACGGGTGTGGTGGGTAACAAAGCTGTTTGGTACTGCATCAACAGGTGGGTAATAAGTAAACAAAGCTAAGGTACTATTTTTTTTGTTATTGGTACTTAATGAGTTCTGCGTTGCAAATCGTCTGGTCAGCCTGGAGGCTGCTGGTCAACGTAAGACGTACCGAAGCCGCTGAGCCTTTGTCGGATTCCCAAAAGCGATGTTTGCATATACAGTAGGTATAGTAACATTTTAACTTGGTATTAATGAGTGAAATTACTTAAAACCCGAACTTTGATCAGTTAACAACCACTTTACCACCAACCATCACTAATCGCTATGTTCACGGCTACCCTTCCGAGTACGGACCCTTCTCAAAATCCCATTCATTCAGTCACTCCGCACTGGCCAGATCTGCTTAACGTGCCTCAAAACTAATCATTCAGCTGATCTGTCAGTCACCTACCATGAAATCCCTGAATGACGAGGAACTGGTCCGCCTGTACGTTGATACGCACCAAAGCGATTATTTTAACATTCTCTACGAACGCTACGTAAACAAAGTTTATAGCCGCTGCATGTCCTTTTTTAAGGATCATGAAACGGCTCAGGACCTTACGCAGGATATCTTCGTCCGGGTTTTTACCCGCCTTGACAACTTTCAGCAGCGGGCTGCCTTTTCGACCTGGCTATACTCAATTTCGTATAATCACTGCATGGATCACATCCGGTCCGGCAAACGGCTGAATACGCTTCCGCTGGACGGTGAGTTTGCTGATGAAGTAGCCGACGTCGACGAGTCATCGGCGCTGCACGCCCGGCTGCACCAGTTGTCGCAGTTTGTCGACGATCTGCCTCAGTTTGAACGTAATCTGCTCCAGCTGAAATACGAGCAGGGCAAGAACGTGCAGGAAATCAGCGAAGAATTAAAACTGAGTGAGAGCGCCGTAAAGATGCGTCTGAAGCGGACCCGCGATAAGGTACGTGAACTACACACCAGACGAGCCCGGGCGTAGCCTGCTCCCGGCCCGATTCGCTAACGTGCCTGCTCTAGGTCAGCAGCCCTGGGTTGTCGGTTGTCCTAAAAATAGTTAAAAGGTTGGCCCAGTAGCAATTTCCCGGCTCCGGTTCTGGTTGAGCCTGTAACTCCTTTTGGTATCAGGTAGCGGGCTTACGGTAGTGGTTGTATCTTCGCGGTGGCGAGTTACAAACGGTTAAATTGACCGGCCCGAACCTGATTTGCCTGCATAGGGTTTTAAAGCAGGAGGGTAGCTACATGGCTCAATCATGATCTTAAGAACGGAGAATTTAATAAAGAAATACGGTTCGCGACTGGTGAATAACAACGTGTCGTACCAGGTCGAACAGGGTGAAATTGTAGGTTTACTTGGCCCGAACGGAGCCGGCAAAACTACGTCCTTCTACATGGCAGTTGGGCTGGTGAAACCCAACAGCGGCAAAGTATTCATCGACAACACCGACGTTACGGACCTTCCAATGTACAAGCGGGCACGACTGGGGCTGGGGTATCTGGCTCAGGAAGCATCGGTTTTTCGTGATCTGTCTGTCGAAGAAAACATCCTGGCCGTACTGGAAATGACAAACCTGCCCCGCCGGCAGCAACGCGATAAAGTTGAGGAACTGCTGGATGAGTTCAGCCTGACGCACGTCCGGAAGAGCAAAGGCAAGGTGTTATCGGGGGGAGAGCGTCGGCGGACAGAAATCGCACGGGCGCTGGCGGTGGATCCCAAGTTTATTCTGCTCGACGAACCCTTTGCGGGTGTTGACCCGATTGCGGTGGAAGACATCCAGAGCATTGTGGCCAAACTCAAACACCGAAACATCGGCATTCTGATCACCGACCACAACGTAAACGAAACCCTGTCGATCACCGACCGGGCGTACCTGCTGTTTGAAGGAAAGATTCTGAAACAGGGTACCGCCGAAGAGTTAGCCAACGACGAACAGGTACGTCGGCTGTATCTGGGGCAACATTTTGAACTGAAGCGAAAAATCTGACGCAACGAACCTCTAAAACCTGAGTCATCCCAGAGGTAGCGTGACAAGTCAGGTTTTAGAGACTCAATCAACTCCGGCGGGTGCTTGTAAACCACAGACGAGCAAGCCTTTCGTGTCAGTCATACATGGCCATCTGCCGGAAAATCTTCAACGAGCCGCCCGGCTCCCGACGCCAGATTCGGATATCTTTCCCGGTACTCACCCCCGACCAGTCCCCATTTTTGACAAGGGCGATGTGGCTGGTATACTCAATAACAAACGGGCCCAGCTCATCGATCTGATCGTTACGACTCGCCCGCTGCTCAAAAACTGGCAGTTGGTTGACAGGCTCCTTCAGAAAGGCGTCGATCTCCGGGTTGGGTTTTATAAAGTCCGAATGCCACTCCGGAACTGCCACCTACTCAAGAACAAACCGTTGCGGCACGCTACGGCAGCCTGGCTTCGTCGGCCATACAGAACAGCCAGAGTATATGTAATGCATCGCTGATCAGAAAAAATATAGCTAGGTATTGTTTCGTACGAAAAATTTCCTACCTTTGGCTGACTGAACAATTGAAGCCGGCATGGAACCTACCAAGTCAGAACTGGAAATACTACAAGTACTGTGGCAGCACGGACCGTCGACGGTCCGATTCGTCAATGATACGCTTAATGAGCAGAAACGCCAGGTTCAGTACTCCTCAACGCTGAAGCTGATGCAGATTATGGCCGAAAAGGGGCTACTGGTCCGCGACCAAAGCAGTATGAAACACATTTATAGTCCGGCAGAAGAGGAGGGGAAAGCCAAAAAGAAACTGCTGGACCGCTTCGTGGACTCAATCTACAACGGCTCAGCCACCAGCCTGGTGATGCAGCTCTTCGGCAACCGCAACACCTCCCAGGAAGAGCTGGCTGAGATCAAAGAGTTTCTTAAAAAGCTCGACCAATAAAGATTGATAAGCCCGAACGACTTTATCTGTTTTATCATGAATCGTTTCCTCTTCGATCTCTCCCTTTCTCCTGAATTCATTCAGGCCCTGAGCTGGACATTGCTCCATTCGCTATGGCAGGGACTCGTGCTGGCGATCCTGACGGGTCTGGTACTGCTTACGCTCAGAAAGGCCAGGCCAGCACTACGTTACCATGTACTGCTGGCCCTGCTGGGACTGTTTATGGCCGTCAGTGCGGTCACCTTCTGGCTGGAATACCCCCAGACTACTGACACAATCGTTCAGTACGGGGAGCAGCCCGGTACTGAAATAAGCAGCCGACAGGCTGGTAAAACGGACCTGTGGCCCGACAGAGAGCGTCAGCTAACCCACCTGATGGACTTCGGTAGCCGGCATGCGCCCCTGATCGTAGCTGTTTGGTTCGTGGTCTTTCTGCTCAAAACTTTAAAGGCTGGCATGGGGCTTTATTCCATTCACTGGCTACGGCACCACGGGACGCGCCCGGTGAGCAGAGAGTGGGCTGAGCGGGTAACCGAACTGGCCCGTAGGCTGAAGCTCCGGCAGGCGGTGCTTTTTGCCGAATCAGAACGAGTAACCGTACCGTTGGTAGTCGGTTTCCTGCGCCCCCTTATTTTGGTGCCCGTGGGGTTCCTGACTCAGTTGCCTTACCAGCAGGTTGAGGCCATATTGTTGCACGAGCTGGCGCATATTCACCGCAAAGACTACCTGGTCAACCTGTTTCAGAGTCTGGCTGAGCACATTTTCTTCTTCAACCCGGCCGTCTTATGGCTGTCGTATCTGCTCCGTCAGGAGCGCGAACACTGCTGCGACGAGCTGGCGATCGGAGTGACGCAGAACAGAAAATCCTTTGTGGAGGCACTGGTCCAGTTTCAGGAGTATAAGCTGATGCAACCGGTCCATACGCTGGCTTTTGCGGGCCGTCGCAACCACCTGCTGGATCGTATCAAGCGAATCATGTACAACAACAATAAACCTTTAGAAGCCGTGGAAAAAGTATTTGTAAGCACCAGTCTGCTCGCCATCACCCTCTTGTCAGTGGCCTTTTCTCCCACTTCGCCCTCAGCGGCACCCCAGCCCAAAGCCCCGAGTCTCCCTGTCCGGCAGACAGTAGTCATTTCTTCCCCTTCACCGGTCGCCCCCACAGCGGCTATCGTTACGCCCCCGGCAACGCCTATCGTTACCCCCAAAGCAGCGAAAGCAGCGTCTGTTGTTACACCACCAGCCGTTGCCGATACGATTCAGCCCGGAACAAAAAAGAAGCAGGTGGGTAAGGCCCTGTCGACCTATCACATGTCGTTCAATGGCAAGCGGTATGAGATTGTGGAACAGGACGGAAAAATAACGGGCTTGACCATAGATGGAACTGTCATTGCTGAAGACAAAATTGAATCGTACCGTTCTGAACTTGAGCCGGTGATGGCCCAGGTACGGGAGCATCAGAAGCAGGCTGAATTGCACCGGGCCTACGCGGAGGAGCATCGGCGGGAAGCTGAAGAACACCGCAGGCAGGCCGAAGTGCAGCGTGCCGAGGCCCAGGCACAGCGGGTAACGGCCCGTCGTGACGCCGAAGAGATGCGGACACAGGCTGAAAAGAATCGTAAAGAGGCCCAGGCGATGAGAGCTTCGCAGGAGCAGTACCGGGCACAGGCTGATGCGGCCCGCCGTCAGGCCGACGAAGCCCGTCAGATGGCCCAAGTACGGAGGAGGGAAGCGGATGAACACCGGACGAAAGCGGAAGCCCACCGGGCCGAATATGAGAAGATGCAGAACGGGTTGATTACCGATTTGATCCAAGAGGGGGTCATCCAGAGCAAAGAGAATCTGTCGTACCGGTTAAATGAAGACGAATTAGTCGTAAACGGCCAGAAGCAATCTGATGCACTACACCAGAAGCTGAAGAACAAGTATCTGAAAGAGTCGAAAGGTGAACTGTTCCACAACTGGCAAGGGAAGAGTGGTATTATGTATAGCCGGTAGTTAGTTTGCTGGTCAATGCTTTAACGCCATAATCCCCACTTGTTCGAACAAGTGGGGATTATGGCGTTAAAGCCGGGCATTGAAAGGCTAAAAGGTTATTGGGCCGACAGATACCTGACGGTTTCCAGCTTGCTGCCCGCCTGCACCGGGAAGTCGGCCGGCGTCGCTACGGGTTTGCCGTTGAGTCGTACATTCTCGAACGTAACCCCGTTGGTCTGGTTGCTCACTAAGGACGGTATCGGCTCACCCAGCATGGTGATGTCTTTGAACAAGACATTGGTCAGAACGGATTCCGGGTTTTGCAGGCCCAGCAGGGCGGTTGGCTCCTCGAACCGCACCCCTTCTATCCGGTAATTGCTATGCCGGGCTTTTCCACGACTATTCGGGCTGACCATGCACAGGAGCGAATTGGGCGCGTGCCAGTTGCCCTGACTGATGTGCAATACGTCCGTATTTTTTACCACCACGTTGTTGGTCGTCAACGCCTGGCCGTTGAAGCCAATCCGGAATACGTTGGCCAGCGTTGTCCACAACACACAGTTTTCGATGTGAATGTCCTTAACCGACCCGTCGGTGTCTTTGGTTTTCGCCCACATATCCTGGCTGCTGTTGGGGGTAAAGAAAGCGAAGCAGTCGTCCATCGAGCGGATGAAACTGTTGATGACTTTTGTCCGCCCTCCACCGTACCAGTCGATACCATCGCCGTTGATGTTCTGCGGGTTAACGGCAATGACTTTGATGTTGTCGAAAACGGCGTCGAACGTCGTATGTGTTTGCAGCGACCAGGTGCGGCTTCGTCCAACGAACGTAACGCCCCTGACCGTTAGCCCCTGCACATTATGTGTGGTGAGCGGGTGCCAGTTTTTCTGGTGCTTCCAGCCGTCGTCGCGCGTTTCGGACTGCGGACCGTAGTACACAACCGTACCCCGGCCCAGAATACGTACATTTTTAGCGTTCCAGACGTTGATACTGCCAAAGAGCACGGCCCCGGCATCGAGATACAAGGTCTGCCCGCTGCTCAAATCAATATGCCGCTGGTGAATACCCGGCTTCAGATGGATAACGTCAGGACTTTTTAAGTTGGGTTGGCTGGTGTCGGGTCGGTTGGCGAAAAGCAACAGTGCGTCGTCTTTGTAGTGGCTGACACCGGCCGGACGCGTCCGTTCTACGGAGTACTGCCCGGCTTCGGTCAGGGTAAAAGCAAGCGTAAGGTCGTTCAAGCGGGGCTGAATGGTTCTTGACAGTGGGCGCACGACCGGCTGCGCTCCCCAGTACCCCTTCTCATCGACCTGAATAACTTCCTTGTGGGCTGTTTGTCCGGAGTAACCGGCTTTCTTGTAATTGGCTTTAACGCTAACACTGGCGTTGCCGGTGAAGTCAAAACTGGCAAAATAGACATTCAGACCTGCGTGAAAAACCGGCACCGGCTGCCCGTTGACGGTAATTTCGTAATACGTCGTTGCCAACTCCTCAGGAACGGGATGGGGCGTTACGGTTTGAGCAACGCCTACGGTAGACAGGAAAACAAAAGTCCAGATCAGATAAGACCGGCATGGCATACTACGTATCATTTCATCTCGGCAGTATACACCGCTTTTTTAGGTTCATCCTTTACCCGAAAATGGTCGTTGTTCTTGCCGTTGATGAAAATATCTTTCACGTCTTCCAGCGCATAGGCGGGGCGGCTGTCGGGGTTGCGAAGCTGAAATTCGACATTGGTAAAGGTAATGTTTCGGGCGTGGCGCACGTAGAAACCGTGGGCGGGCAGCGAATAGCCGAACATCCGCTGCTCAGGATACGACGCAGGCTTTTCTGGTACTGTCCGGTTGGCCTCCTCGGCGGTTCCCTTTCCCATTGCATTTATCTGGATGTTGCTCAGTTGCACGTTCTCCACGGGGTAGCCCGGTTGTCCTGAAATGGAGCTGGTAATTTTGCTGTGGCTGATGGCGGTTACGTTGCTGATCACGACTTGTTTAAGCTGACCCGGCGGACGTACCGGATCACTGGGCTTTTCGCGCCGGGCACGGTTGCCGATGTGAATGAAAATCGCCGTCTGAACATCCCGCATCGAGATATTAGTGATGGTAATGTTCTCCATCACTCCACCGTCGACAACCTCCAGGGCCAGCCCGGACAGCACCGAAACGGGTAGTTCAATATCGGGCATTTTACCTGCCCAATCCCAGTTCCAATGGGGTCCTCCGGTAACCTTACTGATGACACAATTAGTGATCGACACATTTTTGAAACCACCCAGCGACGACGTGCCGAACTTGATGCCGTTGCAGTTGGTCTTGACGACGCAGTTGGTGATAGCAATGTTTTCGATGGGCTCGTAATCGCTGTTCTTGAGGCAGATTCCATCGTCGTCGCTCTCGATAATGCAGTCGGAAACGCTCACGTTGCTGCTCTCGATATCCAGCCCGTCGTTGTTGATCAGTCCCAGGCTATTGATCTTAATCCGGTTGATAGTTACCCGATTGCACTTCAGGTAATAATGCGCCCAGTTGACAGAATTTTTGAGCGTAAAGTCTTTGACCAACACATCTGTGCAGTAAATAAACAGGATTGAATTAGGCCGTCCGGGGCCATCGTTCACGCGGCTTCCCGTCCATTCGGTGCCGCTTCCGTCAATGGTGCCGGTGCCTTCAATACCCACGTGATGCACGTTCTGAGCCACCACAAAGCCCACCTGACACCGTTTCTGCGTATCCGGATTGCGGATCTTAGTCGGTGCATCAGACGGTAGGTCGGCAAAGATATTGGGATAATCCTCCGGCGAAGGGCTACCCTTCAGAACCGCCATCGGCGACAGGTGCAGTGTAACGTTACTCCGTAAAAATACCGTTCCGCTCAGAAACGTGCCCTTAGGGAAGTACACCTGCCCGCCCGTCTTTGCGCATTGATCAATAGCTTTCTGGATGGCCTTGGTACAGTTGGCTTTCCCGTCGGCAACGGCTCCGTAGTCCAGTACGTTATACGTCTGGGCAGTTACGTAACAGGCGCTTGCCAGGACAAGCAGCAGGAATAAAAAGCATTTTTTCATCAAGGTTCAGGATGGGAGTCAGATCAACGGCTCTGCTGATGGCTGAAATATAGATAATTATGCGGTTCTTCTGGTAAAACCAGTGCATAACCATTCAGCCGGGTATCTATCCAGATGGTTTTCGGATCAGAAAGGGTTGGCGGTAGATCGCAAAAATCTCTAAAGCAAGCCGCTGTTTTTAATGAGTTGCCTGGCTACCAGCTTTCACCGCAGCCCGTCCAAAAAGCCCTGATAGGCCCGTTTCTTTGCGTAGTTCGCATCAAATAACAACACGTTGTCCGCGCATTTGCAGAACCCCGGTATCCAGGACGTGCCGTCATCAACGCCCCACATGGTGATGCCGAACTGCTGACGGGCCGGCACCACTTTTTTGTAGGTACTTACTACGAATTTGTATTTCTGGTATTGTTTCTCCAGCAGTTCTGGCGTTGGCACGAAGTCTTTTGTTTTGCCGGGGTTAATTGCAATGTCAAGTTCAGAGATATGCACCAGAAGGCCAGTATCGGCGTATCGTCGGATTGCATTTTCAATGCCTGCGTCGGGCGTGTCAATGCTGATGTGCATCTGTAGACCAAGTCCATGAATCGGGATGCCACGCCGTTTGAAATCCGCGACCATCGCCAAAATCGCGTCTAATTTGGCTGGTCGGGTTTCCTGAGCGTAGTCGTTGTAAAACAGCCGGGCGTCGGGATCGGCCTTGTGGGCGTACTGGAACATCCGGGCGACGTAGTCTTTACCCAGGATTTTACCAACGTTGAACGTCGGGCGGCCGGGGCCTTCGAGCGAATCCGTCCGGATGGCCCCCTCCTTATCAAAGGCTTCATTCACAACGTCCCAGGAAGCCACCTTACCCCTGAAGTGCGTGGCTACCGTCTGGATATACGTTTGCAGCGTCGTTTCCAAAGCCGTCGAGTCCCGGATTTGTTTGAGCCAGTTTGGACTTGTGTCAATGTACCACACCAGCGTGTGACCATGCACCCGTTTGGTTTGCGATTGGGCAAAGTCGATAAGTTTATCGGCTTCCTCGAATTTAAATACGCCTTTTTGTGGGCTTATCCGACCAGGCTTCATGGCCACATCGGCCGTAACGCTATTCACTTCCTGCATGACGGTTTGCCGGTATGATGCGTTATTCTGAAGTCTGCCCGGGCTGATCGCAAACCCGATGGGAAACGGAGCTACCTGGGCTAATGCCTGCGATGGGGGAGGGGGAACGGTGGAAATACCATCGTTTGTGGTAGATCCGCTGAGGTATAAAAAGCCAATCAGGAACAGCAGCGATTTCATTTGACGTACAGGTCAGGAATTATGAAACATTGCTATAACAAAGCACCTTTGCTTTTTCCGGGTGCTGGCAATACGATCTTTACGTAGTGCCTACCCGGTTGTGAAACCTACAGCTCTACTTTTTTCATGTCGGGTAGTATCCAGTTGATCAGGAACCAGCCCGCCAGGTAGGATGAACTGGCAATCAGGAAAAGAGGGAGATAGCCGTACTTGACCCGAATCACACCGGCCATAGCAGCCAGCAGAACCCCGCCGAGGGCACCAGCCATGCCGCCAATCCCCGTAACGGAAGCCACCGCCGAACGCGGGAACAGGTCCGATGCAAACGTGTATACGTTTGCTGCCCAGCCCGTATGAGCGGCTGTAGCGAGCGAAATCAACGCTACGGCTACATAAATACTGTGTGTGGTGGACGCCAGACTAATCGGCACCACACACAGCGCACAGATCAAAAGCGTTGTTTTGCGGGCCCGGTTCAGCGACCAGCCCTTACTTAAGAAATAAGACGATAACCACCCGAAAAACACGCTTCCCACATCCGATACGATGTAAATGACCAGAAACGGCAGACCAACGGTTTTTAAATCAAGTTTCTGGTCGAGCGCTTCGTTGCTGTTGAAAAAATCAGGTAGCCACGTAAGGTAGAACCACCAGATCGGGTCGGCCATGAATTTACCCATCGCAAACGCCCACGTTTGCCGAAACTTCAGTAGCTGAAGCCAGGTCGGTTTCGGCCCGTCGGCCTCCTCCAGATTCGTATCTGATTGGATATAGGCCCGTTCGCTACCGGACAGTGCCGGGTGATGCCGGGGTTTATCGTACATCGTCCACCAGGCCAGCAGCAGAAAAACGCCCAGCAGCCCGGTCGCCAGAAAAGAGGCCCGCCAACCGTAGTGGAGTGTCAGATACGGCACTACCACCGCCGTGATCATGATGCCTACGTTGGCACCGGCATTGAAAATACCAGTTGCCAGCGCCCGTTCTTTTCGGGGAAACCATTCGGCTACGGTTTTGATGGCGGCCGGAAAGTTAGCGGCCTCCCCAACGCCCAGCGAAGCCCGAAACCAGCGTAAACTACCTAACGAACCCGCCAGGGCATGTAAGGATGCGGCCATACTCCAGAGCAAAATTCCCAGACTAAAGCCCCGTTTCGTACCAATCCGGTCGATAAGCCAGCCCATTCCCAGGAAACCGAAAGCATACGTTAATTTGAACGCCGAATCGACGTAGCCCATCTGGATTTTGAACGCATCATTGACGGCCTGGCTCAGGGGGGCGTCTGTGGTGATGCCCATCATCTCTTTTTTGAACCCTACGTCAATCATCGTAAATGACAGTACGTTGCGGTCAATGTAGTTGATGGTGGTAGCTGCAAACAGGAGGCCCAGTATGCGCCATCGGACGCGCGAAGTCGGCAGCATACTTAATTGGTATGCTGATAAATACGTTGCGATTTATCCAGAAAATCAGCCGAATCGGAAATGCCTTTCGTGCCTGCTTTCAGAATCATGTCGTCGTCTACAACCTCAAGGGGGGTATAGCTCGATTCCTGAACGGGTAGATACGCTTTGTTATCGATCCGGTTATAAGCTGAAATAATCGACCAGCGCGGATTTTCGGACGTATTCTGCCCTGAGCAGTGCAGGAGGTTCGAGTGAAAAAACAGCGCGTCGCCCGGCTGCAGTTCGCAGTATTCGATTGCTTTTATCCTGGCGTAAGCTTCCACTTTAGCCATATCAGCCCCGACCTGTTCGCCCGTATTGAGGTGCTCGACCCGGCCCATTTTGTGCGAGCCCGGCAACACCTGCAAACATCCGTTTTCGATGGTCGAAGGCGTCAGGGCAATCATTACGCTGAGCATGTCGGGGAACAGAAATCCGTTCTTGTACCAGTAGCCGTAATCCTGATGCCATTCCCAGGCTCCGCCCGTGCGCGGGGCTTTCTGCATCACTTTGGAATGGTAATGCGCCACGGGGCCACCCAGCAATTGCTCCACGGCCGTCACCATCCGACGGCTCCGCGACATCATACCGTAAACATCGTCGCCGGGCGTGTACCACAGTGCCAGCCGGGTCTTGAAACCGCTGGCATCCAGCAATTCATACGACTTTTCGGAAATGACCGTATCGCTGATGGATGTCTGATACAGCACGTCGGCCTCTTCTTGCGTAAAAAGCTGCCGAATCACCACGTAACCCTGCTCGTGGTATTCCTGAACCTGCTCTGCTGATAACATGGGCGTATTGTGTTTATTAGTTTTGATCAGACCTCCCGGTGGCCGCGTACCGCTTTTTGTAAGCCTGCCAGGTCTGCACGGACCTCTTGAGATGGACCGGTTTTTCCTGTTTGATATTGTAGCACTGCAAACCAACGGGCCCCTGAAAACCCATGTCCCAGAACGTTTTAAGGTAAGTGTAGGTGTCGTACGTTCCTTCGCCGAGGGGCTGGATCAACGTAGTCCAGATCTTGCTACGGTCGTCGGACGGTGGCGGAAAATCGGCTCCGTTGACGCTTACGGCAAACAAGAACGGTCTCGCTCTGGCAGCCTGGTCGGGGAAATTTTTGACGGGGTTTTGCCCGGCGTAATACTGCGTCGCCAGATAGTGGGCCAGATTGAACGTAATACCAACGTTGGGTCGATCAATCTTTTTCGCCAGACTGATGCCATGCTCCACCGTCTCGAGCCAGAACCAGATGTGGTGGTAGAGGGCCACCCGTACCCCATACCGCTGAGCCATGTCGGCTATTCGCTGCACAATCGGCACGGCAATAGCATCGTTCTCGACCGAAGACGGCTTGTATTTCTTGCTGGTGATAAACAGCCACGGCATGGCCTGGGTCCCCTGAATGGTCCGGAAGGTCTCTTCCAGCCGCGGATCAAACGGCGTTTTTTCGTCATCCAGATTCACCTCTACGTAGATCGTCGCCAGATTGAGGTGATTGGCTTTCAACACCTGGTAAAACTCAGGGAAATTGTTAAGACGATTTTTCTCTACCCCGTCAAATCCCATACTGGCCGCCAACGCCACCTGGGCGGCCGGCGTTTTATAGGCAGACGTGTCGCTGATGCCGTTATTGAAAACGAAGAACTGGCTTTTGACTTGTTTCTTCTGCGCGTTACTGACCGGGCCAGCCAGCAGCAGGCAACCAATCAGCAGATAGGTAATGCGTTTCATGTTTATCTTTTTTGACGCCGTTAGCTGGCTACGGGTTCAGATTGGTTGATTACTGATTACCAGCCGAATGTCGCTTTGACGTGCTCGCGGCTCAGCTTCCAAACCTCGTGTAATGGTTTTTTGGGAACGTAATCCGGAGGGAATGCCAGTTCGATAGCCGCCTTACCCGAAAAGCCTTTGGCTTTGAGGGCTTTGGCTATGGCCGGAAAATCGGTGGCGCCCTGCCCTACGTATTCAGTCCAGGTGCCGTCGGCGTATTGATCCCGAATGTGAAAATAGGTGATCTGGTGGCCGTAGGTGTCGATGAACGCAACGGGATCGATACCGGCCCGAATCATCCAGTTAAAATCCGGACCAAGCTTAAAATCCGGCAGCCGGGCCAGCGTACCTTTCAGGTCATGCATGCCGTTTTCGACTTCGTAGGTGTGGTTATGCAGGTTTGGCTCGACACCGTACTGTTCGCAAATGGCGGCAATTTTGGTTAATACTGCGGCCTGGGCATCGAGTTCAGCATCCGACTTCGGGCGTTTGGCGTTGCCGACTGAAAGGCCCAGGTTTTTGCCTGCCAGCTGACTTAATCGCTGAATAACCACCGTGGCGTCGTCAACAATCTCCCGGTGTTTGCTCGCGTCCCACATATTGGCTCCGAACGAACATCCGGTTATTGGCAACCCATACTTCTTCGACAGTCGGCCGATGGTGTCGACTGCATCGTTATGGCGCAGAACGACGGCCATCAATTCGACGCCGTCAATACCCGTTGCCTGCAGGTCGGCAAACGCCTTTTCCAGATCAGGAGTGGCATCCCAATCGGGCGGGTGAGCACTGGCGTATATCCACAAATGGGCACTTATTTTAACCTTGTCACTTGCAAATCGTTCCGCCAGCCGGTCACTGCCAAAGCTGTTCGCAACGGTGAGCGCAGCCCCGAATGCAACTGATTTTTCGAGGAAATGTCTACGGGAAAAACGTACCTGTTCGTTCATGGGGCCGGTTTTCAACGATACCTGTCAGTGTATTGCATCTGTGCGCTTCCTCACACATTCCACGGGTTGCGAGCCAGTGGAGCCGTCAGCAGCGCATTAGCCGAATTATTTCCCTCGAACAGCTCCTTGTCAGGATTCCACGTCAGCTTTTCTTCCAGCTGACAGGCAATCAGGCCAATCTGGGAGATTGAAATAGTACGGTGCCCGACCTCGATCGGTTCAAACGTTGGCTTGTTCTGCTTGATACTGGCTATGAAATCACCCTTATCCGACAGCACGGTCGAGAAGTCCAGTTTTCCTTTTTCAGCTTTGAGCGTCAATAGTTTAGGATCACTGGCGGTCGTTTTGCCGTTATAGCCATCAACCAGAATCCACCCGTTCGAACCCGTGTATTTAATGCTCGGCTTACTGGTCGGTGTTTGCTGACAGGTCAGTACAACCCCGTTGGCATACCGGTACGTTACCTCAAAATTGATCATCGTATTCCAGAGGCTCTTGGGAAATTCGCCTTTGCCAACAACCTCGACCGGTCCGGTACGTTCACTGTTATTGGCCCATTGCGCCATGTCGAAGTAATGCGCCCCCCAGTTGGCAATCATGCCCTGCGCATACGTGCTGACACGCATCCAGTTGGGCCGTTTTTTGAGGTCGAAGGGCGTATGCACCCGCATATCCGTATACGGCACGAAAGGAGCCGGACCTAACCACATTTCGTAGTTCAGTTCCCTGGGCACCGGCATATCTGATTGAACCGGTACGGGGGTAGGGTCGGACGGGAAAACGATGTCGATCCGCTCCAGCTTTCCGATTCGCCCATTGCGCACCAATTCAACCGCCTGGTTGTGTACACGCATGGACCGGAACTCGCTGTCGGTACGGTTAATGACTCCGTATTTTTTCACGGCTTCCACCAGTTCCCGTCCCTGATGGACGCTCATACTCAGCGGCTTTTCACAGCTGATGTGCTTTTTTGCCCGGGCCGCCATGATGCCCATCGGTACGTGCCAGTGGTCGGGTGTCGAAATAATCACCGCGTCGATATCCTTCCGGTTCAGGATCTCCCGAAAATCGAGGTGCGTTGAGCAGCCTTTAAATTTTCCGGAGGGAGCGTCTTTGGCATAACGACTATCCACCAGCTTGCGGGCTTCTTCCATCCGCCACGAATCGACGTCGCAAACCGCCACCACCTGCGCATCGGGTATGTCGAGAATACCGGGTACGTTGGCGATCCCGGCCGCTCCCTGAAGGTTCTGCCCGTAGCCTTGCCGTCCCGTGCCGATCATACCGATAGTGATGCGGTCTGAGGGAGCCGGCACGCCGGACCGCTTCCCACCCAAAACTGAGGCTGGTACAATCGTTGGTAGGCCGATGGTGGCTGCGGCTAACGTACCATTTTTTATAAACTCTCGGCGTTGCATGTTAAGGGTTGATTTTTCTGATCTTAATGTTTCTGAACGCAACGTTATGGCCATGGTCCTGTAACAGAATGTGGCCTTCCTTAATCTGCCCAAAGCCTGGATAGCTGGCAAATTTGCTGGCAGCAACGCCCCGTTTGAAGTCCTCCGACGTCCGGTCGGCAACCAATACCCGTTGGCCATCCAGCCAGTGTTCAATGTGGTTCTTATTGACAATGATCCTCGACGTATGCCAGACGTCAACGGCCGCATCGGGTTTGTTTGCGGCTACTACGTCATAAATCGACGCTGTTTTCAAGTCCTGGGGCAGGTGTTCACCGTTGTAGATGTAGTTGGCATCGTCAATGAGCTGGTACTCGTAACCCGCCTGAGACCCTTTGGTGGGTTTGGGCTGACGTTCCTCGATGAAATACTTAACGCCACTGTTCCCGCCTTTGCCCAGTTTCCAATCGAACACAAGCTCAAAATCCCGGTATCTGGACAGGGTAACAATATCACCGGCATCACCCGATTCGGCACCGTTGGTCAATTCGCCCCGTAGTTCGCCATTGACGACCTTCCAGCCGGTTACCGGAAAACCAGGCATGTATGCGCCCCGCCAGCCAGTTGTCGTTTTTCCATCAAACAAAAGCTGCCACCCCGCCTTACGATCAGCCTCGCTCAACTGATTGGGTGGCTGCGCCAATGCCAGCTGAGCAAGTAGCATCAGAATTGCTGAATACGGAGCCATAACAACTGCTTTTCTTGCAAAATTCTAATAAGTTACTGTATGCATCTACTAAATATTTTGCAGAAAATATCACATAATTTGCATTTATCGAGTTATGTGCGCTGTAATTGCAAAATCAAAGATATTTACGACGTAGTGTACCATGCGCCCTAACCGCTTAGCCGTTCCTTTAAATGAGACCCGCTCGTTTGATCTGCGGCATGAGCACGTACCTTACTTCACAAATCCCTGGCATTTTCACCCCGAACTGGAGCTCAATTTTGTTGTATCCAGTTCAGGGACACGATTTATTGGCCAAAGTGTCGAACGGTTCAACGGCGGGGAGATCGTATTGATCGGGCGAAACCTGCCTCATTACTGGCGCAACGAAGCGGCTTATTACCAAGGCCAAAGCCCTCAACCAGCCGAAGCGATTGTGGCCCGATTTACGGATGATTTTGTGGGGAAAGACTTTTTTTCTCTATCGGAGACCAAAGCCATTAGCCGCCTTTTCGACCGTGCATCCGGAGGCCTGAAACTCCTGGACCCGCTCTGCAACCGCATTGCCGATCAATTGTATCAACTAACCGAAAAAGAAGGGTTCGCTCAATTAATGGCCTTCCTGAACATTCTGTATGACATAGCGACCTCGCCCGACCTCTGCGAAACCATCTCTCAGGACTACGTACCGAGCCAGTTGCTGATCAAACAGAATGAGCGTATGAGTGCCGTCATTACGCATTTGATTGAGCACTTTACGGAGCCGATTTCGTTGGCGCAGGTTGCTGCCCTGGCGCATATGAACGAAGCGGCTTTCTGTCGGTATTTTAAGGGGCAAACGGGAAAAACGCTTACCCAATACCTGATCGACCTGCGGATTCAGTACGCCTGTGAGCTGCTTAGCAAAGGTGAGGATTCGGTAACCCAGGTCTGCTTTCAGGTTGGCTTCGAAAACGTTTCGCATTTCATCCAGGCATTCAAAAAACAACGCAATCAAACGCCGTTTGCGTTTAAGAGCCAAACCAATCGTCCATCGGGAAGGCATTGATCCCGTTGATGATACGTGACGCTGCACCCCTCCATTGATCCACCAGTAGCCGATACGTGTTCAGTTTACTAAGCACGAACGGCCCCGTTGTGACCACCTTTCGTTGGAGCGCTGCTGTTAGAGTTTTATAAATTCGACGCGCCGATTAGTAGCCTTCCCTTCGGACGTGGTGTTGGGCGCTACAGGATGGCTTTCGTTTTTGCCGTTGGTTTCCAGGCGGGCCGCTTCAACGCTAAATTCGGTGGTCAGAGTCGCCCTGACCGATTCAGCCCGGCACTTCGAGAGCGCGAGGTTGCTGGCATTGTCGCCGTCGGCGTCGGTATGACCGATGATACAGACACGTACACCGGCGTTTTCTTTGAGCACACTGGCAATGTCTTTCAACACGCCATATGGACTCGGACCGGATCGTGGCTTTGTTGACGTCGAACAGAATGCCCGTGGTGCTGAATCGGCCTTCGGTAATCAGTTTTGAGCGGGTATCGGGAGCACCTGCGGCAATTTTAAGATTCCGAATTAGCAGGGTGATTCGCCGTAAAAGTTATGATAAAAGGCCAGCATATACGGGTTCAGCTCCACAAAGAATCGGGGAATATCAGCCACCTTTTCTTCGTTGATGTATATTCGTAGCCGCCCTTTTTGCCGCCAGATGGACATACGGTCTACGGGTACTTTGTCGGAATCCCAGTGTTTGAGATCCGGTTTATTATCAAGCAATACCGTTGAATAGTCATCGGGTTTCGTGACCATGATCTTTGCGTAGCGTAGGGCACCCACCCGAATGAATGGCCACGTAAGAACCCGCTCCAAAGTGATAATCCATTACCGATTCCGTATCGGTGTAAAATTTTAAGCCAAAACCATCGTTACCGCAGCCCATTTCGCCGATCACGGCTATATCAAACTCGATGGTGGTGTTGTCGGGAATGCTCTTGATGCTTTCTGACCCGTATTGTTCGGCAGGTGGCTACCTGCTGATGGCTGCTGGTGCGCAGGTACCGGTTACCAAACTTAAGCGGGACCTCCTGCTGGAACAGATTGGGGGAATTCATCGTAGCTAAACCAGGCAGGTGCCAACTGGGCAACAGGTTCTCATCAGATCGGTTAACTACCAGCGACCGCCGGCGAACCGTGAGGGGCCGGGTAAGGTAAAAATCGTACACACGGTTTCAAAGCCAGCCATTTTTGGACTTAAAACATAGAACCAGACCATACATAAAGGGACGTACCAAACAGCCACTGTACAGTTTGCGCTGTTTGGTACGTCCCTTTATGTACTGCTAAATCGACTACTCAGACTTTATTAACTTCACCGTCTTGGTTTGTGTGGATGTGCTGACCCGTAGGAACAGCACCCCTGCAGGCTGCTGACCTATCGGAAGCCGTTGCGCTTCGACCAGAGCGGCCTGCTCGATAAACTGATTGCTAAGCAGGGTTCCTTTCGTATCAATTAATTGCAGGCGTAAGGGCTGGCCTTCAGCCCCACGTACCTCAACCGCGACTTCCGGACCGCTCACTGGGTTGCCCAGTACCGTTACCTGGAAGGGGATTTCGGCCCCGGCGGCTACGCGAGCGCCACTGGTGGGTTCCTGCCCCCACACCCGCTGGCCGGCCAGGTAAATTACCGCCCGGGTGTTTTCGGTCCAGTCGGTACCAGTCAGATACGAATGGTCGTTGTTCTGGTTGAAATCCGTCCAGTCGTCCTTAGCGATCCGGTAGTGAATATCGCCCGTGTTGCTGGCCGGGTAAAGTGCTCCCAAATTGGCGTTGAAGCTAAGCTCCAGATACGCATCGGCGTTCGTTTGCGCCGGGTCAAGTTTTACAAACCGGCCCGTTACGTTCGGATTACCCAGCAGCGCATAATCCAGATAGAACCGGAGTTTATCCGGATTGCCTTCTGCCGTCAGGTAGTACCGAACTTTAACATCCTGGTAGTTTACTGGTACATTGCCCTCGTTGCGCATCTGCAGATACGTGTTGATGGTGTTGGCACCGTTGCTTCGGTTTTGGGTGTACACCGTCAGGCGTTGCTGGGTCGCTACTTCGGCCGGCTCGTTGCCCCAGACCAGTTCGCCATTGAGGTAGGCCGTGATGCGGTTGTTCGCGGTAAAGCTTTGGGCGTTGGCGTAGGAATGATCGTCGGCTTCGTTGAAGTTCGTGTTGTTCTGCTTGGCAATGCCGCTCTGGATTTCACCCGAATTAGCACCGACCGCTAACTGCCCCGCCGACTCATTGAAGCTGTATTCAATGTAGCCCCAGGCACCCTGACGCGGTTTGTCGAGCGCTACGTACCGCATAGCTACCTTGCTGTTGCCAATCTGCGCGTAATACACCGACAGGTTAGACAGTGGAGCGAAATTCTCAGCTGTCAGCCAGTAGCGGAGTGTGAGCTGTCCGTAGCTCAATGGAGCATCCCCTTCGTTAACGATCTGAATTGTCGGCTTGATCACGTTGTTGGCCACGGCATTGTCGGGGTCCTTGTGCAGCACCCGCACTTTAGCCGATGGCGCGGCTTTCACATCAACGGTCCGTGCGGTTGAGGTAGCCGCCAGGCTATCGTTGTCCACTGCCTTTGCCGTCAGTGTGTACGTACCCGCCGATACGTTGGTCAGGGTAAAGGCGTAAGGTGAGGTGGTGGCCGAGCCCAGCAGCGAAGTGCCGTTGTAGAACTCTACTTTGCTCACCGTCCCATCGGCGTCACTGGCCGTAGCGGCAAGCTCAACAGCGGTACCCGCCATAAACGTAGTGCTTTCTGTCGGCGAGGTCAGACTGACCGTTGGGCGCGCGTTGACCCGAACGCCCGAAACCAAGTTCGACTTGACAGTGGATGACCAGTCGCTTTTCCAGAGATTGACGGACCAGTTACCGCCCTTGATTGGGGCTGCACCCGCCGGAATGGTCAGCGTGACGGCCTGCGTACCCGAACCCGCTTCGACCGGGACATTTTTCGATGCGATTGTCTGATACTGGGCGTTGAACAGGTACACGTCGATGATGCGCTTGGCCGTGGCCGTATAGTTCACATTCACCGTATAGGATTGCCCCGGATTAACAACCATCGGTGGTTTATTGAACGCGATGGATTCTTGTGCCGCAGCTGCACCAACGGTTACCGACACCGTCGAGGTGGCCGCCAGACTATCGTTGTCCACTGCCTTTGCCGTCAGCGTGTACGTGCCCGCCGATACGTTGGTGATTGTGAACGCGTATGGCGATGTCGTAGCCGTACCGAGCAGCGAGGTACCGTTGTAGAACTCTACTTTGCTCACTGTCCCATCGGCGTCACTGGCTGTGGCGGCCAACTCAACCGCGGCTCCTGCCGTGAACGTGGCGCTTTCGGCGGGCGAGGTCAGACTAACCGTTGGCCGGGCATTCACCCGAACCCCAGAAGTGTTACTTGACTTGACCGTTGCTGACCAATCACTTTTCCAGAGATTGACGGACCAGTTACCGCCCTTGATTGGGGCTGCACCCGCCGGAATGGTTAGCGTGACAGCCTGCGTACCCGAACCCGCTTCGACCGGGACATTTTTCGATGCGATTGTCTGATACTGGGCGTTGAACAGGTAGACATCGATGATGCGCTTTGTCGTAGCCGTATAGTTCACATTTACTGTGTACGATTGTCCGGGATTAACAACCATCGGTGGTTTATTGAACGATATAGCTTCCTGCACGGTAGCTGCACTGCCAACCGTTACCGACACCGACGAAGACGTTACGGCCGTCCCGCTGGTGTTGGTTGCCTTGGCGGTCAGGGTGTACGTACCGGCCGCTACGTTACTCCAGACGTACGAATATGGGCTGGTGGTAGCTGTGCCGAGCAACGTTGCGCCGTTGAAGAACTCCACTTTGCTTATGCCACCGGCGTCATTGGCCGAAGCCGTCAGCGTAAGGGTCGCCGGAGCCGTAAACGTGGCACTAGCTGCCGGACTGGTAAGCGCAACCGTTGGTGCTGGGTTTGTTGAACCACCAACCGACCGAACAACGACGTTATCGAAGCGGGCAGGGCAGTAGAACGAATACAGGCCAATTTTACCACTTGTAAAGTCGGTCGTAGCCACGTTGTTGAACACCGTATTACCGTTGATTCTGACCGTGGTTGTGCCACCGGTGTTGGTAATCAGAATGGCGTGGTTAGCGCCCGTACCTCCACCCGTAAACGTTGTCGAGGCAATGGTAGTTAAGGTGCCGTTCACCTTTTTCTTCAAGTCAACCGTTTTTGATTTCGAATTGAAGACGACGATGTAGTAGTTGTTATTATTCTGGTAGTTGAACACAACGCCAATGTTGTTGTCCCAACTGGCCGTAGCATCTACCGCGTAGGAATAGTTACTGAACGAAGCGCCATTGTAGAACGAGGTGAACTCACCATTGGTGTTGCTACTCTCGTAGCGTTGGTTGGCAGCTGTCCAGGTGCCGCCATTGGCTACCCATCCGATGGCCGTATTGCTGTTGTAGTCCTCTGCGTAGAGCACATCGGAGCCTAGGGCATCGACCGTAATCTTCACCGCGTCAGACGCTTTCGTCACGCCCGCGTTGTCCGTTGCTTTCGCCGTAACGAAGTAGGTACCCACCGTCAGGTTTGTCCAGACGTATTGGTAAGGGGCCGCCGTCGACGTACCGATCAGAGCCGTGCCGTTGAAGAACTCTACTTTCGTAATTGTGCCATCCGGATCACTGGCCTGCGCCGTCAGAGTGACGCTGGAACCCGGCGCAACGCGGGTGTTATTGAGTGTTGAGTCAATCTTACAAATGGGGGCCTGATTCGTCGGGTCGTTGGGGTTACCCCAGAACTCCAGTTCGCTGATGTTGCCGTAGCCGTTGCTCGGTGACAGGAATCGGTAGTAACGATACAGGCCGGTAGTGGTAAAACGAGCCGTCGTGTGGAATCCTTCAATGGGCGTCTGACTGAAGGTGTACAGGTCAACTGCGCTCGAAAAGTCAGGCGAGTTGGAGCCCTGGATTTTACCCCCTACAATGCGAAGCGCCCACTTGGTGCGGGGAACGATACGTACCTTCCTGACTGTCTTTGCTACCCCAAAATCTACGCCTACCCACTGCCCTGCGGGCGCAGCGCCATCGAAATAAGTAGCGATGTCGCCGTCGAGGGCTTTGCTGAATGTCAGGCCGTTGTTTTCGTACGAACCGGGTGAGCCGATGCCGGTACCCGTAAATTTCACATAGCCATCCGTCGACTTGACCGTAACGGTATCGACGGTCGAAGTGGCAGAACCATAAAGGTTATCGGTAGCCACGGCTTTCAGCAGGTACGTCCCTTCATCGATGTCATTCCAGCTAAAACGGAAGGGGGAGGCAGTGGCTTCGCCGATTTTCGTCGCATTGTTATAGAACTCGACTTTAGTTACGTTACCGTCCGAATCATTGGCTTCGGCTTCGAAGTTGATGGTGGCAGGGGCGGCAAACGTAGCGCTGTTCACGGGTGAAGTCAGATTTACCGTGGGGGCCACGTTGGCGGGCGCGTTGTTGAGAATCGGTACCAGCGCATCGAACCAGGCATTGGCGCCTTTGGTAGCGCCCTGCTTACTCAGGTGCAGATCGTCGAAGAAATCACCGGGATCCCAGGTCGCCAGCATCTTCTGATAAATGTCGGCCAGGAAAATATTGTCCGTATCGCTGGCGTTAGCGATAGCCCGAATTTTGGCATTGAGCGCTCCCAGACTTTTATCATCGGGATTGCTGCCCCAGTTCTTATCCCACTTAACGGGCTCAATAGTACCCAGAATCAGCCGAACGCCAGGTTTAAGCTGTAGAATTTTGTTGACCAGATCCTGGTAACGCTGGGGAGCCGACGCCATGTAGCCAGGTGCGTGAATGTTATCTCCAAACATATCATTAACGCCAATGGCCAGCAGCACTACATCCGGGTTTCCCTGAGGGAGATAGTCCTGGATATGCTCATAGATACCGGATGTTTCACAAGTTGCACAGAACTTGTTGATGTCCGGACCGATGGTGTAGCCACTGCGTGCGGCATGGTCCTGGTCGTTGGGAATCGTATCCCCCTCGGCGTAGTTCTGACGGTCGCCTACGTAATCAATCTTGTAGCCACTGCGCAAGAGCCTGGTACGCAGAAAGCCCCGCCAGCTGGCCTGGGTGTTGCCACCACCGCCCCCCTGGGTCTTTGAGTCGCCGATGGGCATGATCTTGAACGTTTGGGTAGGCACAAAGTCAGGAGCGGCTGGTGCCCGGCGGTTCGTCAAATCGCTGACGGGGCCACCACCGGGGTTCCCCTGGACGTTGTTGGTGATAACCTGCAGATTAGCAAACAGCCGCTTCAGGTCACGCCCCCAGGCGGAGTTATTCAGGCTACCGTAGACGTTCATATCGAAGCCGTACAGCTGCTTGAACTCATCCCGAACCGTTCCATCGGGCCCGTTTTCGGTAATGATCGCGTACGAATCCCAGGCCGTGTTATCGACCGTATAACCGCCGTAGTTCTGCAAGGTGCGCGCCAGAATCAGACCCGCCTGCGTTTCCAGCCCAAGGCTATTGTCGGTCAAGCTATTCAGGATGACGTTTTTGTGTAACGCCAGCAACGCCCCGATCTTCATCTCGGGGTTCGTGCCCGAATAATAATTGAAGGCGGATGGGTCATCAAATCCTCCATCGGCTTTGGTTGCCGGCCAGCGATGGCCACCAGCCGCATCCCTGAAAAAGTTTTCTTTACCGAACAGGTTGATCTTGATCACGTGCGGAATCATACCCGATGTGAACTCACCAACCCGTATGGCCCCACCGATGGCCGACAGGCCACTGCCACCATGGGCACCGGTGATGCACTCACCCGTGAGTTGGCAACCCTCCGCCGACCAGGTAAATTGTGACGTAGCGTATTCGGTACCACATTTCGCAAACGGCTGCGTCTGGATGATTTTGCCGTCCGGGTAGAGAATAGCGGCCCCGGAGTTTGGGGTTTTGCCGTCCCATACGGTTTTGTCGTAAATCCAGCTGGCCGGGATGGGGGCGGAAAACAGGGTGGGCCCTTCGGCGGGGCACCGGTCATTACTCGACCATCCCGCGTAGTTGGTTTCTACCTTCAGCAGCGGGGCGTTGGGCTTCATAATGATCACATCCTCATCGACCGCAAAATTGGGCGCATCCTGAATGGCAGCCGGGGCATAGACCGCATTGTTGTGGATGGGAATGTTCCAGATGGATGTTTTGGCGAAAGGCCACTTGAGCGGGTCGCGCTGGGCGAATGCCGGACTGCTGAGTATAGCAAGCCCGGCAACGACCGCAAGGATCGTCTTTTTCATTGTTGAATAAGGGAAAGGTGAACTGAATAGAGCCGATACTAGTGGTGTGGACAGAAGGGATTAGGTGGGTAGGCAAAGCGCTTACCACCCTGGATTCTGCTGTAATTTCGTGTTCTTGATTAGCTCGTCCTGCTGAATCGGGATGAGGTAATCTTTGGCCCGGAACACCCGGTCTTCCACTTTAAAGCGGGTGAAGGTTTTACCGTCCTGGCTGATGCGCATGCCGTAGACGGGTGCGCCAATTACCTGTTCGGCCTGTTTCCAGCGCCGGAGGTCGAAGAAGCGATGATCTTCAAACGCCAGTTCAACGGCCCGCTCCCGCCGAATCCGCTCCCGCATATCGGCTTTCGACAACCCCGCTGGCAGGGCGGGCATTTTAACCCTGGCCCGTAACGTATTGATGGCATCGTACACACTGGCGTCGGGGCCAACGGCTTCGTTCTGCGCTTCAGCGTAGTTCAGCAAGACTTCGGCGAGCCGGAGCACAATCCAGTTATTGTAGCCATTGGTCGGGTTTTTGAAGAACGATTCATCGATGTGCTTCCGCAGGTAATAGCCCGTCGTCGTAGCGTTGCCGTCGGTCTGGTTCGGGCCGCCGTCGATGCCGTTGTTGCCTTTCACGCGGGTTTGTACTGTAATGGCGTCACCGCCCGTTCCCAGTACCGCGCCGTCGTAAATAACTGTGCCGTAGAACCTGGGGTCGCGGTTTTTGTACGGGTTGCTGGCGTCGTACAACGGTGATCTATCGTACGTCTGGCCGTCCGTCATTTCGAACATATCGACCAGATTCTGCGTCGGGCAGACGCCCCCCCAGCCACCGATGCTGATGAGTCCGTTGTTCCGATTAAAATCGTGAATTACCAGCGTCGATTTGTACTGCTTGCTGAAAATCACCTCTGCATTATTGTTGTTAGCCGCCTTGAAGAGATTTTCGAAGTTAGGAAACAGGCTGTAAGTCTTTGCATCCATAACTTTCTTGGACGCAGCGGCTGCTTCGGCCCACCGTTCGGCGTGAAGCAGTACCCGCCCCTGCAACGCAAGCGCAGCCCCTCGACTGACCCGCCCTACCGATTGTCCCGAACGGGTAACCGGTAGTAAAGCGGCTGCCTCGCCCAACTCTTTGCTGATAAAATCAACGCACTCAGCATAGGTGTTGCGCGGAGTCAGTAACTGAGAGATGTCTTCGACACCCAACGCCCGGGTCACCAGAGGTACTCCACCGTAGAACTTGACCAGTTCATGATAATAATAAGCTCTGAGAAACTTCACTTCGCCGGTTAGCGCTGCTTTTTGAGCCGTATCGCCCGGTACTGTCTTAATATTATCCAGAAAAATGTTGCACCGGCGAATGTAATCGTACCCGTACGTCCAGTACGTTGGCGGATTCGTCCAGAAGTAGCCGTATCGCAGCGATTTATCCGGGTTGGTAAAGCTTAGGTCCCCCCGGTTCATGTCGTTGGTAACGGGCCAGGGAAACGTGTTTTCGCCCTCATCCGTGGCTCCCGACAGGTGGTAGCCGCCCCGGTCAAAGCCGCTGATGATGCCCGAGTAGATGTTGTTGGCAAACTGCTCAGCTAGTGAGTAATCGCTCCAGACAGCCGCGTCGGAAAACGAATTGAGTGGTTTGCGGTCCAGAAAATCGTCCTGACATGCGGTCAGAAGGAAGCCAAGACTGGTTATCAGCAGAATAGAGATTCGTAATGATTTCATGAGTTCAGGAAGGATTAGAAGCCGACATTAACGCCCACAGCGTACACTTTTTGTTGGGGGTAGAAACCGCCCCGCGTCGAGTTGGCCGAGTTGCCGGGCCCTTCGGGGTCCAGTACTTTGAGTTTGTCGAACGTCAGGATATTTTGCCCGCTGACAAAGACGCGCAACGTACTGATCCGGGCTTTGGTTGACAGGGCCGCAGGCAGGGTGTAACCCAACTCCAGGTTCTTCAGACGCAGGTACGACGCATCTTTCAGCCAGTACGACGAGAACTCAGTGTTGTTGGCCGTAGGCTGGGTCGTTATGCGCGGGTAGGTAGCGTCCGGGTTACTGGGCGTCCAGCGGTCGAGGTGACTCACTAGGGCTTTACCACTGTTGTAAAATGCCCAGGCGGCTTCGTAATCAACGTAGGCATTGACCCGGCCGGCTCCCTGGAAGAAGATGCTCAGATCAAATCCTTTGTACTGAGCGCCGGCATTAAAGCCGTAGATGAGCTGCGGAATCGGGCTGCGGCCGATCTGCACAACATCCTTGCTGTCAATTTTACCATCGCCGTTGACGTCTTCGTACCGGATATCGCCCGGCTTGACGGCATTTGGCTGTTTCGGCGCTGCGTTGATTTCTTCTTCCGACTGGAACAGCCCGATGGCCCGGTAGCCGAAGAATTGGTTGAGGCTGCGACCGGTTTCGCGAATGTTCGGGTTCTTGTCGGCCGGTTCGTCTTTGAATACCACTTTGTTCTGAGCAAACGTCAGGTTGCCGCGCAGGTTATACGTTACCGCCCCGATCCGATTTTGATGGCTCAGCGTTACTTCAACGCCCTTATTATCCTGAATACCTGCGTTCTCGAACGGTAGTTGCGCACCGAGCGTAGCCGGAACGGCCAGATTCCGCTTGGTCAGGATGTCGCTGGTACGTTTGTAAAACAGATCGATTTCAAACCCGAGTTTGCCTTTCCACAAACTACCCTCCAGGCCGACGTTCGACGACGTAGCTTTTTCCCAGGTGATGTTCTGGTTCGGTAATTCGCCCTGCCGGAGCCCTTTCACCTGCTGGGCATCCGGCCCGAACACATAACCCCGGTCGTAGTAGTAGGTTGACAGGAATTTGAAGCGACCAATGGCGTCATTCCCCAGTTGACCCCAGGACCCCCGAATCTTCAGGAAGTCAACAGTCGATAAGGCCTTCTGAAAAAACGGTTCTTCGGAGATACGCCATCCGGCAGAGAAGGAGGGAAAGAAGCCCCAACGCGTGGCCGGTGGAAAGTTTTCCGAACCATCGTAGCGGAAGTTCCCCTCGAACAGATACCGGTTGTTGTAGGAGTAGGAAACACGCCCTACAAAGCCCCGGCGGGCACGCTGGTCGGCACTACCTGTATTGGTCTGGAACGCATCGTTGCCCGCAAACAACTGATCGAGCGTAGTCTGGGTGTAGTTGGAACGAGTTGCTCCAAGGTTGCTATAACGCGTGTCGGTTTGTGTAAACAGGAATAAACCAGACACATCATGCTTACCAAACGTGTGCGCATAGTTGACGTGCGCTTCCGTAGTCAGGTTCGACACCTGATCGAACGTTTGGTTCAGCGACGCCGGACCGGTGGGCAAGGCCGTATATTTATTCGCAGTGGCGTCGTAGTTATAGAGCGAGTACGGCTCAAACCACGAACTGTATGTTCTAAACTGGTGGTCATACGCCAACACACCTTTTACCGACAAACCGGGCAGAAACGGCAACTGCTGGGTCAGAGTGGCAATACTCTGAAACACGTTCCGCACATCTTTCTTGTAGCCGTGTTTGGGCGCTTCGGCCGGATTTTCGCCAATGTAATTGCCCGGCAGGCCGTTGCTGTAATAGGCCACCGACGTGGGTCTGTTGCGGTTCAGAAACCAGAACGTCTGGTTGGCATCCTTGTTCGGGTATTGCCGGTTCTCGATACGGCCGCTCAGGTCGAGCGACAGGCGGGTCGTACTGGTTACGTCGGCATCGATATTTGAGCGCAGGTTGTACCGCTTAAACTTGTTGTTCTCCAGCAAACCTTCCTGATTGAGATGACCGGCCGAAACGAAGTAGCGAATCTTGTCCGTGCCGCCGTTGGCCGAAATGTTATACTGCTGCTGCGGAGCCGATGGCCGCAGGGCTACCTTCGCCCAGTCCGTATTGGGATACACGTCGGGATTGGAGCCCGTCCGGAACGCTTCGAGGGCGTCGGCAGAATACAGCTCCGGCTTGCCTTCGTTTCGGTAGCCCTCGTTCAGCAGCAGCGCCATGTTGTACGAATCGAGGTACTCGGGCAGGCGCGTCGGCATTTGCCAGTCGGTTCGGGCCGAAAACGACAGGTTCGTCTTGCCGGCCTTGCCGCGCTTGGTCGTGACCAGAATGACGCCGTTGGCACCCCGAACCCCGAATACAGCCGCCGAAGCCGCATCTTTCAGAATAGAGATGCTCTCAATCTCGTTCGGGTCAATCTGCGAGAAGCCATAGTCCGGGCGGGGAATTCCGTCAATAACGACTAGCGGAGATGAGTTGCTGCCGAACGTACTGACGCCCCGGATGAACAGATTGGAGCCGTCGCTACCGGGTTCACCGTTAGACTGCACAGCGATCAGGCCCGGCAGTCGCCCCACCAGCGCGTTACTGATGTTGGCAACGGGAGCCTGCACAATCTCACGGGTTTTCACCGTCGCTACTGATCCGGTCAGGTTCGCTTTCTGCTTTTCGCCGTAGCCGACCACCACCACTTCGGAAATGGATTTGGTATCTGCCTTCAGGCTAAGGTCAATGGTTCTTCGGCCATTGACAGCTATCTCTTCGCGAACGTAGCCAATGTAGCTAAACACGAGCGTTGGGTTAGCTCCGGAAAGGGTAAGGGTATACCGACCTTCATTATTGGTGGTTGTTCCCTGCGTCGTACCTTTTACAATGACGCTAACCCCCGGTAAGGGTTCGCTGTTTTCAGAAGCCGTAATGCGTCCACTGACCGTTTGGGCCAGAACATGACCACTCAGGGCCAGCATCCACACGAGGCCGATCATAAGCCTTGTGGACACACGTTCGGAGAAGGGAGGTATTCGTCTGTTCATACGTAGTGATTAATTAAGGGTTTGTCAGAACCATAGATACATGAGAAGCGCAACAACGAGCAGTAGCAAACCAATGAGTACGTATTCGCCCCAGACTAGCCTGGAAAATTGGTCGGTTGAACGGGAGCGGGACGCGGCTCGTCGGAATGAAAGCATGCGGGAACCAGTGACTTAAAAGCTTTATATTTTATGTCGGAATTGCTCAACAAAAGTCTGTTGACAGCAGCAGATGGGCGTTCACTGGGTTTGCAAACTGTTGGACCCGGTTTGCAACGGCTGGATTTTGCGCTGTTTTTTGAGAATTTTTGAGGAAGCTTACTCTCCGTTAGGAGCACCCCTAGGAGGTAAGACAACAGGTATTGGCAGTGAACTTTTGGAAAATTTTCTTCTCTTTAAAAAGTATAGACTACCATTATAAAATCACAAGGTTTGTCTTTTAAAAAGGTTATTTATTACTTAGTTAATACCTGGTTTAGAATTAAAGTAACTTCCTCGTCTCTCCTGAATCCCTTCATGCGGTCTATTTATCATCTTCTGTGTTATCTGACCCTATTGCTGCTGGTAGCGACCGGCTCGTCGGCTCGGGTGCCGCCGATACGCTTTGAGCGAATTGGCCCGGCTCAGGGACTAACGCAGAGTACGGTTCGCAAGATCTACCAGGACCGGCAGGGTTTCCTATGGATGGCCACCCGCGATGGCCTGAATCGTTATGATGGTCACTTGTTTCGAACGTTCCGCCACCGGCACGACGACCCGGGGAGTCTGCGAAGCGGTGACGTGGTGGCCATGGGCGAAGACCTGGCCGGGCGGCTGTGGGTAGGAACCTTTACGGGTGGTTTGCAGCGGCTCAACCCCGACGGCCGAACGTTTACTCACATACAACGCACCACCAACGGGCTGGATGTTAGCCAGTGGGGCATTTCAAGTATTGTTACCGATCAGAAGGGGCGCATCTGGGCCGGCACTCTGGGGAGTGGCTGGCTGGTCGTCGATACGAAAACCGACCGGACCAGTCAATACCTGCTGCCCGACTCCATTAGAAGTAAGCAGTATGTGACCTGCGCTCTGAAGGATCGGGATGCCAGCCTGTGGTTTGGCCTCGACAATGGCCTGGCTGTTCATTTCAATTCCGACGGGCAACTTATCCGCGCCTATCGTCTGCCTCCCGATGCTCAACAATCGCGGGCGTCCAAACGAATAACTGCTCTCTTGCGCAGTCACTCGGGTCGGTTACTGGTAGCCACGCGTAACATGGGTCTCTACGCATTGGACGAGCAGCAAGGCCAATTAACCAGAATATATGGGGAAGTTGGCCCTGACCGGGGCGATAACATGATTACGGCCATTACGGAGGATAAACACCACCACCTATGGGTTGGAACGGACGACGGTATCCGGCGTTTTTCGCTTGACAACCTGAATCAGGTGCAAGCCTTACGGGCCGACCCCGCGGATGAATCCAGCCTGTCGACCCACGCCGTCCAGTCGCTATTGACTGATCGGCAAGGTAACGTGTGGGTTGGTACCTGGGAAGGCGGTATCAACGTATGGTATGCCAAACTGTCCCGTATCGAAGTGATCAGCCACCGCCCCACCGGTCCGCGCCGACTGCTGACGCCCAAGGTTTCGGCTGTAGCTACCGACAAGGCGGGTAACCTCTGGGTGGGTTCGGTGCGCGGTCTGTTGCGGTTCGGAGCCGATGGTCGGTCGACGCAGACAGTTACCGCTCCACTTGCCAGTCAGGACGTGTACCGGATGTTTACGGACCGGAGCGGCTACCTCTACGTTAGTTACTGGAACGGTGGGGTGGTGCGGTACGATGCGCAGGCAAAACCAAAGGTTATTACGTTACCGCACCCGGCCAGCCGGCACGTGCTGGCATTTGCTCACCGGCGCGAAGGGGGCGTCTGGATGATTACTGATGACCAGCGTCTGTATGCCTATGACGCTCAGCGCAACCACGTTGACACGTTGGGATACATCCTGAATGTGCTGCGTGCGCCGAGGTACATGACGTTTACCAGTCTACTCGAAGACCGGCAGGGATGGCTTTGGTTCGGAACCTACGACCAGGGCTTACTTGGCTACGACCCACGAAGCAGGCAGGTAAAACACTTTACATCGGGTACGGGAGAGGTAAGTGACAACTACATTACCTGCCTGTTCGAGGATTCGGTGGGTGACTTATGGGTCGGCACCAATAGTGCCGGTCTTTGTCGCAAGCGGCCCCATCAGGGCAAATCGACCCTGTACACGAAGCGTAACGGGCTATCGGGCGATATGATTGCGGCCATCGAAGAAGATGCGGTTGGTACGCTTTGGGTCAGCACAACCGAAGGATTGACTCGCATTAATCGATCGGCGGGGCAGATAACAACCTTCGGCGAAAGCGACGGCCTGCCTACTACCGAGTTTGTCAATCCGGGCAGTGTTCGGCTCCCGAACGGCGACATCGCCTTTGCCAGTACGCAGGGTTTAGTGGTGCTACATCCCGATCAGTTCACCAAACCGCTGTCTCCTCCGCAGGCTTACTTAGCCGACCTGGAACTGTTCAATCGGGCGGTTGTACCAAACGAAGTCAATTCACCATTAACCGTAGCCCTGAACGACACTAAAGAGCTGACCCTAAACCCTCGAGAGAACGTATTTACGTTAACATTCGGTGCATTGAGTTGGGGACAGAATCGTCATCTCGCCTACGCCTACAAACTGGATGGATTCGATCCGGACTGGCGCTACACCGACCAGCAGAAAAACACGACTTATACTAACCTGTCGCCCGGCACATACACCTTTCGACTCAAAGCAGCTCAAACCGACCAGGACTGGGGGCCTGAAAAACAATTGCTGATTACGGTACAACCGCCCTGGTTTAAGACCAAATGGGCCGTAGTGGGGTACATCGCTTTACTACTAGGGCTGATTGCGCTGATACGCCGGAACATCCGCGTTCAGGAAAAACTGAAAGCCGACGCCAGAATCCAGGAGATGCGGGCGCAGTCTATCCGGCAACTCGACGAAGCCAAAACCAGTTTCTTCACCAACGTATCGCACGAGTTTAAAACGCCCCTGACCTTGATTTTGACCCCGCTGGAAAAACTCCTAACGGAGGAACTGCCAGCCGTTGACCGCCTGCAACACCAGTTTCGGGTTATGCACCGGAACGCCAACCGGCTGCTGACCCTGATTAATCAGTTGCTGGACCTCTCGAAGCTGGAAAACGGGGCACTCCAACCCCAAATCCGGCTGAACAACCTCGCCCAACACCTGGACGCGCTGGTTCGCTCGTTCGAGACTATGGCACAAGGGAAAGGCATTGCCCTCAACACCTGGTTTGATCCGGCGTTAGGCAGCGTCTGGTCAGACCTGGATTTTATCGAGAAAATTGTTACCAATCTGGTATCCAATTCACTCAAACATACGCCGGAGGGTGGCCAGGTCGGTTTAAGAGCCGAAATTATCGACAACCAATTGCAGCTTACGGTTAGTGACACGGGCGTGGGTATGACCCAGCACGAGCAAACCCGGATCTTTGATCGCTTTTATCAGGGCGAACAACGCAAATCGTCGGGTACGGGCATTGGTTTATCCTTAACGCGGGAACTCATCGACCGGCTGGGCGGCAATATTCTGGTGACGAGCGCTCCCGGCCAGGGCAGTACGTTCGTTGTTCGGCTGCCGGCGCAGGCGGAGGCTTTCCATGCCGACTGGCTGGATACGCCAGCGACGGTGTCACCCGTCTTCTTCGACGAATCGACTCCCGATCAGCCCAATACGTTGTCGGCCGGGTCGTCGGTGCTGTTGATTGCTGAAGATGACCCCGACCTGAACGCTTACCTGACGGATTATTTTTCGGGCGAGTTTCAGGTATTATCTGCCACCAACGGTCAGCAGGCGTTGCAACTGGCTCGTGAACATCTGCCCGACGCCATCGTCAGCGACTGGATCATGCCCGAACTGGAAGGTCCCGAACTCTGTCGACTGCTGAAAACAGACGAAAAGACTAGCCACATTCCCATTGTCTTACTCACCTCAAAAGCCAGCGTACCGAGCCAGTTGGCTGGCCTGAATGTAGGCGCTGACGATTATGTAACGAAACCCTTTAGTGCTACCCTGCTGCGTGGTAGAATACAAAGCTTAATTGCGAATCGGTTGCGGCTCCGGCAGTCGTTCGGTCAGGAGGTTTGGCTGCGGCCCAGCGACGTGAGGCTGTCGAATGTCGACGAGGTGTTTTTGCAGCGCGCAACCGCCTTCATCGAGGAGCATATCGACGACACCCATTTTGACGCCGAGCAGTTGCAGGAATTGCTGAACATGAGCCAGATGCAGTTGTACCGGAAGCTCAAACGCCTGACCAACCTATCAGCACGCGACTTCATTCGATACATCCGGCTTCAGCGGGCGGCTCAGCTACTGGAAACTGGTCAGGTAACGGTATCGGAGGCCGGATACCGGGTTGGCTTTAATGATCGGAGCTACTTCAGCCGAGCGTTCAAAAAGCAGTTTGGTCATGCCCCTACAGAGTACCTGACGAATAAGGAAAACGCAAAGGGTCTTGTGTAGAGCTGTAATCACTCGTCCTGAAATGACGTAGCCAGCATAAGCCGAACGCCTTTTGCCGATTTCAAGGCTCGTACCAAGAACGCTTGCATTTAATTTCTGATCAAGAGTCGGCTGAACGTAGCGCAGACCTGTTTTGATTCGTCTTGTTCTGGTTCATTGTGATGGCGTCCTGTCCGGAATAGATGTTCGTTTGATTGAGTTTCCTAAAGCCGTTGACGAATTCGTATAGTGTTAGTTTGCGGACTGCACCGCCCTGAAGTTATCGATTGGATTCCAGTCAATCAGTAAGTAGCGTGGATCGATACCAACTTTAGCGGGTCGGTTAGGAAGGGTCAACATGATCGTCTGCTTGCCCGATTTAATTCGGTGCTTTTGCAGATAAAGCGGTCTGCCTACCTCCTGTCCCATTTCGGCGGGTGCGAAGACGCCGATTTCCACCCAGTCTGTCATCGGTAATGTAGTCTCTCTACCAATGCTGTCAACGATCAGCTTGCGGGCCTGCAAGGCGAGGGTTACCTGCCACTTGCCGCCTTTGATGGGTTTGGCGGTGACTGTCTCCGTCGACAGCTCCCAAAAGGTATTGGCCTTGAACAGGTCGTGCAGCAGCGGTTGTAGCGAATCCGGCGCTACCGTCTGCAACTCCTGGTAAAGGTCCAGCGACGTGGGTCGGGGAAGCGTTCCGGGGCGGTGATGTGCTAGCAGGTTCCGGAGCGCCCCGTTTACGTGGTCCCGACCCATGTATTGGCTCAGCGCGTACAGCGCCAGGGGTCCTTTGCGGTACATCTGATACCAGTCGTCCGCCTGCAGGAGCGGTAAGGCGGCCCGGGTACGCGGGGTTTCGTTCTCTTCCCGCAGAAAGCTCAGGAGCCGCCCGAGGTGCTCCGGACCGTATCGATCTTCCAGTACGCCCATGGCCGAGTACCAAGCCAGGCTCTCGGTAATCAGGCCGGCGCCCTCTACATACGCTTGTTTGAGCTGGTTTCCCCACCACTGGTGCGCTACCTCGTGCGCCACCACGGCCGTCACCAGATCAAAGCCCCGCGGATCCGCGGTTGGATTCAGGAGAAAAAAGCCCTCCTCGGCCGTAGTGTTGATGGGCGCAGCGTGGTGGCCGAAGCCGTAGCCCGGATGGGTCACAAAGCGGAGTTGCCGGTGCGGGTAGGGCCCAAACTGCCTGGTGTAATAGTCCAGCGAAGCCTGCGCGCTCCGCACCATCCGCTCCGGATTCTCGGTAAGCCCCGGCGGATAGAAAATCTGGATGGAAACCTCCGGTTGCGGGCTTCCCGACGGATTTCGCCATGTTCCTTCTTGCACCGCGTAGCTGGCCGAGAAAACCGCATATTCATTCCGTATGGGAGCCTCCGTGGCATACTGGAAGTAGCGACGGCCTTCTTTGGTCCAGGTCCGGCGCAACGTTCCCGGCGCCACCACCGTCTGGTCCGCATCCGTACCCACGATGGCCTCAAAGCGGATCTGCTCGGCAAACGGGGCATACCGCCGGGCCGCTACGTCATAGAGCGAGGCCGTGGCTGGCCGGGGTTCCAGGCCATACGCTTTGCGGGCGCCGGCCTCATCCAGCTCCCGATACGGCTGGTACCCAATGACCGGAAGCCACTCCATGTTCCGGAAGCTGGTGCCGTTTGCTAGTATCTGGGCGTCTGCACCGTTGTTGGTGAAGCCCTGCGGTTGGTACGTTACCCCAAAGCGCAGGCGAAGCGAATCGCCGGGGTGAAGGGGCTTCGTCAGAGCGTAGATTCGGTAGCCAAGTTTCTCGTCCACAAGTACTTCCTTTAGGGGTTGATCAGCGCTTATCACGCTTGTTTGAACACCCGTCCCCGTAGCCAGATGCACCGAGTCGATGGGTGCCGCGCTGTTATTTATCAGCAGGTAAGAGCCTTGTATCTGCACGGTTCGCTGCCTGGGATAGATTTCAACCTGGAGGGTTACGCCGGTCAGCAGGGGCTGAGGTACGTTCTGGTACCGGCGGTAACGCTGCTCGTAAGCTGCCCGCTGCGCCATGGTAGCGGAACTGCTGGTGTAGTCATGCAGTACGTTGGTGTTGTAGAAAATAAAACCCCCGAATGCCAATATGACACCCGTTGCCGCCCCTGATACCCAGACTAGCGAAGCTGTGAAGCGCCGACGGGCCAGCCGAAGCCGTGAGGTCACACTGCCTTCCCGGCTCCGTACCCAGAAAAGCACCGCCACTACCACCAGCAACAGCGCCCACGCGGCCCAGTAACCTTTAAACCACAGCCAGGGCACCAGCGTGGGCCCGAAGCCAGCCATATCGGTATACGTCCAGGATGGGCTGGCGGCAAAGATGAGCAGCTTGTGCTCAATCCCCAAAGTCGGGGCAAAGGTGATGGCCCCGTAGACCACAAGGGCTACCAGATGACCCACAAACTTCTGATTCACCAATACGTGTACGCAAAGGGCCAGCAGGGCAAAAAGCAGATAATCGACCAACTGCAGCCCGAACAGGACTGGTACGTACAGCCCTATGTCAGGACTGCCACCGCCCAATGCCACCTGTGCCACTAGTCCGGCCGTCATCAGGAAGATCAGCCACATCAGCAGCACCAGGCTCAAGGCCAGAAATTGGCTCCCAAAAAGAACCCATTCCGGCACTGGTACTACGTTCGCTAGTTCACTCAGGCCGGTTTCTCGTTCCCGCCATACCAGTTCGCCGGCGTAGAAAATGGTGAGCAGGGCGATGAGTGTCCAGAAAAACTTTGGTTCCGTCAGTGGGGCCGTCAGCAGATGCAGGATAAAGTCAGTTCGGGGCAGTAAGGGCGTGCCCTGACCTTTCAGATTGCCGCGTATGGTTAATCCGAACAGCAGGGCCAGAATAGCCAGCAGGGGCAAACCGGCCTTGCTTTTAGCGAGCGACAGAAAGGCGTTCCAGGTAATCAGGCGTAACTGACGCAGCTGCGTAGCAAGGCCGTACCTTCCTCTTACAAGCGGCTGCGTGTCTTCGGCTTTCCAGTTCGGACTCTCCTGGTCAGCCACACCGGATGCCAGCAGTTGACGGGTTTTCTGCCGCTGGGCGGTTTCGGGTAAGATAAACTGGAAACGGAAATAGGTAAACGCCAGCATAACCAGCGAAATACCCAACCACAGCAGGCGGTTGGTGAGGAAAGAGCCTTCTAATAGCAGCAAGCGCGTATTCTTCTCCAGCGGACTCCAGTCATTGTTCAGATGGTCCAGTACCGGGCCAAAGCTCATCGGATCAGCCAGATTGCCCCATTGTCCCACCTCCGGCAGCACCGGCCAGATCAGGTAAGCAGCCGCGAACAGGGCTGCTCCGGCAAGATAGCTCCCCATGGCCCGGCGGCTGAGCGTCGCCAGCGAGAACTGAATGGCGGTGGCAAAAAAGGCGTTGGGCAACGCGATAAAGCAAAACGTAGTGAGGTAAGCCGCTACCCGGAATGGCCCCAGAATGTCGGCCTCCACCCCGGAACAGTGCATGGCCAGCAGCAAGCCCGCCGGAATGGCGAGCAGGATGAGGACACTGAGGGTAAAGGCGGCCCCGAACCGCCCGCCCAGATAGGCAGCTTTGCTGGCGGGGGTGGTGTAGGTGAGCGAATGCATGCGGGTCTGTACGTCGCGGGTTGCGGCATCGCCTGCTACGGATGCACCGATCAAAAGCCACTTTACGCTGCAGATAACCGTGACGGATGCCATGACGATGGGCGCATTGAGCAGAAAATACCCGTCCCGCGCATCGGACGCATAATTGGCGATAACAATCAGGAAAGCGATGATCAGAATAACCGCGAAGTAGAGCCAGGTCGTGGCCCGGCGGAACTGGTAGCGGAATTCCAGCGCAAAAATTTGTCTGAATTTCATAGCGCTATACCCTCCGCTTTTGGCTGCTGACTTGTTTGGCCGAAGCACCCCGTCAGGGCACTGAAATAGACATCCTCCAGGTCCGGCTCCACCGGGTCAAATCCGTTGCCGGGACTTTCCGGGCTGTACACATGCGCTACGGTGCGGCCACTCAACCGTTTGGCCGAAATGATCCGGTGCTCCAGCGCAGGCAGAGATTGTTTATCAGTCAGCTTGCGCCAGATCCGGCCTTTGAGAGCGGCCACAGCTTCCAGTGGTTTGGCTTCCAGCAGAATCTGTCCTTTATCGATGATGGCCATATTCGTGCATAGTTCAGCCACATCAGCCACAATGTGCGTGGAAAGAATCACTACGCTGTTTTCCCCTACTTCGCTGAGCAGATTGAGGAAACGTACCCGTTCGGCGGGGTCGAGGCCCGCCGTTGGCTCGTCGACGATCAGCAATCCGGGGTTGCCCAGCAAGGCCACCGCCACGCCAAAGCGTTGCCGCATACCACCGGAGTAGCCACCCAGCTTCTGCTTACGCTTGTCCCACAGATTGGTTTGTTTGAGTAAGGCCTCGGTGGCTTCTCTACGCACGGCCCGGTTGGTGATGCCTTTCAGCACCGCGAAGTAGTCGAGCAGTTCTTCGGCACTGGCTTTGGGATACACACCGAACTCCTGAGGCAGGTAACCCAACGTCTGGCGCACGGCTTCCTTCTGGTTGACCACATCAATATCGCCCAAAACGATCTGCCCTTCATCGGGCTCCTGCAACGTAGCGAGCGTACGCATGAGGGTTGATTTGCCCGCGCCGTTGGGGCCGAGCAGCCCATACATGCCCGGCGGAATAGTCAGGGAGACGTTGGTCAACGCCTGCACGGCATTGGAATACCGTTTGGAGACATTACGGATGGTTAGGCCTGGCGGGTGCGCTTCCATTGTATCGGCAAGTGTTTCGGTTAATCGTCAGGAGTGAGGACAGTGAAGCACTTTGAGGATGCTTTCCTGCGCTGTTTTCTACGAAGCAATGGACACCGGATCGGAACGCGAAACGAGATATACGAAGGCGGTGAAGTAATCGACCAGGGCTGGCTTTGCTTCCGCCAACGTATGGCAGGCTCTATTGCATAGCTCGTAGATCAGGATTGGCATCTGGTCGAGAAGATGACCTGCGTACGGCAGGAAAAAATAACTTTGTTCTATGGAGCGGATCAAAAAAATCTTCCGGCTGATTCACCTGTCTCTCTGGGGCTTATTTACCTTTTTGGTGGGTTTGCAGTTGGGGAGTGAAGGCGACACCCACTGGCTCAGCACCACCGCGGGATTTGTTGCAACCTGTACCTATGTTTTTTACACTCATTTCTACGTACTGACCCGCTATGCCGGTAAGCGAGGGCGCAGGGGCTATTGGCTCAGCCTGGCTGGGGTTCTGTTGACCGGGTCTTTCCCTTTTTTGTTTTTCCACCACAAAGCGCTGGCTACCTGGTCCCTTTTCTTAGATTACTACGGTATGCACCTGTTTTCAACGGTACCCGTTTTTGTCTTCCTAAGCTGGCTGGCCAGGGTCACCGAAACTCTGGTTGTTAATACCATCAGGAAAGAGCAGTTGGAGAAGCAGGCTGCCGAGACAGAATTGCATTATCTAAAATCGCAGATCAATCCGCACTTCCTGTTCAATACCCTTAATAATATTCACACGCTGGTGTATAAACAGGCACCCGCAGCCCCGGAGGCTGTTATGCAGCTGGCCTCGTTGATGCGCTATATGATTTACGAGTCCAATGCGGCCACGGTTCCGCTGTCGAGGGAGATGGATTATTTGCGGGATTATGTGAGTTTGCAGCAGCTCCGCTACAAGAACAGTCCGGTGGTGGACCTGCAGATAGAGGGGGAGACCGACTCCTGCTACGTGGCTCCCCTATTGTTCATCCACGTGCTCGAAAACGCTTACAAACATAGCCCCGCCCGGCTGGAACCCGGCGACCTGAAGGTACGGGTCGCGGTCAGGGAAGACAGCCTCGCCTTCAGTGTGCAAAACCCAATCGGAAAGCATGTGGCCAAAACGCTGGACGAACCGGGTGGCATCGGGCTGCCCAATGTCCGGAAAAGGCTGACATTGTTGTATCCTGACCAGCACACGCTGACCATTCAGAACACCGGCGAAACCTTTACGGTCGTTCTTACCATTCGCGGTCTTCATTCACAAACTCATGAAAGAAAAGCTCACCTGCTGCATCATTGAGGATGAGCACCTGGCCCAGGAAATACTGGAAGAATATATCCGCAAAGTCCCGTTTCTGGAGTTAAAAGGTGTCTACGACAGTCCCCTGGAGGCCGCCGGCCCGCTGGCGGAAGACAAACCCGACCTGCTGTTTCTGGACATCAGCATGCCGGATCTGGATGGGTTGAGTTTCATCCCGATGCTGAGCCCCAAACCCATGATTATCCTTACTACCGCCTACGATCAGTACGCGCTGAAGGCCTACGAACTGGAGGTGAAGGACTACCTGTTGAAACCCTTTACGTTTGAGCGGTTTTACAAAAGCGTTCTGCGCCTGTACCAGCAGCAAAGTCCCCGCCATAGCGGGGAAAAGAAGGAAGAAAGAGCGGAAACGAAGAATGGGCCGGGGTATATGTTTCTCAAGGTGGGCCACCGCATCCAGAAAGTGGCTATTGGCGATATTCTTTTTGTGGAGGGTATGAAAGACTATTTACGGATTCATACCGCGGACGAGAAGATTATGACGCTGTTGAGTTTCGCCAAGCTGGAAGAGCTGTTACCCGCCGAGGCTTTTGCCCGCGTGCACCGATCCTTTCTGGTCGCAATTGACAAAATCGACCACATCGAGAAAAACCGGATCTGGATTGCCGACCAGATCATCCCCATCACTGATACGTATGCCGAGGCTTTTTATAAACTGCTGAAGGGGTTACAATAGGGGGCTTAGCCCGAATCAAGAATCGGTCAAAAGGGCGGTAACTTTCAACCAACGATTCGTTCATCTCTGGCCCCAGGAGCACTCTACCCTGTGGCTTTCTGTGGTGCATGATCAACGCGGCTTTTTTTGCAACAAGGTTTTAATGATGCGTCCTGCCTGGTTTAAGGCTGAAGTTCAAGTCGATACGTGTTCAATTGGCTGGGGCCGAACGACACGTTGAGGCTGCCTTTCGTCGGAGATACCGTGCGTTCGTTGGTCTCAATATGGGTTGTCTGCCAGGCCCGGCTGATGCGTCGGGCCAGTTGAAGCCCTGGCGTAACGGCCGTATTGGTTACGTTCCAGAAGCGGGTAATCAGGCCGTTGTTGATACCTTCTTCGCTGGGTTTCAGGCTCCAGAGCAGCACATTTCGGTCGGTGACCGTTAACAGTGAATAGGTCGCGGCTGGGTAACTGCCGGCTGAGCCTGTCACGACACCGGTTACCAGTGGGTTCTGGTGTTCGAGTGAAAAACACATGGCGGCCAGCGCATCGAAAGCCGATTGATGCGTGGTGAGCGCAAACTGGTAGCGGAAGGCAGTAGCTCCGTTTTGTTTCAGAATGCCAAGTTTTGGCCCGTCAACCTGTCCGCCCGCCAGCGCGTTCAACTGGGGCGACGTTTCCCACAGCGAATCGGTTGTGCTTTGGCCCAGTTTAAAGAAACTGCAATCCATGTTGGATACCGTTACGCCATAAGCAGCCTCGCTCAGATCAGCGAAATGATTGAACGTTAGCCAGTCGTAGCGGCCCAGTGCGCTGGTGCCGTTTCGGGCAGCATAATGACCGCCACGCGTTTCTTTTTTTGCCGTGAGAATCGCACCCAGTTCTTCATGGCGAGTCGTGGGTTTGGTTAAGTTGAGTGAAAAGGCCCAGGTTTTTATCGAATCAAAATTGGTCTGGATGCTGTCTTCAATCTCGATACGCCGACTGTTTTTGTACAACGTCACCCGGACGGTATGCGCAATCGGATCGTTGGAAACTGCTTTGAGCGTTACGGATACGGCTCCCGCATTGTCGACCTCGACCGTATTGCCAGCATCCGGATTTGTTGTGCCCAAATCATTTAACAACCGTCCGTCAATTGACTGGATAACGTTTCGGTTACCAGCGCGCAGATCCACCAGTTCGCTGATAACGCCTGATTTACGAAGGCGAAGCCGGTAATAGCCATTCTGTATGGTTTCGCCGTTCACCTGAGCAGCCAACGGTTGTCGGATTGGAGCGCCGGTCCGAATCTCAAAGACTTTGTAACCCACCGAGGGTATGTTCTCAGCCCAGATGCGTAGATACGGCCGGCCCCCTTTGCGAATCACCTGACTGGTTGCTTCGATGTTGGTCTGTACGTCAATCACCTTCACCGGATCGTTGCCCACAAAGGCAAAATCAGCTACGTCGCTGCGAACCCAGCTAAGCGGGTTGAACACATAAAACCGAATCGCCGTCCCACCTACAGCCTTCACGTGGCTCCCCAGCGCAGCTACTGATCGGTTGTAAAGCGTGTCGACATAACCGGTGATGTAGTTCTTCTGCTTGGTCTGCCAGTCGGCCCGCTCCTGGCGGGTAACCGGCCCGTCGGCGGTCCAGTCATGTTCCCAGTACAGCCCATACGCATCCCAGGCCTGCTTTCGGACGGGCGTCAGGTCGCGGGCGAACGTAGAATCTTTCAGCGCCACGAACGAGGCCAGGGCTTCGGCGGTGCGTAGCTTCTCGGTAGCTCGACGGACCTGGGCCGTGGTTTCATTCATCGATGCCGGGTACAGATCCCACTCGTTGCCATAGCTGACCGACTCGCCTGGTAGGTTGGGGTAGCTTCGGTCAACATCCCGGAAAAAGTCTTCTTCGTTCGACACCCGCACCCGGCGGTTGGGTGTCGTGCCGGTCTGTGCCGCCCTGATGAAATCGGGTGCGACAAACGTACTGAGATCGTCCCAGCCGTAGCCAAACGCCCCGGCTACGTTGTAGGGATAGGTTGAGCTTGCCGAAACGGTGTCACAAAGATTCGTCAGGTCATTAATCGTGCGGGCAAAATTAGCGGCTATACCCGCTGTTTTACGTTGCGGCCGGGTTTCGGCATACCCGCCGACCCCGCTATTTTCTCCGGTCAGGTTGTACCACTTCATGATGACGCTGCGCCGGTCGGGGCCCATATACCGGTACAACTGGTGGTTCCGGTGAGCCAGACTGGCATTGGCAATCCGGCTCGCACAGCCACACACGCCCCGCCAACTGTATTTGGCGCCCGCTCCCGCCCAAAGCGAACTCAGCCCCATCGGCAGCGTCTGATTTTCCATGCATACCGCCATCGAAAACCGCAGCCGGGACGCCGGACCGCTATACTGCCGTTCGAGCTGCCCGGCGTAGTACATGCCCCGCAGGACGGCTTCAGTCGGCTGCCCGCCATACGTACTAACCAGTGCATTTAACGGACTGCTGATGTGCCCTGATTTGAGGTAGCCTATCAATCGATCAAACTGGGCCGGACTGCGATACTTCTGATACGTCCGCAGCCAGTAGCTGCCGTCGCAGTTGAAGCGGGCCTGGAAGTCGTCGGGGTTGTTGCGGGTCGAATCAATCTGGCCCATGTAGTAGTCCAGCATGTGCACAAAAGCCGAGTCGTACTGCGCTTCGTTGCCCGTCCACATGTAGTCGGTATGGTCGTCGTTGGCCAGATACAGCCGTTTGACGGGCTGCGCCTGAGTAGCCAAAGCGGATGTTAATAAAAAGACGACGGGAAGAAGTGCTTTCATAGTTGTTTCTACATGCAGAGGAACAGAAAGTACGCAGAGAACAGAGAGTAGTCAAAAAGCCTCTGCGTGTATATCTCTATCAAATCGCTTCCGTCACTTTACCGCCTACCACAAACGTCTCGCCGATGTTGAGCTTTTGGGCCAGGTAATACGCCATGAAATTGAATGGAATGATATTAGTCAAAATCGAATAAGGCTCATCAATATCCGGTTCTTCCACCGTAAATACGTGAGCACCGGCTTTGGCAACCATATCCGACAGGCGCAGGGTTCGGTCGTAGGTTTCGCCCTTCGCCAGAATCTGAATAACGAGGCTATTCCTGGCGGTTTCTTTCGGGCCGTGATCGTACTGTGCCATTGGCAACCCGTGGAAATTCAGCTTCGTGCTTTCGCTCAGAATCAGAGCGGCTTCGTGGGCTGTAGCGATGTTAGGACCGCTGCCGGTCACGTACATACCGTGAATGTCGTATCGATTCCGCAGGGCAAAAACCTCGGTGGCCAGTTTTTCGCCTTGTTGGCGGTACTGATCAAACTTGTCGGCAATCAGCGCAACGGCGGTTTCGGGCGATAAACCAAAGCCTTTGAACAACGCAACCAACGTATTGACGTACGTCTTCGATGACGAATAGTGCTCCTCGTCTGCCATGATCGGCAACACGCGGGCTACATTCGGCGCGGTACATAGTTCGCTATCTGTATAATTGGACACGGCTACGTACTGGTCAAACAATTCCCGGCACCACAGAGCCTCACTGCTCCGGCCCGATTGCGATAGGATAACCGCCAGCGGGGCTTTCTTCCCGTTAGCTAAGTAGTAAACATACTCCGAAGCCAGTTCCGGGTAAATGGGCAGGCCCATGTATTTGAAGGCCAATGGCGCAAAGTACGACGAACCCATGCCCAGATAAGGCACCTGCAACGGCAGTGGATCAATGGCGCTGTTAAGAACGATCTGCGCCCGGGTTGGTATGTCAAGGATTTCGTTCAGGATTGGGTCCATAAGTAGGTAGATAAAAAGTAGGTTAAACGGGTGTATCGACTGGTTTTAACTCGGATGTCTCCCGCTCATATGACAAGGTTAACGCGCCAATGATTGCCAGCGCGATCCCCAGCGATTCAATCAGCGAAAGGCTTTCGTTCAGAAGGATAATGGCGAGGACAATCGTAAAAACGGGTTGCAAAGATCCGGCAATGGTGGTCACTTTTGACGCTTTCCCTTCGGCACCGTAGGCGACAAAGCTCGCCAGTACGCCTAAGCCATTCATCATTCCGGCCAACGAGCCAAGTCCCAGGGTTTTAGGCGATAAGTTGAGGTCGGCCAGACCAAGTGCCATAAACACAAGTGCAATCAGAACCGACGAAACCGTGAAGCTGACGTACGACCACTCGGCCGAAACGTAGTTGGTGGTTTCTTTTTGGGCGGCACTGAACACGCCCCAGAAAAACAGAGCAACCAGCGAATACAGGAGCCACGGTCGGGCTATCCCGGAATTGATTCCAATACTGCCAAAAAAAGCGGCTGGGTTATCAAACAGCAGCGATTCGCCCGAGAGCATGACCACCGCCGGAAGAGCCAGCAGAATCCCGATGGCGTTGATCCAATTAAGTTTTTCTTTGAAGACCAGCAGGGCAATGGCTATCGTAACGAGCGGGTAGAGATTGGTTACAGGAATTACGATAGCCGCCAAGCCACCTGACGTAAACGCCTGATAAACGGCTACATTTCCAGTAACAGCCAGTGCTCCGGCCACCAATCCCCAGAGGATGCCTCTCCGGTTCGGACGTTGCGTTCGTACCTTCTTTACGATCAGCGGCAATGTCAGCAGCATACCAACGCTAAACAGCACGTGGTTGGTAAACGGACTGACCGTATCCGAAATCAGCTTGGCCACAACGCCCCACGTGCCCCAAAAAAAGGCTGCCACTATCGAGTACAGAATCCAGGGTTTCATAAATAAAGAGCGAATGAGTGAATGAGCGAAATTTGGTCCTGAGTAGGTGTAAAGAGTGAAAGAGCGAAGAGACTGAGTTCACTCCGCTTCGGCGGTCTGATTTCGCTCATTCACTCTTTGAAAAGAGCAGCACTGCCCAGAATTCCGGCCTGTTCCTCAAGATCAGAAATAACAATCCTGGTTTCATAAGCCTTGTATGGATTAAGCAAACTCGGGTTATGTAATCGGTGGGTTTCGTTCCTGAGTCCTTTCGCAATCCCTCCACCCAACACAATTATATCGGGCGCATAGAGATTGACGTAACTGTCGATGCCGGTTTTCAAGTAGCCAATATACTCATCCACAATGGTTTTGGCATCGGTGTTTCCAGCTTGTTGCTGGTTAAAAATGGTTTCAGCGGTTGGTGATAAAGCCGGATGCGTCTGCGACCAGCCTAAGCGATTCGCGATTCGTCCGATACCCGCACTCGATACCAGCGACTCCAGACAGCCGGTTTTGCCGCAGTAGCACACCGTCTCGTTGCTGGTGATGGTGATATGGCCGCCCATGTGGCCGTAGGGCAGGGGGCCATCCAGCCGACCGTCGATGGTGAAACCCAGGCCCAGTCCGGTGCCCAGGGTAAGCACCAGTACCCGCCCAACCGGAACGCCGGACCGTCCCTGCCCCTGCCCGTACAGGGTTTCGCCCAGGGCCACCACCCGCGCATCGTTGTCGAGCCGACAGGGCAGGCCGTGCTGCTGCGTGATGAGGTCGGCGAGGGGGTAGTCTTCCATAAATTCCAGGAAGCCGTAGGTTGAATCGACCGTCCCATCCGCAAAGACAAAGCTGGGAACACCGATACCGACCCCGGCCAATACGGCCCCGTCAGCAACGGTTTTGGCTTTCAGTTGGCTGATCGCTTCGCCAATCAGATATAGAAAGCGATCGCTGTCTTTGGTTTCGGTGGGGGTAATCTGCATGGCTTCGACCCGCCCGGTGGCGAGGTCAACCAGGCCGATTTTAGTGCGGGTTCCACCAATGTCGATGCCAATTGCGCGGGTTGTCAAGGGAGGTCGGGGTTAGAACCGGAGTCGGTAGGTGTTTAGTTGATGCGGGGCAAACCGGATGGGCAACTGCTTGCCGGTGGGTTTCAACGGCCCCTCGTTCGTTTCAATATGCGTTGTTTTCCAGGCTTGTCGGATGGGCTGCGCCAGGGTTAGCATGGGCGTCGCCGGTTTGTTCGTCAGGTTCCAGAAGCGGGCAATTGCACCCGCTCCGATTCCGTCTTCGCTCGGTTTCAGACTCCAGAGTAATACCCCCGGCTCGCTGGTTTGAAGCAGCGAGAACGAGGGCGTGGGGTACCCGTTCCGACTGCCCGTTACGGCACCAGTTACGAGTGGATTCTGATGCTCCAGCGAAAATTTCATGGCTGCCAGCGGGTCGAATGCGGCTGGATGGGTGGTTAAGGCGAACTGGTACAGAAAACCCGTTTGGCCGGCCTGACCAGAAATGCCCAGAACACCTTTGTCTTCCCGTTTGGTGTCGACCTGACCGCCAGCCAGCGCACTCAACTGCGACGACTGCTCCCACAGCGAATCGACGGTGCTTTTACCGAGCTTGAAAAAGCTGCAATCGACGTTCGAAAGAGTAACCCCGTAAATCGGCTCGCTCAGATCGGCAAAATGGTTGAACGTTTGCCAGTCAAGGCGGGCGTTCTGAGCGGCATAGTGCCCACCGCGGGTTTCTTTTTTGGCGGTAAGAATCGCACCCAGTTCTTCGTGGCGGGTGGTTGGCTTATTTAGGTTAAACGAAAAAGCCCAGGTCTTCACATCCTTAAAATTCGCCTGAATGCTGTCTTCGATTTCGATACGGCGGCTGTTGGCGAACAGCGTCACGCGCACCGTGTGCGGCACCGGAAAAGGCGAAACCGCTTTAAGTGTCACCGACACCGGCCCGGCATTTTCAACTACCACCGGATTACCTTCGTTGACATTCGACACCCCCAGATCGTTGACGTATTTTCCATCAATCGCCTGCACCAACTGCCGATTGTTAGCCTGTTTATCAATAATCTGCGTGATAGCACCCGACGGACTGAGCCGCAAACGGTAGCGGGCATTGCTGATGTACTCGCCGGATACCATAGCGGCAGCGGGCTTTTTCGCTGGTGTTCCGATTCTGATTTCAAATACTTTGTAGCCAACGGACGGAATGTTTTCGGCATAGATCCGCAGGAACCGGCGACCACCTTTTATGATCAATTGACTGGCTACCTCTTTATTGATCGATACGTCAACGACCCGGACCGGATACGGGCCAGTGTACGCCAGATCAGCCACGTCATTGCGGCTCCAGTTCAGAGGATTGAAGACATAGAATCTTGGCTTGTCGGCTTTTTTGATTTGCTCACCGAGCGTGCGCGCCGACAGCGAGAACAGCGAATCGACGTAACGGCTGATCTGCCCCTGAATTTTACGTTGCCAGGTTGCCCGCACCGGATGCTTGATCGGCCCGTCGGCGGTCCAGTTGTGTTCCCAGTACATGCCGAACGACTCCCAGGCCAGGTCACGGCTACTTGTCAACGAATCTGCGAAGGCGGGTGTTTTCAATGCCACGAGCGAAGCAAGCGCTTCGGCAGCGCGTAACTTTTCAGTCGACCGGCGAACCTGCGCCGTCGTTTCGTTCATCGATGCGCAATACAGATCCCACTCGTTGCCGTAGCTCACCGATTCGGCAGGCAGGTGGGGATAGCTTCGCACAACATCCTCAAAAAAGTCCTCCTCGTTCGATACCCGTACCCTCCGGTTGGGCGTGGTTCCGTTTCGGGCGGCATTGATAAACGGATTCGATACGTACGTGTCCAGATCGTCGTGACCGTAGCCAAACGCCCCGGCTACGTTGTACGGATACGTTGAATTCGCTGAAATGGTATCGCAGTAGGCATCGAGCTTATCGACAATCTGCCCGATTTCTTTAGTCGCATCCACTGACTTGATGATTAACCGACATTCAGCGTAGCCTCCAAACGGGGTATGCGCTTTAGGGCTTCCGTCGTAGGTGTACCATTTCATCAGTACGCTCGACGAATCGAGTCCCGCGTAGCGATACAGTTGTTTTCGGCGATTGGCCCGGTACTCATACGTCATCTGACTACCGTAGCCGCCAATGCCTTTCCAGCTATACTTAGCCCCCGAACCCGCCCACAGCGAGGCAAGTCCCAGCGGCAACGTATTGTTTTCCATCGCTTCGGCGAGCCGGAAACGAAGGTTGTGCGTGCGTTCCAACTGGCCGGCATAATACATACCCCGCAAGACAGCTTCGGTCGGCTGGGCCCCGTAACAGCTCACCAACGTATTGAGCGGACTGCCAATGTGGCCCGATCGGACGGCTTCGATAAGCCGGCTGAACTGGGCGGGCGAACGATATTTCTGATACGCCCTGAGCCAATAGCTGCCGTCGCAGTTGAAGCGGGCCTGAAAATCGGGTGGGTTAGCTTTCGTGGAGTCGATCTGCCGGAGGTAATAATCAAGCATCTGAACGAAAGCTGAGTCATACCTGGCTTCATTGGCCGTCCACATGTAGTCGGTGTGGTCATCGTTAGCGATGTACAGCCGTTTGACGGGACTGGCCGCGTTTGGTTGCGCCTGCACCAACTGGCCACAAAGACATACCAAGAGAAAACAATAGAGATATCTCACCGGGCAGAAGGGGGATTTTTTTGTAATATAAGCTGTTGCATCATTTTTTCTCTGTTGAAGTTGATAATCAATTCTTACCGTGGCTTTGCTGTATTCAACCCGCGTGAGAATACCTTCGATGCTGTCCAGTTATTAAAAGAACCCCAATTCCAGCGTAGTTCGTCTGACACGCCGATTAGCATTGATTTAATGCTGTGGGGTGACGTGTACAGGCTATAAATGTACTGTTACTGTCTGCCCTTCCCGTCCGAGTGTAGTTTGCTGAACAACCTGACGATCACCTTTTTTGACGATTACCTCGTACTCACCGTTGAAACCGCGCACAGTGTAACGACCGTTTCTGTCGGTTGAACCACTGGCATTGGTTGTCCAGGTTCTGGAAACCAGCTCCGTAAACACTTTGCCCTGCGGACGGACATTCCAGTCCTTATCCCACAAAGCGCCCGCTGGTATCCAATGCGCTTTCTCCCAAAAGCCCCACTGGATAAAGCCTGTCGTCGATGGATGACTAAAGACAGCGGTCATGAAGTCGCGCATGTACCGGGCTTTAAAATCATCGTCATCGCTGGTGATGTCAAATTCGCTGATCTGAATGGGAAGGCCGAACTCAGCAAAACGATCTAATTTTTTGATAACAAACTCAATGCCCGGCGGTGTGCCGCCAATGTGTCCTTGTTCACCGATGCCCTCAATGGGCGCTTTATTGTCTTTAAGAAATTTAACGTTGTTATAAAAATCGTCACTGCCCGACCCCTCGCTGTGAAACATGGTGTATTCGTTCAGGAATAATTTCACACCAGCCGTGTTTTTGCGGGCGGCCGTAAACCAGTCGATTAATCTGTCTTTACCACCCAGGGCGTCGGTAATGTTGTGATGCGCGAAAGGCTCATTGACTACGTCCCACTCCACAAACTGGCCGCTCATCACGGTCGTTTGATCGGCGATTAAACGTAATATGGCGGTCCCTAAGGCGGCTGTATCCTGTTTAAACCTGACCAGATGGGGCGAATGCTCCCAGGAAGGCCACACCATGACGTGCCCACGGGCCGGTATATGGCGGGCTTTTAGCCAGGCTACGGCTTGTTTGGTTTGCTCGTGATTCGAGCGGGCCCAGTTACCCGACTTCATCTCATTCTCGAAAACGACTTTGTTAAAGTAACGTACTAAGGTGTCCCGGTACGTTTTGGCCTCCGGGTTCAGCGTGTCTAAAAGCAGTTTGGAGTTGGTAGCGGTTCCCCAGCCAAAGGCGATTTTCTTTAGCTTAACCGATACCGATGCGTCTGTTACTGGCTTCCCTTTATGGTCGAGCACGGCAATGGTTAAGTCGCCTTTGCGGTAGTTGTCGATTCGCTCGTCAGCGGCTTTGCGCCAGGGGGCATCCGGAGCATCGCCATCGTAATGTACCACGCTCCGCGGTAGATCAGCCAGCTTTCGGGTTTGCTGGTAGTTAACCAGCGACAGCTCCGCCAGTTCAAGGAGTTGGGGATAACTACCGCATTTTATAACCAGCGATAGGTTGCCTTTTAACACATCTTTACTGGCAACAAAGGGAATTTGTATCAGGGACCAGTTGGCCCCGAATGACATACCGCGTTCGAGAAGCGGAGGCCATTCATACTTGCCGTCGACGGTGCGATCCAGCGATAGTTCGATGAACGACTCGCCCGTTTCCTTTTTACTTTGCAGCGACCGGCAGTAAAAGGAGAATTGCATCACATCGCCCTTTTTAACGTCTGCATCAATGGAATGGCGCAGGATGAAGCGCTCATTACCCGTAGTAGCAAGGGTAGATAGGCGAAGGGCTGTTTTGAACGGTTGACCATCTACATCAACCATTGACAGTGTTGCCGTAGTCGTGCTTTTAGCGTTCGTTTTAAATGCCAGCGCGTTGGTGGGCAGCAGAGAGACCTGTGCGCTGGCAAACGTGACACTGACTAATGCCAGTACACTGATTAATGAGCAGTTAAACATAATAAGATCAAAAAGAAAAGTACTGTAACGAAAAGTGTGTAATATGTTCTGTCTCGCTCGGTAATTATTTCATTTTAACTATGAGTACCAAAACCCCCTGATCCCTACACTTCTCCCCGGATTCTCTGCTCTGTTTTTCTTTATTTTAAAGAATCTTCATAAAAATTCTTCAAAAACCATCATATCAAGTAAGGGATACTTCATTCCAGACACTCTTGTATGTGTAAGCAATTCCTCCAAGCTACTTTATGGCTCATTCCTACCCTGAAAATGAATCTGATTCCATGCCATTTCGCCCGTCGGAGGAGTCTAAAGCGCGTCAATTTGACGATCGGGAGCTTTTTATTCGGCAAGCATTTGAGCAAAATCCAAAGGTTGGATACGAACTCCTGTTCAGGCGTTACTATCAGCCCCTATATAGTCATGCAACCCGACTGGTCTATTCGCCGGATGTGGCTGATGATTTAGTGAGTGACGTTTTTCTGAACTTCTGGCAAAAGAAATCGTACGACAGTATCACAACATCATACCGGCTATACTTACTCATGTCGGTACGCTACGCGGCCTTTGCTCACCTGCGTCGGGAATTTAAACACGAGTCGCTGGATACAGCCGAAGCTCAGAATGTAGTCTTACAGACGCCCTCGGCGGAGAAAACGATTTTGTTCGATGAACTCTACCTGTCTATTGAACAGGCCATAAAATCGCTCCCTCCGCAGAATCAGCGCGTTTTTATGCTTAGTCGTTACGAAGGGAAATCCCACGCCGAAATCGCTCAGCAGCTGTCTATTTCTACTAAAACGGTGGAGGTCCATATTCACCGCGCGTTGCGGCTATTGCGAACAATCGTTGCCGAACGGTAAGGGGTACGTAGCGCAGAAAACTCTCTATAGAAAACTCTTCATATACAACCGAATGAATCAGGACATTAATCGGGAACTGCTGTTTCTATACTGGTCAGGTTTGGCTACGCCCATGCAGCGTAAGCTAATCGTTGACTGGCTACAGGAATCGGCGAACCAGGAGACATTTCATCAATGGTTAATCGAGTGGGAGGAACTTCACCCCCAGGCGATTGGCAATGCCGATAAAGCATGGGCGGCCCTCAACCGCCGGGTAGATGGTCCGCAGGTCGAACCGGCTATTGCCGAACCGGCATCCAGCCGTTCCCTTCAGTCCTCGCGATTATTGTCGGGCTGGTGGCTGGTGGCAGCCTGTTTCACCTTGATCAGTGGGGTAGGCTTTCTGGTGCGGGACACGCTTTTCTGGAAAACCTATAAAACGGGCAATGGAGAAATTACGACGGTGCGCTTACCCGACGACAGCCGGGCTACGTTGAACGCCAACTCGGAGCTTCGGGTACCCCGGTTTTTTCTTCCGGTAGGGGATCGTGCTGTTCAATTGACCGGCGAAGCTGATTTTTCCGTGAAGCACCAGTCCAATAATCAGCGGTTTGTTGTGCAGACGGCCAGTACGTTCAACGTCGTTGTTCTCGGTACTGAGTTTGTGGTCAAGACGCAGAAGCGCCAGTTCCGGGTGGCGTTGCATACGGGTAAAATTGCTCTCCAGCAAACGAATAGCTCTGGTACTAAACCATTGCTGACGCTCAAACCCGGCGATGTAGCCTCAATGAACACCGTGGGGCATCTTCAACTGGCCACCCACCAGAAAACCCGTCAACTCGCCGAGTGGAAAAATCACCTGTTTATCTTCAATCATCATTCGCTGGGCGAGGTGCTCACTATGCTGAATGACCAGTTTGGCGAGTCGATTAAACTGGATAACGATTCGCTGGCCGCCTACCAGATTACGGGGCGTTTCCAGGCCGAACGGGCCGAAGACCTACTGGCGGTTATCACCGAGATGACCGGCTATCGTATCGTTACGCGGGATAACCAGAAGTACCTAGTCAAGTAATAAGAACCCGATAGCTATATGAAGCCTTTTACCAGACCAATACAGCGTGCCCTGAACTGGTGCTTGTTCGGGTTACTCTGCCTGTCGTTGCAAACCGGATACGCTCAGGCATTAGCAGCCCTTGGCCGAAAGCATCAGCAACCCGGCATAAAGCAAGCGCAGCCGGTCCTGCTGCGTACGGTATTGCTTGACCTGATGAATCAGAAGCAGGTTAACATTCTCTTTGATGAGCGTCTGTTAGCAGACAAACTTATTTACACTGATCAGGTGAAAACCAATTGGTCTGTTGAGAAAACGCTCAATAATCTCTTACAACGAACGGGGCTGCAGTATCGCCGTATCCGACAAAACACGTACCTGATTCTGGATAAGAACGATCCTAAAGCAACCTCGATGATCGATGTACCTGGGGATGTCAAAGTCATACCAGCGCCCACTCGGCAGACCGAGAGCCAGTTGACTCCGGCAATAGCCCCCAATGTGACTGACAACCAGAACAGGCAGCCGCTCGACCAGATTGTAACCGGAACCGTTACCGATGCCGAGAAGAATGAACCTATACCGGGGGCCAGCGTCGTACTGAAAGGGGCAAACAAAGGCACCAATACAGACGCGGCTGGTAAGTACACCATTTCGATTCCCGACGCAAGCCGCGCTGGCGAACCGGCAGTCCTGGTCTTCAGTTTCGTGGGCTTCGAGAAGCAGGAGATTGTTGTTGGTAATCGTACGCAGATCAACATCGTGCTGAAGAACGACCTCAAAGAACTGAATGAAGTCGTTGTAGTCGGTTTCGGAACCCAGAAAAAGATCAATGCAACCGGTGCTATTTCAACCATAGGCACCAAAGAACTGATTCAGTCGCCGGTGGCCAACATCAGTAACTCACTGGTCGGTCGTATGCCGGGTCTGTTTGCTACCCAGGCGGGGGGCGAGCCGGGCAACGACGGGTCGAGAATAAGAATCCGGGGAGTGGGTACCTTTTCGGGTAATACCGACCCGCTGACGCTCGTCGATGGGATTCAGGTAGACAACTACAACAATATCGACCCGAATGAAATCGAATCGGTCACCATCCTCAAAGATGCGTCCTCAACGGCAGTTTACGGCATCCGGGGAGCGAATGGCGTTCTGATTATCACCACAAAACGGGGTAAGGCGGGGCCACCTAAAATTAGTTACACCTACAACCAGGGCTTCAACTCATTTACCGATTTACGGCAGATGATGAACAGCGCGGACTACGCCACTCATTTCAACGATGCCCTAAAGGCCGACTCGTACGTAACGGGTTCGGTTTACGTGCCCCGGTACACTCCTCAGGATATCGAATTGTATGCTAATGGTCAGGACCCCGTTTTTCATCCAAACGTCGACTGGTTCGATGTGATGTTTAAGAAAGTAGCGACCCAATCGCAGCACAACGTCAATATCAGCGGTGGGCAAGAAAAAGTAAGGTATTTTATCTCAGCCGGTTACTTCAATCAAGAAGGCCTGTTTAAAGATACCAAAGACGTGGTCGATGCCTTTTCGCCCCAGTCTATCTACAAGCGGTATAACGTACGGTCTAACTTCAACTTCGACATCACCAAGCGGTTGAAACTCCTGCTTGACCTGTCGTCGCAGACGGAAATTCGAAGCGGTAATAACGGAACAAATACCGAGCGTGTCATTGGCGATATTGCCCGGGCCAGTCCCCTGAGTACACCGGGTGTAGTCGATGGGAAAGTGGTGAACATTGCTACAGGTACCCAAAATAACCCCTACGTTTCGCTGCTGTATCCTAACCTGGCTGGTGGCTTGAAACGATCTTACCGGAATTACTTAAACGGAAATATCCGGTTAGATTACGATCTGGGCTTTTTGACAACCGGCTTATCAACCCACGGAAACGTAGCGATCCAGACCTATAACGACCAGCAGATTACAAATACCAAAACGCTGATAACCTACTTAGCAACCAAGCTTCCCGACGGCACCATCAATTACGTACCATCGACTACCGAGGCCCAATTCAATTTTGCGCAGGTGGGAACGTTCACCCGGCGCGTTACGGCTGAATTCGGTATTGATTACAAGCGCAGTTTCGGGGTTCACGGGGTAACGGGTTTACTGCTGTACAACCAGCAAAAAACGTTTGATCCGGCGTTGGCTTTCCTGATTCCGAAGGGGTACCAAAGCTTTGTTGGCCGGGCTACGTACGATTACAACGGCCGGTACCTGGCCGAAGTAAACGTGGGTTACAATGGTACTGAGAACTTCGCACCCGGCAAACGGTTTGGCTTTTTCCCGGCGTATTCGTTGGGGTGGGTAGTGTCGCAGGAGCCGTTTTTCCCCAAGGCAGGGTTTATCAGCTTCCTCAAAGTGCGTGGTTCCTACGGCGTTGTGGGTAATGATAACATTGGTGGTACGCGTTTTTTGTACCGACCAACCAGTTACTCGTCAGTGCCTAATTTATATTATTTCGGCAATGTCGGCAGTACATACAGTGGTTTTGCCGGTATCCGTGAAGGAGCCACGGGTAACCCAAACGTTACCTGGGAGCGGGCCGTCAAACAGAATATTGGGCTGGAGTTATGGTTCTGGAAAGACAAATTCAGATTTACCGGCGATGTTTTCAACGAAAACCGAAGCGATATTCTCGCCACCCCTCAAACCATTTCGTCGATCGCAGGACTGGCGCAGCCTGCCAACAACCTGGGGCGAATGGAAAACAAAGGCTATGAAGCTGAAATTACCTATACGGATAGGGTAGGTGAGCTCGGTTATCGTGTTTCAGCCAACCTGAGTTTCGCCCGCAACAAGGTTCTGTACCGGGATGAGGTGCCCAACAAGTATGCCTATCAGAACCGGACTGGCCAGCGCCTGGGGCAAAACTTCGGGCTCATCGCCGAAGGCCTTTATAATACGTTCGAAGAAATCAACGACCCGGCCCGGCCTGTTTATGCTTACGCCAATAACAAAATTCAACCCGGCGATATCAAGTTCAGGGATTACAACGGTGATGGCCTTGTGAATGATTTTGACGCCGTACCGATTGGGTATTCGAACATTCCCGAAAAAACGTTCGGGGCTACCATTGGACTGAATTACAGAGGTTTTGACCTGTCGATACTGTTTCAGGGCGTTAGTAACGTATCGCATTATTACACCCGGTTTCAACAGGGAACGGGTTATGGCCAGTCGCCCCCCGAAGGCTCGGCCAGCTACATGAACGAGAGCTGGACGCAGGAGCGCTACGAGGCCGGCTTGCCCATCCGATTTCCCCGGTTCTCGGTTAGCAACAGTCCCAATACCGTTGGTTCGTCGTTCTGGCTGGCCGATGCCAGTTATGTACGGCTAAAAAACGCGGAGCTGGGCTATCGGTTCGAGCCCGGTATCCTCAAGCGCGTAGGGCTTAGCTCCTGCCGGGTGTATGTAAACGCCAACAACCTGCTTACCTGGGATAAAATGTTACCCGGTATTGATCCCGAGAATGTGGCGACGGGCGATACCAACACGGAGCCCTATCCGCTCGTCAGAACCATCAATGCCGGCCTAAACCTGAATTTCTAAATACCACCCCTATGAAAAAGTTGTCGTTCATCTTTACGATCGTTCTCGGCTGCTTACTGACAATGGCTTGCGAGAAAAAATTTCTGGACAAGGCACCGGGGGTTGACCTGACCGAAGACAATGCTTTCCTGGATAAAGCCAGCCTGGAAACGTTTGTGACCACGATCTATCGCTATAGCGTACACTCCAATTTTCGCTACGGAATCCAAAGGCAGGATGTCCAAAGCACGCCAAGCTACTATACGCCATTCTCGGGGGTGAACGCAACCGACTGCATCCACCCCAGTTCAAGCATCAGTGATGAGGGAGATGCTTCCGAAGCCAACTTCATAAATAACAACCGGTGGAATGAAGGGGTCATTCTGCCCGCCAACATCGTCAACGTCGAAGATTTTCGCTACTACATTCGCTGGATTGCCCTCCGCCAGATCAACCTGGTACTGAAGCGGATTAATGAAGTACCCGATGCGGATGAGGCCTACAAAAAGCAGGTCATTGCGGAGGTGAAGGCGCTGCGGGCTATGAATTACATGGAAATGCTCAAACGGTACGGGGGAGTACCCATTGTGGACCAGGTGTTTGAGGCTGGTGTGAAGGTCGACGTACCCAGAAGTTCATTTGAAGAGTGCGTCAACTTTATTGTCAGGGATGTTGACGAGGCTATTCCCAACCTGCCGGCTGTGTATTCGGCATCCCAAACAGGGCGTATTACGGCATTGGCGGCTCTGGCCATAAAATCTGAAGTACTGCTTTACGCGGCCAGTCCGCAGTATAACACGGCTACACCCGTTCTGAGCATGGAGAACGCGGCCGACAATAAGCTGATCTGCTACGGTAATGCCGACCCAAACCGGTGGAAACTGGCCGCCGATGCGGCAAAGGCAGCTTTAGACTACGCACTGGCGAACGGCTACGGCCTTATTGACGAGCCTGCCAACCGAATCCCGAAAGAGCTGGACAACGGTACGCTAGGCCCCCTGGGAAACTACCGGGTGTCGTGGGAAACTCCCAACAATAAAGAACTGATTATGATGTATCAGGGGGGGGCGAACAACGCCAATGGGATTACGAACATTGGGAACGCCCCCATGACGTACTGGAACCCACGCAGCTTTGGCTCGTTCTGGAGTGGCATTACGGTGCCGCTAAACTTCATCCGAAAATACGAAAAGCTGGACGGCACCCCCCAGACGTGGGAAGAGAACGGGGGCAGCGACCTGATGGCCAAATATGCTGAGCTGGACCCGCGCTTCAAACAAACCATGTCGTATACGAACGGGTACTACACAGCCCGGGACCCAATTGCCCAGATTTATGCGGGAGGTAAAGACTACGAAAACTGCAAAGGAGGTGTCTGGCTCCGCAAATACATTCCCCGAAACGCCACCAGCGGAAATTTCGTGATGATTGATGCCATTTTTCGGGTAAATGAACTGTACCTCAACTACGCCGAAGCACTGAATGAAGCGTCGGGGCCGGTGCAGGAAGCCTACGACGCCGTGAACGCGATCAGAAGGCGGTCGGGCATGCCGAATCTGCCGACCGGTTTAACCAAAGAGCAGTTCAGGCAGCGGGTACGTAACGAAATCGCTATTGAGCTGGTCAACGATGATCACCGCTTCTGGGATATCAAACGGTGGCTGATTGCCGAAGAAGAGGGCGTGATGCAAGGGAGTTTTCAAGGCTTACAAATTACGCGGACCGGCACGGCCCCTAATTTCAAGTATTCCTGGAAACCCTACACGTTCGAAACCCGAACGTTCAAGAAGAGTATGTATCTGCACCCCTTTCCGCAAACGGAGGTACTCAAAGGAAATCTGATTCAAAATCCCGGCTGGTAAGCGGTACGCATGCTTATCAACGCCTATATAGGCTATCCGTTAACCCGTCTTCAGAAGTATTATGAAACGATCCTATACCCGAAAAGGCACTTCACTCGGTCTACTGTTTGTGCTGTCAGGCTCATGGCTGCAGGCGCAGGACAGACTGAATAGCCTTTCGCCAGCCATAGATACCGTTGCGGCCTATTCGAAGCCGGGCAAACTCGCCATCGGCTACGGCACCCAGCCTGTTAGTCAGGTTTCGAGTGCTATTTCGACCGTGTACGGGTCCGATTTAGAAAAAAACTTTACGCTCAATCTGGGTAATACGCTTTACGGGCGGTTGCCCGGTTTAACGGTCACTCAGGGTGGTTCGGAGCCGGGTGCAGCTACACCAGGGCTTTTCGTTCGGGGCGTCAATACGTTCGGTGGCGCCAGCACAGCCCCGCTCTACGTTATTGATGGCTATATCAGCAATGGCTCGGGAACGGCCAATGCCTTTATGCAGCTGGTACCCGAAGAAATAGAGTCCATTACAGTCCTGAAAGATGCGTCAGCCACGGCTATTTATGGGGCTCGGGGTGCGAACGGGGTCGTTCTCGTTACCACCAAAGCCAGCCAGGAAGGTCCACTGCGGATTTCTTTTACCACCAGACAGGGGTTTAACCAGGCGCAGTACCTACCGAAGTTCCTGGACGCTTATAACTACAGTACACTTTACAACGAAGCGCTGGTCAATGATGGCTTACAGCCCCGCTATACCGATGCCGACCTGGAGGCTTACAGAAACGGCTCCGATCCCGTTTTTCATCCAAATGTGAACTGGTACAAAGAGGTGTTGCGGCCAACAGCACCGGTTTCCAGTTATAATCTGACGTTTGGCGGGGGCGACCAATACGTTCGGTACTTCGTCATGCTTAATGCGCTGAAAAGCAATGGCCTTTTTAAGAAGTTCGGCAGTATGAATGACGAAAGTTCAAACTCGAACTACTCAAAATATAATTTTCGTACGAACCTTGATATCAGCCTTTCGCAACGGCTCACTGTTGATTTTAGAATAGCGGGTTCCATTGAGCAGACCAACAACCCCAACAACTACACAACCGGGTCCACGTTCGGCTTGCTGGCGCAGTTGCCCCCGAATGCCTTCCCGGTGTACAACCCCAACGGCACCTACGGGGGTAATGCCTTATACAGCAATCCAGTCGGCAACTTATTATCGACCGGCTTTTTTAAAAACAACTCCCGGACGATACTGACCTCGCTGAAATTTACGGAGCAACTGGACATGCTGGTAAAGGGGCTGAGTGCGTCGGTGGCTTTGTCCCTCAACAATTATTTTGAATCGGGGTCGCGTAAAACCAGACAGTATCCCCGATACACGGTGACGAAAGGCATAGACGGCGAAACAGTGTATGGTCCGGCAGTCGGGCAATTGACCTCACTAACGGGGGCCGAGGAAACTCTCGATCAGTATCGTAACCTGATTGCCCAGGGGTTTTTGAATTACAACGGGGCATTCGGTAAAAGTGACGTATCGGCCATGCTAATGATCAATACCGATAACGTAACCGTGTTCGGTCCCGCTTCTGACCCAAGTGTGCCAACAGCCAATTCCACCGATCCATACAAACACAACAGTGCTGCCGGCCGGTTTACATATGCCTACAACAACAGGTACATCGCTGAATTTTCGTTGGGTTACATGGGCAGCGATGTGTTCCCCTCCGGCAAACGGTACGGCTATTTCCCGGCGGGTTCGGTAGGCTGGGTAGCATCAAACGAGAAGTTTCTGTCGAAAAACAAGTTCATTAATTACCTGAAAATCCGGGGTTCGTATGGGCTTGTCGGTAATGACATGATTGTGTCGCCCGGCTTGTCGACCCGGTACGCTTTCACGCCAACGTTTGGTGGTGGCGGGTATTTCTTCGGAACCGGCAATACGTCGGTCGGTGGTTTTGCCGAGAATGCTATTGCGAACCCGAACATAACCTGGGAGAAAGAGAAATCAGTAAACGTAGGGCTGGAAGCCACCCTGTTCAAAAACGTCGATATCACGGTTGACTATTTCAATCGGGACCGATACGATATTCTGGTGCCTACCAACAGTACAACGCCGTTGATTTTGGGCGTGGTTACCCCTAACCTGAACCAGGGCAAAGCCAATAATCGGGGTTTCGATGCGTCGCTACGGTACACCAGTGCTGGAAAAAAGGGCGTTCAGTTTTTTGTCGAGACCAACCTGTCTTACTTTAAGAACAAGATTGTCTTTAATGCAGAAGCCCTCCAGGCAAATTCTCAGCTCTACGCAACCGGTCAGGCGATTGGCCAGCCACTGGGCCTCAGAGCGATCGGCTTCTACAGCGAAGCCGATATTGCGCAGCGATTACTTGATCCAAGGAGCGTACCGGGTGTGTTGACGGAAGTAATCCGGGCGGGCGATATCAAATATCAGGATATTGGTGGCCCAGAAGGCAAGCCAGACGGCGTCATCGACGGAAACGACCGAATGCCGATTGGTAATCCGGGTTTGCCCAATTTCACGGCTGGCCTCCACACAGGATTTCGTTACAAAGGATTTGACGCTGATTTTGTCTTCCAGGGTGTCACCGGCAATACGGTGTATTTAGGCGGCAACTACTTCCAGGCTTTCCAGGGCAACGGACAGGTAGCGCCCATTGCCCTGAATCGGTGGACACCCCAAACGGCCGCCACCGCCGACTACCCCCGATTGTCGTCGAAAGACAACCTGAACAACTACCAGTTTTCGTCGTTCTGGCAGCGGGATGGCAGCTTCCTCAAGTTGCGTAGCGCTGAGATTGGATATACCCTTCCGGCCGGTCTTTCCGATCAGATACGGATCAGAACGGCCCGGATTTTCCTGAATGGAACGAACCTGTTTTCCCTTGACCGAGTTCCGTACGGCGACCCTGAATCCCTGACTGGCTATCCGGTAACCAGAACCATCACGCTGGGTGTCCGAATTCAATTATAATCTCTTAACGCTGCGCCCGATCATGAAAAAGTCTATCTATATGCTCCTGAGTGCTTTGGCTGGATTAGGAGTGTGTGCCTGTCAGGATCTTGACCGTGAGTTTGTTACGTCCATTGGGCGTAATGAAATTGAGCAGTCATTCGGCAACGTACAATCCCTGCTGAACGCGATTTACGCTGATATTCCCGATGGCACGCTCTACATTGGCGGAGCGGCCATGATGGCAGCCGCTACGGACGAAGCGGAATTTACGGCCGAAACCAATGCCATTCAGAGCTTCAACACCGGAAGCTGGAACGCTATCAATAATCCCGACTTAGTGTGGGGTACGTACTACCGGAGTATTCGCAAGGTTAATCAGTTCCTGTTGTCGACCGGAAAGATCAATCTGGATCCCTGGAAACTTGACCCGTCAGCGTCAGCCCAGGCGGTTTATCAGACCAATCTGGCCGCTATAAAACGGTGGACGTACGAAGCCCGGTTTTTACGCGCTTACTATTACTTCGAGTTAGTGAAACGCTACGGAGGTGTTCCTATTCTTACCGATGCTCTGTCGCTGGAAAGTGATTTCTCGAAAATACCGCGGAACACACTGGCCGAATCGCTTCAGTTCATTACGGCGGAGTGCGATTCAGCAGCCGCCCAGTTGCCGCTGAATGCCTCTACGCTGCCGTACGTAGCCGCTACTGATTTGGGACGTGTGACAAAACTGACGGCCCTGGCTCTGAAAAGCCGCGTTTTGCTCTATGCCGCCAGCGATTTATTCAACGACCCCAGTTGGGCCGGTGGTTACGCGAAACCGGAATTCATCTCGCTCCCGGCCGGCGATCGGGCCGCTCGCTGGAAAGCCGCTTCCGACGCGGCCAAAGCGGTAATTGACGCGGGTGGAAACGTTAGCCTGGGTGCGTATAAATCGCTCTTCAATACGTTCAATAACCCGGAAATTATCTTTACCCGAAGAAATGCGGCAAGTAATCAATTTGAGCGGAACAACTCACCTATCGGCTTTAATTTAGGACTAAGCGGCAATACGCCGTCGCAGGACCTGGTGGATGCGTACGAAGTAAAAGTAAATGCAACAACGGCAGTTAAGTTTAACTGGAATGACCCGGTAATGCGGGCAAACCCGTATGCCAACCGCGATCCCCGATTAGAATTTACAGTCGTGACGAACAATTCGACGTTTGGTACGCCAAGCCGGGCTGTTCAATTATGGACGGGTGGGCTGGATGCCAAACCCATCGTTAACGCGTCGAAAACAGGTTATTACCTACGGAAGTATCAGATCGAAAGCATTAATTTGATTAACAACAACACGGGGGTACACAGCTGGATTATCTTCCGCTTTCCGGAAATGTATCTCAACTATGCTGAAGCCTTAAACGAATGGAATCCGGGTAACCCTGACATTAAAAGATACGTCGATTTGATCCGAGCGCGTACGGGCGTTGCAATGCCGCCATTACCCGGCGGTTTATCGCAGGCCGAGATGAGGGAACGGATCCGCAATGAAAAACGGATTGAGTTTGCTTTCGAAGATCATCGCTTCTGGGATGTGCGCCGATGGATGCAGGGGCCCACGTATTTCGGCAAACCGTTGATGGGCGTAACCATTACCCGAAACGCGAATAACTCCTTTACGTACACCCCGGCAACAGTTGAAGATCGGGTTTTTACGCCTAAAATGTACTTGTACCCCCTTCCGCAGAGCGAACTGAATATCGTCACCGGGATGATTCAAAACCCCCTTTGGTAAAAGGCGGTCGTTAATAGACGCACTTAGCTAGTAATCCACCCATTTGCTGTCTCTATAATTCTGCCAGATCGGTGCCATCAAACCAGGCACCGATCCAGACGGGATTGCTATGTGCTGACTTTTCAGACCTGGCTCACTGAAACCTGATACGTTCACACCTGTCGCGCTGCTCATTTTCGTTCGTGGCTTTGCTGAAATGCATTGAATCCATTCAAATCAATAGGTACTAATCAACTTCAGCACGCTACAAGCGTCGCATTGTTCTTCCAGCGTCAACCAACCCCAACTCATGAAAGCATTGTCGAGAATCACTCAAGGTCCTGTTACTAGGGCTCTCTTGTTCACCAACCGGCCGTGGTCTGGCTTCTATCGTACTGCGCTCAGTGCCGTTCTGATCTGGCTAAGCGTTGCTAATCTTGCTTTGGGTCAGTCCCTTTCGGTGGGCATGAATTACCCCCAGTTCAGGGCTTCATTTATAACCGGGTCAGCGGTTGAGATTCGCGCTACCGCCACGGCACCTCCCGGAGAGACGATCGCAAAAGTTGAGTTTTTCCTGGCTACGTTTGCCACCGGACCCAAAACGACTACCAAGCTGGGCGAGGATCTGACTGCGCCCTATTCCTATACCTGGACCATTCCGGAGGGGCAAATTTCTTATAACGAACTGAGCGTCAAAGTGACCAGTGCGACGGGTGCCACCGCCGTTCAGGGAGGGGTTGGCTACATCCGGGTCGACGTTTATCCGCCCACCACCAACAGTAATAAAAAATACTACGTCAAAGAAGGCGCGACGGCCGGCAATAATGGCTTGTCGGTTGATAAGCCATTCGCCACGATTCAAAATGCAGCGGACGTAGTCCAGCCCGGCGACAGCGTATTCGTCATGGAGGGTACCTACAGGAACACGGGTACGGGCGACGCGGTAGTCCTTCGACGGACTGGAACGCCCGAGCATTGGATTGTCTTCACCAACTACCAGAACGACAAGCCTAAACTGTCGTTCAACGGCTACCAGGGCTTTCAGTTAAATCCGGGCTCAGCCTACATCCGCATACAGGGATTCGATATTGAAGGTAATAACGCCAATATCACCTTAGCCGAAGCCACCAATCAGCCCGGTAGTTGTGACAATCCGGGACTAACTCCATTACCAAAATATAATGGCAACGGCATTTCGCTTAGCGGCCGTAACGGGGGCAATTTTCGTCCTCATCACATCGTCATCGCCAACAACGTAGTACACGACTGCGCCGGGGCTGGTATCTCCGCCATTGAGAGCGACTATGTGACGATTGAAAACAACATTGTTTATAATAACGCCTGGTACACAATTTTCGGGGCCAGTGGCATCAGCGTACTCAACGCCTGGAATTATGATAATAACACCGATACACCCCGTACGATCATCCGTAATAATCGCTGCTATGGCAATCGTCTGTTTGTCAAATGGAATAATGCCGGTGTATGTCAGGGGATTACTGATGGTAATGGTATTATTCTCGATAATAACAACGATAAGTTTTCGGCAAACCCACTTGGGGCGTATACAGGTCAGTTTCTTGTTGAGAATAATCTCGCTTACGAAAATGGTGGCCGGGGTATTAACCTCAACTACACCGATAACGTGACCCTGCGCAACAACACTTGTTACAAAAATGCGGTGAGTCCGGAAATCAAGTCTGAGTTGGTCATTAACAGCTTGAGAAATGGTCGTATCTACAACAACGTGTTCTACGCGCGCCCGGAAAAACAAGCATCCATTGTCAATACGCCGGTAAATGTCATATTTAACAATAACCTGACATTTGGAGGTACAGGAACGCCGTACCTAATTGGTAATCAAAATATTACCGGGCTTGATCCTCAATTTGCCGATGTTGCAAACAACGATTTTCAGCTCACAGCGGCCAGCCCGGCCCTGAACGCCGGTAGTACGCAGCCCGGTCAGTACGCACCTAAGGATATTCTGGGTGTAAACCGGCCGCAGGGAGCGGGTGTTGACATCGGTGCTTACGAACTACAGGGAATACCGGTCAGTATGGCACAGCAACCGGCGAGTAGTTCGGCCGTTTGTGCAGGTACCAATGTGACTACTTCAGTACGTGTAGACGGGCCGGTGCAATCGTATCAATGGTACAAGGATGGCAGTGCACTGACGGGAGTAACTTCGGCTACACTCGCGCTGACGGGCGTAACTACCGACCAGCAGGGCAGTTATGTCGTTGTAGTTACAGGGTTCAATAGCCTGACTTCGAATGCCTTCAGCCTGACTGTCAACAGCCCATCTGTGGCCCCTGATGCCAGTAGCCTGACTACCATTCAGGGAACTCCCAATGTGACCCTGAGCGTGTCCAACTGCCCTGGTATCGTCAATTGGAACGGTAGCGATGGGGAGGCCTCACTGCCCGTATTGACCGCAGCGGTTGGTGAGTTTGTATATAGTGTGACCTGTAAGACAGGCGCTTGTATCAGCCCGGTTACCAGCGTGACTGTCAGTGTCAAGGCACCCCCCGCTACCCTAAGCGTTTACCACCGCGACGCCGACAACAACCAATGGACCAACAATACAATTCGCCCGTATCTGAAACTCTATAACGAAGGAACAGCGGCAGTTCCCTACAGCGAAATTACGTTGCGCTACTGGCTGACGGTCGAAGACTTCGCGCCCTTAACTAACTTATCGGTGTACTGGGCAGAACTAGGCACCAGTAAAGTTAAGCTCAAGTACGTAGCGCTGCCCCAACCCCGACAGGGCGCTTATGGGTATGTTGAGTACAGCTTCGACGCTTCGGCGGGCAATCTGGCCAGTGGTAGTAATTCAGGGGAGATACAGACGGGGCTGGGTAAGCAGAACTGGACGGCATTCAATGAAGCAGATGACTACTCCTTCGCGCCCAACGCAACGTACACCAAAAATGACCGCATCACGGTATACCGAAACGGCAGTTTAGTGGGCGGTATAGAGCCGGCAGCCATAGTGCCCGTAACCGCGTTGAAGATTTACTCCGAAAACAAAAACAGCAACCCGGCTACTAATCAGATCAGTACGCACCTGAAGCTGACCAATGAAGGCAACCTGCCCGTTGATTACAGCCAGCTCACGATTCGTTACTGGTTCAGTTCGGAAGGCGACAAACCATTGGTTTACACCGTCGATTACGCTGATCTGGGCCGGAGTAACATTCGCAGTACGTTTGTTAAGGACAACCGGGCGGGCACCGATACGTATCTGGAACTGAGTTTTGCTCCAACACTTGGCTCGTTGAACTCACTGAGTTCGACCGGCATCATCCAGCAGCGGATTAACAAAAATGACTGGTCAACTTTCAATGAAGCCAACGATTACTCATACCGACCAGCCGGTGCTTTGGCGGAAAATGCCAAAATCACGGCCTACCTCAACGGAGCCCTGGTATATGGTCAGGAACCAGCCCCATCGGGTGCGCGCTTGTTGGCTGAAGAACCATCGTCGGCCTTGCGGGTCGTTGTGCTGGGCAATCCGGTTCAGGGCGATGCCGTTTCGGTCGTCGTGAGTGGCGCGGAGGGTCAGCCTCTTCAGCTCCTGTTGACCAATATGCAGGGACAGCCGGTCAGTTGGCGTAGTATTGAAAAGGCCAGTTCTGTCGAAAGGCACGATTTACCGGTAGGCCGACAGCCAGCCGGGATGCTGCTTCTCCAGGTCAGAACGCTTAATGACAACCTGACCGTAAAGTTGCTGAAGCAGTAGTCGTTAGCGAGCCAGGTTTAACAAAGTCGCGTCGTCTGCCGATGTGATTGAGACGCGTCCGTACAGCAAAAATAGTATTAGTCAGATTCATAGGTTAGTAGTTCTTAAATCAGGTGGTTTAGTAGACTGCCTGATTTTTAACGTTTCATACCGCTCATCCCGAACGGCAATCCGTAGTTGCCAGCAAAAGCTGCTGATTAATTGTACTACACAAAACTGGACTGGTGAAGCTGATTTCCGGGACGGTGCTCACGTTTGGCACCGGGGTAATTCTGTCTGTGGCTGAACTACACAGGACTGCGTTTCTGGGTCAATGGCACAAAGACCTCGAAGACGATGCGCCCCAGCCCCGCTTTTGCGCTGGGTGCGTTTCAAAGGGCAGGAACCAGCGGCACACCTGGATTCGGCCCGATCATATTGGTACGGGCCTCCGCGAATATCGCTATAAAGGAACTTGGTAGAGGTAGCTAGCCCAGACGCTTCAGTAGCTGGTTACCATCTTTTTTATGAGAAGGAACTGAGCCGGATTAACGGCTCTCCGAAAAACGGCACATAGTGTGTTTTCTAAAAATAAATAAAAACTGGATTTATTAGCAAGGTATTTCGTAAGTAGTTGTAATACAAGGATTAAGGTTATCGTAAGCTTAATATTTAGGTAATATCCGGTTTTCTAATTTTAACCGCTTATTCATCTGTTTATCTACTAACCAATCACCCTTGTATGAAGAGACTTTTCCTGTTTGCGTTGCTGGTGCTCGGCCCCTTGCTGTCGTTTGCTCAGCTGGCGCCCGGTAGTATTGCCTTTACCGGCATAAATGGCGACGGTACCGACGATCTGGCGTTGGTCGTGCTTGATGCAATTCCTGCCAACACAACTATTTATCTTCGGGACTCTGAATGGACTGGCTCGTCGTTTCCGCTAAGTGACGAAGGCCGAATCACCTGGAATACCGGTGGGGCCGTAATTCCGGCTGGTACGGTCGTAACGTTCACGAATGTAAACAATGCTGCCCCAACGGTAAGTGTTGGATCGGCTTCTCAGGTTGGCAATCCCGGTATTTCCAACGATGGTGATGGCGTTTTTGCTTTCCTCGGATCAGACGATAATACCCCTACTACCTTTCTGGCGGCCGTGGCTACCAATGGGGCCGGTAGCTTCGGCACCCTCAGCGGGACGGGCCTGTCGCTCGGCAGTACGGCCGTGGCTCTCAGCGGTGAGGTCGCCATTGGAATTTACAACGGTACCCGAACCGGTATTTCGCGGAGCTGCCTGCCTTCCGTTATCAATAACTCCGCTAACTGGCAGACTCAGATAAACAGCGGTGGTAATCAGGCGGCCGACGGTACGGCACCCGACGTGCCCTTCAGCACAACGGCGTTTACCTTCGGTGCATCATGCCCGCTGCCAACCGTAGCGTTCAGCGTAGCGAGCCAGACAGTGAATGAGAATGCCGGTCAGGCCACCGTAACGCTTTCAATCACGAATCCGGGCAGCCAGAGTGCGTCTGTGCAGCTTTTTGTGTCGTCGGGATCGGCCACGAACGGCAGCGACTACAGCCTGTCGGTGCCGCAGACGGTGACCTTCCCGGCATCGTCATCCGCTAGTCAGACCGTTGTAATTCCGGTTACAGACGACGCAACGGCCGAAGCCGATGAATACATTTTGCTACGGTTGCAGAATCCAATTGGCGCGCAGATCGGCTCCGGCAACTCGCAGGTTGTTTTTATCCGGGACAACGACAAACCGGCACCGACCAGCAGCGATCCTGGTTTTCAGCTTCAACTGCTGACCAGCTACCGCAACCCAACGGCGGGGTCGTCGGAGATTGTGACGTTTGATAAAGGCAGCAGGCGCCTGTTCATTGCTAACTCGATTGGCAATAAAATTGACATTGTCAACTTCGATAACCCGTCTGCGCCTACGCCCGTTTCGTCCATCGACGTATCCGCGCTGGGTGGAAGCATCAACAGCGTAGCCGCCCGCGACGGCATTGTGGCAGCCGCCATTGAAAGTGTGCCGAAGACCGACAACGGTAAAATTGTATTCTTCGACGTTAACGGAAACAAACTGAGCGAAGTAACGGCCGGGGCACTGCCGGATGCCGTATTCTTCTCGCCCGATGGTCGATACGTCGTAACACCCAACGAAGGCGAACCGTCGAATGATTACCAGACTGATCCGGAAGGGTCGGTAACGATCGTCGACATCAGCGGAGGGGTGGCTAATCTGACGCAGGCCAACGCTACCACGGTAAGCTTTGCCTCGCTGAACGGCATGAAAGCCATGCTGCGCAGCATGGGCGTCCGGCTGTTTGGTAAGAAAGGGGGCGTTGTCGACGGTAGCAGCGTGGCCGAAGACCTGGAGCCGGAATACATTACGTTTACGCCCGATTCGAAACTGGCGTACGTAACCCTCCAGGAAAATAACGCGATCATCGTTATTGATCTCGTTAACAAAACGATCGCGACCAAAGATGGCCAGCCGTTCATTAAGCCGCTCGGCCTGAAAGACCATAGTCAGGTGCGCAATGCCCTCGACCCGACGGATCAGGGCGGGAATCAGGTGTTGATAAACGCACCAATTTTTGGTATGTACATGCCGGATGCCATTGCAACGTTTACGGCGAATGGTCAGACGTACTTTGTGACGGCCAACGAAGGCGATGCCCGCGAGTATGATCCCGTGCTGATTGAAGAAACCCGGATTGGCTCGCTTAATCTGGACCCAACGGCCTTTCCCAATGCGGCCGATCTGAAGAATAACCTGATTTTAGGCCGCCTGAACGCGACAAACCAGACGGGCGATACGGACGGGGATGGCGATATTGACAAAATTCACGTACTGGGCAGCCGATCGTTTACGGTTTGGGATGCCAACGGCAATCTGGTGTGGGACAGTGGCGATGATTTTGAGCGCTATACCCGCGATAACTTCTCGAACCTGTTCAACGTCGACAATGGTACGTCGGTGGCTACCAAGAACCGGAGTGATAACAAAGGACCTGAACCGGAAGGAATCACCACCGCTCAGATTGGCAGCAAAACGTACGCGTTCATTACTTTGGAACGTACGGGGGGCGTGATGGTCTACGACGTAACGACCCCGACGGCTCCGCAGTTTGTGACGTACACGGTGAACCGGAGCGTACCGCCCAATAACGCGACCGACGATCGCGGTCCGGAAGGCGTAATCTTTATCCCAGCCGCCGACAGTCCTAATGGTAAGCCAATTGTGTTGCTGGCGAACGAAACCAGTAACTCTATTTCGGTCTATCAGATCAACGGCGTGCAGAGTCAACAGCCGCTGGCCCTGATCGATCCTTTATACAACTGCGCTACGGGTGAAATTACGTTCCGCAGCGAAGGAGGGGATGGTTCACCCGTTGAGTACATGGCGATCGGCGTAAAACCGTACAGCACCAACCCCAACGGGGTTATCGAACAGGAGAAGCGCAACGACCCTAACAGTGGTACGGTGGTAACGCTGATGGCCCGCCAGAGTGGGGTAGTGGTCATGCGTGACTTTGATTTTGGTGCCTTCTGCGGTGGTACTAACCCCTCGCAGCCCCTGGCGCTGATCGAACCGCTCTACAACTGCCAGACCGGTGCCATCACCTTCCGCACGACGGGCGGTAACGGTACGCCGATCGAGTTCCGGTCGGTGGGCATCAAGGACTGGTCGACCGACCCGAATGGTGTGATTGATGCCGCCAAGCGTAACGACCCCAACAGCGGCACGGTAGTAACGCTGATGGCCCGTCAGAGCGGGGTAGTGGTCATGCGCGACTTTGATTTTGGTGCCTTCTGTGGGGGTACTAACCCCTCGCAGCCGCTGGCGCTGATCGAACCGCTCTACAACTGCCAGACCGGTGCCATCACCTTCCGCACGACGGGCGGTAACGGTACGCCGATCGAGTTCCGGTCGGTGGGCATCAAGGACTGGTCGACCGACCCGAATGGTGTGATTGATGCCGCCAAGCGTAACGACCCCAACAGCGGCACGGTAGTAACGCTGATGGCCCGTCAGAGCGGGGTAGTGGTCATGCGCGACTTTGATTTTGGTGCCTTCTGTGGGGGTACTAACCCCTCGCAGCCGCTGGCGCTGATCGAACCGCTCTACAACTGCCAGACCGGTGCCATCACCTTCCGCACGACGGGTGGTAACGGTACGCCGATCGAGTTCCGGTCGGTGGGCATCAAGGACTGGTCAACTAACCCGAATGGGGTCATCGAACAGGAGAAGCGCAACGATCCCAACAGTGGTACGGTGGTAACGCTGATGGCCCGCCAGAGTGGGGTAGTGGTCATGCGTGACTTTGATTTCGGTGCGTTCTGTCGGCAAAGCGCCCGCGTGGCCGCTACGGAAGCCGTTGAGTCGCTGGACGTACAGGTGCTGGGTAACCCGACCAGGGAGGACGTAGTTGCTGAAATCAAGGGGGCCGCCGGTCAGACATTGACCGTGTCGCTGACGGATCTCAACGGCCGGGCCGTCGAAACGAAAACCATTGACAAAGCCGCCCCAACCGAGTGGGCTGTGTTCGACATTCGTCGGCAGTCGACGGGGATACTGTTGCTGAAAGTGGCTACGCCCAAACAGACCAGAACGGTCCGGGTTGTGAAGCAATAACACGTAAAGGTTATCTTCTTTGGACAACGCCCCGGCCAGTCGACCGGGGCGTTGTGTTAACCCAGCACCTCCCGCAGCACGGGCAGTGATTTAACCTCGCCCAGCGAATCAATGTGGATCTTGTAGTACGATACCAGCGCATCCAGCAGTTCATTCCGGGCCGATCGGCTTAGTTTGATCGGCGTACCCAGTGGCTGGCGTAACATAGCGTTGAGTGCGCTGGTCAATTCATCGTCGGCCAGAAAAGGTACCGAGTTTTCGTGGAGCTGCTCTTCAAACTCACGGGCGCTCTCGGGGCCAAAGCCCAAGAAAAACGACAGTTTGAGCAGGAACGTCAGGTGAAAATTTTCGTAATTCGTCCGGGCGTCTTCCAGAAACAAGACCGAATCGATCAGAAACCGGAACAGCACCGGGTTGCCGGCTTCTTCCTTCAACGTCTTGGTCAGCATTTCCGTTACGAAGATGGCCATGCTCGATTTGGCCACTTCAAACGGAATGCTTTGAAATGGGTAGTTTGTTTTGGCTTCCGATAGCCGGTGCAGATCGCGGTCGTCTTTGTAGTAAACAACCATTTCCAGGAGCGTCAGAGGCTGGAACAGAGCGATCTTGTTTGATTTGCTTTTCGCCGAACGGACACCGTTGACTATGTAGCTCTGGAGGCCAAATTCTTCGGTATAAACGCGGGCTATGATGGAGGTTTCGCGGTAACGCAGGTAACTAAGGGCAATACCCCGGGTCTTTTGCAGCATACGGTTCTTTAGGCACGGAACAGCTTTGACTATATCCCGTGACCGTTAATCGGATCGTTACTAATATAACAAAATTGGCTGGAATTTTCGCGGGTTTACCTTATAATTGGCGAATTTCCGAACCTTCGCATGAAACTTTACAAAACCCGCCACGGCATCGTCGTCGAACATGACCGTACCAACGGACCCGCCCAATTCCACCGCGCCCCTTCCGACGACTGGGACTATCTGGTTAATCAGGACGACCTTTACCAGTTTCTGGAACAGGAAGTGCCTTCGTCCGCAGCGTCGGACGATTATCAGAACTGGATCAAGTCAGATCTCCTGGCACCCATCGGCCAGCAGGAAGTCTGGGCGTCGGGGGTGACGTATCTCCGCAGCCGCGACGCCCGCATGGAGGAGTCCAAAAAAGCAGGTGGTGGCGACTTCTACGACCGGGTGTACGATGCCGAACGGCCTGAATTATTTTTTAAATCGACCGCTACGCGAGTGGTTGCTCCCGGCGACAAGGTACGTATCCGGCAGGATTCCACCTGGAACGTACCGGAGCCGGAACTGACCCTGTTCATTACGTCGGGCGGTAAGATTGTGGGCTACACCTGCGGCAACGACATGAGTTCCCGAAGCATCGAGGGCGAAAACCCGCTGTATCTGCCTCAGGCCAAGACCTACGACGGAAGCGCGGCTCTGGGCCCCTGCCTGTACGTTCCCGGGAAGCCCATTGCCGCCGATGCGACGATCCGGCTCCAGATTATGCGGAACAACCAACCGGCTTTCGAAAACAGCATCGGTATTGATCAGATGAAACGCAAACATGATGAGCTGGTTTCGTTTCTGTTTCGGGAGTGCTCGTTCCCGAATGGCTGCTACCTCATGACGGGTACGGGGATTGTGCCGCCCGACGATTTTACGCTGGAAAAAGGCGACGTCGTCCGGATTACGATCGATGGCATCGGAACGCTGGAAAATCCGGTTGGCTAACCATCAGGACTAGCTTTTCGGAGCCTGTATAGAGATTGTTTTAGCGGAGCCGTAGCAACGGCTCCGCTTTTTTATTGGTCAGTAAAACTTCCCCGGTTTGCTGATGCATATGCCACCCTGCGCCAGTTGGTTGACAAACTGCCGGGGCGAAATGCCCATGTATTGCTGAAAATCCTTAATTAGATGGCTATGGTCGTGGTAGCCAAATTCATATACCAGCGATAGCCAATCTACGGAGGTTGTCGGTTGTTGGCAAAGAAATGCCACTACCTTCTTGAACCGCAGGAACCGGGCCAGCTCTTTGGCCGTGTAGCCAAGCTGTTTCTGGAGCGTTGATTGAATCGTGCGGGCCGAAACGTTCTGTTTGGCCGCTAACATTCTGACCGGCTCAACGGCCGCATTGTTGAAATAAGGAATGCTTTCCAGCATCGAACTTGTTGTCGAATCGACCGGGGCGGCATGCGTCAGGGCGTATTCATTGAGCAATCGCAACCGATCCGCCAGAGTGGTTATCGGGACTAGTTGAGCCCACAACTCACTAAAGCAGCTTTTATTCAGCAGTACGTCGGGATCGTGGATGTCTTCGGCTTTCAGTGTCTGCATGGGTACCCGTAGCAGTCGGTAAAAGCCGTTCAGCGTGAAGTTCACGACAATCAGGTCGGCTCCGGTGGGGAGTTCATACGTCAGCGTTTTCTGCAAGGGTCCCAACACGGCCGTCTGGCTAATAACGTAGGGTGCATCGCCCAACCAGACGGGAACAGCAGGCCCGAAATTGAACACCAGCAACATCTCGTAATTCGGGAATAATTGCTGCCGGAGCGGTGCGTCCTGTGCCTCCTGCTGAACGCAGTAGTAGTGGCTGAACACGGTCGCCAGTCGTTCGTCGGCCTCAATCAGTTGGCTGCTCATCGAATAAGAACCGTTTCGTTTTCTTACAATTTTGCCCGGCTGTGGTGGCGGACCTTTGTCCTGTCGGAACGAAAAAAATCATATTTCGGCTCACTCAGGTCAAAATAAGTTCTGGCGCTGATCCTGATGGAGCCCTAAACGTCAAAACGTATGAATGCTACCGCAATGTCACAAAACGAATCCACTACGCCTGCCATTCTGATAACCGGGGCAACGGGCAGTGTTGGATCAGAAGTAGTTAAACTACTGGTTGAACAAGGTACTACTTTTCGGGTAATGGTTCGATCGGCCAACGATGCCGAACGGCTGTCAACGCTACCGGGAGCCGAGGTTGTGTTGGGAGACTTCAACGAACCGGCTACGCTGGCCAAAGCGCTGGCGGGCATAAAGCACGCTTTTTTGCTGACTAACTCCTCAGAGCAGGCCGAAGCGCAGCAGGTATCATTCGTCGCTGAAGCCCAGCGGGCCGGGGTTCGGCACCTTGTCAAACTATCGCAGTTTGCGGCTGATCGAAACTCCCCCGTGCGGTTTCTGCGCTACCACGCGGTGGTTGAGCAGGCGATTCGGGAGTCAGGTATAGCCTTTACGTTTCTGCGCCCGAATCTGTTCATGCAGGGCCTGCTAGGCTTCCGGGAGCCGATTATGCACCAGGGTAAGTTCTTTGCTGCCGTAGGCGATGCCCGGATCACCGCTGTTGACGTTCGCGATATTGCCGCCGTTGCCGCAGCCGCTCTGACGGAGCCTGGTCATGAAGGCAAGATATACAACATTACCGGCCCGGAAGCCCTGACCCACGCGGAGATGGCCGATCAATTGTCCGATGCGCTCGGTAAGCCTGTCACCTTTGTGAATGTACCGCCGGTTGCCATGCGTCAGGCCCTGATAGCGGCTGGTTTCCCCGATTGGCAGGCTGATGGCTTGCTCGAAGACTACGCGCACTACAGCCGCAACGAAGCGTCGGGGGTATTTCCGGATGTGGATGAAGTTACCGGTAAAGGAGCCCGAACATTTGCGGATTTCGCCCGGGATTACGCGGGTTTTTTCTGAGTACGTCAGATAATTGCTAACGGATCAGTTAGAACGCTGATGGTCATGATCCTTATGATTGATCATGCTAAAATCATAAGGATCATGACCATCAGCGTTCTATATGTATTAGTAGAAACGATAGCGTATCTGTCTTTTCAATAACTCAAGCGTAACAAATAGTAGTACCTGATTATGCAGCGACGATCCGTATTGAAAAATCTGGCCATCGGCGTTGGCGGGCTGGTGAGCCTACCCGCCTGGGCCTCCGGCTGGACGCCTGAATCGATTGGACGGGTATCGACCGTAGCGCTCAACGAAGAAGCGCTACTGGGCGAACTGGTCGAAACCTTTATTCCGCAAACCGATACGCCCGGAGCCAAAGCACTCGGGGTACACCAGTTTGCGCTGCGCATGATTCGGGATTGCTACGATCCGTCAGCGCAGACTTTGTTGCAGCAGGGACTGGCGCTGATGGATTCCACCGCTCAGCAGACGCACGGCAAAGGGTTTATGGAGTGCGATGCGACCCAGCGGAAAGACGTACTGACCAGGCTGGCGGCTTCGACCGATCCCGTTGGCAAACCGTTCGTCGACATGGTTAAAGGGTTGACGATCCGGGGGTACACAAACTCTGAGTTTTATCTGGTGAATGTACAGAAGTATGTGATGGCGCCCGGTTTTTACCACGGCTGTGTGCCGGTGCAGAAAATTGCCGTGAACGGCACCCGGTAAGTTGGTTTCCCACTTTTTCCAAGATGTCAATGGCTTATCTAAACATAGATTCAGTTAAAGCGCGTACGTTCGACGCAATCGTGATTGGTTCGGGGATCAGTGGCGGCTGGGCAGCTAAAGAGTTGACCGAAGGCGGACTGAGGACGCTCGTACTGGAGCGTGGCCGCGACGTAAAACACATCACCGACTACCCGACCACGATGATGCAGCCGTGGGAATTTCCGCACGGTGGACAGCTTTCTAAAGAATACCGGGACGCCAACCCGATTGCCAGCCGTTGCTACGCGAACCGGGAGGACGCCAGCCATTTCTTCGTCAAGGACGCCGAGCATCCCTACGTGCAGGAAAAGCCGTTCGACTGGATTCGGGGCTACCACGTGGGCGGAAAATCGCTGATGTGGGCACGGGGAACGCAGCGCTGGTCGCAGTACGATTTCGACGGCCCCGCCCGCGACGGTTTCGCGGTGGAGTGGCCGATTGGCTATACCGACATCGCGCCCTGGTACAGCCACGTCGAACGGTTTGCCGGGATCTCAGGCAACAAAGACGGCCTGCCGCAACTCCCCGACGGCGAATTCCTGCCGCCCCATGAGCAATCGTGCGTGGAGAAGCACTTCACCAATGAAATGGCGAAGCACTACAACGGAACGCGGCCGGTCATCATCGGCCGGTGCGCGCACCTGACCAAGCCGCAGCCCATTCATTATCAGCAGGGCCGGGCGCAGTGCCAGAATCGGTCGTTGTGCCAGCGGGGTTGCCCGTACGGCGGGGATTTCAGCAGCAACTCCTCTACGTTGCCCTGGGCGGCTAAAACCGGTAAGCTGACGCTCCGGCCGGATTCGGTTGTGCATTCGATCATCTTCGATGAAAAGAAAAACAAAGCGTCTGGCGTGCGAGTCATCGACGCGCATACGAAGCAGATGACGGAGTACTACGCCCGGATCATCTTTGTCAATGCGGCCTGCCTGAACAGCAACCTGATTCTGATGAATTCCAGATCGAACCGGTTTCCGAACGGACTGGGCAACGATAACGGTCTGCTGGGGAAATACATGGCGTTCCATAATTTCCGCACAACCATTTCGGCCGAGTACGAAGGGCTGCTGGAGTCGACCACCGAAGGCATTCGACCCAACAGCAGCTATATTCCGCGGTTCCGCAACGTATTCAAGCAGGAAACGACCGGTCCGGCGTCCCAGTTTCTGCGGGGCTACGCGGCCGGGTTTGGTTCTTCGCGTATGACAAGTGCCGATACGTCGGGCGTAGGTGAAGAACTGAAAGCCAGTCTGATGCAGCCCAAATATGGTAACTGGCGCGTCAACTCTTGGATGATGGGCGAAACGATCCCCAAAGAAAGCAGCTACGTAGCGCTGGACTCAAATCTGACCGATCCGTGGGGAATTCCGCAGTTGAGGATATCGGTTGGCTACGACGATAACGACGAGAAGATGATTCGTGATTTCCACGAGCAGATGACCGAAATGCTGACCGTTGCGGGCTTCATCAACATCCAGACCCATGATGTGCCGGAAAAAGCCCCGGGCCTGGATATCCATGAGATGGGGGGCGTCCGGATGGGTAAAGACCCCAAAACGTCACTGCTCAACAAGTGGAACCAGTTTCATACCTGCAAAAACGTGTTCGTGACGGACGGGGCCTGCATGACGTCGACCTCAACCCAGAACCCGTCGCTGACGTTCATGGCCATTACGGCGCGGGCGGCCAATTACGCCGTGAAAGAGCTGCGGAAGGGAAATTTGTAGTGTAGACAGTCAAGCGCCCGCAACGTTGCGGGCGCTTGACTGTCTGATGGTTAAGGAACGCGCGATGCCTTCGGATCCGGCTTGCCATCCCGGTCGCCGGTAACAAAGCCTTTTCCGTAGATTTTACCACCGTTGGCGAGCAAAATACCCGACAGGTGGGCCGTTGCCATTGACGTTCCTTCCGAGAAAAAGGTATAGTTGCCGTTGTGCACTGTTGATTTAATGCTTACGCCCGGAGCAGCAAAATCGATCGGTGGATTTCCTGAGCAGGATACTTTAGCAAAAACTCCCTTGTTGTCATGGGCCGATGCGGTAAAAATATTCGGGCCGTTCACCCGCCCCGGTGAAAACAAGTTGGCATCTGTTACATTGTAGGTATTTCCGGCTGAAATAGCAATGAAAACGTTTACCGACTGCGCTAAACGCAAAACGGCCTCATCAGCGGGGGCCGCGTTCTCCGAGCCGACACTTAAATTAACTACGTCGCCCGCTTTAGCGTTGGCAGCAACAAAATCGATACCGGCAATAAAGGTAGAAAGCGTGATGTCCGTGAAGCGGTGACCCACTTTAACCGGAATTACGGTAGCGCCCGCAGCAATACCAACAACACCGTACGTGTTATTCTTGGCCGCAATAATTCCCGCCATGTGAGTGCCATGCCCATGATTGTCGTCCAGTGACGTAGACCCTTGGCCGGATGTTACAAAATTTTTACCGCGACTGGCATTCACATTCAGGTCTGGGTGGTCGAGGTCGATTCCCGTATCGACAATCCAGGCTACGTTATTGCCCGTGTAGCTGGTTGGGCCACCCACGGCCGTGATGCCCCAAGGTACCTCCTGCTTAGCCGACGACCGGGCACCGGCTTCATCAATACGTGTTGGCTCCGTTGTCACCATAAGCCGGTCTGACTCAATTCTGGCGACGTAGGGGCTTTGCCGAAGCTGTTCAACCTGTTCAGCAGTAAGCCGGGCCGAAAAGCCTGTCATAACCGATGTGTATACCTGCTCAACAAGGGCTGGTTTAAGCTTGATCTGGCTCAGCAGGCGGGTGGCCTGTTGCCGCATGACCGAAACACGATCCTCGTAGGTCCCCGATAGCCGGGCGTTACCAAACGGAAGTTCTTTAAGTGTGACGATATACTGATCTTTAATAGCTAGGGGGTTGGTCAGATCAGTAACCGGATTAGAAGACCGGCAGCCAAAAAGTAGTATGGCACAAACAAACAGTATGGAGGCTGTTTTTGACAATAAATTAGTAAACATCGTTTCGGATATGTGTACGGTGGCTCGTTTAAATATGATGCTGAAAATTAATAAGAATCGTGCTAACAACGAATTTATACAACCGTGCTGGATAGACTTTTCACAGTAATTTAATCTGTAATCTATAGAGGTAAACTATTGATTAGTAAAGGCTTATTGCAAATAATAACTTTACCCAAAAGTTGTTACTTAAACAGATGAGTTAATTGCTGACTACGCGGATACGTTCACGAACAATAGCCACTTTTTCGCGAAGCCGTTCCAGATCGGTGTCCATGACCGTTACGTGGCCCATCTTCCGGAACGGCTTCGTTATGGCCTTTCCGTAGAAAAACGGGAATACGCCCGGCAGGGCCAGCAGGTTTTCCAGGCCTTCGTACCGGGCGGGGCCGGTGTGGCCGTCTTCGCCCAAGAGGTTCACCATAGCGGCCGGCTGGTAGGAAGTCGTATCGCCGAGGGGATAGTTCAGGATGGCTCGCCAGTGCTGTTCAAACTGCGACGTTACATTGGCCCGGATGGTGTGGTGGCCGCTGTTATGGGGGCGGGGCGCGACTTCGTTGATCAGCACATTCCCTGCTTTATCCAGGAACAGTTCAACCGCCAGCAGCCCCACAATGCCAAAGGCGTCGGCGGTTCGGCGGGCGATGTTCTGCGCCTGCTCATTCACCGCTGCTGAGATGTCGGCCGGTGCAAACAGGTATTCGACCAGATTCAGTTCAGGATGAAACACCATCTCGACGGTCGGGAACGTACTGACGTCGCCCCGTTCGTTGCGGGCTACGATGACCGCCAGCTCTTTTTCGAAATCAACGGCTTTTTCCAGCACGCCCGGCGCGTCAAACGCTTTTTCGACATCAGCTACGGACGCAATACGCTGCACCCCCCGTCCGTCGTAACCGTCGCGGCCCAGTTTGTGGAAGGCAGGCAGGAAATCGGCTGATTTGGCTACGTCAGCGCGGTTTTCGGTTAGGATAAAATCAGCCGTAGGCAGGCCGTGGTCGCGGTAAAATTGCTTCTGTAACCGCTTGTCCTGAATAGTCCGGATAACCGACGGCTGGGGGAACACCCGCTTGCCTTCCCGTTCGAGGGCATCGAGGGCGTCGACATTGACCCGCTCAATCTCGATGGTCAACACATCAACGGCCTGGCCAAACCGGTACACCGTATCGTAATCGGTCAGCGAACCGTGGGTGAATTGTGAGCAAAGATGGCGGCAGGGCGCGTCTGCATCAGGATCGAGAATATGAACGCGCAGGTTCCAGTCGATAGATGCCTGCAGAAGCATCAGGCCAAGCTGGCCTCCGCCAAGAATACCAATCGTGGGTGTCAAAACAGTTTGTAGTTTGTGGTTTGTAGGTAAACGGTCAGGGTGCCGTTCACTTCATAGTGCAAACTTCTAACTACAAACCACAAACTACAAACCATAACCCACAAATTAATCCCTCCGCGTAATATCTGAGCCGCCGGATTCCTTCTTCGCTACTATCCTGGCCGGACCGTAGTAATACAGGTCGCTGCCGCCGGTAGCCAGCATGGTAAGTTCCTTGGTCGCGTTGACGTACACATCGGAGCCACCGGTCGAGCGGGCGTTGCAGACGTCGGCGGTCAGTTTGCGGGCGTCGAGTTCGGAACCGCCCGAACCGTCGGCATTCAGCTTGCGCACGGAGCCCTGCAGGATGACATCGGCACCACCCGAAGCCGCTACGTTCAGCTCATCGGCTTTCAGGGTCAGTTTAACATCAGAGCCACCCGATGCATCCAGATCGAGGTTTCGAAACGAAAGACTGCCTTCACCAAGCACGTCGGAGCCTCCACCTGCCTTCAACTCAGTTAATTGTTTGACCGTTACGTAGGCTTTCACATAGCGGTTGCGGCCAAAGTTGAAACCCATAGACCCTTTGCGGTCGATAGATAGGAATAAAATGCCGTTCTTTACTTCCGAACGGACCTCGTCTTCCTCGGCTCCTTTGACATCTAAAGTCAGTTTTTCGGTATTGCCCTGACGGAGATATACATCGATACCACTGCTGACGTGCAGGCCGGTGAAACCCGGAACAGGCCGGTCTTTCCGCCACGTGTCGTCGCTACGTATCAACCCCGGAAGGAGTAGAAACAGGAGAGTAATTGATTTCATGCGGTAGTTGATTGGGTAGATGTCTGGAAGATGCTAAAAAAGCCGGTCACGTTGCACGGGGAGCCGAAAAAAATGTCCGCTTTTGAACAGCGCCCTGTCCGGCAGCGGACGAGCCTATTTTTTATACTTTTGTAAATTATTGTAAGATAGTGACTTACAAGGCTGGCACGAGGGTTGTCGAAGGTTGGACAGCTCATTTGCTGTCCTCTTAACCGAAACAGTCTATACACGAACTACCTGCGCATGTCTACTTTACTCTCGCTTCGCAACGTATCAAAGTTTTACCCGGCCGGATTCGGCCGGGTCTACGTCCTTCGCAACATCAACCTCGATATTGCTGAGGGGGAATTTATTTCCATCATGGGTCCGTCGGGATCGGGTAAATCAACCCTGCTGCACATCCTGGGGCTGCTTGAGGAGCCATCGGAAGGCGAATACCTGTTTCAGGATGAACCCGTGCAGAAGCTGTCGGAGAAGAAACGGACCGAACTGCACCGCACCCGAATCGGCTTCGTATTTCAGGCGTATCACCTCATCGACGAACTCACGGTCTACGAAAACATCGAGACGCCGTTGCTGTATAAGGGCCTGAGCGGGTCGGAACGGAAAAGCCGGGTGGCCGAACTCCTCGACCGGTTCAATATGGTGGCTAAGAAAGACCTCTTCCCGACGCAGCTCTCGGGAGGCCAGCAGCAGCTGGTAGGCATTGCCCGCGCGCTGGCCGCTAACCCAAAGGTCATTTTCGCCGACGAACCGACCGGTAATCTGCATTCGGACCAGGCCCGCGACATTATGGAGCTATTCCGGGAGCTGAACCAGAAAGACGGCGTAACGATCGTTCAGGTAACCCACTCGGAGGTGAACGCCGGCTACGGCAACCGCATCCTGACCTTGAAAGACGGCTGGCTCGAACCGGAAAAAGCGGTGCTTAACTCGTAAAAATCCGTCGGATCTCCGCTGCTTGCGCGCTGTCAAACTGTCCGCTGAAGACCTGAATCCCGATTGCGTTAGCCGCAAAAAGAACATCCGCCGATTCGGCGAGGGAGGGGGGGAACAACCCCTCCTGGGTGTCGGGCCATGCGCGCAGCAGTTGCCGACGAGCAATGCCGTTTACGCAGCCGGTGTGCAGGGAGGGGGTAAACAACGTCCCGTTCCGGAACCAGAACAGATTCGACGCCACGCACTCCGCAACCGAGCCGTCGGTGCTGAGCAGGACGACATCATCCAGCTTATGCGCCTGCCGATGCAGACCCGCCAGCACGTACGGGAGCGCGTTGAGAGTTTTAAACGCCGAAATCACTGATTCCGAAAGCCGTACGCCCTCATAGATGCCAATGCGGGGTTTAGCCGTAATCATAAACGGTTGGCCGGGTTGGGCGGTGATGAGCCAGTCAACCTCGTTGCTGGTTGGCGTATAGAGCCCTCCGGGACGGCGCCAGACCTGGATTTTGACCCGTGCGGATTGCTTACTCAGCCTATTCCGTCTGATCAAATCAAGGGTCTGTTCAGACAACTGCTCAAGCCCGGCCGCCGGCTCAGACAACTGCAGGGCGGCCATGCCCTTCGTCAGCCGGTCGAGGTGGTCGGCCCAGAACCACAGCCTGCCCGACTCGTACCGGATGGTTTCAAATAACCCATCGCCGTACAGAAACGCCCGGTTGTCGGGCAGAAGCTGAAACGTCTGCTGGTTAATTATATCCGAATTATAGACCAGATACATGCTTTTTTTTAACCGTTTGTCCTAAAACGGTAGATTGACCGAAGTTTACTTTGTAACATTGAAACATCAAAACACGACGTATTATGTTCGTTGCGTGGAAACGATCAGGTTGGATGACTGCCTGGCTGCTGGGTGCCGGCTTAACGGTAGCAGTAGCTCAACCTGCCCCCAATACCTCTAATCGCCTGAGCCTGGAACAGTGTGTTGACATTGCCGTGAAAAATAACATTCAGGTTCGCCTGGGGCAATTGACCATAGAAAACACTGATCTGCAACTGAGGCAATCCCGGAATAACCTGCTGCCGACGGCCAGTTTTGTCGCTAATCAGTCGCTGAGTGGTGGTGGTCGTCAGATTGACCCGTTTACCAACGCCGTTATTCCGCAGTCGACGGTTAATACCAGCAACTACGGGTTGAGCGGTGGCTTTACTATATTCAACGGCTTCTTTTTGCGGAACACCGTCAAGCAGAACGACCTGGCGCTGCAGGCCAGCCAGAAAGAATTGGCAGCAACGCAGAATACGGTAGCGCTGAACGTCGTGCAGCAGTATCTGAACGTTCTGACGGGTCAGGAGCAATTGATCGTGGCGCAGCAACAGGCGGCTGCTACCCAGGCACAACTGGATCGTACGCAGCGGCTGGTTAACGCCGGCTCCGTGCCCGAAGCGAACCTGTTTGAAGTGCGGGCGCAGCTGGCGAATGACGAGGTGGCGATTGTGAACGCCCAGAACCAGATTGATCTGGCTAAACTGGCGTTGCTGCAGGCCATGAACCTGCCGCTGGGACAGCCCATCGACGTGGTTTCGGTAGCCGTGCCAGATCCGTCGATTGCTCCTTATGAAGCAACGCCCCAGCAGATTTATGAAATTGCGCTGGACAATATGCCTGACGTACAGGGAGCCGAACTGCGGGTGAAAAGTGCCGTAGCCGGCGTGCAGGCAGCCCGGGCCAACTTTTACCCGATACTTTCGGTGAACGGAAGCCTGAATACGCTGTTTACCAGTACAGCAACCCGTACTACGTCCATTGATACGACCAACATCAGCCTTGAGCCCAGCGGTCAGTTTGTTATTCTGAACAACGAGCGATTGCCTGTTGTAAGCCCGATTCCGCGTTCGACCCGGGCGCAGGTTCCGTATGTCGACCAGTTGACGAATAACCTGAACCGATCGGCTACGTTGAGTCTTCGGGTGCCGATTGTCAATGGGTTCCAGGCCAGAAACCGGGTGGGGATTGCCAAGATCCAGCAACTGAATGCGCAGCTTCAGGCAGAGAATATCCGGTTGCAGCTGCGTCAGAATATTGAAACGGCCTATACGAACATGCGGGCGTCGGCCAACCGGTACCGGGCTACCCAGGCATCGGTTGTTTCACTGGAACGCGCCTTCCAGGTAGCCGAAAGCCGGCTTAATGCGGGCGCTATCAACGCAACAGACTATAACGTAGCGAAATCGAACATCGATCGCGCGCGGGCCAGTCTTGTGCAGGCCAAGTATGATTATGTTTTCCGAACCAAAATTTTAGATTTTTACCAAAATAAACCGTTATCGTTTTAAGGGGTGAGCAAGGGAATTGGGAGAAACGGGACAGCCCGTTACTTTCGTGGTCTTGTTCGCCCAATTCTCTAACCTATGAAACGTAAGTCGAACCGCATCTGGTGGGTATTAGGCGGAGTGGTGGTAGTGCTCATTGTGGGACTGGTAGCGGCCAAGCAGGCTGGTATCATCGGCAAGCCTAAATCAACCGAAGTAGATTTTGCAGTAGCTAAGCTAACCAACATTACCGAGCGAGTCAGTGCTTCGGGGCGGGTGCAGCCTGAAGTAGAAGTTAAAATCAGCCCCGACGTATCGGGTGAGATTATTGGGCTGTATGTGAATGAGGGCGATCCCGTTAAAGCCGGGCAGCTGTTGTGCCGGATCCGTCCCGACAACTATGAATCGCTGATGTCGCGGGCACGGGCAACGGTCAATCAAAGCCGGGCGCAGTTTGAGCAGTCGAAAGCGTCGGTCGCTCAGTCGGAGGCCCGCTTAATCCGGGCCAAAGCCGATTACGAGCGTAACCGTAAACTGTTTGCTGATAAGGTGATCTCCTCGGCCGACTTCGAAACCGCCGAAGCGAATTACAATGTGGCCAAGCAGGAAGTTGAAGCAGCACGGGCCAATGTACGGGCTGCGCAGTTTAACATCCAGAGCGCCGAAGCGGGTCTGCGCGACGCCAGCGAAAACCTGCGCAAAACCACCATCTACGCGCCTGTTGGCGGTACCATTTCCAAGCTGAACATCGAACTTGGCGAACGCGTTGTCGGTACGTCGCAGATGGCCGGTACCGAACTGATGCGGATCGCCAACCTTCAGAACATGGAAGTGCGCGTCAACGTCAACGAAAACGACATTGTACGGGTAAACCTGGGTGATACGGCCGACATTGAAGTGGATTCGTACACAACGGCGGGACGGAAATTCAAAGGCGTTGTGACGGAAATTGCCAACACCGCCAACGGTTTGGCCAGTTCGTCGGGTACGGCCGCAGCCTCGCTGTCGACGGACGCCGTGACTGAGTTTGAAGTCAAGGTGAAGATTCTGAATAACTCCTACAGCGATCTGCTGGCCGAAAAAGACAAGAAAGGGTATCCGTTCAAGCCGGGTATGACGGCCTCCGTCGAGATTATTACGGACCGGAAGAACGGGGTGCTGGCTGTGCCCATCGCGGCCGTGACGACCCGGGGTGCCAGTGGAGCCGATGCCGCTACGCAGGCCGGTTCCGACGAGGATGACGAGGAAGTCAAACCAGCGAATCAAACGCCAGCGTCGGCCGAAAAGAAGCAGCAGATTACGGAAATCGTATTCGTCAATCAGGGCGGAAAGGCCGTACAGCGCGTGGTGAAAACCGGCATCAGTGATTTCGACAACATTGAAATTAAATCGGGTCTGAAAGCCGGTGAACAGGTAATAGCCGGACCGTTCCTGGTGGTATCCAAACGGTTGAAAGACGGTGATCTGGTGGTTAAACGCGATCCGAACAAACAGAAAAAGAAAGAAGAGGCTGAAGAATAGCGTCTGCCTTCATCGGAACATACGCCCGGTTAACTCGCCGGGCGTATTCATTTAAGCGAAATCCCAAAGGCAAAAGCTCGTTTTTCCAAGACGTTCATAGACACTTACACGCCTACTATAGCCAGAGCCTTGACGCGGGAAGGATTTGGAGTTCGGTAAAGATGTAGTCGTGCTGAGCCCGGCTGTTTTGCAGGGACGTATCCAGACAATCTTGCGACAGGTCACGGAGAATTACGGTAGCCAAACGCGCTAACCATTTTTCCACTTCCTGCTTTTTGGCGTAATTCACCACATGAAGCAACAAAATCCTGTCCGCCTGACCATGGTGGGCGGGGGGAGTTGGGCCACGGCGCTCATTAAAATTCTCTCCGAAAATAACATCAGCATCAAGTGGTGGCTTCGAAAGGAGTCGGATGCAGAACACATCAAAAAGTTTGGTCATAACCCCAGCTACCTTAGCGATGTGCTGATCAACACCCGGAAGGTGAAGGTCTGCACCCGGATCAAAGATGCGTTTCGGGATAGTGATTACGTTGTGCTGGCCGTCCCGGCTGCGTTTGTCAGCGATGCCTTGTCGGGCATAAAGCCTGAGCATTTTGCCGGCAAGTGCGTTATCTCGGCCATCAAGGGCATGATCCCGTCGGCCAATCAGCTCGTGACCGATTGGGTGCGGGAGCAATACGACGTGCCGGCCAACCGCATTGCAGTGATTGCCGGGCCGTGCCACGCCGAAGAGGTGGCCCTCGAAAAACAATCGTACCTGACTATTGCCTCGCAGGACGTAGCCTGTGCCGACGAAGTGGCCGCTATGCTGAGCTGCCGTTTCGTGCAGACTTCAAGCGTGGATGACATCTACGGGATCGAGTACAGCGCCGTCATGAAAAATATCATCGCGCTGGCCTGCGGTATCACCCACGGACTCGGCTACGGCGACAACTTTCAGGCCGTACTGGTGTCTAACGCGATGCAGGAAATCAAGCGGTTTGTCGACGCCATTTTCCCGAAGCACCGTGACCTGAGCGGGTCGGCCTACCTCGGCGATCTGCTCGTGACGGCTTATTCACCTTTCAGCCGGAACCGTACGTTCGGGACGCTGATCGGGCGGGGGTACACCATTCAGTCGGCGCAGATGGAAATGAACATGATCGCCGAGGGTTACTACGCCGTTAAAAGCATCCACGCCATCAACCAGCAGTTTCGGGTCCACATGCCCATTACCGACGCCGTGTACAACATTTTGTACGAACGGGCTTCGCCTACTCTGGAGATGGAAGGCGTGAAGCGGCTGTTGAACTAGCCGCTTCACGTTTCGTTTACTGCTTCATTACTTTCCAGCTGGCCTGCTTGCCGTCGGTGGTTTCAATCCGGAGAATGTACTGGCCGGTGGGCAACGTACTAATGTCCCATTCGGCCCGCCGAAGCCGCTGGTCAATGGCTTGTCGGCGGACTTCCCGGCCCTGGGTGTCGTTCAGGTGCAGCGATGATAGGGGGGCCGCCGAACTAGTCAGTTCAATAATCAGCCGGTTCGTCGTGGGGTTTGGAAACACCGAAAGGCCTTTGATGGTCAGGGGTTCGTTGGCCAGAGCCAGCGCACTGACAACGACCGAATTCTTAACCGTTCCGCTAGCGCAGTTGGCATCACTGAGGTTTGTAAGCGTCAGGCTGTAATTCGTCGGCTGCGTGGCCCTCAGCACCGTCGTATAAGGCGAAGTGGCCGTCTGAATACTTTGATTATCCCAGCGGGTAAATCGCCACGGGGCTGCGCCGGTCAGGGCAACGGAAACCCGGGCGCTGTCGCCCAGTACGAACGTCGGCTTGTTGCTGCTCAGTTCGGCCGTGGGTAACGCAGATACCGTAATCTGGATGGAGTCGCGGCTAAGCAGGGCCGGCTGGGTAGCTTCCAGGTATACTACGTAGCGACCGGGAGCCAGCGTAACCGGCAGCACAGTCGCTACCGTTGCCGTGCGGGTAGCGGCCGTATACCGGGTCGTCTGCCCGCCCGATTTGACGACCACAGCATATTGGTTGCCAACCCCGGCTTTGCCCAGCAAGCTGTAGGTTGCAACCAGTGAGTCGCCGGGGCAGTAGGTACTCTTGTTCAGTCGGGAAAGCGACAGCCGGGGATTGACCGTGATGCTGAGCGTAGTGTCAGTGCCGGCGCAGCTACCCGTGTAGCAGCTACTCCGATACGTCGTGTTAGCCTCGGGCTTGATCACCAGCCGGTTCGATCCACTTACCAGCCGATTCGTGACCGTTTCGGCCTCACTGGTCCATGACCAGACAACATCCGTACACCCGGCGGCCTGTAGCGTTACGCTTTCGCCGTATTCAACAGTCTGTTTAGTCGTCGACAGCGTAGGCTTCGGTGCGTTGGCGCAGGCTGTGTACCGGAGCAACTGGAAGGGCCCGCCAAACCACACGTTGCCGTGAATATCGGCGGTCATATCGCCCAGGTTAGTGTAATACGGCATGTCGGCCAGTTTCTGCCACGTAGTGCCATTATAGCGGTATAAGGTGCGGGGTACTGAGTTATTGATCACATACAGATTTCCCTGCGGGTCGTTGGTTAGATTCAGAGCGTACGAAATCGGGATGGCCGGACTGGTCAGCGTCGTCCACGACTGGCCGTTGAAGCGGGCGAGGGCCGGAAAGGGGAACGTAGTATGCGACTGCGACACCCACAGGTTTCCTAATCCGTCGACAGCCATACCGAGCAGGTATCTGCCCAGTTGAGGGGTGTTGCTATTGCTGAACGTCTGGGTGGTTCGTGTAACGAGGTCAAACCGGATCAGTTCGTCGACACTCTGGTCCGGGTTGTTACTGATAAACCAGACAGCACCAGCCTGGACCAGCGTTCGGCTTATGCTTCGATTCGAGGGCAGCGCATACAGACTGGCCAAGCTATCGCCTTTCTGCTCCTGCAACCCGTTATAGCTAATAAACAGCTTGGGATTCGCATTAAAGCGGTTAATGCCGTATTTACCCGTTGTAAAGGTAGTCCGTTCCGTAAGGGCACCGTCCTGTTCCGATAATTTGCCCAACTGGTTGAACACCAGCGGGAAGCCGTCCTTGAAAATATTGATTGACACCCGGTTGGTTACCCATACGTTGCCCGAGCCATCGACGCTATGAGCCAGTGAACTGTTCCCGACCTTACCACTGGTGCCATTGCGGTCATACATAGTCAATTTCAGGCTGTCCTGCGTGATGCGGGTAAGGCCATTGGAACTACTGTACCAGATGTTGTTGCCAACTGAACTGACCGGCCCATAGGCTGTACCCTGCGGCCAGGTCGGCATGGTTGAGCTACCCACAAACGCCCACCGGTCCGAAACCGTCGCCGAACCCGTCCGAAACGACTGCACCAGCCGGGTCAGCAAGCCTACGGGGCGGGTGGCTAATTCAGTATTAAACTCCTCCAGCTTCAGGTAATAGGTTGTGTTGGGCGACAGCTTCTCAAGCAGACCCGAATACGTATAACTGCCGGTAAACGACTTGGTATACACAGGCTTAGTGAATAACGAATCGGTAGCGAGGGTAGCAACAACCCGACTGCTTTGGCCGGTTGTGGTATAATACAGGTACGGGACCGTCAGCGGAGCCAGGTCGCTTGCATTATTGTAGAAGGGGAATATGAGGTAGTACGGCTCCGGATTCACCAGGTAACGACCCGGCGCCGACCACGGGCCCGGCCGACCGTTGACCACCGCCCGAACCCGCCACCGAACAACGCCGAACCGGTAATTTGAGACCGAGAAAGCTGCCTGTGGACGCGTATCGGTGGATGGGTATTTGAATAGCTCATCATTGCCGTCCGTAATCTGAATTTCGTAGTTTGTTGCTCCATCGACCGGCTGCACCGAAAACTGCCGATTGCCCTGGTTGAGCGAGAACCGCTGATCGGGGGTTGGAGACAGCAGAAGCGGAGCTGCAATCGTGTTTGTTGGGGCAAGCTGCAACTGGCCGGCTGCTGACCAGGCCGACGTACCAAACGAGTTACTGGCCCGGACCCGAACGTAATACGTCTGTCCCGGCGATAATTTGCTGAGCAGATAGCCGTTGACACTGGCGGTATCGCTGACGATTTTCTGGGCGAAGTTCGCATCGGTGGCAACCTCAATGTCGTAGCGGTTGGCGGCCAGCGCACTCGCCCAGGTCAAAAAGGGCGTACCGTACAGAGTTTCCTGCGTGCGCAGAGCCGGAACGATAGGCGCGGAGGTAACCTTCGCAAAATTCCTGACGGCATGATCGGTCATCAGCGTCTGACACAGCGGATGGAACGTCAGCAGCGAGCCGCAATAGCTCATAATCGTTCCGGGAATAGTCTGGAGCGAGCCCGTGTAACAATCGCCGGTGTTAGTAGCCTCGACCGTCGAGCAGAAATCGATTGGACCACCCGGCCACGAGCAGTTGTGGGTATGGGGTGAGCCGAACGTATGCCCAAACTCATGGGCAATGGTGTTCAGATCACCCTGGTTAGCCGAAATAATCTGAGCACCACCCAACGAACCCAGTCCGCCCGCGCCCGACGATTGCTTCGTAATGAAATAAATGCGTTTGTCGTACGGAACCTGCCGGAATTGAGTAGTAGTGGTCCAGATGCGATCCATAATTGGCCATAGATCATATAGATTCTCTTTGCCTTTGTACGGGTCCGGTTCGGTGTCTTTCCAGATGTGGAAGAAAACGACGACCAGCTGGGTGTTGATCTCGCGTTCGTAGATACGCGACGTTTGTTCGATCTTATCCAGAAAGAAGCTCTTGATTCGATTGGTGTCCTTGTCAAACTCTACGTACGTGTCGGAATCAATTTCAACAGCTACCCGGCAGATGTTTCGTTCGCCGGCCGCTTTACGGGCGCGCTGCTGGGCCATCAACTGAGGGAGCCGACCCATCAGCCGCACGGTGCTGTCGGGCAGGACGCGGTCGTTTACTCCGCAGGGCAGGAGGTTCTGGGCGGATGTGTTGAGCCAGAAAAAAGAGAACAGGCCCAGCAAAGCCAGTCGGTAGAAGAGAGTCATAGTATGGGTGTGGATATGGTAACGGATAGGTAGCGAATGTAAAGAAGATTTCAACGATCCGTTCACGCATTTATCGTTCGGTAGCTAATAGGACGGAAGACCCGGTACAATGCAAAAGGACACCCAGATCTGGGTGTCCTTTTGCATTGTACCGGGTCTTTTTACGGTTATTCTACAGGAATAATCTGATTTTTTCCGCTGTTTCAGCGAGCTCTTCCTGCGTCGGTTTCATTTTGTTATTGAAGTTCATATCGGCCATGCTGTTGAGCGGAATCAGGTGTACGTGGGCGTGAGGCACTTCAAGCCCGATTACGGCCACGCCGATTCGCTTGCAGGGGATGGCTTTTTCAATGGCTGGAGCGATCTTTTTGGCAAAGGCCATCAGGCCCGCGTACAAGTCATCGTCCAGGGCAAAGAGATAATCAATTTCCTGCTTCGGGATAACCAGCGTATGACCCGTCGTGGTGGGCATTACGTCCAGGAAGGCGAGGTAGTCGTCGGTTTCGGCAATCTTGTGGGCCGGAATCTCACCGGCAACGATTCGGGAGAATATTGAAGGCATTTTGTGGTTTGAGGTTTGTAGTTTGTGGTTTGAAGTTAATGCAGACACCTACAACTTCAAACTACGAACTACAAACCTCAAACTATGCGCTTACCGGCCTATATCAACTACGACAAATTCCATAACACCCGCCGGCACTTTAATTTCGGCTTTGTCGCCTACTTTTTTACCCAGCAGGCCTTTACCAATCGGTGAACCCACCGAAATCTTGCCGGTTTTCAGGTCGGCTTCTTCTTCCGATACCAGCGTGTAAGTCACTTCGGCACCGTTCTTCGTGTTTTTGATCTTCACCGTCGACAGTACGGACACCTGCGAGGCATCAATGGTCGATTCATCCAGAATACGGGCGTTGGCGACGATATCTTCCAATTTTGAAATTTTAAGTTCCAGCAGCCCCTGCGCGTCTTTGGCAGCGTCGTACTCAGCGTTTTCGCTGAGGTCACCTTTATCGCGGGCTTCGGCAATCTGGCGGGCAATATCGGCCCGGCCTTTGGTTTTCAGATCATTCAGCTCCGCTTTGAGCCGATTGAGTCCTTCTTCGGTGTAATACGAAATCTTTCCCATGAGTTTACTTACTCGTTACAAATTTTTCACATTGGTTTAGGAGCCCTCCCGTCGTCGGTTACTGCGCGTAAGCCCGTAAAAAACAAAAGAACGGCACACTGTCCGTTCTGCAACCAAAAAGGGTTTTCTTTGCAGCTACGTCAGAATCGTCGTCGGACCAGTCGGTAATATGGATCGTTCGATCTTCGCATAAACGATAGCCGGACGTTTTGAGCGCCCGGCCGTTCGTAAGTCTGCGACAAAAATAATAATACTTCCGTGCGTTGACAATACACTACCGGCCAACGACGCAAAAACATAGGAAACGGTTAACCAGACGCTGGTTGCTGGCCACTGGAGAGTATACCAAAGACGGTCGAATGATCAAAACTGGGTGTACCGCATAGTCAGCAGCCGGGTCCTGATAAGTATGGCTCTTCGTATTATTTTCATGGGTACGCCCGATTTTGCCGTTGCCAGTTTGCAGCAGCTCATCGACGCGGGCAAACACGTAGTGGCCGTCGTTACGGCTCCCGACCGACCCTCAGGGCGCGGACTGCAGGTGGTATCGTCGCCGGTTAAGAAAACCGCCGAAGCCGCTGGTATCCCGGTGCTGCAACCCGAAAAGCTGCGCGATCCGGAATTTCTGGAGCAATTACGTAGCTACGCGGCCGATCTGCAGGTGGTCGTAGCGTTTCGGATGCTGCCCGAGGTGGTGTGGGCCATGCCGACCATCGGTACGTTTAACCTCCATGCGTCTCTACTGCCGCAGTATCGAGGGGCCGCACCGATTAACTGGGCCATCATCAACGGCGAGACCGAAACCGGCGCTACAACGTTCTTTATCGAGAAGGAAATCGATACGGGGCAGATGATCTTCCAGGATCATGAGCCTATTCAGCCCGACGATACGGCCGGTACGCTCCACGACCGGCTCATGGAGCGGGGAGCCGACCTGGTACGTAAAACGGTCGACGCCATTGAGGCCGGAGAGTACCCACGGATTCCGCAGCCGACCGCTACGGACCTGAAACCGGCCCCGAAACTGAACCGCGACAATACCGAAATCAACTGGAATCAGCCGGCCGACGTAGTGCGGAACTTCGTGCGGGGGCTGACGCCGTACCCGTCGGCCTGGGCGATGTTGAACGAGAAATTTTTCAAAATTTACGGGGTGTCAGAGGCTGCTGAACCAACCGGTGATGCCGCTGTTTCGGCTGAGCCGGGTCAACTCTATACCGATACCAGAAAGGTTATTTTAGTTCGGGTGGCCGATGGCTGGCTGTCCATTGATCAGTTGCAGGCCGAAGGCAAACGACGCATGACCGCCGAGGAGTTTTTGCGGGGTAATCGACTTTAGTCATAGCTAGGTCTGTGCTTCATTCCTAACCAGGCCAGGTGTGAGCGGTCCGCCGGGCGGCCTGGCCAAGACAAACAAACCCTTATGAAGTTGTTATTCCTCCTAACGCTGCTGACGTTACCCTTTGCTTACATTCAGGCTCAGACTGAGGAGACCTACGCCGAAAAGCTCGGGTTTCCGAAAGGCAAAAAAGTGATCATTTTTCATGTCGACGATGCCGGCATGAGCTACGAATCGAACCAGGGTACACGCAATGCCATGGAGCGGGGTATCGCCAGCTCGACCAGCGTGATGATGCCCTGCGGCTGGGTTCCGCAGTACATGACGTACCTGAAAGAACATCCTGATGTTGATGCCGGTGTGCACCTGGTTCTGACCTCCGAGTGGAACGAATTCCGCTGGTTTCCGTTGGTGGGCCGTGACAGAGCGCCGGGCCTGTACGATGAGCAGGGGGCGTTCTGGCATTCGGTGGAGCAGGTCGTACAGCATGCATCGCCCGCCGAGGTCGAAGCGGAGATCCGGGCGCAGATTGCCCGTTTCCGGGGGTTTGGTGTGCAGCCGACCCACATTGATTCGCACATGGGTACGTTGTTCCAGCCCAAATTTGTGCAGCAGTACATCAAAGTTGGTATTGACGAACGGATCCCGGTGCTGTTTCCGGGTGGGCATGCTACGCTGATTGGCGAATCGGCCAACCTGCCGGATGCGCAGCGTCAGCTGATCCGGCAATTAGGTCAGCAGCTCTGGAACGCCGGTTTGCCGGTACTGGACGACCTGGACGGCACCAGCTACGGCTGGAATCTGCCCGCGGGTGTGCCTGTAACCGATGAAAATCTGCGTAAACACAAAACCGAACAGTTCATCACCCTGTTGAAACGGTGCCGGCCGGGTATCACGTATATTATTCTGCACGCTACGGATGCCGGCCCTTCGTTCACATCCATTTCGGGCTCGGGGCCAACCCGCCGGGGCGATATGCTGGCCATGATGGACCCGGCGCTGAAAGCCTTTGTTGAGCAGGAAGGTATTATTGTTACGACCTGGCGCGAACTAAGCAACCGCCGGGCGAAAATTCAGGCAAAGCGATAATGTATATGAAAATCAGTATGATAGCAGCCGTTGCGCAGAACGGGGTTATTGGTCGGAACAACGATCTGCCCTGGCACCTACCCGACGACTTTGCGTTTTTCAAACGAAAAACCCGCCACCATCCGGTCATCATGGGGCGCAAGTCGCTCGAAGCACTCGGCAAACCCCTGTCCAACCGAACAAATATCATCCTGACCCGCGACCAGAACTTCACGGCTGAGGGCGTTACGATTGTGCACACGCTGGAAGAAGCCGTAGACGCTGCGACAGCAGTCAATGATCAGGAAATTTACATCATTGGGGGAGCGGAGATTTACCGGATGGCGCTGCCGATGGCTACGACCCTCTATATCACCGAAATTGAGAAGGCGTATGAGGGAGACTCCTACTTCCCGGAGTTTGACCGGGCCGACTGGCAGGAAGTAAGCCGACAGCATCACCCCGCCGATGAGCGCCATGAAGCCGCCTTTGATTTTGTGGAATACGAACGGAAACCGACCTCCGTGGCATGAAAAAAGCCGGCCCCAGGGAGACCGGCTTTCTCGTTACGTTTACCGGGCTATATACCTCGTCCCTGAATCAGACGAAGCACCACGGCGATGATTGCAATAACTAATAGGATGTGAATAAGGCCTCCCAGTCCAAAGCTATTGAATCCCAGGAAACCCAGCAGCCAGATGATGATCAGAATGACTGCGATGGTGTATAGTAAATTGCCCATTGTTGTTTTGTGAAACGTTGAGTGCACAGTTTCGACTCTCTAACTATCTTGCTGGCAGTATGTTGCAAAATGGTTCAGTAACTTATTAAATGTATGGTTTTGTCTAATAGTACAAAGCATTAATGTACTTAATGACGTGGCATGATTCATAACGATCCCTGGGCATTTCTACGAACTCATACGGCCGCCCGCATTGCACAGGGCCGCACCGGACACAGCCTGCCCACCCGGGCTCTGCTCAACTTTCAGCTCGATCATGCCTGCGCCCGTGATGCCGTGTATTCGCAGTTGGACACCGAAACGCTCTGCAATCAACTGGACCAGGTGCAGGCCGGGGCATTACGGCTCCATAGTCAGGCTGCCGACCGGCGTCAATTTCTGCAACGGCCCGACCTGGGCCGGCGGCTCGATGCCCGGTCGGCGGAACTGATCCGGGCCAGTGCCGGGCAACACTCAGACGTTTCGCTGAGCCTTGTGCTGGCCGACGGGCTCTCCGCTACGGCCGTGAACCGCCACGCGCTGCCGGTGCTGGCGGGATTAGTTGCCGAAAGCCAGCGAGTTGGATGGAGGCTTGTGCCGCTGTGTCTGGTCGAGCAGGGGCGCGTTGCCATTGGCGATGAGATTGCCCACGGTCTGGGCGCTGACCTGGTAGTTGTGCTGATCGGCGAACGGCCGGGATTATCCTCGCCCGATAGCCTGGGCGCGTACCTGACGTACCGGCCGCGCCCCGGCCTGACCGACGAATCGCGGAACTGCGTGTCGAACATCCGGCCCGAAGGATTACCGTACGACTTTGCCGTCCGGAAGCTGATGTATCTGCTGACCGAGATGAGCATCCGGCGCCTGTCGGGGGTGGACCTGAAAGACGAGATGCCTATGCATACACTACCTGATATTTCTTCCCGGGCAGTGAGCGCACAAACCCCCGAAACTCCAGATTGAGCAGCACCGATGCCAGTCGACCCATCGGAATCTGGCTCTTCCAGCTTAATTCATCAATGTGCAGATCAGTACTTTGCCGCAGCAGCGCCACGATCTGACTTTCCTCTTCCGTGATGTCGAGCGGTAGGGCAGGGGCCTGTTGTTTGCGTGGTTCACTGACCGCAGGCTGATCCCAGTTGAGGGCTTCGATCAGATCGGGCGGGCTGGTGTAAATCTGCGCTTTGTTCTCCCGAATCAGCTTGTTGCAACCCTGCGAGAACGTCTGCGTGAGCTGACCTGGTACGGCAAATACGTCGCGATGGTAGTTGTTAGCGTACTCGGCCGTGATTAATGCCCCGCCTTTGGCCGCAGCTTCGACCACCACAATGGCGTCGCTCAGGCCCGCGATGATGCGGTTACGGGCCGGAAACAGGTGGGCGTCGGGTTTGGTGCCGGGAATGCTCTCGGTCAGTAATCCGCCCTGTTCCTGCATCTCCTGCGCCGTTTTCTGGTGCACAGCCGGGTAGATAACATCCAGTCCACTGGCCATCACGCCGATGGTAGGGAGGCCGTTGAGCAGGCTGGCGCGGTGGGCGGCAACATCGATGCCGTAGGCCAGCCCGCTGATGACGCTGACCCCGTAAGGCACCAGGCTCTGGATGATCTCGTCGGTAATGCGCCGACCATAATCAGTGGCCTGTCGCGTACCTACCAGCCCGATGGTTCGGGTTGCGTTCAGGTCGCCCTGGCCCCGATAGTACAGCAGGGCGGGCGCGTCGTAGAGCGGTTTAAGGCGCGACGGATAACCGGCATCGGTGTAGAACAGCGCGCGGGCGTTCAGTTGCTCCAGTCGGCGAAGCACCTGCTCGGCTTCGGCCTGCAGGCCGGGTTTGAGAACGGCGCGGGCCGTCACCTCGCCGATGCCCGGAATCTTCTGGAGTTTGGCCGGCGACGAGCGAAACACATCGGCCGCTGAGCCGCAGTAGCTAACAAGCTGACGGATAAGGATGCTGCCCACGCCGGGGGCGAGGGTCAGGGCAATGGGGTGTAAAGAATCAGTCACGAATCGGTGGGTAATGTGGCTCGAACGTAAGCCAATGCAAGTTTAGTGATTTTATGAATGGCGTTATTTTATGCAAGTAAACACATGTAATTTTTTTGTTATAAGCGACTCGCCAACTTTAGCAGTCATGTAACATTGGTGTAATATTCAGGTAATGGGTGCTGGGTTACTTTGTGTAAACTTTTCACATACGTATACCAGCTATGTACCGTAGCACACGTTTACTCTCAACGACTACCGCTTTATCGCTGATGGCGATGGCGGCCTGCACGGATCACCGCGATCCAAATAGTCCACCGATCACCCTCCAGAACACGTCCGTGACGCCGGCGCTGGTTCGGCCAATTGCCGGAGCGGGCGGCCGGTTAAACGCCGACGCCATCAAGATTTATTCACTCATCAGCAGTGACGACAGACTCGAACAGTCGCCTAACTTCGTTTTTGGTGGCTCGGCCGACGGAGCCGGTATGTTCCAGAACCCGGATGGTACCTACTCCATCATGGTCAACCACGAGGATAACTTCTCTGTATCGCGCATCACGCTCGACAAATCGTTCAAGCCAGTTAAGGGCGAATACGTACTGAACTCCGACGGTGGGCAGTGGCGCCTGTGTTCGGCAACGCTCGTGACACCGGTCGAACACGGGTTCGGGCCGTATTTCATGACCTGTGGCGAAAGCGGTGAAGAGTCGCGTACGCACGCGCTGCGCGTCGATGCCGATCCGCAGCAGGCAGCCATCACGCGTGAAGTCGAAGCGCTGGGCCGCTGGAGCGCCGAAAATGCGGTGCCGCTACCTAAGACGGCTTATCCGGGCAAAACGGTGATCATCATCGGCGACGACGATTCGGCTACCAACGGTGGTCAGGTGGCGCTGTACGTATCCGACCGCCCCGGCGACCTGGAAAACGGCTCCCTCTACATGCTGAAGCGCAAGGATAACAACCAGCGTGAGATGGACATGAAGACCGGCGATGTACACGATGTCGAATTCGTTAAGATCGAAAATCATAAAACCCTGTCGGGGGCGCAGATCAATGCCAAAGTAAACGAACTGAAAGCCATGAAGTTCGGCCGCGTTGAAGACCTCGACTACCGCAAAGACAACGTAGGCCGTGAGCTTTATTTCAACGTAACGGGTCAGGCGACTACCGGTGCCAATGCCGACTATTCACGTACGAAATACGGGCGCGTGTACAAACTGGTGCTGGATCCCAACGACCCCCTCAAGGGTAAGCTTCAGGTGGTGCTGGACGGCGACGACCGGAACGGTATTGCGAAGGAGTTTCAGAACGTCGACAACATCTGCGTAACCAAGAACTACCTCTACACGCAGGAAGATCCGAACGGATACGGGGATGAAAAGCACGATTCGTACGTGTATCAGTACAACCTCGCCACGGGTGCACTGACCAAAATTCTGGAACTGGATCACCGTCGGACGGCTCCGGATGCGGCCAAATATAACGTAGGAGGGACGTCGAAATTCGGCGACTGGGAATACGGTGCCATGGTTGACATCTCTGACGTAACGGGTCGCCCGAACACCTTCATGCTGTGCATTCAGCCCCATACCTGGACGGATGCTAAATACGCCGGTGTCGATGGCGGCACAAAGCGTAGAACCGAGCGCCAGGCCAGCCAGATCGTTATTGTCGAAGGACTGCCCCGGTAAATCAACTGACGTATACCAATAATGCCTGACTGGTTTCCGCGCCGGTCAGGCTTTTTATATCCGGTTCATCAACGCTATGATTTCAGTACCCAAAGACACCAGAACCAATTCTCGATCTCGGCTCCGGCCACTTGCCTTGCTGGCCCTGGGCGCGGCTGCACTGATTGCCCTGTATGGCTGGCTGCGGCCCCAACCCGCTCCGGCCGAGGCCGCGAAGGCGCAGTTTATGCAGGACATTACTGAGCTCGACAGCGCCGTTGGTCAGCTTCAGCGGGTCATCGGGCAGCGCCGGCCGGCAGCGGTTGTGCAGTCGGCGTTTCGGCAGGCGCGGCTGGCCTACAAACGGGTTGAATTCATATCGGCGTACTACAGCCCCGAAACGACCCGGGCGCTCAACGGGCCGAACATCCCGGAGGTGGACGACGACCTGCGGGTCAACGCACCGGAAGGCTTTCAGGTGCTGGAGGAACTGGTATTTCCTACGGTTGACCCCGCCAGCTACGACGAAGCGGTTCAGCAGGCGAATCTGCTCCGTTCGAACGTAGGACGGCTCCGGAAAATCTCGCAAACCAACGAACTCACCGACAGTCACGTATTTGACGCCATGCGGCTGGAGGTATTTCGAATCATTACCCTCGGCATTACCGGTTTCGACTCGCCGGTGGCGTTTCACTCCCTGCCCGAAGCCGTCAGTGCGCTGGAAAGTTTGCGGGAGCAACTGGATCATTATCAACTGGCCGACCAGCAGGCAGACCTCGCCCGGCGGTTGGATAAAACCTTTGCCGGTGCCGTGCAGGCGCTGCAATCAGCCCGGAGTTTCGACGACTTCGATCGGCTTACGTTCATTAAACAGGAAGCGAACGTACTGAGCGGGCTCATTGTCGACGCTCAGAAAGCGCTGCACATCCCGGCTTTCAACGAATCACGCCTGCTGTCGACTACGGCTCGTACGCTTAACGATACGAACGCATTCGACCCGAGCTACTTCGTGAATTTCAGCGAGCAGCGGGCTACCCCCGACCGGGTGGCGCTGGGTAAGATGCTGTTCTACGACCCGATTCTATCCGGTCAGCCGGGACGTACCTGCGCGACCTGCCACCAGCCCGACAAGGCGTTTACGGACGGTGAACCCAAAAGCCTGGCGGTGGGCGTCGGTGGTCGACGTATCGCCCGCAACGCCCCGACTTTGCTCAATGCAGCTTTGCAGGCTGCGCAGTTTGCCGATTCACGGGTGGTGTATCTGGAAGATCAGGCCAGCGACGTAATCCAGAACGTGGACGAAATGCACGGATCACTGCCCAGGGCCGTCCAGGCGTTGCAGAAAAATCCGACGTACAAGGCGCTCTTTGCCACAACCTACAAGGAGGGCGTAACGGAGCAGACGCTGAAAAATGCCGTGGCCAGCTACGTCCGGTCGCTCGTCAGCCTCGACTCGCGGGTGGACCGCTATCTGCGCAATCAGCCGGCGGCCTTGACGAATGAAGAGAAGCTTGGCTTCAACCTGTTCATGGGCAAGGCTAAGTGCGCGACCTGTCACTTTTTTCCCTTGTTCAACGGTACGGTGCCGCCGGGGTATCAGGAAACGGAAAGTGAGGTACTTGGTACGCCGGCCACTCCCGATGGCAAACATGTTGATCCGGACGTTGGAAAATTCGTGCTGACCAAACGCGAGCCGCATCGCTACGCCTTCAAGACGCCGACCGTCCGACACGTAGCGAAAACCGCGCCTTACATGCACAACGGCGTGTACCGGACACTGAACGAGGTAGTTGAGTTCTACAACAGGGGCGGAGGGAACGGTTTAGGGTTCAATCTTGAGAACCAGACATTACCGTTTGATAAACTGAATCTGACGGACGGCGAGCAACAGGCACTGACAGCGTTCATGAAGGCACTCTGATCGCAATGTTAATATTGCCTTCATATTGAAGTAATATGCGGTTGGTAGATTTGTATAAAAGTTTTTATACTTTTTTTAACAAATTATGCGCTACAGCAATCGTTTACTTACTACCACTACCGCTTTATCACTGCTGGCAATGGCAGCCTGCACTAGCGAGGAAAACCCGAACGTTGGAAGTACCGGCGTCGTGTTCAAAGACTATTCCGTAAACCCGTCGCTGGTGAAAACCATGCCGGGTTTTGAAAACCTGCAGGTTAACACGCTCATCAGCTCAGACGACAAACTGGAACAGTCGCCGAATTTCGTGTACGGCGGCCAGCCCGACGGCGCTGGTCTTATGAAAGACCCCAGCGGCAACGGCTACATCTTCGTGACCAACCACGAGTACCTGCGCTCAGCGTCACGGGTATTCCTCGATAATACCTTCAAGCCGGTAAAAGGCGAGTACATCGTTGACTATGAAGGTGGTACATGGCGGCTTTGTTCAGCCACCCTGGCCACTCCCGAAGAGCACGGCTTTGGCCCGGTGTTCCTGACAGCCGGTGAAAGCGGTGCTGAGTCGCTCGTACACGCGATCAGCCCGACCGGTGCGGCCGATAAGAAGAACAAAGATCGCGTGCTGCCCGCTTTAGGGAAAGCGTCGATGGAAAACGCCGTACCGCTGCCGAAGGATGCATTCGCCGGTAAGACGGTGATCATCATTGGCGAAGACGACGCGAGTGGGCAGGTACTGGCCTACGTATCAAACACGGTAGGTGATCTGCAGAACGGCAAACTGTACTTCCTGCGGGCGAAAAACCAGGACCCGGTTGAAACCAGCATGAAAGTTGGCCAGACCTATGACGTGGAGTTTGTCGAGGTGGACAACGCCAAAACGTCAACGGGGGCTCAGATTGCCACCCAGTCGGTTGAGAAAAAAGCCATCCAGTTTGCTCGCGTGGAAGACGTTGACTACCGCAAAGGTGGTGGCGCTGCCAGCCGCGAGATCTACTTCACGGCAACGGGGGTTGCTCAGAACGGCGGTACGCAGCCCGTAGCCGGCAAAACCATGTGGGGTCGGGTGTATAAATTAGTGCTGGATGCAGCCAATCCGCTGGTTGGTAAGCTGACACCGGTCATTGATGGTGAGGTTGATCCGGGCAACAGCATCGTGAACCCTGACAACCTGTGCGTAACGGAAAACTACGTGTACATCCAGGAAGACGGTGATTCATTCTATCCGGCCAACAAGCACGATGGTCGCATCTGGCAGTTTGCCATTGCAACGGGTCAGAACAAGCCGGTTATCGAAATGAATCACCGCCGGACAGAATCGACATTTAACACTAAGTACAACTCAGTTAATTCACAATTGCTGAGTTCGTGGGAATACGGTGCCATGCTGGATATTTCAAACATCGTTGGTACACCGAATACGTTCCTGGTTAACCTGCACCCACATACCTGGCGTGACATGAAGTACAGCAACGCCGATGGTAGCTCAGTGACGAAGGCTACCAGCCTTACTGACGGCGCAACTGGGGCTTATGCCGAAGGTGGTCAGACAATCATTGTTCGCGGCCTGGCCCGTTAATTCTTTAACTTCAGTACGTATAACCCTTCGGCCACGCGGTCGAAGGGTTATTTGCTTCATTCGACTATGCAGAATAATCCGATTCGGCTCCTGCTGACGTTACTGGGCGTTACGGCCGTTTTGGTCATTTTACTGGGCATGATTGCCCACTTTAATCGCCCTGTGCTGTCGCCGGTTGAGCAGACAAAGCAACAGGTTAGCCGTGACTTACAGCAACTAGCCGACCTGACAAAGCGTCAACTGCTCCCCCTGGCCGAGCACAGCCAGTCGGTTGATTCGCTCCGGCGGGCGTTTCTGGCCTGTCGTTCAGCCTACAAGCGCGTAGAGCCCTTTACCGAATACTTCTTCCCCGCTACGTCGCGGTTGGTCAACGGTCCACCCTTGCCGGAGGTCGAAGCCGAGGAAAACAAGCTGTTTGAGCCGGAGGGTTTGCAGGTCATTGAAGAACACCTGTATCCGGCCTTCGATCCGGCCGGCCGGGCTGACCTGGTGCGGGAGGTGAAAAAACTATCCAGCGAACTGGCGCGCTACCAGACGCTCTGGGAAGCTACCGACTTCACGGACGCCCACATTTTCGACCTCCTGCGGCTCGAAGTATTCCGTATTGTTTCGCTTGGCATGGCCGGGTTCGATACGCCGATGTGCCAGACTGCCATCCCTGAAGCTGCCGTCGCGCTGACGTCCATGCGGACGTACCTGAGTCTGTTCGAGACCGATACGCCGGGCTACGCGGCCCTGGACAGGCAGCTACAGCAGGCAGCCGACTATCTGAATCAGCACCCTGATTTTGACAGCTTCGACCGGGCGCATTTCATCACGACCTACGCCAATCCGTTGTCAAAACAACTGCTGACATATCAGCGGGCGCTGGGTATCGAGCCGTTCAAAGACCGTCGCCCGCTTCGTCCCGACGCCGAAACGCTGTTCGCGGCCAACGCCTTTGATCCGGATGCTTATGCCGCTACGGTCGACGCCCGCATGAATCCGGCCAAGATCGAACTGGGTCGGCGGTTGTTCGCTGACCCGGTGCTGTCGGCGAATAACCAGCGGGCGTGCGTAAGCTGCCATCAGCCGGACAAAGCCTTTACGGACGGCTTAACGAAAAACAAAACCCTGACGGGGCAGGGACTCATCGGCCGCAATACGCCCACGCTGCTCAATGCGGCCCTGCAGGCCGGGCAGTTTTACGACCTGCGGGCATCGTCGCTGGAAAACCAGTCGTTCGACGTAGTGCACAATGTTACCGAGATGAACGGCTCGCTGGAGCAGGTAGCCAAAAAGCTACGGGTCGACCCATCGTACGTGGCCCAGTTCAGGAAAGCGTTTCCGGAAAAGAACGGGGCGATTGAACCGTTCCAGATTCAGAATGCGCTGGCCAGCTATGAGCGAACGCTGGTGTCGCTCGATTCACGCTTCGACCGCTACATGCGGGGACAGAAAACGGCGTTGTCGGCCGAAGAAATTCACGGCCTGAACCTGTTTATGGGCAAGGCTAAATGCGGAATCTGCCACTTCATGCCCTTGTTCAACGGGACGGTGCCGCCCGGTTACACAGACAGCGAATCGGAGGTGATCGGCGTTCCGGCCACAACCGCAGAAACGGAAATAGACCCCGACCTGGGACGGTATGCCCACACCAAACTGGATGTACTGAAGTATTCGTTCAAAACCCCGACCCTGCGGAACGTAGCGCAAACCGCGCCCTACATGCACAACGGCGTGTACCGGACGCTCGACGAGGTAATTGAGTTCTACAACAAAGGGGGTGGCAACGGCCTGGGCTTCAACCTGGCGTATCAGACCTTGCCGGAAGACAAGCTAAACCTGACCACCACCGAAAAGAAGGCCCTGGTGGCGTTTATGAAGGCGTTGTAAGGAAACGTAGCGATGGCCGTGTGGGTCAGGTTTTGAGCCCGGCACCACACGGCCGTTTCAATTTCGCAGGGGCTTCCGGGCGAAGCTGACCATCTGCCGGGCGTAGGCTACCGGTCCAACGTACGTAACGATGTCGGCGTACATCTGGGCGTCCTTCAGAAACCCTTCTACCGGCCCACGTTTGTCCATTTTGTAGGTGTTTGTCGCCGACCACGGAAACCACCGCACTACTTTGTGGTGCTGCTGCATATACTCGTTGATGGCCACTTCCAGTTGAAATCCCTCCACCGGCTGCTGGAAGATCGCGTCGAGGTCCGGCTTGCGGATGATCCGTTCGCCCGATAACAGGATGTCGCCCCGGTTGAACTTAACGAACCAGTCGGCATGGACCCGGCGGAGAATCACCATATCGACTTCATCGTGGTTCCGGATGGCCCGGATCGCCTGCTCCAGTTCGGCGGGGCTGATGGCCTGCAAATCGGCGTCCATGAGCAGCACCAGTTCTTCGCTTACGGCGGCCAATCCGGCTTTGATGGCCCCCGCTTTTCCGTGGTTTTCGGTTAGTCGGATCACGTCAATATGCGGCCAGCGGGCCTCAATCTCCGGACAACAGTCCTCGTCTGACCCGTCGTCGATGCAGATTATCTGCGTAATCGAATGAACCTGCGTAACTACGTTCAGGACGTCGAAAAGCCGGTTCCCTTCGTTGTAAAAGGGAATCAGACACGCGACGTTTCGTGTCGTTTTCATGGGCGTTGAGTGTTTGCCACAAAACTATCCGGAATGGCCGTTAGTTTTGCGGCACCTGTAAAGTGCAGGTTAACGGTCCCGTCTATGTTACCCTACCAACCTCCGATTATCTTCTCCGAAGAACAAGTACTGAGCCGCAGCCGGGCGTTCTACGAGTATGTGAACCGTCGCCGGACGGTGCGTGACTTTTCGGACCGACCCGTGCCGCGCGAGGTGATCGAGCAACTGATCATGGCCGCGTCGACGGCACCATCGGGGGCGAACAAGCAACCGTGGACGTTCTGCGCAGTGGGCAATCCGGCCCTGAAGCAGCAGATTCGGGAAGCGGCCGAAGCCGAAGAATACCGGAGCTACAACGGGCGGATGTCGCCGGAGTGGCTGGCCGACCTGGCCCCGCTCGGGACGGACTGGCGAAAGCCTTTTCTGGAAACGGCCCCCTGGCTAATTGTGGTGTTTCGGCGGATTTATGAACCCGTCGGTAAGCAGAAGCGCAACAACTACTACGTGATGGAGTCGGTAGGGCTGGCCTGCGGATTTCTGCTGGCGGCCATTCACGACGCGGGGCTGGCAGCCCTCACGCACACGCCCAGCCCGATGGATTTCCTGACAAAGCTGCTGGAGCGTCCGGCCAACGAAAAGCCGTTTCTGCTTATTCCGGTGGGGTACCCGGCTCCGGATGCGCTGGTTCCGGATATTCAGCGGAAGCCGGCTGATCAGGTGATTGTATGGTATTGACGGCTTCCGGATCGGCCGGGTCGAGACTGTCGCGAACCTGCTGCAGAAACCCCTTGATTTCGGTCAGCCGGGCAATGATCCGGGCGTTTTCGCGCTGGCGGGCGGTGCGGGTTTTGAGGTAGTCGCGGGCACCGGCCAATGTAAAGCCTTTACCGTCAATCAGCTCAAAAATCTCCTTCAGGTGTTCAATGTCGGCCTGCGTGTAGACGCGGTCGCCGGCGCGGTTTTTCTTCGGCTTGAGCGATGGAAACTCAGTTTCGTAGAAGCGTAGTTTGGACGTGTTCGTACTGAACATGTCGGCTACTTCCCGTATGCCGTAGTATCGTTTGCCCGGCTGCTCCATACGACAAACTTCCTGACCTTCCTGAAAAAACGCAAGTTTTGGCGTAAATTTGCGGCCTGATTGTTTGTAGTTTGTGGTTTGTGGTCCGTAGTTCGTTTCACCAGGGATTGCCTGCGTCCGATTAGTACGAACCACAAACTGCTTAACAGTTTACTGAAAACATGACTTCCCACGAAATACGCCGGCATTTTCTCGACTTTTTCCGTTCCAAAGACCACCTGATTGTTCCCTCGGCTCCGCTGGTTGCTAAAAACGACCCGACGCTGATGTTCAACAACTCGGGCATGGCGCAGTTTAAGGACTTCTTTCTGGGCAACGGAACGCCCCCGTCGAAGCGCGTCGCGGATACGCAGAAATGCCTGCGGGTGTCGGGTAAGCACAACGACCTGGAGGATGTGGGCTTCGATACGTACCACCACACCATGTTCGAGATGCTCGGCAACTGGTCGTTCGGCGATTACTTCAAGAAGGAAGCCATCGAGTGGGCGTGGGAACTGCTGACCGAGGTGTACAAACTGCCGAAGGACCGGCTCTACGTTTCCGTCTTTCAGGGCGATGAGCGCGATGGCGTACCCTTCGATGAGGAAGCATTCGACCTCTGGAAGCCCATCGTCGGCGAAGACCGGATCATCTACGGCAACAAAAAGGACAACTTCTGGGAGATGGGCGATACGGGGCCGTGTGGTCCCTGCTCTGAAATTCACGTCGACCTGCGCCCGCAGGCCGAGGTCGACCAACAGCCCGGCAAGGAACTCGTCAACGCTGACCATCCGCAGGTTGTCGAAATCTGGAACCTGGTGTTCATGCAGTTCAACCGCAAAGCCGACGGCTCGCTGGAGCCGCTGCCCGCCCGCCACGTCGATACGGGCATGGGCTTCGAGCGGTTGTGCATGGCCATTCAGAGCAAGCTGTCGAACTACGACACCGACGTATTCACGGGTACGATCCGCGTCATTGAAGAACTCAGCGGCCGCTCGTACGACGCCAAAGCGAAAGCGTCTGACGGAACGTCTGACGAGGAACAGCGCATGACGGCCGTTGCCATGCGTGTGATTGCCGACCACATTCGGGCCGTATCATTCGCCATTGCCGACGGGCTGGTGCCGTCGAACGCCAAGGCGGGGTACGTAATTCGCCGGATTCTGCGCCGGGCCATTCGCTACGGGTACTCGTACCTGAATTTGACCGAGCCGTTTATGACCAAGCTCGTGCCGACGCTGGCGATGCAGTTTGCCGACGTATTCCCCGAACTGAACGCCCAGCGCGATTTCGTCGCTACGGTGATTCGGGAAGAGGAGATTGCTTTCCTGCGGACGCTGGGAACGGGTTTAGGTCGGCTGGATCAGATCATCGGCCAGTTGACGAGCGAAGGCAAAGCTACCATCCCCGGCGACACGGTCTTTGAACTGAACGATACGTTCGGCTTCCCGGCTGACCTTACCGCGCTGATTGCCCGCGAAAAAGGCCTGACCATCGATGAAGAAGGCTTCCAGAAAGCACTGGCCGAACAAAAAGCCCGTTCGCGGAAAGATGCTGCTTCGTCGGCCGGGGATTGGGTTAGCGTTAATGATGAAGGACAGGCTTCTGTATTTGTCGGTTACGATCAGACGGAAACAACAACCCGTATTGTAAAATATCGAAGGGTTGAGAATAAACAGGGAACGCAGTACCAGATCGTACTGGCCGAAACGCCGTTTTATGCAGAATCTGGTGGGCAGATTGGGGATGTGGGGACGCTAACGTTGAGATTAGGCAGCCAGGACTTGGTGACATTGGATGTAGTGGATACAAAAAAGGAAAATGACCTTGCTATACATCTAGTCAGTCCTAAACCAATTCCAACTCTCGCTTATTATGCGGCTGGAGATAACTCGTTCTCGCGATCTGAAACGCTCGGTGATGATGAAGAACAGCTGGAACAACTACTCAAGCTTTCTGATACTGTTGTTGCTAAGATAGATTCCGAACGGCGGATGTTGACCTGTAGCAACCACTCCGCTACGCACCTGCTGCACGCGGCTCTGCGTGAGGTGCTGGGGACGCACGTAGCGCAGAAAGGCTCCTACGTTGGGCCGGATGCCCTGCGGTTTGACTTCTCGCACTTCCAGAAGGTGACCGACGAGCAACTTGCCGAAGTGGAGCGCATCGTCAACGAAAAAATCCGCGAAGACATAAAGCTCGACGAAAAACGGAATGTACCGATCGAAGAAGCTAGAAACCTGGGCGCCATGGCCCTGTTTGGGGAAAAATACGGCGACTTTGTCCGCGTCATTACGTTCGACCCGGACTATTCCGTCGAACTCTGTGGCGGCACGCACGTACCGGCAACCGGCCACATCGGTCTGTTCAAATTTACGTCGGAAGGTTCGGTATCAACCGGCGTCCGGCGGGTGGAGGCTAAAACCTCAGCCGGAGCCGAAGCGCTGGTGAACGAGCAATTTGCTACCGTCAACGAACTGAAGGAGTTACTGAAAGCCCCGAAAGACCTGGTGAAAGCCGTACAGTCGCTGCTGGAAGAACGTAGCGCCCTGCAAAAACAGGTCGAAGCACTCCAGAACGAGAAGGTACAACAATTGAAGAACCAGTTACTCGACAAGATCGAAGCCGTAAATGGGCACAGTGTTTTGGTGGAGAAGGTCGACGTACCGTCGGCTGATGCGCTCAAGCAACTGGCCTACGATCTGAAAGCCAAGGTGGATAACCTCGCGCTGGTGCTGGGTGCCGACATCAACGGCAAGCCGCAACTGGCCGTAATGCTGCCCGACGAACTAATCAAAGGCAAAGGGCTGAATGCCGGGCAGGTCGTGAAGGAACTGGCCAGGAACATCAAAGGCGGTGGGGGCGGTCAGCCGTTCTTTGCTACGGCCGGCGGCTCCGATGCCTCCGGGCTGGATGCGGCCCTGGCGCAGGGAAAACAACTGCTGGCGCAGTAACGGTCAGGTATATAAGTCGGCCGGTTGGGCGAGTGCCCAACCGGCTTTTTTATGAAAAGCGCCTGGTATCAGCTGAAGTGCTGATTGACAATTGCCTGAAGCATGGCCTTCGTCAAAGGTTTCGACAGATACCCTTTCACTTCGTTGAACTGGCTGGCCCGGGTGGTATCGGCCGGGAAGAGCGAGGTAGTCAGCATAAGCAGAACCACGCGGCTTTGCAGGCTGGGGTCGATCTGCCGGTAGTGTTCGAGGAACTCAAAACCGTTCATACCGGGCATATTGATATCCAGCAGAATGATATCCGGCCGGATGTAGTCCGGGTGGTCGGTATCAGTCAAATACGCCAGGCCCAACTGTCCATTTTCGGCTACGCGAACGGTTTCGCAAAGTCCGGTTTCTTCGATGATCAGCTGATGGAGGTAGTTATCGTCGGGGTCGTCGTCAATTAAGAGAATGCACCGAATCGGCCTGGGCATACTGATGGAGGTGTTTTATGACTTTGGGAATGGTAAAGTAAACGGTAGTGCCGCTACCGACGACGCTATCGAGCCAGATCTGACCGCCGTAAATATCAATAACCTTTTTACAGGTAGCAAGTCCGATGCCGGTTCCGGAGTATTCGTTTCGGCCGTGCAGTCGTTGAAAGATCTGAAATACCCGCTCGAAATACTGCTGTTCGATGCCGATGCCATTGTCGCTGATGGCGAACCGGTACTGTTGAATCTCGTCCATAACCTGGATTTTGACGTAAGGGGCTACGCCGGGACGCCGGTATTTAAGAGCGTTGGTAATCAGATTCTGAAAGAGTTGTTTCAGATCGGTTCCGTGCCCCATGATAGTCGGCAAAATGGATTTGTCGATCGTGGCACCGGTCGCCTGGATTTCGGCCTGCAGCTCTTCGGTAATCTCGTTAACCAATCGGTTCAGATCGACGGGTATGTAGGCCATGTCGCTGCCCACCCGCGAAAATTCCAGTAAATCCCTGATTAGATGCCGCATCCGTTCGGCAGCCGCCGACGATACCGTAATGAGTCGCCGGGCATCGTTGTCGAGCTGGTTACCGTGTTTGGCTTCGAACAGCGTCAGGTAGCTGGTGATGGTTTTCAACGGCGACTGCAGATCGTGGGAGGCAACGTAGGCAAACTGCTGGAGTTCCTGATTGGAGCGGGTCAGCTCCTGCATGGCCAGTTGCCGGTACGACAGTTCGCGGTCGTATTCGCGGGACGTGCGCAGCCCAACGGCCTCCTTGAAATAGCGAACCAGCGCAATCACCGTCGCCACGGACACGACACCCGTGAAAAAGCGGATCAGGGCGTTGATCCGGTAGGCCGGTAGCCAGAACATCATGGCGTCGATAAGGTGCGTAAGGCCGCAAAGAAGAATAAACGCACCAAACAGCCAGAATACACCCGGAAGCGGTACGCCCTTTTTAATGATGACAAACCGGATCAGAATCAGCGGAATCGCCATGTAGGCCAGCCAGATGGTCAGGTCCGAGAGAATGTATAACCAGCCGTGAAAGTCGGACCAGGTCCCGCAAAGCCATCGGGGAGGCCAGTCGCCCATATCCGTCAGGCGACGAAAGAAATCAAAAACTTGCTCCATGAGTGAGTTACAAACGAGTACAGGGCGTGTATAACTTGCCTGACGTCGACTGACTGTGCGTACGGGTCGCGGGGACTACAGGCAGTTTGCACGTATAAAACTACCAAATAATACCATAAACAGCAGGTCCGCCGAAAGAGATGTGATGAAAGTTTTAGTATGTTTGCCTACTACGTTTTTTATACACTCGCTACATGAAAAAACAACTACTAATGCCAGCTTTTCACTCCAGCCCTCCGTTCTCATTCAGCCTGCAACAGGCTGTTACCTTACAGACTGCCTCTCAGGCTGTTTGTCTATCTTCCTGACCGACTTCGTATACATTATCCCGTTCGATCAGGAGTCGGCGGCCGTAGGGCAATACGGTCAAATTGTGTCGGTTGTTACGACGAAGTAATCGGTAGTTCGCCAATTTTCGTATGTATACAAATAGGCTCCGTTGGTATTCGGGGTACTTGACCACCTACTACGCAATTTGAGTTACGAGAAAGGAAAATAAACTACGGGTTGGTTGCCCGTGCAGACACATTTTTCCGGTAATGTCATAGCCACTGCCAGTGCAACGCTGATCCGTTCCCACCGATCTGTTACGGCACCATACCTGTCGTTACATTAGATGCAGATACGTAGAATCAGGATCTGCAAACCCAAAGAACAGTGTCGCCGTTGTAAACAGAGGTACGGCACTCGAAACGTACAGTTCTATCCAACTAATGTGCAAAATCGGAGTTCGCCGGATGGTGACTTCTGGTTGTACTTTACACTCTATGGACCCGATCAATATATTAATTGTTGAGGATGAAGCTATTTTGAGAATGGACTTGTCGCAACGGCTGTCGCAGATGGGGTATGAGGTTGTTGCCGTGGCCGATAACGGCCCCCGGGCCCTTGCATTGTATCAGGAACACTCTATTGACCTGGCGTTGCTCGACATACATATTCTGGGCGAGTGGGATGGTATTGAAACGGCCCGTCGGATGCGGCAGATCAGGCCGATACCCGTAATTTTTCTGACGGGGCTGACCGATAACGATACGTTTGCGCGTGCGCGGACGGTATCGCCGGCTGCCTATATCTCCAAACCCTTCAATGATTTCAGCCTGCGGAGTGCCATTGATCTGGCCGTCCAGAATTTTGCTCTGCCGCCCGCTACCGATGAATCAGTTACGGAGTCGACTGCTGATCATACCCTTCCGGAAGGAGCCGAACCGATTGGGAAAGGGGAATTGATTCTGCATACCAGGGAGTACGTGTTTATCAAGCAGAATTACCGGTTTACGAAGTTCCGGATCGACGACGTACTGTATCTGCATTCCGAAGGCAACTATACGGACATCATCACGAAAGAATCCAAATACACGCTTCGGCTGGTGCTCGGTAAAGTACTGGAAAAGCTACAGACCCCCGACATCGTACGTACGCATCGTTCATACGCCGTGAACCTGCGGCACGTTGATTCGTTCAGTGAACACGAAATTTACATCCGATCGCACTGCATACCCGTCGGGCGGAGCTACCGCGGGGAGTTTATGAAAGGATTCGAGTTTAAGTAAGTCGCTTACTGGTCAGGTCTGGCCTTCGGGCGCGAACTGACCTAAAATACGCAGCCGGTCCCGACAATGGCGTAAATTTTCGTACCTTTGCGGTTAAAATTCAAGGGAGAACGACTCAATGATTACGGTACAAAACGTCTCACTCCGCTATGGGAAGCGGGTGTTGTTCGACGATGTCAATATTAAATTCAATCCCGGCAACTGTTACGGTGTCATCGGTGCCAACGGAGCCGGGAAGTCTACATTTCTAAAAATCCTGTCGGGCGAAATTGAGCCGCAAACGGGTTCGGTAAGCATCTCGCCCGGCGAACGGATGTCGGTGTTAAAGCAGAACCAGTCGGCCTACGACGAGTATCCGGTGCTGCAAACGGTGATCATGGGTAACCAGCGCCTGTATGACATCATGCAGGAAAAGGAGGTGCTCTACGCCAAGATCGACTTTACGGATGCCGACGGTGAACGGGCGGCTGAACTGGAAGCGGAGTTTGCCGAAATGAACGGCTGGGATGCCGAGTCGGATGCGGCTGCGTTACTGAGCGGTCTGGGAATCAAAGAAGATATGCACTACGCGCAGATGTCGGACCTGAACGGTTCGGAGAAGGTGCGCGTCCTGTTGGCGCAGGCCCTGTTTGGTAACCCCGACATCCTGCTGCTCGACGAGCCGACCAACAACCTCGACGTAGAATCGAGCATCTGGCTGGAAAACTTCCTCGCCAACTTCAGCAACACGGTGATTGTGGTTTCCCACGACCGTCACTTCCTCGACCAGGTCTGCACGCAGATTGTCGATATCGACTTCAGCAAGGTGAAGCTCTTTGCCGGAAACTATTCGTTCTGGTACGAGTCGAGCCAGTTGGCCCTGAAACAACGGCAGGATCAGAATAAAAAAGTAGAGGATAAGCGCAAGGAACTGGAAGAGTTCATCCGGCGCTTCTCGGCCAACGCATCGAAGTCGAAGCAGGCCACCAGCCGGGCCAAGCTGCTCGAAAAACTGACGATTGACGACATCCAGCCGTCGTCGCGGAAGTACCCGTACATCAACTTCAAGCCGGAGCGCGAAGTGGGCGACCAGATCCTGACGGTCGAAAACCTGAGCTACACGGCCGAAGATGGTACTAAGCTGTTCGAAAACCTATCGTTCCGGGTGAACCGCGAGGATAAGATTTTCTTCTACAGCCGCGACGGACTGGCCGTAACGGCCCTGTTCGATATTCTGGCGGGTGAGCGCAAAGCCAACTCCGGTAGTTTCAAGTGGGGAATTACGATTACCCATGCGTACTTTCCCAATGATGCAGGCCGCGAGCATTTCTTTGACGTCGATCTGAACCTGGTTGACTGGCTGCGGCAGTACTCGGCGGAGAAAGACGAGAGCTTTATCCGTGGTTTTCTGGGCCGGATGCTGTTTTCGGGTGAGGAATCGCTGAAAAAAGCAACGGTGTTGTCGGGAGGTGAAAAAGTCCGGTGTATGCTGTCGCGGATGATGCTGTCGGGCGCGAACGTCGTGATGCTCGACGAGCCGACCAACCACCTTGATCTTGAATCGATCGAAGCCGAAAACCGGGGTCTGATCGACTTCAAAGGGCCGGTGCTGTTCACGAGCCATGACCACCAGTTTGTACAGACGATCGCCAACCGGATCATCGAAATCACTCCGAACGGCATCATCGACAAGCTGATGACCTACGACGACTACCTCTCCGACGCCCGCGTGAAGCAGCAACGCGAGGAGTTGTACGGAGCGGTGGTGTAAGTTTAAAGCACATACTATTGTTTGAAAAGCCGCGCCAGCAGAAGCTGAGCGCGGCTTTTTGCTGCCTGAAGCCAGGCTGGCGGAGTGGTGGCTGGTTGTTTTTCCGCAATAGAAATTGAAAATCGTTTGAAGGTAATTGGTTTAGGTTAAGTATATTAAGCCATCTTTTGTAGTTGCCTTATCCCTGCCTTAGCGTTTGATTTCCCCGCTCATGAAGTTATTGTCACTCGTCGTGTTCCTGTTCCTGACCGGGGAACGGGTACTGGGTCAGGCCGTGGTTCGTATTGACAGCTTACCCGCACAGGGTGTAGTGCTCAATCAGGGCTGGCGGTGGCAGGCGGGCGATAATCCCGATTGGGCGAAGGCGGACGTGGATGATCGCCACTGGCCGACTATCGATCCGACCCAAAATATTACCGAGCTGGCCCAAATCCAGCAAACGTCCATCGGCTGGCTGCGGCTGCATCTTCGGTTCGATTCTACCTTAACCGGCCAGGTGATCAGCCTGCTTGTTGATCAGCAGGTCGCTTCGCAGATTTACCTGAACGGACGACTCATTGGTCAGTTTGGTCGGGTAAGCGCCAATCCGGACCAAGTAGAAGCCTACAATCCATCGGGAGCGGATCAGGCTCTGTGGCAGGCCACCCATTTTCAGGTAGATACTCAGCCTCACCAGGTGCTGGCGGTACGTTTCGCGCGGCAACCAGGAATTCCTTACTTTAAATTTTGGGGTCAGCCGATTCCATTTCTGCTCATCAAGCTCCACCAGGCGGACCAGCGCAACCAGTATCGCATGGATAGCGTCGGTAATTTTGATGCTACGTTTCTGGACTATTTCAAGGGGGGGCTGTTTCTGATCCTGTCCCTGCTGCATCTTCTGTTTTATAAATGGTATCCGGCTCAGAAAGTTAATGCCTGGTTTGGGCTTTATTGCTTCCTGGCTGCCTGGGCTTATCTGAACCAACCCCTTATTTATCAATACGTTCATAGTGTGCCTCTTCGGATGTACGGAGCCGTTGGGCAGCTGGTACTTTACTTTGGGGGGCATCTGGCTTTTCTGGGAGCCGTTTATATCATTTTTGATAAACGCATCGGGGTGCTGTTCTACACCGCCCTTCTGGTCTTTACCGTTTATGTGATTCTGTTCGCCTTACAGGTAAATATGCCCGATGGGCTGAGCATTTTACTGGCCCTGCTGCTGACGGATGTTCAGGCAACCCGACTGCTGTTGCTGGCCGCCCGTAAACGGGGGCCGGAATACTGGATTCTTACCATGGGGGGGATCGGTTTCATCGTCTTTCTGATTGCCTACATAGCCGTTCCGTTCTTACCCGTAACGGTCTTCACTAAACACATCCTACTGCATGTGTTTTATAATTTCAGTACGCTCAGTTCCCCGGTCAGTGTGACCCTGTTTCTGGCTACACGGTTTGCGCAAACCAACCACTCACTGGCCGAAAAACTGTTGGAGGTCGAAGCCCTATCGGCTCAGACGCTGGCGCAGGAACAGGAGAAACAACATTTGCTGACCACCCAGAACGAAACCCTTGAAGAGCAGGTAAGCATCCGCACCGCCCAGTTGAGTCAGTCCCTGAACGAGTTGAAAGAAACGCAGGCACAACTGATTCAGAAGGAAAAGCTGGCCAGTTTAGGGGAACTCACTGCCGGCATCGCGCACGAGATTCAAAACCCATTGAACTTCGTCAATAACTTTTCGGAAGTGAGCACTGAGCTCCTTGAGGAACTGAAAGAAGGGCCGTTTCAACAGCTGCCTGAATCCGACAAAGAACATGCCGGGGAGATTCTGAGTGATCTGGAACAAAACCTGCAAAAGATCACCCAGCACGGCAATCGGGCCAGTCGGATTGTCAAGGGCATGTTAGAACACTCCCGCAGCAGCCCCGGGGAGCGTCAAGCCACCGACCTGAACGCGTTGGCAGATGAATACCTGCGACTGGCTTATCAGGGACAGCGGGCCAGAGATAAAGCGTTCCAGTGTCGGGTAGTGACCAACTTTGATTCCGCGTTAGGCCGGGTAGACGTAGTACCGGCGGAGATAGGCCGGGTACTGCTAAATTTGTTGACCAATGCGTTTTATGCGGTCAATGAGCAGCGCAAAGCGGCTTCCGCAGACTATACGCCCACTGTTTGGGTCAGTACCTTGCAAAAAGCAGAACCAGGCGGACAGCGGGCGGTCGAGATCCGCATAGCCGACAACGGAACGGGCATAGCGGAATCCGTAAAGGCCAAGATTTTTCAACCCTTCTTCACGACTAAACCCACCGGCGAGGGGACGGGCCTGGGGTTGTCACTAAGCTACGATATCATCACCCAGGGCCATCAGGGTTCCTTACAAGTTAGCAGTGAAGAAGGGCAGGGGACTGAGTTTCTGATTCAGCTTCCTCAACTGGAAAAAGTTTGATGGTCACCTATAGGGTGGAAGGTAAGAAACCGATCAGCACATCAACTATTGAAACACGGTATCACGGCAACCCGGCAGCGGTTGACCCAATGGCCTCAGTGATAACTTGATGACTAACGACGAGCTGGGTCAGGGCCTGCATGAAGCCGCAGCGCGGGGGGTGTGGAGCGGTAGTGTAAGTCCGCCATCTTGCCAGATGAGCTTTGTGGCAAACCATGGTCTTCAACTGATTGCTCCCGGTTTTGGTGTTTTTTATCCTGGTGAAGTTTATAACTTAGCTGAAAAAGCCTGCTATGCCGATGCCCTTTTCGCACTTTGTTGAATCAGTGGCTACCGAATTCAAACAGGAGCTTCAAACTATGTACGGCGACCAATTCATTGGCTTGGTTCTGTTTGGTTCCTACGCTCGTGGTGACTATCAGCCGGAATCAGACATGGATTTTGCTGTCGTGCTGAAAGATCCTGCTACTCGACCGGCGGCCGAAATCGTCCGACTAGCTCCCCTCAGTGCTGAACTTAGTCTCAAGCATGGCGTCTTGGTTTCAATCTTGCCCGTATCTGAGCAGAAACTCAATACGTCCGGGCAGAGTGTATACGAAGCCATTCGGCAGGAAGGGATTCAGTTATGAGCAAATTGTATGAAGCTCAGCGGGCCTTAGAACGAGCTGAGGATACGCTACATGAATCGGCTCATGACTTAACGGGTGGTTTTACAATTGCAGCGGCAAACCGTGCCTATTACGCTATTTTCTATTGCCTCACAGCTTTGCTATACACCGAGAGTTTACATACAAAGCGTCATTCCGGAGCCCAGGGGAAGTTTCATGAATTGTTTATTCGAACCGGTCGATTTCCTCGATAAACAATCGTATGGGTACAATTAGCGTTTCAGCTTCGTCAATCGGGCGATTATGATTTAGAAGCGGACATTACTGTTGAAGAAGCTCGCCAATCGCTTGACTACGCCCATGAGTTTTACGCGCTCACAAAGGAGTATGTGGATGACTACATAAAAAGCCGACAAACACCGTAGTGGTTTATGACAATTATGCTGTGGCATAAGTGACGTCGGAATGCGATAGCACGGCAACCACCGGCAGCGGTCGACCCAATGGCCTCAGTGATAACTTGATAACCAATAGTGAGCTGGGCCGGAGTGCCAAAAAAAGACTGAACGACTACGTTCCGGCCTAGTTGTAACTCGCCCTGATCCTTAATTAATCGGCTCTTCATTCAGAATGTCCCGGTGAATCTGTCCGGGCAGCAACCGATACACAGGAATCTTTACGCGAAACTGCTTGCAAAATCGTCGGATGGCTTCGTCGATTTCTGCGTGCGAATACCGCGACGAAAAATGGCCCAGAATCAGGGTGTCGATGCGCAGGTCGGCTACGATTTGCAGCACGGACTCCAGCGTACTGTGTCGATTGCGGTTCATGTCCAGCCCCGCAAACTCGTCATTAGTCAGAAACGTGGCCTCGTGAATCAGGATGCCGGTAGTATCCCACTGCTCAAAATTTTCGATGGGTGTATCGCCGGAGTAGGCTAATAGGTTCGTGCGGACTTCATACGTCATGTTTTCCCTGCCAATGTCGCTGGCCAACTGACGGAGGGTTTCGCCGGGCAGGGATAACAGATCAGGTTTCAGCTTGTGCCTGACCTGATATACCTGATAGCCCAGGCTCTTTACCTCGTGCGGCTGCGCCCGGATGACGTGGTTATTACGTACTGATTTTACAAACGTATCGTTCTGAATCTCGACGTGTTCGTCGGCGCGGACGGGCGTCCAGCGGGTTTGCTTCACCCGTTCGTCCAGTTGCTTACTGAAGGTTTCCAGGGCCGGAAACGACCCTGAATCGGCGGGGAAGAACAACTGCGGAAAGCCTTCCCGCGCGTTGAGTTCATTTAGTCGCAGCAGGCCCGTTACGTGGTCGCGATCGGCGTGGGAAATGAAAATGTGGTCGATCTTGCGGGATTTTTGGAGTAAGGAAGCTGATACGCCATCTCCGGCGTCGAAGAGCAGGCGAAGTTCTTCAATGAAATACCAGGTCGAGAACAGGGCCGTTGAGTAGCCGGTTATGGTCAGAGTCATTTGCTCGGGGAAACAATTGGTAATGTATGTCAGCAACCCGATGCCCGGCCGGATGTTTACAAGCTGACGGTGAGCAAGACCCTGCGGGGTGAGTAACCGATAGTCCGCCGAAAAAATACGTAGCGGCATCACCAGTCCGTTGACCGGTCAAACGTTGGTGAAAAGCAACCGCCCGATGTCTGTACTGTTTGTGAACTGGTCCGCAATACGGCTTCCAGAACTGTATAGCCAGATTATTTAAAACAGCCGATAACCGGTTGATAACTACAACTTTGTTTTTATGAAGCCTTCGGCTAAATAGAAACATGGCATAGTCCTTGTCCGGTCTAATGTCAAAGGATTGGCGTATAAGTAATTTACAATCAGTAATTTATAGAAGGGTTATTCTATGCGTGGCCGGTTCTCACCAACTTGTAACAAACGGTTGTATGCACGTTGACGCAGTAAAAGCACAGAGTAGTACCACCGAACCGCTTCGCCAGAATCATACCTGGATTACTACGTTGGATCGGTATCCGCTGGGGGTTTGCCTTACGCTTTTCGGTATTGCCACCGCCGTTAACCTCTACAAACCGTTTCACATTGATGATACCTACCATCTTGAAGCCGCGCAGTGGATTCAACAACAGCCGCTCAGGCCAATGTCGGGGCAGATAAACTGGTATCAGCATAAAGAGCCAATGTACCAGGCTAATCAGCCTCCCCTGTATTTCTACCTGATAGCCGCCGTCGGTAGTCTGTTTGGCTATGCTGAGGTGAGCCTTCACCTGATGCAGGCCTTATTTACATTCCTGGCCATCTACTTTTTTCAGCAGATTGCCCGGCTTCTGCGTGTTGAGAACGGCGGATTGCTGACCGCTTTCTTTACGCTTTCGCCGGCTTTTCTGGTCAGTCAGAACCTGATGGTCGATGTGCCGCTGGTGGCCCTCATGCTTGCCTTTTTCTATGTGTTATTAACACCCCGTATGCCTACCGACCGGATGCGGTATCTGCTTGCTGGTGCTACGTTGAGTGTCTCGCTGCTGATCAAATACTCAAGCCTGCCGTTGGTGGCGGTACTGCTGGTCATTATTCTGTTCAGAAAGCACTATGCGTACCTGTGGGCTGTGTTGATACCTATTGGGGTGTTGGCGGTATGGTCGTACGCCAACCTTCAGGAATACGGCTCCATTCATCTGTTGGATCGACCGCGGGCTTCCTGGTCATTTGGTCGTTTTGCTCATACGATAAAAATGCTGCTCATTGGGCTGGGTGCTATTTCGCCATTTACCCTGCTGTTCTACCTAGGCTTGATTCGGCGGCAACGCAGCCCGCCTACGGCCTGGGTAGTCCTGCCTTTGGGTGGTATGGTGGGTTTTGTGATGGCAACTTACACGCAGGTTATTTCTGAACAGGTGGCGTACCGGCTGCTATACGGCTTATTTCTGCTCAATGGCCTGGGATTGCTTGGCTTGACGATACGGCGGGGGAAGGACGTAGTCATGGCCGTACGTACTGGCCATAAGCCAGACGAGCCACCCTTTGTCTTTCTGCTTTGGGTGGGCTCGGTAGCGACATTTATGGTGCTGTTTTCGCCGTTTATGGCCACAAGGCACATCCTGCTGATGCTGCCCCCAATGCTGTTCCTGTGTGCTCCGCTGCTTAAGCGGGTTCCATCGGCCATCGCTGCGTTTGGGGTGGGATTCGCGTTCTGTCTGGGCGTAATGCTCGCCGTATCAGATTGGTGCTACGCTGATTTTTACCGGCAGACGGCGCGTGAGATTCGTAAACAACTGCCGTCAGATCGGCGGGTGTGGGCATTGGGCCACTGGGGATGGCAGTGGTACGCTACTCAGGCTGGTATGCAACCTTACGAATCGGGGCTGTCGCCCTTGCAAACAGGCGATTACATAGTGATACCGCTTGGCGTAGACCGTCAGACGCTGAGTGCTGATGTTCAAACCAGGGTGGTTAAACGCATCGTACCAAACGGTACGTTACTCACTTTTTTTTCGACCGGTCACGTTGCCCGGTTTTACGCAGGCACGTCGTGGCATCTGACGAGGGCGCCGATCGATACGGTCGTTATCTACGAAGTGGCGGGAAGGTACCCTAAGCTCTGATCACCTTTGACCCACCGGCGGAAAACGAGGGACGTAACGCCGGGGTGTTTCCGGAACCCTCCGCGATGCTTATCTTTGTCATACGGGCTTACTGAAGGTGCCAACGGAAAACCAACCCCGTGTTGCCGGAACACGTAGTAGGCACCCTGTTTCAGGAACCAGCATGTCCGGTTGTACCCACCTGTTTTCGTACTCGCAGCCTGGCCTGCATCAGCGCGGTGTCGGCCAGTGCAGTTAGACAGAAGAGATACGCTGGCCGTCTGAAAGCAGGCTGCGCCGTAAGTAACCAATAGCTTTTGCATGAAAATTCTATTAGTCGAAGACGAAGATCGGTTGGCTTCGTTTATCCGCAAAGGTATGTCGGCCGAAGGGTATGAGGTTGAAGTGGGCTATGATGGACGTACGGGCCTGTCGCTGTTTCGCCGGGATATATATGACATTATCATACTAGACGTGAATCTGCCCCAAATCAATGGGTTTGAACTGTGCCGGTTGATTCGGTCGGAGAACGAGACCGTTGCCATACTGATGCTGACTGCCCTGGATAGCATGGCCGATAAGTCGGATGGCTTTAACGCCGGCGCCGACGATTACCTCACCAAACCGTTCGAGTTTCAGGAATTGCTGCTACGGGTCAGAGCGCTGATGCGTCGGCACGGCGGTTCCAAACAAACGCAGGTCCTCCGGCTGGCCGATCTGGAACTGAACCTGGATACTAAAACCGTAACGCGAGCCGGCAAACGCATCGACTTGACCACCCGCGAGTACTCGCTGATGGAATACCTGATGCTCAACAAGGGGAAAATTATTTCGCGGGTAGATATCAGCGAACGGGTCTGGAACCTGAATTTCGACAGCAATACCAACGTGATCGACGTGTATATCAGTTACCTGCGGAAGAAGATAGACAAGGATTTTTCGCCCAAATTGTTACACACTATTGTTGGCATGGGGTATGTACTTCGTGAGGAGTAAGAACTGATTGCCCAAAATACCCTCATGCTCATCCGGAATCGCCTGACAATCATTTTTACGCTGCTGGCTACGGCTATTCAGGTCACGCTGTCGCTGCTGGTTTGGTACTTCTATTCAGTGTACCGGCAGGAGGAGTTCTACAGCCGACTGGAGTCCAAAGCCCGTGTGGCAGGTCGGTTGTTGATTTCCCGGCGGCATCTGCACGACGACTTTTTTAAAAACATGGTGCGTACCGATCTGCTCACCATCGTGGAGGAGCAAATCAGTATTTATGACCACCGGCACAACCTGGTGTTTACCAACCGAACCTTAAAGGAGTCAGATTACTACAAAGAGAAAATTCCGCTGCTCGATACCGCTTCGCTGATTGAGTTCAGATCCGGTCATCTGGAGTCCATCGTCATTCCGTACCGCGACCGGGGACAGCTATTCTACATCTTTGCCTCGGGCTACGACCGAATCGGCTTTTCGAAACTGAGTGCGCTCCAGCAGATTCTACTGCTGGCAAATCTGCTGGGCTTTACGCTGACCGTACTGGCCGGCTGGTACTTCTCGGGGCGGGTGCTGAAACCTATTTCCCAGATCGTGGACGAAGTAGAACAGATCAGCGCCGTCGATTTGCATAAACGGGTACACGAAGGAAACCGCCGGGACGAAATTGCCCAACTGGCCATGACCTTTAACCGGATGCTGTTCCGGCTCGAAGATGCGTTTGTTTCGCAGCGCAGTTTTGTCTCGCATGCGTCGCACGAACTCCGTACACCCCTCACCAATACGCTGGGTACGCTGGAAACCTCGCTGCGGTACGACCAGAACCCGGCGGACTGGCGCGACAGCATGGAAGTTGCCGTGGACGAGCTGAAAAAAGTAATCACGCTGACTAATGGGCTGCTTGGTCTGGCCAAAGTGACCGATGGGGCCGTTGCGCTAACAGCCGTTCAGGTTGACGACTGCCTGCTCACGGCTATCGAGCAGGTACAGACTAAGTATCCGGGGCGTAGCTTACCACTCCAGTTTGTGACGACCGAGAACGAGTCGTTCACGATAAAAGGGAACGCAACTCTACTGACTACGGCTTTGCTGAACGTACTGGATAATGCCTGTAAATATTCAGGAGAAGCGGTTTCTGTTCAGCTTGAGTCCAGGAGTGAACAAGTCACGGTAACGGTAACCGACCAGGGGCGGGGCATTTCTGAAGCGGATGTAGCGCACATTCTTGACCCGCTTTACCGGGGCAGTAACGTAGAAGGCGTGCCGGGCTACGGAATCGGCCTGGCCGTAACGCAGAAGATTATTGAGTTGCACCAGGGCACCATGCAGATTACCTCCAAAGTGAATCAGGGAACAACTATATCGATTAGTTTGCCCAACCAGGTGTAGCGGTTACGCATTGTCTGCTCTGTTGCTAAATCCAGTTGTCTTTTGGGTCAGTGTGGGCTAAAACATAAAGGAAGTAGATTACTTGGCTATCCTGCCAAATACCTAAATTTGATCAGTGTGGGCGGCTAAGGGTCTCTCATAGCGAGTAACACGCGCCTATCTTTCCTAAAAAGGGAATTGGGCTACTGGCAGAGGCAGTTGATGGCTTTACCAAAAACTTGCACCTCGGCCAGAGCCTGCCCACCAATCTGTCTAAGTACTATTAGTGGCGGCAACGTTCGTGATATCTCCCTTAGTCCCCCCGACCGTCTGGCCAGGGGGAGTTAATGACCAAAGTATACGTACGAATTGCGAAGCACATAGTCACAGGGATTCCCTTGACAACATACTGCGCTAGCTATTTAAAAGTGGCAGGTGGTAATACAAGTTTGCCATTACCACAGTAATTCACAGTACCAGGAGTATTCCAGGCCAACACCACAGGTTTGGTCACATCCGTTACTTTAACGGTCCACATTTGTGATGGGTTATTCGTCCCTCCCGCGCCGACTGGCTTACAGGTTACGCAGGTACCATTGGTGATGGATAAGTTTTGTTGTGCAAACGTTGAACCGCCGGTCTTTCCACCCCACTTAACGAGTAGATTTAACGTACCATTCCCACTTTTTTGAGTAACTACCTGATGATCATTTTTCAGCGCAGGATTCTTGTCGCACCAAAGAATATTATGATTTTGTGCCGCTACAAAATGCCCAATGAATAAGGTCATTGACAGGGTAAAGAGTACTTTTTTCATGATGATAGATAATTAAGGATAGTTATATGCCTACTCACATCAGGGACTTTTCGGCTTTCTCCCATCCAACAGGTGCCTCCGTAAACTGTTTCCTGTTGAGATGGAGCAAACCTACAGCTACCGGCATGACAAAGTCCGTCAACAATGGGGCTAAATCCGTCAAAGTACAGGAAAATACCACCAAACAAGCCTGACCATCAGGCTTCCAGCATGGCAGAAGGTACTCTACCAAACCGATTTTTAAAACTGCGGGCGAAGGAGCGGGCATCCTGGTAGCCTACCTGCGAAGCGACGATAGAAATAGGAAGGCGAGGATCAGTTTCGAGCAGCAGCCGGGCCCGGTTTAATCGCACTTCCTGTAGATATTGCACCGGCGTGAGACCTGTGAGCCGTTTCAACTGCCGGAGCAGTGTTGATTCACTCATGGCAAAGGTTTCGCTCAGAGCCGGAATTGTCAATATATCGCTGGCCAGATTAGCCTGAATGTACGCTTCGAAGGTTTCAAGCCATTTCTGGTCGGTGGCCGACAAAGTCGGGCGGGTCGTCGTTTCGAGGCTTTCGATCAGAGCCTCCTGCCTCCGTACGGTCTGGTTTCTCAACAGGTTGGCAATGCGGACCAGCAGTTCTTCCTCATCGAAGGGTTTGGTCAGGTAATCATCCACCCCAATGCGCAGGGCCTGCAGCCGGTCGCCCGGTTCGGCCCGGGCCGTGAGCATCACTACCGGAATGTGCCGGGTAGCGTCGCCGGATTTCAGGTTTTCGAGCAGCGTGTACCCATCCATCACGGGCATCATCAGGTCACTCAGCACCAGATCAATCGATGGTTTGGCGGAGGCTATCTGCTGCAGGGCTTCTTTGCCGTTTTCGGCAGTAATGACCCGGTAGCTATCGGCCAACAGTAGCTGGATGTACGACCGTAAACCGGCGTTGTCTTCAACTACCAGAATGGTTGGTCTGGAAGCAGCGCTGGCTTCAGAGCCGCCGTTTTTGGATGGAAACTGCGTAACAGACATGGGTGCCCATTCCAGATCGACCCGCTCCGGAACGGGCAGTGGCGAAACAGTCGGATTTTCTGTATCGAGCACCCTGATTGGCCACGAAGCCGAAAAAACGCTGCCTTCACCCAGCGTACTTTCTGCGCGGACGTCCCCGTTTAGTAACTTCGTGTACTCATGGCAGATAGACAGGCCGATTCCCGTTCCGCCGGCCAGGGAACGCTTCTTCTGACTGGTCTGAAAAAAACGATCGAACACCTGCGGGAGGTCGTCGGGATGGATGCCGGGGCCGGTGTCGGCTACCCGCAACGAGAGCTGCCCGTGCTGTATTGCTACTGCAACGTCCACGCTTCCAGCTACCGGCGTAAACTTAAAGGCATTGGAGAGCAGGTTGTAGAGAACCTGCCGGCATTTCTCCCGGTCGAGATCAGCCACCCGCTCGGGATCAATCTGTATCGTATACGCATACTGGATTTTCTTCCAGTGGGCCAGTGATTCAAACTGACTGAGGTGTAGCTCGAAAAATGATTTGAGCGCGGTAGGTTCCTCGTTGAGGGGCATCTTGCCTACCTCGAGCTTGCGCAGGTCGAGAATGTCTTTCACCATCAACTCCAGTTGCCGGGCACTATGGCTGACCGATTTGAGAAGCAGGGTTTGTTTGTCGGATAATTGATTGTCCTTGAGTAGCGAGTTCACAGGGCCCACAATCAGGGAAAGCGGGGTACGCAGCTCATGGCTTATGTTAGCAAAAAAACGGGTTTTGGCCGCGTCGAGGCTTTCGAGCCGGTGAGCCTGGTGCTGGATCGTCGTGTTCTGTTCAATCAGCAGTTGTTTGGCCCGGCGCTGTTTATGGTAGCCAATGTAGAGACCACACGCCAGCAGCAGTACCAGAAAAAGAATAATGGCCGAAAAAACCAGCTGGTTGTTTTTCAGCCGCAGGGCCAGTTGTTGTTCTTCGAGTTGGGTCTGGCGGTATTTGCTCTGGTAGCGGGCATCAATCTCGATTACTTTTTCGTTGGCGTCTTTTTCCCGCAACGCAAGCTCCATCCGGTAGCCTCTCTCAATGTTGGCTAAAGCCGAATCCAGCTGACCCAGCTGTTTGTAGATCCGGCCCCGAAAGCGGTAGTAGCCGGCAATGGCAGCGTGTTGTTCGTGGCCTTCGGCAATGGCCCGGCTGGCTGCGGCAATGGTTGAATCGTTGTAGACCATCGCCCAGCGAAAATCGTTTTGCTGAAAATACAGACTGGCAACGGCACTCAGCATGTAGCTACGCCCGGTATGATCGCCCAGTTGCTGATACAGGCGGGCCGCCAGCCGGGAATGATGCATTCGTTCGTCGACCGCTGATTTGGGCAGCAGCATATTCAGTAACATACGGCTGATGGCTTCTTCAAGGAGTAACCGATGGCGCTGAGCCGTATTGAGCGCGTCGTAGGCGTAGTGCAGGGCCGCTTCTTCCGTGCCAAACAACCGTTCCCACGAAGACCGGCGAATAGCGTAGTAAGGATACACCGTAGCCAGGCCGTAGCGGTCAATGTCCGCTTTTGCCCGTTCCAGATGGTGCCGGCTGTTATCCTGACGACCAATCTTTTCATACAACAGGGCGATAGCCAGACAGACTCTGGCGTGAGTTTCTGCTAATTCATTTGGCCGGCTTTCCTGTTCGACGCGCAGCAGTTTTTGTAACGCCTGGTCGTTCTGTTCGTCCCGTTCGAGGGCAGAGGCTTCTACCAGCCGAACCTGAATGCCCAATGGGGAGTGAAGCCGCCCGGCTGCTTTCAATGCCTTGAGTAACGACCCGCTGACGACGATGGCGCTGTCATTCCGGAAGGCCCGCAGGTGAGCCTCTGCGCGGGCTAGTTGCCGCGTCGCGACGACGTCCGAAAGTAATCCGGGCTGCGCCGGTAGATGGGTAATAGAAGCGCCCCATACAGCACAGAACACGAAAGAAACAACAAGGTATTGGTTAGCAAGGACCAACAGAGCTGTTTTGCGGATGACTTCAGCAAAAATACCGGAGTGGTTCGGTTTGGCTGACATTGTGAATTCAGGTAAGTAGCGACTTCAGCCGGCCATCAGGGCTCAGACCGAAGTAAAGAACCAATGACGCTGCCAGCCGTTGTACCCTTCGGTAATAGGGTCAGGTTCACGGCTGAGAAGCTGGATGTATAGACGGCTACATTCCTCTATTGAATTTAGAATTATTAAAAATGCAAGATTTAATTTTCATTAATGAAGATAAATGTTTCTTCCGGCACCGAAATTTCGTTTTCGGTAGTAATCCGTGAGGTAGCCTGTACACCTTCGCATTCAGCCCGGTGCCACTGGTTTTTAAGCGACCATTACGCTGCTTGCTCAGCAGTGGGAACGGCTGAAACGCCTATGGGTTAGTTATAGTTGGCCGGTATCCGACGCGCTTTGGTGGCCTGCTCGAAGGCGTAGCCAATTTTCAGGAGCTTGTCTTCTTCAAACGGTCGTGCAATAAACGTCATGCCAATGGGTTCGCCGTTGGGTTTATAGCCCATCGGTACGGTCAGACACGGGTAATTGGCGGCAGCGGCCTGGCCTGCGCTCCGGTTATTGATCGATAAGATGACGTCTAACCGGTGTTGTTGCATGGGCTTTTCGAAGTAGCTCACACCACTTTTGCGGATGCTGGCGCGCAGCTTCACCATGTCTTCGTCGGTCGTGGTGGTTTTAGGAACGCCCGCAATCCGGCCTTGCCCGTAAGGCATCCGCTTAGTCGAGTCCTGTTTATTATACGCCAGAATGTCGGCCACCGAACGGTAGGTAAGCTTAGTCGATCCGTAGTTACGGATGTAGGCCGGCAGATCGGCATTCATATCGGCGTTCAACAGCGTACCGAACCCTTCATTGGGAGCCTGTTCCAGCTCAATTTCAATCACCGTGCCTCCCCGCGACCGGATGGTTTCGATCTGCAGCGCGTAGACCGAGTCTTTCAGCAGCGGTTTAAAGGCACCGAACCGAAGACTGGTCAGGCTGCCCGATTTTACGTCCTGCCAGTACGGCCTGTCTTTTGGGTTGTTCTTTGTGGCCGGGTCAGTGGGGTCTTCGCCCGTCATAGCCGACAGCAGAATAGCCGCGTCGGTTACCGTGCGGGTCATGGGGCCGGGCGTATCGAAAGTGCTCGAAATGGGTACGATACCCCCCCGGCTCAGTAAACCCGTAGTGGGCTTCAGCCCGACAAGCGAATTGGCACTCGACGGCGACAGGATAGAGCCGGATGTTTCGGTGCCGACCGCAGCAGCGGCATAGTTGGCGGCTATGGTTGAGCCACTGCCCGAACTTGAGCCGCCCGTATCGAACCGTTTGCGGCCGTAGGGGTTCAGGGTCTGCCCGCCCATAGCGCTGTAGCCGTTGGGGCAGTCGAGACACATAAAGTTAGCCCACTCGCTTAGGTTGGCCTTTGCCAGCAGGATAGCCCCTTTCTCCCGTAACCGCTCCACAATGAAAGCGTTTTTGGTGTCGACGTTCTGGCTGAACGCCTGCGCCCCGGCTGTAGTGGGCAGCCCGCTCAGGTTGATGTTGTCTTTCAAAATAATGGGCATCCCAAAGATTGGGTGGGCAGACGCCGATCTGGTTTTGTCGCGTTGGCGGGCTTCGGCCACAGCGCGGGGATTGACAGCAATGAGGTTGTTGAGATACAGGTCTCGGCTGCTCTCGTACAGAGCAATCCGGTACAAATACCACTGGGTCAGCTTTTCGTAGGTGAGCTTGCCAGCCTGAATATGCGCCTGCAGGGTCGGTATGTCCTGCTCGAGAATCAGCGGTTTCAGGCGCTGGTAGTCGGCCGCCGTGAAATGGGTCAACTGACCAGCAATCTGTTGGAGCAGGCTGTTTTTGTCAAGGTTTCTGGACTGAATCAGTTTGAAGCGCATTCGCTGCGACTCGTGGGTCGTAGTGGCGGCTACTTCGGCCGTTTCGTCGTAAGGGGTCCAGGCGGGTAAGGTGTTTTTCTGCGTTTTCTGCGCAACCTGGCATGAAACGAACGTCATCAGGAGCAGAACAATGGATTTTTTCATTAGGAGTACTTTCGTTACGGCGATTAATGAACAGGGTATGCTTGGTCAAAAGCCGGAATTTAACAGAACGTACCAATTAAACCCAGCGCTTAGGGCCAAACCGTCCCATTTTTTTAAGAAATCCGGAAACCGGTTCGCTTGACTTCTTAAGAATCGCGGATCGAAGCCGGCCCTGTGCCTGCCAGATCAGGTGAGAAACGGACCGCTTCTAATTGAATGGGAGGCTGTTTGCCGAAACAAAAATTGAATTTTGTCGCTACAAACAGCTCACTATGCCGGGCTAACTACGTCGACCTTGAACGTTTCTAATTTCTTCTAATTTCCTTCTCACGTCGTTCTAATGTCGTAAGGCTTGCTTTGTGTCAGCTAATGAAGACACAAACTATGCAGCGCCGTATTTCCCCGCTTCGGGCGTCCGACTCGATTTTGCTCTACGGCTTTGGGCTGGCACTGGCTCTTTCCCTATTGTTCAATGGATTTCTGCTGTACAAACAAAGCCATCAGCGAAGCCTGATCGACAATGAAGTAAATACCGCAGCTTATGGCGATGATGACGTGGCTTGGCAACAGCAGCTTTCTGAGTGCAAACGGGATAATCTGCAGAAAGACAGCCTGATCCGCCAGTTGGAGCAAGCCCCCAATGCTCCTCCCGGAAAAACCATACTTGTTCACTGAGGCTCATCTGCATCGTTTTTTCTAATTCATAAAACCCCATAATACAACCATGTTACTTAAGATTCTTACAAAGAGAATCCTCATGCTTTTAAGCGTATGCGCCCTGGTGGGCAACATAGGCTGCTCAACGAAAGCAGAAGAAAAGGCCGAGGAAGAGGTCAAATACTCCGTTACCAGCCCTTTAGTGAAAGACACAACGGCCACGAAAGATTACGTGTGCCAGGTTCATTCAATCCAGCACATTGAATTGAGAGCTTTAGAAAAAGGCTACCTGCAAAAGATTTTTGTCGACGAAGGTCAGTACGTTAAACAAGGGCAGCTGATGTTTCAGATTATGCCCGTGGTTTATAATGCCGAACTGCAGAAATCGCAGGCCGAAGCGAACTACGTAGGTATTGAATATCAGAATACAAAACGCCTGGCCGACAGCAACATCGTTTCGAAGAACGAGCTGGCGCTGGCTAAAGCCAAGTTCGACAAGGCGAACGCCGAAGTAGCGCTGGCCCAGACCCATTTGCAATTCACGCAGATACGGGCTCCATTCAGCGGCATCATGGACCACTTTCAGGTGCGGCTGGGTAGCCTGGTCGACGAGGGTGATCTACTAACTACGCTGTCAGACAATAGCAAGATGTGGGTGTATTTCAACGTGCCGGAAGCCGAATACCTCGACTACAAAGCCCACCACGACGAAAATATGAAGCACGTGAAGCTGCTGATGGCGAATAACGAACTGTTCGATCACCCCGGCGAGGTTCAAACCATCGAAGCTGACTTCAACAATGAAACGGGCAACATCGCCTTCCGGGCAACCTTTCCGAACCCAAAAGGGCTTTTGAGACACGGTGAAACTGGCAACATTCGAATGACCATCCCGTTAAAAAATGCGCTGATTATCCCGCAGAAAGCCACCTTCGAAGTTCTTGAAAAGAAGTATGTATATGTGATCGATAAAGACAGCAAGATCCGCTCAAGGGAAATCACGATAGCAGCGGAGATGCCTCACATTTTCGTCGTACAGTCTGGCCTCAAAAAAGACGACAAGATTCTGCTGGAAGGTCTGCGTCAGGTGCGGGAGAACCAGAAAATACAGTACAAGTTTGAACAGCCCCAAGCTGTCGTCTCTAATTTGAGTCTGTACGCCGAATAATCTGACCCACTAAAATCGGACCGCCGAAGCGGCAGAAAACATGTTCACAAAATTCATACGCCGACCTGTATTCGCGATTGTGATATCGGTCATGATCGTCTTTGTGGGTATACTGGCGATTACTCGATTACCCATTTCTCAATTCCCTGACATTGCGCCAACAACGGTCAATATATTCATTGCTTACCCTGGTTCCAGCGCCGACGTACTGGTTAAATCCACACTGATTACGCTGGAACAGGCCATCAACGGGGTACAGGACATGCGTTACATCGCTACTGATGCGACCAGTGCCGGTGAAGCTACCCTCCGCATTATTTTCGAGCCCGGAACCGACCCGAACGATGCTGTTATCCGGGTCAAAACCCGGGTAGACCAGGTCATGCCGCTGCTGCCCGAACTGGTGCAGCGCGAAGGGGTAATCATTACGCCGATTCAGCCCAGTATGCTCATGTACGTCAACCTCTATTCGAAGGATAAGAGCATTGACGAAAAATTCCTGTTCAACTACGCTACCGTTAAAATGATTCCGGAAATTCAGCGGACAAGGGGTGTAGCGAGGGCGCAGATACTGGGTAGCCGACGCTACGCGATGCGCGTCTGGCTAAATCCTGAACGCATGCGGGCCTACAACATTTCTACCGAAGAGGTGATGAAGGCAATCGGTGAGCAAAGCATTATTGGTCGGCCGGGCCGGATTGGGCAAAGCTCCGGTATAGCCGCTCAGTCGCTGGAATACGTACTAACCTATAAGGGCCGCTACAACAAGCCGGAAGAGTATGAAGGCATCATTATCCGGGCCAATTCGGCCGGGGAAAGCATTCACCTGAGAGACATCGCCAAGGTAGAATTAGGCAGCGAGTTCTTCGATATTTATTCGAACCTCGACGGCCATGCATCGGCGGCTATTGTCCTGCGCCAAAACTACGGCAGTAACGCCCGTGACGTAATTGACGACGTAAAAGAGAAGCTGGAGGTTATGAAGGCTTCTTTCCCTCCGGGTGTTGATTACAAAATCAGTTACGACGTTTCTAACTTCCTGGATGCTTCTATTGAGCAGGTAATTGATACGCTGCGCGACGCGTTCATCCTCGTAGCCCTGGTTGTGTTCATCTTCCTCGGCGACTGGCGGTCTACTCTGATCCCAATTCTGGCCGTTCCGGTATCGTTGATTGGGGCATTCTTTGTCATCCAGTTCTTCGGCATATCCATTAACCTGATTACGCTCTTTGCGCTGGTACTTGCCATCGGTATTGTGGTCGATGATGCCATTGTGGTAGTCGAAGCCGTACACGCCAAGATGGAAGAAGAGCCGCATCTGACGCCTTTTGGCGCAGTCAAGAAAGTGCTCGGCGAAATCAGCGGTGCCATTATCGCCATTACGGCTGTCATGGTGTCGGTGTTCCTGCCCATCTCGTTCATGTCGGGGCCGGTCGGTACGTTCTATCGGCAGTTCTCGATTACAATGGCCAGTTCGATTGTGATTTCGGCCATCATCGCTCTGACGCTAACGCCCGTACTGTGCGCCATGTTGCTGAAAAACCATCATGGACATGCCCGGAAGAAAAACCCACTAACCCGGGTTATTGACAGTTTCAACCGGGGATTCGACCGAATGACCGGCTGGTACGTGGGTCTGCTTCGGCTAATTGTCAACCGTCGGTTCGTCACGTTTGCTGTGTTAATTGGTTTCTCGGCGGGAATCGTATTTGTGAATAAAATTCTGCCTGCAGGCTTTATTCCGAACGAAGACCAGAGTACGATTTATGCCATCATCCAGACGCCACCGGGTTCTACCCTGGAAAAAACCAACGAGGTTTCCCGGCGTCTTCAGCGAATCTGCGAAGAAGTTCCGGGCATCGAATCAGTATCGTCCCTGGCTGGTTACGAGATCATGACCGAAGGTCGCGGTTCCAATGCCGGTACGTGTCTGATCAACCTCAAATCGTGGTCGGAGCGCGATAAAAACGTGAAGGAGATCATGGAAGAACTGGAGGAGAAATCGAGAGGTCTCGGCGCAACTGTCGAATTCTTTGAACCACCCGCCATTCCGGGATTTGGTACGTCAGGCGGCTTTTCGATGCGTCTGCTCGATAAAACTACCGACACTGACTACCGTGAATTCGACAAAATCCAGAAGGATTTCATGGATAATCTTGCCAAGCGGAAAGAGTTGACGGGCCTGTTCTCCTTCTTTGCGGCCAACTATCCGCAGTACGAACTGGAGATTGACAATAAACTGGCCATGCAGAAAGGAGTATCCATTGGCAAAGCGATGGATAACCTTAACATCATGATCGGTAGTACCTACGAACAAGGGTTTATCAAGTACAACCAGTTCTTCAAGGTATACGTACAGTCTGATCCCAGCTTCAGACGACTACCAACTGATCTGCTGAAGCTTTTCGTCAAAAACGAAGAAGGAGAGATGGTGCCTTACTCGGCCTTCATGACGCTGAAAAAAGGCCAGGGTCCCAATGAAATTACCCGATTCAATCTGTACAACTCAGCCTCAATTCAGGGGCTTCCGGGCAAAGGGTACACCACGGCCGAGGCCATTCAGGCGATTCGGGAAGTAGCCGCCAAGACGCTGCCCAAAGGGTATGACATCGCTTTCGAAGGATTATCGTACGACGAATCAATCCGGGGGAATGAAGCCCTGTACGTATTCCTGATTGTATTGGCCTTCGTCTACATGGTACTGGCCGCCCAGTACGAAAGTTTCATCATTCCGCTGGCTGTAGTCTTCTCGCTGCCGGTTGGGGTATTCGGCTCGTTCCTGGTGCTGAAGATGATGGGATTGGAGAACAACATCTACGCGCAGATTGGCCTTATCATGCTGGTTGGTCTGCTGGGCAAAAACGCCGTACTGATTGTGGAGTTCGCGGTTCAGAAGCGTCAGCAGGGCGAAACAATCCTGAACGCAGCCATCGAAGGTGCCAAAGTCCGTTTCCGCCCGATTCTGATGACCTCGTTTGCTTTCGTGGCTGGCTTGATACCGCTGATTACGGCCACGGGCGCGGGCGCTATCGGGAACCGGACCATCGGTGCCTCAGCCCTGGGTGGTATGCTGTTCGGGACCATTTTCGGGGTAATCATCATCCCTGGCTTGTACTACATTTTTGGAAACCTGGCCGATGGCCGGAAGATGATCCGCGATGAAGAGAATGAGCCGCTAAGCGAGAATCTAGTTCATCAGCTGGACGCTTTTCCCATACCAGAAGAAAGCACGAACCATGTTTAAGAAACTCTTGTACACCTGCCTGGGCCGCGTCGGCGTACCGATAGCCTGCATGACGTTTGCCATGACGTCGTGCAAAACCCCGGCCCTGGTCGGACGTACCGAAAACCGAACCGTTCCAACCAGCTACAACGTCATTCAGGACTCCGTTAATACGGGCAAACTGAAGTGGCGGGAATTCTTCACCGATCCGCACCTGACGGCTCTGATTGATACGGCTCTGCATAACAATCAGGAACTGAACATTACGCTGCAGGAGATTCAGATTGCCCAAAACGAGGTAAGAGCCCGAACGGGAGAATACCTTCCGTTCGTTAATCTGGCAGCCGGTGCAGGCGTTGACAAAGTAGGGCGGTACACCCGGCCGGGGGCCATTGAAGAAAGCACGGAAATCAGACCTGGGCATGAATTTCCAAATCCGCTGCCCGATTTTATCCTGTCTGCCAACGTATCCTGGCAGGTGGATATCTGGAATAAACTGCACAATGCCAAACGAGCCGCGGCTGTTCGGTACCTGTCGAGCATAGAAGGGCGGAATTTCACCATCACAAATCTGGTAGCCGAAATCGCCAACTCGTATTACGAACTGCTTGGCCTCGATACGCAACTGGATATTGTTAAGAAAAACATCGATATCCAGACCAATGCACTGGCTATTGTTCGGATCGAGAAGGAATCAGCAAAGGTGACAGAATTAGCCGTGCGTCGGTTCGAAGCGCAGGTACTTCGTACGCAAAGTCTTCAATTCGACATTCAGCAGCGAATTACCGAAACCGAGAACCGGATAAATTTCCTGGTGGGTCGATTCCCGCAGCCTGTTCAACGGAGTTCGCAGGACTTTAACACGCTGGTACCCGAAGCCATGCATGCCGGCATTCCATCGCAGTTGTTACAGAATCGGCCTGATGTCCGGCGGGCCGAACGAGAACTGGAAGCAACCCGGCTCGACGTTCAGGTAGCCAGAGCCAACTTCCTGCCGTCGCTGGACCTATCGGCCGCCGTGGGTTTTAATTCGTACAACCCTACCCTGCTGCTCACTCCCGAGTCGTTTCTGTATTCACTAATTGGTGGTTTAACCCGGCCGCTGGTGAACCGGAATTCAATAAAGGCACTGTACTACAGCGCCAACGCCCGACAGATTCAGGCGGTGTATAATTACGAACGTACCATTCTGAACGCGTATATCGAGGTTGCCAACCAATTATCAAGCATTAACAATCTCCAGAAGAGTTACGATCTGAAGGCCCGGCAGGTGGATGCGCTCATCCAGTCGACCAACATTTCGAATACGCTCTTTAAATCGGCCCGGGCCGACTACATGGAAGTGCTGCTGACCCAGCGCGACGCGCTCGAATCCCGGTTTGACCTGGTTGAAACCAAAGTGCAGCAACTGAACGCGATGGTGAATACCTACCGCGCATTAGGTGGCGGCTGGAATTAACGAAGAGAGCAAATACATCACCAGTCTTACCAATCAATACGGCAACGACCTCACTCCTGTATAGAGTGAGGTCGTTGCGTTATACGTTTATAAAGATGTGTGGCGTGTTGCTGATCAGATCGTGGATAATGGAATCAGGCTTTTCGCTGGTACGATTTAAACTTGTCGGTCAGGTTGAGCTGGATGATTCGGTCGGCCACGTACGTTGCGTGAGCCGGTCGTGTAAACCGGTTCGCGATGGCAAAGCTTTGCAGGCGTTTTTTGAAAGAGACAATCGTTTCGTTCTCTTCCTTCAGGAGTAAGTAATTGTTTAGATTCATATAGTCACTGTTTTCTATACAAATATAGTAGGTATATATTTTGACAGTAGATTTAATGAATATTAAATTATAGTAACATATAAATAGTATACAAATGCTATTCCATCAGGAATTTACGTACCTCTGTTTTCAGGATGGTAGTGTCGCAGGAGGTAGCCAGGTGGCCGCAGTCACTGGGGAGTTCGATGAGAGGCACCTGAAGCGACCGGGCCAGTTCGATCGCGGGGCCGGGCGTCACCATGTGGTCCTGCGTAGCGACCACGATCAGGAGCTTAGCCTTGATTCGGTTCTTCAACTCCGCTACGGTCTGCCCCCGGTAAATATCGTGGCCGATCATTGCCCGCAGCTGGGCGGCCCAGTCGTAGGGGTTCCGGTTAAGATAATCTGCTTCTTTCTGTTGCAGGAAGGCCAGTTCTTCCTCGGCTTTCAGGTGGCTGAAGAAATAGCCGGGGGTTGTGAGGTTCAGTTCGTGCAGAGCGGCCACGGTTTTCATGGCGTCGGGAGCGTAGTTGCCTCGTTCCAGAATGTTTAACTGGGTGCCCCAGAACAGCTTGTCGTAACTGCTTTGCCTGGGTGTACCTACGATGGGTACGACGTGATCGACAAAATCGGGATACGTAACCAGCCATTCAAACGACCGCATGCCGCCCATCGATATGCCCGTAACCGTATGCAGGTGCGTCAGTCCGAGGTGTTTCGTCACCAGTTCGTATTCCGACCGAACCATGTCGCGGATGCTGAACTGCGGAAACTGCGCGCCCGGCTGTGTTGTGCTGTTTGACGGCGAAGAGGACACCCCATTGCCCAGCGCATCGACAACGATGGTGAAATATCGGGTGCTGTCGGCAATGTTTCCCGGTTCGGCCACGAACTTCTTGTTGTCCGACGTACCGGTAAACCAGGTTGGCACCAGCACGGCGTTTGTCCGGCCGGCGTTGAGCTTACCGAACGTGCGGTAGCCGAGCCGACAGTCCCGGATGGTCTGGCCGTTTTCCAGCCGGAAATCGCCAAGGTTGACAAAGCGTTGCTGGGCAGCGCCGGTAAGGGTAATCAGTAAGCCGAGGAGAGTAAACAGGGCTTTCATAGCGGGGTAACCTGAAGGAGTATTCATCAAACACGTACGGGGCCGGTTTCTACTTTTTCGGGGCTGCCGCAAATGCCGAATCACGCCTATCTTTGCGCATCAGTTCCTGCAGCTTATGTCACAGTCTATTGCCCGTCCGGCAGCCTCCGAATACAATCCGTTCTACAACACCTACGTATCGCTGATCCCCAATGACGATGACCCGTTGGGTCAACTGCGTCGGCAACCCGACGAGTTGAAAGCTATGCTGGGCCACCTGACTGACGAGCAGGGGTTGTTCCGCTACGCACCCGGCAAATGGAGCATCAAGGAATCGTTGGTACACATGATCGACACCGAACGCATTTTTGCCTACCGGGCGTTGCGCATTGGCCGGGGCGACCAGACGCCTTTGCCGGGTTTCGAGCAGAATGACTACGTGCCCATGTCCGGCGCCGATCGTCGGTCGCTGGCTAGCATCTGGCAGGAGTATGAGGCCGTGCGGTCGGCAACGCTGGCGCTCTTCGACTCGTTCGATGCCGGGGCCCTGGAGCGGATCGGTACGGCCAGCGGTGGCCCGATGAGCGTTCGGGCGCTGGCCTACATCATTCCCGGTCACGAAGCCCACCACATCGGCCTGTTCCGCGAGCGCTACCTGCCGGCTATCTGACTTTGATGATCTCCCCGAAATAGTTCATGAAGATCGTATAGTCCTGGGTTTTTCGGGTGCCCGGTTCCTGCAGCCGCATGGTCAGTGTGATGTACTTGAGCCCGTTGAACGTCGGTTTGTAAGTGACTTTCTGCAGAACGGCCCGCTCGATGGCTTCGTCGTTTTTGGTAAAATACAGCAGGTCATCTTTCAACAGGGTCCGCTTGAACACCGGGCTGCCTGACTTCTTGGTAGCCTGCACCGTTACGGTATTGTTGAAGTAACAGCCGCCAGTGGTTTCGTGCGTGCTGGTATCCTGGTTCATGGTCAGCGCGACCTTGATCGGTTTGTTCGATTCCTGATATTCGTCTGCCTTGCCGAGTTTATCGGCTGCGATGAGCGACTGGCAATTTTTGGGTTCAGGGGGTGCCGCTGCGGTTTGCGTGGTATCGGTTGCCGTCGCGGTTTCTTTCTGGGTAGTATCCGCTCCTCCGCAGGCAGACAGCAACCCGGCCATAATGATTGGTAAAAAGACGTTTCTCATGCCGCAAAGTTCGTATTTATTTGGGGCCTTGCCGCAAGTAGCTACGTTAAATGACCGGCTGATTTGACCACAACAGGACTGATGACGTAAAAATTAACCGGTCAACAGTGGAAAAAAGCAAATACGGTTTGCTCAAAATACCACGATATAGGTTACTTAGCGTCAGATTGGCAGTACTTGTAGATCAGCTAGTCCAATTTCCCTTATGCCTATCCCCGATTATCAAACGTTGATGCTGCCGTTACTCAAACTTGTAACCGACGGCAAAGAATATAAACTGACCAGTCTTGTCGATTTGTTAGGCGTTCAGTTCAACTTAACCGACGACGAGAAAGCAGAATTGTTGCCAAGCGGTCAGACATTTGTTTTCGGTAGCCGGGTAAGCTGGGCCAGAACGTACTTAAAAAAAGCAGGCCTTTTGGATTCGCCTAAGCGAGGTGTCATTGCGATTACAGATCGAGGCAAAGAAGCGCTACAGCAGAATCCGCATCAGATTAACGTAGCGTTTCTTCGTCAATATCCTGAATTTTTGGAATTTCAAAACACAAAAAAGCAGGAGAATGGCGAGACTGAACCAGACTTGATGTCGGCACCTCAGCAAACGCCCGAAGAAACTCTGGAATCTGCTTACTTAAGCATACGGAAAGCCCTCGCTCAGGACCTTATTGATCGGATTGTGAATTTATCGCCGGCTTTCTTTGAAAAACTGGTTGTTGAGTTGCTGGTTCGAATGGGATACGGCGGCTCCATCAAAGATGCTGGCAAAGCGGTTGGCAGAAGCGGGGATGAGGGAATTGACGGGACAATCAAAGAAGATAAACTGGGCCTGGATATCATTTACATCCAGGCTAAACGGTGGAAACCCGGTAACATTGTCGGACGTCCTGAAATACACAAGTTTATTGGGGCGTTGGCGGGACAAGGAGCCAAGAAAGGTATCTTCATCACTACGTCGTCGTTTACGCGGGAAGCCCTTGAATACGTGCCCCGCAATGAAACGAAAATTGTGCTGATTGATGGGGAGCAACTGGCGCAGTTGATGATTGATTATAATCTTGGCGTTACGTTACAGCAAACGTTCGAGGTGAAACGCATTGACAACGATTACTTTACAACGGATTAACAAAGTAATCAATACGTCGCCCGGCCGCCCGACAGGTCAAAAATGAAACCGGTCGTAAAGCTCGATTCCTGCGAGACGATCCAGGCCGCCAGGGCCGCTACCTCCTCGATGGTTCCCAGGCGTTTCATTGGTATTTTGGCGGTCATGTAGGCCAACTGCTCGGGGGCGGTGTTTTCGTTCATCGCGGTTCGGATCACGGCCGGGGCTATGCCGTTCACCGTGATGCCCGTCTCGGCGTATTCTTTGCCGATGCCTTTCACCAAACCGATAAGCCCCGCTTTCATGGACGAATAACCCGCCATAAACGGGTTGCCTTCTTTTCCGGCGATGGATGCGAGGTGCAGAATCCGGCCGTAGTTGTTGGGCTCCATGGCTTTGATAGCGTACTTGGTCATCAGGAAAGCCCCGCGCAGGTTAATCTGGTAAATCCGGTCATAATCGGCTACTGAGAAATCCGTGATTTTCGTACTTGTCGGCCCGACAATACCGGCGGAGTTCACCATGATGTCGAGTTTGCCATACGTATCCACAACCGCCTGGACCCCGGCTTCGACCGGACTTTCCTGCGAGATGTCGACTACGTGGCCTGTTACAGTATGCCCCTGATTTTTGAACTCCGCAACGGTACGTTCGAGCAAATCACCGTTTATATCAAATAAGGCGACCGCAGCCCCTTCGGCAGCGAGCCGCTTCGCAATACCCTTCCCGATGCCGTCGGCACCCCCCGTTACAATAGCAACCTGGTCCGTAAATCGATCAGTCATGCCGTGAATGTGTGATTAATAACCAGGTAAAAAAGCGAATCGAGGCCGTATTTACTGTATTCCGGCCGTTGGTGGAGCCAGACAGAAGTTGGAACGCATCAGAAACGGCCGTAGGTCCGGCCTGGCCCCAGTCCGAAAAAGGCGCGAACGCATTGTGACGCCGTAGGTTCGACTACGCACATTTCAAGCCGCACCCACGGCGTTACGATGGGTTGAAACCTGTGCCTTTATTGAGAACGCCCCCATCGTGGCTAACCAGGGGATACGCGAAAACATCCGTGCTCAACAACCGTTTGTTGTAAAATAAGTAGAACTCGTTGTAGTATTTAAACGGCCCGGCGTACTTTATACAGAAAGAATTGACAGGACTTGAGTAGATCGCTCCACTATAAAAAAGCCTTTGTTTGGTATGGTTAAGCCTGCTTTAGGCGCTTGCTTGCTTGGCGTCGGCCTTCTGTGTCTGCTGAGTTTCAAAGCCAAATTTGGAACATGGGCGGGTGACGATCCGTCGCCCCCCAAAACGCCCGCCGAAGAACTGGCTACGTTCCAGGTCGAACCGGGGATGAAAGTCCAGTTGGTGGCCGCTGAGCCGATGGTGCAGGACCCCGTTGTCATTACGTTCGACGAAGACGGGCGGCTATGGGTTGTTGAGATGCGCGGTTTTATGCCGGACATTGAGGGCAAAGGCGAGGAACTGCCGGTCGGGCGGGTGTCGGTACTGACCGATACAAACGGCGATGGCCGGATGGACGTCAGCAAGGTCTACCTCGACAGCCTGATTATGCCCCGGGCCCTGACCCTGATTCCCGGTGGGGCGCTGGTGGTCGAAGACAAGAAGCTGTGGGAAACGAAAGACCTCGACGGCGACGGTAAAGCCGATACCAAAACCCTGATTGATCCGACCTACGCCGGTGGTGGCCTGCCCGAGCACTCCGGCAACGGCCTCTGGCGCAGTATGGACAACTGGTACTACAACGCTAAGTCGCGGCTGCGGTACCGTTTTGTCAACGACAAGCCAAATGTGGCCCGTTGGTTACGCGATAGCACCGAAGCGCGGGGGCAGTGGGGGATCAGTCACGATGACAAAGGTCGGCTGGTGTACAACTACAACTGGTCGCAACTCCACGCCGATCTGGTGCCGCCCAACTACCTGTCCCGCAACAAAAACCATACGCCAACCACCGGCATCGACCACGGCCTGACCCTCGACCGGCGGATTTACCCGATCCGCCCAAATCCGGCCGTCAACCGGGGCTACATTCCCGGTACGCTGGATAAAGATGGGCGTTTGCTGGAGTTTACGGCTGCCTGTTCGCCCCTGGTGTACCGGGGCGCAGCGTTTCCAAAGGCGTATTACGGCAATATTTTCGTTTGCGAACCCGCCGGGAATCTGGTCAAGCGCAACGTCGTGGAGGAGCAGGGACTACTCGTTTCGGCGCGGGATCCGCACCCCGGCAAAGAATTTCTGGCGTCGACCGACGAACGGTTCCGGCCCGTACACATGGCTACCGGACCCGATGGCGCGCTGTATGTGGCCGATATGTACCGGGGACTGATTCAGCATGGCGCGTACGTAACGCCCTACCTGAAAGATCAGACGGTTGCCCGTAATCTGGTCCTGCCTATCAACCGGGGCCGTATCTGGCGCGTTGTGCCGGAAAACTGGACCCCGCAGAAACCCCGCAAATTGTCAAAGGCATCGACGGATGAACTGATTCAGCTGTTGTCCTACCCGGACGGCTGGTACCGCGACATAGCCCAGCGGCTGCTGGTGGAGCGGAATGACCCACAAATCGGGCCGGCGCTGGCAACGGTGGCCCGGAATGGGGAAAATGAACTGGGCCGCTTCCACGCCCTCTGGACGCTGGACGGCCTTAGGCTGAGTAACCCTGACCTGCTGCTGACCTTGCTGACGGATAAAAGTCCGCTCGTCCGGACAACGGCCGTACGGCTGCTGGAGCCGTTTGCCAAAACTGACAAAACCATCCGGGCGACGTTCGGGGAACGATTAGTCGCCGAATGGGATAAAGCCCCGATTGAGCAGGTGCTGCAAATGGCCCTGGCCGCTGCGGTCCTGGAGCCGAACGTAGCCCAGTCGCTGCTGGCGGGCGTTGTGGAACGTCACGGCTCCATTCCGCTGATTCGCGATGCCGCGCTGAGCAGCCTTCAGGGGCAGGAGTACGCCTTTCTGCAACGCCTGATGACAGCACCGAACTGGCAGAAACCGGAGCCGTATAAAGAGATTTTTGTGGAGATGCTGGCTACGTCCATCATCCGTAAGCGCGATGCCGCCGAGCTGGGTTCGCTGCTGACCAACCTAGCGGCCAACAAACCAACGCTGGGCTGGCAGGAAAAAGCCGTGCTGACCGGCCTCTCTATTGGGGGCAGCGACAAAAAAATGAAGCCGGTTAAACTAGCTGCGGCCCCCGCCATCCTGACCCGTTCGGCCGACAAAGTCGATCCGGCCAGGCTCGCGTCGTTGTCGGCAGTTTTTGAATGGCCGGGTCACGTAGCCGCCAAAGCTAGTACGACCCAGAAGAACCCGTTGAACGACGACGAACAGAAGCTGTTTGCGTTGGGTCGGCAACACTACCTCAGCACTTGTTCGGGTTGCCACGGTACGGACGGAGCCGGGGTGAACCGCTTCGCCCCGCCACTCATCGGCTCCGACTGGGTGCTGGGCGACGAAAAACGGTTGGCGCTCATTCTGCTACACGGCATGGAAGGCCCGGTCGACGTAGCGGGTAAGGTCTACAACGCCCCCGAGGTACTACCGGTAATGCCCGCGCATTCGACCATGGACGACGCGACGCTGACGGCGATTCTGATGTACATCCGGAACGAATGGGGCAATAATGCCGGGCCCATCAGTCGGCGAACCGTGGGCATGACCCGCGTCACGTCGCAGGGGCGGGTGATGCCCTGGACGGCCAGCGAATTGAACAAATACATTCTTCAGGCTAAAGCCGAAGAGGCCAAATAACAGCGAGTCTGATTTCCTAAACCCATGACTAATCAACGGCATCAGCCGGAATCCACGCCGGTCGGTAACCGGATGGACCGGCGCGACTTTTTGCACAAAGCTACGGCCGGAGCCATGCTGCTCTCGTTGCCCGACATGCCCCGGTTCCTGAAAGACACCCGCATGGGCGTTGTGGTACACTCGTACGGCAACCGCTGGAACTCCAAAGCCAACAGCCAGAAGTACCCCGGCTTCGCCAACGCCGTCGACATGCTGGCTCATTGCAGCCAGATTGGAGCCGGTGGCATACAGGTGGTTGTTAACGGGTGGTCGGCCGATTTTGCCAAATCCGTTCGCGACAAGCGGGAGAAACTTGGGCTGTACCTCGAAGGGTCGATCAGTCTGCCCAAAACAGCCGCTGATGTGCCGAAGTTTGAGCAAGATGTTGTCAACGCCCGCGAAGCGGGGGCACGGGTGCTCCGTACCGTTTGCTCGTCGGGCCGACGCTATGAAACGTACCATTCCGCCGACGCTTTCCGGGACATGCGGAAAAACGCGCTGGTGTCGCTGCGGCTGGCCGAACCGGTGCTGCGCAAACACAACGTCCGGCTCGGCATCGAGAACCACAAAGACTGGCGCGCCCCCGAACTGGTCGACGTACTGAAACAGATCAATAGCGAGTGGATCGGCGTAACGCTGGACTTCGGCAACAGCATCGCCCTGCTCGAAGACCCGATGGTGGTGGTGCAGACGCTGGCCCCCTACGTGGTCAGCACGCACGTTAAAGACATGGCGGTAGACGAATACGCCGACGGATTCCTGCTGTCGGAAGTGCCGCTTGGCCAGGGCATACTGGACCTGCCAACCATGGTTGCGCTCTGCAAAAAGCACAACCCGGCCGTTACGTTCACCCTGGAGATGATCACCCGCGACCCGCTCGAAATCCCCTGTCTGAAAGACGATTACTGGGCTACGTTCGGCGAACTGCCCGGCACGGAGCTGGCCCGAACGCTGCGGATGGTGAAAGATCATCCGTACAAAGCCGGTCTGCCGAGGGTTTCGCAGCTCGATGCGGAAAGGAAGCTGGCGGCCGAGGAAGAGAACATCGTCGCCTGCCTGAATTACAGTAAAAACCGATTGGGACTAGTCTGATTATTCGGTTTGTGGTTCGTAGTTTGTAGGTAAACCGAGCGGAGCAACTACAAACCACGACCCACAAACTACCAACTCAACATGAGTAAAGAACAACTACCGGGTATTAAGCAATTTGATCTGACGGGTAAAACCGCCATCGTGACGGGCGGCTCAAAAGGACTGGGACTGGCTATGGCCGCCGGACTGGCGTCGGCAGGAGCAAACCTGATGATCGTCAACCGTACCGCCGGCGAAGGTGCCCAGGCCGCCGAGGAACTCAGTCAGACCTTCGGCATCAGGGCAATCTCCGTCCCGACCGACATCACCAATCAGGAACAAACCGAAGCGATGGCCAGGATGGCGATGGATACCTTCGGCCGGATTGATGTGCTGATTAACAGCGCAGGCATCAACATCCGGGGACCCATCGATGAACTGAGTCTCGACGATTTTGACCGGGTTATGCAGGTGAACGTGAACGGTACGTGGCTGTGCAGCCGGGCCGTAACGCCCTACATGAAGCAGCAGGGGCGGGGCAGCATCATCAACCTGGCCAGTACGCTGGGGCTGGTGGGGCTGGCGAACCGAACGCCCTACACCGCCAGTAAGGGGGCTGTGGTGCAGATGACCCGGGCGCTGGCGCTGGAGCTGGCACCGTTCAATATCACTGTCAACGCGATTTGTCCGGGACCGTTCCTGACCGATATGAACGTACCGATTGCCGATACGGAAGAAGGTAAGAAATTCGTAGTGGGGGCTACGGCGCTGGGCCGCTGGGGCGAACTCCGCGAAATTCAGGGCGCGGCCATTTTCCTGGCCAGCGATGCCGCTACGTACATGGTCGGCTCCATGCTGACCGTCGACGGCGGCTGGACAGCGCGGTAAATACTCAGGTCACCGTTAGTCAATGACTTATGGTGCTCGGTTTTGTCATCCCAACGGCGGCCCGGTCCTACGTCGGGATGACAAAAGATCATCAACCAACCGGAGTTAGCCATTAATCCGGTCGGTTGATGATTTAAGTTTGAGATGTCGGCCCTCCTTGGAAGCTTGAACTTGAAGCGTTGAACCACAAACTACAAACCACAAACCCCCTTACTCATGCAGCCGGTACCAAGCAAAACCCGACAGACCCGCGTCCGCTATGCCATGGTGGCCCTCGTGTTCGTCAATGTGGTTATCAACTACCTCGACCGCACTAATCTGGCAGTAGCCGCTACGGCGCTTAAAGACGACCTGGGCCTGTCGCCGGTTGAACTGGGCTACATTCTTTCCGCGTTTGGCTGGAGTTACGCGTTCCTTCAGATCCCTGGCGGACTGATCGCCGACCGCTTCGGGCCGCGTATCCTCTACGCCTTCTGCCTGATTACGTGGTCCATTGCTACCGTATTTCAGGGCTTTGCCCGGGGCTTTTTCTCGCTTTTTGGCCTGCGCATGGCAACCGGAGCTTTTGAAGCACCGTCGTACCCCATCAACAACCGCATCGTAACGAGCTGGTTTCCCGACCACGAGCGGGCCGGTGCCATATCACTCTACGTATCGGGGCAGTTTATCGGGCTGGCCTTCCTGACCCCGGTGCTGATCATCCTTCGCGACAGCGTAGGCTGGAAGGGGCTGTTCGTCATCACGGGGCTGGTCGGGATTCTGTGGGGGCTTATCTGGTACTTCCTCTACCGCGATCCGCTCGATCACCCGGGGGTGAACGAAGCCGAGATTGACTACATCGAAAAAGGGGGCGGACTGGTCAGCGGTAAAAAGCGAAGCCATGCGCAGCTTTCCGTATGGCAGTGGAGCAATCTGAAACACGTATTTTCCAGCCGAACACTCTGGGGGGTGTACATCGGTCAGTTTGCGGTGAATGCCACGCTCTGGTTCTTTCTGACCTGGTTTCCGATCTATCTGGAAAAGTACCGGGGATTCGACCTGAAGAAGTTCGGCTACCTGTCTTCCATTCCTTACTTAGCCGCCTGCGCGGGCTTGCTGCTGTCGGGTTTTATCTCGGATGCGCTCGTCAAGCGGGGAACGTCCGTCGGCGTAGCACGCAAGACGCCCATTATCTTTGGCATGCTGTTGTCGGTTAGTATTATCGGAGCAAACTATACCAACGACACCGGCGAAATCATTTTCTTCATGGCCCTGGCGTTCTTTGGGTCTGGTCTGGCCCTGATCTCCTGGGTATTTGTGTCGCTGCTGTCGCCGAAAAACCTGATTGGCCTGACCGGCGGGGTGTTCAACTTCATGGGCAACCTGGCGTCAATTGTGGTTCCGATCGTGATTGGCTACCTGGCGAAAGACGGCGATTTCAAACCGGCGCTGCTGTTCATCGGCGCAGTTAGTCTGATCGGTGCCTGCTCGTACATCTTCATCGTCGGCAAAATCGAGCGGGTCGTCACCAAAGCCGAGCGCGAAGCTAGTCTGGTTGCCGGTGTATCCGGTTCGGGAGTGGGAAAGTAGACAAACCACTGTTCACTGATTCTTTATCAAGTTCTGTTGATAACTAAACCAGTGGTCAGGCCCATCAAGTAGTAGAATACCTTTACGAAAGGCCCAACTGCCAATCACGCCATCCCTGATGACCAGCCCAATACTGTCGTCATCACGAAAAATAGCTGAGTTTTTAAAAGAGCGGCTTGTCAATGTGTCACCTAATGGTTTTGACGACCCCAAACGGTAAGAGCAGACGACAAACAAGTAAAATAGTTCTCAACGCTATAGTGTCAGTAAACCAGTAAACTAGAACGTATCGGGTGGAAAATCACCAAACTCTTGGGGCGGGTATCGTGCAACAGGAAACCCGCCCCAAAAGCCGAATTACCCATTAACTATCTTTTTCGAAGAATAGATAAATATAAATCGCAGCCCCAAAACTAGTGGACGTTGTAGAAGTTAATCGGTACCCTTGAGGAGCGTATTCATCCAGTTTTGCCTGAATTTCTTCTTTAGACTTCTTCACTATGTGCTCGGAGTCGAGCGTTAATTTCGAGTAATAAATCAGGGCTTCAACTTTGTATTCTTTCATTATTTTACGAGTTAGTTTATCAATATGTTTCTTCAATTTTCTCAATGTTGACAACGTTCGTTAGTATGCTTTTACTACCTTTCTCGGTTGCTGGTCAACTTTGTCAGCCAGTAATAGAATCACGGTAGCAAAGATGCCTAGAAACAAAGTTATCCAAAACCATGTCTCCTTTTTTCGGCCTTTTCGTTCGGCTAAAGCAACATTCAGACTAACCAGCAATAACAAAATGAAAGTAAAAATGAGCGTTTCCTGTGACATCTCTATCGGTATGTTATCGGTTCAAAGCTAATCTTGTCGACTTACCTTAATCAGCCTGGGCTTACTGTCGCCAAACATAAACAATTAGTCTACCGTCAATGAGGTGGAGGTGCAAGTAACCTATCATCCTACAAGCGGTCAATTCGAAGCGTAGTGTACGGTTTCATAAGACGAAGACTTCCTGGTGAGCCGGTTAGTTTTCTAGTTGGGAAGAATAGGTGCTTTTTTCAGGTGAACCTGTCGTTTGCCGCTTTTCCCCATAAGCTCCATTCGCAAGGTTTTCTCATTCATCTCCTGATAGATACGGCTGGTTGGGCTGTATAAATCACAGGCGTTCGTCACCGCTGAAACCTCGTTGCCATTCACGCTAACAATTCGCTCCCCAAGTTTTAAGCCAGCCTGGTGAGCGGGAGATCCTTCGATGATACTACCAACTGTCCAATAGCTTTTTTGTGAAGAGGTATCCTTTTGAATAAACGGCATAAAGCCAAAGGAAACGAGCGGCTCATCGGACTGGGCGGGTTGGTTAGCTACCAGGGTTAAAGTGCGTTGATTCCAATTGAACGTGATGACGTACCGATTGAGAAACCCCCAGCCGACTAAATCGTCACGAAAGGTGCCAAATGCGACCCGGGCCGAGTCTAACGGAGTAGCGGTCAGTTTGATGCCCTTAATGGTTGCGTTGTAGCTGGTGTCAAACCGATCACCGTAGAAGCCGTGGCCATTCCATCCGAACTGAGTGTAATACTTCGATTGCTTTTTGAGCTTAGCAAAAAGGGCTTTGTCTTTCGTCATGAAGTCGCTGTTAGACCCTATGTCCACGATAAACTTCTTCCGGGTTCCGTTGGGAAACTCGAGCGGGGTAACGGGTCTGTGTAAACCATCGACCGTAATAGGCAGCACAAGTTTAGCCGTATCGCTGACCAATGACTCATACCGGTCAGACACGGTAATACGTTGCCGTTGATGGTCAAACTGCCAGCAGTGGTGGCGCATAATGGCCGAACCAATTACGCCGTCAACGCCGATGCATTGTAAAAAAGAATCTCCCCGTAAATCAAGGATAGCCGTTCCGGGCCGGTAAAAGGTGAGTCCGGCCAGCTGTACACTGTCCAACCGCACGTGCTTGTTCAACGAATTGATATTCTTGTGTTTCCCTTTTTCTATGATACCTAATTCTTCGGCCGCCTGTTGCGACAGGACCATCAGCGCACCCGTATCAAGAATAAATCGATATTTTTTGGGCGAGGCATTGATGGTCACCTCGACAATATATTTATCACCGATCTCCTTTTTGAAGGGAATGGCGGTAACAAAGTTGCGCTGTCGGACAAAGCCACTGCGAACGGCTTTTTTGGTTTTAACATACCGGATAAAGTTGCCGCAGCCAGTCAGCAACAGAAGGAAGCTACAAGTAGATAAGACTTTTAAGAGAGGGTTCATATCGCATCTTAAATTCATAAAACCGAGCTTTTTCAAACCCTTTCTGTTGGGACGTTCACTCTGCCGCAGGACTGCTGGCCTACAAATCAAACTGTTGATTTCGAAGGCACCAGAATGCAGCACTCAAAAAGGCTTGTACCTCTACACCCCTGCGGGCGTTGGGCTGAAAACGCTGACCTTGCGGCAAGCTACCTGTCGCCGGAGATCAGCTATGTCGGGCCAGAAGTTCTTGTTTTGTTGCAGTTGGTGAATCGCAGTCATTAGACCAACTTGACTGACGACCTATGCCCGGATTGGGTAATGGTGATGTATGCTCGCAACGGTAACAAACACTTGTTGATTGGAGTACTAATGCCACTGGAACGAGTAGAGTGGGTCTGATGAAATTTTTTAGCAACAGAAACAAACCAAACAGCACAGCCGGTATGCTTAAAATCTGACCCATATTGAGACTCATACTGTCTTCAAAACCAACCTGGTTTTCTTTGAAGAATTCCCAGACGAACCGTAACCCAAAGACCCAGACCAACGATATGCCTAACATAATACCGGGTGCTGACTGCTTTCGATATATTTTCCAGTACCAGAACAGCACAGCGAATACTATTAGATAGGATAAGCATTCATACAACTGAGTTGGATGGCGGGGAACCTTACTAAACTCATGGTCGCGAATAAAAACAAAAGCCCAAGGTACGTCAGTGGGCTTACCAAAAATTTCCGAGTTCATTAAATTGCCAAACCTGATGAATGCTCCGGCAAGAGTAGCGGGAATACATACGCGGTCGATGAGCCATAAAAACGTTTGACCAGTTGTCTTACTGGATGTACGTTGCGAATAGAGCCACAAACCAATAATGACACCTATTACACCTCCGTGACTGGCAAGACCAGCAAAAGGAGGAGTTATAATCTGTAGTGGATTGTGAAGAAACATCGTAGGCTCATAGAAAAGAAAATGACCCAACCTTGCTCCCAAGACAGTTGAAATCACCATTGTCATTAACAACGGATCAAGATCAGCTTGGGGCTTTTTTTCTACTTTGAATAAGTAGGCCATTATCTGGACGCCAATTAGAAATCCTGATGCGAACAATAGACCATACCAGCGAACTGGCCAAGAACCGATATGGAAAATTTCTGGATTAACATCCCAAATGATATATTGAATCATCGCTTTTATTTGATTAATAACTTTTCGTTAATGCGTCTTTTAGGCCGTACGCGAAGCCAAACGTTGCTCCGCGAGACGTGTAATCTGTCAGCCGAAACCCGCCCCGCAAGTACTTTATGGACAGGTTACCCAATATCACAAAGGTTTGATAACCAATGTCATACTCAACGTAATCAACATCTCATGAACCTTTACACCCTCGTTTGGATGGGCTGCCCGCTTTCCTGCGAGACGGACTTCCTATCGCTGGGAAGCTACACCCACTATTTGTTGTACAAATGAATAAAAGGTTAAAAGCCATTACGCTTGATAAAGCTTTGAATGAATTCTTTTCCTTCATCATCCACATTTTGAGAAAAGTCGCTTAACCATTGCTTTGAGTCAGCTATCGTTTGATTTTTAAGTATTGAAACGGATGAATCTAGCAGATGACTCAAAAAGGGAAGACCTCTCATATGTAGAAACATATCATCTGTAGTTTTTAAGTCTATATACACATCTTTGAACTTCATTAATTGGACAAATGCCAAACTGAATTCACCTACATCTCTGAGAGCTTGCATGAAATAATAGCACATCATCCCAACTGGCAGATTATTTTCACTTCCTGTTTTGTCGTATAAAGAAATCGCTTTGCCCAAGGCATCGTGCCCTTTATCAATATCCCGACATAAAATCGCACATGATGCTAAATTAAACCAATCATCAGAATTCACATTTTTCTGAGCGAGTTTATCAAACAATGGCAACGCTTCAGGAAAATTCTTGGCTTTGAACAACTCAAGTGCCTCAGCTTTTGTGCCTGTATAATCGAAATTATCCTGTGTTCTCTTTCTCAGAAAATCAAAAACTCCCATTTATCTGCTTAATTGTGAATGTTTTGTTCATTCAATTATTTAAAGTCTGACTTGCCGGGGCGTTTGCCCTGTCGCAAACAAGTCAGAAATGGACGTCATAAGGCTGCTTAACTCAAGTGTTTAGCATGTCAACCGAAAGCTGGACTTGGAAGCCTAAAGCTTGCCTTCACGGGACGTTCACCTTGTCTTCGAGAACGTAAAAATCGACACTGCATTTACGTATCACCCAACGACCACAAGGGTTGATGGCAAACGCACAAGTTAAAACAAATAAATGCCCCCCCGGCCTCTACACCCTTGTTTGGTTGGGCTGCCCCGCTTTCCTGCGAGACGTGCTCCCTGTCGCCCGTTAGTGGGCTACGCGAAGTAAGTAGCTAAATTTGCATCTAACTTCCGTAATAACAAAGTACTATTCTATTTCAATATCGTTTAACTGTTTCTTTATTAAATCCTTTTTATAAAAAAACTTGTTATTAATTTTTGCTTCTTCTACTAATTTCCATTGTAGTTCGCCTTTCTCGTACAATTCAATTACCTGTCCTAACAACTCAATTAATTTCAATTGCAAGTTCTTATTTTCTATACGAGCAGGCACGTGTAAAAGAATATTTCTCTTCTGGTCATCCGATCTCGCAATCGACCCATCACTACCTGTGTTAATTTTAACATTTTTGATTCCTTCTGACGCGAAAGCTAGATAGTTAGAAAATACGGCAAGTGTAAATTGTTTGGAGAATTCTCTAAGAGATATTTTTTTTCCTTTTTGAGAAAAGAAATTTTGAGGATAATTTTTTATTTCTTTCGAGAAAGTTAAATTAGAAAAGGGATCCTTGTTTTGGGAAAATTCAGTCGAAACAAAAGTAAATTCAATCTCTTTTAAAAGCTCTGATAGCTTTGTGCTTTTCTTTTTTACGTTAATAAAGTTGTCGGATTTAATTTCAGATATTAAAAATTTATTCCCATTAAATGTATAATATTCAACAATGAGTTTATTAGAATCTGTATAAACCCAAAGATTATAAACAAATTGAGATGAATGTATAGCTCTTTTTGAAAAATCTAGATACTCTTGTAAATCTCGTAATTTTAATACGGCAGTACTCTTATCAAACTGCAAATCCAATATTTCAAATCCCTGTGAATTTAATGGAGTATAAAAACTTAATAATTTAGCCTCTTCTCGGATATTTATCTGATTATCAATATTATATGTTATTAATTTTTGAATTTCATCAAAATTATCAAAACAAATAATAGTTTCGCTAATTCTAACTATTTTGAATGATAAAACTATATTTTTTAAAGTCAATAACAGATCACTTCTGGAAATTTTAAAATCCAAATTGCTACCATCTTTCTTATACCAGCAAATTATTTCATTATTTATTACTTTTGAATTATGATGATATGCTATATTCCTCCATTGATTAAGTCTGATTGAGCCTGGAGTTATAATGAGTAAATCTGCCAGTTCTGTGGTACTAATCAATTCGTCAATAACAACACCAAGATCCTTTGATTGGATATCAGTTGAATTATACGCTTTATGACGCCTAATTCGATTCAATTGAAGTAGAAGCTTTAGGAATGGCTTTAAAATACCTTCAATTGTTTGCCCTATTGCTCTTAATGATTCAGCTAAAAAATCTTCTAGACATAGTTCGTCAAGTTTTGCTTGGCTGTTATATAAACTCCAAAATCTTGATATACTTTGATATATATCAGGGTACCAAAATACATATGATTTTATACTTTCATCCTGGTTTACTTGCTTAGCTTCATTGAAAATTTTGAGAATTAAATCTATGCTTTTTAAAGCGTTAGGATCGTCTCTATAAACAGTCAAATGAGCAAGCCAATTATCGACTAAGTCAGAAATAGCGTACTTTTGAAGATTTCTTTGATTTTGAAAATAGTCAGAAAAAGTTTCTACTATTGAAGATTTAATATCGTCAGGAGAGAAGCCGAATTCATAAAATAGTGAAATTGGGCTATATTGATTGTATTCTATTATTTTATCTGTAAGGCTCTTCAATTTTTTGATGATTTATAGTTCCTTATTGAAAACTGTAAATGTGATCTAAAGCGCCCAATTTACTACGTTTCTCGTGTCAAACTCAAGAGGTTTCAAGATTACTGTCAGGAAAGTTGGCCTGTCGCACACTACGTGGCAAGCTTACTATTTGACTAACCTCATGAGGTGTTTCTCGTGTCGACCGCAATCAAAAAGGCAACCTAACTCAGAAGTTCACCCTGTCCAACGGAGCCGCCAAATGAGCCAGACAGACCAACTTTTGGGCCGTGCGGTCTGTCGCACGAAGACTTCACTCACGCTTTTTCTGATTGTCTTCACCACCCAACATATGTATGCACGCGGTTTTGCGGAACTAACTGCGGTTAAATCTTTAATAATCGACTTATGATAGTTCCGTAAATTTTCACACTACAGGATCATAAACCTCCTGATGTCCGGGTATCACTTGGGCTACCGATAAGCGAGGACGTACTGCTCACAAGTATACCGATCTGTGCTCTCGTTCGCAATCAGATCGCTAGAAAAATAGGGGTATCGTCTTTGGAGTATGTAGGTGAGCGGACTCTACCTATTCAAGGCCTAGCAAACGTAACGCGACATGAACCAACTATTACTTATCAGCCTTACTGGCTGCTTATTGTTGATCAACCCGCTTGCCGGGCAGGCATCAGCACCGCAGCCGCCCAAAAAGAAACTGGTCGTTATCGCTGGAACGCCCAGTCACAGGGCGGGTGAACATGAATATAATGCAGGGGCGCTCCTCATTAAACAGTGGTTTGCCGGGGCACCTGACCTGGACGTAACGGTCTGTCTCAACGGTTGGCCTAGCGACTCGACCTTAGTGCCCAATGCCGATGGAATTGTGCTGTTTATGGATGGCAAGATGACACATCTGGTGCTTAAGCCTGCCTGCAAACGCCAGCTGCTGGCAGCGGCCCGGCGGGGAGCGGGTGTGGCGGCCCTTCATTACGCCGTGACATTACCGGCCGGCAACGGCGATCCGCTGCTCAATATCCTGGGTGGTTTTAAGGAGGATACATACTCGGCCCACGGTATCTGGATGTCTGATTTCAAGACTGTACCTGAGCACCCGATCACACGGGGCGTGAAGCCGTTCAGCGTCTATGACGAGTGCTATTTCTTCCTGCGCTTCCGGCCGGACGTTAAACCCATCCTGACCGCAACGCCACCGGATTCGGTGCGGAACACGGCCGCGAGCCGGGCGTTTCCGGGACGGCCCGAAACCGTATCGTGGGTGTTCGAGCGACCCGACGGCGGACGTAGTTTCGGCAATACGGCTATGCATTTCCACCGCAACTGGGCAAACAACGACCTCCGAAAGCTGATCCTGAACGCATGCCGGTGGGTCTGCCACCTCGACGTACCGCCGGGCGGGGTCGAGTCCGTTGTATCAGAAGCTGATTTAGCGAAAAGCCTGGACCCGAAAATAAAGTAATTTTGGGCTCATGGCCTGGTTCTTTCTTATCCTCGCCGGCCTTTTTGAGGTTGGCTTTACTACTTGTCTGAAACTCTCCGACAACTTCCGCCATCTCGGCTGGGCGGGTGGCTTTCTGGTGTGCGCCGTTCTGAGTTTCTATTTCCTCAACAAAGCCTCGGTCACGATCCCACTGGGAACGGCCTACGCCGTCTGGACGGGCATTGGCGCCGTGGGAACGGTGCTGGTCGGGATGGGTTTCTTTCGGGAGCCAACGGATTTCTGGCGGCTGTTTTTCATTGCGCTGCTCATCGGGTCGGTGATCGGCCTGAAAGCGGTGTCGGCCCATTAAACTTTTCAGGCGTCAACTGGTCGTAGGTGTATGCACTACCAACAAGACTATGCGCATTCTACTGCTCAGTGTTCTGCTGTCGACGGCAGCCTGTCAACGTACCACTATCCCGACCATGTCGGCCCAGTCGTCAACCAAACCGGCCACTCAGGCCAGGCAATCGTCGGGTCAGGCCGAACGCCAATTGCCCGACTGGAGCCGTTACCTCAGGGCCGGGGATGAATTGATTGCGATGGGTAACGAACCGTTCTGGTCGCTGGCCGTCAACGCCGGCAAAGGAACCCTGCGATTCAAGTCGATGGACGGCGACTCGATCAGTGCTCCTCTGCCACAGCGAAACGTCGATTCGGATGGCGTCATTACGTTCGATGCCGAGGTGGCATCCGGGCGGCTCAAGGTTTTGTTTGCGCCGGATAGCTGCGTCGATACCATGTCCGGGCAGCGGATGGATTACCGCGTTCAGGTGAACGTAAAGGGCAAAACGTACACCGGCTGTGGGGTGTCACTCCGGCAGATGGCTCTGCTGAACGACATCTGGGTGCTGACTACGCTGCAGGGGCGAAGCGTTAAACCCAGCGGACCACGTAACGAACTACCCCGGCTGGAAATCAGTCTTACCGAAGGCCGCGTTTCGGGTACGACGGGCTGCAACCGCCTGAATGGGCGCGTACAGGCGGATTCAAGACAAGTTCAGTTCGGTCCGCTGGCAACCACGCGCATGGCCTGCATGGGAGAAGCCGGTCAGCTGGAAGGTGATTTTCTGAACGCACTCAACCAACCCCTGACGTATCGGGTGGCTGAGGGAAAGCTAACCTTACTCCACAATAACCTGCCGGTGCTGGTCCTGAAGAAGGTCGACTGACGGAATGAAGTATATTCAAAAGCAAATCGCCTTTTTAACCCAAGTATCGTACTGATACATTGGGTTTTTTTCTATTTTTGTTTCTTGATAAACGCCAATCGCGCATCAAAATAAGTCAACGCTTTTCGTTTGCAACCTGTAAGCATAACCCCTCTCTCCCATGAAACAACATAAGCTTCTCACCCGTCCTCTCTTACTGGCGGGTGCGTTGGCCATGTCCACGCTACCGGCCTGGGCACAAACGACCGCGAAGCGTTCGGCAGTGACCAAAACGAATGCCGTGGCATCCGATAAACCGATGGCGCTGAACCGGGTGCTGGTTTTCTCAAAAACAAAAGGATTTCGGCACTCTTCCATCCCGGCGGGTCAGCGGGCGATCATGAAACTAGGCCAGGAAAATGGCTTTGCTGTCGACACCACCGAAGACGCATCGAAGTTTACGGAAGATAACCTCAAGCGGTACGGCGCGGTGATCTGGCTGAGCACCACCGGCGACGTACTGAACGATGCACAGCAGGCGGCTTTTGAGCGGTACATCCAGGCGGGTGGGGGCTACGTGGGTATCCACGCGGCTGCCGATACCGAATACGACTGGCCATGGTACAACAAGCTGGCCGGTGGTCAGTTTGCCAGCCACCCCGGTAACCCTAATGTGCAGGAAGGCGAAGCCTATGTCGTGAGTAACAAACACGCGTCGATGTTCGGCTTCCCGGACCGGTGGAAAATCAAAGACGAGTTCTACGACTTCAAGAACTTCAACAAGGACGTAAACGTACTGGTCAAGATTGACGAGAAAACGTATAAGGACGGTAAGATGGGCGACAATCACCCGATGTCGTGGTACCACGACTACGACGGCGGGAAGGCGTTCTATACTAACTTCGGCCACCCCGACGAAACGTTCGTGAACCCGGTTTACCTCAAGCACCTCATGGGGGGGCTCAAATCGGTGATGGCCACGGACCTGAAGTTCAGCCAGGCCAAAACGCAGCCGTTCCCGGAAGAGAACCGCTTTACGAAGCACGTGCTGATGGATAAGCTGGATGAGCCTACGGAACTGGTGGTACTGGACAACGGCAAAATCCTGTTCACCGAGCGGAAAGGGGCCGTCAAAATGTACAACACGAAGACCAAAGCCAGTAAGCTGGTCGCCAACGTTCCTGTTCACTTCGACCGGGAGTACGGCCTGATGGGCATGAACATCGACCCGAAGTTCAACGAAAACAAATGGGTGTACCTGTATTACTCGGCCGTTAAGCCCGATTCGAACAACCGGCTGGTGCGCGTGAAGTGGGACGATGCCAAAGATGAACTGCTGTTGAACACCGAACAACTGCTGCTGACCGTAACCGAGAACCGGACGTACGATCGGGACGACTGCTGCCATACGGGAGGCTCTATCGCCTGGGATCGTCAGGGAAATCTGTACCTGTCGACGGGCGATAACACCAACCCGTTCTTTTCGCAGGGCTTCTCGCCGAGCGACGACCGTCCGGACCGTAAGAAGTTCAACGCCTTGCTGTCGTCCAGCAACACGAACGATCTGCGGGGTAAAATCCTGCGTATCAAACCACGCCCGGAAGGGGGATACGACATTCCGGAGGGTAACCTGTTTCCGAAGGGAACGGCCAACGCCCGTCCGGAAATTTACGTGATGGGTAACCGGAACCCGTACCGGATCGCCGTCGACCAGCATACAGGCTTCCTGTACTGGGGCGAAGTGGGACCGGATGCCGGCGAAAACAACGACAAGCGCGGCCCCCGCGGCCACGATGAGATCAACCAGGCACGCAAGGCAGGCTACTTCGGCTGGCCGCTGTTTGTGGCCGATAACCGACCCTACCGGCAATACAACTTCGCCGATAGCACATCAGGGCCACTCAACGACCCCGAAAAGCCGATCAACTATTCGGCGTATAATACGGGGTTGAAGCAGTTGCCCCCGGCTCAGAAGGCATTCATCTATTACCCCTATGCCGACTCACCGGAGTTTGGCGAGATTGTAGGCAAAGGTGGCCGGAACGCGATGGCCGGTCAGGTGTATCACTACGACGATTACGAAGATTCGCCGGTGAAATTCCCGCGGCACTACGACGGTAAGCTGTTTGCCTACGAGTGGATGCGCGGCTGGATCAATCCCGTGACGATGAATAAGGACGGTGATTTCGTGAAGATGGAGCGCTTTATGCCGGGCACGAAGTTCGATCACCCGATGGACATGCAGTTCGCTAAAGACGGTTCGTTGTACATGCTCGAATACGGCACCAACTGGTTCGCCCAGAACGACGATGCCCGCCTGGTGCACATCACCTACAACGCCGGTAACCGCCAGCCGGTTGCCGTTGTCAGTGCCAATAAAGTGGTGGGGGCAGCTCCGCTGATGGTGAAGTTCGACAGCAAAGGGACGATAGATTACGACGGCGACGCGCTTAAATACGAGTGGACCTTTGGCCCGGGTATGCCTAAAAGCACCCAGGCGAATCCGGCCATTACGTTCAGCAAGCCGGGCGTTTATAACCCTACGCTGAAAGTAACCGATGCGAAAGGCAACGTAGCAACCAGATCCATGGAGATTAAGGTTGGTAACGACGCGCCGAAGGTAGAAGTAGCCCTGAAAGGCAACAAGACGTTCTATTTTGACAACAAGCCCGTCGAATACGAAGTGAAGGTGGCCGACAAGGAAGACGGTTCGCTGGCCGCTGGTAAGATCAGTCCGGAAGACGTCGTCGTGACGGTCGACTACCTCGAAGGTTTCGACAAGACTATGCTGGCGCAGGGCCATCAGGTCAACACCGGTTTCTCTACGGGTAAACGCCTGATTGAACTGAGCGACTGCAAAGCCTGCCACAGCATCGATCAGAAGTCAGTCGGACCAGCCTACGTATCGGTGGCGCAGAAATACGCCAAAGAGCGCCGGACAACCATGGTTGACCAACTGGCCAAGAAGGTGATCAAAGGCGGTGGCGGTGTCTGGGGCGAACAGGCCATGAGTGCTCACCCCCAGCTGAAAGACGATGAAGCCAAAGAAATGGTGCGCTACATCCTGTCGCTGGCCGACAAGAAGCAGATCGAGAAGCAGCCGGTGAAGGGTGCTTATGTGGCCAAGGCGAAGGATAAAGAGGGGTCGTACATTTTCTCGGCGAGCTACACCGACAAAGGCAGCTCTATAATCGGACCGCTGACGGGCTCAACGACGGTAGCCCTGCGCAGCCCGAAACTGAAAGCCAGTGAGTACGACGGTAGCCGCGATGTGCGGAAGTTCACGATGCCGGGCAATGATAAAAACGAAATCGTGATGGGTACGGCCTCCGGTGGGTACGTATTCTTCAACGACCTCGACCTGACCGGTATTCAGGGCGTAACGGCAAACGCCATCTGTAACGCAGAGCGTCATGCCGGTGGGAAACTGGAGGTTCGGCTGGGCGCTCCGGATGGAACCCTGCTCGGCGAAGCAGAGGTTAAGAAAGGCGCTACCGGACCGGTTACCGTTCCGTTCCGCCAGCAGCCGCAGGGTACGCAGAAACTCTATTTCATTTTTGTTAATCCCGAGGCTAAACAGAAACCTTTGTTTGCGCTGGACAAAATCCAGTTTCAGAACCAGCCTATGTAATTGATTAACACGAGTAACTAAACGGGTCGCCGGAATGATGTCAGCATCGCTTCCGGCGACCCGTTTGCATACTGGGCCCGCTGAGCCGGTAAATTCAACGGCCGGCTGCCTTTGCTGAGTAACGTGAAGTATAGATAAGCAGTTGAGTTCTAAGAACCAGTTTTGTCATCCCGACGCCAGGAGGGATCTTCGGTAGCCGGAGGTTTTTAGCCTCACCCGAAGATCCCCGCTCCGGCGGCCCGGTCCTACGTCGGGATGACAAAACAGACTGAGTTAACTATCATTCAGAACGTTACTCTGATGCTTATCCATACTTCACGTTAAGTACGTATCCAGTTATAAATATGCTCCATACATTCGTTTGCAAACCGCTGTTTGCTCTTGTTCTGCTGGTTTCGGCCAACTGGGCCATTGCTCAACGTCCACCGGCCTATCCGCTCATAACGATTGATCCCTACACCAGCATCTGGGCCACGACCGACAAACTGACCGATGCTCCCACCCGCCACTGGACCGGTAAGCCGTATCCGCTGGACGGCTTCGTACGGGTCGATGGCCGTACGTATCGGTTTATGGGGGCACCCATGACCACGCTGAAAACCATTGTGCCCACGGCGCTGTCGGGTGGGTACCCCACTACGTTTACCTTTCAGGCACCAACGGAGGGCTGGGAACGACCCGGTTTTACTCCTTCGGCCGACTGGCAAACCGGGCAGGCTCCCTTCGGGGACGGAGCGGGCAGCAACCCGCTGACACCCAAGACGATGTGGAAGACCAAAGATATCTGGTACCGGCGTACCGTCGCGCTGACTGCCAATCAGTTTGAAGACCTGAAACTGTACATGAGTCACGACGACGACGTAGAGGTGTATCTCAACGGCGTGAAAGCGTTTGACTGCGGCCCCTGTTTTATCTCGGGGTACAAGACCTATACCATCGAGCCGGCTGCCAAAGCGGCACTGAAAACCGGCGAAAATCTGCTGGCTGTTCACTGCAAAAATCCGCAGGGTGGGGGCTTCATCGACGTGGGTCTGGTGGATGAACAGCTCGTGAAAATCGGGGCCGACATCCCGTTGGCCGACCAGAAAGCGGTCAGCGTTCGGGCTACCCAGACCGAGTATCAGTTTGCGGCCGGCCCCGTGGCCCTGACCGTAACGTTCACGACGCCCTTGCTGATGAACGATCTGAACGTAATGACCCGGCCGGCTTCGTACATCACCTATTCGGCTCAGAGCACCGACGGCAAAGCCCACGATGTTCAGGTATGCACGACTGCTTCGGGATTGCTGGCTGTCAATACGTCGATGCAGGAGGTAGTCGGCAAACGGCTGACCGCCAATGGGTTGACAGCCCTATCGCTGGGTAATCCGAAACAGCCCGTTTTGGGCCGAAAAGGCGACGATGTCCGGATCGACTGGGGATACGCGCTGCTGGCGGCTCCGTCGTCGGCAAAGTCGGGAATCGGCGAACCGACTGCCTTGCTGCGGGCGTTCGCAACGGGCGGAACCGTTGCGGACGGCAGTATGTCGGCCGCCGTTGCCGATAGCCGGGCGATGGCCGTTGCGCAGTCGCTGGGTTCGGTCGGGCAAACGCCCAAAACGGCTCACGCGATCATCGGCTACGACGATGTGTACGCCGTCCAGTATTTCGGGCAGAACCTGCGCGGCTGGTGGCGTCGCGATCCGAAGATGACCGCCGAGCGGATGCTGTCGGAAGCCGAGCGGGACTACAGCCGCCTGATGAGCCAGTGCCGCCAGTTTGATCAGCAACTGTACAGCGATGCCCAGAAAGCCGGTGGTAAGGCCTACGCGGACCTTTGTCAGCTGGCGTACCGGCAGGCCATTGCCGCCCATAAGACCGTTGAGGGGCCGAAAGGGGAGGTGCTGTTTTTCTCGAAGGAAAACTTCAGCAACGGCTCCATCGGCACCGTCGATGTAACCTACCCATCGGCACCGCTGTTTCTGATGTACAATCCAACGCTGCTGAAGGGCATGATGGAGCCGATCTTCTACTACTCGGAAAGCGGCAAATGGAAGAAGCCCTTTGCGGCCCATGATGTCGGTACGTATCCGCTGGCCAACGGACAAACCTACGGCGAGGATATGCCGGTCGAGGAGTGCGGCAACATGCTGATTCTGGCTGCGGCCATTGCCGACGTAGAAGGGAATGCCAACTACGCCAAACAGCACTGGAGCACCTTGACAACCTGGGTCGATTACCTCAAGAAAGACGGTTTTGATCCGGCCAATCAGCTCTGCACCGACGATTTCGCCGGCCACATTGCCCGGAATGCCAACCTCTCGATCAAGGCCATCATGGGCATTGCCAGCTACGGGTATCTGGCCGGGATGATGGGCGATAAAGCCAAAGAGGATGAAAACCTGAAACTGGCCCGCGACCTGGCCCGGAAGTGGATGGATCTGGCTAAGGACGGCGATCATTACACATTGACGTTCGAAAACAAAGGTACCTGGAGCCAGAAGTATAACCTGGTGTGGGACAAGCTGCTGAACCTGAACATCTTCCCTGATGAGGTGGCTGATAAGGAAGTGAAGTACTACCTGACCCGCCAGCAAACCTACGGCCTGCCCCTCGACAGCCGGAGAACATACACCAAATCGGACTGGATTATCTGGACGGCGACCCTGGCCGATACGCAGCAGGATTTCAACGCGTTTATTCAGCCGCTGTACCGCTACGCCGATCAGACGCCCAGCCGTGTTCCCCTCAGCGACTGGCACGAAACCACCAACGGCAAGCAGGTCGGTTTTCAGGCGCGGTCGGTAGTCGGTGGGTATTTTATCAAACTGCTGGAGGAAAAGATGAAGCGGTCTGAAACCAGTAAGCGATAAAGGATTCCGGGCAATGAAAAAAGAGCCGTACAGGAAGGATGTACGGCTCTTTTTTTAGTAGACTAATCGTCCTCGATCAATTGATACGCGACCAAAAGGAACTCGTTTGATCTGGTAGGCTTTGGCCACACTGCCGGCTATCAGTACCGAATAGACCAGTACGGATTTCGGTGGGCCGTAATGCTCTCGGCGATGTGTTGCTTAATCATCTTTTCATAGTCTGCGCTGGTGATCTTCTTCCCTTTCAGCTTGGGCAGTTTGATCTCCGCAGCCACGGGCTTGAACTCCACTTTCGTCGCTTCAATAATGACATCTCCGCCGTTGATATCCAGCTCCAGAATCAAACCCGGCAAACCGGAATACCGCTCAGGCCCGGCCGAGACGGGAATGTCCTGCGCAAACCAGGCCGTAACTTTGTACTTTTTGATAGGGTCCTCGGTTTCGGCCTTCATGCAGATATGCCCGGCTACTTCTTTGATCTGGTCCAGAATCCGCCAGGTCGGCGTCCGGAGCGAATCGTCAACGATGTAGGTTCTACCCAGCATCTCCTCGATTTCGGTCTTTCGCTCCTTGTCGTAATTGCGGTACAACAGCAGATCGCGGTTACGCCAGGAGTAGTTACCATCCTCGGTCTGGCCCTGATCATTCAGGTACGTATAAACGCTTTCGGTCGGGGTGAAAAGGAGCTTCATCTTCTCCTTGTCTTCATCCTCGTTTTTCCAGGTCTGGGCGGCCCGGTCTTTCTGCTCCTGGCTCAGGAAGGTCAGCCGGGCGATGATTTTAGTCCAGTACGACTTTCGATCGTACGACACCACCCCCTCGGTTTGTTGCGCCAGTGCCGATACGTTGATGAGCAGGCAGAGGCAAAGAAATTTGATGCGTGATTTCATTGGAATAGGTGTAAAGGTTCGTTGCTTAAAAGTATCCGTTCTTGCGCATTTTCGCCTGGACACCCCGCATGTTGTAGGTAAAGCTCAGCATAAAATACCGTGCCAGCGTCCGTGTCCGCTCTTCCTGTACGTAGTTCTGCCCCGCATATTGTGATACAATGACGTTGCGGTTCAGCAGGTCGAAGGCCGTCAGGCGAATCTCGGCTTTTTTGGCTTTGCCCAGAATCTTGTAGGCCGATGCGTTCCAGATGGGTACCTGCTGGTTGAAGCCTAATCGTTCGTTTTTGAAGATGCGGTAGTTCAGGCTCGTATTCAGGTAAAAGTCGCCTGGGAATTTCAGGTTCAGGTCACCGTTGTAGTTGGTATTATAAATCCGCTGGTTCTGGGATGTATTCAGGGAATAGCGCGTATTGATAATACCCCAGTCGGCATTGGCGTAGAACGTCAGCCAGTCTTTAGGCGTCAGTTCAAGCCGCGTCCGGAAGTTGTAGTTCCGGTTGTTGGTTTCGTTCAGTACGTCATTGATCCGGGTCAGGTTACGGCCAAAGTTGAAGTTCGTGTTCAGGTTCAGGGTGGCTTTTGTTTTCTTGAGCGGGAAACCGAAGCCAATGTACGAACCAAGATTCCGGCCGCCGGATATATTTTCGGGGCGGGTCGTAGTGATCAGAGTTTGCGGGTCAATGGTCTGGCTGTACACGATCTGATTGACGTAATACGTACCGTACAGGTTCAAAAACAGATTCGTGAAACTGCCGGGGTTAAAGTAGCTGAAGCCGCCGTTCAGATTATGGCCCAGCTGGGGCAGCAAGTCCGGGTTCCCTTCCCGAATGTACAGGGGATTGCTGTTGTCGATAAGCGGTTGCAGGTCCCGCGACGACGGTAGCTGAACCCCAACATCGTAGCCGGCGAAGAGGTATCGGTTGTTCTTCATGTCGTAGTTCAGCGATACGTTCGGCACTATGTTCGTAAACGATCGGTTAATCCGGTTAAACGTTGCCGCCGTCTGATCAGCCGCAAACCGTCCGTCGAGGGTAAACTGCTGGCCGGCCAGACCCGCCGAAATGTTCATCCCCTTGAATGAGTACCGAACGCTGCTGCCAACCCGATTGAACAGGTAGTTGTTCTTGTAGTACCGGCTCAGCGAGTCGTTTCGGGTCCGCGACGCATCGCCCACGTTGAACACGTCGTAGTCGACCTCATCGTAGCGGAGGTTGAAATTGTAGAAGGTCTCCCAGAAGTATTTCTTGGCGAATGGCTCAACAAACAGCAAACTGGCTTTGTACTGACTGCGCTGGCTAACGGTACCCTGTTCCTGATTGATGATCCGCAGTACGTCGTTGGCGCTCGTTGCCTGCGCAAACTCATTGCGGGCGTTCAGGAGTCGGTCGGCATCGTTGGTGTTGATCTGGTACGTACCACTGGCGGCAAAGCTGCGGCCCTTTTTCTTGAACTTGTGCCGATAAATCAGCGACGTAGCGGAGCCGAACTGCTGGAGGGTGTTGCCGGTGTTGGTTGTGTTCCGGGTTGAGAAGTCGACGCTGTTCCGGAACAGGTCCTGCCGCGTAAACAGGTTGGCGTTACCGTTGTTCAGGCGGCTGTTGTTCAGGACCACCAGCGTATTGGTCGAATCAAGCTGTTTTTCAAAACGGAGACTAACGCGGTGGTTGCCACTAAAATTGAATTGATTGCTGGCTTCTTCGGTCCGGAACTGCCCGCCGTTTTCGAGGAGCGTCCGGCGGTTTCGCTGCGAGCTTAACGACAACTGGGTCTGGCTGTAGTAGTAGCTCGTACTGAGCTTGGTTTTCTTGGTATCGTAATTGTAATTCAATCCGCCCGCTGCGTTGTTGGTAAAACCGCGCCCCTGGCTGCCACCGATCGGAATCCCCAGGGTTTCGTCATCGTCGTTTCCAAAGTAAATAAACCGGTTGCTGCCGCTGAACCCAAAGTCGGCATTGTCGTTCCAGTTGAACGAGTTGCTGCCCCGAAAATCCTGGTAATCGTCCCACGAGAGGCCCGCCTGGTTCGTATTGTTCCCCAGCCCGATAATCGAAAACTGCCGCTTGGCGTCGAACTTGTTGTAGTTCCCCTTGATTTCGGTGCGCATCGGGATGTCGCTGCCATCCACCCGGCTGGCAGGTCCGGCACCGGCGGTCACTTTCCCGAACCCGCCTTTCTTGTATTCTTCCTTCAGTTCGAGGTTCAGCGTTTTTTCTTTCTTGCCGTCCTCCACGCCGGTCAGTTTAGCCTGCTCGGTTTTGTCATTGAAGACCTGCACTTTGGTGATTGCCTGTGCCTGCAGGTTTTTGGTGGCCATTTTCGGATCGTTGCCGAAGAACGCTTTGCCGTCGACCAGGACCTTTTTTACCTCCTGCCCCTGGGCACGGATACTGCCGTCCTGATCAACCTGCACACCGGGCAGCTTCCGCAGCAGGTCCTCTACCGTAGACCCCGGCGGGACTTTGAACGAACTGGCGTTGTATTCAACCGTATCGCCCCGAATGGTCAAGGGTGCCTTGGCTGTTTTGACAACGACCTCAATAAGCTCTTTCGTGATTGGCTTCAGCTTGATTGTGCCGAGGTCTTCAACGGGTTTGTCGCCGGTTTTAAGCACCTGATTGTGGTCAAAGAAGCCGACGGACGAGATTTTGAAGAGGTAGGTACCCTGCTTCACGTTCCTGATGGTGAATGTGCCATTTTCACTGGCCCGGCCAAAACTGACCATCGACGAATCCCTGGGATTTAACAGGAATATGGTTGAGAAGGGAATAGGAGCCGATGCCGTATCGACTACCCGGCCTTGTACGGTAACCCGTGTGGCTGGAGTTTGTGCCCACGTAATTGTGGCTATTGCCCACAGGAGAGCAATGCAGAAAATGTTTTTCATACAGGAAAGGAAGTGGTGTTGAATTACTCAAAAGTAACAATCAGAACGAAACGAGTTACGTGGATAACTAAATTTATAGTAATTTAACAAATAGCTGTCGCTGACGAGGTAAATATATAAGAAAATTTAATATAAAAGAGAGTGAGTCGCCGTATTATTTTGAGCTGATTGCCCTTTTCTGTTGCGACACAAAAAAGCACCCCCATTCATTCAGGAATGATATGGGGGCGATGCTTCATTGAAAGAAATAGGGAGAAAAGAATAACGTTTTCTCATAGAGTGACTTTCAATAAGCTAAGGACCCTCATCCCCATGCGAACGTTGCATATCGGCAGGCTTTTTTTCAGTTATTTTAAGAAAAGAAGGGTAGTGAAGGACAGTTAACAGCGAATCGGCCGGAAAAAGGGTGATTCACTTGGCGGTTGGGTAGTTTATGCAGTATTTTCCGGCGTAAACCTTCCATGCACATGCGTTACGTCATTTTCATTGGTCTGTTAAGCCTGCTGACGGTCAGCTACGGGCAGGAATTGCCGAAGAAAACCCTGTGGCAGGGGCAACTGGGACCTATCCGACTACTGCTTCGGATCAACACCGACTCACTAACCAACCGCCCGACGGCCCGCTTTGAAAGCCCGGATCAGGGGGCGAATAATATTCCCGTCAGCGACCTGCGTATTACGGCCGATAGTGTGATGGCTACGTCGGCCATGATAGCCGGTACGTTTCGCGGGAAGTTTTCGGCCGGCCGCCAGGCCCTTGACGGCGTGTGGCTGCAACGGGGTGTGCCGCCCCAGCCCATTACGCTGAAGCGGGTAGAGCAGGTTATGGCCATGAGTCGTCCGCAACTGCCCAAGCCCCCGTTCCCGTACCGAAGTGACAGCGTTACGTTCCAGAACGCCGACCAGTCGATCCGCTACGGGGCCACCCTGACACGCCCGGCAACGGGACAGACCTTTCCCGCCGTGGTGCTGATTACCGGCTCCGGGCCGCAGGATCGCGACGAAACGTTAATGGGCCACAAACCCTTTCTGGTTATCGCCGATCACCTGACCCGAAACGGATTTGCCGTGCTGCGGGTCGACGACCGGGGCTTTTGCCAGACAACGGGCAACTTTGCCACGGCCACTTCTACGGACTTTGCCAATGACGTACTGGCGGCCATTGCCTACCTGAAAACCCGACCGGATGTTGACAAAAAACGCATCGGCCTGATCGGGCACAGCGAAGGGGGAATGATTGCCCCGATGGTGGCCGTTCAGTCGCCGGATGTGGCGTATATCGTGTCGCTGGCCGGGGTGAGCGTCAAAGGGGCAGATCTGCTGAAAAAACAGCTGTCGGCCGGTGCCCGGCTGGCCGGCGTCAGTGGGGAGGCACTGGCCGCTTCCGACCAGTTCTTTTCTACGCTGATCGACCGGATTGTGGCGCAGCCGATTGATCAGGTTATTCCCATTGATACGCTGCGACAGGTGTACCGAACCTGGCGCAAACAGCAGCCCGACGACCGGGCAAGGGGCCTCGGTATGGATAACGAACAGGCCCTGGCACCTATGCTGATGCAGTTCAGTACGCCCTGGTTCCGGAATTTTCTCCGCTACGACCCGGTACCAACCCTGTCGAAGCTGACTATTCCGGTTCTGGCCATGAACGGCGAAAAGGATTATCAGGTGGATGCGACCGACAACCTCAGCAGTTTTGACACAAACCTGAAGCGAGCCGGTAATAAACGGTATAAGATCGTGATGATGCCGGGGCTGAATCACCTGTTTCAGACGGCGAAAACCGGTGCCGGCGTGGAATACGGTCAGATTGAAGAAACCTTTTCGCCCAAAGCGCTGGACATCATGACTGCCTGGCTGAAGGAGGTGGTGAAGTGATGTGTGTTTCCCTCACCCCCGACCCCTCTCCCAAGCTGGGAGAGGGGTTTATATGATCCCTATTTCGATGCCAGATAAGCCGCTACTTCGGCAAGGCGAGTGGCATAGCCCCATTCGTTGTCGTACCAGGCCGCAACCGACAGCAGATCGCCCTGCTTGGCGGTCAGCGGCAGGTCAACGATCGACGTATGCGGATCGGCCACAATCCGGCACGAGGCCCATTCGTCTTCCAGTACGCCCATCACCCCTTTGAGCGGTTCTTCAGCCGCGGCTTTGCGGAAGGCGTCGTTCACTTCCTCAACCGTGCAGGGTTTTTCCGTCAGCAGATTCAACTCCGCAATGCTGCCCGTTCGAACGGGAACGCGGTAGGCCTTGCCCGTAATTTGCAGGTCTTTCCAGATGAACCGCAGCGCTTTAGCCGCTCCCGACGACGACGGAATGATGTTTTCGGCCGCGGCCCAGGAGTCGCGCCGGTCTTTCATGGGCTGGTCGGTGAGCGACTGCGAGTTCGTGTAGGCGTGCACCGTTGAGAACAGCCCGAACCGAATCCCGAAGTTTTCGATGATCACTTTCACCACGGCTGCCAGGGCGTTGGTTGTGCAGCTGGCCATGCTGATGATCTTGTGGTTGTCCGGATCGAACGTATCGAGGTTAATCCCTTTAAGGAGTACGGCGTCGCAGTCGTCGAGGGTTTTGCTCGGCGCACTGACCAGCACCCGCCTGGCACCCCGGTCAAGGTGAAGCTGGGCTCCGGCGCGGGTCGTGGCCCGGCCCGTGCAGTCGATGACCAGGTCGACGTTCATGGCGCCCCAGTCCGGAATCTCCTTGGCTGAGTTAAAATACGGAATGTCGCGGTCGCCGATGGTCAGGTGGCCGGCGGTACCCGTTGCCGGTTCCGGAAAGCGACCATAGTTGGTGTCGACCTGGAACAGAGCCGCGAGGTTGGCTTCATCCTTAATGTCGGCAATGGCAACAGGAGTAAAGAGGTTGTCCTGCAGGGCTACGCGCAGGCAGGTCCGGCCAATACGGCCGAAACCAAAGAGGGCAATGTTGCTCATGGGCAGATGAGTTAGCTTGGAAACAGGAGGTTAATCGTTCAGCCATAGTGCCGTTTTCCGGCATCTGATGGACATCCTGTTATAAACCAGAATGAGCCGAGAGGGTTTGTAAACAAATTATGTTGTTGACTATTCGGTTTATGCCGTGAAAACGAACGGGAAGTATAGCCCGTATCCTGACGCGTACTCCTGACAGATAATGACCGGGTAGCCCTGCCGCAGACGTCCTGAACTCGAACTACCTGAACCGGGTCGTAGTCTCTAGTAAGTAATTTTAAGTAAACTTAATGGGGTATAGAGCGTTATCCCGTTTGGAGTAAAAAAATAAACGTCTCAACTATGAAAAAAGCAATTGCAACGCTGTCGGTTGTTTGGCTGCTTGCGGGTTCAGTGGTCGCGCAGCAAGGCGGTACTAACAAAAACGCAGGTCGTTCGGGTAGCAGCTCTGCAACGGGGTCTGGCACCGTTTCTGGCTCAGGCGCAACCAAAGTGAAGAGCACAACGACCACCCGTACGTCCACAAAGCAAGTGAAAAAGTCGGGTAGCCAGCGTTCCGGCAACAGCGGCAGTTCGGGCGGTACGGGCACGGCTTCGGGCAGCGGCCGGTCAGGGGGCAACAATCAGTAATCGTCCATCGGGTGTAAACCAAAAGCGGGACTGGTATCAACACCAGCCCCGCTTTTGGTTGGGTAGTACGTTGCTATTTCACGGCGACCGCTGCTTCGACCGACTGATATTTATACCAGTACTCGATCAGGTCGGCCACCAGGCCCGTCCAGCCGGTCTGGTGGTTCGCACCGAGGCCGCTGCCATTGTCGCCGTGGAAGTATTCGTGGAACAGATACAGATCCTGGAAATGCGGGTCGTTCTGCATTTTCCGGACCGTACCGTAGGCTGGAATCTGGCCTTTGGCGTTGCGCCGGAAGATGTTGATCAGGCGCTCGGCCACCAGGATCGTGGCTTCCTTGATGCTCATGACCTGACCCGAGTGCGTCGGGTACTCGATCTCGAAATCGTCGCCGTAGTACTGGTAAAACTTCAGCAGCGAGTCGATGAGCAGGAAGTTTACCGGAAACCAGATCGGTCCGCGCCAGTTGGAATTGCCGCCGAACATGCTCATCTCCGATTCGGCCGCTACGTAGCGCACCTGGAAGATTTCGCCGTTCAGTTCAAACTGATACGGGGTCTTTTCGTGATACTTCGACAGCGCCCGGATGCCATAGTCCGACAGGAACTCTGTTTCATCGAACATCCGCTTCAGAATCATCTTCATCCGGTGGCCGCGCAGCAGCGACAGCAGGTGCGTTTCGCCCTTACCCGGCTCATGCCAGCGCGAAATCAGCGACGCCAGATCGGGTCGGTTGGTCAGCACCCACTCCACGCGCCGTTTGAAATCAGGCAGCTTCGACAGCAGGTCTTCATCCAGAATCTCGACCGCAAACAAAGGAATCAGGCCCACCATCGAGCGGATCTTGAGCAGCCGGGCGTTATTGTCGGGTGTGTGCAGTACGTCGTAGTAGAACTGGTCAATTTCGTCCCACAGGCTGATGCCCTGCTTGCCGAGGTTGTTCATGGCGGCCGCGATGTGCAGGAAGTGCTCGAAAAACTTGCTTGCCATGTCCTGATACACCGGCCGGGTCAGGGAAATCTCGCAGGCAATCCGGAGCATGTTCAGCGTATACATGGCCATCCAGCCCGTACCGTCGGCCTGTTCGATCCGGCCCCCCATCGGCAGGGGCTGGCTCCGGTCAAAAACCCCGATGTTATCGAGCCCGAGGAAGCCGCCACCGAAGATGTTGTTGCCCGCTACGTCCTTGCGGTTGACCCACCACGTAAAGTTCAGCAGCAGTTTGTGAAACGCGCGTTCCAGGAAGCCGACGTCGCCGACCCCGTTCATTTCGCGATCGATCTCGTAGACTTTCCACGTGGCCCAGGCGTGTACGGGCGGGTTCACGTCGGAGAAGTTCCACTCGTAGGCCGGTATCTGGCCATTGGGGTGCATATAGTACTCCCGCAGGATAACGGCCAGCTGCCGTTTGGCAAAGTGAGGATCCAGCCGGGCCAGTGTCAGCGTATGGAAAGCGAGATCCCAGGCCGCAAACCACGGGTATTCCCACTTGTCGGGCATGGAAAGGATATTGGCCGTGTACATGTGCCGCCACCCTTCATTACGGGCGTAGACGCGGCCCTGAAACGGTACCGGCATCTTCGGGTCGCCCTTGAGCCACTCGTTGACGTTGTAATAATAAAACTGCTTGTTCCAGAGCATACCGGCGTAGGCCTGCCGCTGGATGGTACGCAGTTCGGGGCTTTGGACGTTTTTCTGCAGGTCGGCGTAAAACGCATCGGCTTCGGCAAGCCGCTTATCGAATATCTCGTCGAAATCGACAAAGGGAAGCGCCAGCTGCGTATGGTCGCTGAACCGCAGCCGAATCGTTACGCTCTCGCCGGGGGGGACGGTCCGGGCATACTGCGCCGAGGCCTTGGTACCGATCTGGTTGGGGTTTACAAACCCTTTCCGGCCGGTGGTGATGTAGTTGTTGATGCCGTCTTTGGGGTAGGGCGACTGGTTCGGACGACCATACAGACGCTCGGTATTGGTTTCGTTTTCGCAGAATAGCAGCGCATCGGCGTTTTCGCAGTACAGCTTGTACTTACCCAGTTGTTTATGGTTGATTTCAACCTGGGTATTGGCGATGCCGTTCAGCATGGGCCGGGCACTATACTGCTCATATCCCCACGACCACGTGTTCCGAAACCAGATTGTCGGCAGGAGCGTCAGGGGGGCGGCCTCCTTCGACCGGTTATAGGCCGTCACTTTCACGAGCCAGTCGTTCTGGTCGGCTTTGGCGTATTCAACGAAAATGTCGAAGTACTCGTCCTTGTCAAAAATACCCGTATCCAGCAACTCAAATTCAGGGTCCTGCCGCGACCGGCGCATGGTTTCAATAACCAGGCGATTGTAGGGGTATTCCTGCTGCGGGTATTTGTACAGCATTTTCATGTACGAGTGCGTCGGGGTGCTGTCCAGGTAATAATACAGCTCCTTCACATCTTCGCCGTGGTTACCTTCGGGGCCTGCGAGGCCAAAAAGCCGTTCCTTGAGGATATTATCCTTGTGATTCCAGAACGCTAAGGCAAAGCAAATGTGGCCTTTGTTGTCGGAAATACCGCCGATTCCCTCCTCACCCCAGCGATAGGCCCTCGACCGGGCCATGTCGTGGTTCACGTAGTTCCAGGCATCTCCATACGGACTGTAATCTTCACGCACCGTTCCCCAGGCACGCTCTGAGAGGTAAGGGCCCCATTTCTTCCAGCCTTTGTTATCAGCCCGTTCGTAAATACGACCCCGTTCGGCTATTGTATTCATCTTTATCTATTAAAACGGCAGGTTAACTATGTGTAAATCAGCAAGTATACCCCAAAGGTACTTTGAATCCGCCTGTTATACCTAATAATCCTCTTGACCGGTTTCGCTTGTCTACTAACGAGTGGCTATTCTCACTTGTTCGTCTGGCAGGTCAGCTCATCGTGCACTGAGGCCGATTCAAATCTATTTTTATGTTACTGATTCTGCAAAAATGATAAAAAAATAGGTTTCATGCTTATGTTTTACACTAAAAACGTGCCATAAGCAGCTATGTGTGTAGATCATAAACGCAAAACCTGGTTATATCCAAAATTTGTCGGGCTGAGGCTTTCCGCCGACCACTTTCAAGCCCATAAACCCGGCTATATTGTGATAGGGAGCGGACGACGGATAATACAAAAAATTGCCACGGATCAGGCAGCGCCGAACTACGCTGCCTGATCCGTGGCAATTTTTTGCCTGTTGACTACCCTCTTTGGGGCGCGTTATCAACTCCCTCTACGTTGTCGAACAGGGGCGCATAATCGTCGGAGAGCGTCAGCATCAGCTTGTTGATTTCGCCAGCCGTAACCATCTGCCCCAGTACGTCCATAAACTGGTGGGTGTAACGCTTGCCGGTTTCATCGTCAACACCGGCTTTGTCGGCTACCCGCTCGTAGAACTCGGTAAGTTTGAATCGCTCACCCTGATCGCGCTCTTCGGGATTAATCTCCCGGATGATGTCCAGCAGGGGAGCCGGTAACTGGGCACCCAGGTTGTCGGCGGCATTACCGGCCAGGTGCTCCGTCAGTGTGTGCAGAAACGCCCGGGCGACGTTCAGCACCTCCTGTTCCGTCTGAACACCTAATTTCTCTTTGGCTGCGTGCAAAAATTCGGGATACTGCATAGTTGTCTGCGGATTGATCTGTACGTAAGCAACTCGGAGTTCAGCGAGATGTTCCCAAAAATTTTTTTACGACGTCCGGCAACCATTCTAAGCCAATGGGTATCCAGTAGTTGTTTATTGATTATATTTGAAAAATGACAAGTACAAGATTCTAAATAGCATTTATTAGAATACTTAATTAATAAATAAGTTAAACTGGTTTGTTGATTATCACTATTTGGTCAGTTGAGTAGCCATCACACACGTACGGGTCATGGGGGCATTCTGGTTGAAAGTCTACATTGTGCTTGGGATTTTTTTGTATTCCCCGGCCCTGCGGGCTACACACATGTATGGCGGTGATCTGAGCATGACGGCCGTTGGCCGGCAACCCGGGGTGTACCGGCTAACGGTTACTTTCTTTACCCGGGATGGGGTGAGTCCGGACCAGGCCCGAGCCGATGCTAAGCTCGAAGTATACAGCAAGCGGACTAATAAATTGATGGAGGTCATCCCAATTCCGCAGCGTGAACGTATCGTTTTGCCGTACACGAATCCAACCTGTAGCGATGTCTGGAAGAAGGGGCTGGCCATGTTTCTGTACTACGATACGCACCGCTTCGACGTCAGCCGCTACACGGATTCGGAGGGATACTATATCATCCTGGGGTGGGGCGCCCGTGTGTATTCAATCACGAACCTGGCTAATTCAATTGGGCTGACAGACGTTCTCTACCTGGAGTTTCCGCCCCTTGATCAGACCAGTACGTTCTATGGCAATTCGTCGCCGGTGTTTGGAAGCCCGAAAGGGGATTTTGCCTGCGTCGGTAAGCCGTATACAGCGTCGTTTGGCGCGGTCGATGCCGATGGGGATAAACTTCTGTACTTGTTTGTTACCCCGGCAAAGCATTATCGCATCCGACCCACAGGTGATCCGCTGATCCCCGTTGATTGGGCCCCCGGTTATTCACTAACGAACCTGATGCCCGGACGACCGACGCTCCGTATCAACCCGGCGACGGGTGAGGTTAGCGTAACCCCAACGGCCCAGGGGATGTACCTGTTTACCGTGCAGTGCGAGGAATACCGCAACGGCCGACGTATCGGTCTGACCCGTCGGGATTTTCTGCTGCCGGTGGTCGACTGCCGACGCTCGACCGTACCGGTGCCGGTCGTAACCTATCGGGGGCAACCCGCCACCCGCGTGCACTTATGCGACGGACAGTCGGACACCCTACGTACCGACCCTGGAGCCGGCTGGCGGTATCAGTGGCTGCGAAACAATCGGTTGATCAGTGGAGCAACGAAGCCATTTTTGTTGGTTCGTGACCCCGGCGACTACAGCGTTGTGCGAAGCAGTACGCGGGAATGTGCCAGTGATTCGACTTCGGCAATCGTACAGGTTCAGGTTGGACAGTCTCCCGGCATTGATCTTGTTCCGGATGCCAATCCGGTGCAGTGCAAGGGCCGGGCCGTTACGTTGCAGGCGACGCCTACGCCATCTGGCCGGTACGAATGGCAGAAGGATGGTCAGCCGCTGGCGAACGCTACCTCTCAACAGTTGACGGTTCGGGAAAGTGGGCACTACGCGGTTTTCGTGCGGGCGTCCGGCTCAGCCTGCGTCGGGAAAGACACCCTGACGGTGCGGTTCAACCCAACGCCAGCCGCGACGCTGACGGCCAATCGAAACGATTACTGCGAAGCCGATACAGCCTATCTGCGCCTGACCGACAGTGTCGACACACAGACGCAGCAATGGTTCAAGGATAACCAGCTACAGCCCGGCCTGACCGGAACCGAGGTGGCCGTACCAGCTGGAGGAACGTATCAGGTGAACGTGACTAACCGGTATGGGTGCAGTACGTTGTCCAATCCTATAACGCTGAGGGTCTGGCCCCGTCCGGCCGTTCGGTTTGATTCGGTGCCACCGGTCTGCGATGAAGCTGTCGGGCCGGTTCGTTTGCACGCCGAGCCCGCTGGGGGAGTCTTCAGCGGGCCGGGAGTTGATGCCGCACGGTTCTTTCCTGACCGGGCAGGAACCGGCATTCACCCGGTAACATACACGGTTGTGAGCGACCGGGGTTGTGAAGCCAGACAGACCCGCTTCATTCCGGTAAGCCGCCGGATTGAACTACAGATAGCGCCGGTTGTGCGGATCGATCGGTACGACAGCATAGCGCTGCCGCTGGAAAGCACCGTTGATTTACTAACGTATCAATGGACACCGGCAGGTGGCCTGAACCGGCCTGATGTACGCTCGCCTATAGCCAGTCCGGATTCAACGACTACCTACCGGGTAACGGCCTCCGATGAGGTAGGCTGCCAGGCAACGGCAACCATACGGGTTGAGGTGATGATGCGCCTGCATATTCCCACGGCGTTCAGCCCCAATGCCGACGGGGTCAACGACGTATGGGTGATTCGTAACCTGGATCAGTTTCCACAGCTGGAGGTCAGCGTCTTTGATCGCTGGGGCCACGTTATCTTCTCGTCAGGCGGCTACGCGACACCGTGGGATGGCTCCTATCGGGGCGAAGTTGTTCCCCCGGGCTTGTATCCCTACGTAATCAGAGCGGGTAAGGCGGGAACGTTCCGGGGTCAGGTAACCGTCTTACACTAATGCCACTTCGGTCAGCATCTTCTGAAACCAGCGACCGGATGCTTTGACGATACGTTGCTGATTGCGATAGTTAACGTACACCAGCCCGAATCGGGGGCGGTAACCTTCGGCCCACTCAAAATTATCCAGGAAGGTCCAGACGAAATAGCCCTCCACCGGTGCGCCTTCCTGTTTGGCCCGGAGTACGTTGGCGAGGTACTCCTGATGGTATTTGATGCGTTGGGCATCGTACACTTCGCCGTTGTAAAGCGAATCGTAAAAGGCCGCCCCGCTTTCGGATATGATGATCTTTTTGACGCCGTCGTACTGGGCAAACTGCCTGATGATGCGGTACATGCTTTCCGGATACACCTCCCAGCCCATTTCGGTAATGAGCGGTACCTGTCGGCGGTTGGGCGTTACTTCGGCGGCCCAGATGTAGGGCGCGAAAAATGACCCCTCGACGACAGCCCGGAAATAATGCTGCAACCCGATGAAATCAAAATCGAACGCCAGCTTTTCCCGGTCGCCGGATTGGGTGTATTTTTTGATTTTTTCCAGAAACGGCAGGGTTTCCATGGGGTAGCCAAGCCCCAGGGCGGGTTCGACAAACAGCCGGTTCATCAACGCATCCACCCGCATCGCAGCCCCCTGGTCGCGGGCCGAAGAAGTAAAAGCGTCGACGGGGGAGCAGGAAAACGTCGTGCCAACCTGCGCGTCAGGAACGTTCTGCCGGACCATACGCCCACCTTCGGCCTGGGCCAGGGCAGTATGATGCACAGCAGGCAGGAAGTTCCAGAAACCCCGGCGACCCGGAGCATGCCAGCCCGCGAAATACCCAAGGGCAGTGTAGACCAGTGGTTCGTTCAGCACGATCCAGTGCTTGACTTTGTGGCCAAAAGCCTTGGTGCAGATGTCGACGAACTCCGTGAACCAGCCAATCACCTGCCGATTTGTCCAGCCGCCTTTGGCTTCGAGCGCCTGGGGCAGATCCCAGTGGTAAAGCGTCACCCAGGGCGTCATGCCCAGCGCCAGGCATTTGTCAATGACCCGATCGTAGAAGGCCAGCCCGGCTTCGTTGATCGTTCCGCCCTGGCTGGGACCAGTCCCGTCAGGCAGTATGCGCGACCACGACAGCGAAAACCGAAACGCATTGAAGCCCAGCTCCTTGTTCAGCAAGAGGTCGGTTTCGTAGCGGTTATAAAAATCGCAGGCGACATCGCCGGTCTCGCCGGTTTTGATTTTACCTTTCTGTCGGCAGAAGGTATCCCAGATTGAAGGGCCGCGTCCATCGATGTCGACGGCTCCTTCGATCTGGTAAGCGGCTGAAGCGGTTCCCCAGACAAAATCGGGGCCGAATTCTTGTTTCATGCAGGCGTGATCAGATTATCTTCTGCAACGTAGATAAAGCCTCTGGTGTTTTCTGTCATTACATATTCCGCCGATATTGCCCACCAACGGCGTACAGCGCCCGGGACAATTGCCCCAGCGAGCAGACCTTGGTCGCTTCCATCAGGCTTTCAAAAAGGTTGCCGTTGGCCAACGCGGTATTCTGCAGGTTTTGGAGAGCTACCTCCGCTTCGGTACGGTGCCGCTCCTGAAACGCCCGGCACGATTCGACGGCGTAGCGCTTCTCGTCGTCGGTTGAGCGAATCACCTCCGCCGGAACGACCGTTGGCGAGCCTTTCGGATCGAGGAATGTATTGACGCCGATAATGGGCAACTGGCCGTTGTGCTTCAGCGTCTCGTAATACATCGACTCTTCCTGAATCTTGCTCCGCTGGTACATCCGTTCCATCGCACCCAGAACGCCACCGCGTTCGTTGATGGCCAGGAACTCCTGGTACACGGCTTCTTCAACTAGCGCGGTCAGTTCGTCCACAACGAACGCGCCCTGTAGCGGGTTCTCGTTTTTGGTCAGGCCGAACTCGCGGTTGATAATGAGCTGAATGGCCATTGCCCGGCGCACCGATTCTTCCGTGGGGGTGGTGATGGCTTCGTCGTAGGCGTTGGTATGCAGCGAGTTGCAGTTGTCGTAGATCGCCAGCAGCGCCTGAAGTGTGGTTCGGATGTCGTTGAAGGCGATCTCCTGCGCGTGCAAGCTCCGGCCCGACGTCTGGATGTGGTACTTCAGCTTCTGCGACCGGTCGTTGGCGCGGTACTTGAACTTCATCGCTTTCGCCCAGATCCGACGCGCAACGCGGCCCAGTACGGTGTACTCGGGGTCCATGCCGTTCGAGAAAAAGAACGACAGGTTCGGCGCAAAATCATCGACGTTCAGGCCGCGGCTGAGGTAGTATTCGACGAACGTAAAGCCGTTGGCCAGCGTGAAAGCCAGCTGCGAAATCGGGTTAGCGCCCGCTTCGGCAATGTGGTAACCCGAAATCGAAACCGAATAGAAATTCTGCACCCGGTTCTGAGTGAAATACGCCTGAATATCGCCCATCATCTTCAGCGCAAACTCCGTCGAGAAAATGCAGGTGTTCTGCGCCTGATCTTCCTTAAGAATGTCGGCCTGCACCGTACCACGCACCTTCCGCAGTGTATCGGCTTTTATTTTCTCGTAGACCTCGCGGGGCAGCACCTTGTCGCCGGTCGTACCGAGCAGCAGGAGTCCCAGGCCGTCGTTGCCTTCGGGGAGTGGGCCTTGGTAGCGTGGCGCGGGGGGGGCAGGGATGGCGGGGGTAGCAGGGTGCGAATCTCCCTGCGCGTCAGCACCCGGCAATCCCTGCGCGAAGCTTCCCTGCTCCCTTAGCCACAACTCACACTGCTGGTCAATGGCTGCGTTCAGGAAGAAACCCAGCAGCATCGGCGCGGGACCGTTGATGGTCATCGACACTGACGTGGCCGGATCGCAGAGATTGAAGCCGGAATACAGCTTCTTAGCGTCGTCGAGTGTGCAGATGCTGACGCCGGAGTTGCCCACTTTGCCGTAGATGTCCGGGCGGTAGTCGGGGTCTTCGCCGTAGAGGGTCACCGAGTCAAACGCCGTCGATAGCCGTTTGGCGGGCATATTTTTCGAGACGTAATGGAACCGGCGGTTGGTCCGTTCGGGGCCGCCCTCGCCCGCAAACATCCGCGTTGGGTCTTCACCGTCGCGCTTCAAGGGAAACACGCCGGCCGCGTACGGGAATTCGCCCGGTACGTTCTCGGTCAGGAGCCACCGCAGGATGTCGCCCCAGTCATTGTACTTCGGCAGACTCACTTTCGGCACTTTCAGGTGCGATAGCGTTTCGGTGTACAACGGCTGCCGAATCACTTTATCGCGCACTTTGTACTCGTAAAACTCGGCCGTGTAGCGCGTCTGCATCTCCGGCCACGCTTTCAGCAATGCCCGGCAGTCGGAGTGCAGACGTGATTCGAGGTCTGTGTAAAGTTGCTGCAACTCAGCACTCAGCGGGGAGGTCTGGTTATCCGCAGAGGTTAACACCTTCAGCGTCCCATCGATCTGGTACAACTGCCGGGCGAGGGCCGTCTGCTCATTGACAAATTCATCGTACCGGCGGCTTTCTTCCACGATCTCGGCCAGATACCGGACCCGGTCGGCGGGAATGATGGCCTGGGGCGAGGGGCGTAGAGCCTGGGGCGCGGAGTCTTGCGATTCGCTCTCGCTCCCTACTCCTTGCTCCGTGCTTGTGAACCCGACGCGCTGCATCAGCATATCGAACAGCCTGTTCATGCCGGCGTCATTGAACTGCGACGCGATGGTGCCTACAATGGGCAGATCGTCGTCGGCCGTATCCCACAGGTTGTGGTTCCGGCGGTACTGTTTCCGGACGTCCCGGAGCGCATCCAGCGAACCCCGCTTGTCGAACTTATTGATGGCAATTACGTCGGCAAAGTCGAGCATATCGATCTTTTCCAGCTGCGTAGCGGCACCGTACTCGGCCGTCATGACGTACAGGCTCACGTTGGAGTGTTCGGTGATTTCCGTGTCCGATTGCCCGATACCCGACGTTTCGACGATGATCAGGTCAAAATGGGCCGCTTTACACACGTCAATGGCATCCTGCACGTGTTTGCTGAGGGCCAGGTTCGACTGCCGGGTAGCCAACGACCGCATATACACCCGGCTATCGTTGATGGCGTTCATCCGGATACGGTCGCCGAGCAGGGCACCGCCTGTTTTGCGCTTCGACGGGTCGACGGATATGATAGCCAGCGTCTTGTCGGGAAACTGGCGCAGGTACCGTAGTACGAGTTCATCCACCAGCGACGACTTGCCCGCCCCGCCGGTACCGGTGATGCCCAAGACAGGAACGCTATTCGGGATTTGAAATCCCGGATCAGTCTGGTCCAGACTTGACATCCGGACCAGCGGCCTATACTGCTCAGGCTCGTTCTCGGCGGTGGTAATCAGCCGGGCAATCAGGTTTATATCCTTAGTTTCGGGCAGTTTTTTAAGCTGGCCGTTCAGGTCCCACAGCCTGGTGGGGAAGTCGCATTGCCGGAGCAGGTCGTTGATCATGCCCTGCAAGCCCAGAGCCCGGCCATCGTCGGGGGAGTAGATGCGCGTGATGCCGTAGGCGTGCAGTTCCTCGATTTCAGTCGGCAGGATAGTGCCGCCACCACCGCCAAAAATTCTGATGTGTCCGGCCCCCCGCTCCTGGAGCAGATCGTACATGTACTTGAAAAACTCGACGTGCCCACCCTGGTAGCTGGTCACGGCAATGCCCTGTACGTCTTCCTGAATGGCGCAGTCGACGATCTCGGCCACCGACCGGTTATGGCCCAGGTGAATCACCTCCGCCCCGGACGACTGCATGATCCGGCGCATGAGGTTGATGGCCGCATCGTGGCCGTCGAACAGCGAAGCGGCCGTAACAAGGCGGATTTTATGAACGGGTTGGTACGGTTTGGTTTCCTGAATGGTCATTGGTATTGAGTCAGTATTTTCCTGTTGATGAAGCAGACAAAGTCGTACCAAAGTTACGAAGCAAAACCGAAAGGCTTTCATCCCATTTATGCTGGCTTTCGTCCCATAGTCCCGGCGGTTGTCCCCATTTTTTTGCGGGCAGGGTAGGGCACCTATAGTTTTGATGCCGTAACCACGACGACAAACGACTGACCATGAAAAAGCTATTGACCACTGCCTTATTCTTCGCCGGATCACTGACCTCCGCCATACAGGCTCAGGATAAATCGCTCCTGTATGAAGTGACCGGACCGGGCCTGGCCAAACCCTCGTATCTCTACGGTACGTTCCACCTGGTTTGCCCGGCTGATCTCAAAATCACCGACGCTATGCAGACGGCATACGGCAACGCGCAGCAGGTTTATCTCGAACTGGACCTCGACGATCCGGCGCTGATGGGACAGATGCAGAAAGTAATGACGCTGAGCGACGGCAAAACCATCAAAGATTTTCTTAAACCGGAGGAGTATACCGTGCTGGACAATTACCTGAAGCAGCGGATGAACATGAACCTGTCGCAGGTTGGAACGCTGAAGCCCTTTGGACTGATGTCGCTCATGTACATGACTCTGCTCAAGTGCCAGCCGCAATCCTACGATTTGACGTTTGCGCAGATGGCCGCCAAGGATAAGAAGGAAGTTCTGGGACTGGAAACGCTTGACGCGCAGATGGCGGCTATTGAAAAGATGCCGATGGAAACCCAGATCAAAGCGCTGGTCGACATGGCCCGGAAACCCGACGAAGCCTCGCAGGAGTTCACCAGCTTTATGGCGGCTTACAAGGCGCAGGACGTAGCAAAGCTCATGGAATCCATCAAAAACAGCCAGTTTGGCGGGGGCATGGCCGAGTTCGAAGATGACCTGCTGAATCGGCGGAACGAAAACTGGATTCCCGTCATTGAAAAAGCCGCCCGCGAAAAACCAACCCTGTTCGCCTTCGGAGCCGGCCACCTGGGCAACGAAAAAGGCGTTATCAACCTGCTGCGGAAGAAAGGATACACCGTGAAGCCGGTGCAGTAGAGTTTGTGGTTTTGAGGTTTGAGGTTTGAGGAGGTTTGTGGTTTGTAGTTGGTGGTTTGTAGTTGGCTGACGCAGGAGTGCTGACGCGCCAGCCAACTACAAACCACCAACTACAAACCACCAACTACTAACTACAAACTACCAATCACAAACCACAAACTACTTCTTAAACGCCAGCGCCTTGACCGGCTGGATGCGGTTGATAATCAGGGTTGGAATCCAGAGTACTAGGGCAATCAGCACCACCGTGCCGAGGTTGAGCAGCAGAATGGTCGGCCAGTTCCAGGCAATAGGAACGTAGGTGACAAAGTAGTTCTTAGGGTCGAGAGGGACCAGGCGGAACTGCCACTGCAACCAGCACAGCCCCAGACCAATGAGGTTACCTAAGAGAAGGCCCCAGCCTACCATGCTCAGCCCGATGTAAAGGAACATGCGCCGGATGAGTGCATTAACGCTGCCCAGAGCTTTCAGCATACCAATCATGGGCGTGCGTTCCATCATCAGCACCAGCAGTACCGATACCATGTTGAAGCTGGCCACGAAAGCAATCAGTGTCAGCAGGATGGCCGTATTGCGGTCGAGCATCACCATCCAGTCGAACAGCGGACGGTACTGATCCGTGACGCGGGTCAGGCGCATATCGGGCGACATCGCATTGAATACGTTGTCGGCCGCTGGTTCCAGTTGGGTAAAATCGTTGACGAAAATCTCGTAGCTACCGACCGAATCGGCACCCCACCGGTTCAGGCGCTGGATCAGCTGGATATCGCCGAGGGCAATCGTCTTGTCTACCTCTTCCAGTCCCGTCTCGTAAATGCCCACGATGGTCATCTTCCGGGCGCGGGGCGGATTGCCCAGAAAATACATCGGAATGCTCTGCCCAACGTTGGCCCGCAGTTGATTGGCCATGTACTGGCTGATGAGCAGCTGCGTTGAATAGCCGGTTTCGCGGGCGGCCGTGTCGGTGCGGAAATCGGGGACGCTGCCCGCTACCAGCGATTCGCGCAGCAGGTCCCAGTCGTAATCCTGTCCGACGCCCTTCAGCACAACGCCCGACAGTTCGTCGCGGGTTTTCAGGATGCCGGCTTTCAGCGCGACGCCCTGAATATGCCGAACGCCCGGAATCTGGCTGCTGGTCCGGAACAGCGCCGTGTTGGTCGACAGAGGGGATTCCTCGAAGGAGAGGTTGTTTGAAAACTTCGTGATCTGAATGTGCGCGCCGAAGACGAAAATCTTTTGCTGGATGGATTGTTTGTAGCCATACAAAATCCCAAAAGCCGCGATCAGAACCGCCAGACCGACGGTAATGCTGATGATACCGACGCGCGTTACGGTGGACGAAAAACTACCCTCGGGCGCATGACGAACCCGCCGGGCCAGAAAAACAGGGACGTTCAAGGAAACTGTTGATTAGCGTTGGACAAATCTAACGGATACAACATAGAAGTAACGCAGAAACAAAGCCCCCCGCTTAAAAAGACGGTTTTTTTATCGTTGCTCCGGGGCGTATTTCCCCGCAGAAAGGCCGGATCAGCCTGAATCCGGGTATGAATTGACGGGGCACCTGCTTATTTTTAGCGGTTTAAAACTGCTTGTACTGAATGAGAATCCGATTCCATCTCGTTCTGGTGCTGATTGGCCTGGCGGCCTGGTCTGGCACTGTGCGCGCTCAGAAAACCAGCCAGGTCGATAGTCTGACCGCCAACGGACTGCTTCTGCGCACGGGCTGGCGGTGGCATCTGGGCGATAACCCGGCCTGGGCGAGTCCCGCCTTTGACGATAGCCGCTGGAATACCTCCGGGCCTAACTTCAGCATTATAAGCCTTCCGGCGTTCAGGCAATCTCCGCTGGGCTGGTTTCGGCTGACCTTTGTGCTGGATTCGGCGGTGGCGCAGCAGTCGCTTTCGCTGCACCTGAACCAGATGGGGGCTTCGGAGATTTACCTGGATGGTACGTTGTTCCGGCGGTTGGGAAAGGTAGGGACCAGCTATGCCCAACAGCAGACCTATACCCCCATATCGTGGGAGCGCTATCTGTTGCCAGCCCTAACCGCGGGGCCACACGTACTAGCCGTACGGCTGTCGCAACACCGGCCCCCCTGGTACGTGCCGAAGCGGTTCTACCTGACCGGTCCCCTGTTTTCGGCCCGTCTGGTACCCACCAGCGGCCTGGTTGAACAGGTGGCGAACCGGCTGTATGTCAACACGGTTGCCAACTACATTGTGGTGGGCGTTTTTCTGTTGCTGAGTGTCATTCATTTTCTGTACTACGCGTACCGGCGACAGCGGACTAACCTGATTTTTGCCGTTGCCATGCTGCTTGGGGCATACAGCCTCACCCTGACGGACGTACTGGCGGTGGAAACGGATACCGAACTGGCTGATTGGGTGTCGTTGCTGAGTGGCCTTGCGGTGATGCTGTTCTTTTCACTGTTGCTGGCGTTCTATTACATATACCTGAAGCAGCCGTTCGGCTGGTGGTTCTGGGGGCTGACATCGGGGCTGGTTGTATCGCGCGTCTGTCTCCACTATTGGGGACCGCAGCAAGGGCTTAATGTGTTCAATACGCTGCTGCTCGTCCTGATCATTCTGGAGGGGATACGCGTCAGTCGGCTGGCCGTACGCAGCCGTCGGGCCAATGCCCGGCTGCTGTTGTCTACCATATTGATTATGATCGGGATTCTCCTGGTGGGTTCTCTGATCAGCGTCTGGTTGTTCAGAACTTCTCCCGACTACAGTCCCTACATAAGCAATGTGATTAACCTCCTGTTTTTCATGACGCTGCCCATTGGATTTGCCATTCTGCTGGCCCGGGATTACGCGCAGACGAACCAGAAGCTGGAGGAGCGGCTGGCTGACATTCAGCAGCTGTCGGCAGAGAAAGAATCGATCCTGACCGAGCAGAACGAACGGCTCGAACAGCAGGTAGCCGAACGTACGGCCGAGTTGACCAAGTCACTGGCCGAGTTGCGCGATACGCAGGAGCAACTGATTCAGCGGGAGAAGATGGCGTCGCTGGGCGAGCTGACGGCCGGCATTGCTCATGAGATTCAGAACCCGCTGAACTTCGTCAATAACTTCGCCGACGTATCGGTTGAACTGGTGGCCGAACTGACAGAAGAAGCCCGGAAAGGCCCGGAACGCGACACTGACCTCGAAGCCGATCTGCTGGGGGATCTGGGGCAGAATCTGGCTAAAATCAGTCACCACGGCACGCGGGCTGCGGGCATCGTGCGCAGCATGCTCGACCATACCCGCACCAGCGTGGGTCAGCCGGAACCGGTCGATCTGAATGCGCTGGCCGACGAATTCCTGCGGCTGGCCTACCACGGGCTACGGGCCAAGGATAAGCAGTTCAATGCACGGCTCGTCACGAACTTTGCTCCGGACCTGGGCGCCCTGACGGTTGTGCCGCAGGACCTCGGCCGGGTACTCCTGAATCTGTTCAACAATGCGTTTTATGCTGTTCAGGAACGGGCCAGCAAAGAGGGGGCTGAGTATTCACCTACGGTTGCCGTTGGTACGCACCGATCAGCCGATGCCGTCGTTATTGATATACAGGATAATGGATTTGGTGTGCCCGAAGGCATTAGAGAAAAGATCTTTCAGCCTTTTTTTACTACCAAACCAACCGGACAGGGTACGGGGCTGGGGTTGTCGTTGAGTTACGATATCATTACCAAGGGGCATAGAGGTACGTTGTCGCTAGAATCTACCGGCTCAACCGGAACCACCTTTCGTATTCGGCTGCCCGTCAACTGACGATACCACCGCTTTGACTACCAAATTCTTGTATGAAACACTTCATTATCACACTGTGCCTGCTTAGTCAACTCGCCGTTGCTCAATCAAAACCGGCTCTCCAGACCGGAGCCGAACAAACCAATCTTTACCTGCCCTCGCTGCGGGGTAAACGCGTGGGCATGGTGGTTAACCAGACCTCAGTCATCGGCCGACGTCACCTTGTCGATAGTCTGAAATCGCTCGGGATGACGATTAAAACGATATTTGCGCCCGAACATGGTTTCCGAGGGCAGGCCAGTGCCGGCGATAAGATCGCCGATAGCCGCGACCCCCGCACCGGTATTTCAATCATTTCGCTGTACGGAAAGAACGTAAGGCCGACGCCCCAGCAGCTCGATTCACTCGATGTCGTACTGTTTGACATTCAGGACGTAGGGGTTCGCTTTTATACGTACATCAGCACCCTCCACTACGTGATGGAGGCCTGCGCCGGGGTGAACAAACCGCTGATTGTGCTCGACCGCCCGAATCCGAATGGCCACTACGTTGATGGACCCGTGCTTGATCCGAAATTCAAGTCGTTTGTCGGGATGCACCCCATTCCCATCGTCCACGGGCTAACTGTCGGCGAACTGGCCCGGATGATCAACGGCGAGGGCTGGCTGGCGGGGTCGAAAAACTGCCCCCTGACCGTAATCCCGGTGAAAGGCTACACGCACCAGACAGCCTATGACCTGCCCGTTTCGCCATCGCCCAATCTACCGAACCGGCAGGCTATCCTGCTGTATCCGTCGTTGTGTCTGTTCGAAGGAACGGTCGTCAGCGTTGGGCGGGGCACGGACAAACAGTTTCAGGTGATTGGGTCGCCTAATCCGAAGAATGGGTCGTTTCAGTTCACGCCCGTCGACAAACCGGGAGCCGTGAATCCACCCAACGAAGGCCAAGTCTGCTACGGGCTCGATCTGACAAAAACCGACGCTCGGAAGCAGGGCTTTACGTTGAAATACGTAATTGACTTTTACAACAAAGCCGCCGACAAGGATAAATTCATTCTGGGGACTAATTTTATTGACAAGTTGTACGGCAGTGATCAGCTCCGGCTCCAACTCAAGGCGGGGGTCTCAGAAGCCGACATCCGGAAGAGCTGGCAGCCGGCGCTGGATGCCTACAAAACGATCCGGAAAAAATACCTGCTCTATCCATGAGGCAAACAGGCGGGGTGTTGCCGGCTTTCGCCAACAATTTACCTGAACGGACCGTTACGTCGATTCAGGCTGTAGAAAACCACCTGTCAACACCGCTTTACCGGACCATGTAGCTATGCCTGCTCGTTTTGTTGCCCATACCTACGTGCGACTCTTTATCCTGACGCTGGCCGCCATTCTTGGCCGTTCCGTGCCAGGCTCGGCCCAGGTTACCCTCAGCCAGTGGCCGGCTCCGTTGCAGTTGTACCCCCGCGATCAGAACAGCCAGTGTACAGTCAGCATCTCCGGCCGCGCATCGTCTGCCGCCGTTACGGCCGTTTCGCTGGTCGTACTGCGCAACCAGCAGCGCTATTGCTACGAACGCGTACCGGTTGAGCCGACTACGGGACGTTTTGGTTTTAAGCCGGTGATCAGAGCTGAACTGGCCGAGTACAGTTTTCTCTTGTTTACTCACCACGCTCCGGCTAATCCGGCAGTTGATGGACTGTCGGTGGGGGATTCGGTGCGGGTGGCCGTTCGGGACAGTATTGTTTGCGGGGACGTCTTTCTGATTATGGGGCAGTCGAACGCGGTGGGCGGGTCTGATCCGAATCCGTACCGGAATGAATTTTGCCGCTCCTTCGGGGTAAATCGTCCTGGTACGCCCTACAACCCAGCCGATACCGCCTGGTGCCTGACCAATACGGGCGAAGGCCTGAACAGCCTGTGGGGTGTTGAACTGCAGCGGCTCATCGGCCAGCAGCACGGTATTCCAACGGCGGTCATCAACGGGGCGGCTCCTTCAACCACCATCGGCGAACACACAACCCGGACCGAAGGCCGACCCGACAACCTGGCTACGCTGCACGGGCGACTGCTCTACCGGGCGCGAAAAGCCGGGGTGGCCGATCACGTACGGGCCATGATCTGGCGGCAGGGCGAGGCCGAAGCGCAGGGCAATCCAGGGGCGTATGAGCAGTGGTATCCGCAGCTCTACAACCACTGGAAGCTGGATTATCCGAACCTCCGGAAAGTCTATCATTCGCAGTTGAACCTGCTGACCGATCCGGTGCTGGGGGCCGGGGCGTTGCGCGATTACCAGCGCCGGTCAAAACAGAGTTTTCCCGATAATCAGCCGATCGCGACGGTCGGGCTGGCGGCTTATAACGGTGTGCATTTTGGCAATGAGGGGTACCGGCAGTTTGGGCAGGAACTGTTTCGGCTGGTGGCCCGCGACTTTTACGGGGCCACAGATACGAGCAATATCGAATCGCCGGACATTCAGCGGATTTTCTTCCGCACGCCCGCCCGCGACGAACTGGTCCTGGAGTTTAATGCAGGGCAGGTAATGCGCTGGCCGGCCGATACGACGCTGGTAAACCCTGCCAACGGAAACCGGTCTCAACTGGCGCTGCCCCTGTTCATGTACACCGATTACCCTAGCGGAGAGGCCAGTTTTATTCAATCAGCAACCGAGCAGGGCAATCGCATTATCCTGAAATTGAAGAAACCAATGTACGCCCAGACGCTGACGTACCTGCCTTCTTACTACCAGGATGGGCCGCTCGGCTACTTTGCCGGTCCGTTTATCCGGAACCGCCGGGGCATGCGGGCGCTGACGTTCTTCCGCGTGCCGATTGCGGCTCCGCTGCCGGTAGCGACGGATTTGCAGGCAGTAGCCGTCGATACCAGCCACGTCCGGCTGAGCTGGAACCAGCCCGTCGATGAGGTAGAGGAGTGGCTGGTCGAACGCGCCGACAGTACAGGGCAGTTCAGGCAGCTGGCCCGCCTGCCCGGCTCCGTACTGACTTACAACGATTTCCGACGTTTGCCCGGTCAGGCTACCGAAAGTCTGCGGCTCGATGCCTTGTACCAGTACCGCGTCCGGGCACTGAGCCGACGCGCCGAAGCCGATTATTCGCCTGTAGTGACGGCCTCGCTGCGGCTGGTGCTGGCCCTGGACGAAAGCGAAGGCGTGGCGCGGGTGTATCCCAACCCGGCCAGCGATGAAGTGCGGGTTGACGTGCCGGCCGGCTGGGCGGGGGCTACCGTCCGGCTTACGCTGACCGACATGGGGGGGCGGGTGGTCTGGCGTCGCTCCGAACAGGTAGTCGGCGGTGAACCGCTGGTCCGGACGTCGGTGAAGGCGTTGCCGGCCGGGGCGTACCTGCTGGCGGTAGAGCACCGGCAGGCGGTTCTGCGCTGTCGCCTGGTGGTTGGACGTTGAGAATGTTGAGCCACGTATCGAAAAATGCCCTAACTTTGCATTTTGGATACCTATCATGGCCACCGAACAAATTCTGATTTTAGATTTTGGTTCGCAATACACCCAATTGATCGCTCGCCGGGTCCGCGAACTGAACGTTTACTGCGAGATTCATCCGTACAATCATCTCCCCCAACTCATTGCATCGACGAACCGCTCTTCCATCAAGGGTGTAATTCTGTCCGGAAGTCCAGCTTCTGTGCGCGATGCTGATGCCCCAACCATCGACCTGAACGCACTGCGGCACGAAACGCCGGTGTTGGGTGTCTGCTATGGCGCCCAGCTCATGGCGCAGACGAGCGGGGGCGAAGTGAAACCCTCGTCGATTCGGGAGTACGGCCGGGCGAAACTGGGTACGGTCAACGATCAGAACCCACTGCTGCACGGTATCGATCAGCACTCGCAGGTCTGGATGTCGCACGCAGACACCATCATGAGCGTTCCCGAGAATTTCAGGATCATTGCCTCAACCGATACGGTTCGCGTGGCTGCGTTCCAGATCGACGGCGAGCCGACCTACGGAATTCAGTTCCATCCGGAGGTGACACACTCGCTGCAGGGAAAAGCGCTGCTTAAAAACTTCGTCGTTGATATTTGCGGCTGCTCACAGAACTGGACCGCCGAGTCGTTTGTCGAATCGACCGTTGCGCAGTTGAAAGAGAGACTGGGTACCGATAAGGTTGTGATGGGCCTGTCGGGGGGCGTCGATTCGTCGGTGGCGGCTACGCTCATTCACCGGGCCATCGGCACGAATCTCTACTGCATTTTTGTTGACAACGGCGTTCTGCGCAAAGATGAGTTCGGCGACGTACTGGAAAGTTATAAAGAGCTGGGGCTGAATGTGAAAGGTGTCGATGCCAGGGAGCAGTTCTACGGTGCCCTGGTCGGCCTGACCGACCCCGAAGCCAAGCGCAAAGCCATCGGCAAAACCTTCATCGACGTATTCGACCATGAAGCGCACCTGATCGAGGACGTATCGTGGCTGGGGCAGGGAACGATCTACCCCGACGTAATCGAATCGGTTTCGGTAAAAGGGCCGTCGGCGACCATCAAATCGCACCATAACGTAGGTGGTCTGCCCGATTTCATGAAGCTGAAAGTCGTGGAGCCGCTCAATACGTTGTTTAAAGACGAGGTACGGGCGGTGGGCAGAACGCTGGGCTTACCCGACACGATTCTGGGTCGTCATCCGTTCCCCGGACCGGGTTTAGCCATCCGGATTCTGGGCGACATCACGGCCGAAAAAGTGCAGATTCTACAGGAAGTCGACGCGCTGTTCATCAACGGGCTGAAGCGCGAGGGGCTGTACGATAAGGTCTGGCAGGCCGGTGCCATTCTGTTGCCGGTGCAGTCGGTGGGCGTCATGGGCGACGAGCGGACGTATGAGCGGGTCGTGGCGCTCCGCGCTGTTACGAGCGTGGACGGCATGACCGCCGACTGGGCGCATTTGCCTTACGAGTTTTTGGCCGATATCTCCAACGAGATCATTAACAAGGTCAAAGGCGTCAACCGCGTCGTGTACGACATTTCGTCAAAGCCACCCGCTACAATTGAGTGGGAATAAATAAGTTGTACGTATAGCTGTTTTACTTAAGCGCAGACCTGCGCTTAAGTAAAACAGCTATACGTACCAAAGAAAGTGATATGGACTGGTTTAGTCCGTTTTGAGATTGTTTACCGGATTGGAGCGGGCCGCTCTCAGGGTCTGCGAACCAATCAGGAGAACCGCCAGCAAAATAACGATCAGGCTGCCGGCCAGCAGTTCAGCCAAACCGATAGGTGGGTGATACGCAATGTCGGGCAGAACTACTTTGTCGAAGAACAGGTACGTAGCGGGCAGCGAGATCAGGGCAGCTACGGACAGTAAGCTCAGGAGTCCCTTGCTCAGGGCCAGCACCAGCGACGAATCGCTGGCACCCAACACTTTTCGGATGCTGATTTCCTTGAGTTTGGTTTCGGTGGTGAACACAACCATGCCAAACAGGCCCAGCGAGGCAATGCAAATCGCGAGGAAAGCGATGAAGCCGATTACTTTCAGCATCCCCGAAAACATCCGGTAAGCCTCTTCGATCTGGTCGTCGTAAAACTTGGCTTCGAGCGGATGCACCTTATCAATCGTTTGCCAGGCGGCTTCGATCTGTTCCATCGTGGCCGCAATATTCGTAGACGCTACTTTCACGTTGAGGTAGCCGCCGGGTTCGGCCGAATAGCGGAACATCACCGGTTTGATGGGATGGAGAACCGTTTCGTAATGAAAATCCTTGAGCACACCCACAATCGTCATTTTTTTTCCATCGACCGTTACCAGCTGACCAAGTGCTTTCCGGGGATTTCTCTGGGCAATGTTAAACCGCTTCAGGACCTGCTCATTGACGATTATTTCGCTTTCTTCACCGTTTCTGGGGCGAAGACTGAAATTTTTTCCAGCCACTAATTTGTGTTTATGGATGGGCAGATAATGCTCGTCGACTAAATTAAGCCAGACCAGGGCCGAATCAGCCGGATTGTTGTATTTCATCATGGTGCCGCCTACACTGCCCAAACTGGTTACCATTGATGACTGAGCGATGGCACTGACGCCGGGGATCGCAGCCAGTTCCTTCGCCAGGACATTGCCTTTGTTGCCCCGAAGGGGGATGTTCAGAATGTTCTCCGTCTGAAAGCCCAGATTAAAGGAAAGAAAGCTGCGGTACTGTACGTACCCAACCACCGTAGCGGTAATGAAGATGAGCGAAAGGGTATACTGCACCACAATCAGCACCTTTCGCATCGTAACGCGCCGGAACACCTTGAGGGCGGAAACGTCTTTGATAACCAGTATCGGGTTGACTCTGGAGAAAAACAGCGCCGGTAATAAGCCGGCAAGCAGCCCTACACCAACGGCCATGGCTATGAAATAAACAACGGTCTGAACCGACAGGTCGAGGGATACCAGATTACGTAGGTCAGCATCAAGGGCCAGAAACTGCGTTCGCAGGAGTAAAAACAACCCAAACGAAAACACCAGTGCCAGCAGGGCAATCAGGACCGACTCGGTCATAAACTGCCCCATAACGTGACCTCTGAGGGCGCCGATTACCTTGCGGATACCTACCTCCCGTGAGCGACGTAACGACCGGGCAATGGACAGATTGGTGTAGTTAAAGCAAGCGGATAAAATAACGACGAAGGCCAGTCCGCCCAGTATCCAGACAACCAGGGGGGACATTGTTGGCCCAATGGCGTTGGAAAGCCTCCGTCCTAATGCCGCTTCCTTGAGTGGTTGAAGCGCTACGGTAAACGTTCTGTTTTTAATGGCCGCATTTTCTGCGGTATTGATTCTGGCCAGCGTTGCCTGCAGCGATTGGACATCACGTCCCTCTGGCAGCAGAACATACACGTAATTCTGCCAGATGTCCTCCCAGCTCTGCAAATTTGGGTCAACCTTCGCTTGTAACGCTTCAGCGGTCGCAAAAGAAACGAGGGCTTCGAACCGGAGGTGCGAAAATTTAGGTACGTCCTTCGCCACGCCGGTCACCGTGTAGCTCAGGGTGTCGAACCGGACTACCTTGCCCAGCGGATCGGCTTCGCCAAACAGTTTTTCCGCTGTTTTCTCGGTCAGTACCAACGAATACGGCTCTTTTAAAGCCGTGGCCGGATTGCCTTTCAGCAGCGGAAACGTAAACACCCTGAAAAAGGCGTCATCGGCCCAGTAGGCAGTAAGCGGCACCACCGTTTCGCCTACATGTGCATCGCCCCCGAAACCACTCCGCATAATGACCACGTCTTCTACCCCGGCAACCAATTCGCGAATTCGTTTTCCCGCCTTCACCGACGTAGACGCCAGGTCCATCGGGGGTTGTTCCGGAGTCTGGTACGTCGTGATCACCCGGTAGATCCGGTCCTTTTTCTCCTGAAAATCGTCGTACGAGCGCAAATCGACGGTGAAAGCAATGATCAACAGACCCACCGACATGCTGACGGACAGCCCTAAGATGTTGATGGACGAAAACAGTTTGTTGCGCAACAGGCTGCGCCGAGAGGTTTTAAGGTAACTGCCAAGCATGATCCAGTGAATGAAAAGGGTTAGCCAATCGGGTTTACGAATGGTGTAGAGTCGGAAAAACTTCAGCACATCGAGGCAGTAAATCAGTCGGGCGCGTCGCGGCCCTTTCTCGTGCAGATGTCGGTCGAAGAACTCATTGAGGTCCCCCTGCAAATCTTCGAGTAAGTCGGGATCGCAATACCAGCGCAGCAGCCGTTGCGCCCAGCGGGGCGGCTCGGCAGTCTCCCGGTCGGGGGCTTTTCGTCGGTCATTGTGGCGGGCCGGTGCTTTCATAGTGAACCTTCCAGATTAAAGCCGGGGATCACCCGCCAGATCGCTTCGCGGACTTCCTTCGATCGGGTCAGCGCCACTTTGCCGGCGTGGGTTACCTCATAATAGCGTTTGCGTTTACCGCCCCGGGCGCTGGTGGCTTCGCCCATCCGACTTTTTACCAGTTCTTTCTTTTCCAGCCGATTCAATACGGCGTGGACTACCCCAAGCTTAGCCGAGCGACCGGTATACTTTTCCAGTTCGTCACAAATAGCTACGCTGTAGGCTTCGCTGACCAGAGCCGCAATGGTCAGCAGAACCAGCTCTTCAAATTCTCCCAGATTAGTCCCTTTCATGGTGTCTGTGGCCTTCGTCTGTCTCCAATTTACTCTGTAAATGTATGTAAAATGAGTTTATAAAATCACTATATGTATGTAAAATATTTAATTGAGCAGGTCATTGTAGCAGCAGAGAACCCGTTTGGAATGATGCGGTTTAGCGCGGATAGGCAACCGACTCTCTATCTGGTCGAGATTATGCGCTGGGCTTTAATCCGCTTGCCAAACCGTAGCCTGGCTTAGAAAATCCTTTCATGATCCGCTTTCCAGCTTCGCGGACCAGGTTTCAGGAACCAGGCCACTACGTGCGGCATTACCCGGAACCATTTACTCAAAACTAATTATATGATATTGCATATTATGATATAACATATTTATTTTGTGCTGTCATGTTGAACGAGGTTATCTTCTACACGCTGGAAAAAGCGATAAAGCGCTATCGGCAGTTTGCTCAGGCGGGCATTGACCGGCAGGGCATCGACATTACCATTGACCAGTGGCTGGTGCTGAACGTGATCCGCGACATGCCCGATGTAGGCCAGGTCGACATTGCCGAACGCGTGTTCAAAGACCAGGCGTCGATTGCCCGGATCATCGAACTGCTTGAGAAAAAAGGGCTACTGGCCCGGACCATCAGTTCAACCGATCGCCGTCGACTGGACATGAAGCTGACCGACGCAGGCTGTGTGCTGATCGCGGACGTGGCATCAACCATCGAGCAGAACCGTACGCAGGCGCTCACCGGGCTGAATGAAGCTGCCGTTGAGCAGCTTAAACGCTGGCTGGAAATCATCTTTCTCAATTGTTCCATTCATTCCTCTCAACCAACACAACAACTATACGATGAACACGCGTAAACTAGTACCAGTCTGGTTTCTGTTGGTGCTGGCCCGGGTCGGTTTCGGCCAGGACCAACTCACGCAAAAGCTGGATTCATTGATGAACAGCTACGTAGAACAGCGCTTCTTTAGTGGCGCCGTTCTGCTGGCTAAAGGCGACAACATTCTGTATCAGAAGGGGGTTGGGCTGGCCGACCGCGAAAAGAACGTACCCGTTCAACCCACTACTACCTTCAGTATCGCGTCGGTAGGCAAGATTTTCACGGCTACCCTGATGATGCAATTGGTGAACGAAGGTAAAGTTGACTTGCAGAAAACCGTCCGTTCGTATCTGCCGGAGTGGAACGTACCCAACGGAGACCGCATTCGGGTGCATCATCTGCTTACGCATACCGGCTATACCGGCAACTACATGGTACACCCGAGCTACGATCAGATCCGTTCCGGCGCCCGGTCCATCGACGACATTATGCCGCTGGTGGTGGCGCGGGTGTCGGTGCGCGATACGGTAGGCCGGGAATTCAGGTATTCCAACTCGGGGTATATCCTGCTCGGGAAAATTGCCGAAAAGGTGACGGGGCAATCCTACGAAACACTGCTGCAGGAGCGTATTTTCAACCCGGCGGGTATGACCAATACGCACATGCAGCCCAGGGGCTTCGTAGCGCCCGCCGAAGCGACGCCGTATGAATTATTTACCAATACGTCGTTCATTTCGGTAAAAGCCGGTAATGATCCCGCATTTCCGGACGGGGGAGCCATGACGAACGTGTCGGATCTCTGGCGATTTAGTCGGTGGTTTCTCAAAACCATTCCGGCCCAGACCCGCCAGACGATGTGGACGCCGTTTGTGCAGCCGAAGAAAAACAGCTACTACGGGTATGGGTTTGTCATAACCGAGGAGCATGGCCGCAAACAGGTATCGCACGATGGGGGAATAGGTGGCTGGTCGGCCGATTTCCGGATGGTGCCGGACGATGAGTACGTGGCCATCGTTCTGATCAACCAGCACCTGAATCCAAAAGAAGTTACCCGCAAAATGCTCGATATCGCGTACACCGGCAAAACCGTGATGCCTACCCGTGAGTTCGTACGGTCGGTTATCGACGAAATTGACCGGAAAGGTTTCGCTGATGTGCGGGGGCGCTTCCGGGAAATCCTGAATGCCGGGTACCACTACAAACCCGGCCCCGGCGACTACATCGACCTGTTCAACGGGCTGAATGAGTTGAAACGACACGAGCAGGCGCTGGAACTGGCGCGCATCGCCGAGACCGCCTTCCCGAATCAGGCCTGGGTGTATGAATGCATCGGTGATGCCTACTACGGCCTGAAGAAACAGGACGAAGCAAAAGTGGCTTTTGAACAGGCGCTAAAGGTCGATCCGGATAATTTCTGGGCAAAGATGATGCTTCAGAAAATGGGTAAGTAATGAGGGAGTGGCCCCTGGCCGAACGTACCCACTGATACCAGCATTACAGGGTCAGCAGCAGGCCCACGGCCAGCGCCTGGCTGTATTGAATCTGTGTATCCTGATCCTGATCGTAGAGGAGTACTCCGCTCAGATTGGCGTTGAACAGTTTATTGATCTTGCCCGTGAGGGTAAGGTCGAGCCGGTGGTCGGGAGCCGCCAGATCCCGGTAATCGGCGAAGAACTGGTACCGAAGCCTCATGTTCAGGTTTTGGGCAAAATCGCGGTCGTAGTTAGCCACAAGCTGGAACGCTATTTCAGTACGATTGGTCTGATCGAGCGGTACGCCGTAATTCTGCGGTACGTTCTGCCGCACTGTCGTATCGGTCACGAACGTTTGCCGGAGAGTAAGCACCCCCAGCCGCAGATCGAAACTGTCGTCTGGTTCGTAGGTCAGGCCGAACGATTCGGTCAGGTAAGCCGGAGCGAAGAAGTTGGAGATCTGGTTGGCCGCTTCGATCCCCGACGGCAATGTAACGTAGTCAAAACCGGGCGCAAACTGCGATAGCAGTGTCAACGATCCAAACCACTGCCAGCGGGTGCTGATGCGGTAGCCTGCTTTGCCGTCGAAGAACAGCCGGTCGGTATTTTTACGCAGGGCCTGCTGGGCGTTCTTAACGATACCGTACTGCAACTGGGTCTGAAGGCCCCAGTTAAACCGATTGTGCCGGTAAGATAACCGCCCGTTGATGAGCAGACCAAGTGCAATCGAATTAACACCACCCCCCGTCCAGTTGCCGCTAAATGACCCCTGGTTCAGGTTGATACCGGCTTCGAGGGTATGTCGCCAGTAAATCGAGTCGGGCCGGGCCACGACACTATCGACCGTATTACCCCGGTTAAGGAGCACTCGGAGGGAAGGCAACGTATCGGTCTGGCTCCAGGCGGAGGCCGTACTAAGCAGCAACAAAATGAGTGTTTGTAGCAGTCGCAGCATAGACGTACAGAAAATGGCTGCCCGGCTTACTCGTCCAGTCGTTCTTTCAGCTTCCGCAGGCGTAAGGACAGGATAATACGGAAAATGCCGGCCAGGATGAGTGAGAGGCCCGTCCAGACGACGATGTTCAACGCACCAAAAGACGGATTATTGACGATCAGGAACGCAAAAACGATGATGCCAATGCCCAGCGCCAGGCTCAGTCCCCAGTTAGGAGCCCCGTAGGCCCGGAGGTTCATGGACGTGCCGATGGCCAGCACACCCCGGAACAGCAGCCAGATACCCAGCAAAATGGGCAGAACGGTCATGGTGACGTCGAGGTTAGCGAGAAAGTACAGACCGAGCGCCAGGTCGATTAAGCCACCCGCCAGTGTCCAGCCCCAGCCATCGATGGACTGACGGTGTGAAACGGCCGCTGCGACTTCGGTCAGGCCGGTAATGGTCAGACTAACGCTGAACAGGATGCTGAGCGAACGGTACGAGTCTTCGGGCGAGGCTATGATCCAGATGCCGAGCGCCAGCAGCAGCAGCCCCGTCAGCAGCAGCAGCCACCAGTTCCGAATGACCCTGCGCACTGATTTACGAACGGAATTTTCCATAATAAAGGGTTAACCCGCCAGCGTAGGTTATGTTTCCTGAGGCAGTTGTGGGTTTCGGGAACGCGTATGTACCTCGTTAATACGCCGATGCGTTCGATCGTCGACCGAGCGGTCGGATGGTAGTAACAGAGGGTGTGGTAGGCCGGACAGCCGAAAGCCTTCCTCTCTAAAACTTCGGTTTGATGAAACGGAACCGGCGGTATTGATCCGGTACTGTGCTTGGCGCCAGTTTTATAACCGGAAGGCAGCTAGAGCTTTTTCATCTGCACCGCTACGTTTGATTCCACCCGAATCAGGGTTTGAACGCCGTCGGGCCGGACCGCCAGTTGCTGGGGCACGAACCGGAAGGAATGAATCAATAACTGCGCTCTCTGGCCGGTACCGCCGGAGGCAAACGCCTTGCTGATTTTGTCGGGAAACTGCCGGATGTCGTCGGCCAGCCGGATGGTCAGCAGGTCATCCAGTACGTTTACCAACCCTTTATGAATCATTGACCGGAGGGGTGCGGGCAGTGCGGCTTCCGTCTCGGTGTCGAAATCCAGGTTCTGGACCGTCAGCGTATTGGTCAGCGTGTCGAACACGGGGCGGCCCCGCAGATACATCGTGCCATCCAGCAGGCCGTCAAGTTCGGTTTTGACAATCAGTGACCGTTGCCCCCCATACACCGATACGTGTTTTACGGTAAGGGTTCCCAAGGCCAGTTTCGGCGGATCGCTGGTGATCCGGCTGTTCAGCACCTGGTTTACGTCAGCATACGGGACGGAACTCATCAGCCGTACAATCGCCGTTCGGGGTAGGTGCTCCTGCTTCTGCAAGTCCGGGAGCGGGCTGGGCGAGTGGGTCGGTTTATTGAGTTGCAGGGCTGTTTTTGTGTCGAACGTAATGCGCAGGTGAGCAATGATTTTTTCTTTGTCGCCGGTTATCGGACTGGCTTCAACTGCGAGGGGTTTGGGCAGGAGCCACAACCCGTACTGCTTACTGATCTGCAGCGGTTGCTGCATATCTTTCCAGATCGGTTCGACGATCTGATCCAGCCGGAGCTGCTTGTAGATTGCACCGTCGATGGCCGCTTCAATCCCCGGTTCAAACGTCTGAAGTAGCTTCTTCACCAGATTGGCCAGCGATATTTCCCTGCCCAGCAGGCGAAGCTGCGGTTTAATTACCCAATCATAGTCCGTGAACCGGACGTTACTCGCCAGTCGCCAGTCGGGCGTTACGTTCAGCGGGCTCTGGAAATTGATCTGCAGCGAGCAAAAGGGCTTGTCGGGTGGGGTGGTGTCGGAACTAAACGGTTTCGTCATCCAGAGTTGCAGCGGGGTCGATAAACGGACCTGCTGTCCCGTATATTGAATATGAACCCGCCCCGCCCGCGCTACCCGAAACGGGAACAGGGTGCCCGGAATGCCACGACCTACCAGCACCGTGTCCAGTTCCTGATTGATTTTATCTTCCAGCAGCCGAAGCGGAAAAATAACGGAACCCGCTACGTGCGATTTCGTGGGCGACAACGGTTTGTCAAATCCTTCTGCCTTTGGCGGCTGAGGCTCTACGTCCCGACACTGGGTCAGAAGCAGCAGAGCCAGTGCGCAGACGTACTGGATGGGTAATGGAAGCAAGGGTTTCATTCAGTGTGCGTGAATTGGCTAACTATCTTTTAATAACCGGCCTGATACCAGATAGTTCTAATTGCCCACTCTGCCTCGTTACTCAGCCTCTTCCCGGGGAATGGCCCCAGCCTCTACCCGTTGCCCGAATCTGGTGCCAATCCACCACCTATCAGATAAACCAAGCAAAAGAGTGTCTGAAAGGATTAGGGTTCGGCGACCTGTCTTTGTTGCGGCTGAACAGGCTTCGGTCTGACGGAAGCATCCCCGTATTTCTGATACGTCGGGCGATAACCGGCGGCATAGGCAAAGGGCGTCAGCAGGCCGAAAACCAGTGTCTGAACCAGTTGAGGGGGCTTAGCCAGGCGGAACACGTGGGCGAATCGACGGGCCAGCAGGGCGGTTTGCAAAAGCGGTGGCATGCCTTTGGGCGTCACCTTGCCATCGTTGACCAGGCCCGTTACGGTCTCGAAAAACTCGGCGGTGTCCAGCGCCGGGCGAACCTGCCAGTTCACGACCGTTTCAACATCGGAATTATTCCACATCGAGTGCACCTTGTTTTTCGGAATGTGCAGCGTATGGCCGGGTTTCAGCGTTAGCTGCTTTCCGTCGATTCGTATCGTCAGCTCACCCGACAGCACGGTGAAATCTTCGGCCTGGTGGGGATGGAAGTGGGCCGCCGGTTCGACGCTGTGCGCCCGGAACGTCGATTCCATTTCGAGGAGCTGACCGCTGGTTTCCTGTCCCGTTCGCACAAAGCGAATCGTTTGCCCGGTCAGCGGGTTATGCAGAATCTGGTTTGCGTGTGCCATATACTGGTACGTTTGGCTTTCTACGGCTGTTTGCCGACCTGAAAATAGCATGACCTGACTGGCCAGGGAGGCCCGATTGCCCTGAAACGGAAAAAGCCACTCATGAAGCGGCTTTTATCGAAAATGTTGACAGTTAATCAGATAGCATCACCCGGCTATCAGCGGCAGCTTAACCACAAACTCTTCGTCTGTTTCCTGCACGGTCGGGGCAGGCTGGCCCAGCATTTCGTACTTGGCCATGATGTTGCTCAGCCCAACCCCATTGCTCAGCACCCGCGTTTGTTTCTTCTGGAGGGTATTACGCACCTCAACCATGGCCTGGCCGTTGGTCTGAATCTGGATATGCAGCGGCTGGTCGGGCAGCACGATGTTATGCTTCACGGCGTTTTCGACCAGCAGTTGCAGCGTCAGCGGGGGCAGTTGGTATGACTCCAGGCGTTCGTCGACGGCTATCACCAGATCAAGGCCGCAGCCGTGGCGGGTTTTCAGCAGATGATAATACGACTGGATGAATGCAAGCTCACTGGCCAGGGTAGTCAGGTTTTGTTCCGGGCCGTCGCTGCGATTGGTCCGCAGGACGTAGCGATAGACCGAGCTCAGTTCTTCAGCAAAAGTTTCGGCCTGGCGCGGGTCTTCGCCAATCAGCGAAATCAACGAGTTCAGGCTGTTGAACAGAAAATGCGGGTTAACCTCCTGCTTCAGCACATCCAGTTGCCGCTGCATGTGCAGTTGCTTCAGTTCATATTCACGCGATACGCTCTGTTTCCACTTCTGGTACGAGTAAAAGGATTCTGTAACGCCGACCGAAACCGTAACAGAAACCACCCCAATCACCAGAATCCATTGAAACGTTCGGGCGTCAAACTGATAGCCGGGTACATTGAGCAGGTCATACAGTCCGAAAATAAGGCACACCAGCAGGACCATAAATGCCAGATAAACCAGCAGGCAGTACACAACCCGACGTATGGCCTGATTCAGGTCGCCGTAACGGTAGCGCATGTATTTCATCCAGGCGTCCTGACACCAGGCACACAGCACATACAGAACCGTTGAGACAGTAGTCACCGACACGAATACGCCCATACTCTGAAAGTAGGATGACCCCAGAATCAGGTAGTTGGCCACAAACAGCGCCGGATAGCTTAGCAGCATGACAAGCACGTCGTAACGGTCAAGGGCAAACCACTGTCTCATAGTTCGGGGAAATTTCTGCTGTGAAATTAGTCGTCGGCCACAATCCCTGCAACGTCAACCAAACGGAAATACCAGCCAGACCCGCGTATTGGTACGGGTCTGGCTGGTATACAGATACATAGCTCGCTCGGGTTGCCGACCCGCCCGTTACCAGGACGTGGGCAGAAAGGTGCTGGTATTTCCCGAACCGGACTCAAAACGAACGACCAGGTTGGTCTGGCGGTTGCTGCCCGTCTTCAGTTCGTAGTAATAGGTTTTGGGTTTCAATTCCGAGCGCTCCATCGACCGATTGACGTTCTTACTGGGAATGCACGAATAAAAGCCGCGGTACTTGCCTTCCGTCGGCGTGGTGGTGAACGACCCATCGGCTTCGTTGAAATCAACCCGGCCTTTTTCGTAGGTGAACGCTTCGGTGCGGCAACCGGCGTAATCGCGGTTTGAGGCCACGAAATACTGCTCATACGTACCGTTGGCTTTGAAGTCGAAGACTACGGCCAGTTCAAACGGCTTGCCCAGATTCCGGCCGTCGTACGACCAGAAGTCGCTCATCGAAAACGACCCGTACATCCATTTGCCAACGGCCTGCGTATCAACGTGACCGCCGGGAATTACGTCGGTGTCTTTCTTACAGCTTGCGCTGAGGACTGCTACGGAGAGCAGCAGGAAGAATAACTTTTTCATGGTTTAAAAGAGGATTGTTTTTTACGTTGGTGTGACTATAATGTCCGCATCAGCCTGAGCCGGAAGAACCCTTCGACGTTGGCAACGCCATCGAAGCCCTGGTCGGTACCACCCGAGTACTCATAGATACCGGCCTTCTTCATGGTAAATGAACCGATGTAGTAATCATTGCCGGTTCGCTGGTCTATTTTACGTATGAAACGCAGTTCACCGGGGCTCGGATAGGCTGTCTTATTTTCTATGTAATGAAACGTATAAATTGGCCGACCCGACGGGTTTGTAGTAATAGTCAGCACAGGAATCTGTAAATCGTTTTCAGACGTTTTCAGCTTCCAGGGTAAGCTGTATTCTTCATATCCTTCCTGGCGGCTGGTGACGGGCCAGCTTAGTAAAACCGATGAAACAATTCCGGGTGTGACAGAGCCGGTCTGAACCGTCATATAATACCCCGACCCTCTTTCAACCTTACTTAATCCCAATGCGGAGGTGGTGGGTATCCAGGGGCCGCCATTAATCCGGTATACCAGCCCTTCGCCCAGCACGTAGATCTTAGCTCTCAGCCGAATCTCTTTCTGCACATTGTTGACTTTCATGCTCAGAATCACCGTCACCACAGCGGGGTTGGTAGCGGGAATTCGTTCGGGGGCTACGTAAGTCGCTACGGCCGTACTGTTTTCAATTAGTTTCCCGCTACCGTGTTCGAGCATCCAGTCTTTTACGTACTTATCATTAACCGTACCGGGCCGTGGAATAGGGTCAAATTCACCCTCTTCCTGCAAGTCTAAACTATTATAGCGGACCCTCAGGTCGACAGAAGCGCCCGGGTCGATGGCTTCCATCACGGGGTCCAGTGAAGCACTTTTCAATATGGCCCAGTCACTGAAGTGGGTTGTACGCACAGCCATTAGTTTAGCCGTGGTGTCCAGACTGGCGGTTACCGGTGACTGCCATTTCTTCTCACCGTTCTGATAAGCAATCCGTAACAGTTCGGGCGCGGTGCCTTCGAGGTCCTGTTCCTCATAGTGCATGGTAATGGTAGCGGTTTTGGCGAACGTCAGCCCGTGGGGCAGCAGCCGGAAGGCCGTTCCGGTTCCGCCGGGGCAGTGGTTTTTGTCGAGAGCCTGCACCGATATAGTCTGGTTAGCGGTGAGCGCTCCGGCGGGAATGTCGACCCGAATCCGTTCGTCGGCCGACCGGATAGTACCACCGGCCGGGCCAATCGTGGCCGTAACGAGTTCACCGGCTGGTGTGCCAACGGGCGTAACGGCTCCGGTTGCAGGCGTGTTGGGCTGGCTGGGTGGGATCGTGACACCCGAGTCATCCGGCTTAACAATCTCGGACTCTTTCTTACAGGAAAGCGCTGAAACGGCGAGCACAAGGCTCAGCATACAGGTGAATAGCTTGTTCATGGGGTTTGCTGTTGTTTACGGCTCAAAATTGGCCGCCTGCCGGCTTCGGCTCAATGAGCAAGCCCCTGAAACGGAAAAAGCCGCCTATGAAGCAGCTTTTGAATAAGGGCAGGAAACAAATAGCGTCCTGGCCGTTGATAAATTACGGCCAGGACGATTCAGTGGTTATTTTATCAGCTTCCAGGCCCACTGCGTTCAGCTTGATGGACACTATATCGGTACCGTGCTTGCAGGCTGCCGCCATTAGCATAAGCAGTAGGAGATAGGAGACCTTCCTGACAAAAAACCGGCGCCACGCTAATACTTGGCGGGCGTGCTACCCCAAACCACCTTAACGCTGGGTGTCCAGGCCGGGTCGGCACCGTTGGTGTGCAGGTTCATCGAGCCGATGCCGAGTTTATACGTTTGAGACTCACCACTTTTAAGACTGGTACCGTCGAACAGCAACTGATACCGCTCACGGTCCATCTCGGATGGTAGATAAACCGATGCGGGACGGTTGGTGCTGGTCTCATACCCAGTACAGGTTGTTGCCACAAAACTGGACGGTATGACTCCGGCAGCCAGATACTCCATCGTAAGCTCAAAGCCCTTACCGGGTATCTGGTACACGTCAACGTTGAAATACTTCTCCCGCGTGGGCGGATTAGCCCCGGTACTTAGATAAATGGTGCCTGTCGTTTTGGTCCAGACCTCCTTTTCGGTGCCGCACCACTCCTCATTGTTCAGTACGGAAGTGCCTTCTCCGCGTGCTTCCCAATCCACCCGCGATGTGAAGTTTGCCGCCCCGCCCACTGTCTTATCCAGCACCAGCTTCAGACCAGCCGGGGCAGGGAGGGCATCCCCCCGAAGTCGTACGTAGGTAGCCGTCGAAAAGCTCAGCGTCTGGTCATTGCGGGCGCAGGGGCGGTTGAAGTACATAATTACCGTCCATTCATTTAACACGCGGGCCGGGCTAACCCCACCCTCGCCATTGGTAACGGTGACTTGTCCCGACGAATTGTCACCACTGGCGGGTATGCGGCAAACGATGATGTTGTTGCCCCAAAGTGCAATGTGCTCAGCACCCAGCACCTGGTTATTTATCCGGACCCTCGATATAGCCTTATTCTGAGCGCCAAAGTTGGAGCCGTAAATGATCAACTCGCTGTTGCCACCACCCGGTCCTGTTTCTTCAGCCACTTGCAAATAGCTAATAGCGGGTTGGGGGACTGCCGGTTCCTGGGGGTGAACCTCGTCGGATTCTTTTTTGCAGCCAGCGAGGCTTAGGGTCATTGCCGCAAGCAGCAAAGAAAGGTAAGATTTCATGAGTAGTTGTTGTTATTAGGAATCGTTTACTCAAAGTAGGAGGATCGGATACGAACCGCCCAGAATGCTCTGGTTGAAACGTCAAAAGCCGCCTATGAAGCAGCTTTTGACCACAGTAATACAGGTCATCTGTAGGGAGTTTATCCAACACCGACCAGCTCAGGCGCATCCCTGATCGGCTCGGGTGCGTTTTTAAAGTGTTCATACTTGTTCAGGAGCTTGCCAACCCGATAGACGATAGGCATGACCACTTTTTTGACGAATGGGGGAATCTCGGCCATGTCGTATTCGCTGGCGTAACGAGTTATCAGGTAGGCTCCGTCAAAGAGTTCCGGTTGGGCCTTACCGGACTTGTTCTGGGCGGCATAAATGCTGCTCAGGAAAAATACGATGGTATTGGCGGGTTTCAGCCAGCCGTCGCAGTGCAGGATGTCCGTGCCTGCGTTCCAGAACCGGTGCGCAACGCCCCGTTTGAACACAATCGACTCGCCTGCGTTCGCGTACTGCACCGGCTGCCCGGCTATCTGATACGCAATTCGGCCTTCCAGCACGGTGAAGCCTTCGTCCTGCAGCCAGTGCGTGTGCATCGGTGGACCGCTGTTGGGCTGCACAAAATTTTCGCAGAGTAGCACGTCGCCGTCCGGCTCGTGGCGGATGCTTTTGAAGATCAACGTTTCGCCGAGGTGACTCTTGATGGTATGCGGCAATGAATAGTTCATGATTGTGCGTGATTTGTCGTTTATGGTTTGCTGGGAATCTACTTGGTTCGTTTGACTCGGAAATAGCCTTCGATACGAAAGAAGCCGGCCGAACCTACCTGGTTGAAGGCTTCGCTTTTTTGTAAGTCGAACTTACCGATGACGTAATCGCCCACTTTGCTGAAGCTGTAAAAGGTGAGGGCTCCGGGGCTAGGATAACCGACTTTACCCACGTGATAGAAGTGTTGGTAAATCGTTTTAGCGCTGGCATCCGAGAGGCTGAACCTAGGCCCGGCCCCTTCGAGTACCCAGGGCATGACGACCGCTGTCATGTGATTAATCGGGGTCGGTTCCTGTGTTTCGAGGGGAACCTGTAAGGATTGAATGGCCACACTTACATTATTTCCCTCAGCGGTGGTGACACCACTGCTTATGGTTAGTAGCTTACCAGCGGGCGTAGTCAAAATCTGAGCGCCCTGCGGAGAAAGAGTGTGGACCCACTTGCCACCGTTGATGCGAAAGGTCAATCCTTCCGGTATTACGTAGATGTTCGACACCAGTCGCAGGTCTTTGAATACCTGCCCGTCGATGGTGGTCGACTGGTTCAGAAACACCGTTACCGTTTCTGGATTAACGGCCGAAATCGTCTTGGGTGCATAGTAAGCCCCCTGGTTGCCGGAGCTGACCAGGAGGCCTTCTCCACGCAACGTCCACTCCTTAATTAAGCTTGCGGGAGCCCGGTATGGGATAGGAACCAGCAGGTCGTCGCCATAGTCCTTAACCGGGATTACCAATACGTTCAGCTCTACTTCCTCTCCGGGGCTGATAAAGGCGTGATCAGGTGTGACTTCCATGGTCTGGAAAAGGCCCCAGTCGCTGAAGTGGGTGGTCTGCACCGTCACCGTGTGGGCTGTGGTGTCGATGGCTTTCGTCGCGGGCGACTGCCAGCTGCCTTTGTCATTCTGGTAGGCGATACGTAACAGTTGGGGTGCCGACCCGTTCACATCCTGTTCGGTGTAGTGGAACGTAATGGTAGCGGGTTTGGCAAAGATTTGCCCGTGTGGCAGCAGCCGGAAGGCTGTCCCCGTGCCCAGCGGACAGTGGTTCTGGTTGAGGGGCTGCACCGAAATGGTCTGGTTGCTGCTCAGGGCCCCGGCCGGAACGTTGATCCGAATCCGCTTGTCGGCCGATTCGAGCGTGCCGCCGGCCGGGCCAATCGTAGCGGTGATGACCGCGCCCTCGGGGAGGGCTACGGGCGTAACGGCACCAGTGGCTGACGAACCCGGATTGGTTGGTATGTCGACTGGCGGTACCGGATTAATTACCTCTACTTCTTTCTTGCAGGCGGTCAGCGACAGCGCGAAGCAGGCCAGTAAGGTAAGCGAGAAAAAGGCGAAACCAGATCGCGGGCGTGTGTGGAGTTGATTTGTTTTCATGACCGTTTGTTAGCATTTGTTGTGCGACAAAGGTCCGACGGCCCACCTGCCCGAACTTGTATTTAACGGACATTCTCGAACAGGTGCCCCACAAGCTGGCTCTTGCGGGCACGGTACGTACCGGGTGTAAGGCTGGTGAACGTTTTAAACGTTTTGTTGAAATGCGCCTGGTCGGTAAACTGGCAGGTGTACGCAATCTGCGTCATCGATAGGGATGTATAATGAATCAGGTTAAGCGCGTGCAGGTACTTCTTATAAAGCAGGGTCTGCTCGGTGTTCAGGCCCGTTAAGGCCAGCAGTTTGCGCGAGAGCTGCCGGGGTGAGTAACATAGCATGTCGGCCACTTGAGCCACCGACAGCGTACTGTTGGCGTAGCCATTGATAAAGCGGTCGAACGCCTGCTCACGCGGATCCTGACTCGTCAGCCGTTGGGTCAGGACAGTCGAGAAAAGCGCTACCCGCTCGGCAAACGTGTGGTGCTCGCCAAGCTGATGCCAGAGTGAGTCAATCGAAGACTCAACCTGCGTCATGTCCGTACAACAGTCGGCAAAGTCGTCGGGCGTTATGTTGAACAGGCGTTTAAGAGCTGTTGCGTTCAGCACTACCCCAAAGAACGTCTGTTCCTGCGGAGGAAGCTGCTGCGCAATGGGCTGGGTATTGTAGCCGTTCACGAAGCAGCGCGGCAGCGTATACAGAGTACTGCCTATCTGCGAGCGGATGGGCGCATTATGGAGATTGAAAATGATTTCGACACACCCCATTGGGATGATGGTTTCGACAACCGGAGCCGGATTGTTGCGCTCGACTTGCCAGAAAGCCTGAACCGTATGGCTGAGGGCTGCTGGCGGTAAGGTAACGTTTGACTGTTCCATGAGTAAGGGCGATGCATGAATCGTGTGGTGAAAATGCCCTTACCGCAAAGCATAGCCAACACCTAACTCGTTGAAACGGAAGAAGCGGCTGATGAAGTGGGCTTTACTTCATACTGAATGGTAGGCATTAAATCGACGAAATCCGGTAATAGTACCTGGGCGATTCAGCCAATCTTTAGACAATGCGTACGGGCATCGGGCGATTACATTGAAACCGATTGCTGGATTCGACTAAATTTGTCAGGCTTTTCTGATAGGTCTGACCGATAAACCCTGGCAACAGACCAGCAGAATACCCGATTGCGAACGCTGTACCCCTGAATTTACGTTACTACAGAACTTGGTTAAATCAACATGCAACACGACAAATTACACAAGACTGGCAGCGTACTGCTGTTCATGGCAGGCATTTCTCTGGCCGTAGGTGCCTGCGGACAGAACGTAGCCGACAACTCAAAAACCCCGTCGAAGGCCGGCGGAAGCCTTGCCCCGGTCGAAACGAAAGCGCCGAACTCGAACTACACGCCGGCTTTTTCGGGCCAGACCCGGGTTGCCGGCGTAAAAACGGCAACCCCGTTTGAGGGTAAAGTGCTGACCGAAGCACTGAAAAGTCCGTGGGGCATCACCAGCCTGCCGGATGGACGGCTGCTCGTCACCGAAAAAGAAGGTACGATGCGGATCGTAACGTCGGCGGGTCAGGTTAGCGAACCAATCACGGGCCTGCCGAAGGTCAACCCGGCTGGTCAGGGTGGACTGCTGGGCGTTCGGGTCGATCCTGAGTTTGCCTCCAACCGGATGGTGTACTGGGTGTTTTCCGAACCGCTCCCCGACGGTAACCTGACGGCGGTGGCCAAGGGTAAACTGTCGGCCGACGAAAAGACAATCGAGGGAGCCACGGTCATCTACCGCGCTACGCCTGCCTACAAAGGAACGCTGCACTACGGCGGTCGTATCCTGATTGACAAGGCCGGAAACCTGATTATCAGCACCGGCGAGCGCTCGGACCTGGTAACCCGGCCACAGGCGCAATCGACTAATTCGGGACTGGGAAAAGTGATCCGCATCACGAAAGAGGGTAAGCCGGCTTCCGGTAACCCGTTTGCCGGTCAAGCCGATGCGCGCCCTGAGCTGTATTCCTACGGGCATCGGAACGTACAGAGCCTGGCGTTTCACCCGGTAACGGGCGATCTGTGGGAAGGTGAATTTGGTCCGAGAGGGGGCGACGAGATAAACCGCGTGGAGCCCGGCAAAAACTATGGCTGGCCGGTCATCACGTATGGCATCGAGTACAGTGGGAAGAAAGTAGGGGAGGCTATCCAGCAGAAAGAAGGGCTGCAACAGCCGGTTTATTACTGGGATCCGTCCGTTTCGCCCAGTGGTATGACGTTCTACAGCAGCGATGCCATGCCCGAATGGAAAAACAATCTGTTTGTCGGGACACTGAGCGGAATGCACATTGCCCGGCTGGTCATCGAGAACAATAAGGTGGTGGGCGAAGAGCGTCTGCTGGCCGACGAGTACCAGCGTTTCCGGGATGTCACCCAGGGCAGCGACGGAGCCCTGTACGCCGTGACCGACCAGGGACGACTGTACCGCATCGCCAAAAAGTAAGGTTCGACCCTACGTTGAAAAGGCCGGAGATACCCATTTCCGGCCTTTTCGTGGTTAAGAGGGTCACGCGGGGCGTAGCGTGTTCAGGAACAACTTCCTACAATTCATCACGAGTTTTTACGGGCTTACTACGTAATTGTTTGACGCAGAGCCGCTCCTCTCTACTTTTACGGCCGAACGTCTGCTCACGCCAGTCCATGAAATTGCCCGTTTATTCAAAATATGACCAGATACTGCAACTGATTTTCATTCCGATCAACAGTTGTATGTTAAGCTGGATCATGATCGGCAATACCTACTGGACAAACTGGGTTACGTTCGGTGGAGCAACCGGGCTGACGGCGGGGTTTACGTTTTCCGTCTGGATGGTCGGCAACTACATGGGGCTGAAGATCAACGCCAGGCACCCACATCCGCGGCAGTACGTAATGCGGGCCTTGCTGCGTTTTATGGCGTCGGCGGCCAACGCGAGCCTGCACGCGCTGGTACTGTTCAATCTTTTCGTTCAGATTCGGCTGCCGGGTTTTACCGCCGACCCGCTCCGGTTGCTTTTCAGCGTGCTGTTTGTTGTGGTGTCGGTGGCTATCGTTATGATTGTTTATGAGACAGTGGATAGCTACGACAACTGGCAGGAAGCGCAGCAGCAGATCGAGTCCCTGACTAAAAACCAGATGCAGGTGCAGCTGGATGCGCTCCGCCAGCAGGTCAATCCCCACTTCCTGTTCAACAGCCTCAATTCACTCACGGCCCTGATTGCTGAGGACCCCAAAAAAGCCGAAACCTTCAGTGAAGAACTCAGCACCGTGTACCGCTATCTGCTCCGAAGTAATGAAACCCCACTGGTCCCGCTGGCCAACGAGCTGGATTTTGCCAATTCATACTACCACCTGCTGAAAACGCGGCATGGCGAAGCTATATCGCTTATAACCCGGATTCAGCCCGGCACCGAATCGCGCCAACTGCCTCCGCTCACCTTACAACTGCTGATCGAGAACGCGGTCAAACACAACATCATCCTGCCTCAGCAGCCATTGACGATCGCGTTGTCGACGGATGAGCAGCACCGCCTGGTGGTGAGCAACAATCTGCAGCGCAAACCCAGCCGGGGGCTGAGCAATGGGGTAGGACTGAGTAACATTCTCACCAAATACCAGATGCTGGGCCAGCCTGCCCCCACCATCGAAGACGACGGACGCGAGTTTCGGGTAACCTTGCCGCTGGTGTAAGCCGGAGGGAAAACCGGATTGAGCCAATTGCCGTATCCCTTATTTCAAACGAGGATCAAAAGGATGAGGCTCAATGCTGATGAGTTGTAGATTTTTATGTTCGGGATGTACCGGATTGAGCAGGTAATTATATTCAGTGGGCGATTGGGCGGAAGGTACCCGCATAATCCAGTGCTTACCTTCTCGAATCCACTGCTCAGCTATGTCGGCCAGTTCGTCCACATAAGGCCAGTTCTGCCAGCCGTCGGGCAACTCCGCTGACTCCTTGATTAATATGGATGAATCATCTGGCAGGCTTACCGTCACCAATGCTCTTCCCCGGGGCAACGCCGGCGAGTGAGCCAGTACCTCCAGCTTGGCTAGTGACACATGCTCGGTTAGATAAACAAGCGGTGTTCCGCGTCGGTGCCAGCGCCCCGGAGCAAACAATCCACCCGTACCGTTCAGGTCAGTAGCGTAGCGGTCATCAGCAATTCGATAAAGAATCATGCGGTAAAACTAATCGCGCCCAGCACGCAGTTTGCCAGTCTCTGTTTTTCGAGGAGACTGACTTTGAAATCTTATGAGAATATACCGTGAAGAATGCGATTCAACTCATCCATGACGTATTGGCGGCCAAGCATCGAGGTAAGCATATCAATCGGGCGTTGATTCCCCATGGCAGGAATTTTTGTTTGGAGCCACGCATCAAAATCGGCCTGGTTTCGGAATACGTCGATGCCTTTAGCGTACAGTTCCGATAAAGAAATAGCCTTCTCCGTCTCGTCCTGTGTTAACCTTGACTTAGCGCGTATACGGCGTTGGTAGGTACTCTCAGAAATTGCCAGAATGTGGCTCATTTCTTTGTTCGTGAAGCCGAAATTAGTCTGCAGGTAAGCAACCGATTCTATTGGTAGTCCTTCTTTAGCCACTTCCATAAGATCGAACTCATGGCGGACCGGCCTGCTGATAAAGCGATCACCGCCTAAGCCTTCAATTATTTTACGAATGGAAACCTGCATAGCCAATTGATAGTTTTATTTCTGTCATTTGATAACGGCTCGTCAAAGGTAATAATTCAATCGTGTAGTCAAAATACGGCGCTGTTAATACCTTTGCCCTCAATTCAATTAGTCCATAACTCATCCAGTCAATTCATGGAGTATAGAATCGAGAAAGACACGATGGGCCAGGTGCAGGTGCCGGCCAATGTGTACTGGGGTGCCCAGACCCAGCGTTCCATCGAAAATTTTAAGATTGCCCAGGACATCAATACAATGCCCCGTGAGATCATCCGGGCGTTTGCGTACCTCAAAAAAGCGGCCGCGCTGACTAACCTCGACGCGGGTGTGCTGCCGCAGGACAAAGCCGAGCTGATCGGCCGTGTGTGCGACGAAATTCTGGAAGGTAAGCTCGACGATCAGTTTCCGCTCGTGGTGTGGCAGACCGGATCGGGCACGCAGTCGAACATGAACGTCAACGAGGTGGTGGCGTATCGTGGACACGTACTGCAAGGGGGGCAGCTGACCGACGAGAAAAAGTTTCTGCACCCGAACGACGACGTCAACAAATCGCAGTCGTCGAACGATACGTTCCCGACGGCCATGCACATTGCCGCCTACAAAATTCTGCTGGACGTAACGATTCCGGGCATTACCAAGCTGCGGAATACGCTCGATGCCAAGGCAAAGGCCTTCATGCACGTAGTGAAGATCGGTCGTACGCACTTCATGGATGCTACCCCCCTGACCGTAGGGCAGGAGTTTTCGGGCTACGTATCGCAGCTCGATCACGGTCTGCGGGCCATCAACAACTCGCTGGCGCACCTGTCGGAGCTGGCGCTGGGTGGTACGGCCGTAGGAACGGGGATCAATACGCCCCCGAATTACGCCGAGAACGTAGCCCGACACATTGCCGACCTGACGGGGCTGCCGTTCGTCACGGCCGAGAACAAGTTTGAGGCCCTGGCCGCTCACGATGCCATTGTCGAAGCGCACGGTGCGCTGAAAACCGTAGCGGCCAGTCTGATGAAGATCGGTAACGACATCCGGATGCTGTCGAGCGGTCCGCGGGCGGGCATTGGCGAACTCTTCATTCCCGACAATGAGCCGGGTAGCAGCATCATGCCGGGTAAGGTGAACCCAACGCAGTGCGAAGCCATGACAATGGTAGCTGCGCAGGTCATGGGCAACGACGTAGCGATCAACATCGGGGGTATGACCGGCCACTTCGAGCTGAACGTATTCAAGCCGGTGATGATCTATAACTTCCTGCACTCGGCCCGGCTCATCGGTGACGTCTGTGTGTCGTTCAACGACAAATGCGCCGAAGGGATCCGTCCAATCGAGGAAAACATCACGAAGCACGTTAACAACTCGCTGATGCTCGTAACGGCGCTGAACACCAAGATTGGCTACTACAAAGCCGCCGAGATTGCGCAGACGGCCCATAAAAACGGCTCGACGCTCAAGGAAACGGCCGTTCAGCTCGGCTACGTGACCCCCGAAGAATTCGATCAGTGGGTTGTGCCGGGCGATATGGTGGGTGAGATTAAGTAAGTTGAGACTTATGTTGGCTGATGAGATGTCAGGCTCGGTGCCTGACATCTCATCATTAGATTTCTCGAAAGGTATCAATGCTTCGTTTACCGCTGTTTGTCGTCGTACTGATCGTGAGTGGATGTTTCAGTAAGACGCAGTTACTGGCTCAGGATACTACGGCCAGCAAGACGACACTACTGTCTATGGACCTGGACAGACGATTGCAGACGTATCGTTCCGTTTACGATTTTAAAAAAGGTGAAGTTATAGCCAGTATCGGCGCTGGTTCAGGTTACAATGAGATTGTTTACTCCCTGATGGCCGATAGCCTGTCGTTCTACCTGCAGGATATCGATGTGGCTGGACTTGATATTCACGTACTGGAATCCAATGTGCAGCAGATCTATCAACGCGCAGGCCGCACCTACTGCAACACTACGTTCCTGACTATCAGAGGAAGCGAAACCAACACAAACCTGCCGGCGCAACTGTTCGACAAAATCATCGCTGAACACAGTCTGCATGAGTTTACCCGACCTTCGGAGATGCTGCAAAGTATCCGGGCCAACCTAAAGCCCGGCGGTAGTTTTTTCGTTGAGGAACTGATTGCCAAACGCCCGAACCGTAGTCATCCGGTTTGCCACAAAACATTTTTTACCGAGAAAACCCTCCACGCATTACTTGATGCAAACGGCTTTCGGCTTGTCAATAAAACAGCCATCAGCCAGAAGATGGGCGGAGGAGTGATATTTCAGTATCAGCTGCGGTAATGCGACCGACACGTTTTATTTAATTGAGCTTTAAGGCATCCTTAAGTTCGCTTTAACATCGGCTTGTCATATTTACTCTACAAAACTACAGTAGAAAAGCAGATGGAACGACCGCATACGATTTCAAGCAACTATTCCTGTTTCGACAGCCTGATGAGCGCTCTGCGTTTCACAAGTTCCCTGCCAGACGACCGGCCAACGGGTGTGTGCATCACCTATGGCCCCGACAAGCGCTACTACGTTGTTGAGCCGGGCACTTTTCAGCAGCTCAGCGCCCTTGGTCACGAAGTGATCTCGCTTTTCTGAGGGTAGTGTGAAGTTCTCGAGGAGCCGGAAAAAAAGTCAGTACATCAGTTTGCCTAATCAAATAGCTAAAAAGCCGGGAGATTTTGCTCCTGGCTTTTTGTTTGTTCGGGATTTAAGTAAACTTGAGTGAACAGAGATTAATTCGTTCCTAAAACTCAGCTTCCCAGCCCCTTTTCTAATGAACACGTCATTCCCTGTGCCGTTTCAGGTGCCGTATCCGGTTAACCCCCGCTTCTCGAAACCAGTTGTTTATTTCTCCATGGAAATTGCCGTCGATCAGGCGCTCAAAACCTATTCGGGTGGCTTGGGCTTTCTGGCGGGATCGCACATGAAAAGCGCTTATGAACTGGGTCAGAACCTGATCGGTGTCAGCGTGTTGTGGAAGTACGGCTACTACGATCAGATCCGAAAGACCGATAACGCCATGGACGTGCAGTTTCGGGAGAAGATTTACTCGTTTCTCGAAAACACTGGCATTGAATTTACGATCGAAGTGTTCCGGAGGCCGGTGCGGGTGCGGGCCTACTACCTGAAACCGGATACATTTCAGACGGTGCCGTTGTTTTTTCTGACGACCGACATTGACGGCAACGACCAGGCTACCCGATTGATTTCGTACCGGCTCTACGACAATGACGTGCGGCTCAAAATCGCCCAGTGCATGCTGCTCGGGTTGGGGGGCGCAAAACTGGTTGATGCGCTCGGCTTTGCGCCAGACGTATTTCACTTCAACGAAGCCCACGCGTTACCGGCGGCTTTTCATCTGTTTCAGCAGGTCGGCGAGGTGGAGAAGGTCCGCGAAAAACTGGTGTTCACGACCCATACGCCCGAGGAGGCCGGCAACGAAAAACACGATATCAACCTGCTGAACGACATGGGCTTCTTCGGAGCACTGCCGCTGCCGATGGTGCGGGAGATTAGCGGCATCCACGACGATGTGTTCAACCACTCGCTGGTGGCGCTGCGCCTGAGCCGGCTGGCCAATGGCGTTTCCAGCCTCCACGGCGAGGTGTCGCGGCAGATGTGGGGTCGTTACGACGGGATTTGCCCCATCATTCACGTGACCAACGCCCAGAACCAGCGGTACTGGACCGATCCGGCCATCGAAGCCGCCCGACTCGCGGGGGATGCCGACGCCATAGCTGAGCGTAAGAAAGAATTGAAAGCTCCCCTGTTTCAGGTGGTGGCTGACCAGGTCGGTAAGCTGTTCGATCCCAACGTATTGACCCTGGTCTGGGCGCGACGATTTGCCGCGTACAAACGCCCTGATTTGCTGACCGAAGACGCCGATCGATTCGCACGGCTGCTGAACCAAACGAAGTATCCAATTCAACTGATCTGGGCGGGTAAGCCCTATCCGATGGATGGAGGAGCTACCGAAATCTTTAACCGACTCTATTTTTTGAGTCACCTGTTCCCGAACATGGCCGTACTGACCGGCTACGAACTGGCGCTGTCAAAATTGCTGAAAGATGGAGCCGACGGCTGGCTCAACACGCCCATCGTGACCCGCGAGGCATCGGGCACCAGCGGTATGACGGCCGCCATGAACGGGGCCGTAAACATCTCGACAAACGATGGCTGGATCCGGGAGTTTGCAAAACCCGGCGAAAACAGTTTTCTGGTACCCACAGCCGATCCTGAGCTGCCCTACTACGCCCGCGATGCCCATGACCGCGATCACCTGTTTTCTCTGCTGGAAGACGAAATCTTGCCGATGTACTACGAGCGTCCGGCCGACTGGCAGGCTCTGGTGCTGCGCAGCATGAACGACGTGAACGCCTTTTTTGGGGCCAATCGGATGGCGGAGGAGTATTATGAACAGGTCTACCGGTGAGCCGAGTTAACGCGCCGTAGCTGACCGGAACAGCATAGCTACTCCATTCATGCAGTAGCGGAGGCCGGTGGGTTCAGGACCATCCTCAAATACATGGCCAAGGTGCGCGTCGCAAACGGAACAGCGTACCTCGGTCCGGTTTCCATCGGGCTCGGTATAGATCGCATTCGGAACGAGGGGTTTATAGAAGCTCGGCCAGCCCGTACCCGATTCAAACTTCGTTTGTGATGCAAATAACGGGTTGCGACAGCCCGCGCAGACATACGTCCCTGCTTGGTGTTCGTGCGTGAGCGGACTGCTGTTAGGCCATTCCGTTCCCCGGTTCCGCATCACGCGGTATTGCGACCAGGTCAGCAGCTTCCGCCATTCCTCATCCGTTTTTTCAACCCGTCGGTTGCCCGGCGACGTAGCGTCGGCCGGTCGGCGGTGGGGTGGACGGGGGAGGGCAAAAAACGTTCCGTAGGCCCACAAGCCTCCCGCCAGCAGTAGGGCAATCAGCAGGAATAAGCGGTTCTGTTTCATAGCTCTACCTACTAAACAGAACCACCGGGCCGTCAGGTTCAACTACCGATCGCTACCTTTCGCAGAATGGAATCAATGACCTGCAAGGTCGACACACCGTCGGCTTCTGCTTCGTAGTTGAGCATGATACGGTGGTTAAATACGTCGGGGGCCACCTCCTTGATGTCCTCCGGCAATACGTAGTCGCGCCGGTCGAAGTAAGCGAGGGCTTTGGCGGCCAGGTTCAGGTTGATACTGGCCCGGGGCGATACGCCGAACTGAATGTAGCGGGCTTCGTCGCGGAGATTATACTCCATCGGTCGGCGCGTCGCGAACACCAGTTCGATGATGTAGCGTTCGAGGGTTTCGGAGATATTGATGCCGTTTATCTCATCCCGGATGGCTACCAGATCCTCTTTGTCGAGCACCGGCCGGACCTCATAGTCGAAGTTCATGTTCGACATCCGGCGCATCACCTCCAGTTCATCTTCCTTGCTCAGGTAATCGACGAACACTTTCATCATGAACCGGTCGACCTGGGCTTCGGGCAGCGGATACGTACCTTCCTGCTCTACGGGGTTCTGCGTAGCGAGCACCAGAAACGGCCGGTCGAGTACAAACGTTTCCTCACCGATGGTCACCTGCTTTTCCTGCATGGCTTCGAGCAGGGCGGCCTGCACTTTTGCCGGCGACCGGTTTACCTCATCGGCCAGAATCAGATTGGCAAAGATAGGCCCCTGCTTTACCTCAAACTCGGCGGTTTTCTGGTTGAAAATCATGGTGCCGATCAGATCGGCGGGCAGCAGGTCCGGTGTAAACTGGATCCGTTGGAAGTCAAGGTCCAACACCTTCGCCAGCGTATTGATGGTCAGTGTTTTGGCCAGGCCGGGCACCCCTTCCAGCAGGATATGACCGCCGGTGAACAGGCCGATCAGCAGCCGGTTGAGCAGGCGATCCTGCCCCACCACAATCTGGCTCATCTCGTTGAACACCTCGCGGATTTTTGTATGGTATGTAAATGTCGTCGCTTGCATTGGTTGTAGTTTGTAGTTTGCAGTGAGTAGTTTGCCATTGATTAACAGCCGCCACTACGACACGCCGGTCAATGACGAACCACTCACTACAAATCAATTAACCAGGAACTAAAACGTGGCCCGAATGCTGCGGTCTTTCCCGTGGATGTCTTTGTACACCTGAATCTGCCGAAAGCCGCGTTCCTCAAAAACCTGACGGGTTGCCTCGCCGAAACGTTCGTTGATTTCAACGTAACAGGCCCCGTCTTTCGTCAGGTGACGGGTGCAAAAATCAGCGACGGCTTTGTAGAATACCAGTGGGTCGTTGTCGTCGACGAACAAAGCCAGTCCGGGTTCATAATCCAGTACGTTGCGATCCATAGCGGCCGCTTCCGACCGCGTGACGTAGGGCGGGTTACTCACCACGCAGTCAAATTTGCGCAGTTCGGCGTCTGTTACGTTCAGAATGTCCTGTTTTTCGAACGTAACGTCGGCGTTGAGCTGATCGGCATTGCGCCGGGCCATAGCCAGGGCTTCGTCGGATACGTCCCAGCCCATCACATCGGCCTGCGGAATGAACCGGGCCAGCGTGACGGCAATGCAGCCGCTGCCGGTACCGATGTCCAGAATCTTGATGGAATCCGTGCGTTCGGTAAAGTCGTGCATAATCAGCCGGACCAGGTCTTCGGTCTCGGGGCGCGGAATGAGCACATCGGGCGAAACTTCAAACTCCAGCCCGCAGAAAATCGTCGTGCCGATAACGTGCTGAATGGGTTCCTGGCGGTTGAGCCGGTTCACGATCTGCGACCAGTCCGGCTCGGTCCGGTTAGGTGGTAAAGGTTTGTCCGTCAGTACGTCGGTTTTGCGCAGGCCGAAGTAATGATCCAGTAACATAAAGGCCATCTCCCGGGCTTCTTCGGGCGGATACCCCTTTATTTGTTGCGTGAGTTGTTGATATAGTGGTTTGGCCGTCGCCATTCGATTCAGTCTGGTAATATTAATTTTGTGTAAAACTAAAGAAGTTTTCGGTTTACGGTTTACCGTGACCGGTTTTGGGCGCTGTGTATTTCCCAAAAAATTGACGACTAAAACCTTACGAAAAGATTCCCCTGCCTATGAATGAACGCTTCATGCTCCGCGCCCTCGAACTGGCTACCTTGGGACGCGGTTCGGTCAGCCCAAATCCAATGGTTGGCTGCGTGATCGAACACGAGGGCCGGATCATCGGCGAGGGCTGGCACCAGCGATACGGCGAAGCCCATGCCGAACGAAATGCAGTCCGATCGCTTAGCCCGGAGGGGGAACTCCTGTTGCCCGACAGCACGCTCTACGTAACGCTGGAGCCCTGTTCGCACTACGGCAAGCAGCCGCCCTGCGCCGATCTGCTGATTGAGAAGCGGGTGCAGCGGGTGATCTGCTGCAACGACGACCCAAATCCGCTGGTGGCGGGGCAGGGGTTTTCGAAGCTTCGGGCGGCTGGTATTGAAGTGGAAACCGGACTGCTGGCCGACCAGGGCCGGTTGCTGAATGCTCGTTTCTTTACGTTCATGGAAAAACAACGGCCGTATATCATCCTGAAATGGGCTGAAACGGCTGATGGGTTTATTGCCGGGGCGGGCGGACAACCCGTACAGATCAGCGGGCCGTTGAGTCAGCGGCTCGTTCACCGCTGGCGGGCCGAAGAAGACGCCATCATGGTGGGTACCAACACCGCCCGTACCGACAACCCTCGTTTGAACGTGCGGCTCGTCCCGGGGCGTAACCCGACGCGCATCGTAATTGATAAGCAGCTCGCCCTGTCCGCTGACCTGAATCTGTTTGATAATACACAGCCGACACTCGGCTATAATTTCATCAAAACCGAAACGGTCGAGCAGACCAGCTACATCCAGCTCAGCCCAGACAAGGCGTTCCTGCCGCAGCTACTGACCGATCTCTTCGAACGTCGGATTCAGTCTGTGCTGGTCGAAGGCGGGACGGCCCTGCTGCAATCGTTCATGGACGCGGGCCTGTGGGATGAGATGCGGGTGTTCCGCTGCCCCAGGTTGCTCGGCGCTGGCGTTAAAGCCCCCACGATTCAGGGCAGACTGGTGAGCCAGGAACAGGTAGACGATGATACCTTACTCGTGTGTCGGCCGTAGGGTTCCTTCGGTCCAGACGCCTTTGACCCGCAGCGACCGGTCCAGCCGGACCAGATTGGCTACGTAGCCGGGCTGAATTTTGCCCAGCGTATCCCCCAGACTGATGATCTCGGCCGGGATGGTGGTAGCTTTTCGCAGGGCATCGGTCAGCGATAAGCCGACGCGTTCGACACACACCCGTACGCAGTCGAGGAGCGTAATGGCCGAGCCGGCCAGCTTTCCTTCAAAGTTGACGTAGCGACCCGGACCGTTGGGGTCGGTTTCGTAATGCACCACGAATTCGCCCAGCGAAAACTCCGGGCGGGGGCCGTCGAGCCCGGGAACGTTGGCGAACAGCGCATCCGAAATCAGGAACAGCCGGTCGCCGAGCAGCCGGTGGGCAATGCGGATGGTAGCCGGATCGCAGTGGTAGCCGTCGGCGATGAGGCTGACCCGCACCGTCGGGTGGTCAAACACGGCCCCGACAACCCCCGGCTCGCGGCTTTCGTAACCCCGCATGGCATTGTAGAGGTGCGTGGCGAGGGGAATGCCGTTGTTCAGTGCGCTGGTAGCCTGCCGATACGTAGCGTTGGAGTGCCCCAGCGACAGCAGCGTGTTCGGGTGTTTGAGCCGCTGGATGGTGGTAAGTTCTTCGGTTGTCAGCACTTCGGGAGCCAGCGTCAGCATCCGGATCGCGTCGGCATCAGTACTGAACAGGGCTTCGAGTTCTCCTTCAGCGGGCGTCCGCACATAAACGGAACTGTGGGCCCCGCGCTTGATCGGGTTGAAATACGGCCCTTCGATGTGGATACCGGGCACGCCAAACGGGTTTTCCTGACGCACCACCTGCACTGCCGACGTAGCCTGCTGCATAATGTCCAGCGAGGTGGAGTTGATCGTAGGCAGCAGCGTTGTGGTGCCGTTGCGGAGGTGCGTTTCGTAAATGTGCCGGACCGTATCGGGGGTGGGCTGTTCGTTCAGAAACCGGTGCGAACCGCCGTAGAGCTGGAGATCAACCAACCCCGGCACCAGGTAATCCCCCTGGAAATCGATGGTGTTCTGTCCGGAAAGCGGGCTGGTCGAAACCTCCTGAATCCGGCCGCTGGCGATCCGGACAAAGGCGTTTGGGATGAATTCGAAACCGGTAAATACGGTAGCGTTGGCAACAATGAGATCGGAGGAGGTCATAAAAAAGCAACCGGTTGCAGGGCAAAAACCGGTTGCCAAGTTTACGAAACCGTGGCCAGATAACCGCCGGAATTCGATGGAGTGTCGTAGAAACTACTACGTTTCCTGCTTGATCAGTTCGACCGGGGCTGCCAGCCAGGGCCGGGCCGCTTCGCCGAATTCCTGCATGTGCGGCATCTGGTTGTGGGCCTGCAGCCCGGCTTCGTCGGTCCAGATTTCATACATGATGAAGCGCTCGGGGTGTTCGGCACTCTCGTAGAGTTCGTAAAGGATACACGCGTCTTCTTCGCGTACTTTCGGAATCAGGTTATACAGTCCGTTGCGGAGGTCGGCTTCGGCACCCGGCCGGGCGATGATCACGGCAAAAACGGTTAGGGCCATAAAAATTATCGGGGTTGTCTGTACAGGGCAAAGTAAGTTGTCGGCCGGTCTCTACTCACGCTGCCAGATAGCCCAGGCTTTTTCGGCCTGAAGTTCCAGCATCCGCAAACCGTTGAGCGCAGCGGCCCCGCGCTCACGACCGTAGTGCATAAAACGGGTTTCGGCGGGATTGTACACCAGGTCGTACAGCAAATGCTGGTCTGTGAGTTGATGATAGGGGATAGCCGGCGCTTCGCTGGCGTGTGGGTACGTACCAACCGGCGAGCAGTTGATAATTAGCTGGTGGCTGGCGATCAGGTCCGGTACGTCGTTATAGGAAATGGTCGTATCGGTTTTAGAGCGTGACACCATCACGAACGGTAGTTGCAGATCCGCCAGGGCGGCCGTAACAGCTTTGGATGCACCGCCCGTGCCCAGTACCAGCGCCTTGAGTCCGCTGGTCGTGCGCCCAAGCCCCTGAAGCCAGTCGTCGAGCGACTGCCGGAAACCGTAATAATCCGAATTGAAGCCGGTGCGTGCGCCATCGGGTTCGAGCCGGATTACGTTCACCGCGCCTACTTTTTCGGCCGAGGCATCCAGGCGGTCAAGGTAGGGCAGCACCGCTTGCTTGTGGGGGATGGTGACGTTCAGGCCGCGCAGACCGGGCGTTTGCAGGAGGTCTGGCAACGCGGTAATGTCGGGGAGTTCGAACAGATCGTAGCGGCAGTCGGAGATGCCTTCGCGGGCAAATTTTTCGGTGAAGTACCGCTGGGAGAAGGAGTGGGTAAGGGGGTAGCCAATGAGTCCGTAACGCTTCATAGCCGCGAATTACACAGATTTGCGTGGATAAAGAAAACCCCGCCAAGCATAAGATGGCGGGGCTGAATAGGCCACTAAGGCGAAACCGTAAGTTACGCTGGCGTCCGGCGCAGCCGTTTTTTCAGCACCTCGACCAGAATCGGCATCACCGACAGGCCAACGATACCGAACACTACCAGCTCAAAGTTTTTCTGGACAAACGGAAAGTTGCCGAAGAAATAACCCACCAGCGTGATGCTCGTTACCCACAGCACCGCGCCCATGATGCAGAATTTAATGTACGTACCGTAGTTCATGCTCCCGGCTCCGGCCACAAAAGGCGCAATGGTCCGTACGATCGGGATAAACCGGGCGATGATCACCGTGCGCCCGCCGTATTTGGCGTAAAACTTTTCGGTTTCGGCGATGTATTCCCGTTTAAAAAACAGGATTCGTTCGCGCATCTTGATCTGATTTCCCAGAAACTTTCCGACTACGTAGTTGACGTTGTCGCCTGATAGAGCCGCGATGATCAGCAGGGGAATGATTACCTCCACCCGCAGTTCATTGGTATCGCGGGCGGCCAGTGCGCCGGCTGCAAACAAGAGCGAATCGCCCGGGAGCAGCGGCATGACAATCAGCCCGGTCTCGGTGAAGACGATCAGGAACAGGATCGCGTAGAGCAAGATCCCGTAGTTATTGGCCCACGCGTCGAGGTACCTATCGAGGTGCAGCAGAAAATCCAGAAGCGATTTTAATAGTTCCATCGTGTTTTGTTGCGAATCATGACGCCTGAAAGGCGCACGCCCGGCAACGATTAGTGTTGACCATTACCATTTAGAAAGTGCATAAACGTATCTCCGCGCAGGCCGAGCCGGATGGTTTCCAGCGGGATCGATTCATGCGGAGCAATGTTGCCCAGGTTCACGTTTGCCCCCAGAAGCTTAACGAACCAAACCTGCTGTTCTTTCTGCGGAGCCTCCCAGATAATGCTTTCGAACGGCACCTGCGTCAGAATTTCCTCTACCAGCCCCTGACGAACTTCGCCACTCGACCGGAACAGACCGACGGTACCTCCTTCGCGGGCTTCGCCGATTACTTTCCAGGCCCCGGCTTCCAGTTCGGCCTTCATGAGCTGAATCCACTTGTAGGGCGGAATGATTTTGGCTTCATCTTTCGAGCCAACCTCCGACAGTACCGTTACCTGCGTAGCCAGTTTCTGAATGTAGGCAAGCTTGTCGTCCTGCTTCATATCGATGGAGCCATCCGACACCTCAGCGTATTCGAGATCGTACTTGTCGAGCAGTTTCCGGTAATCGTCGAATTGATTCCGGATGACAAAGGCTTCAAAGAGCGTACCACCAAAGTAGACGGGAACACCGGCTTCCTTGTAGATCTGGATTTTTTCGGCCAGGTTCGGGGTCACAAACGACGTAGCCCAGCCCAGTTTAACAATATCAACGTAAGCCGCCGAGGTCGACATGAAGTCTTCAGCTTCCCGAAGGCTCAGGCCCTTGTCCATGGCCATGGTTAATCCGAATTGACGAGGCTTGGCGGTGCGATCGGGTATCTGCGTTAGCGTATAATTCATTCAGTATACGTAGTAGGCAAGTTAAAAATCGCCCAAAAGTAGTATAACTGCTGAAAACCTCGCAAGAAAGTCCATAAATAATAGCATGTGGGGACCATTTAGCTTAGTTAAATACTATTTTTGGCGCCTATGGAATTTACAGCATCGAATCCGCGCCTGGACGCCTTCCGCTTACTCATCGGGCAGTCGACCGAACACAGTCCGTCTCCGTTTGGTCGTTGGCTGCACGGCACCCTGCAGGCCGTCGAGCCCGACCGGATGGTCGCTACGTATGCGGTTCGGGAAGAAATGACCAACCCGACCGGCGTGTTGCACGGGGGAGCAGCCGCGGCCATTATGGACGAACTGGTCGGCATGACGGTATACGCCCTGGGTCGCGAGTACGCCTACACGTCGGTTAATCTGAACGTTGATTTCCTGCGTGCAGCTCGCCGGGGCGACGTCCTGACGGCAACGGCCCGGATCGTGCGGGCGGGCCGAACCGTCATCCACTGCGAAGCCACAATCACGGCCGCCGACGGAACGCTCGTTGCCAAATGCGCCACGAACCTGCTCCAGACATCGGTAAAACTGCCGGTTTAAACGATGTCGCAAGAGTAAGTGATCATAGCAGTCATTCGTTAAGCATCTTACCTAACTTTTGCCCGGCATCATGCTTTGAAAATGCCGGGCTTTTCTTTATCTTTGCACCCTCATTTCCAAAATTATACATCAACCATGTACGCAATCGTAGAGATCGCAGGGCAGCAATTTAAAATTGAGAAGGGCCGCACCGTCTATACCCACCGGTTACAGGGCGACGCGGACGCTGCACTTGCCTCCGACCAGGTAAAAGTCCTGCTGGTCGATAACGACGGGAGCATCAGCGTAGGCGCTCCGACAGTCGATGGCGCGACGGTAACAGCCAAAATCGTCGAACACCTCAAAGGTGAAAAAGTAATCGTCTTCAAAAAGAAGCGTCGCAAAGGCTACAAAAAGAAAAACGGTCACCGTCAGTACCTGACCAAGGTGTTAATCGAAGATATTACTGTTTAATGGTTAGAGGTTTGTAGTTTGTAGTCTGAGAGTTGCTGTAACCTCAAACTACAAACCACAAACTACAAACTTTCTCAAAGAAAATGGCACACAAGAAAGGTGTAGGTAGTTCCAAAAACGGCCGTGACTCGATCAGCAAACGTTTGGGCGTTAAGCTCTTCGGCGGCCAGAAAGCCATTGCCGGCAACATCATTATCCGCCAGCGGGGCACAAAACATCATCCCGGCCGTAACGTCGGCCTGGGTAAAGACCACACGCTGTTCGCGCTGGTAGACGGTACCGTTGAGTTCCGCCAGGGCCGCGACCGTCGTTCATACGTACACATCGTTCCGGCGGGCCCGTCGGCGATTGAAGTCGCTCCGGTTGCAACGGCTCCGGCCGCTGAAGCTGCTCCGGCTGAGTAAGCGATTCTCCGGCAGGCCAGCCAAACTGGCCCGTACCAATGAAGTTTTATGAAAAACGCCCGGCCTTTGTGTCGGGCGTTTTTGTTGAGTTGAAAACTAAAAAACCATCGGTGCTGTTAACCGGGGGAACGGTTGCGGAGTACCCGCGATACTGAAAAAAAGTTGTACTATGGATTCTTTGCTGAGCCGACCCATATCCATTTTCACGGAAGGTAGCCCCAATCCGAACTCAATGAAGTTCGTCGTCAATTTTGAACTGGTACCTGCCGGTCTTTCATTTGACTACGCCGAACCGGGCGATGCTCTGCTGGATGGGAAAGCATCACCGCTAGCTGTTTCGCTATTTGGGTTCGAGTTTGTACGCCGGGTATTCATCGCCGGGAATTTCATTACCGTCACGAAAGACGACGCCACCGATTGGGACGACGTACTGTTCGAAGTAAAGTTCTTTCTGAAGCAGTATTTCGAAGAAAAGAAACCGGTGTTTGCGCAGCGGACGATGGACGCCAACACAACCCGCCTGGACGTGGATTCTGAAACGGTGCAGAAGATCAAAGCGGTGCTGGATCAGTACGTCCGGCCGGCCGTGGAATCCGACGGGGGAGCTATTAATTTCCATTCATTCGACGAACCGAGTGGTACCGTGAAGGTGCTTCTGCAAGGTTCCTGCAGCGGTTGCCCTTCCTCAACACTGACGCTGAAAGCCGGCATCGAAAACCTGCTTACCCGCCTGGTGCCGGCAGTAAAGCAGGTCGAGGCCGAGGGTGTCTGATGAGATAGAACGATATTAAACGAATAGGGAATTGCGGAGGTAGGGGATAACGCCTTCGTTATTCCCTATTTGTTGTTAGTCCGTTTACATGTTTCGTCCGCTTACTCAGATATGTCGGCTTTCTGCCAACGTAGACGGCGAATTGACGTTTACTTTGGGAACGCTTTCCCAGACAACCTGCACATTCATGAAATATACACTGCTGGTAGGACTATGCTGCTTGGTGAGTACGGCCTCTACGGCGCAAAACTTGTTAGGCATAGCAACCAGCCCGAACGGAGGAACCAATCGACTGTACCTGAATCCGGCTTTTGCGGCCGACTCACCATATCGGCTCTACCTGAACGTACTGTCGGGCAATGCCCACGCCAACAATAACTACGTTCGCTACCAGGCTCCCTTTTCGCTGGTCCGGCTTCTGAGTGGAAGTGTGCCAAATCAATATAAACGACCGGATGGAACGCTGGAGTTTGCCGTTGACTACACGGATGAAATTCTGGATGGTAAACCCAAGAATGGCACTGTTTGGGGCGAAGTGCGGGGGCCATCGGTGCTGCTAAAAGTGGGTAACCGGGGTGGGTTGGGCATAACTACCCGCCTGCGAGCCGCGGCTCAGGTAGTTGGCGCGTCGGAGTCGTTGTTGTCGGCCGTCAGGGTCGGACTGAGCGACGGAGCTTTGTACGGTATCCCGGCAAACGATAACCAGTTTGGGGCCAACACCAATACGTACGGTGAACTGGGCCTGACCTATGCCGGAACGATCTGGGAGAACGACGGCGAACGGCTTTTTCTGGGCGCAACGGCGAAAGTGTTGCTCGGTTATAATGCTCAGCATTTTATCAACCGTGGACTGGATTATCAACTGGTTGCCGATCAGACGGCACCTAACGGCGTGGCCCTCGAAGTGAACCGCCTGGATGCTACGCTGGCCTACACCAGTATTCAGCGGAACCGGAACGTAAGCCCCCGAACGCTCTTCAGCCCATCATCGCCGGGGCAGGGCGTTGGGTTGGACATCGGCCTGAACTACGTGTCGCAGTCCGATCCGGACAGCCCGACCTGGCGGATGGGTGCGGCCGTGACGGACATTGGCAGTGTGCGCTACAACGGTACACAATACAACTACGGCGATGCCGAAGGTGAGTTGCAGGGCGTTCGGTTCCGGAGTAATGATTTCAACAACATTCAGAACCGAAGCCAGATTCTGGAGACCATTCAGCAGCGGTTCAATACGGGACGAAGTCCGGATCAGAATCGGTTCCGGGCCGGGCTGCCGACCTCCCTGAACCTGACCGCCGATTACCAGTTGCCGGATGGAGTGGGGATAGCCGTTACGTATCTGCAGGACCTGCGCGCCGAAGCGGCCATGGGCGTGCATCAGCCCTCGCTGGTGGCCATCACGCCCCGTTTTGACGTGTACGCCGTCGGTATTGCGGTGCCGGTCGTGTACCTGAACCGGGGCGTAACGGCCGGGCTGTCGGTCCGCGTCGGCCCGGCGTTTCTGGGGACGGATAACCTGCTGGGCCTCATCGGAAACGAGCGCAACGGCATTCGACCGCGCGGGCTGGATGTATACGGCGGGCTGGCGTTCGGGTTTGGCCGGGCCGATGGTGATTAACCGCTGGCTTTTGGCCGGAAAAGCCGTCAGAACCGCTCCTGAAGGTATTACAAACCGAGTTTTTCTGTATATTTGACCTATTCGCGCCCGAACGTAGGTGTCAAACGGGCCGATGCCCGGGTCGCCTATGACCGAACGAACCACCTTCTTCAATACCCCGCTTTCGTACTTAAAAGGCTTAGGGCCTCAGCGGACCGAACTACTTAACAAGGAACTGAATCTGTTTACCTACGGCGACCTGATTCAGTACTACCCCTTTCGGTACGACGATCGTACGCGTTTCTACACCATCAGCGAGTTGATGGAGTCAATGCCTTCGGCGCAGGTTCGCGGTCGGCTCCGCGACTGGTATTTCGAGGGCGAAGGGCCCAAACGCCGGTTAGTGGCTACGTTCACCGACGGTACCGGCACGATGCACCTGGTCTGGTTCCAGGGCATCAATGCCATTGAAAAGTTTCTCCGGCGGGAAGGCGAATACGTAGCGTATGGAAAACCGCAATCCTTCAATGGCCAGTACAGCATTGTTCACCCCGAGCTTCAGAACGTAACGCCCGATGCGGAGATTGAGCAGGGTTTCTTCCCGGTGTATAACCTGACGGAGAAACTCCGCCGTCGCCACCTCGACAGCAAAATGATCGGCAAGATCATGCGCATCTTGCTGGAACTGTCGTGGAACCACATCCGCGAAACCCTGCCCGAAGCACTTATCCAGCAGTACCGGCTCATCGGCAAACGGGAAGCCCTCTGGAACATCCACCTGCCTCAAAACCAGGCCTGGCTCCGGCAGGCTGAACGGCGGCTGAAGTTTGAGGAGCTGTTCTATAATCAACTGCGGCTGATTATGAACAAGCTGATGCAGAAGGAAGAGTATCCAGGCCAGATTTTCAGGAATACGGCCCTGATGACGCACTTCTACAAAGAATTGCTGCCGTTTGAACTGACCGGGGCGCAGCAGCGGGTTATCAAAGAAATCTACGTTGATTTTTGCAGTGGAAAACAGATGAACCGGCTGCTGCAGGGCGACGTGGGCAGCGGCAAAACCATCGTTGCGTTCATTACCATGCTGATGGCTATCGGCAACGGCGCGCAGGCCTGCCTGATGGCCCCGACCGAAATTCTGGCCGATCAGCACTACAATGGCCTGAAGCCGTTTGCGGATGCGCTGGGCCTGAACCTGGGCATCCTGACCGGCTCTACGAATCAGAAACGCCGTCGGGTGCTGCATGAGGAACTGCAAAGTGGCCAGATGCACATCATCGTCGGGACGCACGCGCTGCTCGAAGATGTGGTGCAGTTCAAAAACCTGGGCCTGTGTATCATTGATGAGCAACACCGGTTCGGCGTAGCGCAGCGGGCCAAAATGTGGGCTAAAAACCCGACCGTGCCCCCCCACGTTCTGGTCATGACGGCCACCCCCATTCCCCGTACGCTGGCCATGACGCTCTACGGCAATCTGGACGTATCGGTGATCGATGAATTGCCCAAAGGCCGGAAGCCCATCAAAACGGTTCATAAATACGACAAGCACCGCTCGGAGGTGTTCGGTTTCATGCGCCAGCAGATCGAGCTGGGCCGGCAGGTGTACGTAGTGTATCCGCTGATTGAAGAATCAGAAAAGCTGGATTACAAAGACCTAATGGATGGGTATGAGAGCATACAGCGGGCGTTTCCGCGGCCGAAGTACGAGGTAGGTATCCTGCACGGCCGGATGCTGGCCTACGAGAAAGATGATGAGATGAAGCGGTTTGTGAAAGGCGAGACGCAGATCATGGTCGCTACGACGGTAATCGAGGTGGGCGTAAACGTACCAAATGCCAGCGTGATGGTGATCGAAAGCGCCGAGCGATTTGGCCTGGCGCAGCTGCACCAGCTCCGGGGGCGCGTCGGTCGGGGGGCTGAGCAGTCGTACTGTATTCTGATGACCGGCTATAAGCTCAGCAGCGATACGCGGACCCGGCTCGAAACGATGGTACGTACCAACAACGGCTTTGAAATTGCGGACGTGGATTTGCAGCTTCGCGGCCCTGGCGACCTGACCGGTACGCAGCAAAGTGGTATCATGGACCTGATGATCGCTGATCTGGCCAAAGACGGACCGATTCTGACGGCGGCTCGCGAGTCGGCGCAGCGCATTCTGGAGGAGGACCCGAATCTTGTTCTGCCCCAACACGCGCCCATTCGTAACCACCTGGACAGCATCAAGCAGACCGAAAGCAACTGGAGCCGGATTAGCTAAAATGTCTTAATTTTAGGAAAACGTCACCCTCGTAAGGTATGGAGTCGGTCGTAGCCATTCAAAAATTAACGGTAGCGGAGTTTCGGGAGCTGGAGTTCGATGACAACGATACGTCGTGGTATGAACTCATTCATGGAGAAATAGTGAAAAAATCTGCCCCCTCACCGCTACACCAACGTATTTCACGTCGGATTGAATTTATTCTGGAGCTATTTGTAACTCAAAAAAAAGTAGGAGAAGTGTTTCATGCTCCTATTGATGTGTTTTTAGACGGCTATAACAGTATTCAGCCTGACATCTTGTTTGTGCCGGCTACTAACGCTGCCATAATCACGGATGACGGTATCGAAGGCGTACCGGCTTTGGTGGTCGAAATCGTATCGCCTACGTCGGGGTATCGGGACCGCGTTACCAAAAAGCTTCTTTACCAGCAGCATGGCGTTCAGGAGTACTGGCTGGTTGACCCGCTCGAAGAACTGATCGAAGTGTACAAGCTCGACAATAACCTTTATACCTTGCTCAGCGCGGCTACAATCGACGAAGGTAAAATTGAGTCGGCGGTGCTGCCCGGCCTCGTAGTCGACGTGAAAACGTTGTTCGCCGTTTGATTCCCGTTCCTGCTGAGCCGTTTTCGCAACCCGGTGTTGAAACGCCATTCCCTCTGTACCGACTGGCTGGTACTCAAACGCTTGTTCACCAGATTGACCTCGTGGACTACATCCGTTTCTTTCACGATCGCGACCCACGGCTCTTCTTCCAGCAACTATCTGCGCGGTTATCAGCAGAAGGCTGGCTGATTATTCACCTGTGGGAAGATGTCTGGCGGCAACGGCCCGAAGTTGTGCAGTCACGGCTGCGGGCCCTGGTCGGCGAATCGGAGCGAATCCCGGCCCGGCTGACGCAGGTTCGGCGAATCGATCGGCCGACGGCGGTTGACTTTCTGGCACGAAACCACCTGCAGGTGCCCTTAGCCGGTCGCTATAAATACGGGTTGTTTCTGCCCGCCCGCTACTTCCGGGTGCTGTCGGACGAATTCAGGGAAAGAAACGCGCCGGCGGGGGATGCCGATTGGCTGGTGGCCGTTGCTACGTTTGCAGCCGCCCGGACGTTTGCCGATACGTATCGTTCGGTGGAGTTGATTCGCTTTGCCAACCGGCTCAACTGTACCGTGGTGGGCGGGTTGGATAAGCTGCTGAAAGCCTTCATCAATGATCACCAGCCCAACGATGTGATGACCTATGCTGATCACGACTGGTCGGATGGCCGCAGCTACGAACGGCTGGGCTTTGAGCGGCAAACCCTGACCGAGCCGCAGCAATTCTGGGTAAAACCCGGCGAATGGATCCGGTATTATCCGCACCGCCTGCCCAACGGCCTGACCGAAAGCCGACTGCCTGAACTGGGATACGTACCCGTTTACAACGCGGGCAGTATTAAATTTGTCAAACTTCCCGAACCACAGAGACGTTCAGCATGACGCTGGTGCGCTCCGGGTTTCACTCTGTTTCTACGTGTCAACGACTAAACTCCTTGTGATTCTGGGTCCTACGGCCAGTGGCAAAACCCGGCTGGCGGTTCACGTGGCTCACCGGCTGAACGGCGAAATCATCAGCGCGGATTCGCGGCAGGTGTACCGCAGCATGGACATCGGTACGGGCAAGGACCTGGCCGACTACGTAGTGGATGAACAGACGGTGCCGTATCATCTGATCGACATCATCGATGCGGGCCAGAGTTATAATGTATACCAGTTCCAGCAGGATTTTACCCGGGCGACAACCGACATACAACAGCGGAACCGACTGCCGGTGGTTTGTGGAGGAACGGGACTATACCTCGATGCTGTGCTAAGCAGTCACGCGTTCACGGCTATCCCCCGCGACGATGCCTTTCGGGCGGAACTGGAGACCCGCTCGGACGACGAACTACAGCAGCTATTTCGTCAAAACCCCTCAACCTATTCGTCGCTGGCCGACACCTCGACCCGCAAGCGGCTGATCCGGGCGATTGAGATTGGCCGGTACCTTAGCCGCCATCCGGATACACCCCTTACGCAGGCTGTAGCGCCCCCGCCCGCCGTCGTGTTTGGCATTGACATTCCCGTGGAGCTGCGTCGACAACGAATCACCGAACGGCTGCAGGCTCGGCTGCAAAGCGGGATGGTAGACGAAGTAGAACGATTGTTGCAACAGGGTATACCTGCCGAAAAACTGATTTTCTACGGGCTGGAGTATAAATTTATCACCCAGTATCTGCAAGGCGAACTGGTGTACACGACGATGGTAGCCCGGCTCGAAACGGCTATTCACCAGTTTGCCCGGCGGCAGATGACGTTCTTCCGGAAGATGGAGCGCGACGGACTTACTATTCACTGGCTCGATGGTCAGAAACCAACGGCCGAGCTGGTGGAAGACGTTGCGACCCGGTTCAATCAGGAGAAAGATTGCTGACCAGTTGACCAATAACCCGATGCGAGATTTAGTAGTCGTTAGTGAATATGCGCTTGTCCGCAACGCCCGCGATTTTCCTGACGCGGTTAGTTCGCTGACGGAAGCGTATATACCGGACGGGACATTTCAGGCGTTGAAACAGCTGGCTACCCAAACCGCCGACGCAGATGCCATTCTGACGTTTTCTGTGCAGAAAGGCCGCGAAGTGATACGGGTGAAAAACTATGTAGGACTGGTCGGACTGCCCAACGGAATACAGGTCGAAATCCTGCCCAAGGTGACCGACCAGCCTGCCGTTGCCCGAACGGCCCTGCTCAACATGCTTCGTCATCTGCGGCACAGTCCGTTCCGGACCCTGGCAACTCAAACGGGGGCAACATTTTTGCCGTTGTGGGATGTGTTCAGCAACGCGTTTCTGGACGCATTGAGCCAGTTGGTCAGTCAGGGTGTGCAGCGTACGTACGTACCGATCGAGGGTAATGAACGCTACTGGAAAGGTAAATTTCAGGTGGCGCGGCACCTGCGCGATAATGCCCGCCATGCCGAACGGCTGGCCGTAAGCTACGAGGACCTGACGGTTGACAGTGCCCCCAACCGGGTGCTTAAAACGACGTTACTCCATCTTCAGCGCCACGCTTTAGGCCTGGACAGCCAGCGACGGAAACAGCAGCTGCTGTGGGCACTCGACGACGTACCGGCGTCGGAATCCCTGGCCGATGATCTGCGGCAGATTCGGGCCCTCATAACCGCCCGTGGTACGTCGCACCGGCAGTTTACCCGCTACAAACCCGCTTTGCAATGGGCCGACGTACTGCTTCAGGGTCAGGCCTTTGGGTTGAAAACAGGGCGTTTTGACGGCTTCTCGCTGCTGTTCCCCATGCAGCGCGTGTTTGAGGACTACGTAGCCCACGGACTTAGGCAGTATTACGGACAGGGGCAGGTTATTGTTCAGGAATCATCGGCGCATCTGGTCGATGAGCATATCGGTGCGCCCCGATTCAGGCTGCAACCCGATGTGTTGATACGGCAGCCCGGACGGACACTAGTGCTGGACACCAAATGGAAACGCATCGATGGAGCCGATCGGGTAGGTAACTACGGCATCGAACAGGCCGATTTATACCAACTGTATGCGTATGGCAAGAAGTACGAAGCCGACCAGCTCTTCCTGATTTATCCGGCTAATGAAACCTTCGGCCGCCCGCTCGATGTGTTCGGCTACGACGAATCGACTCACCTGCATGTGGTCCCTTTTGACGTTACCCGGCCGCTGCATGAGGAGATTGAGCGACTGACCCGCTTTTTGTCCTAACGTTCACCCACCTGAACCCTACGTATGCCCATCCTGCTCACCGCCCTGGGAATTCTCGGCCTGATTCTTCTGATTGCAGTTGTTAAGTTAGACACATTTATTTCCTTTATTCTGGTTGCGCTCGCGATCGGTCTGGCCTCCGGTATGGATGTTTCCACGATTGGTAAATCCATTCAGACCGGTATTGGTGGTACCTTGGGCGATCTCGTACTGATCATCGGTTTCGGCGCTATGCTCGGCCGGATCGTAGCCGAAAGCGGAGCGGCCCGTCGCATCACAAACGTACTGATCGGCTGGTTTGGCCTGAAAAACATTCGCTGGGGACTGGCGCTGGCTGGTTTCATTATCGGTATTCCGCTGTTCTACAATGCCGGTTTCATCATCGTTGTCCCCCTGATTTTTACCATCGCGGCTTCATCGGGATTGCCCCTGCTTACGGTGGCCGTACCGATGCTGTCGGCTTTGTCGGTGGCGCACGGGTATCTGCCTCCGCATCCGTCGCCCGCGGCCATTGCCGGGCAGCTGAACGCCGATATCGGCCGGACACTGACCTACGGAATCCTGGTGGCTACACCCGCTATTATTATTGCCGGTCCCATTTTTGGCAAAACCCTCGGCCGGTTTAAGCCGAAGCCGGACCGGGATTTATTCAACATCAAGGACGTACCGACTACGGACCTGCCGGGTACGGGCATCAGTTTCTTTGTCGCGCTTCTGCCCGTGGTGCTGCTAACGGTGTTCGGACCACTCAAGACGTACGTTGCGACGGGAACGGTCGCGCACAGCCTCGTTACGCTGATGGCGGAGCCGTATATCGGCATGTTGCTGTCGGTGCTGGTAGCGGTGTACGCCCTGGGCATCCGGCGCGGGCAAACCATGAAAGCCGTAACAAAAGACCTCGAAGAAGCCATCAAGGCAGCCGCCCCCATTCTGCTGGTTATTGCCGGGGCCGGTGCGCTGAAGCAGGTCTTCAATGATTCCGGGACCAGCAAGTACATTGGTGAACTGCTGCTTGGCGTCGACATGTCGCCGTTGCTGCTGGGGTGGGGGATGGCCGCCGTAATTCGGGTCTGTGTGGGGTCCGCCACCATTGCCGGCCTGACCACCGTCGGTATCATCATGCCCCTGATTCAGTCGCAGACCGTCAACCCCGAACTCATGGTGCTGGCCATCGGGTCGGGGAGCCTGATGCTGTCGCACATCAACGACGCCGGATTCTGGTTGTTCAAAGAGTACTTCAACCTGAGTATCAACGATACGCTCCGCACCTGGACGCTGATGGAAAGTATCGTATCGATTGTTGGGCTACTCGGTGTGCTGGCGCTGAGTTTAGTTGTTTAATGGTTCAGGTTTGACGTGAGGGAACAACATTGACCCGCCAACTTGAACAGACCTTGACTTATTTTTTGACTATGAACCGTTTATTTCTGCTTCTTAGCGTATTTGTTGCCGCGGCATTACTGGCTATGACAACTGCCAAACCCATTCGCGTTGTTTTCTTCGGAGATTCCATTACGCAGGCCGGCATCAAGCCCGGCGGCTACATTGATCGGCTGAAACAGCGGCTTCCGGCCGATCAGTATGAGTTAATCGGGGCCGGTATCGGTGGCAACAAAGTATATGATCTCTACCTGCGACTGGAGGACGACGTGCTGGCCCAGAAACCTGACGTGGTTGTGGTCTACGTTGGGGTGAATGACGTCTGGCATAAAAGCACGCACGGTACCGGCACCGATCCCGATAAATTCGTGAAGTTTTACGAAGCCCTCATTAAAAAGCTCAGGGCTGCCAATACCCGAATCATACTGTGTACGCCGGCGGTCATTGGTGAAAAAACCGACTTTACCAACCCGCAGGACGGCGATCTGAACGCCTACAGTCAGCTCATTCGTGATCTGGCCACCCGGCAGAATCTGCCCCTCTGCGATCTGCGAAAAGCGTTCCTTGAGCATAACCTCAAAAACAACCTGGCCAACAAAGATCAGGGCATTCTGACTACCGATCGGGTTCATCTTAACGATACTGGTAATCAGTTTGTTGCCGACCAGATGCAACCTCTGCTGACGGCTGCCAAATAAGCTAATCGCTGATTTCGATAGAGTTTAACGGCCTTTTAATTAGCCCTAAATCTCAAATTAATCCGGCGGGGTGATGTTTGTATCGTCAACGCACCCAAACAAGTCGTCTTATGAAACCCACTCTGAATACATTGCATAACCTAACCGTTCTTTTTGTTTTTGTTGGCGTGGTTTATTCGGTCCTGCACGGGTTACTCGGTCAGCCCTGGCATCGCGGAGTAGTTAGCCAAATGGCATTCACTTACCTGGTTTTTGTCGCTGCTGTTGCAGTAGCCAGCGTTGTGGCTCATTTGCTGCTGTCGTTACTGCGCGGAACGAATGCAAAAGATGATTTGATTGGCTATGAAGTTGACGACTGTGTGATTGTTTGATTGATTCACCGTAACTTAACTTAAACGATGCCCGGCCCGAAACGGCCGGGTTTTATTGTTTTATGAATTTCACCACAACATCTCCCTGGTGGGTAGGACCCGTAAGCTGCCTGCTGGTACCCGTGTGCGTGATGGTTTCCGTGCGGATCGGCTGCCCCGTCGTTACGCTGGTCCATTCGGCCCGGTAGGTTCCCCGGGGCAGATTCATGGTCAGTACGTAAATGCCGCGGGTGACCGGTTCGGCGTAGACGATCCAGTGGGTGGTGGTATTGGTCAGGGCCCAGGTCAGCGCTCCTGGCGAAGCGACCAGGTTCGTTGGCTTGAGGGTGCTGATCGGAAGGGCGTCGAAATAGCGTTTCAACACACCAAATTGTTTCCGCAGGGCCGGACTGCCTCCACCCGGTGCCTGATATGCAGTATCCCGGCCGTTCTCCGACCCTACCGAAAACGAGTAATCCAGGTGATTGAACAAGGCACCGCCCGCCATCAGAAACCGCCAGGCCTGCCGGCGATACGTGACGTCGGAGCGGCCCGCGAACCCCGTTTCATTGAAACCAATGGGTTTATTCAGCGCGTAATTGTCGGTAACGGCTTCGGGCAGGGCATAGTGGAAGTTGAAGATGGATACGTGGGGGTTGGGGCTAACGATGGGGTAGCGGAAGTTGCTGATGTTCTGCGAAATCAGGTGCTTTTTGGGGAGCGGCTTCTCTTCCGCTACGATCCACGCAGCTACGCGCCGTTGCCAGTCAAGAGCGGGCTCCGACACCACTTCGAGCGTTGCCCGCCAGTCGGTTTTGCCGGTTTCGCTGGTATGGTACTCGTTGCGGGTCAGCACGGTGTCTTTCAGATCGGCCCAGGGTTCATTCTGAATTTCAAAATACAGGTTATCAAAAGAGTTCAGTTCACGAACGATCTTCCGGACGTAGCGTTCCTGATAGTCCAGCAGGTTGTCGTTCAGGGGCGTGTTGACATCTTTAGGCAGTACGTCGCTGGTGCTGTTAACGTTGTTGGCGCGGTTTAAAGCGCTGTAAGGCCAGCCCGTGCCGTAGTACGACGAAAACAGGTTGATCTCCACGACGACCCCCTGTCGCTGAGCCTCGGTCATGAAGTCGCGTAGCCGGGCGAAGTAGGCGTCGTCCCATTTGCTCAGGTCAAACTTGTTGCCGCCCAGAGCGTAGCCGGGCTCATTGCTTCGCGCCCAGGGTAAAATCAGGCGCCCTGCCTTAGGAGCCAGTGTATTGTTCTGAATACCGAAATCGCCCAGTTTTTCGATGTACGCCCCTGTGAAAAGTCTTGTGGTATTCAGGCCATCGACGGCCAGGGTGCGGAGGTACGTTTTGTAATCAAAATCGAGGTTGATGACGGCGCCGTAGTGTTCGCCTGAGCCGACCAATACCGTTGGCCGGTTTTGATACATAAAGTAGTGCGGGTTGTCGGGATGCAGGCGGAACGTAGCAACGGGCGACTGGGCCAAGGCGGATGTGCAGAGCAGTAGAGCCAGAGCGATATGCTTCATAAACGACGGGTAGTAGGGTATGCAAAAAAAGCGATTTAGACGGATTCTGCCGCGTAGACCTAAAAAACCGCCCGGCCAGTTCACTGAACTGGCCGGGCGGTTTTTTGAAAGGGTCTGGTTAATAGGCTGAGCTTGTATTTTTTAAGACGGCTGGCATGCCGTCCCGTAGCCAAGGTGGCATGGGCGCCCCTTTCAGGTAATGGTCGAAATACGTTTGGAATCGGCGCGACAGATCCCGGCGGTTGCTGAGGTTGCGCATGACATGATCTTCGCCTTCGTATTGCAGCAGCCAGACGGGTTTCTGTAGCCGGCGCAGAGCCATATATAATTCGATACTTTGCTCCACGGGCACCTGTCCATCGCCGTCGTTGTGGACCAGCAACAACGGAGTTTGAATTTTATCAGCTCTGAAAATTGGTGAATTGGCAATGTACAGCTCCGGCTTTTCCCATAACGTAGCCCCTAGCCGACTCTGCGACCGCTCATAAATCCACTGACGACTGCCGCCAGACCGCCGACGTAAACTACCGTAGGCGCTTACCATGTTGCTGACCACAGCCCCGGCCGACGCGGCCTTAAACCGGTTGGTCCGACTGATGAGGTAGCTAACCTGATACCCACCCCAGCTGTGCGACTGTACGCCCATTCGGCTGGTATCAACCCAACTATACTGCGCCAGGTGGTCGAGGCCGGACAAGACGGAGCGGCAGGCGCTTTCGCCGGGTTCACCGTTCGTGTATTGAATGTTCGGAATGAAAAGCAGGTAGCCGTTGCTGACGAACATCGGCATGTCCAGAATGGCCCCACTGGGCGATGGCGTCCGGTAGGCATAAAGCCCATCCGAGTCTTTCTCGTAGAACCAAACCAGCACCGGGTATTTTTTCTGCGGATCAAAGTTTTCCGGCTTCAGCAGCAGGCCTTCGTTGGGCATACCGTCCGGCTGTTTCCACTGTACCAATTCGGTGGTAAGCCAGTTCTTGTCTTTTTGCTGGGGATTTAGATCCGAGACTTTCCGAAACTGCCGGATGTCGGTGGTCGTGTAAAGGTTGTATTCGTTTACGTTACCTCGTGACACAACGTACCGGTTTGCGTTTTTGGCTTTCGACATGCCCGGAAAGCTGTAGGAATACGGCCCCATGGTCAACTCGGCAGGCGGTTCTGCACGACCAAATCGCAGCCGGTAAAAGCCAGCGTACTTGGTGGTGCGGTTAAACGCCGATAAAATCAGGTCATCGCCGGACCGGATGTAGTTTTCCGTACTGTTGATGTCGGCGTAGTGAAGTACCGTCTGCAAAGTCCGTCCCCGCCCACGCGTCAGGTTAGCCGGAGGGACCTTGCCAAGCGGATCCAGTTGCCAGATATCAAACTCCGTATGCACCAGCACCGAGCGGTCGTTCTCTTCCCAGATGGCCACCCCGAACGGCTGAGGATCGCCCGGTGCCTGGTAGCTGGTATCAAACAAGGGCTCGGATACGGCTGCTGAGATGTTACGAACCAGGCCGGTTGCTAACTGGCAGGCGACGTAGTGACGCAGGTTGGAGTCGTACCACAGGGCGTATTGACCTTTGGGCGAGATACTGAACGGAGCCGTGAGCTTCTCCCGAATTAGCGTCCGGGAACCGTCGTTGACCGCAACGCGGTAGGCGGTTCGGCCCGGTTGTTCCAGCCAGTCGGCTTCCACCCGGCCCCCTTTCGTAGTAACGCCCAAAACGTAGTCACTGTCACCGTCGTTAGGGAGGATAATATCTTCCAGATCTATATCGCCGAGCTGAACCACCCGCCGATCAGTCAAGTGTAGTACCGCCAGATACGTCCGTTTGGCTTCCTGATCGAGTTGCTTGAGCTGTTGCGGCTGAAGGTAATCGTCCTGATAGTGCCAGAGCGTCAGTTTGGGCTGATCAGCACCCATCGGTTTGGCTGCGGGGCGGGGCTTGCTAACCCCAAAGTAGAGCCGGTTACCACTGGTACTGAATCGTAGGCCGCCCGCTTCGCTAACTACGTAGCCGGGTTGTATGCCGGTTGTCTGCGGAGTTGTCACGATCTGAGCTGTTTCGGCTCCGGCTTTATAATACCACAACGCGAGTGTTCTGGCCGGGTCATTAGCCTGGGCCAGGAACGCCAGTTGAGTGGCCCAGGCATCCAGGGTCAGTTGCTGTAATTGGCTAAGGTTCCGGGCTACGGTATCGATCGCATTACGGTTCAGATTCATCCAGATAACATCCGCCAGGGCGGGGTTTTGCCCGGACGCTACGTTCATCACAAGGGCTTCGCCCTGTTTACTGAAGACGAAATCAGTAACGCCCTCGAAGGTGCGGCTCTGACCGGTTTGGGTGTCAAGCAACACCAGGCTGGAACTGTTGGTTGTGGGCTGAGCCGCCGACGTAGCGGTAGGTTGGGCCGAGGCCAGCAGAGTGGGCGGGGTTTGGGTGTAGGCCAGCCACCTGCCCGACAACTCCGGGTGCCTGATCGCCTTGACGCCGGGAATCAGCGTTAGCTGCTGGGTACCGAGCGCCAGTAAGCCCACCGTATCGGGCCGGGCCGATGATCCCGCGGCTGGTGCTGCGTAAGGCGCTTTCAGGTAGAACAGGAGGTGACGGCTGTCGGGCATAAACGTAGCGCGGTGACCCCGCCGGATGAGCTGCTTCTGACGACCATCAAACGATTGAACGACCAGTTCAGGATCGCCCTCGCTGGGCGCGACACCGTATAAAAACCAGTTACCGTCCGCGCTGATTTTGCGTTCGGTGAAACCTTGCCAGCACTGGTACGCCGACCCGTCGAGCGGTTTCTTCTGCGCCCAGCCGACACCTGGCTGGCAAAGGAGGAACAAGATGGTGAGCAGGCAGCCACCGCCCGCGTTACGTTGCGTCCACATACGGTTCATCTGTTGTTGTTTACGGCAGCAAATGAAACGCGTAGGGAAAGCATTCCTGTAAAAACTGATCAAACTTTACACGTTTTTGGCCAATTCAGCGCGCTGCAGCCGGTATTCGGACGGGGTTTGACCCGTAAATTTTTTGAAAGCAGTGTTGAACGTAACCCGGTTGTTGAAGCCGCAGTCGAGGGCAATGGCCGTAATTTTTTCGTCGCCTTCCAGTAATCGCTTGGCTTCGTCAATGCGCCGGGCATTGATAAAATCCGGGAACGACTGGCCGAACTGCTCGTTAATCACCTGCGATACGTACTGAGCCGGTAGTTCGAGCGTAGCGGCCAGTTGGTCCAATCCAAAATCCGGAAGCAGATACGGCTTTTGGTCGGTAACGTACTGATTGATTTTATCGGCTAAGGACTGACTGGCCGATTCGCTGAGCGGGGATTTGCGGTACTTCTGTGGCTTCGTTTTAGGGCTGAGTCCGTCCGGGTATTGAAAGGCTGTATAGGCCAGTGCATACACGGCGAGCGTAAACAGGACCCGCGTCGTATGGCCAAAAATATTATAATACCCCATGCCCAGCGTTACACCAACGCGGTAGATGATCGTACTCACGGCAAAGACGGTGAAGAAGATCAGAATACGGTTCAGGACGGCTGCCTGATCCCGTGTCGTATGCCGGGCAAATTGCCGCATCCGGTAGCCGTAGTACATCAGCAGGCCCGTCATGAGTACGTCCGAAATCAGGAAGTAGAAATTGGCCGGCAAAAGGCCGTGCTGTTGGCTTTCGGTCAGAATCATCTGCTGCTTAACGGCCGCCGACTGGACCAGAATTGGCAGGACAACCGCCATGAGGCCCAGCCACGGAAGAAAATGCACGAGGTGTTTCCACTGAAAAGACGTTTGACTCTGCAGGGCATACCACACATACAAATACACCAGCGGGCCAAACAGCAGGAACACACCCGACGAGGTTTTATACAGATGCGGATAATGCTGAAGAAGCTGATGATACGACAGAAAATAGTACAGCGTATTGTAGCTAAACAGAAAGACGAGCAGCGCCAACAGACGGTTGGCTACCCGGTTGCTGTTTTTCTTTAAGCCAATCAACACGGCTAAACAGAATCCCTGCAACGCGCCGGCCAGATAGAGATAAGTGATTGCCTGAATAAGAGGAAGCATGCCTGTAAAATAGATTCGAGATGGTAATCTAAACAAGGGCTGGCTACAGGACAAGGCTTTTCATACCCGGCTGAGGTTATCGGCTTATGGCAAGGCAAAAGCTACGTATTGATTGCCTTTCTTCGCGCCGAGTTTGGCGCCCCCGCAGGCGATAACAACGTACTGCCTGCCGCCGATCTGATACGTAGCGGGCGTAGCAAAACCAGCTGCCGGAAGCTGCGTTTCCCAAAGCAGCTTCCCCGTTTTTTTATCGAACGCCCGGAATTTTTCGTCCTTGGTAGCCGCAATGAAGATTACCCCACCGGCCGTTACGACCGGACCGCCGTAGTTTTCGGAGCCGGTGTTCCGGATGCCTTTCTTCGCCAGTTCGGGTTCTTCGCCGAGGGTTATCTTCCAGACGTATTCGCCGGTGTTGAGGTCAATGGCGTTCAGCGTGCCCCAGGGGGGCGCAATGGCTGACAGGCCCTTGCTGTCCAGGAATTTATTATAGCCGGATATCTTATACGGCACAAAGGGGGCCTTGTTCGTTTTGCTGTTCGATGCCGCTACTTCCTGCTTCTCATCGCCGAACAGAAAACCGATCAAGGCCCGTTTGTCGTCGGCCGACAGCTGCGTGAAGCCGGGCATCATGCCTTTGCCATTGCTGATCAGTTGGTGAACGTAGGGCCGGTCGCGTCGCTGACCGATGTTGACCAGCGATGGATACCCACTGGCCGTATTGCCTTTGCGTTCGGTTCCGTGGCAACTGGCGCAGTTCTGGGTATAGAGCCGTTCGCCGGTGCTCAGGTGGGCCAGTTGATCCTGCTTGGGCGCTTCGTTCAGTGATATGAGCCAGGCAGCCTCGTTGCCGTTGACGTACATGATGCCGTCCGGGTCGGTAGCCGCTCCGCCCCATTCACCACCACCATCGAGACCGGGGTAAATGATCGTTCCCTGCCGGCTGAGTGGCTGGAACATACCCGTCCGGCTCCGCTTGAACCGGGCCAGCAGCGAGTCACGGTCATCCGAATACGGATTCAGGTCGCGTTCGGTCAGGTTCTGCCGGGTAAACGGCGCTGGTTTGAGCGGCAGGGGCTGCGTCGGCCAGGTTTCCTCACCCGGAATATCAGACTTTGGCATGGGCGTTTCTTTGATCGGGAACAGGGGCTTACCCGTTACGCGGTCGAAAACGAACACATGGCCCGACTTGGTAATCTGCGCAACGGCGTCGATGCGCCGGGGCTTGCCATCGGGCCCTTTCTGGGTGACGGTCAGCAGGTTGGGCGGGGCCGGGAAGTCGCGGTCCCACACATCGTGGTGAACGGCCTGGAAGTGCCACAGCCGCTTGCCCGTGCTGGCGTCGAGGGCGAGCAGGCAGTTGGCAAACAGATTCTGCCCTTTGCGGTTGCCGCCGTAGAAATCAAACGCGGCCGAGCCGGTCGGAACGTAGAGAATGCCACGCGGCCGGTCGACGGCCATGCCCGACCAGTTGTTGGCTCCACCCACGTCGGTGTTCTGGTAAGTTTGTTTGGGCCAGGTGTCGTAGCCGAATTCGCCGGGTTGCGGGATGGTGTGGAATGTCCAGGCCAGTTTACCCGTGCGGACGTTGAACGCCTGTATGTAGCCCGGTGCAGCATCGGCCCCCTCCGACAACCGCATGGGCATAATAATCAGATCGTCGAAAATGGTGCCGGGCGTGTTGGAGATCACAAACTTGTCTTTCGCCTGTTCGCCCAGACCCGCGTGCAGGTCGGTGCTGCCGTTATCGCCGAAGCTCGGAATGGGTTTACCCGTGCGGGCATCGAGCGCGTAGAGTTTCGGGCCGACCGTGTACAGAATCCGCTTGTCCGGTTCGCCGTTGCGATCAGCTGATTGCCAGTACGTAACGCCCCGGCTGGTGCTGTGCCAGACCTTGAGGGGGTCGCCAAATTTCCAGAGTTCCTTACCCGTAGCGGCATCGAGTGCAAAGGCCTGTACGGTAGGCGTTACGCCATACAGCACCCCATCGACGATGATCGGATTGGTCTGGATCTGACCACTGTCGGGGGTGGTGTAGGTCCAGGCCATTTTGAGCTGGCCAACGTTTGCAGGCGTAATCTGCGTCAGAGCGGAGAAGTGACTACGGTCGGGGCCACCGAGGTACTCCGACCAGTTGGTGTAGTCGTTGGGTTTTGTATCGGTTGGATTCTGGCGGAGCTGCGACCAGCCAAGCGCCAACAAAACCAATGCACTGATGGGGAGGAACAGTCGTTTCATAGCTAGCACGAAAAATACAAAAAAAATACTTGTTTCGTGCAATGGCAACCAGAAGCTGAACAACGTATCGGTGTGAAATACGCTCAGTGAATTGAGGATGAGTACGCTGACTGCCAATTGCTCAGCGATAGCGCTGCTCTAGCCACTGTACTGCAAAAGACACTACAGCCGGAGCCGACAACAGGACTGAAGACGCTGACCCAATCATACCCTGCTGGCCACCTTTTGTGAGCAGAAACTCCTCAACGATAGTGCCGAAGTAGTCGTCCGCCAATTCGTCTACCACCGGATCTGCTGTATCAAACTCCTCGATCATACGCCACTCAACATGGTTACCAAACCGAAGCGGCACCTCCATTCGGCGAATCCGTTTGTTCGGTAGCTGTGCCAGATGCTCGGAATGATGTAGCAGACTGATGGTATCAAGCGGAGCACCAACCATCAACACTTTTCCGTTTGCTACAACAAGCTTGTCGAAAGGAGAGCCGGGTCCATATCCGTAGTCAAATGGGTGATCGGCAGTGAACCACGCGGCCCGGGCACCGATGGCGGCCACCGAAGCTCCTGGGTTCCGGCTTCGATAGGCGCCGGGCGTTGTGCGGACAAACTCGGCAAAAGCGCCGTGGTCCCGGCTGGCTCTGGATGCGGCTGGGTCGAAGGGAGGAATGTCGGCTTTCAGGGGCTCAGGTAGGCGTCCGGTTTCATCAATGGCATCCTCGTATTGTTGTTCCCAGTTTACGTAGCAAAGAAGCGTACCCTCAGGACCTAAAACGTCTAAAAGAGCTCCAATGAGAGTATCTGGCCCGCCTAATATCGGACCTACCGACCGCAATGCCACGTGGACCATAACGGCGTCGCCAGGTTGCAGACCCAGTACCTGGAGGTGTTTGGAGAGCAGACGGCGCGTCCAGTATGGACTATCTCCTACGATCAGCATTGGCTGTTTAGTTAGTTTGTAGCCATCCGTAAAGATACAATGCTTTGGTACTGCTTGTCTTGCTTGTCAGCAACTCCCCGAGCCCGGTTAGAAATGGCTATGGTGTGGCAGGGCTGTGAAGGGGCATATTATTTGGATAAATTGATATATTCACTGGAATGAAACCAAGGCCGTAGTTTATTGCTAACCAGACCTGATTGATATGGATGGACTAATCACATTTTTAGGCGAAAATGGTTTCACGGTAGAGCAGCAGGAAACCATCGCTACCCAGTTTCATCGGCATGAGCTGAAGAAAGGAAACCAGTTTTTGCAGGAAGGACAAATCAGTCAGCAGCTGGGCTTTGTCGAAAAGGGGTTGTTTCAGTATTTCTGCAATCGGAATGGCGATGAGATCACCAGCTACACGGCCGGCCCCGGCGATTTTCTGATCTCGCTGACCAGTTTTCTTAAGCAGCAACCCGCCCGCGAAACCATTCGTGCCCTCACCGACAGCGTTGTGTGGGCCATCCATAAACGCAATTTTGATCAGTTACGCCAGACTATTCCGCCGTTTGAAGTCTTTTACGTGGGTGTGCTGGAAGACCAGATTGCCTGTATCGAAGACAGTCGCTTCAACCTGCTGACCCTTACCGCCGAACAACGTTACCAGAAGTTACTGGAAGAAGAACCCAATTTGCTGCAGGAGGTACCATTGCAATACCTGGCGTCGATTCTGGGCGTGACGCCCCGCCATTTGAGCCGCATCCGTGGACAAATCCGGTAGCTACACGAATTAGACATTTGTCCAGTAGATTGGCTGACCGGTCGGCCACCTTTGTATCGTCAATCAAAACAAAAAGTCGATATGAAGACGATCCTACTAGCCGGCCTGCTGCTCCTGTCAGGCGCCACTTTTGCCCAGCGCTTTCCCCGCAATGAAGTAAGTATCAATGCGTTTCGTAATCCTTCCATCGGTCTGGAATACCGCCGGAACCACGTCTCCGTACACGGCGGCTACTACCCAACGATTGTCTCCCAAGATGCTGAAGGGAAAGGCCTGACGACCTCGTTCGTTCGGGCGGGCCTGACGTACTGGTTTCTGCCCATTGGCCAAAAGCCTAATCCCTCTTCGTTTTATGTATCGGCTTCCTATGTCCGGGGCCTCGACCGTGAGTATGAAAACAAGAACGGTGTCATGGGCGAAGTCGGTTTTCGCTGGATGGTCTGGAAAGGCCTGAACCTGCGCATCGGGGCGGCCGTACTGGCAGCGCCCGGACAAGACATAAAGCTCAATCCGACTCCGGGTATCAGTTATTCATTTACGTGGTAGGGCGATAATCGGTACGTAGGTTTCGGTGGTACCCGCCAAGGCCTGACACTGCCGTATACCGTAAACCGAAAGCTGAAAAACAGTCATGAAAACTTCACAAATGCCTTCCAACCGCCAGATCGGTACCCTGCTCATTCTGGGCGCCGTGTTAGTCTTTATTCCGTACACAATTCTGACCGTCCTATTTGACTATCCTACCATCCTGCGGGAGCCGCCGGGCGTTGTCCTGACCCGGTTTCACGAAGGCGGCCCACTGCTTATTGCCGTCTGGTGGGCCTTCGCCATTACGGGGCTACCTCTGCTTCAGGCCTACGTAGCAATCGGCCAGCGCCTGGACCATACGCTGCCATTCATCCGGTGGGCTACCACACTGGGCGTGGTGTCGGGGCTGGTGCAGATCATCGGCTTGCTGCGCTGGACGTTCGTTGTGCCGGTGCTGGCCGATACCTACGTCCATGCAACCGATCCGGCCATTCGGGCGGCCAGTGTGGTCGCGTTTCAGGCAATTCACCAGTACGGCGGGGTGGTGCTGGGTGAGCACCTGGGCCAGCTCCTCACCATCGCCTGGACGGTCATGATGGCGTCGGCGTTCGTAAAACTGGGGCTGTTTCCTGCGTGGATAAGCCGGTTTGGCTACGTAGCGTCGGGGGTCTATCTGCTGGCCCAGGGAGACCTGTTCGCGACGGTTATACCGACCTTTCCGGTCTGGGAACTGGCCGGACTGCTGGGAAGTACCTTGTGGCTGGTCTGGCTTCTTATTGTAGGGACCCGGTTTTTACGGCTCCGGGTGAGCGAAGACGTGCCGGTGCCTGCCTAAATCTGCCTACCTTTGCGCTCAGTTTAGGAATCACAAACAACCTGATATGAGCGTAATAAAAGCCTTCCTGTTTGATCTCGACGGCGTTATTGTCGATACGGCTATATACCATTACCGGGCCTGGAAACGGCTGGCTAACGAACTAGGTTTCGACATCTCGGAAGCGTTCAATGAGCGGCTGAAGGGCGTGAGCCGCATGGAATCGCTGGACCTGATTCTGGAACACGGTGGCCTGACCCTGCCGGAGGAAACCCGAACCGAACTGGCGGCAAAAAAGAATGACTGGTATCTGGAGCTGGTCAGCCGGATGACACCCGATGACATCCTGCCGGGCGTACCGCAGTTTTTTTCGCAGGTGCGGAAAGCCGGACTGCTGACGGCCCTCGGGTCGGTCAGTAAGAACGCTCCTCTCATCATTGAACGTATCGGTATGCAGGATGCGTTCGACGCCATCATCGACGGGAATAAAATCACGCGGGGCAAACCCGATCCGGAGGTATTTCTGAAAGGAGCCGATGAACTGGAAGTAAGTCCGGCCGAATGTGTCGTCTTCGAAGACGCCGTCGCGGGGGTTGAAGCCGGGAAGCGGGGCGGTATGTTTGTGGTCGGCATTGGTTCGCCCGACGTACTGACTCAGGCCGATATGGTGGCGCCATCGCTCCAGGAACTGACCGTAGAACAGGTACTGCAAAAGGCGCAGTAGGGTTGTGGGTTCCGTTCCCAAAACCAGTCCGCCAGACCACCCTGAAAGGACTCAGCTCCGCCACGTCAGGATTTTGGCATCAGTGGAGCTAAGTTCCGGGGGTGTGTACCGCGCTGGCTTAAAAGCTCAGCCAGCCCGACACCTTGATTGAGAAAGGCGTGACGGGTAGTCCCGAGATAGTAGTGTTATCGCGGTACGTCAGTCGGTGAATGGCGTCGATACGTAATACCTTTAAAATGTTGTCGATGCCATAGCCCACTTCCACGTAGGGCGTATTGCCCAGCGCCCGGAATCCCTGAACCGGGCGGCCCTCCGCGTCGGCTGGAGGGATGGTGTTGAGGTTAGCCTGCGACACACTCCCCGCCAGGACCTTCGCCGTAACGAGTTCGCGCCACTTCAGCCGACGGAGCAGCGGAATCCGGTTGAACAGCAGTCCGCTGAAATTATGCTCGAACTGCAGCTCCGCGTACCGGTCAGCCACAAACTCAAAATAATTCATGAGATTGAACGCATTACCGACGTAGAACAGCGACTCGTTCCCGAGCGGTGTGTACAGCAGGGGGTAGGGGAGTGTAGCCGGAATGATGCCGGCACCTACCGTGTAGTACGTACGTCCCAGCACGCCCATCCGGAACGAGTGCCTCATCGACATGGCAACGCGGTGATACGTGAAATCGCCCCCCAGCAGGTCGCGGATGCCAGCCGTGTAACGTAGCGTCAGAATCGGTTTACGGGTAGCCCCCGCGCTGACACGCACGTTGTCGTTCTGAAGCATCACCTCGTCGGGGGCGAAGCGGGTTTCCCAGATAAATTCGGTAGTCCGGTAGCTGTTCCGGATGCGCTGGTCATCGTCGCCGGCCTGCGGGCGGAACGCGAAGGCAAACAGCGGGTCGAATGTCCGGTTGCGCAGCGCAAACGTCTGCGTAAAGCCCCGGCCAACCTCGCGCCGGAAGTAGGCCAGGTTGTCTTCCTGAAAATACGGTCGGCGAATAGCTCCGAAGCGGGAATACGCATAAAAGAGCGAGTTACCGCCGAGGTTGTCGGCCGAAACGCCCACGCGCTCCATATCGTAGCTCCGGCGAACGCCCAGTACCGTCCACGGCTTGCGGTTGAGAATGTATTCAATGGAGCCGCTGTATTTCCAGGTCTGGTCGGTGGTGCCGTAGGCGACGTAGCCGCTCAGCAGCCACTTGCGACTGAAACCGGTATTGGTGCGCAGTCCCAGCCGAATGCGGTGACCTTCGATGGTGTTGTTGGCGTAGGTGTACAGCAATGGCCCCACGTCGACGTTCAGTTTTCCGAGCGGCTGGTAGCCCACTACCCCCAGCCGAATGGCATCGCCGGCTACTTTTACCAGGGGTACATTGCGGACGGAGTCAACGACCCGCATGGCCCGCCACTCCTCCGGCGACAGTGAATCCGGGCGGGCGCTGCTCCAGAACGAAGGATCTTTTACCTTGTAATCGTCTGATAATTCGAGCGAAGGGTCGTAGAACGGCACCTCGCGGGGCTGGCCTTCCACTATGTTGCGGGCGGCTGAGAAGAACCGAACCAGGCCGCCCGGTGAACGGGGCGTCGGCTGGTCGGTATCGATCATGACGTGAGTCTGCGTCGGTAAACGGGCCCCCGACGGCAGCATCGTCCATTCCTGCTCAATGCGGATCTCGTCCACAAAGTTGATGTTGGCCCGCTTGCCTACGCTGACTTCAAGCTGAGCCAGGGCGAACTGGGTCGTATCGATCCAGACCGATCCGGAAAAGGCGAGGTCGCTGGCGCGTTTGGGCTCAAACTCCACTTCGTAGCAAACGGCGTTGTCGATGGTGACGGTATCCTTGAGCCGGAAGGTATACATGGTTTCCCACTGAGCCCCTACCGGCGACGGAATGTCTTTGCGAAGTACGTTCAGGTAATTGCGGTAGAAATTATACTGCTGGAACGAAGCTCCCGTCAACTGAGCTACGAGGCTGCCGTCGGTTACGCCCACGCCCCGCACCTGCGACTTCAGCACCCGTTCCTTGAACTTCTCAGGATTACTGCGGGCGTACAGTTCGGAAAATGTTTCGGAGATGAACACCGGCACGGCCGGATCGCCATTGTCGTCGGTTACGGCCGGGAGTTTACCCAGCAGCCGGCCTACCGGGCCGGGGCCTTTGCCGTTTTTGCGTTTGCGGCTGAAATTGTTGACGTAGGCTTCAATTTTGGTGTAGTTCTCGTACTGGTACCCGCTGAGCTTAGCCGGGTCAAAACGGTCGCGCCGACGAACAACTTCCCGAATAACGCGGTAGGCCGGATCGCCCCCTTTGGCGTACACTCTGACTTCCTGCAACCGGGTGGCCGCTGCCGCGAGCTGCACGTCGATCGTTTGGGATTCGATCGGCAGGATGCGATACGCCCGGTTCTGAAAACCCAGGCTGGAAACCAGCAGCGAATCACCGGTCTGCGATGTGCGGAGAACGTACTTGCCCTCGGCGTCCGAAACGGTACCTTTTGAAAGGCCTTTGATGGCTACGTTGGCAAACGGAATGCCCTCGCCGGTGGCCGCATCCGTAATGCGTCCCGAGATGACAAACGTCGACTGGGCCATGGCGGACTGTACTAAACAAGCCCCGCAAAGCAGCGCAGCCGTCAGAGCCGTCCAGATACGTATATACATGTCATAGGTTGTATTCAGTTGACGAACGTTACAGTAACCGTAAAGTAGTCAACAAAGTTTACCAAACCAACCGCATGGCGAAGAAAGCAGGGTTTGTAGCTGGCAGACCCGCCTTGCACTGGTTAAAATTGATTATTCGGGCTGAATCCGTAAAGCTCCCCGGGGGTCAAGCGTCGATACCAGCCGGTGAAGCATTGGTTTAAAAGGGGTTAGGCGTCAGCGGCAGGTGTCGCGCTACCGGACTTAAGAAACTAGACCGATTCTGGTATCAAACGGTTGCACGGTGTCTGAAACAGCAGCGCCCGACTGAAAAACTCAGCCGGGCGCGGTTCAGGTTGTATGGAAAGCTCGATTTAGCTCAGCAAAAAATTAGTGGCCTGTTTGAGCGTACGTTCATTTCCGGTTTCGGGATCGTTGTAGCTGCGCTCACCAACCTCAATGTCGAGGGTTTTATGAAGCAGCTGTTTGGTATCCAGTTCGTCGCCTTCCTTCACGTCGAGGCCCGCGGTTTTAAACAGGTTGACAATGGCGGGCATCCCGGCCGGCGACTGATAGAATCGCTGGGATACGTATCCCTCCTCGTTTTCGAAGCGGCACGTAAAGAACGGAATGCCTTTGTATTCACTTGTTCCCTCGTCGATGCGGGTAATTTCGACCGTGTGGTGTCCATCGGCCAGCAACGGTTTATCCTGGTCTTTTTCTACGGCAATTTTCATAATCGTTGAGTTGTTTCTCCCAGATTGGTTTATAGAAACAACCCATTGTCATCCGGTAATGTTTAACCGAACGTATCCAACCTGCAACCGGCGAAAAACGGAGGACAGACCTTCTTTACAACGAACTGCGCCGGATTAGCTGAAACGGATTTTTAACCTTACCCGACTGTCGGTTCAGCATCATGCGGGCGGCCGTTTGGCCCATGTGTTCGTGATCGGTGGATACGACCGTGATGCCATCGGCGAGTACTTCTTTCAGGGGTGTTTCGTTGAACGACAGAATCCCGACGTCGCAGCCCAGCTGCAGGCTATGGTGGCGGGCCTGCCGCACCAGTTCGGCCAGATCCGAATCTTCGAGCACGATGTAGGCCGTACCGGGTTCGATGGTATGGCCCTGCGTTGTACTCAGGATCGTAAATTCTTTCCGGTAATGAACGCCGTAATTCCGAAAGCCCTGGATCAACTCCCGGGGGTACTGCACGTCTTTCGGGAAGATCAGCGTCAGTTTCCGGTATTTTTCGAGCAGATCAGCGCCCGACTCCAGCGCTGCGTACAGATCGGAGCTAAACTGCTGAAACACGGCAATATGGTTCCCCTTAAGCTCGGGCAGGTCTTTGTCCAGCAGCACCAGTTCATTGGAAGGGATTTCGGCAAGCAAATTCAGGACGTCGACTTCCCGGGCCGAGGCTGTATGGCCGGTGGTCTGGTCGTAGAAATGCGGCATGACCACGTAATAGTGATACTGGCCGAGGTTCTCGCGCAGGAGTTGAGCAAACCGGGCGGCATCGTGATGATGCAGCCGCAGATCGATGATGGCCTTGTCGCCGAAGGTATTCAGCAGGGAGTAGTAGATAATCTTCTTGTACGCGCTGAGTTTGTTCATCAGCAGCAGGACCCGGAGCTGCCCGGGCCCCTCCCGGCGAATAAAATAACCTTTTCCGCGAACGGATTGAATTACACCGTCTTTTTTCAGAACATTGTAGGCTTTCTCTACGGTATCGCGAGCCAGGTAATATTCTTCGCTTAGTTCGTTGATGGAAGGAAGCTGTTCATCGCGGTGCAGCGCACCAATTTCAATGCCGTGAAGAATCGAGTCGACGATCTGGCGGTATTTCGGCGTACTCGAGTTTTCGTTGATGCTGAAGTTCATGGAGCCGATCGAAGTTTAGGCCTTGTAATTTACAAGTTTATAACCGAATAACTCTACTCATACCACTGCTTGATAACGTTGAATTAACCCAAATCAGGTAAGCGCAGGATACGACTGCTGTTTATCGTAACGAGTTTTGATCTTTAACCACGTAGGTAAACTACTTACAACTCTTTATGCAAACCCTCAACCGTCTAAGTGCCGATCCGGCCTCTTTTCAACACGTCAGCTACCTGTGGGACGAAGCTCAGGCAGCGTCAATGGCCCACGATGAGATAGCCCTGCTTATCTATCGTTCCAACCTGCTTGGCCGCGATTTGCGGATCACAAACTACGGGGGCGGAAACACCAGCGTTAAAACTACGGAAATTGACCCCTTAACGGGTGAGTCGGTCGAGGTGATGTGGGTCAAAGGGTCCGGGGGCGATATCGGGACGCTGACCCGCAAGGGACTCGCGGGCCTGTATATGAACCGTCTGCACGCGATGAAGAACCGCTACCGGGGACTGGCTTTTGAAGATGAGATTGTGGGTTTGTACGGTTACTGCCTTTACGATCTGGCATCGGCAGCCCCGTCGATCGATACGCCCCTCCACGCGTTTGTACCGTACCGTCACGTCGATCACCTGCACCCCGATGCGATCATCGCCATTGCGGCCAGCAAGGAAGGCGAACGACTGACCGAGGAGATCTTCGAGGGGAAATTTGCCTGGGTGCCCTGGCAGCGGCCCGGCTTTGACCTTGGATTGAAGATCGAACAAGCCATCGTCAATAATCCCGGTATTGAGGGAATCATGCTGGGGGGACACGGTTTCTTTACCTGGGGCGATACGGCCTATGAATCGTATCTTAACAGCCTGACATTCATTGAAAAAGCGGCCGTTTATCTGGAAGAAAATTACGGCAAACGGCGACCGGTGTTCGGCGGGGTCCGGGTTGAGCCGGCTACCAATCCGCAGGAACAGGCAACCACGCTGATGCCCTACCTGCGCGGACGGGCGTCGCAGTTCCGGCCGATGATCGGTCACTTCGCCAATAGCCCGGCGGTGCTGGAGTTCGTCAACGCCAATGATCTGTCGAAACTGGCTCCGATGGGAACGAGCTGCCCCGACCACTTCCTGCGCACAAAAATCCGGCCGCTGGTGCTGGACGAAACCGTCGTATCGGGCCGGTCGGCCGAGGAGTTGAAAACGTACCTCGACGAGCAGTTTGAGCAGTACCGGGCCGATTATGCCGCTTATTACGAGCGCTGCAAACATGAGGATAGCCCGGCCATGCGCGACCCGAACCCGGTGATTGTGCTGCTGCCCGGCGTTGGGATGTTCTCGTTTGCCAAAGACAAGTCGACGGCCCGGATCGCGGCTGAGTTCTACGAGAATGCGATCAACGTCATGAAGGGGGCCGAAGCCGTTTCAGACTACGTATCGCTGCCGGAGCAGGAAGCGTTCAATATTGAATACTGGCTACTCGAAGAAGCCAAGCTGCAACGAATGCCGAAGCCAAAGTCGCTGAGTGGCAAGGTGGCCTACGTAACGGGCGGTACGGGCGGTATCGGCAGGGCCATCGCCGAAGTGCTGCTCCAGAACGGGGCCTGTGTGATGCTGGCCGACCGTGATCTGCTCGAAGAAACCCAGACGGAATTTGGTAAAGCCTACGGCAAAGACAACGTGCGCTCGGTCAGACTCGACGTAACCGATGCCAGCGCCATTGCCCGGTCGCTGGACGAAACCGTTCTCGCCTTTGGCGGGGTCGATATCATTGTGAACTGCGCCGGAATTTCGATCTCCAAGCCGCTGGCCGAAACGACGATCGAGGATTACGATCGCTTGCAGGACATCCTGGTGAAAGGCCAGTTCCTGGTCTCGCAGCGGGCCGTTGAGGTACTACGCAAGCAGGAACGCGGTGGCGACATTGTCAATATTGTGTCAAAGAATGCGCTGTTTGCCGGGCCGAACAACGTGGGGTACGGTACGGCTAAAGCGGCTCAACTGCACATGTCGCGGCTGATGGCGGCTGAGCTGGGTGGCGAAAAGATTCGGGTCAACGTCGTGAATCCGGATGCGGTGCTGCGGAACAGTAAAATCTGGGCGGGCGACTGGGCACAGGGTCGCGCCAAAGCCTACGGTATTTCCGTCGAAGAACTGCCCGCTCATTACGCCAAGCGGACGATCCTGAATGAAGAAATTTTACCCGATGACATTGCCAAGGCCGTACTCGTATTCGTGGATGGCTCGCTGGCCAAGAGTACCGGTAATGTCCTGAATGTCGATGGGGGCGTAGCGGCAGCGTTTGTCCGATAATGACAAAATTCCTGAACCCATGACCTTTTCTGATCAACTGAACGAATACAATCAGACCCTTGCCGGTGATCATAATTTTCGCTGGGGATACCTGGGCGAGCAGCTTAGCCGGTCTGGCCACGACGTAGAAGCACTGCTGCAGCAACTGGCCGCTTTTCAGGTGGCCATTCCAAGCTGGGCGCTCGGTACGGGCGGCACCCGATTTGGGCGTTTTTCGGCCGGTGGTGAGCCGCGGTCGCTGGAAGAAAAAATAGAGGATGTTGGCATTATCCACGCCCTGAACCGATCGTCGGGGGCCATTTCGCTGCACATTCCGTGGGACATTCCCCGGGATTATGAGGCTATCCGGCAACTGCTGCAAGCCAACGACCTGATCATTGATTCGGTCAATTCCAATACGTTTCAGGACCAGTCAGGTCAGCCGCTGTCGTACAAATTCGGGTCGCTGTGCCATACCGACGCGGCCGTCCGCCAGCAGGCCGTCGAGCATAACATTCAGGTGGCTGAGTACGGTCAGAAGCTGGGTGACGAGTGCAAAACCCTGACGGTTTGGCTCTCCGACGGTTCCGATTTTCCGGGGCAGCACCATTTCCGCCGGGCGTACCAGCGGACGCTCGACTCGCTTCAGACGATCTACAACGCTTTGCCGTCGGACTGGACGATGCTGATCGAGTACAAGCCGTACGAACCGCATTTTTACTCGATGCTGATTCCGGACTGGGGAACGTCGCTGCGGTTGTCGGAGGCCTGTGGTCCCAAGGCGCAGGTGCTGGTCGACCTGGGGCATCACCTGCCGAACACCAACATTGAGCAGATCGTGGCGCGGCTGCTCCACTTCGGGCGGCTCGGCGGCTTCCATTTTAACGGCTCTATGTACGGCGACGACGACCTGACGACGGGCAGTATCAAGCCGTTCCAGCTATTCCTGATTTTTTGCGAACTGGTGCAGGCGGCTCAGGATTCGGTGGTCCGCAATCCGCCCGTTGCCTACATGATCGACGCGAGCCATAACCTCAAAGACCCGATCGAAGACCTGCTTCAGTCGGTGCAGAACATCCTGACGGCCTACGCCAAAGCCTTGCTGGTGGACACGGAAGCGTTGTTCGATGCCCAGGACGCCAACGACGCTGTTCGGGCCGAGGAGGTATTGCGCGATGCCTTCATGACGGACGTTCGGGCGTTGGTCGCGGAAGCCATTCACCGGCAGGGGGGCGCCCTCGATCCCATCGGTCTGTACCGTAACCTGAGCATTCGCCAGCAACGCATCGACACCCGCGGCAAGCTGGCCGTCGCTACGGGGTTGTGATGGTTCCGGTCAGACGTACCGTCAGACCTCGGATGGTGGAGTGTCTCGGTCTGACGGTACGTCTGACCGCTGGGTTTACTGTTAAGACAACACAACAAACGATCCGGATCAGAACTGGTCAGACGGTACGTCAGACCGCGGATGATGGAGTGCCTCGGTCTGACGGCACGTCTGACCGCTGGGGTTTGTTCGAGCTGGTGTCCGGTCAGACGTGCCGTCAGACCGCTGGCTAGTGTCACCATTCGGTTAACAGTACGTTTAACCCAGCAAATCATCAAGCCTACCAACCAGTGCAGATCATAGCTGACTCCCTTTATCATGTCTATAACCAGGGCAATAATCAGGAGCGACTTTTCGCCAATCGGAATGACTACCTGTTGTTCCTTCGAGAATTCCGCAAATGGGTACTGCCGCATTGTGATGTACTAGCGTACTGCCTGATGCCCAATCATTTCCACTTTTTGATTAATACATCGGAGACATCAGTACAATGGGTAAAAATCGGGGGCATTGAGATGGATGTAGTTACGAACGGCTTTCGAATACTATTGAGTAAGTATGCCCAGCGTGCAAATGAAGCCAACGGGCGGACGGGTAGCTTGTTTCGGCCCAGAACAAAAGCTAAATCGCTGGAAGCTAAAGAAGTTAACTATCCGCTAACCTGCTTTCAATATATACACCAAAATCCAATGCGAGCTGGTTTAGTTAAGCGGATGGAGGACTGGGAGTTTTCATCGTTCAGCGATTATACTGGTTTTCGGGCCGGGACTTTATGCAATCAGGAGCTGGCCTGGCAACTACTGGATCTGTATGGCGAATCGTTCCATGCGGATGCGTATCAAGTAATAAGCGAACAGGTAGTAGTTGATCTATTCGGATAATAGTAAAGCCTGGCCGCTAGATTTAGTTGGAAAAGCTAGCGGTCAGACGTACTGTCAGACCGAGACAGTCCACCGTCCAAGGTCTGACGGTACGTCTGACCGGTTATAATCCGGATCGGCTACTGTGTTGTCTCATCAACAAACCCAACGGTCAGACGTGCCGTCAGACCGAGAGGTTCGCTCCAAGGTGTGACGGTACGTCTGACCGGATACCGGCTCGAACAAACTCAGCGGTCTGACGGTACGTCTGACCAATTGTTACCTTAATCAATCCGGTCGGCGGCTACGTCTGACCATGCCCTTAACAAGTCCTGAAGCGTCTATGCAACTCACTGCCGTTTTCGACATTGGCCGTACCAACAAAAAATTGCTGCTCTTTGACAACCAGTATCGCGTTGTCGAGGAAATCAGCGAAACCTTACCCGAAACGACCGACGAAGACGGGTTCCCCTGCGACGATCTGCCGCTGCTGACCCGCTGGGTACGGGAGCACTGGCATCAACTCCGCAGTCGGGTCGAACAAAACCACGATTCGGTTCAGTTGCGGGCGGTGAATGTGGCAGCTTATGGAGCAACCCTGGTGCATATCGATGAAGCAGGGGAGCCGGTAGCACCCGTATACTCGTATCTGAAGCCATACCCACCCGAGCTAACTGAGCAGTTCTACACAACCTACGGTGATGCCATGGCGGTGGCCCGGCAAACGGCTTCTCCCCCCATGGGCATGCTCAATTCGGGGTTGCATCTGTACTGGCTCAAGCACGCCCGGCCGGAGGTATGGGCACGGGTACGGTGGTCGTTGCACTTGCCCCAGTACATTTCCTTCCTGCTCACTGGCCAGCCGACCAGCGATTATACGTCCATCGGCTGCCATACGGCCCTGTGGGATTTTGAGCAGCACCGCTACCACGACTGGGTCCTGCGCGAAGGGCTTCATACGAAGCTGGCCCCAATTGTTGGGCAACCGATTGTCCAGTACACGGATGGCGTACCTCTCGGCGGGGGGCTGCACGATAGCTCATCGGTGATTATGGCGTACCTGAGCCGTTGCCAGGGCGAGTTCATGGTGCTGTCGACTGGGACGTGGTGCATCACGCTCAACCCGTTTAATACCCAGCCGCTGACCGACGAGCAACTGCACCGCGACTGTTTGTCGTACCTGACCGTTGGCGGGGCCTTCATCAAGGCGTCGCGGCTGTTTATGGGTCGGGAGCATGACCATCAGGTAGCCCGCATTGCGGAACACTTCAACCTGACACCGGATTTTTCGCGGCAGGTATCGTACCAGGCTGAATTAGTCGACCGGCTCCGGCAATCCGACCAAAACCGGCTTCAACCCGCCTGTATGGCCGGAACGGGCCCGTTCCCCAACCAGCCGCCCGGCGACTGGAACGTATCGGCGTTTGCCTCGGCGGAGGAGGCCTACACGCGGCTGATGATCGATCTGGTTGAACTCCTGACTATATCAATTAATTTGATTGACCAGGATACGCCCACCATTTACGTCGACGGCGGTTTTGCCCGCAGCCAGCTTTTCATGCAGTTGTTGGCCAATCGGTTCCCCGAAAAAGCGGTGTACACCTCTTTACTCCCGCAGGCCACCGCCATTGGGGCAGCCCTGTACATCCGGCAGGACGACGAGCCCGTAGCAGGCTGGACCTTCGAGCGGGTGCTGCCTTCTGTAAGCTCACCCATGACTACTTCAGATCGGCGTTTGTAATCGTGAGGGTGTAACTAACCGCGTAGCAGCCAAAATCCGGATCGGTAGCATTCTTTTTCTGCTTTACCCAGGTGGTATTGCTTACGGGATTCTGACTGTAGGCTACAGCCTGCCCACCGGTACGCTGACCGGATAAGGTAAGCGATGCGAACGTATCAGTCGGTTTGGGGATGTAGCCAAACATGGCGTCTTCGGCAATCTTAACCGTTTCCTGGCTTTGAATACGGAAGGTCGAGTCGGTTTTGCTGCCCAACTGACGTGTGGTCACGAATCGAACGGACAGCGGAGAGTCGCTCTGATTAGCAACGTAATACGTGCTGTGGCCTACGCACTCTGATATAGGTTGCTTCTTAAATAAATCCAGATCGCCCTGGCAGCTTAAAAGAAAAATCAAAAGGCACGGGTAGGTGAACAGCCTTTTCATAACTTGTCTGGTCAATTGCGTATAAGCTTACTGACCCCGCCGGTCGTGATTTCGTTGCAAGTAACCGTAAAAATATGCCCTCCCGCCGATCGTTTCTACAAGCTGCCGCGCTGGCTCCGTTCCTGTCGTTTACCCGTGCTGAACCGGCTACCCTGAAGCCACCCCGGCTCAGGCCCGGAGACACTATCGGGCTGGTGTGCCCGGCGGCCCCTGCCTACAGCCGCGAATCGGTGCAGATCACCATTGAGTCCTTGCAGGCGCTGGGCTTCAGAACCAAACTCAGCCCGCATTTCTACGACCGCTACGGCTACCTCGCCGGACGCGATGCCGACCGGGCCGCCGACATCAACACCATGTTTGCCGATACGTCGGTCAGTATGATCATGGCCATGCACGGCGGCTGGGGTTGTGCCCGGCTGCTGCCCCTGCTCAACTACGACCTCATACGCCGGAACCCAAAAATCCTGATCGGTTACAGCGACATTACGGCCCTGTTGCTGGGTATCAACGCCAGAACGGGACTGATCACCATGCATGGTCCGGAAGGGGCAGCCACCTGGAATGCCTACACCGTGGACTGGTTCAAACGCGTGCTGATGGCGGGCGAAGCCGTTACGTTCAGCAACCCCGTTAAAAAGGAAGACACCCTGAGCCAGACGAAAGACCGGGTAACAACCCTGAAATCCGGAAAGGCCCGCGGGCGGCTTGTTGGCGGTAACCTGACCGTGCTGAGTCACCTCATTGGGTCACCCTATCTGCCCGACTGGACCGGTAAAATCCTGTTTGTGGAGGACGTGGGCGAAGACGTGTACCGCATGGATCGGATGCTGACGCAGCTCCGGCTGGCCGGTATACTGGATCAGGTCGCTGGGTTTGTGTTTGGGAAATGTACCAAATGCGAACCCGGTAGTGGCGGCTACGGCTCACTAACGCTCGAAGACGTACTGACCGAACAGTTTGGTTCGTTGTCGGTTCCGGCGTATGCGGGAGCGATGATCGGGCACCTGGCCGATAAGTTTACGGTGCCGGTGGGCATCGACGCGGAGATCGACGCCGATGCCGGAACGATTCGGTTGCTGGAAAGTGCCGTTCGCTGATGGTCAGAAAATAGATTTTTGGCGACTACGCTTCCCGGCGATCCCTCTAGTAGTTTTATACTATTGATTTTGTACACTCAACCGTCATAAACACATGCTACCCGACATTTCTCATCCGCATTATCATAAATTCTCGCACTCCCTGTTGTCGCTGGCGCTTATTGCAACGGGCATTTATCTGGGCCAGGATATTCTGGTACCGCTGGCCATGGCCGGGTTGATTGCGGTGCTGCTGCGGCCGGTCGAACAGCGGCTCACCCGGCTCGGTATGCACAAGGTGATCGCGATTAGTCTGGCCTTGCTGCTGGCCATTATCTTGCTGGCCGGCCTGACGGTGGTGCTTTCGATGCAGTTTTCGGACTTTACCGACGACCTGCCCAAACTTCGCGAGAACCTGAATGATGTCTACAACCAGGCCCGTCGCTGGGTTCGGAGTGAGTACAACGTGAGTTACCGGGATCAGGAGAAGTACCTGAAACAGGCCCAAAGTGAAACACTTGGCAACCTGCAGGCGTCGGATACCATCGGCGTGGTGGCCGGTCCGCTGGGAACATTGACCCTGTTGCCGATCTACGTGTTTCTGCTCATGTATTACCGGCCCATGCTGCTGCTGTTCGTTGTGACGCTTTTTCCGGATAAACACATGGTACGGGTCCGGGAGGTGCTCTTTGAAATCAAAACCGTCGTTCAGAGCTACATGGTCGGCTTGCTGATCGAAACGGTGCTGGTCGCGGTACTGAATTCCGTAGGTTTATTACTGCTCGGCGTACAGTATGCCATACTGCTGGGGGTGATCGGAGCAATCCTGAACCTGATTCCCTACATTGGCGGACTGGTGGCGATGGTCCTGACGGTGCTGGTATCGTTTGGCAATGAGCCCGAACTGACCGTTTCGGTGGGGATCGTAGGCGTTTATCTACTGGTGCAGTTCATCGATAACAACGTACTGGTTCCCTTGATCGTAGCCTCAAAAGTTCGCGTCAATGCCCTCGTTTCAATCGTTGGCGTGCTGATCGGAGGGGCGTTGGCGGGGGTGTCCGGCATGTTTCTGTCCATTCCGGCCATTGCCATCCTGAAGGTCATTTTCGACCGGGTCGAAAGCCTGCAGCCGTGGGGTATCCTGCTCGGCGATCAAACCCCCGAGGAAGCCGGCCGTAATCTGTTCCGGTTGCCGCCCCGCCGACGAAAGACGATTATCCTGGATAGCAGCGGGTACCCGGAGGAGCAGGTACCCTGATTACCCCAGGCTTAACTGTACAGCTTTTTGATCACTTCCTGTTGCGTTCGCACGAAATGCTGGCGCTCGGCCGGCTGGCTCAGGAGCGTACTGGGTGGGTAAACGCTGGTTTTGGTGTAGCTTTCCGCGTATAGCTCAAACCGCTGGCGGGCCATCAGGTTGCCCAGGGCCGGACGCTGGCGGAAATCGCGCAGGGCCGCCAGGTCGATGTCGGCGTTGGCAGCCAGGCTCTCGCCATAGCCGGCTTCGGCCAGTACCATGCCCTTCGGGTCGACAACTTTGGAGCCACTGTCGGCAGAATTTACCGGGAGTGAGATACCGGTAATGCCAGCCGTATTGGCCGACACCACGTACGTCATCGTTTCGAGGGCCCGCGCCTGTTTGGCAATGTTCTTCTGCGTCAGTAGCGGACTCCCTGTTTCCGAGGTCGAATGCAGCAGAACCTCGGCTCCGCGGATAGCCAGGCAACGGGCGAGTTCGGGAAACAGAATGTCTTCGGAAGCAATACAGGCCAGATTGCCAATGTTCGTTCTCGCCACCGGAAAAAGCGAGTCATACCCGTACGCATCCAGGTATAATTCCCAAACATCATGCGGGGTAGGGGAGTACATGGAGTTGAGTCGGCGGTAGCGCAGCAGTATATCGCCGTTAGGGCCAACTATAAAGCTGGTCTGGAAGTAAAGCTCCGGGAAATAGGGGTCTATTTCGTAGGCATTGCCGGCAAAGTAAATCTGCTGCCGCTGAACCATAGCACTGATGGCTTCATACACACGCCCGTCTATTTCAAGGGCTGCTTTTTCGCGCCAGACGTCCACACTTTCATCCACCGGAAAGCCGGTTAGAAAGTGTTCGGGAACGACCACCAGCAAAGTGTCGCGACCGATGTAGCCGATGGATGCGGCAATCTGCTGCTCAATCCGCTCCACGCCGGACAACATCAGCGCTTCGGCTTCGTCGCGGGTTTGACAATGATTTACAGACTGGCAGGTGAGCTGAAGGGCTAGGGCTTTGTAAGACATTCGGGTTTGATAAGTGAACGTGGGTTTCTTGGTCAAGTTGAGCCGCCAAATGTAACAACAGATGAAGGGGGTTACAAACGTTCAGACGGGGAAGGTGCGGTTTGGTATCATTAAGAAATTTTTACGCCCCGCTGTAACGGATGTTGACATCAGCGGGTTTTTGTTCTAACGACCGTTTGTTTGGTTGTAAGTTTGTCCCGTAAACACTCAGACTATTTTTACGCATGAAAGTTGACGTACTGGCTATTGGTGCCCACCCCGACGATATTGAAATGACCTGTTCCGGAACGATTCTGTCGTTGGTGGCTCAGGGTAAAACGGTAGCCGGAGTTGATCTGACCCGTGGTGAACTGGGTACCCGGGGCACCCCCGAAATTCGTTTGCAGGAGTCGGCCGAAGGAAGCCGGCTGATGAAGCTGGTAGCCCGCGAGAATATGGGGTTCCGCGATGGGTTCTTTCGCAACGATGAAGAGCATCAGATGGCACTCATTGCCGTGATCCGGCATTTTCAGCCCGCCATTGTCCTGACAAATACGCCCGATGATCGCCACCCCGACCACGGGCGGGCGGCTCAGTTGGTGAACGATGCCTGCTTTTACGCGGGGCTTCGACAGATCAAAACGGTAGGTAAGGATGGACAGGCTCAGGACGCGTGGCGGCCTGGTTACGTGTATCACTACATTCAGGATCGATTCCTGCAGCCGGATTTTGTGGTCGACATCACGCCCTACTGGGAAGGTAAACTGGCCGCAATCAGGGCCTATAAGAGCCAGTTCTTTAACCCCGATAGTACCGAGCCGGAGAGCTACATCTCCAGCAAAGTGTTTTTTGATTTTCTGCGCGCCCGTGCCGAAGACCACGGACACATGATTGGCGTTCAGTACGGCGAGGGCTTTATCAGCAAGCGAATGCTTGGCGTAACGGACCTGTTCGCCCTGTGCTGAACCGGCTGCCTTTTGGCTGCTGACTGAAAAAAGAGCGGGTTGGTCCATGGACCAACCCGCGTTTCATAATCTTAGAATGAGTCGTAGTCGTAGGCTCCCAGATCCGGTGGAGCGGTCGTAATGGCCTGGTTGGCCAGGTCGACCGCCGGGCAGCGGGTCGCATCGGCAGCATTCCGGCCGGGTGAGCCGGCGGTGAGCATGTAGGTCGGCCGGCCCGGGTCAGTGCTGCCGATGAACAGCGGCTGGGCCTGAATACCATTGCGGTCGAGTCCTTTGCTCTGAAGCTGGGCCAACGTAGCGCCGGTCAGATCTTTGCTTCCATTGGCGCCTTTGATCAGGCTACGGTTGTTGCCGGCGGGCTTGTAGTACAGGTTGTTGTTGCTGACGAAGCTTTGCGCATTGACCTGATAGAGGTTAATAATCGGGTTCGTATTGTTCTTGCCCGCGTAGATATTGTTAACCAGTTCGATGTTGCCCGAGCTGGCTTCCAGCGAAATCAGTGGCCGGTTCGTGCCGCCTTCCACAAACGTATTGTTGTTAATTGTAAGATCAGCACCCCGCAGGTAAATGGCCGTTCCCATGGGGTTGTCGAACAGGTTGTTTTCAATCACTACGTTCCGGCAGGTACTGCCACTGGCCGGCAGCAGTTGAATGCCGATGCCGTAGAGGTTATTGCGACCGGAACGAATAAATTTATTTCGCCGGATCGTAATGTTCGACATCTCGTACAAATCCACGATGGTCTTGGTCGCCCCGTCGAATTCGCAGTCTTCGATCAGCAGGGATTTGAAACCTTTCAGCTGGCAGACATTGTCGGCACCGGCCAGGTTCTGCGGGCTTTGATCGAGCGATGTTTTCAGTCGGCGGAATACTACGTTACCTACGTCGTTGGGAGCCTGCCCCAGCCGAGGACCACCAAAGCGGATGCCCTCCATCTGCACGTCTTCGAAGGTAATATCCTCGCACTGAACCGTGGCGCGCATCGCTACGTAGCCGCCCGTGAACCGAACGTTTTTCAGCAGACTCTGCCCTTTAACCGTAAAGAACCGGACACCGGCCGTATTGCCGGATGTCAGGCTGTAGTTCGTAATAACCAGGTTTTCAAGGATAATATTCCGGATGTTGGCTGGGCTGGTTCCGTTGAACACCACGGCCGATTCGGATTGACCCGCGTCAAGTATGGCCTGCCCGTCAACGCCCCGGAGCGCCAGCGAAAAGCTGCCCATATTTTTGTTGCGTAACGTAGCTGATTTGGTCAGGATCGTACCACTGAGCTGCAGTTCATAGGCCTGCGTGAAGGTTGCCGGCAGCTCATTGAAGGCTGTCTGTAGGTCCGTGTACGTTTTGCCGGTCTGTACGTTCAGGATAGTTCCCGTGTTGGCGGTGCGCAGATTGGCAACACGTTCGGGCTGAATCTCAGAGGGTTGTTGAATGGTTGACTGCGAACAGCCATACAGAAAACCCGACGCGACCGCAAGCCACGTCAGTTGACAAAAGGAGTAATGCATGAATACGTAAAGTGTAGTGGGCAAACAAACTTATTTAAGCGCCTAAACTAACATAAGTATGCATGATAATAAAGAAATATATTTGAATAAAACAAAGAAACTGTTTAACTATTTTAATATAATTAAACTTATGTGGCACTAATAGATTTGAAATATAGAGTATGGTTACAAAAAAATAGGCAGGTCAGATGCTTATTTTCTGGCGTACCTGATTGAGCCACAAAGCTCGTCCGGTACAGTTCCAGTGAGAATCGCCGATGAGATAAACCGGCTGTTTCGCCTGCCTGTATACGCTGTACGTATCAATGACGCCAACCCGTAGTGCCGGGTGCTGCTGAATCCGCTCGATCAGGCGGTTGTACTGCCCCCTCTCGGGGTCAAGAATGGTCGTTTTATTTGGGATGATGGATAAATACACTTCATCGAAGCCCAGCCGCTTGTACCGCTCAGCTACCGAATTAACGCTGTCGACTAACGTAGCAACCTCCTGATCGGTGAGGGGAGAAAACGACGAATTGAGCCGTTTGGTCGTATCGGTATCCATGTTGAGCAGAACGTGCTCATGATCTGTTGACAGACTTACCGCCGGCGAGGCCCGGTCGAACAGCCGGTACGTCAGGGAGGCTTTCAGTTCTTTAAACCAGAAAAACAGATCATGACTGAACAGGGCGGATTCGAGCCGTTCCTCAATGTCGCTGAGATGGATGTCATCGCCGATCTGCCGACGCCACGATAGTTTCGGTTTTGCGGCCTGATTGGTGTCCTGCTGCACCACCAGCTCGTTTACCGGTCGGGCAAAATGTTCCCGGAAGTGCCGTTCCACGGACTCAAGTACCAACACGTTCCGCCGGGTCGGGTCGAGCTGCGCGGCTTGCAGATGGTCCCACTGAACGCGCTGGAAATGACTGATCCGAAAATCCTGCTGATTCACGCGCTGCGGCTCCGAGAAGCTATCGCCAATAATGTAGAGGTGCGTGCGGGCGGTATCGCTGTCGCGGTCTGACGGCGGGCATTCGGGTTGCTTATCCTTAAATTGGGGCAGGTTCGACAGCCGGTATAAATCACCGTACCGGTAATCGTCGACAATAACGCCGGTCTCGTAAAGCCAGTGGGATACGGTGGATGACAACCCGCCCAGCCACAGCACTACGGCGAATGCAATAAGGGTATAACGGATAAAACGTGACATACGTAAGTTCGCGAAATTCGGTGAACGTTTTACGGTTTACAGTTCCCGGTATTCGGTTTTCAGCGTTTAGGCGCTTCTGTGCCGGCTTACTGAGAACCGACCTGTAAACCCTAAGCTGCCTCACCGCAGCCGGATACTGAACAACTCGACTGCGTTCCGGACTGCGCTTAAAATGTATAATTCGTTGGTGGTCTCATCGAACTGCAGCGACACCGGGAAATCCGACGGGATCGGCCGGTCGCCGATGGGGCGGCCGTTCAGATCGTACAGCGTGGTAAAGTTACCTGATTTCACCGTGATCAATTCCACCCCCGCGCCTAACCGGTGGTAGCGGACGTTGTTGCGCCCCGACTGCAGGGCCCGCACCTGAAAGCGTTCGTTCCCCTGCTGGTCCAGCACGGCCACTTCCGTATCGGTAGTACGGAGCAGCAGCCAGTTGGTGAGCGCTTCGTCCGGGAAAAGCCGGAACGATCCGCTCCGCAACGGACGGTACAGTTGCGTGCGGGCCGTGAGCAGCCCCGATGCATTGAGCCGCAGCAGCTGTCCGTTTTCCGTAATGGTTTGAATGTCGGAGCGGGTAGGGGGAAGCAGGGCCGGGCCTATAAACGTAAACTCGGTCTCGGAGCTGCCCAGCCTGGCCGGGTATTGGGGTAACTGAGTGCCATTGTCCCGCCAGCGGTTCAGCGTGCCATCGCCTTGCAGCGCCAGAATTTCCATACCCGTCGGGGCCGTAATCACCTGAAAAGGCAGTTGAATCGGGCCTTTGCGGGGAGCTGTCAGCAACTGCACAAACGTTCGGCTCCGTCGGTCGAGGGCGTAGATGTGCCCATCCTGATGCGCAGCCAGGGCCACCAGATTACGCTGCTGCGTACCACGCGGCCGGGCCAGATACGTTGCATCCAGCCCCTCGGGCAGCCGGATGGCCAGGGGTTTGTCGGGCTTGCGGGCCAGACCCGGTTTGACCTGCCCCGGGTCCGTGACGTACAAGGTCCGGTCGGTCATGAACAGGTATTGAAGCCGGCCGTTGTCCAGAAAATCGACTGCCAGCGTATTGCTGCGGATAGGGCCATCCAGCCCGGAATGAATGAACGTTTCGTCGGCCAGAACCTGCACCAGTTGGTTGCTCAGCGGGGCGTAGTACTGCAGCATATCGTCGCTCAAGCTACCGATGGCTACAGGACCGGACGTTAGCGGGGTCTCCAGCTGCCTGCGTTTCTGCAACAGCACCCGGTTCCGGACGCCCTGACTGGCCCGGCGGGTGGTACGGCCAAGGACCAAAGTCGACAGGATTTTCTTGTTGCCGTAGCTGGCCTGGTAGGCAATGTTTTCAAGATCAGTCATGGCCGGGTCATGTTCGGTAGGCTCCAACAGGGTCTGCCAGGACGCCGGCCAGCTACTGGTCAGCGATGTCTGCGTTCGCTGTAACCGGACAAAGGCCGTGAAGTTGGCCGGACGTAACGTCTGCCCGAGCAGTTCGGCCTGCCGTTTATCAGCCGACCACACGGTGCCCCGGGTCAGTTGTTGCAGATAGTCCTGCATAACATCCTCGCTGTTGGCCACGATCAGGTTCGAGCCATGTTGCGTAATCCAGCTCTGGCGGAACCCCGTAAACAGGCTGCTGAACAGCGATGCGGGTAGTTCGGGAATATTCAGCAGCAGCACTTTATGCCCCAGGTACGTTTTGAGGGGGGCTGACCCCGACGCACCGGCCAGGTAAGCGGCCTGCTGGTAGGCGTTGGACAGCTGCTTCACGTCCCGGCTTTTCAGAATGAGAAGCTGCCGGTAAATATTATTGGAAGATTCGAGCCGGCAGAGCAACAGATCCGTACCGATGGATTTGTACAGCGCTTCGGTGGCAGGCTTAAGCCGATTGAATCGGTCGCGCAGGAAATCACTGGAAGCCGCACCCAGCAGACTGCTCAGGTTGCGGCCAAACCGGGCCGGATCGCTGATGCCGATGTGGTACAGGGTCGCGGTGGTTTGCGGAATCAGGGCTGCGCTTTGGATGCGCATGGGCGTTTGGCCTTCGAACAAATTGGCTACGTCGCGCCGGTTGCCGATCTCGTCGGAAGCGTAACCGATCAGGTGCGACCGCGACGCGGCCGGCCGGAACTGCAAGGTTAGCTCTTCGGGCAAAAAGACCCGAACCACCGAGCCCGCTTTGCCGAACAGGGATTGCAGGACGTCGGGCCGCATCGTTAATCGCCCTAACTGGTCGACATCAACGTCGAAAGCCGCTTCGGTATACGGGAGCGTAGTCCGATGCCCCATACCCCGGGCTACGTTCTCGATCAGCACCCCGGACGTACTGCCCACCAGATACTCATCCGTAAGCAGAAACGAACTAACCGATTCATTCGTCAGCGATTGCAGGTCGTAGATTCGTTCGCCCGCGAAGGTGTGGCTCAGCACACGGTATTGCCGGGGGTTCGGATTGGTCAGTTGCTTCAGGAATGCCTGGTCGCTGGCTTCGGTTGGGATATAGAAGATGTAATCGAGGGCGTTCTTGGAAGCCGGATGCAGGGAGTACCGGATGTTTTTGCCCGTAACGAACCGCCGGACCGAGGCCGTATCGCCGGCTGCGTACAGAAACCGTTCGAGCCGGACCAGAGCCTCATCGAACACGGGCATCTGGCGGAGTGAAACCTGAGTACGCAGGGCCTGTTCGGAAACCGAATCCTGCAGGCGGTCGCTCGCCAGGATCAGCAACGCATCCGGTGGGACCAGCGCCCTGAGCGAACGCCCGGACGAGTCGGCCAGTCGGTAGCCCAGCCACCCGAGCACTGCCACAAGGCCAACACCAATCCAGATACGTTTATTCATAAACAACGAAGAAGTCGGTAAGGTAGTAAGGCGGATGCCCTGTGGCGCACCCGGCAGCGTAACGCAAAGGTAACACAGGCGTTGGCTACTTACTAACTTACCGACTTTTGGCAGACCAGCTTATTTACCCCACATCGCGTTGGCTGTGTCGGGGAAGAAAAGCGTTAGTTCGGGAACGTTGGCGGCCACGCGGTTGGCCCATTCCACCCCCTGCATCAGCGAGTGATCCTGGTTACTGACCTCGTATTTCCAGGCTCCAAAACGCCCCCGCGAATAGATACCGAAGGGCTCCAGTTTCGGTAGTACGGCTTTCAGAATACCGTCGCGCTCCACGGATGGGGTCGGATAACCATAGTCGAAGGCCATGTGCCAGGTCGACACGACGTCGTCTTCCGACTCGATCAACTGGTCTTCCTTCAGCGCCCGGATCGTATCCTGAATCAGCGTTTCGCGGTTGACCGGTTTGGCCGGCGACTCACTCGTTTCGGTCATCAGCGACCAGTACTGGTTGATATCCGGTACGTTGTTGGGGCTGTAGTTCGAGAATACCGTGACGCGGTAGTACGGGCTGTTGTACTCCGGGAAGTACATCCAGCACATCGTTTTCAGGCTTTCTTTCGGTTTACCCTTCAGGCCAATCCCGACTACGTTGGTCGATGAATGCTTGAGTCCCTGTGCTGTTTCGACCGTTTGCGAGTCCAGCCCTTCCACCTTCCGGGTAAAAATGTCGAGCGGCATGGTACTCATCAGGTGCTCGTACTGGATCGTTTCGCCGTTGGCCAGCACGATCGTCTTGTCGGCACCGATCACCTTCTCAACCGTGCAGTTCAGCTTGATGTAGTCGCGCCCGATCAGGTTGCCGACCGATTCCCAGATACCACCGGTACCACCGTGTTTGGGAAATTTGAACGTGCTGTTCGGTCCCCACGAGAAATCATCCTGATTGAAAATGATGTTTTTCGTTACCCGCTGCAGATCCGTTACGGCTACGCGCTCACCCACCCAGACGGCGTTCATTTCTTCCGGCGGGAAGGCCCATACTTTGTAGTTGTACGGAAACATGAACGTTTCGGCCAGGCCTGGCCCGAACGTTGCCAGAATCCACTCGCGGAAGTTCGCCGGCTTTATGTTCGTGGGAAACTTGTAGTTGTGGATGATCCCTTCCAGGCATTTCCACATCGTTTCGGGTTTGAGGTACTTGATGTTGTTCTGGAACGGATACGGCACAAACCGCCCCTCGATCCACACCCACGATTCGCGCTGGTGGCTGAGCCAGCCATCTTCGCCCAGCGCTTTAACCATCAGGTCGTCGAAGTATTTGTAGTGGGAAAACTGAACGTGGCCACCCACGTCCCAGGTGAATCCCTTTTCATCAACGAAGCTTTTGGAAAGACCACCGATGCGGTTTTCTTTTTCGAGAACGATGAAATCGGTGATGCCCAGTTCTTTCAGGCGATAAGCGGCTCCCAGGCCCGTTGGGCCGGAGCCGATGATTACGTACTTATAGTGCATTGTTGAGTTTACTGGGTATAGGTTAGGGTTTGCTGTTCCCAGTTGTCAGAGAGGCTGGAAACGGCAAACCCTAAACCGCAGACTGTTTACACGGTTACTGGCTCGGGTTTTTTCAGAGCCTTTACTTTACCACCCAGTTCAAAGCGGAACTGGGCTAATTCCTTGAAGCTTTGCATGCACACTTTCAGCAGTTTCCACTTGAGAATGGATACCGTACCGGTCTGCCGTTCTTTGTGCGTAATGGGTATATCGAAGGTCGTATAACCGGCTTTCTTCGACATGACCGCCAGAAAAATATTCGGGGCAAAGGGAGTCGGCTCAGGCAGCTGAGCCAGCAGACGACGCAGGAAACTGCCCCGGATCAGCCGGAACGGAATGTTGCTGTCTTTGATGTACGTCCCGTAAATGGTTGCGATGCTTAACCGCAGAATCCGCGTGATCACCAGGCGGGCGGGCGCATCGTACCGCTCTTCGCGGTAACCCAGAATGAACGGCGACTCATTCCGCTTAGCCCAGAGTTTCTGGAAATCGTCGGTGACGAACTGATCGTCGCTGTCGGTCTGAAAAACGTATTCAGAATCAAGGGCAACAGCCTGCCGGTAGCCGTTCACGACGGCATTGCCATGACCGCCGTTGGGCTGGTGAACGACAACCAGTTTTGGATACCGTTCTTTGATCTGGTCCAGGATTTCGCCGGTGCGGTCGCGGGAGCCGTCGTTAACCACGATCAGGCGGGTATTCTCGGTCGGAAACTGACGGGTCAGCAGGTCGGTCCATTGCTTCACAACGTGTTCAATTACTTCTTCTTCGTTGTAAGCCGGCATTACAATTGACAGCAGGAGGCTCATGCAGCGTGTTTGTCGGTTGGAAACAGACCCGTGACCTGGCATAATGCCGGATTGCTGGTCTGAAAAGCTGTTGTAAAAGCAGCCATGTTTGTTAGTACTATACTAATAAACGCTGCAAATATAGGGAATTGTTAAGCTCTATGATGGTAATGGGATTGTACATTATTTAGCGGGAAGATGAAGGTACGTATGGCATTCATCAGCGCCGGATGTTCAGGGCGATGAATGGTCCGGCTAATCAACGAATTGCCTGAGTACGTTTCATCATCAGTACGAATACCGGTCTTTTAAATCATTGATAGGTTTTTCTACCAGATACCATGATACCGTTGCCAGCGCAATCGTCAGTGCCAGGAAAAACGAAAATTGAAACACGTAGGCGCTGTTCAGAAAGGGCAGCACATCCGTGATCCGTCGCCACGCCCGCACGGTGACATGCGTGGGCTGGGTGTGGTAAAAATTGAAAACAAAGTTGTGGTAGAGATACAGCCCGTAACTGATTCGGCCGAGGTACTGACTCACGGAATTTTCCAGCACCCATTTCATAGGTCCGCCGTAGCCCAGTACCGCCTTGCCGATCAGGAAAAAACCGAAGAGCGAAGCCGCCAGCCGCTCCCATACGTCGGCCCAGACGTTGTGGTACCCGTAGGGCGACCGGTCGATCATGTAATTGGTCATCAGCACCACGGCTACGAATCCCAGCAGACTCAGCCACACCCAGGCCGTCGACTGAAACACACGCGTGAACCACTCCCGGCGGTAAAGCCAGCCAAAGGCCATCAGCGCCCCGAGTCCAAACGAATCCAGGCAGGTAGGCATCGATACGTACCCGATGAACCACGGCAGCCGGGCGCGGTGCAGCGCATACCGCAGCCCAACGCTGACGACGATCATCAGCAGGGCCGTTATCGGTACGTGCCGGCGCGGAACGAAAAACAGCAGCAGTGGGAAAAACAGGTACACCTGTTCCTCAACGGCCAGCGACCAGAGGTGATCGACCGTACCCATCCAGGTGTGGTTGATGGCGATGTAGATGTTGGTCGCGTAGAGAGCCAGCCACCCAAATTTTTCGCGGACGGGTGGTTCGTTTACCAGAGCCAGGACGAACAGCGTCAGGTAATAGACCGGAAATATGCGCAGTGTCCGGCGGATGTAAAACGTTTTCAGGTACTTCGACAGCCCTCCGCCCGGCTGGTTGCTGAGTTTATCCTTGCTCGACAGCAGGATGCGGGTAATCAGAAACCCGCTCAGTACGAAGAAAATGGTAACGCCCAACGCCCCAAGCGCTACGCCTTCAATGCGGCCTACCATCCAGTGATCGAGCAGCACCAGTCCCACAGCCAGGAACCGAATGCCGTCCAGTTGCTGGAGGTGATTCAATACTGGGCGGGCCGTTGAGGGTAGGGTTGTATCGTTTATCATGCGAATCGTTGTTGAGCCAGGCCGCCGGCTTACCAGTTCTTCTTGAACCCGTCGGCCGCCTTCGTTGTCAATTGTACCGTTTGATCGGTTGGATGCAGCGCCCACCGGCCCTGCGCATCGATTGTCAGAATCAGTATCTGATACGTTCCGACGGCCAGGTCGCCCTGATACAGCGTAGCGGTAAAGCCGTTCGTGAACACGCGCGACGGCAACAACCGGGCCATCAGACCAGAATTCAGGTTCTGCGTAACCGGGAACAGATACACCCGCTGCGGTGACCGGAACATGACGTAAGCGCGGCCGTCGCGGAGGTCAGACGCGGGCAGCGTCGGTTCCGAAACCATATAAACGGGCACGCCTTTAACGTCCTCTTTCACGGTAACCGACAGTTTCCGCTGGTCTGGTTGGCCATACAGCATGGAAAGGTGGTCGTCATAAAAGGCGGGCGCGGTATCCTGATAGCGCTTTGTGATCGGGTCAAGTTGCGGTACCGGTCGATTCGAGCTGTAGGTCGCGTTGAACTGCTGCGTAGTGAGCAGCCAGTGCCGCCACCAGATCGTTTCGTCCAGAAACGCGACGTACGACAGCCAGGCCAGCCCCAGGCCCGTAGCCAGACCGGCTACACCCAACGGCTGTCTGAACCGGTTGCCCAGCGTAATGACTCCGTACACGTATACTAACGCCAGTAACGTCAGCGAATACATCTTGTACCGGCTTGTAATCAGCATCTCCATACCGAAGCCCACCCGCGACCAGGCCACAATAGCCCCGGTGCCAATCAGAAAGCCGACTGATCCAAGGACGAACAGATCGCTGGCTGCGTAAGGCGGTGAGGTAACCGGGGCAGTCCGGCGGCCCGGTGGGTTCGTGAACTGAGACAGTAGCCGACGCCCGATAAACGCGACGATACCCAGGGTCGTGACGGTCAGCAAACCGCCCGCTACCAGGCTGCTGACGAAGCCCGAGCCCAGCGGAAAGACTTCGGCTGCGGCTCCGTTGAAAGCAAACCAGCCTTTCAGCAGATCGGTCACGGAGCCCCGGTCGGGTGGGTTACCCGCGGGCTTTTCGTAGCCGAGGAAATACAGACCAATTACCACTACGGCCCCCAGCGCCCAGATGGCTGCCGGACGAACTTTACGCTGTACCAACAGCAAAACTATGGCTATCGGCCAGATTAACAACCCGTTACCGCTCGTAATGGTGGCAATTACGGCCAATGGCAGGGCGGCCAGCCAGCGGTCGGTGTAGGTCAGCAGATAAACCGCCGAGAGCACCCAGAACACAACCGTGAAGTTTTGCAGCGCGGCCATGCCCCAATACATATTTTCCCACTGCGACAGATTGAACAGGAAAAAGGCAACCGGAGCCAGCAGCCAGACCGCCTGCCCGCTTCGTCGCAGCACGACCGCAAATAGTCCCAGCAGGCCAAGCAGACTGAGGTTGCCGATCGTCATCAGGTGCAGGTAGCTGAGCTTACCGAAGAGCTGATAATCGAGATAGGTAACGATCCGGTCGTACACAATCCGGTGTTCATTGTGCTGCCGGAACAACTGGTAGATCTTACCGGTCAGGGTCGTTTCCTGGTCGAGGTAGTACAGAAACGCCCGGAGGGCATGGTCGTCCCATTTCGGTACGTTGACGGCGTAATAGCGCCAGAGACCGAAAAAGAAAAGGACAGGCAAGCCGACCAGCAGCCATCCCCATACCGATCCGGACCAGCCGGCAGTACCCGACGGATCAGCCGCCCGGACAGAATTCGGGCGGGTTGGCGTGGTTGGTTCTGTTGAATCGCGTGGAATCATCCGGCGATGAGCAAACTGGATAGCTGTCGAACAATAGTCGCTGCGTCGAGACCCGACTGCTGCTGGTGGTACTTCTGGTCGCCGTAGAGCCCATTCGGGTAGCCCTGCGCCGACAGACTCACAAAGTGGCTCGGCGCGGCTCCGTCGGCCAGCAGCTTAACCGAAAGCTGCTGCGCAAGCCCGCCGGTCGATACGTGTTCTTCCACCACCAGCAAGGGTTTCCGGGCCCAGCGGTGAGCCAGTTCGGTAGGCAGGTTGAGCGGGAGGTTCGTAGCCGTGTACACATCGAACTGACCGCTTAGCTGTTCATCCTGCAGGGCCGTGAGCACGTTACCTACCACCGGACCGAGCGCTACCACCGTCCCGAGCGAATCGGTGCTCCGAACCACGTGTTTGAACGTACCGAGAGTTTCAGAATCGTCGGGGGTTTTGCCGCCGGCCCCCAGCCGCAGGTAGGCCGGGCGGGCCTCCGCGATGATCTGATCCAGCATCGGGTCAACCTCGTCGGCGAAAGCCGGGATGTACGTATTGACGTTTTGTAACCCACTCAGGCAGGCCAGGTCTTCGATAGCGTGGTGCGTAGAGCCCATGATTCCGTACCCGTAGCCACCGCCGTTGCCGACCAGAAAAACAGGCATGTTGTGCAGGCAAACGTCGTTGCGGAACTGCTCCAGACAGCGATATACCGCAAACGGCGCAATGCTGTAGCAGAACACTTTATAGCCCCGATAAGCCATACCGGCCGCAACGCCTACCATGTTCTGTTCGGCGACACCCGCGTTGATGAAGCGGGGCCCCATCAGATCAACGAGGTTTTCGAGGGCGTTATAACCCAGGTCGCCGGTGATGAACACGACCTTATCATCGGCAGCGGCAATGCGTTCAATACCGGCTGAAAATTCTTTGCGCATAGTTCTGAAGCCTTTAATACGTGTTTGTTGACTACTTGCTTCTCCGCTGTTCTACTAGCGTGTTGATCTCCGCAGCGGTTTTATACACCTGCGGGCCTTTGCGTACCATTGTTCGGATGAACTTCGGCCGCTTCTTCGTTTCTTCAAATATCTTACTGATGTACTCGCCCAGGAACGAGATACCCAGCAGGTTGATTCCGCCAAAGAACATGATTAATACCAGAACGGTCGAAATGCCGTAGGGCGTATTCGGATCGAAGTTCAGCAGACGGGCCACGATCTGCCAAACAATTCCCAGCATAGATAAGCCGGTCAGCACAAAGCCGGCGTACGTCATCAACTCCAACGGGGCAAAGCTGAACGAGAAAATAGCCTTCTTGGCCCACCAGATGTTTTTTGTCCAGTTGTTGGTCGAAACGCCGAACATCCGCTCCGGCCGAACGTAGTCGACGCCTGTTTGCCTGAAACCTACCCACGCCCGAAGACCCCGCAGAAACTGTTCTGTTTCGGGCAGATTGACCAGTTCACGTACGACTTTCCGGTCAATGATCGAGAAATCACCGGCGTCGACCGGGATATTGATGTACGCCGTTCGACGGAACAGGCGGTAGAACTGCTTATAGAAAAAGTGGACATGGGTCGGCATTTCGCGCTGTACGCGTACGCCATACACTACGTCGTAGCCCTGCTGCCATTTTTCGTAAAACTGCGGTATGACTTCGGGCGGGTCCTGCAAATCGCCGTCCATGAGCACCACAGCGTCGCCGGTCGAAATCTCCATCCCGCTCAGAAAGGCCGACTGTGAGCCGAAGTTACGCGAGTGCTTGATGGCAATTACGTTCGGGTCTTTGGCGCAGATCTCGGCGAGTACCTCGTCCGTGTTGTCGGGGGAGTTATCGTTCACGAAGATGATCTCGTACCGTACTTTCATCTCGTTGAAGGTCTTGACCAGCCGCTCATACATGTACGGAATGGCCTGCGCGTCTTTGTAACAGGCAATAATCGGCGATATGACCGGGTTGAGGGTCGGCGTCTGAAAGGCGGGCAACACCCGGTCTTCGTACTGGTGCGACACCTGCCATTCGGCCGTTTGGCGCAACCCGTCGCTGAGCGATGTCCGGGCTTTCCAGCCCAGATCCGTTTCGGCGGCTTCGGGGTTGCCGTACCAGTCGGCCAGGTCCCAGTTCCGGTTGTTCATACTGCCCCAAACCGGCTCCAGGCTAACCGAGAACGTTTGCCGGGCTACGTCGACCAACTCCCGCATGGTGGTTTTCTGTCCGGTAGCGATGTTGTACGACCGGCCCCGAATCGCTTCGTTGACCCGCAGGGCGGCCAGCACAAACGCTTCCACGCAATCGTCGACGTATACAAAGTCACGGCTGATATCGGGCGAAACCAGGGGGGGTAATTTTTGGCTGCGACACTCCTCAACCAGCCGGGGAATAAGCCGGTCGGGTTCTTCCCAGCCTCCGTAGATCGAATAGAGCCGTAGGTTGAGGGTATTCAGGCCATGCAGCCGGGCGTAGTATTCCAGCGTATACGCTCCTGAAACCTTCGAGACGGCGTAATGGCTGTTCGGCTCAACACGGTCGGTTTCTTTCGGGGCCGTGCAGTTGAAGCCGTACTCAGAACTGCTGCCAGCGTGAATGTACACCATCTCGGGCGAGCAGTTCTCCAGAATGTTGACCGTCCCGATTACGTTCGTTTCGTAGGTCAGACTAACGTTTTTCTGCTTGCTGTAGGCACCGTAGGCGGCCAGGTTAAAAATGGTACGGGGTTTATACCGCTCGAACACATCCTTTACCGACGCATTGGAAAGAATGTCGCAGTGAACAATGTTTTCGGCCGGAACGTCGAGGAGTTTCAGTCGCCAGGCCTTGGTTGCGTCGTGAGTCAGGGCGTATACGTCCTTTCTGACGCGGTATAGCTGTTCAAACAGATTGGCTCCGATGAAGCCGCTGGCCCCAAACACGACAATGGGACCCTTGAGTTGCTGAATGGTATTAGTAAACGGTTGTTCGTTCGGCGACATTCGGAATGGTTGTTAGGTAGCGTTCGGTGACGTCGGCGCAGGCTTGTTCATACTGGGCCGGACTCATGGGCAGGTAGTGCCATTCGAGCCGGTTCTCCATGTACGATACGCCTTTGCCTTTCACCGTATGGGCAATGAGGACCTTGGGGCGGCCATTGGGAGCTGCGTTTACCTGATCAATGACTCCAAGCAGTCCGTCCACATCGTGTCCATCCACTTCGACGGTGTCAAAGCCAATGGCTTCCCATTTGCGGACATCGGCGGTGTCGCCCAGCACATCGGCGGTGTTGCCAAATCCCTGCAGGCCATTTTTATCAATTAGCACCACCAGATTGTCCAGGCCGTTCTGAAGCGCGTAGTGAGCAGCTTCCCAGGTCGTGCCTTCATTGGTTTCGCCGTCGGACATCAGAACGTACACCCGGGCGTCGTCGCCGAGCAGTTTGCTGGCGTGGGCGATGCCGGAGCCGATCGGCAGGCCGTGCCCCAGCGAGCCCGTTGCGAAGGGGATGCCCCGGTGTTTGTTGGGAGCCGGGTGAGCCGGTAGTGTGGTCCCGTTGAGGTAATACGTAGCCAGGACCTCATCCGAAATGTCGCCGAGCTGGTTCAGGCAGGCGTAAAGCGAAGCAGCCGCGTGCCCTTTCGACAGCAGAAACGTATCCTGTTCGCGCTTCCGCAGAATCAACGTAGCAATCATCAGATCGATGCAACTGAGCGAACAGCCAATATGACCGGCGTGGGCCTGATTGTATAAACCCAGGATTTTCAGCCGGAGCCGGCCCTGGAGGGCTTGAGTATCGGTGAATGTGGTTTGCACAGGTTTGTTGGTTTCAGGTTGGTAGTTCGCAGCCCACTATTTTTCGGGCCGGCCTGACCCATTTAATGCCGGGCGTCAACCTTTAAACGTGGAACTTAGTACCTAAACTTCGTGCCTTCGAAGTCAAAAATAGTAATTTTCTGGCCAGTCTTCCCTTTCACCAGGACTATCCGATTGGGTTCAGCAGGATCAACCCGCTGAATAAACTGCGCATTTTCAGGTAAATACACGTTTACTAACTGCGCATCGAGCAGGCCGACCGGTGAATAGGTTTTATCAATTTTCTCCGAATAGATCGGGCGTTTCAGGTTCGGGTACAGGATCGTGTCGCCCGGCGCATAGAGCGTTTTCAACTGCTGCGCCGAGGCCCAGTACGGGTTTGCGATGCGTGGCCGGTCAAAATACGTGTACTTCGGCTGGGCGTCCGCGTAAATTTCGATCAGCAACTGCACAATGAAGCCAAGCTGAAGCAGCAGCGTAGCCGCCAGTGGGGCGCTGAACCACCACGGCAGCGTACTTAACTGCCGCAGCCCCATTGCCACCAGTATACAAACGTACGGAAACGAAAAACCGGAATACCGTTGCGTAATGCCAAACGTATGCCCCGATCGCCAGGCCATGAACAACAGGAAAAACGTGGGTACAAACGTCAGCAGCGCGAGCATGACGACCAGCCGCTTCTCGCGGTTGTCGGTCTGGTCAACCACGTACCGGCCGATCAGGTAGACGAACGGTACAGCCGCCGACAGCACCAGAAACCGGAACGGAACCACCGTGTAGTACAGCAAACCTGCCGCCATCAGTACGGCGACGGCTACCCGAACCCAGACAGACGGGTGCTTCACGGCCCCGTACTGATGGATGATCAGCGTTGCCAGGGCACCTGCTCCCAGGGCAACCAGCGAGTTCCGGATGCCCAGTAACGCTTTGCCCAGGCCGTTGGTGAAGATGAACAGATCGGCAAAAATTGGGATGGCCCGGACCGTAATGTTAGGGATTGTGGCGGGCAGAATCAGCCCAAACGGCGTACCAGTTGGGTTCGTCAGGGCAATGTTGCGGTAAAACTGAGCCTGGTAATTGAGCGTAAAGAAGGTGTATTTGCCTCCGCCGAAGATAAACCAGAGCGATACCAGCCCCAGCCCGAGGGCCCCCGTGATGCCGAGCGTAACCCAGGCGCGAACATTCCGAAGATAAAGGAGCGCATACAGCCCGTGGCACAGGAAAACCGTTACGGTCAGATAATGCGACAACACCGACGTAACGAACGTCAGGCCATAGGCGATGTACAGCCCGGTGGGTTGCTTTCGATTATCTAGGTTCTCAATGATGAGCAGAAAAATGTGCGTGGCCAGCAACGTCAGCAAAAACGTCATGGAGTAGTTGCGGGCCATGTGGCTGTAGGCCACAAAGAAGGGTTCAATAGCCGCAATGAAGGCACTCAGCAGGGCGAGACGCTCCGATCTGAAATGCCGTCTGACAAAAATAAAGAGGAGCAGAACGGTCAGGGTGCTGAACAGCACGGAGGGCATCCGGATTGCCCAGTCGCTCATGCCAAACAGCTTGATCCAGACGTAGAGGACGCCGTAGTAGGCCGGGCTGTTGCCGATGTCGCCCCGGATGTTGGCGTCAATGAAATCGGCAAACGTCTTGGGCTTCCAGAATTCAGCAGGGGTGAAGTACGGTTTGCTGAAAACGTCTTTCTGATTGGCTCCTTCCAGCACAACACCCTGGCTGATGAGCAGGGTGGATTTCTCGTCGAAATAAATGCCGTACGTACCGGCGCGATACAGGCGAAGCGCAAAGGCAATCAGGACAACAGCGCCCAGCAAAAGCAGTGCGTTTCGGTTAGATAAGCGAAACATGGCCGCAAAAGTAGTGGTATTCGCCGTATCTCACATTTTCAGGATGGTAAATTCTACCCGCCGGTTCAGCTTCCGCTTTTCTTCGGTTTCGTTGCTGGCAATGGGTTTGCTGGGCCCCCAGGCTTTGGTCTGAATGCGGGTTTGTGGAATCCCTTTACCGGTAATGTACTCTTTCACAACCCGTACGCGATCTTCCGAAAGCTTCAGGTTCGGCTCCCAGGCGCCCTGATTATCGGTATGCCCTTCGATCAGGATCTCCATCGCAGGGTATTTGGTGAGCATGTCTACCACCCGATCGAGTTCAGTGTTGGCCCCCGGCAGCAGGTCAAACTTGCTCTGCTCAAACAGAACCTCCCGCATCACGATCTTCTGCCCGGCCTGAATGGGAATCAGGTACAGATTGCGCCGGATGTCGCGAAAGCGTTTATCTTTCGACAGATCGAGGGTTTCGGTGGTTGAGAAGTAGCCTTCTTTGCTCGCTGTCAGGTTATACGTTTTCTGCGTCGGCAGAATGATTTTGTATTCACCCGTATCGGGGTCATACTCAACCCGCGACACTTCCTTGTTCTCATCCACCAGGCCCGAAACGATCTCGGACGCTACGGGCTTTTTGCTTTGTGCATCCAGCACCTGCCCCGATATGATGGCTACCGGATCGGGTTTGATGGCCGGGAAAAGTTTCAGCCGAAAAATATCGTCTTCGCCCATCGAGTTGGCGCGTGAACTCAGGTAGGCGTATTCGCCTGAGGCCGGAATGGTAAAATAGCCGTCCCATTCGGCGGTGTTGATCGACGGCCCAAGGTTTTCGGGTTCGCTCCAGTTCGTCCACGTATCGTCGAGCCGGCGCGTCACAAAAATATCGCCGTTGCCGTAGCCGGCATGACCGCCCGAAGTAAAGTACAGCGTACGGCCGTCGGCGGCCAGAAACGGGGAGCTTTCAAAATCGGCTGAGTTGATAACCGGGCCCATCCATTGAGGCTCCGACCAGGTCCGGTCCGGCTTGAGCTGCGATACGTACAGATCCCGGTCGCCTTCGCTGTCCTTCCGCTGAACCGCCAGAATCATGATCCGCTCGTCAGCCGACACGCAGAATTCCAGTTGATTTTTCTCGTGAAGGTTGTAGTTGTTGGTAATCTTGCACTCGACAGGCTGCGACCAGCCCTGCTTGGTTCTTGTTGCTTTCGAAATCCCGAACGACAGGCCACCGTCGGGCTTGTAGACGTTGATCAGATAAGCCGAGCGACCGTCGGGAGCCATGCCGCTGATGGCATTATCGCCGGCGTTGTTAATGGGGGCGCCAATGTTAACCGCTTCATTCCACCGATCGGGTTCACTGCCCGTACCCGGATCAAGCGTTGCATACCAGACGTCCTGCCGGTCGGCTTTTCCAATGTTGGCTTTGTTGAAATTTCGGGTAAAATACAGCGTTTTACCGTCGGGAGCAATAACCGGTGCCACTTCCTGGCCGGGCGAGTTGACCGTCTTACCCAGGTTTTCTTTCTGAATATCCTTTGGCGGGTCTTTGGAGATGTTGATGCCGATGGCAACGGGTTTGGTGTCCTCCGAAATACCAATGGCGTCGATCTGGTTCGGACCTTTCAGCACGGCCCCGTTGATAACTACCTTCACCTGACTACCGGTTACGGCCGAGTCTTTCAGCATCACGTGCATCAGCGGATTCTGGCGGGGCAACGTATTGACGATTTGGTAGACGGGATGCTCGCGTCCCTTGTCGTCAATGACGATCACTCGGACCACTGCGCCCGGATTGACATTCTCGGCCACAACGATCTGCCGAATGCGCATTGGCCGCTCAAACGCCACCTGTATCCATTCTTCGGGGGCGTCGGGGTTCAGCGGTGACCACGCACACGGACTGGCACCCAGCTGAGGGAGTTTATTGGGCCGACCCAGCGCCTGCGTTGCTTTATACTGCCTGCCGTTTGCGTCGCCTTTCCCCTCTGATGAAAAGCCAATAACCCGCGAAGCCCACTGCACGGATTGGGCAGGGCTAACCAGGCTTAGGCCAACAAAGCCAATGCTCAACAAAAAACGCTGCACTCGCATAAAAAACGCGGAAAATTGGCTCAAGATAGAAAAGTCAGCGGCTTTGAGCAAGGGCGACCGTGGAATTCTATATGGTTGGTTGTTTGTTGGTTTGGCCGGTATCGGAGTCGTCGCTAGTTTGTCAGCACCCGATACTCCCACGGCCGGAGCGTAAAGGACATATCGGGTTTTATCTCCATTGACTGGCGGCTGAACACCTCCGTATAGATGCCCTCGTACCCATCACCGTCCAGCCGGAACGTCTGGGGCTGGTTGCTGAAATTAATCAGAACCGCAATGCGGTCACTATCCTTCTGGCGGTGGAACGCGTAGATCTTATCGTCGTGATCCGTTGGGATCTTCACCGCCTGACCACCCGCCGTTCCGTTCCACAACGCCCGGTTACGGTGTTTGAGGGTCAGCAGCGTTTTGAAAAAATCACTTTTGGCGTAACTACCCCACGCAATCGGGTCCTTCTCGAAGAAAGCCAGCCGTTTATTGAGGTTGGCCTCCATGCCGTTGTACACCAGTGGCATGCCCTCCAGCGTACTGGTCAGCACCACAAAGGCATCGGCCCCCGGCCCGAATGACTCGGTCAGGGTACCATTCCAGGTGTTCTCATCGTGATTCTGGGTGAACAGCATCTGATAATACCAGTGGGGGAACCGCTTCTGGTTTTTCTCCCGCACCGAATCGATACCCGTTGCCGGTCGTGCGCCCTTGGCAATGGCTTTCATCATATTATGCATGGTCCAGCCGTAGTTCATGTTAAAGCAGCTTTTGAACTGCTCGGGCTGATCCTCCCACTCCGACAGCATAAACACGGTCTTGACCTTGTCGAGGGCCGGCCGGGCTTCGGCCCAGAAATCGTTCGGAACAAACCCAGCTACGTCGCAGCGGAAGCCATCCACATCGCATTCCCGCAGCCAGAACTGCATGGCTTTGATCATGGCCTGGCGCATGTTGGGGTTGTCGTAGTTCAGATCCACAACGTCGGTCCAGTCGGTGGGCTTGCCGGTCGTCGGATCGATGGGGGCCGTCATGTTGCCGTTAACCTGGGTATACCAGTCGGGGTGTTCTTTCATCCAGACATGGTCCCAGCCCGTATGGTTCGGTACCCAGTCGAGAATAACCCGCAGCCCGAGTTCGTGCGCCCGGCGAACCAGCGCTTTGAAATCGGCCAGGCTGCCATAAGCCGGGTTAACAGCCGTGTAGTCGGAAATGGCGTATGGACTGCCCAGCGACCCTTTCTTGTTTTTCTGACTGATGGGGTAGATCGGCATCATCCAGATGATATCGACCCCCATTTCCTTAAGGCGCGGCAGTTGTTCTTCAACGCCCCGGAAGTTGCCCTCCGGCGAAAACTGGCGGGTATTAACTTCGTAGATGGTGGCATTGCGCGACCAGTCCGGAGCGGGTGGGGGAGTGCCGGTCGTGTCGGTTGTTGCAACGGCAGCGTCGGCCTGAGCCTTTTGGGTATCGCGGCAGGCTGTTGTCAGCAGGGCAGCACCGAGTGCAACAGCCAGGTACGTTTTTCTCATAAAGAAGTGTTTACTCAAATCAGTACAACACGGATGGATATCAGATAAACAGAATTGGTCAGGCCACCAGCGGCAGGCGACCTTCTTTGAGTTCCCGGATGGCAACGGCCGGATCGGGTGCTTTGAATACCGAACTGCCCGCAACGAGAATGTCGGCCCCGGCTTCGGTGAGCCGGGCTGCGTTGTCGACGCTGACGCCACCGTCTATTTCAATCATCGCCGATGAGCCGCCGGTAGCCAGCATGTTTTTCAGCCGTGCCGTTTTTCGGTAGGTATGCTCAATGAACGACTGGCCCCCGAATCCGGGATTAACCGACATAATCAACACAACGTCGATGACTTCCATCACGTCTTCCAGCCCACTGATCGGCGTATGCGGATTCAGGACGACCCCGGCCCGGCACCCCAGTTCCCGGATGCGGGTCAGGGTACGATGGAGATGGGTACAGGCTTCATAATGGACGTGGATGACGGCCGCTCCGGCTTCGGCAAAGGCCTCAAGGTAGCGTTCGGGCTGGACAATCATCAGATGTACGTCCAGTGGTTTGCGGCAGTAGCGACGCACAGCCTCAAGTACCGGAAAACCAAAGGAAATGTTGGGAACGAAGACCCCGTCCATTATGTCGATGTGCAGGTAATCTGCTTCGCTTTCGTTAACCATCTCCACGTCGCGCTGCAGGTTGGCAAAGTCGGCTGCGAGCAAAGAAGGAGCGATCAGGGGTTGGTTCATAAGGCTAAGAAACTAACTCGTTACGCGGATTTTCAACGTAGCACTGGATACCGTTCACCGCGTAGATAACGAGAAACTCTAAACAAAAAATTGTGGACCTTTGTAAAAGTGGCAGTAAATCTAAGTTTTTTTACCTGATAGTTGAAACAATTATTAACACATCGGTCCCTGGCGCTGCGGCCCCGGCCACCTTCAGCAATACGTTTCAATAGTCCTGGTAACGTGGCCCGCGGCAACAAGAGAACCGCTGCCTGAATGTAGTGCAAACACCTTGCTAATCAATGACTCCTCAGGATCAAATTAATGACTTAACGGATCGGTTAAACTATTATAACCATCAGTATTATCAGAACAGCGTATCGGAGGTCGACGACTTTACCTTCGACCGTTTATTACAGCAACTCGCTGAACTGGAGCGCCAGTATCCCGAATTCCGCCGGCCCGACACGCCGACGCAGCGGGTGGGCGGTACCATCAGCAAAGAGTTCCCGACGGTCTACCACCGCTTTCCGATGCTGTCGCTGGGAAACACCTATTCCGAAGCCGAGCTGACCGAATTTGACAACCGCGTTCGTAAAGGGTTGAACGGCCAGCCCTACGAATACGTCTGCGAACTCAAGTTCGACGGCGTAGCGCTGAGCATGACCTACGAGAATGGCGTTCTGGTACAGGGCGCTACCCGGGGCGACGGCGTTCGGGGCGACGACATTACCAACAACATCCGGACCATTCGCACATTGCCGTTGCGCATTGGGCGTGGGGCCGGGGGCCAGGGGCATGGTACCGATTCACCTAACTCCGTGCCCCCGGCGCTTTTCGAGGTTCGGGGGGAAGGGTTTCTGCCGTTAGCTGAGTTTGAACGGATCAATAAAGAACGCGAGGACATCGGTGAGCCGCTGCTGGCTAATCCACGCAATGCCGCGTCCGGTACGTTCAAACAGCAGGATTCGGCCATGGTGGCCAAACGCCGGCTCGATTGCTATCTGTACTCGTTCCTGTCGGAGCCGGAGGTGTTCCAGACCCACGAAGAGAGCCTGATTGCGATGAAGCAGTGGGGGTTCAACGTATCGCCCTCCTGGCGGAAATGTGCCGATATTCAGGCCGTGATGGCGTACATCAACGAATGGGAAACCAAACGGTTCGATCTGCCGCTCGGCACCGACGGGATCGTTATCAAGGTAAACCGCTACGACCAGCAGCGCGAGCTGGGGTATACGGCCAAAAGCCCACGCTGGGCCATTGCGTTTAAATACAAGGCCATGGCTGCCAGTACGACGCTCAACAGCGTCAGCTACCAGGTCGGCCGGACGGGGGCCGTAACACCCGTGGCGCACCTGAAACCGGTGCTGCTGGCCGGAACGGTCGTTAAGCGGGCGTCGCTGCACAACGCCAACGAAATTCAGCGGCTAGGGGTGATGATCAACGATACGGTGTTTGTTGAAAAAGGAGGGGAAATCATCCCCAAAATCACCGGCGTTGACCTCAGCAAACGTACCGAAGCGAGTCAGCCGATCAACTACCCGGTCGAATGCCCGGCCTGCAATACGCCCCTGATCCGCAAGGAAGGGGAAGCTCATTTTTACTGCCCTAATGAGAAAGGCTGTCCACCGCAGCGGCAGGCCCGGTTCGAGCACTTCATTCAGCGCCGGGCTATGAACATCGAGAGCCTGGGCGAAGGAAAAATTCAACTACTGATCGACCGCGGACTGGTGCAGTCCCCGGCGGATCTCTACGACCTGACCAACGCGAATCTGCTTGGCCTGGAAAAAGCCTACCCAGAACGCGACGGCGGACCGGACGAAACCGGAAAAGTTCGCGTCGTGAAGTTTGGGCAGAAAACCGTCGACAACATTCTCAATGCCATCGAAGCCTCAAAAGGGCAGCCGTTCGCGAACGTACTGTTCGCCCTCGGAATACGGTACGTCGGCAACACCACGGCCGAGCGACTGGCGGATTATTTTGGCTCCATGGACGAACTGCTGAATGCTCCACTGGACGTACTGGCCAGTGTCCCGGACGTCGGCCCGCGTATCGCTCAGAGTGCATTCGAGTGGTTCCGCGACCCGGAGAACCGCGAGTACGTCGAGCGGCTGCGCGCGGCCGGCCTGCAGTTTGCGTCGGAGCGGAAGGTGGTGGCTCAGGAAAGCGATACACTGGCGGGCAAAACGTTTCTGTATACCGGCACCTTCGCCAATTTTACCCGGGAGGAACTGGAAGAACGCATCGCGGCCAACGGGGGGAAACTGCTCAGTGGCGTATCCAAAAAGCTGAATTACCTGATCATCGGAGAAAACCCCGGACCGTCAAAAGTTGATAAAGCGCAGAAACTGAACGTACCGATGATCGGAGAGGATGAGTTCACAGCAATGCTGGGCGGGTAAATACAAACTATTAGTTGCTGTAAAAAAGCCGTAACTTTGTCATTCCAAGCAACAGTTTCGTTCATGAATACTCGTTTTCACGGCGTTGGCGTCGCCATTGTGACACCTTTTAACGCCGACCACTCGATTGATTTCGACGGTTTCGGCCGCCTGATTCAACACGTCTCCGAGGGGGGCGTCAAGTACATCGTCCTGCAGGGCACCACCGGCGAATCGCCCACGGTGACCAAGTCCGAGAAGAAACAGTTGCTGCAATTTCTAAAGGAAAATAACCCGAAAAACCTGCCCATCGTCTACGGTGTCGGCGGGAACGTAACGGCCGATGTGGTGGCCGCCATGAACGATACGGATTTCGAGGGTGTCAGCGCCATTCTGTCGGTTTGTCCGTACTACAATAAACCCGGCAAACGCGGGGTGATTGAACACTTTACGCGGGTTGCCGATGCGTGCCCCGTGCCGGTGATTATGTACAACATTCCGCCCCGGACGGGTATCAATATGACGGCCGATACGATCTGCACGCTGGCCGAGCACCCGAATATTATTGGTGTGAAGGAAGCGTCGTGCATCATTGAGCAGTGCATGGAAATTGTCCGCGACAAGCCCGATGATTTTCTGGTCATCTCCGGCGACGACGTACAGGCTGTCCCCATCATCAGCATTGGTGGCGTAGGCGTGATGTCGGTAATCGCCAACGCGTTTCCGGCCCGGTTCAGCACCATGATCGACGCGGCCCTGCGCGGTGACTTTGCGTTTGCTCAGCGCGAACTGGGTCATTTCCTGCGCATTGATCCGCTGCTGTATGAAGAGGGAAACCCGGTCGGGGTAAAGAAAATCCTCGAAATTCTGGGCTTTATCAGTTCCGAAGTACGTCTGCCCCTGGCAAAAGCGTCCGACGACCTGGGCGAGCGCTTCAAAACAGTTATGCAGAAGGACGGGCTGCTTGAACTGGTGGCATAATACGTTTGATCAATTCAGAGGGCCGCAGGTTGCGGTGGTATAGTATCAGGTTCCAAACCTGACATCACACCACCGCAACCTGCGGCCCTCAATTAGTAGGATAGTATGTTAACGACGCCCTCTGCCAAAAAGCCGGGCCAGCAACCAGAGGATGCCGACAATGACCACAATAACCAGAATACCGCCTGTCCAGGCTCCTGCTTTGAAGATATCTCCTATCAATTCGCAGCTGGTGAGCGAAAGCGTCAGGACGAGTGCCACGAAGGCCTTCATTAAAAACCGAAACCAATCGTTCATAATCGTTGAGTGTTTGACGTAGTGAATCCGACTGCTCTTCGCAATCGGATTACTTAACAACTTCACCTTAGGTAGAATGTTTGAACGGACTGACCATCAAACGTTCCACCAATACGTCCATTTCAGCACCAGTGCCCGGTTCCGGACTGAAAAGAACCCCGGAACGTCCTGGCCAATCTGCGCACCGTTGGGTAAGTAGTTATCCGTATAAACCAGAAAAAAGTCCGATGCAGGTTTGTATCGCCATTGAATGCGGGCGTTCACGTTCATGTTCTTCTGCTGCTCGTTGTATTGCACAAACGTAGTCAGATAGAGTGTGTTGGTCATTGTTACGTCGAAGCGTGGCCCGACCAGCCAGAACGTGGTTCGACCCCACGGCTGCGGCAGCTGGATGTCGTTGTAGCTTGCGCTGGCGGCCAGACTGATGTACGGCTGGAACCGGTAGCCCCCGTCGATGGTCAGGTTGAGTCGGGAGCCGTTGGCGTAGTAGCCTCCGTAGCGCGTCGAAAAGCCGTAGGTAAACAGACTCTGCGGCTTGGATGTAAACTGCGTTCCCCACGCTTTCCATCCATGTTCGGTACCGGTAGCCAGGGTTTCGCGACCGGTGTTGGTCGGGTCGAAGGGACTCAGCAGCCGCACGTAGTCGGTCGCTACCCAGCCTGTGAGGGTAGCCCGGCTGCGGAATGTAATGAGGTAGCTTAGGTAACTCTCGTTGTCGCTCTGCCGCCCGGCCGGATCGAAGAAATACGTCGACTGAACCTGCGGGCCGTGGCTGAGCACCTGCCCACCCGTCGGGAAGAAGGTATGCCCAAGCAACGCCACCAGGCGCTGATAACCCCGGCGTGGTACGTAGCCGGCTTCGGCAGTGTAGTTCTGACCCACCGCTTCAAACTGACCGCCGATGAGCCACTGGCGGCTGTTGTATTGCAGGTTGGCGGCATACACGTTGTCGTTCGTGGATTCGCCCGGCGTATCCACGCGGGGCTGAAACGATTTCAGATAGAGGGCTTTGCCCGTCCAGAGATTATTCGACGAGGCCAGGTTGTACTCGAATCCCAGGTTGCGGTTGTACTGGCTGTACCGCGGAGATTCGGTGGAGGGCGTGTAGTTCACCGACTGTTTGTTCACGAACAGGACTCCTACGTTGGAGCGGGCAAACACGCGCCGTTGCAGAGCCAGCACCGCGAAGTTCTGAGCGGGAAGCTCAAGATCGTCTACACGGCCGGTCTGCATGTCCATTACGCCAAGCCGCCAGTCTTTGTTAAGCTTGCCACTGAGCCGGGCACCAAAGCGAATCGGTACGCCACCCAGCCCAATCCGGCGACTGAAGAACGGTCGGATGTTGGCGTAACCGAAGTTGGTGAACTGATCGCCGTTTTCCAGAAAAAACTGCCGGCGCTCCGGAAAAAACAGCTCGAATCGGTCGAGGTTGGTCACCTGCTGATCGACGTCCACCTGCGAAAAGTCAGGGTTTACAGTCAGGTCGAGGTTTAGCGACGACGTAATGGCAACTTTGGCATCCAGGCCCGCCGTGAAGCGTCCTTTGGTAGGGATGCTGTTCTGGTAGTCGCGCGTGAGGCCGGTCAGCGCGTAGGGAATAAGTGAAATGTTCGGCCCCGGCGTAGGTGGCGGTACGTCCCAGACCAGCACCCCCGTGTAGGCCAGCGACGCCGTCGGAAATTGCCGGGGAACCGGTGCCCAGGCCGACTTTTCGGTGGTTTTCAGATCCTGGCGGCTGAAGTTGATGCCCCAGCGGGTGATCCCCTGTTTGTACCGGATGGTCTTGAACGGAATGGCTAATTCCAGCACGTAGCGGTCGGCGTAGTTGCGCACTACCGATGTCCACTTGTTGTCCCAGCTCAGGTTCGCTTTACTGCCTTCGTAGACCAGACCGTCCCACTGCGCCCCGGCCGCGTTGGTACCGAACGTAAAGCCGTTCGTCTGATCATCGAACGTATCCATGAAGAAAATGAAATTATCGTTCCGGCCGAAATTCCAGTCGCGCCGGAGCGACTCAACGATGTAGGGCCCCGTTACGTTGCCATGGAAACAGACGGCGCTCAGGTACAGATTGTGATCGTCGTAGGTCATCCGGACATCGGTCCGAACGGCGGCCCGGCTGGTGTCCATGGGCAGCACCATCCAGAAATCACCGGCTACATCGGCGGTTTGCCAGGCGGGTTCATTAACGGAGCCGTCTAAAGTGATCGGTGACCCGGCTCGCTGAATGCGGAGTTGATACGCATCATTTTTCTTCTGCGCCCTCGCGAAAGGCGTAATAAGCAACGAGCCAATCAATAAAAGTAAGTATGTCCGCACGGAGTAGATGTAATCAATACGTTAGCAAGCAAAGGAATAGACGAACGGGATTTACCGTATAGCAAAACGCAGCGACCACCGGCCACTGCGTTTTGCTGTTGAGAGGTAATCACTTAATTACCAACCATAAATACAGCATTGCCGAACAGCAGCTTACCGTTGTACCAGAAACCCCGGAACAACGGGTCGTCGGCGAGGTAGATGACCGTGCCACGGCCGAGGCTCTGTACGCCCATCGTCAGCGTATTTTTCAGTTTTTCTTTCGCATTCTTACCCGAGAAACCGGCTACGTAGTTATTCGCTTTCAGATAGCCGACGTTCCAGCCGTCTTTCAGAAAATCGAAATTGTAGGCGTTCTGCACCAGCGAATAGTAGCCGTCTGCCAGGCCGAAAGCGAGCGGATGCGTAGTATCCAGATTGATCCGGTAAATACTGCCCGGTGTTTCGTCGGAGATCGCCGTTCGCTCCCGGTCGCCGTAAATTTTCAGCGAGTCGGCGGGATTGCCTTTGTCCTTGCTGCCTTTTTCTTTACCGTCCTTATCGTCTTTCTCTTTCAGATCGAAACCGTCTTTACCGGCCAGGAACGATGCGGCCCGTTCCATCGCGATCAGCTTACCGCCCGCCCGAACCCATTCGCGGATGGCCGCGAGGTTCTTTTCGTTCAGGAACCGGCTGTAATTGTAGTTAGTCGGCAGCACAAGGACATCCAGTTTGCTCCACTCGACGTTGCCCAGCGCGTTTCCATCAATCAGCGTTAGGGGGTATTCCAGTTCCTGATCGAAATAATGCCAGACCTCGCCCGCGGCCGGGGGGAGGGTGCCGTCGCCGAGAACCAACCCGACGCGGGGTGCTTTCAGACCCGTTACGAAGTCTGAGCCAAAATCGGAGCCTTTAGTAACAAAACCGGTCTGCACGGGTGTAAGCGCAACGCCGGCTTTGGCCGCTGTTTGCGAAACAACCGCATCAAATCGGTCGCCGAGTCGTTCATTGCCCGCCCGGGTAATAAGCAGAGTGCCCGACTGGTACGTCTTGCCATCCAGTTCAAACGGTTTTTCAGCCGCCCGCACCCGAATTTTCTGCTTCAGCAGAGCCGCCAGTAACTGCACCGACGGTAGCGACTGCCAGCGGGCCACGTAGGCATAGGGCTTACCGGCCTGTTGGGCCGGACGCTGAGCGTTGGCATCAGCCGCAGCCGCAACCGCAACCGGATTGATACGGTTCGTCAGGCCATAGGTTTGCAGTCCGAACGCATAGGGCAGCGACCAGGCCGTGATGTCATACGTTGCCGAATCTTCCAGTGTCGAGTTGGGTTCGAACAGAATCTTCAGCAGCGTGGATTTCGGCTGGTAGGCGCTAATTACCATATCCTCAGCCGCTACCGATACGTTCTTTTCATTCTTTTGCGACGTATAATTGAAGCCGGTAACGGTCTGGGCTTTACCGGCGTAGCCGAACCGGATCTGGTTGCGTGTCAGCAGTTGCTGCAAGGCTTTCAGGCGGCCCGGATCGCCGTTGGCTTTAATTACGTACGATTTGTAGGTGCCTACCGGCGTGTTGCGGGCTTTATCGAAGAAGCTACCAAATTCCTTCACTACGTCTGCCGAGCGATCGGCAATGGATTCGAGCGTAGCAATACTGGACGCTACGTGGTGATCGATCCGTTGCCGGAGCGTGAGGGTATCGCCGTCGGCTTTTTCAATGGCCAGACCAGCCCGACCGCTGCCGCCCTGTTCGTAGGTCATACCGATAGCACCGTTGTAGGTCGGGTAGGTGTCGCCGTAGCTGGGATAGAACAGGTCGAATCGCTCCCGGGTGTAATAGAGCCAGCCGTTCCGGTCGAAGTACCGACTGCAATATTGCCCGATCACCTGCTGGAATTGCCGCTGAAAGGGGGTAATATCCTCATGATATGGCTTGGCCGACGGCGCAAAGTAATACGGACTTTCGACGCCCATTTCGTGAAAATCGCCGTGAACGTGGGGCATCCACTGGTGATACAGCGCCATCCGCTGCTGTGTAATTTCCTGCGTTTGCCAGGCCCAGTCGCGGTTTGGGTCGAACAGATAGTGCGAATACCGACCACCCGGCCAGGGCTCATTGTGCTCTCTGGCGAAAGCCGTTGGATCAGCATTTCGCCCGGCCATCTGGTTGTACCAGTTCACGTAGCGATCATGACCATCGGGGTTCAGACCCGGATCGAGAATCACTACGGTCGTGTTCAGGACTTTTTTCGACACGGCATCGTTCGGGTCGAGGAGCCGGTACAGTACGTCCATGAACGCTTCGGAACTGACCGCTTCGTTACCATGAACGTTGTAGCTCAGCCAGGCGATAGCGGGTTGGGCCGTGGCTGAAGGCTTTGCATCCGTAGCGGGATCATCCAGCAAACCGGTACGTTTGAGGTTAGTAGTCCGAATCTCTTCCAGGCGGCTCAGGTTCGCTTCTGAGGCCACAACAACGACCATCAGCTGACGACCTTCGTGCGTGGTGCCGTACGGCAGCAATTTAACGCGGTTAGGAGCCTGGCGGGCAACCTGCTCGGCGTAGGCCAGTACGCGCTGGTGGGGTGTGAAGCGTTCGCCAATTTTATATCCCAGGAATTGCGCCGGTGCGACGATACCGGCCGAATTTTGTACAGTGGGTGAAGTTTGCGCCGGGGCTGAAAAGGACAAGACCGTCAGACCCGCCAGCAGCAACAGTTGTTTCATGAATTGGGGTTACTACAGCTAAATTGATTTCATCAAAAATAGTAGTAATTCGGACAGAAAGGCGATTTATGACAAAATTTCAATTGGAGATATTGGATTATAAAATCATATCCGTACTTTTGCACCACGTTTCGCCAACGTCCGGTACAAACCGCCATCAGGCCCATTCGTCTAGCGGTTAGGACACGTCCCTTTCACGGATGAAACAGGGGTTCGATTCCCCTATGGGTCACTACCAGGTTGGCGCAAACGGCCCATTCGTCTAGCGGTTAGGACACGTCCCTTTCACGGATGAAACAGGGGTTCGATTCCCCTATGGGTCACCAAGCCCGACCAGCACTGGTCGGGCTTTTTTTGTTCCCAACACAGTACTCTCCAGCTTAGATCGGGTTAACCTGGAATGGGGTCGCAGGATGAATAATTCAAAAGCGACCTGGTCTGCCGAGCCCCGGTCTGACGGCACGTCTGACCGTACAGCCCTGCGTTACTATGGTCAGACGTGCCGTCAGACCGGGTTACGCCAGACCGAATCAGGCCAGACCAGGGTGCTGTGTTCAGGTTAGAGGTGGCTATATCTAGAATCGTAATTACTCGTCATGGGTACCAGAAAAAGCACATCAGCCTGCAAATCAGACTCGATAGTGCCTCGTTACTAAGCTTTTGGTTAAATCTATCCAGTGCCGCCTACTCTATGGCACGTGGGAATGGGATTGTAGTCTACTATTTTTGTGGAAAAAGATAAACACAATAAATTATTACAAAAGTGTAACGTCCACAGTATCAGCGCTTGGCACGGTTGTTGGCCATTGAGGGGAGTCAATCAACTTACTAACTATAAAACTACACGAGCTATGGCATCCCTAATGGACCGAGTATCGAATTTTTTCGGAGGCAATGACGCTGAAACGGGTGAAGGTCTCCGCAGCCTCTTTATCAATGAATTGAAAGGTATCTATTACGCCGAAAGGCAAGCCGTTGACGCACTGGGCGAACAAGCCGACGCGGCTTCGACGGATGAGGTACGGAACGCGTTCCTGATGCACCAGGAAGAAACCCGTAATCAGATTATGCGGTTGGAGCGCGTATTTGACAGCATCGGTGTTGAAGCCGACAGCATGACCTGCGAAGCCATCGACGGTTTAGCCGAAGATGCTCAGAAAGTGGTAGCTATGACTGAGTCAGGATCGCTGACGCGGGATGCCGGTCTGATCATTGCCGGACAGAAAGTAGAACACCACGAGATTGCTGCGTATGGATCGGCTGTAACGCTGGCTAAAGTTCTGGGTTACCAGGAAGCCGCACAGCTGCTTCAGCAGACGTTGCAGGAAGAGAAAAACACGGACCAGAAGCTGACCCAACTGGCTGAGTCGTTCATAAACCAGCGGGCTGCTTCGGAGTCTGATGTGAACAATACGTACGGCGATCGGGACACTGACACGGTACGTCCGGATGGCACCCGTTATGATGATCGGGGTAGCATGGGACAAACGTATCAGTCGGGCTCAAGCTACAGCAGCGGTTCACAGATGGGCGGTACTACAACCTACGGCTCTGGTACGACAGGTTCCAGCCCAAGCAGCACCGGTACCAGCAACGACGCTACGCTGGGTGGAATGACGGGCGTATAGAACCGTATCTGACCACTTATATATAACGAAAAAGGCTCCCGACGGGAGCCTTTTTCATTGACAGTTTATAGTACCGGAATAGTCATTTGGTTAAAGGACTGTTTCCATCGTTATACTCAGGATCAGGTTCTGTTCCGTCGTTATTGCCTACGCTTATCCCATCGCCGGGGGCTGTGCTGTCGATGGGCGTACTGGCCGGGGCATTGACATCGCCAACCAGATCCGACGGATTGTATTCTTCATTGCCCATTTCACCTTGATCCGGAATCTGCATCGGGCCTCCCGTGTCGGGTCGGTACGTTTGCGACTGCTCGTTCAGCATTGCATCCTGATTTGTGTTTTCCATGTGTACGTTGAGTTTAATGTGTATGGGGTAGACACGAAGCAAGCGCTTCTGTAATTTTCCAAAACCCGCTACGTGATAAAACTAACCGCGGATAAAAACCTCCCACAATCGATTATATAACGTGCGGGCGTATGACGTGATATCATGCTGCGACCCGTGGATGGTAAACGGCATAAACCGGCGCTCTGAAGTCGGCAGTGGTTCAACCTGAATGGTTCGGCCGGCTGTCCAGCGCCCTCCGATCCGGCGGGTTGAACCGGTCAACCGAATGCCGGCATCCGGCAGGTCAATCGTGCACGTTTCGGCCTGGCGGATTTTAGCCAGGTCCAGCGAAAAGCGCTGTAGCTGACTGGCATCGAACCACGACAGGGGGGGCATACTGAGGTGATCGGCTTCCCGGTTTTTCCGGTACAGAAAGCGCAGCGACAACAGCGAGTGCCCGGCCGTAGCCCGAAGCGTTACCTGCGTGTCGAGCACCTCCACGGGAGCGGTCTCGGTTGATGTAGAAAATTCTATATCCATAGCTGATGAAGCAGTTTCAATTTAGGTACTAAACTAAGTAAACGAATGAGTGTTTTATATGTAGTTACACGTAAATCATCTTCCGGGTCATGCCACCATCAACTACAAAATTCTGGCCGGTAATGAAACTGTTTTCCGGACTAATCAGAAACAGAATCATGCGCGCGATATCATCGGCCTGGCCTACGCGCCCGGCCGGATGCTGAGCGTGATCTTCGGGCCGCAGCTCGTCGGGCTTCGCTTTCGCTTTCTTTTTCAGAGCCGATACATCGATCCAGCCGGGGCTGATGCAGTTCACCCGAACATCGGGACCCAAGCTTACTGCCAGGGCGTGCGTCAGGGCCAAAATCCCACCTTTGGATGCGGTATAGGCAAAGGTATCGGGTTCTGACTGAAAAGCACGCGTAGACCCAATATTTACAATGCACCCCTTCTGAGCAGCCAGGTAAGGAGCCGTATGTTTGGCACACAGAAATGACCCGGTCAGGTTGGTGCCAATCACGCGGTTCCATTCGTCAAGGGTCAGCTTATCAAGCGGTTTCTCAATCTGAATGGCTGCGTTGTTGATAAGGGCGTCTACCTGCCCAAAATGACTGATTGTCTGTTCGGTGGCTTTCCGAACATTCAGTTCACTCGATACGTCGCAGGATACGAACAGTATCTGTGCGGTAGATGCCTTAAAAGCTTCGCGAAGTTCGGCAAGGGCGTCGGAGTCAGCCTCCCAGATGGCTACGCGGTAGCCATGCGTGAGCAGGTACTGTGTGGTGACACGTCCGATCCCTTGTCCGCCACCCGTTACAATAGCGGTTCTCATAGTGTCTGATAAAGCGTAAGAACGGGGAAGATAGGTCGTTTTTTAACACAATCGGCCGAAGAGTGGTTAAGTGGACTGTATCCTTATTAAACGGGACATCGCCCCGTGTGGCTGTCCGGCGTTCCTGTTCCTTTCATGCTGCAGATTGCTTTTGCGCCTGTTTACAGGCACCCGTTACCGGAAGGCCACCGCTTTCCGATGGTTAAATACGAACTCATTCACGAGCAACTGCTGTACGAAGGCACCTGTACAGATGCTAACTTCTTTCGCCCACAGCCCGTCGACGACCGCTGGGTACTGGGTGTGCATACGGCCGCTTACGTCCGGCAGCTCCAGACGCTGAGCGTCGACCCGAAAATGGTGCGTCGAATTGGCTTTCCGCTGTCGGCGGGGCTGATTGAACGTGAGTGGGTAATCACACAGGGCACCATCGACTGCACCCACAAAGCCCGGCGCGACGGCGTGGCGATGAACGTAGCGGGAGGGACTCACCACGCATTTCCGGATAAAGGCGAAGGCTTTTGTCTGCTGAACGACGTCGGCGTAGCCGCTCATTACCTGCTTGACACCGAACAGGCCCGGCAAATCCTCGTGATTGACCTCGACGTGCATCAGGGCAACGGAACGGCCGTCATGTTTCAGCACGAGCCCCGGGTGTTTACCTTCAGTATGCACGGCAAAGACAATTACCCGTTGCACAAGGAGCGATCGGATCTGGATGTTGAATTACCGACTGGTATGGACGATGAAGCCTACCTGAACGTACTATATGATACGTTGCCCAAACTGATTCAGCGGGTGCAGCCGGATTTCCTGTTTTTTATTTCGGGCGTCGATATTCTGGCCTCCGATCGGCTGGGGAAACTCAAGGTCAGTCGCGAGGGGTGTCGGCTGCGGGACCAGTTTGTTTTTGGAGAAGCGCTTCGGCATCAGCTGCCGATTGCCGTATCGATGGGAGGGGGGTACTCACCCCGTATTGCCGACATCGTCGAAGCACACTGCAATACGTTCCGGGTGGCGAATGAGTTGTATTTTTAGAAGGGAGAAAAGGAGGAAGGGGAGGAAAGGAGAAAGGGATTTAACTTCACTGTTTCCTTTCTCCTTTCCTCCCCTTCCTCCTTTTCTCCTCCCATCATGCCTTCGTTGCCTGCTGGTTAACTTTGCCGGTAGCAATGCGGGTCAGTTTCTCGTCCGTCGATTTTTCTTCCTGAAGGGTTTGCTCCAGCAGGTCGGCGATTTCCTGCTGACCCGCCTGCTGGGCCATAGTGCGGGCCGTTCCGTAGCCGGCAATCTCGTAGTGCTCCATTTTCTGAGCAGCACCGATGATGGCTGCGTCGGCCAGTTGATCATCTTCCAGCTGGTCGAGCAGATCCTGGGCTTCTTCGATCAACCCCTGCATACCCATGCAGGTTTCACCTTCTGTGCTGATGCCCATTTTCTGAGCGATCTGCTCCAGACGCTTTACCTGTTGTTCCGTTTCGCGCTGGTGCGTATCAAACGCCTGACGTAGTTCGGTATTCTGAACCCGTGAAGCCAGTTGTGGCATGGCTTCCAGAGCCTGTGTTTCGGCGGAGTACAAGTCCTGGATCATGTGCTCCATCAATTCATTAACGGTTTTCATAAAGGAAGTTTATTAGAACGTTTGATTGATTGTCTACAAGTATATAGACATCATAGAGTCAACACGGGTAAAAAATGGGTTGTTTAAAAAAGAAGGGAAAATCGACAAAGCGGACAACAAAACGGCCAGCCTTCTTTTTGAATGCATCAAAAGGAAGCTGGCCGGAAAAGGAAGGGTTGATTAGCTAGTAGGGTTAAAATATAGTGTGGATAGAATGCTCAACAAAGTTACTTCTCTGCCTATCCCACTACAATACCCGGATTCGGGTATATTCACGTATCAATAGCTTTTTATAAACCTACCTCCAGCGCAAATCGAACCAGCTCGGCGACTGTACTGATGCCCAGTTTAGCGTAGATATTTTTCCGATGCGTTTCAATGGTATACGGACTGAGGTGCACTTTATCGGCGATCTGTGGCGTACTTAGGCCGGCTTTGATGTGCCGGATAATTTCAACCTCTCTGGGTGAGAGCTTGTATTTTTTCAGAAACGTGTCGTCGGCGTGATTGCTGAACTGTTTCTGATCGGCCAGCTTTGGGTCAAAATACGTATGGCCCATAGCTACCTCCCGAATGGCCGTCAGCAGTTCGTCCTTGGTGGAGGTTTTGAGCATATAACCCAGTGCGCCCGCCTTCCGGAAATCGTTGATATACCGACTTTCGCCGTACATGCTCAGAATCAGAATGTACAACTGCGGGTACTGCGCCAGCAGGAGCCGTGTGAGTTCAAGCCCATCCATCTCGGGCATGTTGAAATCGATAATGAGTACATGAGGGCGGAGCAGCCGAACCTGATGCAGCGCTTCCCGGCTGTGGTAAATCTGGCCGATAATGGTTATATCCGGGGCATCGGCCAGCATGGCCCTGAGCCCTTCACTGAACAGGCGATGATCATCAATGATGAGGATGTTGATGACTGGTGTGGTTTCCGATTGCATCATAGGGCACGTCGAGCATGACAATGTAGCTTTGTTCGTTGCGATCTATGGCTAACGATGCATGCAGATATTCTGCCCTGTAAGATATATTATTTTGGCCTATACCCGGTGACAAATTCGTAGAAAACGATTGACGTGTAGGCGTTTGTGGCAAAGGAGTTTCAACAAGGATGCTTAAGTGACGCGGATGATAACCTAGCTGAACGATGGCCAGCCCCTGTCCACTGTGTTTTAGCCCGTTCTGGATCAATTCGGTGATAATCCGGTACGTAACAAGTTCGCGCTCGGGTTCAAGCCGGCGGATTGTTCCGAACAAAATGAATTCAAACTGCATGCGGGCCGACCGATTGACCCGATCAATCAGCTGCTGCACAACGTCGGGGAGGGCGTATCGTTCAAATTCAACCGGCATCAGGTCGTGCGTAATGACCCGCAGGTCGTCACTGGCTTTATCGATCAGCTCATACGCCTTGCTGATCTCCGGAATGGTCGTCGGAGCCGGTTCCCGCTCGCGTGCCCGTTCCAGCATGCCTTTGATGGTGGCCAGCGTATTACCAACGTCGTCGTGCAGGTCCTGGGCAATCCGCCGGCGTTCACTTTCCTGCGTGGCCAGGGTATTCTGCATCAGCCGCTGCTGGCGGTCAAATCGCTGCCGGTTAAACGCACTGACGCCCCAGGCTACCAGACCGACCAGCCCCGCCAGACTCAGCAGGATGAACCACCAGGTTTGCCAGAAAGGCGGCTGAATGTGAATCTGAACCTGGGTGATGGCGGTAAACTGCCCCCGGGCGTCCAGCGCCCTTACCTGAAACGTATAGGAACCTGGCGAGACATCGGCGTACCGGACGGTGTTGGTTTTTGTGAGGGACACCCAGTTATTGTCAACACCGTTGAGCCGGTAAAAAAACGAATTGTTTCCATCGCTGAAGTAATCGAGGGCTGCGAAGCTGATCGCAAAAGTACGCTGTTGCGACGTAAGCGTTACCTTGCCGGTTTCGCCAATGAAGCCCCCGGTTCGGTACGGTTTGTCGTTGACCTGAAAATCGGTGATACGTACCGGAACCGTAGCGTCGTAGTCGAGCTGGTTAGGCACAAAACGGTCGAGGCCGTGTACCCCGCCGAAATAGAACGTACCGTCGGAGCTGATCAGGGCGGTGAAGCTGTTGTATTCACGACCCCGGGTCATAGGAACGGGGGTTATCGTTTCCTTAGCTGGCAAAAATTTGGCCAGTCCATTATTGGTGCTCAGCCAGAACCGCCCTTTCTGATCGGGGAGCAGTGCATACACTACGTTGTTGGGGAGTCCCTGGCGGGTAGTATAAACGCGGGTAACCCGTCGCGAAGCCGGATCAAAGCGGACCAGCCCGCGGTCGGTGCAGATCCAGATGCATTGCCGGGCCGGATCCGGATACAGGCCAAGGATGTTGAAGCCCGGCAGGGTGGTGTAGAGCCAGGTAAGCTTTCCCTGTTCGTACCGGTATACCATCAAGTCCTGATCCCGGCGGCCGGCATAGAGCAGCTGGGTGGCAGCGTCGAAGTACAGCGACCCGTAATAGTTGCTACCGGCATCTACCTGGCCCAGCGGCCGAAGCTGAGCGTCGTGGATGAACAGACCGGCGTAGGTAGCCACGATAAAATTGCCGTCGGGTAATTCCAGCATACCCCGGATGTACTGGCAGTCCTGATCGTCGCGGCAGAGCGGATTAGGGATGGTCATAAACCGGTCGCCAGCCGGATCATATTGCTGAATGCCACGCTGATTGGCAATGAGCAGCCGACCGTTCCGGGTTTCGACAATATGCCGGATATTGCCCTTGGTCGTTACGCCCATCTCAACCGTATAGGCGCGCATGGTTCCCGTAGCCGGGTCCAGCCGGCGAATTCCACCATCGACGGTGCCGATCCAGATCTGGTGCCGCCGGTCTTCGCAGAGGCCCCGGATTGCGTGATTATTCAGGTCGCTGGCGTCGGCGGGATTATCGGAAAATGTTTCGATACGGTACTTACTGGGATAAATAATATCAATGCCGAAGGGGTCGCTGTTTACCCAGACCAGGCCCAGATCGTCGACGTAGATTTCTGGTATCTGGTTAGTCAACAACGAATAGGCTTTATTCAGGCCCGGCCCCACTTCCCGAACAATCCGCATCCGGACGGGGTCATACAGCCACGCGCCGGCTCCCTCGACAGCCAGCCACCAACGTCCCTGCTGGTCTTCCATCATGCTCTGGAATCGGAACAGGCCAATGCCGGGCCGGAGAGGATGCTGGCGCCGGAGGCTCGTTAAGGTGGCGTCAAATTCATAAATACCTACCGAACTACCTAAGCAATACTGTCCGGTTCGGGTTCTGTAGAGCGACTGAAATACCTGCCGGCCAGGAATACCGTCGGTCGGCTGTCCCGTATAATACGTTGTTAACCGACGGGTCGGGATGTGGTAGCGGGCAAATCCCACGGGAAGCAGAAACACCAGCGACTGATCGGCCGGACAGTAATTAATCCATTCGGTGATGATGGTCGATTTAGGTCGTATCTGCGGATTAATCAGGGTTTTGCGCTGAGTCTGAACATTGAGCCGAACCACCCCCTCGATGGCATTACTATACCAGACCGTCGAATCGTCGGCGTAGAACGGTGTGTGCAGACTGAAGCGTTTCCGGCCCCGGTTGTCGGTTACGTAGTAGCGTCGGAACGAGTTGGTCTGGCGGACGTACTGGCTGAGACAATCTTCGGTTCCCGCCCACAGATCTCCCGACGGCGCTTCGATCAATCCCTGAATTTCACCTTTGCCGATAGTCGTTGAGTCGAGTTCGTCAAACTGATACCGCGTGAACCGGGTGCCATCGAAGCGGTTAAGACCGTCCTGGCTGCCCGCCCAGATAAAGCCCCGGGAGTCTTTGATAATATGGTAGCAGGTGCCCTGCGAAAGCCCGTCGGTGGTGGTCAGGTGACGTACCGGAAACGGGTACTGGGCATGAACAAGCCTGACGGACCAGATCAGTATAAATACTAGGCAGCGCATAGCAAAATGGTGTAGGAATAGCGCTATAAACATACGGGTTGGTTAATCGGTATAAAATACCGGGATACTGGTATTTGTTGGATCGATGAACTTCTTTGCGTTCTTTGCGAAAACGGTAAACCTTTTCAGCGTAGATGAAGGAGAATCTGGTTAAGCAAAAGCTGATCAATAAACAGCCCGTGCTGGGCGTACTGTCGAATAGTGCCGACCCGACCATTGCCGAACTATGCGGCTTTTCGGATCTTGATTTTTACATGATCGACGGCGAACACAGCCCCGTCACGACCTCGCAGGTGCAGGAGATTGTCCGGGCCTGCGAAACCAGTGGCATCACAGCTCTGGCTCGGGTTCGCAGCGGTGATCCCAAGCTGATTCTGCAATTCCTGGATGCTGGCGTCATGGGGGTTATGATCCCGGGTGTCACGTCCGTCGCCGAAGTGGAAGCGCTGGTGCAGGCGGTAAAATACCCCCCAATGGGAAACCGGGGGCTGGGACCGGTACGGGCCGCCGATTACCTGCTGGGGACTATGGGGCAGGGCGAATACGTCCAGTTTGCCAACGAGCAGACGCTGCTGCTGCCCCAGATCGAGACCGTTGAAGCCGTCAATAATCTCGAGGCTTTGTGCCAGGTACCGGGCATCGACGGGTTTGTTGTCGGGCCGCGTGATCTGGCCATGTCGATGGGCTACTACGATGGGCCGGCCAACAGCGAAGTTCGGAAAGCAATTGCGGGTATTGTTGAAACCGTACTGAAGGCCGGACTGGTGATCGGGACAACGGCCGCTACGGGCGATCAGGCCCGGGCGTTGATCGACCGCGGAGTATTGTTCTGCCTGAATTCGGTAGCCGGTTTGCTGCGGTCGGCTGCCGGCGAGTATTTAAAAGGAAAAGAGCCGGCCGGACAACCCTCCTGATAAGATCCATTGTCCAGACTAAATCGAAAGCCTGCCGAAAAAACATTCTTGCCTTTCCAACGATTTAGTAGGGGAGTGAATCGGGAGAGGGAGAAGCGAAAAAAAACTTAACGATTTTTGATGAGTTTGGCGCAGCCCGACCGAATCATAAGCGGTAAACTATAGGCCGTCCGTTCCCGGCGGGCCATGAACACAAAAGTGTGTTTATTGTTTATTCGATAATTTGCAGACACCAGGTTACGTAATGGGCTAACATACAGCAACGATAAAGACATAATTCGCCGTCAGCGAAGAATACCATGTCAACGTTGCCAGTAGCTCAGGAGAATGGGAGCAGCCCATTCCTTGTGGTTAAAGTCAGGTTCAGACCATAAAAAAAATAATAATCAGATGGTGCAAAGTTTACATCCTAGTGCTTACGTTTGCCGCATAAATAATCTATCAGCGGTTTTGAAAAAGCACTGTCTTCCACGAAATCCCGGGTAAGAGGTTACAAAAATTGGCTATTGTCAGCTTTAGTGTGCACTTTTTTATGAAATAGTAAGCGGAGTATGTTCATCGTCTTGAAAAAAAATTACTTTCGCTCATCAGCGATGAACAGCTTTACAGAAAATTTCAGCATGCTAACACATAGGCAATTGGCTCGTTGGGCGATAAAATCCACTGTTCTGATAGGATGACCGTTCCCTAATTTTCTTTAAGGGCTTTTGTGAAATTAACAGTTTAGTTAGAAACATTGCGTCAAAATTAAATCCGTCTCTATGCGAACATTTATCCAACAACACCCCCTGCGGATGCTGGCTGGACTCGTGTGGCTGAGTTGTGCTATGCCTTCCATCAGCCTTGCTCAACAAGTTGATACTGTCCGGCGAGATGCGGTTCAGCAATCTACAGTTGCTACCCCATCCGCGGCAACTGATACGGTCCGGCCACGCGACCGTGAACTTTACCGGGATAATATTTACAGGCTGGGTAAGCGGCCCTTCGCCGACACGCTGAACCGCCAGGATTTCAAATCCGTGGCCAGCGACGTCGCCGAACTGGATGACTGCGACACCACCTTTCAGACGTTTATTCTCGTACGTCGACAGTCTCCCTGGCGGGTTGGGCTTTTTGCAGGGCCAAACTTCGCCTATTGCGGTACCTGGGAGAATACCTTTGGACCCAACCGGCGCGACAATTCGCTGTACAACGGAGCCGGTATTAACGTAACGGCCAACGTTGATTACTTCCTGACCCGCCCTGAGCGCCGGCTTCGTTTCGGTGTAGGTGGGGTGCTGGGGTATCAAAACTACGTAACGCGCCGGGTCTATCGGGACTTCCTGTTCTCGCTGGCCAACGCTCGTGGCATTTCGAGCGATCAGGTGCTATTCAAGCAGCGCGCATCCGACGACTTCTACATCGCTCTCGGGCCGGTCGTAACGTTTAACTTCTCGCGGAACCGTACGGGTCTGCGGACGGGCACGTTCCTCGAACTGGGTCTGCGGGGTGGTTTGTTCCGGACGGAAGCCGCTACCATCACAGCGTCAGTACCGAGCCAGGCCGATCTGCTGATCCGGTCAGTTAACCCGAGCACGAAGATTCTGCGTCCGGGTGGTATCCTGTCGCTGGGGGTATTCTTCCCGCTGCGTAACAACTGGCACATCGGTGTGCAGGCACAGGGCTTCTACACGCGTCTGAACTACCTGATCGTAAACGGTATCGACGACCAGTTGCTGGAGTTCAGCCGGAAACACGGTGGTTTCAGTGCCGGTATCGGCGTACGCAAAGGCTTCATCGAGCGGAAGCTGATCCCGAAGGCTCCGATTGTTTGCCCGGTCTGCGACTCAATCCCGCAACTGTCTGTACGTTTTGCTAACAACAACCCGCTGGCTGGCCTGTCATACGCATCCGACAGCCTGCCGTCTAACTCTACGCCGGTGATCAGCTGGCGCAGCACCACGGTGAACCCGCGGAACGAAACGTTCACGGCTCGTCTGCACTACAAGGCCGATACGCTGGGCGCTGCCCGCGATACAATCATCGCACAGGTTGAAAACACGACTGATACAACGCTGACGTTCCCGCAAACGTACCTGGATTCGGCTGGCCGCCCGGCCCGTGGTTTCTACTACGTAACGGTACACAACCGTCAGGAAGCGAAGTGCGGTACGTGTATGAGTGAGGTTGCAACCGCCAGCTTTACCATTCTCGGACCACGTGGTGCTGAAGAATGCGAGTTCCGTCACCGTCTGGAGCGCCTGGAGGTCTACTACCGCACGCCGTACACACGTGAAATCGCCAATGTCTGCTACTGTAATGGTCAGATCACGTCTGTGGGCGACACGGTTCTGCGCCTGAGATACCGCACGCTGAACCGCCGTCTGGCTGAAGGTGTCGTTGAGTTCGACACGAACACGGTGCTGCTGAACATTAACCAACTGCCGGGTACGCTGGCTCAGACGCTGCAAACCGAGAAGTCTCGGATCGAAAGCGGCAACGCCATCCGCTACAGAGGCCGTCGGGTACGTCCGCAGGTGCTGTACTTCCGCGCTGTGTTCACGGTTACGAAACTGCCGTGCAACGGTCAGCCTGAGCAGCCGGTGGGTAGCTTCAACACGACGATCAGCGATGATACGTTCTCGATCACTGACCTGAAGCCGCTGACCGATGACCAGAAGGCTCGTCTGCTGGCACCGCCGGCACCAGCCCGTAAGGCTCCGGCTCGTCGCCGGGCCGGCAACAGCGGTCGCCGTTCGGATGTAAGCTTTGATCTGAACTAAGCAATAAGCTATAGAGTGCAAAAACCGGGGGCTCAGGCTCCCGGTTTTTTTTATGTTTGTGCCAACTTGTACGATCTATGATCAAGCTCTTTTTTACCGCCCTGATGTTTTACACGCGCCTGCCCGTTCCGAAAGGCATTGATCATTCGGCGGATGCGCTCAATCGGGCTACTATTTTCTTTCCCCTGATTGGCTGGATCGTGGGTATTACCGGCGTTGGCGTCTACTGGCTCGGTACGGTGCTCTTTCCGCCGACCTACCTGCCTGTCCTGTTCAGTATGATCGCGACAATCTGGATTACGGGTGCCTTTCACGAGGATGGTTTCGCCGACGTGTGCGATGGATTCGGGGGAGGCTGGACCAAAGCGCAGATCCTGACCATCATGAAAGACAGCCGACTGGGAACCTACGGTACCATTGGCCTGGGCTTGCTGCTGGCCGTCAAATTTTTTGCGCTGCAATCGCTCCTGTCGGTAGAAGCGTTTGGCTGGGCCGTAGCCCTGAAGTACGTATCGGCCCATAGTGTCAGCCGATTCATAGCCGCGACGATTATTCCGGCTTTACCTTATGCGCGGGAAGACGACGAAGCCGCTAAAGCCAAACCCGTGGCGGAAGGGATCAGTACCAGCCAGATAGCCATAGCGGGCGTGTTCGGCATCGGGCCGCTGGTAGCGCTCTGGGCGCTCACCGGACTCTGGATCTACCTGACGTTTCTGATTCCGCTGTTGCTGCTTCGCTGGCGGCTCATGTCATTTTTCCGGCGGTGGATTGGCGGTTATACCGGCGATTGTCTGGGGGCCACGCAGCAGCTCTCCGAAGTAATCATGTACCTGTCGTACGTTTCCTTGTTATGGATATCTATCTAGTTCGACATACCGAAGTTGCCGTAGGACGTAGCGTAGCTTATGGGCAGGCCGATGTGGACCTGGCCGACAATTACCTCGAACAACGGGATCGGTTGCGCTCATTTCTGCCCACAGCATCATCGGCCGTAACGTTTGCGAGCCCGCTGAGCCGTTGCCGGAAGCTGGCCCTGGATCTGACGGAAGCCGACGAGCCGGTTGTTTTTGACGACCGGCTGAAAGAAATTCATTTTGGCGATTGGGAGCTGATTCCGTGGACCGACATTGGCCGGGAAGTGCTGGACCCCTGGATGGCTGATTTTGTGAACGTGCGAACCCCAAACGGCGAAAATTTTCAGGATGTATTCGACCGGGTTGGCGCGTTCTGGCGGGAGCAGATTATACCCCTCGCGGAAAGCGATACCGGGCAGCCGGTTTTCGTTATTACCCACGGCGGAGTGATCCGCGCTTTGCTGTGTCTGTTTCTGGGGTTATCTTTGCAGAATGCCTACCGGCTACATCTTGACTATGGCTCGGTAACTAAAGTAACCATGAACGGGTTATACTATACGATACAATACATTAACCGCTGATTTGACCGCATGAAACCATTGACAATTCGGTTAGCCACGCTGACGGCCATCGTACTGACAACTGCCTTGTTCCGCCTGCTGCCGCACTGGCCGAATATGACACCTGTGGCTGCCCTGGCCCTGTTTGGCGCGGCAACGTTCGAACGCAAGTGGCTGGGTCTGATCGCTCCGCTGACGGCTATGGTGATAAGCGACGCCCTGATTGGTTTTCACAGCAGCATGGGAGCCGTTTATGTCAGCTTTGCTCTGACGTGGCTGCTGGGATTGTGGCTGCTCCGGAAACCAACGGCAGGGCGCATTGCAACGGCCTCCGTTACGTCGTCGGTGTTGTTCTTCCTGATTACCAACTTCGCGGTCTGGTACGGTAGCTCGTTCTATCCGCAGACAACTGCTGGGTTGATGAGCTGCTACGTTGCCGGTCTGGCGTTTTACGACGGAACGTCGTTTGCACTGAACGGCCTGATGGGTGACCTGCTGTTCAATGGGCTGCTGTTTGGTAGTTATTACCTGCTGCAGCAACGCTTTACCGTGCTGCGCCCGGCTCGTGCCTAAAGAACGTGACTTCTGCAAAGCGAACGAGTCCCGGCTACCTGGCCGGGACTCGTTCGCTTTATTAGTTGCGGTATTTCCGGGCAATCAGATTCGCTACCAGACCTGTCCAGCCCGTCTGGTGGGATGCGCCTATTCCCCGGCCATTGTCGCCGTGGAAGTATTCGTAGAACAAAATGTAGTCCCGGAAATGCGGATCGCGCCATTTCGGATGGGCCCCGAACGTCGGCCTCTGGCCGGCCTTGTCGGGGGTAAACAGGCTTATCAGCCGGTTGCTTAGTTCAAGCGCCACCTCGTTGAGAGTCAGCATCTGGCCCGAGCCCACGGGGTACTCGACCGTGAAGCTGTCGCCGAAATAGTGATAAAACCGCTGGAGGCTGATAATAAGCAGGTAGTTGACCGGCATCCAGACAGGCCCACGCCAGTTGGAATTACCGCCGAACATACCGCTGTCGCTCTCGGCCGGGGTGTAGGCCAGCCGAAACGTAGTACCGTCAAGCCGGAATTCGTAGGGATGCTTCTCGTAGACTTTTGATACGGCCCGGATGCCGTGCGGACTCAGAAACTCTTGTTCATCGAGAATGCGGGTCAGCAGCGACTTGATGCGGAAGCCACGCAGCAGACTTAATAGTCGTTTTTCGCCGACACCCGGCTCAAAATACCGCGATACCTGCTGGTACAGTTCGGGGCGGTGTTGCTGAAACCAGCGCATCCGGTTGGTGAACGATTGACACTCGTGCAGGAGATCGTCGCTGAGGACCTCAACGGCAAACAGGGGAATCAGCCCGACCATGGTTCGAACCCGCATCTTTTCGATACGTCCGTCGGAAAGCCGAAGCTGATCGTAGAAAAAACCATCGGCTTCATCCCACAGGCCGCTGCTGCCTTCGCCAATCTGAGTCATGGCACCAGCGATGTAGAGAAAGTGGTCGAAATACTTCGTTGCCAGATCCACGTACACCGCGTCATGGCGGGCCAGTTCCAGCGCAATACGCATCATGTTGAGGGCGTACATAGCCATCCAGCTTGTGCCGTCGGCCTGCTCCAGGTGACTGCCGTCGGGCAGGACGGTGTTTCGGTCAAATACGCCAATGTTATCCAGCCCCAGAAAACCACCTTCAAAAATGTTGTTGCCCAGTTCGTCTTTGCGGTTCACCCACCACGTAAAGTTCAGCATGAGCTTATGGAAGATGGAGCGCAGGAACGTCAGGTCGGGATCGCGCTCGGGATGTTGCTTTTTTTCGTCGTGGTAAATGCGCCACGCTGCCCAGGCCTGCACCGGCGGATTCACGTCGTCGAACGACCATTCGTAGGCCGGTAGCTGGCCATTCGGATGCATGTACCACTCGTTGGTGAGCAGCAGCAACTGCTGTTTGGCCAGCGAGGGGTCGACCATGGCTAGTGTAACGCAGTGAAATGCCCAGTCCCAGGCGGCATACCAGGGATATTCCCACTTATCGGGCATGGAAATGATGTCCTCGTTGATCAGATGCGCCCAGGTATGGTTGCGGCCCTGTAGGCGCTGTCGGGGTGGGGGAGGACCCGCCGGGTCGCCGTTGAGCCACTGCGTTACGTCGTAATGGTAGTACTGTTTGTTCCAGAGCATCCCGCCCAGGGCCTGCCGCTGAACGAGTTTTTCGGCCTCCGTGGCTTGTTGCGGGTGGATTGCCCTGTAAAACATGTCTGCCTCGGCTTTGCGCTGGGTAACGAGGGCGTCAAAGTCAGCAAAGGGTTGGTTTGAAACCGTCTGGCTGAGCCGCAGCCGAAGGGTAGCCGATCCGCCGGCCGCAATCGACAGGGCATAATGGGCGGCCGCTTTGGTTCCGGTTCGGGCGGGGTTGATGGTGTTAGCCCCGTGGAGCAGGTACTCGTTGATGCCGTCTTTGTAATACAGGCCGTCGCGGCTGGTTTGCCCCCAGAGCCGCTCCGTATTGGTTTCGTTATCGCAGAACAGCCAGTTGGGGGTGCCATCGGCATACACGACGTATTGCCCCAGGTCGGGATGGGTGGCTATGACCGATCCGTCAGGGTGCCAGACCAGCGAGGGTTTATGAGCTGCCTGCTCCGGGTCCCAGGCCCAGGTATTTCTAAACCAGATGGTTGGCAGCAGGTGAAGATCGGCCGATTCCGGTCCCCGGTTATGGACTGTTATCGTGAGCAGAATGTCGTGCGGGTTGGCTTTGGCATAGTCGACAAATACGTCGAAGTAGCGGTCCTGATCAAAAATACCCGTGTCGAGCACTTCGAACTCCGGGTCCAGTCGGGACCGACGGCCATTTTCGCTGACCAGCCAGTCGTATGGATACGCCTGCTGCGGGTATTTGTACAGCATCCGCTGGTACGAATGCGCAGGCGTTGCGTCGAGGTAGAAGTACAGCTCCTTGACGTCTTCACCGTGGTTCCCCTCGCTATTGGCCAGTCCGAAGAATCGCTCTTTCAGAATGGGGTCACGCCCGTTCCAGAGCGCTACGGCCAGGCAAAGGCGCTGCCCATGATCGCAGAAACCCGCGATGCCTTCTTCGCCCCAGCGGTAGGCGTAGCTGCGGGCCTTATCGTGCGTGATGTACTGCCAGGCATCGCCGTTGGGGCTGTAGTCTTCGCGGACGGTGCCCCACTGGCGGTCGGAGACGTACGGCCCCCACTGTCGCCAGGCCGGATCGTGCAGGCGTTGATGTTCGATGGTCATGTCGGTGGTTTATGGTCTGTCGTTCGTAGGTTGAAGTCAAGCCCGGACGAGCAACTACAAACTACGAACGACAAACCATAAACCAAATCTATCCATTATCCGCGAAGTCTTCATACAGCGTCATACCGCCGTCGACAAAGAGGGTGGTGCCGATCACGTAATCACTGGCGTCGCTGGCCAACCAGACGGCCGCATTGCCGATGTCGTCGACCACCCCGACGCGGTCGTACGGAATCAGGGTAAGCAGTTTGGCTTCGGCTTCGGGGGTATCCCAGGCTTCTTTGTTGATGGGTGTTTTGATGGCGCCCGGGGCAATGCTGTTCACCCGGATTTTGTCTTTGGCGAATTCCTGGGCGATGCTCTGCATCAGGAGTTTGATACCGCCTTTGCTGGCAGCGTAGTTGGCATGACCCGCCCAGGGGATTAGTTCGTGGACGCTGCTCATGCAGATGATTTTGCCCAGGGCTTTCGACTTTTCGGGTTGTGGACCCCGGCGCAGAAATTCTTTGATAGCTTCGCGGGCGCACAGAAACTGACCCGTCAGGTTGATGCTGATGACCTCGTTCCACTGGGCGAGCGTCATTTCCGTAAAGGGAGCATCGCGCTGCAGACCGGCGTTGTTGACCAGAATATCGACCGTACCGTAGCGCGCAATTACGTCCGCGAACATCTGGATGACCTGATCTTCCTGGCTAACGTCGCACTGGTAAATCATGCCGGTCCCGCCCTGCGCTTCAATGTCCGCGAGCACTTTCTCGGCCGACTCTTTTGACGATGGCCGGGAGTGATTTACGACGACCGTAGCGCCCGCGGCTCCTAACGCCCGCGAAACGCCGGTGCCAATGCCGCTGCTGCCACCTGTAACGATCGCAATCTGCCCTTGTAGTACCTTTTCCATAACTTCCTGTTTATTTTGAAAGTAAGCGGTTTTGTATAGATTTGGTTTAAATGTTAGTCCAATCAACCTTATGTTCACTACCAAACGCGTTCCTTTTGCTATCGTTTTTCCATTTGCCTGGCGGTCTGTGCTCAGTTTTATCGTTTACTCTTCCGTTATCTGTACGCTGTATTCCTTCGCTGGCTTGAAAAATCTGGCCATTCCGTTTGTGCCGGTAGCTACTATCGGTACGGCCGTGGCGTTTTACGTCGGTTTTAAGAACAATTCATCTTATGACCGGCTTTGGGAGGCCCGGCGCATCTGGGGCAGCATCACCAACGCCAGTCGGTCGTGGGGCATTATGGTGCTGGACTATATTACGAACCTCGACGCTGCCGATCCATTGCCCGCCGAGGGTTTGCAGCAAATTCACAAAAAATTAATTTACCAGCATCTGGCTTACATCACGGCGGTTCGGGTTCAGCTTCGGCAGAAGCCCGTCTGGGAGCTGCATCACGATCCGGCGCACGAGGCCATTGAGCGCATCAAAGAATTCCGCCAGTGTAGTCTGGATAAAGAGTTGAGCCGATTCCTGTCGGTCGAAGAGGTGGAGGAGGCCATCAGGCATCCGAACCCGGCCACCATGCTGCTGCGTAAACAGTCGGCCAGTCTGCGTGAACTGCGCCAGAATGGCTACCTGTCGGACTTCTACCACGTGGACCTTGAGCGGATGCTGGTGGAGTTTTATAACCAGCAGGGGGCCTGCGAGCGCATCAAATCGTTTCCGTTTCCGCGACAGTACGCGTTCTTCAGTTACCTGTTTGTGTGGCTGTTCATCTTTGTGTTGCCCTACGGACTGCTGAGTGAGATGGCGAAGGTCAGCGGCTGGCACGTGTGGCTGACGGTCCCGTTTTATACCATCATTGCCTGGGTGTTTAACACCATGGAAATCGTGGGCGATACCAGCGAGAATCCCTTCGAAAACAGCATCAACGACGTACCGATGACGGCCATCTGCCGGAACATTGAGATCGACCTGCGCGACATGCTGGGCGAGGCCGAACTGCCCAAACGCGTGCAGGCCATCAACAACATTCTGATGTAGGCTTATAACGGCTCGGTCCGCACGGCTGACCGGCTGCTGCGCTTTTTATCCACCGACAGCAGGAAAGCAGGCAGTAAAATCAGGTTGGAGGCCATGCCCATCAGCAGCGTAATGGACACCAGAATACCCAGCGCGATTGTTCCCTGGAACGTAGACGCCGTGAAGATGGCGAAACCCGCAAACAGGATGATGGCTGTGTAGAACATGCTGACACCGGTGTACTGGATGGTTTGGGAAACGGCCTGAGCCAGACTCAGGCGGCTGTTCCGCAGCTCATCGCGGTATTTGGTGATGAAGTAGATGGTGCCGTCAGACGACAGGCCGAACGCAATGCTGAAGATCAGGATGGTTGAGGGCTTAAGGTGGATATCCGCAAAACCCATAATACCCGCCGTGACAACCAGCGGCAACGCACTCGGCAGAATGGCAATCAGACTCAGCCGGATGTCGCGCAGCAGAATCACCAGAATGACCGATACCAGCACAATGGCCAGCACCGTACTTTCGGCGAGGTTTTTCAGAAGGTAATCGTTGCCCCGGGTAAACACGACGCTGTTGCCCGTGATGCGCACGTCAAACTGCTCGTCTGATGCGACGCGCTGCCCGGTGGCCCGGTCAATGTTAAAAATTGAATCGGCTTTTGGCTGGAGTTCGCTCAGCAGCTGGTTGACACGTACCGTCCCGACGTCGGCCATCTGGTAGCTGATGCGGGTGAACTGCCGGGTACTGTCGAGGTAGCCTTTAAATTTGTTTTCACTGCCTTTCAGCCTGGGCAGGTAGGCCGACAGTTTTTGCAGTTCGAGGGCGGGCGGCAGCAGGTAGTAGCGCGGGTCGCCCCCCCGATACGACTGGTAGAAGAATTTCACGGCTTCGACCAGTGAGATCGGGCGCGTAAACTCCGGATACTTCGAAAATTCCCGGTCCAGCAGCCGCATCTTCGTCAGCGTTTGGGGCGTCAGTACGCGGCCGGGGCGTTTCGTATCGATGCTTACTTCAAACGGCATTACGCCCCGGAACCGGCTTTCGAAGAATTTAAGGTCGGTGTAGATCGGGTCGTTTTTGGGCAGATCGTCTACCACGAAGCCGATGGCGTTGATCCGCAGCGCACCGACGACGGCCACCGCGGTTACCACAGCGATGAAGGTGTAGATAGCGGCCCGGCGCTGACTAACCAAATGGTTTACCCAGTTCAGGAACGATGCAACGTACTGGCGATCCATGTGGCTCCGTTTCTTCGGCGACGGCACCGGCAGATAGCTGAAAACCGCCGGAATCAGGATAAGCGACATGACATAAGTCGTCATGATGCCCAGGGCCGCTACCAGTCCGAATTCCAGCAGTAGCGGACTGTTGGTGAAGTAAAACACAAAGAAACCGATGCTGGTCGTGACGTTGGCAAAGAACGTCGTTTCGCCTACTTTCTCGGCGGCAATGGTCAGCGCCTGCTGCTGATCGCGGCCTTTGTTCAGTTCTTCGTGGTAGCGGTTGAGCAGGAAAATGCAGTTTGGTATCCCGATCACAATGATCAGCGGAGGAATCAGGCCGGTCAGGATGGTAATTTCAAACCCCAGAAGCGAAATATAGGCCGACGACCACACGACGCCCACACCGACCACCAGCGCAGCAGCCACCATGACCGTAACGGACCGGAAAAAGAACAGCAGAATCAGGGCCGTAACCACGAAGGCCAGCACCATGAACAGGGTCAGTTCGTTGCTGACCTTGGCCGTAAATTCGGTACGGATGTAGGGCATGCCCGACAGGTGCACTTCCAGCCCATGCTGAACCCCGAACGAATCGACTACGGCCTCGATCCGGCGCACTACGTCGATCCGGTTGCGGGTATTGACCTGGGTCGGGTCGAACGTAACGGCCATCAGGTGCGCCCGGCCCGAACTATCAGAAACGAAGCCCTCGTAGAACGGCAGCCGGGCGATCTGGCTACGGATGCTGTCGACCTCGGCCTGGCTTGTAACGGGGCGCGGCACCAGCGGCACAAAGCGGAACGTGCGGGAACTGTCGTCGCGGACGATGTTGTACAGGTTCGCGTTGGACACGACATCCCGGATGCTGCTGATCTTACGAATTTTCTGGCTGAGGGCGTACCAGTCGTTGAAGAAGTTGAGCCGGTACATGCTGTCGGTTTCGACGCCGATGGCCAATACGTTGCCATCCTGCCCGAACCGGGCCTTGAAGCTATCGTACAATTTGAAATCGGGATCGGATTTAGGCAGGATCTTGGCGATTTCGTAGGACAGCCGGACGCGGGAGGCCTGGTAGCCCATGAACGCCGTTCCGGCCAGAATCAGGCCAATGAGAGCGACTCTATTCTTGAGGATGAAAGCAGAAACGCGGTGTCAGAACATAAGCGAGTGGGATATGGGCCGCCGGAATGATGAACACATACCTAACGCTTGAACAACGGCCCTCAGCGCATTTGAGCCCGCAAGTTAGTCAAAAATTAGGGGTGCGGGCTGGCAACTGGCGTATTTGTTGGTCTGGCTACCTTTTGTGGGGCTCGGCAGAACAGCCGATTGAAATCAGTCATGGTAAAATAATACAGCTACTGATTTCAACGCATGCTTCTTTTTTACCATGACTGATTAGCTTCCGGGCCGATGCCGGAACCAACGGATTGAGCAACGCCACCGGCAACAACGCCAAAGGAACGTATTAAACGCGGTGGTGCTGGGCAATGCAGTATCGGCAACTCAGCGCCCGTCGCTCGGCTGCATGTAACGCCGTTATCATCGGCTCCAACGTGAGCCGGACGCCGGCCGGTTACCGGTTGTATGTGCAGGAGGGCATCCTGACCGAGAAGGTCAAGGTGGCCGTGAAGAACACTGCGGAGTGGAGCGACCATGTGTTTGCGCATACGTATAAGCTGACCCCGTTAGCCGAGGTCGAGCAGCACATCCAGCGGCATGGTCACCTGCCGGGCGTGCCTTCAGCGCAGGATGTGGTGAAAGAAGGCATAGATATGGCTAAGATGGATGCCAAGCTGCTCGAAAAGATTGAAGAAACAACACTGTATCTGCTGCAATTGAAAAAGGAGGTAGACCAGTTACGCGACGAAAATCGTCAGCTACGGCAGGAGATCAATCAGTTGAAGAAGTAAAGCAAGATAAGTCACTTTCTGCATGCGAACGTCCGCTTTGGCTTTGGTCAGAGCGGACGTTTTTATGTCTATTCGATTATCGGGTGCCTCAAACGTTTATATTGTAAAATACACATAAAATTGGATAAAATTTTGTATCTACAGACGATAGAGACCACATCCTAGAAATTCGTTCTGATTCTGCAAACAAAACGCTACTAATGTAGCTTATATCCATCAGGTAATTAGATATATACGTAAATTTACCTGAGTGCACCAATACTTAACGGCTATGATGAGTATGAAAGAGTTAATAACCAGGGCGCATAACCCTAAAAATGTCGCGTTCATCGGGGATTATCTCCCCCGGCAATGCGGTATCGCTACATTCACTGCTGATTTATACCAATCCTACAATCAATTCATCCCGGATTCACGGGCCATGGTCGTGTCGGTTAATGATACCGTCGAAGGCTACGATTATCCCAGTGAGGTCCGCTACGAGTTATACCAGCATGACCAGGAGTCGTATCGGAAAGCGGCCGAGTTCCTGAATTCAAAAAACGTGGAGGTTGTGTGCCTCCAGCACGAATACGGCATCTACGGCGGACCGGCAGGCAGCTACATCCTGACGCTGCTGCGGAACCTGACCATGCCCATCGTTACCACGTTTCATACCATTCTCAAGAATCCCAGTGAAGAACAACTACTCGTTCTGAAAAGCATTGCCGACCTGTCGTCGCGGGTAATCTGCATGTCGGAGAAGGGTCGGAATTTCCTCATCAACATCTACGACGTACCCGCCGAGAAAATCGATCTGGTACCCCACGGTATACCCGATATGCCGTTTGTAGACCCGCATTTTTACAAAGACCGGTTCGGCATGGAGGGCAAGCAGACGCTGCTGACCTTCGGGCTGCTGTCGCCGAACAAAGGCATTGAGAACGTAATCCGGGCGCTGCCGCGCATTGTTGAGCAGTTCCCGAACGTGGTCTATATGGTCCTCGGTGCCACCCACCCGAACCTGATTCGGGAACAGGGCGAGGTGTACCGCGAAAGCCTGAAACAACTCGCGGCCGATTGCGGGGTTCGCCAGCATGTGCAATTCTATAACCAGTTCGTCGAACTCGACGACCTGCTCGAATACCTCGGCGCGGCCGACATCTACATTACGCCGTATCTCAATCCGGCGCAGATTACGTCCGGTACGTTGTCCTACGCCTTTGGCTGCGGTAAAGCAGTAGTATCGACGCCCTACTGGCATGCTGAAGAACTTCTGGCCGATGGCCGGGGTGTTCTGGTGCCTTTTGGCGATTCGGAGGCTGTTGCTGACGAGATCATCAAGTTGCTGAGCGATGAGCCGACCCGCCACGCGATGCGAAAAAAAGGCTACATGATGGGCCGCGAGATGATCTGGAGCCACGTGATTCAGCAGTACGCCGATGCGTTTGCCAAGGCACGCAACGAACGTATGAGTACCATCAGTTCACAGACGACCTTTACGATGGGGGGCAACGGGGCATTCAAACTGCCGGCCCTGCGGCTCGATCATCTCTATCGCCTGACCGACTCGACCGGGATCGTGCAGCACGCCCGGTATCACCTGCCGTTCTACGACGAAGGCTATTGCACCGACGATAACGCCCGGGCGCTGATTCTGACCCAGATGCTGCAGGAAGCCGGCTTTGCGGACCGGAAGCTGGCGCAGGCCGCAGATACGTACGAGGCTTTTCTGAATCACGCATACTCGCAGGAACACCGGCAGTTCCGTAATTTCATGAGCTATGACCGGCACTGGCTCGAAGAAGTCGGGTCCGACGACAGCACGGGCCGGACCGTTTGGGCGCTGGGCACCTGCATCGGCCGCTCGACCGAACGGAATACCGTCACCTGGGCGATGAGCCTGCTTGAGAACGTGCTGCCCCGCGTGGCGGAAATGACTTCGCCCCGCGCCTGGGCATTTGCCCTGCTGGGTATTCACGAATACCAGAAGAAATTTAACAACGACCGGCTGGCCAAGACCATTCAGCAGCAGTTGCTCGACAAGCTGATCGCTCTCTACGACCAGACGGCTACTGAAGACTGGCCGTGGTTTGAGAACGTACTGTCGTATGATAACGCCGTGCTGGCTCATGCGCTCCTGCGCTCCGACGACCAGCGGCTGATCAACATTGGTCTGAACACCCTGCAGTGGCTGATGCACCTGCAAACCGCCGAGCGGGGCCATTTCCAGCCCATCGGCTCAAACGGCTTCTACGTGAAAGGACAGCCGCGGGCGTATTTTGATCAGCAGCCCCTGGAAGCCCAGAGTTCAGTATCAGCCTGCCTGGCTGCCTACGAGGTGACCGGTGATGAGGACTGGTACCGCAGGGCCATCAACGTATTCAAATGGTTTACGGGGCTGAACGATCTGAATTTGCCGCTATACGATCAGCAGACAGGCGGTTGCCGCGATGGGCTGCACATCGACCGGGTAAACCAGAACCAGGGGGCCGAATCGACGCTGTCGTATCTGCTGGCGCTGGCCGAACTGTACACAAAGCAAAAGCAACGTACAGAAACCCAGTCCGTTCGGGCTGCCATTACGTCGCTGATCAATGAATAAATTTTAGTTGAAAGTTCGATGTCCAGGGTTTGCCCAGTTTAACAGAGTTGATTAGCAGACGTATACGGACGAACTTACTAGTGAGACAGACGCCGATAGCAAGATTGCCCGCGGGTAAACATCTTGTTGTCTGCGTCTGTTTCGTTCTAAATGCAACAACGTAAGACTGTACGTAGCAAATGAGTCTAAAAGCGACCCGGACCGGAATTGTGCTCCGGCCTGATCCAACCCGTGTACTGTTCCGCCCGTTCGAGCTGGGCAGCACGACCCGAATTTTGAAAATTATTGCGCGCGTAAACGCCCTCACTGAGCCCGAGGTAGAGCAGAAACTGGCGGAGGTTATCCGTGAGTTCGGCAGCCGCCACTACAAACTGGAGCGCTTTTTTCTGAAGCGTTTCGACCAGCTGAAACCCCATCTGCTGACCGACGAGCCACAGAGCCTGGAGCGAAAACTGTTGCTGGGGGCTTACTTTACGATGGAGTATTCGCTCGAATCGGCCGCGCTGTTCAACCCGTCGATGGTGTGGCACCCCGATCAGACCAACGTACCGCCCGGCTATAAGCGGTTCGTGCTGAGTCTGCGGGCCACGGGCGAAGGGCATATTTCGTCGATTTCGTTCCGGATGGGTTACATCGACGAAGAAGGAAAAATCATCCTGCGCAAGCCGTCGCGCTACGTCACCTCGCCCGAGATCGTGCCGAACCACCAATTTAACCGGGCGCAGTTTGAACGTAAACTCTACGAACTGCACCTGTCGAACAGCATCTCCGAAAAAATGCTGGCCGGGCTGGGGGACGAATTCTCCCTGCCTGAGCTGGAAACGCAGGTAAAGCGCATTACGTCGCAGTTCCGCTACAATGCCGAATACGAAACCATCGCGAGTGGACTGCTGGGGCTGGCCCGGGCTAATTACGAGGTGCATTTTGACGAAGACCAGAGCCTCGACGAAAAATGCATCTTCCCTACGTCGCCGAATGAAACCAATGGGATCGAAGATGCCCGCTTTGTTCAGTTCACCGACGATAACGGCGAAGTGACCTACTACGCGACCTATACGGCTTACAACGGCCGCGTTACGTTTCCGCAACTGCTCGAAACCAAAGATTTTACGCACTTCAACATCAATACGCTGAACGGCGCTGAAGTGTCGAACAAGGGTATGGCGCTCTTTCCCCGGAAGGTCAACGGCAAGTACGCTATGATTTCGCGGCAGGACGGCGAAAACATCTACCTGATGTACTCCGACGATCTGTACTTCTGGCAGACCAAAGAACTGATCTTGAAACCCACCTACAACTGGGAATTCGTACAATTGGGCAACTGTGGTTCTCCGATCGAAACCGAAGCCGGCTGGCTGGTCCTGAGTCACGGCGTAGGACCGATGCGGAAATACGCCATCGGCGCGTTCCTGCTGGATCTGAACGACCCCAGTAAGGTGATCGGGCGAACGAAGGAACCAATTCTCAGCCCCGACGAAAACGAACGGGAAGGCTATGTACCGAACGTGGTGTACAGTTGTGGTGGGCTGATCAGCGGCCGAGAGCTGATTATCCCGTATGCTATGTCGGACTACGCCAGTAGTTTCGCTACCGTAAACGTGGACGAGTTGCTACATGAACTAACGGCCGATCAGCCCCGAGCGGTGTCGGCAACGTCGCAGGAAGTAGCCTGACAGAAGCATAAACTGGTATGACCAGGCGGCTGAACAGCCGCCTGGTTTTTTTGTGCCCATCATTGAAGGTATATACGTAATAATACTTAGTAAATATAACTATATTTTGTCTTTTAAATTAGTAGACAAGACTGATAAAGGGCTTGTAAACCAAGCCGAGAGAGCGTTTGTTTGGCCATTGTCTAACATTTTGGCGAGTATAATTAAAATAAAATTAATGTTAAATTGTTGATTATCAGTCAATATTAGCAAGTTCAGAATAAAATTTTACTAAGAAGGATCGATAAAGTTAAATATTTGGTAGAACAGGTAGAGAATGAAATTTTGTTGAAACCGTTTTTTTGCACATTTTTGATATAGTTTTCTTAATCTAACTCTAACTTAATGCTCTTCATCTGTATGAAAAGACTTTTAGTCGTACAGTTCTTACTGTGTCTACTAAGTGTTCCGCTCCTTGCCCAGGACATCTCCGTTTCGGGTAAAGTCACGTCGGTTTCGGATGGTTCTTCACTCCCCGGCGTAAACATTGCCGTAAAAGGAACGTCGCGTGGTACGACCACAAACAGCGACGGTACGTACCGGCTCAACGTCCCTGCTAACTCTACGTTAGTTTTTAGTTTCATTGGTTTTGCCACCCAGGAAGTAGCCGTTGGTAACCGCACAACCGTTGATGTCCGCCTGACCGACGATGCCGCCCAGCTTCAGGAGGTTGTTGTGACGGCCTTAGGTATTTCCCGGGAAAAGAAGGCCCTGAACTATGCCGTGCAGGATATCAAGCAGGAAAAGCTGAACATCGCCCGCGAACAGAACGTAGCCAACGCCCTGGCCGGTAAGATTGCCGGGGTGCAGGTGCTGGGGCAGTCGGGGGCCAAATTTGGTTCACCTTCGATCCGGATTCGGGGGGTAAACTCACTGACCGGCAGCGATCCGCTCTACGTTGTTGATGGTACGCCGACCGACATCAGCCAGGTGAACATGGACGACGTCGATAACCTGACGGTACTGAAAGGGCCATCAGCAACGGCGCTGTACGGTAACCGGGCCTCGGCGGGCGTTATCGTGATCACGACCAAGCGCGCTAAGGCCGGCGAAACCCGGCTGGATATCAACCACAGCACGACCCTCGACATGGTAGCGCTGCTGCCGAAATACCAGAACGAATACGGTGGTGGCTATTCGCAGGCATTCGAAACGTTTGAGTTCAATCCGGCAATTCACCCGGCATCGTGGCAGGCTTTTAACGGCCAGAACCTGATCGACTACTCAGCCGACGAAAGCTGGGGACCGCGGCTGGATGGTACGTTGTATCGCTCGGCGGCTTCGTGGCTGCCGGGGCCGCAGTTCGGGCAACTGACCCCATTCGTAGCGCAGCCGAACAACGTCCGCGATTTCTTCGAGAAGCCGTTCAGCCACAATACGAACATTGCTTTCTCGCGAGGAACGGAAGCGTTCCAGAGCCGGATTTCGTACACGCACATTGCCAACAACGGGATCATTCCGAACTCGTGGCAGAATCGTGACTACATCAGCGCCAAGAACTCGATCCTGTTCGGCAAGAACCTGACGGCCAATCTGAACATCAACTATACGGCGACGCATACGTTCAACCAGCCGGCCGACCGCTACGGTTCGTCGGGTGGGACGGGGACGAGCAACAACCTGTTCGGGGTGAGCAACGCGATTCTGAACGGCTACAACCAGACGATCGGTTCGTTCAACCAGTGGTTTCAGCGTCAGGTGAGCATCGAAGACCTGCGCAACTACAAAAACCCGGATGGTACGTTCCGGAGCTGGAACATCGGTGGTCCGCTCGATCCGCGCCCGAAATACTGGGACAGCCCCTACACGCAGGTGTATGAAAACACCAACGAGAGCCGCAACAACCGACTGTTCGGGGATTTCGGCCTGACGTATCAGATCCTGCCGAACCTGAAAGCATCGGGTACGGTACGGCGCGATCAAAGCAATTTCTTCCAGGAAGGTCGCATTGCCGCCGGTACGCTGAACGAAGCCGGCCGCGGTGGGTATTCAAACGTTGCCGCCAATACCCGCGAGAACAACTACGAATTGCTGGTGAGCTACAACCAGGATTTCGGGGACAACTTGTCGGTCGTGGCCAACGCCGGGGGTAACATCCGCTACAACCGTACGGAGGGTGTTTTCCAGACAACGGTAGGCGGTCTGTCGGTGCCGGGCTTCTACAACATTGCCGCGTCGCGCGACCGGCCCACGGCCCGCAACTATTTGTATGAGCGACAGGTAAACAGCCTGTTTGCCAACGTGAGCCTGGGCTTCCGCGACTTCGTGTTCGTTGAAGGATCAGTGCGGAACGACTGGTCAAGTACGCTGCCGGCCGGTAATAATTCGTACCTGTATCCCTCAATCTCGGCCGGTTTGATTTTCACCGAGCTGATTCCGAAGAACAGCATACTGAGCTACGGTAAAATCCGGGGTGGTTATGCGCAGGTAGGTACCGATGTTGACCCGTATCAGACGGCACTGGCCTACTCCGTGGGTAACCCGTACCTGAACAACCCGACGCAGTTTCTGCCCGTTGCCCTGCCGAATGCGAATCTGCTGCCCGGCCGCTCGGCGTCTGTAGAAGCCGGGGTTGACCTGCGCTTCCTGAACAACCGGTTTGGTCTGGAGTTCACGGCGTATCAGAACAAGAACCGCGACCAGATTATCCCGTTGCCGGTGGCTCCCACGAGCGGCTACTCAAACGCTTACGTAAACGCCGGTCTGATCGAAACGTCGGGTCTGGAACTGCATATCTACGCAAATCCGGTTCGGTCATCGTCGGGCTTCAACTGGGAGTTTGATATCAACGCCGACCGCAACCGCTCGAAGGTAGTCGAACTGCTGCCGGGCCTGACCAACTACCAGCTGGATGGCCCACAGTGGCGTACACTGACGCTGAATGCCCGCGAGGGTAAGGAGTGGGGAACGCTGGTTGGCCAGGGTATTCGGAAAGACCCTGCTACGGGTAAGCCGGTGGTGTATGGTAGCGGCCCGAACGCCGGTCTGTACATCAAAGAAGACAACGTCGAACTCGGTTCTGTACTGCCGAAGTTCAAAGGAGGGATGATTAACACGCTGTCGTACAAGGACCTCGTTCTGCGGATCAGCACCGACTTTGTGGCCGGAGGCAAGTTCTTCTCAACGACCAAGATGTTCAACGCCTACTCGGGTCTGGGGGCCGAAACGGCCGGTTTGAACGAACTGGGTAATCCGAAGCGTGATCCGGTGGCCGACGGGGGCGGTATTCTGCTCGATGCCGTAACGGAAGAAGGCCAGCCGAATACAACCCGCGTTGATGCGCAGACCTTGTACGAAAACTGGCTGTTCGCCCTGAACGAGCGCTGGATCTATGAGAAAACCTACGTCAAACTGCGGGAAGTATCGCTCGGCTATAATCTGCCCAAGCGCCTGCTGGGTAATCGCGTCAAGTCGGCCAACGTGTCGTTCATTGCCCGGAACCCGCTGCTGATCTACAGCGCTATCGGTGGAGGTATCGACATCTCTGAATCAGAAACGCTGTGGTATGAAGGTGGTCAGCTGCCGCCGGTTCGCTCATTTGGTGTTAACGTTCGTCTTGGTTTCTAATCACAACAAACAGACGTATTGAGTTGGGGAAGATACGATCGGTACCTCCGATCTCGTTCACCGATTCAATACCGGCTATTCAAAACGACAAGTTTACTTTTATGAAAAAATATTGGTTCAAATCCACTGTTTTTGCGGCCGTACTGTCAACCCTGACGGCTTGTAGCGACTTTGGTGATATAAATGTCAACCCCAACAACCCGTCGACGCCCAGCACACCGGCGCTGCTGACCGGGGCGATCCGGAACGTAGGGGCTATCAATGGGCAGGTAGGACCGGGGTCATTCAACATGACGCCCGCACTGTATGTTCAGCAATTCGGCGACGTAACCTACATCGAGGACTCTCGATATAAGACGATCAACTTTAGCTACAATGGGCTCTACACGGGGCCATTGCTCAGCTTGCAGGAGGTTATCGACCTGAACACGAATGAAGCAACCAAAACGGCGGCAGCTGCGACCGGTTCGAACGCGAACCAGATCGCTATTGCCCGCATCCTGAAGGCGTACTTCTTCCAGTTCATCACCGATCGCTGGGGCGATGTGCCGTATTCACAGGCCTTGAAAGCTAACCAGAATTTCACGCCGGCTTTTGATAAGCAGCAGGACATCTACAACGATCTGTTTAAGGAGTGGAAAGAAGCAGCGGCTCAGTTTGATGGGGGCGCAACGGCCCAGGGCGACATTCTGCTCAATGGCAACGCAGCCCGTTGGAAGAAATTCGCCAACTCGCTGCGCCTGATCGCGGCCCTGCGGTTGTCGAAGGTTGATCCGGCGAAAGGAAAAGCTGAATTTGCTGCGGCCCTGGCCGATGGGGTCTTTACGTCGAACGCCGATAACGTACAATACAACTACCTGTCGGAGGCCAACAACGAGAACCCGTTGTACAACAACTACATCACGACGAACCGAAAGGATTTTGCCCTGAGCAACACCTTCGTCGATTACCTCAAGAAGGTGAACGATCCACGACTGCCGTTCCTGGCCGATAAGAACATCAACGGCGAATACCGCGGTGTGCCGTACGGTGCGTTCCCGGCTCAGGGAAAGGCGCAGGATTTCTCACTGGCTGCTACGGCCATCCGGCAGCAGAACTCCCCGGTGAATGTCCTGACCTACGGCCAGGTGCTGCTGGCCCAGGCCGAAGCGGCTAAACTGGGCTGGACCAGCGGCAATGCCAAATCGCTCTACGAATCAGCCGTTAAAGCATCGATGCAGCAATGGATGGGGGCGGGCTATACTGAAGCCGCCTATACGGCCTATATCGCTCAGCCGGACGTAGCGTATTCGGAGACCAATGCGATTGAGCGGATTGCGACCCAGCGTTGGATTCACCTGTTCTTTCAGGGCACCGAAGCCTGGAACGAGTGGCGCCGGACGGGCTACCCACAATTGAAGCCGACTGCGTCAACGCTGAATGGCGGTACCGAGATCCCGCGCCGACTGGCCTACCCGGTAACGGAAGTAACGCTGAACAAGGCGAACTACGACGCGGTCATCTCCCGCCAGGGGAAAGACGATCAGTACACCCGCGTATGGTGGGATAAGTAAGTCTTATCCTGAAGCAACAGGTTATAAATAAGATCTAGAAATAATACAAAAAGCGCGGATTATCAGCCGATAATCCGCGCTTTTTGTATTAAGGATGCATTAGTAAATCAGTAGAACCGGATTTTCTACCTAGTAATAAATAATTACTAAAAATAAATTTAGTTGCTCCTGAATCTCAATACTTAAAGCGTAGATTCCTAACAATATTAGGTATAGTAGGCGCTAAACAATATCTTATTACACTAAAATATCGAAAAACCATATATTGTTAAAGACTTTATTTTGTCCTAGTTTTGAAAATTCAGTGCCAATTAGCAACATCTCTAACCTAAATTAACTTTATGCGTAAATTTCTACTGACGCAGTTATTACTGTGTTTGTTTGCTATTCCCCGACTGGCATCAGCCCAGGATCGGTCCATCACCGGAAAGGTCGTATCGGCCGAAGATAACACCCCGCTTCCGGGTGTAAGCGTCCTCATCAAAGGAACAACGCAGGGAACAACCACCGATGCGGATGGTACCTACCGAATTACGGCTGCTCAGGGCAGCGAACTACAGGCCAGCTTCATCGGTTTCGCCACGCAGGGTATTAAAGTGAATGGGCAGTCGACCATCAACTTTTCGCTCAAACCCGATGCAGCCAACCTCCAGGAGATCGTCGTAACGGCGCAGGGTATCCGGAAAAACCAGCGCGAACTGGGGTATGCCACCTCAAAAGTGGAAACCGGCGACGTAACGGTGGGTCGTTCTCCGCAGTTGGCGCAGGCTCTCTCGGGTAAGGTAACCGGTCTGGCCGTTTATAACGTCAACAACAGCGTTGACCCTTCGGTGAAGGTCGTCCTGCGGGGCTACCGTTCGCTGACCGGTAACAACGAAGCGCTGGTCGTGCTGGACGGTATGCAGACGACCTCAACGATTCTGGCCACGATCAACCCCAACGACATTGAAAGCGTAACGATCCTGAAAGGTGGTCAGGCCGCTACGTTGTACGGCTCAGCGGGTATTAACGGGGCCATTCTCATTACGACCAAACGAGGCACGAAAGGCAAACTGCGGGTTAGCTATTCAAACAGCACCAACATCGAGCAGATCAGCTTTCTGCCCCAGTTTCAGGAAAAATTTGGTTCCGGCTCTCACTATTACCCCGCCTTTGGAAGTGCCGGTTACAGTAATGACCCGCTGGTACGGATGCAGGGCAACTGGCGCTCGTACGAAAACCAGCAATTCGGCGATCCCTTCGATGGCTCGCTGCGCATCCTGGGCCGCACGGCCGAAGATGGCAGCCAGTTGATTGTACCGTACTCGGCTGTTAAAAATGGTCGGCGGAAAGCGTTCGATACGGGTGTGTCGATGAACAACCAGGTGAGCTTCCAGGGGGGCGACGAAACCAGTTCGTTCTATCTGTCGCTGGAAAATCAGAAGATTGCGGGTACCGTTCCAAACGACAAAAGTGAACGGACGGGCGCGCGCTTGTCGGGTACCAAAGAATACGGTAAGCTGACTGCCGGCTTCAACGCGGCCTACGTGCAGGCTGCCTACGACCGGACCACGTCTGATTTTTACTTCAACGTCATCAACCAGCCTGCCAACCTGCCTCTCAGCGACCTGCGCGACTGGCAGACTAATCCGCTGGCTAATCCCAACGGCTTCTACAACGATTACTACAACAACCCGTATTTTGAAGCCGACAACAACCGGGCGAAGTACAAGGACGCGAACCTGAACGGAAACATCAACCTGAACCTGCGCGCAACGCCCTGGCTGACGTTCACCGAACGGCTGGGCGTGATGAACAACTCGCGGACGGGGAAGAACACGACCGGTAAGTTTACGTATTCGGACTGGGCCAAAACGAAATCCTTCATTCCCGAGCCCTTCTTTCGCGAGGGTGATGGTACGGGGATCTACCGGGCTATTTCTGACGTTCTCGGAGCCGTTTCTGACTACTCCTCTACCGAAAACGTGATCAACAACGAATTCCTGATTCAGGTCGACAAAACGATTGGTCCGTTCCAGAACAAGCTGATTCTCGGTAACAGCGTGTATCAGCGCACGACCAAAGCAATCAGCGTCGGTTCAAGCTCAATCGTGGTGCCCGATGTCTACAACGTAGCGAACCGCCAGGGCGAGCTGACCGGTGGTGAGAGCAACACGCAGGAGCGCCGGGTGGGGTATTACGCTGACCTGACGGCCAACTACAGAAACTGGCTGATTCTGAACGGTACGTTCCGTTACGACCAGACGTCTCGTTTCTACAAGCCTACGCGCCCGACCAATACGTGGTCATACCCGTACTATGGCGCTGCCGTTTCGTTCATCGCCACCGACGCGTTCCCGGCTATCAAGTCGTCGTTCCTGAACTACGCCAAAATCCGGGCGAACTACAACAAGAACGCCAACGATAACATCCCGCTCTACGGACTGGACCTGGTCTATGGCAACGGGGGCGGCTTCCCCTACGGCAATACGGTTGGTCTGACGGTCGGCAACCGCCTGCCCGATGCGAATCTGCGTCCTGAAGTCGTCTATTCTACTGAAATCGGCGGTGAGTTCCAGTTGCTGAACGACCGGATCAACCTCGACGTGTCGGCTTACTCACAGCGTTCGGAAGGCCAGGTCATCACGGTTCGGGTACCGAACACAACAGGTTTCAGCACCTTGCTCATCAACGTTGGTGAAACCAAAAACTGGGGTTACGAAGCCGAACTGAAATACCTCATCGCCCGGGGTGGTAAGTTTTCCTGGGATGCCAGTCTGCGGTACTCTTACAACGACAACAAGGTGGTTGACCTGTATCCGGGCATCAATGAGTTCCAGTACGGTGGCTATTCATACGCCAACACGAACGTTATCAAAGGCGAGCGGTTCCCCATCCTGAAAACGGATGGCTATCAATACGCTCCGGACGGTTCCGGCTACGTACTGGTTAGCCCAACAACGGGGTATCCGCTGCGTCAGACAACGCTGTCTCCGCGCGGGGGTACGCTGCCCCGCCACATTGCCGGTCTTGGTTCGAAGGTTGAATACGGCAGCTTCGGGTTTACGTTTAACTTCGAATACCGGGGTGGTAACGTAATGTACAGCGATCTGGGTCGTCAGATGACGTTTACCGGAGCGGGTAAGTGGACGGAAAACCGCTATCCGCACGTCTTCCCGAACTCGGCAATACTGGGCAGCGACGGCAAAACGGTTACTCCCAATACCACGGTTCAGGTACGTGAGGCCGAATACGGTCTGTGGGTAGACAGCTACCGCCTGATTGCCGAAAACTTCGTGACGCCGGCCTGGTTCATCAAACTCCGCGACATCAACCTGTCGTATAGCTTCCCCCAGAGCCTGCTGTCTAAAACGCGGCTTTTCACCGGCGGGAGCATTGCCCTCTACGGTCGTAACGTATTCACGTTCGTTGACAAGAAGAACTACTATACCGATCCGGAGTTCAGCTACACAACCGACAACGGGCAAGGGATCAACAATACCCTGCAGACACCTCCGGTACGTCAGTACGGTGTCAATCTTAACCTGACATTCTAACCATCCGTCATTCTGACCGACATGAAACTAAAAGTTGCTTTTTTATTGACCGCTCTGACGCTGGCCGGTAGTGCCTGTAAGGAGGATTTTTTCGATATAAACACCAACCCGAACACGCTGCCGACGGCCACGCCGAACTACGTGTTCACCAACGCCCAGAACACCACGACGCAGAACCTGATCGGCATCAACGAACTGGGTTCTTACTGGTCGGGGCAGTGGACGCAGTCAAACGGGTACATTATCAGCACGACCCAGTTTGCCTATAACTTCACCAATGGTGATTTTAACTACTGGGATGGATACTTTGATAACCTGTACGATTATCAGTTTGTGATTGATAACGCAGACGCGAATGGACAGAAGTTTCTGAAGGGACCAGCCAAGGTGATGAAAGCCCTGATTTATCAGCAGTTGGTGGATTTGTACGGCAACCTGCCCTATACCGACGCCCTGAAAGGAAACGCTATTCTGGCACCTAAGTTTGATGATCAGAAAGCCGTCTACGAATCGCTGATCACCCTGCTGGACGAAGCGGTTGCGGATATCAAGGCCAATCCGTTTACGGGTACGTTCGGTTCGGCCGATATCATGTTTGGCGGAAATACGACCAAATGGGCGCAGTTTGCCAACTCTGTGAAGATGCGGATTCTGATGCGTCAGGCCCGCGTAGCCGGTCGTGAGGCCTACATCAGAACGGAGATTAACAAGATTGTGACCGGTGGTTCCGGCTTCATTACGGGCGAAGACGTGGCCGTTGGCGGACCAAATTTCTACGTGGCCACTGCCGGTAAGATTAACCCGATTTATGACCGTTGGGGCTACAGCGAAACGGGGGCTCGTCGGGCGCTGAACAACTACCCGCGTATCACGCAGTATCTGGTCAACAGCCTGAAAGCGTCGGGCGATACACTCCGCCTGAAGCGCATTGCCTACGCCGTTGGCAATGAAAACCAGTCTACGCCGGGTGTCAGCACGGCCCGGGAGGTCGCGGCAAACTACACCGGTACGCCGTTTGGTGCGTCGTCTGGATTTCTGCCCGGCAACACCAGCGCCGTTGGGCCAAGCCTGCTGATTCGTGGTCAGTTTAACCGTCCGTTTGTTATTATGACGGCGGCTGAGGTGCAACTGAACCTGGCCGAAGCCAAACAACGCTTCCCGGACGTTACCCTGCCTGGAACAGCCAAATCGTACTTTGAGGAAGGCATTAAGCAGTCGTTCCGGGCGCTCGGTGCCAACACCGCCGGTGCTGATGCCTACAAGGGCAGCAAGGTCAACTACTACGACTGGGACGCGTCGACCGATAAGCTGGTGGCAATCGCTACGCAGAAATGGCTGGCCCACGCTAACCTGAATGGTTTTGAGGCCTGGGCAGAATACCGGAAGACCGGTCAGCCCGCTACGCCCCAGAGCGTCCAGGTAACCGACGCGCGCCGGCCGGTGCGGTTGTTCTATCCAAACACTGAATCCGGTTCAAATACGGCCAACGTAACCAGCCAGGGCACAATCGACGTATTTACCAGCCGCCTGTTCTGGGATGTCGATTAAGCACATTACGAGTAAGTAAATCATCATACTGGGCAGCCACCGAATCACGTGGCTACCGTAACAGCGAAACCCTTCTGGTTCTGAACCGGAAGGGTTTTCTGTTGTCTACATAGCTGAAACGCTGGTTATCGTTTCGGGGATCATCGGCAGAAACGACCAAGTGCCGGGTAAGTAAAATTGATACGGCCTTGTTAGTAACGATACGCGTTCTACTTCAGAATAGCTTGTGCGAATCATCATTGCCAACCAGCCCAGCGCACCGGTTTGGGTTAAAGACGCAACACCTGACTAAAACGAATAGAACAACAGGCGGGCTGATCGTTGGCGGGATGGGTTTGTAAGCGGCCAAACTGAGAGATTATGGCTGGAAGAATTTGTACAGTAGAAACACAAAAAAGCGGGCCGACATTGTCAGCCCGCTTTTCACATTACGCTTTATCCAACTATTAAATTAATTCTGAGCTTTAAGTACTTTGACTGTTTCAACGCCACCTTTCGTAATCACTTTCAGTAAGTACAGGCCTTGCGGCTGCTTCTGGATGTTAATTTGCTCACGGTGCATCACATCCGTTGTTGTTACTGAATTGGAATACACAGAGCGACCCTGCAGATCAGATAGCTGCACGGTAACCGGCTGACGCAGACCCGCGTTAACTTCTACGCTGATGTAGTCGGTGGTCGGGTTCGGGTAAAGCCGAACCTTAGCGCTCGTGTTTTCGCTTACACCAACCCGGGCGGATACTGGATCCTGAATGGTGAAGTTTACGGTTTTGCCACCAACTGCGTTACCGGCCGGAGTCCGGTCTCTGGGTGCTTCACTTGTAGAGTTACCGTCCTGATCGCGGGGGGTAATTGTCAGTGTGTAATTGCCGGTCGGCCAGCCGTTGTTGAAAGCAGCTCCAATGCCTCGTGTCTGATCGTTTATCGTATAAAAGAAACTAGCTCCTTCATTGAAGAACAGCGCGTAAGGAGCAAAATTTTCAACTGTAGAGAAGTTGATACCAGGGCCAGTCAGTTGCATTTGAACCGACTCAACGTTGCTGGCGCCCGGGCAGGCATTGATCAGCGCCGTCCACATCCGGGGTGCTGGATACGTCAGTATGTCGCCGTTCGACAGATTCAGTTTGATATCGTCGGCCCGCGGACCAGCGGTCGGTGACTGGGGCGTAACGCCAACCGCAAACATGTCGATCGTGATCGCGCTAACGGTTACTGTCAGCGGATCCGACGTCTGCGAACTGGCGCACTGGCCCGTCGTGGTGCACTTAGCGGTATAATTTGTGGTGCCGCTCGGCATTACCATAATGCTTGAACCACTACCAATGTCAGACGTACCGTTGTTCCACGTAACTGTACCCTCGCAGCTGTTGGTCAGCGACAGGGTCGTTTTACCACCTTCGCAGATGGTTGCATTAGCAGCCTGAATCTGCGGCTTGCTGGCCCCACCGCTTACGTTGATGGCGATGTTGGAACCGCTCACGCTGCAACCACGGGCGGCCGGGAATGAAGGCGTTACCGTAGCGGTGTACATACCCGCTGTCTGTGCAGTGGTCTGCACTCGTTCACCGTTCGGCGTTACGTTCACCAGCGGAGCAAAACCCGTTTCCAACCCTGTCCAGGTGTAGTTCAGACCGGACTCCGACGGCTGGGCAACCAGGCGGAACTCCTGACCGGGGCAGATATTCAGCGGACCGGTTCTGGGGTTAGCGTTGTAGGGAGGTAACTGATACGTTGCCATAACGCTGTTGCCCGTCCGCACGCGGAGGTTAACGGTGTTACTTGTCGCACGCAGCGGGTCGTTTGAACAGCCCGACGGACGAGTACTGTATACTCTGACCTGATACAGGGATTCGTTTGGTGCGTCGTTGGGCATAGTTACTGAAACCACATTTGACGCCTGCGGGTTAGCGACCGTTTGCGTACTAATCACGACCGGGCCGTTGCCGCCTGGTCTGGCCAACTCGACAGTAAACGTAGTGCCTGCGCACCTGAAATTTTTCAGATTGAATGAAAGATCAAAGGTACCCCCGGGACAAACGACGGCGATCTTGGTGGTAGCGCCAACAACTGTTGCGTTTTCGATAGTTTGTGCTGAAGCCGATAGAATCGAAACAAAGAAGAGTAAGAGGGGAAATAGAAGTTTTTTCATTTGGCGAAAAGTGATAATTGTTTGAAAAAAGAAGCTGCCATGTAACGTGAGTGTTATCCCAACTGACCGGTTTCCCAGCGGTAAAAAGCGGCTCTACGGGTACAGGAGGCTTGTTGGAGGTCAAATGTAGAATGAAGACTCAGCCTAATGGGACTTTTTGGAGATATGATTTACTATAAGGAAGGGTATTTATTAAACGGTGTTGCCCGCTATTTGAATCCTTACCTCTAAAGGCTAAAAAGACCCGTTTATGGTGATTAAGTATGGTTACATTGACAATTATTTATATAAAATATGCCCCCAAAACTGACCGGGCAATAAGGCAAAAAGGAAATCCAATCGATGAGTCAGTATGGCTGTTTTTACGAGCAACGCTATAGTACGAACGTAAATGAATCGTGATCAGAAATGTAATTTTTCGAAGTTATTCATTAAGTATAATCGTATTGACGCGTTGTCGTCCCTTAGGTAACCTCCTTTCGAAGCGTACCTGCTGTATCATCCGGGAGGCTAATGATCTGCTTAAAAAGTATTCATAAATAGGAACGTAGTTGACTCTTTTCTGGAAAGCGTAAAAAATGTAGAATATCGGCAAACTACATTGCATGTTAAACCGTATATGGCTTAATTGCATGTACGTACATGAATTGACCACCGTTTGTAACTTAACATTCTCTCTAAATGAAATCTTTACGTGACGAAGAGGTAATTGAAACCTATTACCCGAGCGATCCGAATGTTTGTTTCGAAACATTGTATACCCGGTACGTAAATAAGGTGTATCGTCGCTGTTTGTCCTTGACTCAGGATTCGGCTAAAGCCGAAGATTTTACCCACGACATCTTTCTGAAGGTTTTCGCAAAGCTCGACCGGTTTCAACAACGGTCAAGTTTCTCAACCTGGCTGTATTCAGTTTCCCACAACTACTGCATGGATCAGATCCGGTTGTCGAAGCGGCTCGATACCGTAGCGATGGAGTCGGGTCAGAATGAGGAGTATGATCTGACCGATACGGAAGAAGCGCAGGAGTTCGACGACCGGCATCAGCAGCTTAAGCGCGTTATGGACGTAATGGCACCGGAAGAAAAAACGATGCTGCAGCTTAAATACGAGGAAGGGCTCAGTATTGATGCGATCGCTGAACGCTACCAGGCTACGCCCAGCGCCGTGAAGATGCGCCTGAAACGAAGCCGTGATAAAGCCCACCGACTGTACCAGCAGCAGTATGCGGAATAGCTCATAGCGGCTCTGGTGCTGCGTCTGCAAACTCTGAATCGTCCAATAAAGACCTGCCTGTATGGTGGGTCTTTGCGTTTTAGTCCGGTCTCAATTCGCCCGGGAACAGCGCCCTGACTGACGGATGGAGTAGCGGAAACTACCTGCTGACACCTAAACTTTTTAGGCATTTAACGGTTAATCATAGTAATAAACCGGCTTAACGTTATGAAAGAAGACGAAGAAGGTGTCGACCGCGACGAAGCACAGATCAGCGGTCGGACACAGGGACCATATGGCACCGATGACTCCGACGCAGAACGGGCCATCATCGATAATAAACACCGGCCGGAGATGGAAAACACCTCCAACGGCATGGATAGTGTTCAGGTCCGGGGCGGTCAGGATGGGCGCAACAACCGGGCCATGGGCGGTATGGATATGGACAGTCACAACGGTGTTATCCGTATGGGCGACATGGACAACAGCACCATGGAAGTAACCGAGGAAGGCAAAGAAAATGCCATTTCCAATCAGGATAAAACGAATACCAGTACGGTGGATGTGACGACGCACGGACCGGATGACTACGCATCGGCCGATGAGGTAGGTGTTCCGGAAGCCCAGCGGGAAGCGAAGGAAAGCGCTCAGGACGACGACGCGGACGATGACAACAGCGACGCGGAACAGTTGGCGCAGACTGGTACTGATACCGAGCATAAGCCTACGTATTAAGAACCAGCGTTATTCGAGCATCATACATTCCAATTAAACCAACAACGTTATGAGCTTAAGCAGCAAACTCCGCAAAGAGAGCGATGAATCGTATGCGGCTAAACAAATGCACAGCACTCAGGGACTGGGTCCGGAGCAGGGGCTGGCGCAATTAAACGACAGGCAGTTGGACAACGAGCTCCCCTCGCGGGTGGCGTCTGGCAGCGATACTGATTTCACCGACGATTATGAGGACATCAAGCGTACGGTGGCCGAATCAGAAAATGACGATGCCCCTTCGGATGCTGAGGTAGAAGAAGCCAAACGCGCTTCGTGGGGACAACCACCCCTGCCGGCTAACGCAGAAGATGCAACAACAGATCAGAGCGAGCCGATGACGGCCTATCAGCAGCCTACGGATGAATCCGATAATACGGTAGCCGATGCCGACTGGAACCGGACAACGAGCGAAGGGGGAATGGCCCCCGACAATGCCCGCGACCCGGACCGGACATACGGCAATTCATAGTCGAACCATCGACGTTCAGAACAGAGGGCGGACAACTTGTTCGCCCTCTATTGTATCAGAACCAACCCGCGACCGTAACCAGTCAGTAGGTTTCGGAGTATTTCTGAAAAATTTAATATTAAAGGTATATACATTTAAAGTAGATACATTTAATTTGCAGCTCAACCGATAATCTGTTTTGTATCATGGCTAAAATTGCGATTATCTACTACAGTGCCACTGGAACTACTTACCAACTGGCGCGTGCCGTAGAAGAAGGAGCTAAGCAGGCTGGTGCCGAAGTACGGGTGCTTAAAGTACGGGAACTGGCCCCCGATGAAGCGATTGCATCCAATGCGGGCTGGTCGAGTCACCGGCTCGAAACGCAGGACGTACCCGAAGCAACGCTGGCTGATCTGGAATGGGCAGACGGCATCATTCTCGGTGCTCCGACCCGCTACGGAATGCCGGCCGCTCAGTTAAAGCAGTTCATCGACACGACGGGGCCGCTCTGGGGACAGGGCAAACTCGTGAACAAGATTGCATCGGCGTTCACGAGCTGCGCGACTACGCACGGTGGACACGAATCAACGATTCTGGCCCTGAGCAATACGTTCTACCACTGGGGGAGTATCATCGTATCGCCGGGTTATGCCGATCCGATTCAGTTTCAGTCGGGTACGCCCTACGGTACGTCATTTGTCAGCCAGAACGGTTCTTTGTCGCCGGACGAGACGGCCCTCAGTGCGGCTCGTTTTCAGGGTAAGCGCGTTGCCGAGGTAACGGATATGTTCCTGGGCGGGAAGAAATAGGACCACTTTCTGTGTTGGTCTGCGTATCACCCCGACCGCCTTCAGGAGGTTGGGGTGATACGCAAACGCTCCTCTAAAGAAGCGTACGTTTATTGTCTACCGTTTCACAGTATGGCTTAGCGGCCATTTTTTTGTGTCGTTTCCAGCCGGCTCGCTTCTGTTGTTAACCGGTTGAGTGTGTAGCAGATCAGCCGGTTTGCTAGTTGCTTACGGCCACCTTCGGCCTGTACGTTTCCCAGGGTTAGTTCGTGAATGTAGCCGGGTTTGAGTTCACGGAGCGTAATCGACACCGTTTTCCGATCGGCCGACAGACGAACACCCGTGACAGGAACCTCGCTGATGTCGGTTTCCGGCGAGCCGTAGGTCTGGTGGTACTTGTAATAGTAGCGACGGAACCGGTAGTTGGTTAGCTGCTGGGCGCTTGCTTCGTCGAGCGGCAGCGAAAACGTCAGGTCAAAGCCGTTGGGTGTCAAGTGCATGGCCATAATGTCGAGCGGTACACCACCCTTGTAGCGAATCCGCTGCAAGCCCCGCGTACCGAGCCAGCCGTGGTCGGTCTGGCCGAGCCACAGGCTGCCGTCGGGGGCAAACGCCAGCCGGTTGTTGCCGATACGCAGACGAGTTGTGCCCGAGCCGGCATTGGCAAAGAAGGGAATACAGGCCCCCTGCATCTGCCCATCTACCTCTTCGAGCAGCACCCGAATCAGGTGCGCGTAGTCCATGTCGCCCATGAACGTTTGCCCGGCAAACGGTCCGAACTTACCGTTGGAGTTATCCACTACGATCTGGGTCGGCGAATGGGCAATCCGGCCGTGTGGCAGCGCCACGGCTTCAACCGTCCGCATGCTGTCGAGGGCTTTGACCGGGAGTGTCAGTGGATTAATGTCGGGAAAGCCGTCTTTCCAGACCAGGCTGGCCGGGTGTCCATAGAATTTGCCTTTTTCAACGTGGTAGATCTTGCTGGTACCGAGCCAGTCGCCCTGATTATCGGGCACCAGCAAACGGCCCTGCGCGTCGAATCCCAGCCCATTCGGCGACCGAAACCCGCTGGCGTAGGGATGAATTTTACCGTCGGGCGTAATCTGCATCACCCAGCCCCGATACGGCACGCACGAATACATACGGCCCGGCCGACCCAGCGAATCATACTGACCGCGTAGTTCGGCGCGGATACCGGCACCGTTGGAGGCTGTGTTCAGGCCGATATACAGGTTGCCTTTGGCATCGCGAACGGGGCCGAACGCAAATTCGTGGTAGTTGCCCGACATGCCGAACTGATCCGTAACGGTTTCGTATTGATCCGCTACGCCATCGCCGTCCGTATCGCGCAGGCGGGTCAGTTCCGGGCGCTGCATAACCAGGATCTCGCGGTTGTTGATGACCAGAATGCCCAGCGGGTCGTGTAATCCCTCGGCAAAGAGCTTCCAGGTTTTGGTCTTGGGATTATAAAGCATCACTTCGCCCCGGTGAAAACAAGCCGCCAGCCGGCCGTCGGGCAGAAAGGCGATACCACCCGTTTCAACCGTCAGGCCGGGTGGGGTCGGAATGGTTTCGACCTCGTAATAATCGGAAATGGTATCAGAAGGGGCCGCGCAGGCAAGAACGGCCGAAAGGAGCAGGGTTGTCAGCATGATTACAGGGTCGACATGGTTACGGTGAACTGGCGCGTACCGGCCGGAATCCGGACCGAACCTTTGGTGACCGGCCCTAACGATGTCTGGTAGCGCATCCCGTCGTCGGGCGCAACGGCGAACATAAGCGGTTCCGTTAGTTTGTCAAAGGTGAATGTCCGGATCAGTCCGCGTCCTTTTGCTACGGGTTTGATCAGCTCCCGAACCGTTACGGCCCCGATTGCATAGTGGAATTCAGGATAGCGATTGACCAGGCGATACCCCTGGAAACGCACGGCCGGGGTTGGCTTCCCGGTCGCCGGCCGGAACGGAAACTCGGTTCGTTCCTGGTAGTAAATGTCGCCGACAATCTTGGTCAGGCGCTGGCCTTTGCCCTCCCATTGTTCGCCGTTATCGACGAAGCCACCCGCCCAGGCGTAGCGAAGCCGACACGTACCGGCATCCCAGCAGTACGACTGTTCCGGCCCGGTACCGACCGCCGGTAGGCCAACGGCAATGGCCGCCGGGCTGCAATCCGGCATAAACGTCCGATACACGGCGGGCAGCTTAACGGTGTAGGGATGGTCCGGGGCTTTCTGCGCGTGGTGCGCATGATCCCCGCTGCCCGACCGATTCGGTATGTTCGGGTCAGCATCCAAAGGCGGCAATCGTCTAGCATTGTCGATTACGTACAGCACACCGTACATGATGGAGCCATGGCCCGGATACGTACAGACGTACGGGTAAGCGCCTTCGGTCAGGATTACGGTCAGCGTGTCGGCATTACCTGGATCGACGGTTCGGGTGTGGGCCAGCACCTCAGGCATGGGTGGTACGTGATCCAGCTTCGGACCGCGTTCGCCAAGGGCCAGCGCAAATTCAACCACCCGGAGCCGGGAGTTGGGTTTGGTCAGCACGAGATTATGGGCCATATCGTCGGTGTTTTGCAGCACCAGGCGCAGGCGGGTATTGGGTTTAAGCACCAGCCGGGGCTGATCAAACTGAAGACCAGTGATGGCTTTCAGCACAATGGTTGTGTCCCGGCGGGCCTGCGCCATCGCCGATGAACCGAGAAGACTAGTCAGTATGAAAAGCCAGCAAATAAAGTGTTTAGGCATTAGATGAGCGTAATAAATAAGTTCATGCATTTGACTGCATAACTAATCATCAAATTTACCACTATTTCTAAATGTTTCGTAGCAGGTTTTCTACTGCCTGCACGGGCAGCAACGTACCGGCTTTGATCTGTGCTTCAACTGCTTTTAACTGCTCAGCAACGCCAGTTTGTTGAAAAAAACGGCTTTCGAGCCGATTGCGGAGGTGGCTCCGAAACCAGGCCAGTTGCTGCTCCTGACGCCGACGATCGCGGTGCCCATGTCGGGTCATTAGTTCCTGATGGTTCTGGATCAGTTGCCAGATGTCGGTAATGCCTTCGCCGGTGGTGGCGGAGCAGGTCAGCACCGGCGGACTCCAGCCGGTACCCGTTGGCGGAAATAGATGCAGGGCGTTCTGGTATTCAACGCGGGCGCGGTCGGTGGCGGGGCGGTTATCGCCATCGGCTTTGGTAATGGCCAGCGCATCGGCCAGTTCCATAATGCCCCGTTTCATGCCCTGAAGCTCGTCGCCGGCCCCCGCCAGCATCAGCAGCAGAAAGAAATCGACCATGCCGTGTACCAGCGTTTCGGACTGCCCGACGCCCACCGTTTCGATCAGGATCACATCGAAGCCGGCCGCTTCGCACAGCAGCATGGTCTCGCGGGTGCGGTGCGCGACGCCCCCCAGCGAGTCGCCTGCGGGCGAAGGGCGGATGTAGGCGTTCGGATCGACGGAAAGCTGCTCCATGCGGGTTTTGTCACCCAGCAGACTGCCGCCCGATCGTTGGCTGGTGGGGTCGACGGCCAGCACGGCCAGTTTATGCCCCTGATCCGTCAGGTATTTGCCGAAGGCTTCAATAAATGTGCTTTTGCCTACACCCGGCACGCCCGTTATTCCCACGCGTATGGAATGGCCAGTCCGGTTCAGAACGCCAGTTAACACCTCCTGCGCCAGCGCCTGGTCGTCCGGCCGCCGACTTTCGATGAGCGTAATGGCCCGGCTTAGCACCAGCCGGTCGCCGGCCAGGATGCCGTTAATGTATTGATCGAGCGGGAGTCGGTTACGCATGCGTATCAAGGAGTCGGTCAATCAGATTCAGAAACGGCTTCAGCTCATCGGTACGTTCCGTCAGCCAGAGCATCCGCATTTCGGCTTTCTGCGGTACGTCGGTCAGTTCGATGGTTTTTATGCGTAAATTCTGACCACGCAGGGTAGACGCCGGTTCGATGGAAATGCCCATACCCGCTTCGACCAGCCGCAGCACCGTACCGGAATAGGCCGATTCGTAGGCAATATGGGGCAGAAATCCGTACGTCTGACACAGCGACTGTAGGCTTTCAACGTAGCCCATGCCTTCCCGTAGCGGTGGCAGGATAAAATCGTCGGGGGCGAATACCGACAGGTCTGTGAAGGTTTCGGCAGTAACCGGGTGGCTTTCAGGCAGGATTACGACGAAGTTTTCCGCGTAGATAATCCGGCTGCTGATGTCGGCGGGTGTAATGACGTTGGGCGAAAAACCGACATCAATCTCTCGATTTTGCAGAGCCGCCATCTGAAACCGGTTGGTTGTTTCCATCAGCAACGCCCGCAGATCCGGGGTTTGGTCGCGGATCGTGGCCAGCAGGCGGGGCAGAATGGACTGCATTGCCGAACTGGCGTGGCCAATGCGGATTTCGCCCGCTTCGCCCCGGTGAATCTGAGCCGTTTTTCGAAACGCCTGCTCTAGTTGCTCAATCAGCCGCCGGGCTTCCTGTTGCAGGTACGCTCCGGCCGGGGTGAGTGTTACGGTACGTTTGTCGCGCCGGAATAACTGCGCGCCAACGTCGCGTTCCAGTTGCTGAATCTGGCGGGTCAGGGCCGGTTGTGCAATGAACACGGCTTCGGCCGTTCGGCGGTAATTCAGCGTTTCGGCAAGCGCCAGAAAATGTTTGAGCTGGTAGAGGTCCACTGATGCGTTTCTGGTATCAATTTATCAAAAATAAGCATTTCCGGTTATCACAACGATTCGTTTGCTTTGACCCATGAACGAACGACTGCACACCGCCTATTCGCCCGAGACGTTCCGCGTCCAAGCCCATGCGCTGGTCGATGTACTGGCCGATCACCTGGCGCAGGCCGAAACCGGTCAGCAACCGACTCTGAACTACGCCGATCCCGACGATCAACTGGCGTATTGGCAGGCCGATTTTGAAAAGCCGGTCAATGCGGACCCATTGCCGTTGCTGCGCGATATGATCGGGCGGTCCATTCATTTGCACAACCCGAAGTTCATGGGCCATCAGGTGACACCCCCGCTGCCGCTGGCGGCCCTGACGGGTTTGCTGACGGGACTGCTCAATCAGGGCATGGCCGTGTACGAAATGGGCATGACGGCCAACGCACTCGAACGGATTGTGACGCAGTGGCTGGCCGGTCGGCTGAACCTCGGCCCAGAAGCGGGTGGCCTGCTGACGTCGGGCGGAACGCTGGCCAACCTGACGGCCTTGCTGACCGCCCGGGCCGTGGCGGCTCCAACCGATGTGTGGGCGCATGGTACGTCGGACCGACTGGCCATCATGGTGTCCGACGAGGCCCACTACTGCGTAGACCGGGCGGCCCGGATCATGGGACTCGGGACGGAGGGGATCATCAGGATACCCACGAATGACCAGTTCCAGATGCAGACGGAACTGCTTGAGCCGTATCTGGCGCAGGCAAAAGCACGGGGCCTGACCGTGTTTGCGGTGGTGGGCAGCGCCTGCTCTACGTCCACCGGCTCCTACGACAACCTGACGGCCATCGCTGATTTCTGCGAAACTCATGGACTGTGGTTTCACGCCGATGGCGCACACGGGGGCGTAGCGGCCTTGTCGGATACGTATCGGCCGCTGGTGCGCGGTATCGAGCGGGCGGATTCAGTGGTCGTTGATTTCCACAAAATGATGATGATATCCGCCCTGGTTACAACGGTGCTTTACAAGCGGGATGCCGACTCGTACCGTACGTTCCAGCAGAAGGCTCAGTACCTCTGGGCCGATGCAAACGCGAAGGACTGGTTCAACTCGGGCAAGCGGGCATTCGAATGTACCAAGCTGATGATGAGCGCGAAGGTATACACCGTATTGCGGACGTACGGGGAGGAGCTATTCACCGAAAACGTGGATACGCTCTACGGCCTGGCCCGGCGGTTCGCGGGGCAGATCCAACAACGAGCGGAGGTTGAACTGGCGGTTGAGCCGGAGTCCAACATTGTGTGTTTCCGCTACGTTGGCGACCTGACCGATCCGGGCTCGCTCGATGACCTGAACAACCAAATTCGCCGGCAGTTGCTCAGGGACGGGCAGTTTTATATTGTGCAGACAACGCTGCGTGGCCGGGTGTACCTGCGCGTTTCGCTCATGAATCCGCTCACGACCGACGACCATCTGGCTACGTTGCTGAATGATGTAGAACGGCTGGGTCGTGCCTTTAGTAAGACAGACGCTATCGTGCTATGAATACAGGAAGCAAACTGGCAATCGGTATCATCGCCCTTTTAGGTGCCCTTCAACTGGTTCACGCCTATACGACGTACGTTCAGCCTGGACGCATTGACTGGCTGAAAATGCTGGCTGCGCTGTTATGTTTTGTCTTGTCGGCTAGTGGGTATTTCTGGATAAAACGCAACCCGCACCGGAGTGAATGAGCCCGATTGAGCAGGGGAGTATGAACGTAGTGTCGGACACTACGTTCAGTCAGTTTAAAATTTGTAGCCAATATTTAATCCAATGATTGGAATAACACTTATTCCTGTAAACTTGGTTAAGGCAACCTGCCCTGACGCAACCAAACGCCTTGTTACCGTATGTGAATAGGTTGCTTTTGCATGAAACCCAGCATCAAGTGTTTTTACGTTATTGACATCAGCTATGATATTTGTTACTTCGCCATTGGGAGTTAGCGTGTAGTCAATTCTTTGATATGTTTTGTCAGTTCTGTGCCACAGGGAGGGCCCCAGACCAATTGTTACGAGGTTATTATTTGTACGAATTGGTGTAAATGCCAGAGTTAAATCGCCAGTAATACGCCTTCTAAATTCACCGTTTATGTAGTAATCATTTAAAATATTGATATGACTGTTGCTCTCAAAATAACCGGACGTTACAGACAGGGCCAGTTTATAATCTTTAATGAACCGAGTGTATGTAAGCTGATAATGGGGGCCAGTTGCATCAGGAGCATCTAATTTCAAATAATTCACTCCAAGCGATACCAAATTGTTAGGCGCATCGGTTAATGTTGACTGCGCTTTTGCACATACAGAAAGTGTCAATAACAAGAACAAAAATTTTTTCATAAGTTGAGGAAATAGAACAAGTTGCTGTTAATGAGTAACGATTGATTGATTATCTATGTGGTGTTAGACTTACTGACCTTATAAAAGAGCAATAAAATAACGAATAACTCGAAACGATAAGCTGGTCTCTATCAAGAACTGCTGCTCTGGACGTTGCCCGAGGCATTCACAAGGGCCAAAGAAAGGTGAAAAGTACAAAAAAAGCATTGTCTAAAATCTTGGCAAAAGTTGTGTTTTGTAACTCTTTTTAAGTTAAGAGAATAAATATAGAATACCAATAATTCTCACGTCGGATAGGTCTTAAAAATTTACTATTATACTACTGAATGGTTTCTCAAAGTTCTATTCATTAAGGATATGTTTAAAGCACTGTAACCGATTAACATAACTGGCAACAGGTATTTGAAATAGAGGGCTAACGAATAGCTATCTATTATGTATTTGTGCCAATAGCTATTGAACGAATATATAGGAAACTCGACTAGCAAGTATCGGATAGATTGGGTGAAAGGAATGAAAATTAAAAAGGCAGTTAGTAGTGCAGGCAAGAAACTAAGTTGATAAAGAAGCAATGACTTCCATGTTAGGCTATCGAATGTAGGATCGACCCAACGATGGATTCGGTTTATTAATAACGCTAGGACGAAGATTGTTACAAGTTCGGGCAGTATAGTGTTCCTAACTAATAGACCCAAGTAAGGTAGAACACCACCACTGTCCTTGACAAAATTCCACTTAGCCTCGCTAGCAACCCCCCAAGTTACAGCCTCGACTAATACTAGAAAGATCAGTAGAACAATAACACCATTGACGAAAAGGATACGAATATCTCGAAAAATAGTCATGATATAGGTTGTTATATAAGTGGCGTGGCTGTTGCAAAAGTCTGGAATGGCCAGAAATTGATCGATCCGCCTACCAATTTCTGGTAACTGATCAACTGAAAACGGTCGGTTTACCGAGCCGCTGTAAGCGCGTATCGACTTTTGCAACAGCCACTCACTTAATGTTATTTAAATAAAGCTAGAATCGTTAATTCTAAGTCTGTTTGATCCAGCTTGGAATTTTTCATTAATTCATTTCCTGCAAAGCTAGATCAAGCTGACGATATAGGCTTGACTCCTTTAAATGAGTAGGTAATTGAGTCATTAATTGATAAACATTGGCTCGTCCTAACTCGGGCCGATACCAGCAGAGTAGGTATAAATTCACCCAAGAGAAAGGATGCCGCTCTCTAAACATGACGAGTTGCCGTCGACGAACCGGCAATAGCCGCAGACCAGTTCTGACAAACTTCATCACACTACTTGAATCGTAAGCAACGGTTTTTTGGGGCTTATGTCGAATGGCAGCCTTCTCCCTAGCGAAGGCAATAACTTCCTGTTCATAGGTCGAGTCAAGTCCGGCTGTAAAGTCATACCACTCATTAGTGGCCACCGAGTTAATAATCGTTGAAGTAGTTGACGAGCGATCATTTAAGCTGACTTCAATATTGTTATCCCACAAAAAAGCGACCTTCTCTGAGTGGTTTTTAAGTAGTATAAAGGCTTGTTTAGGCTCCCGTAGGCTTTGCCTAAAACTAAATTGTTGTCGGATGGCTGTTGCTGAATCAACTAAAGTAGTATCAGATCGGACCGGGTTAACAAAGAATAAGTAAACCTTACTACTCCGTAGATCGCCCGTCTTCCCTCTGATTGTCAGCGAAGGTTGAGCTATTGAAGAAGCAACGAAACAAGTCAGGATTAGTATCGTCAAAGATATTCTCATGTCCTAAAAATTTACATTTAGTCTATTCAATTAAATGTATCAAAGACACTACTACGCTGTTTTGGTTGCATTTCAAATTTGCTCAATAAGTGGCGTGGCTGTTGCAAAAGTCTGTCCGCCACAATTCTGTTGGGTAAAGGTCAGTGAAGCTTGCCAGGCACGTGACGAAATTCAGCACTCATCAATCTTCCCCTCGAAGCACTCAAAAAGACAATAAATTAGCTATTGCAACCTTATTAGTAATAAGAGGGTCTTAATAGTCACTTGTCTCCTCTCTTTTCCTAAAGCTTTATGTTGTCGACTTGGCTATCTGCACTGATTTCTTTCAGCGGCAATGTCCTTACAGTGGCGGTAAGCTACTTGGTGGCGTTTGTTTTAGTGGGTTGTCAGGAGATAAGACCCCTGTCGTCAACAGAGCTTGACACGAAGCTTGAAAGTCTTACTAAGTGTCAACCATTACCTGTCGAAAAGAACATCGTTGGAAGTTGGCGCTTTGAATCCCATCGCTTTCCGGTCGGCACGATCCGAACAGGCAAAGTCACCTTCACCAACCAAAATCGTATCATTGATCCTGATTCGCTGTTTGGAAATCGTGTTAATGGCTCAGCTAGCAGGGTATATAAAGTAATTGACAAATTCTACGATACGGATGCTACAGGGCAGGAATTTGGGGTAAGTTACACGGGTAAAGTCTTTAGAATCAATTTGCTGTATACCACTGACATAGGACAAGGACGAGAGATTTGGCCATTTTACGTAGCCAGGAATGAATGCAACAAGATAGTGATTTATCATGCGGGGAGCTATGAGAAACCGGTAGCTGAAAAGTTTGGATTTACGTTGACGAGATAAATGCCTGACGCATGAATCAGCCTTTACGCTTTTTAACCGTCAGCGGACTACTGATTAGTCTTTGGGCTTGTATGGAGATCCGCTCTATCTCTCCTCCGCCAGATTCATCGGCACCCAGTATTCAACCACCAATCTCTACTCCTACATGCCCTGAGTTGGAAAAAAAAATACTTGGGGTATGGAAATGCACAACCACTCATTTGATCAACACTCGCGGAGGAAGTACAAACTATTCAGGACGTATAACGCTCAAAGCGGATAAGACGCTGTTAGATCCGGATACGCTGCTAGGTTATAAAATCGATGATGAATTGGTTACCAGAAGAGCCTACGAACTGATTGGTGATTCGCTTATGCTTTTTGTGGCAGATCGACTAGAACGGCAGGCAGGCATCATCATGAGGCTTCAAGCTGATCAGTGTGATAACCCGAAGTTTATTAGGACAGGTAGTGGTGTTATTATTACCGAATTAGTTCGGTAAAGAGTGTTGGCTAGATATATTGTTATGTGTAGAAGTACTTTCTTAACATAATGCTCAGTGGCTGTTGCAAAAGTCGATACGCGCTTACGGTGCCTCGGTGAACCGGCCATTTTCAGCTAGTCAGTTTCCAGAAATTGGCGGGCGGATCGATCAATTTCTGGCTATTCCAGACTTTTGCAACAGCCAGTGATAGTATGTTATGAGATTTATGTAATTGTCTGCTATCAGTCGGGACTATTTGCTATTGTATAAATTAAATATATAATCCAAGTTAGACCAATTATTAAGGCGATCAAGGAAAGTTCTCGTTTACCTTCAACTCTGGTAAGAATGTATACATGCAAACTATACCATATAAGCAAAGGTCCAGAAAACATCCCAATAATCGCTAAAATCATCCCTAGGAACGATGGTAGTGGTTGTCCCACTCGAACCCATATAATTGTAAAAACAAGAAATAGAAGTAGAAAGAAATACTTATAAAATGACCGACTCATTTTCCTTACTTGTACAAGTGGCAATATGTTAATCAACCTCAGTTTGAAAACTTTCAGGATCTACCTCGAATATATACTCAAGACCGTCAATATCATCCAGTTGTTCGCCTTTGTGTACAAATCCAAAAGGGCGAATTGTCGCTAATGAAGCCACATTATCAGGACGAATCGTTGCTCGAACAACCCTAATTTCGGGCTCTGAACTAGCTTGCTTGAGCAAATCGCGTAGCATTGACTTTGCATAGCCTTGGCCTCGGTGAGCGGGTACTACTGAGTAAGCAACCTCAACCATACCCACTTGGTCGGGCGGACCATGAAATCCAGCATGACCTACCACCTCACCGTTCGCCATAACGATCCGTGCTATCCAATCCAAGGTGCGAGAGTCCTGACGGAATTGGTTAAGTCTGTTCTTCCATCGTCGAACAGCGTCATCAGTAATAAAATAAGGGTCAAGTTTAGCACCTACTAATGTACTTGCCCTCTGTAGATCTCGATTGATCAGGGCCTGTAAAGCTTCTTCAGTGAACTTAATCCAAGATAGCTGGTGAGTCATTAAAACTGTTGTGTAATCTTATATGTCAACCATTATCCAATACATAACAAAAAAAGGTTTTGTTATGTATGTTCTGTAATCAATGGTATCAGCGCAAAGACACCCAATTTCTTGCAGCACCTTTGCGCTGAACCGCATTACTCTACTCGCAAATATTCCCGTAGTTCCTTGGCGTCCTGGGCATTCATACGGCCGGCCAGGACCAGACGTAGCTGCCGCCGACGTAACGCGCTTTCGTAACGGGCTTTCTCCTCGTCTGTTTCCGGGATAACGGCGGGCACTTCAATGGGTCGGCCGGTCTGATCAACGGCCACGAAGGTGTAAAACGCGCTGTTGGTACTCACCCGAACACCCGCCGGAATGTCTTCCGCCCAGACTTCGATGAATACTTCCATCGATGAACTGAACGCCCGGGTAACCTGCGCTTTCATCGTGACGATGTTGCCGAGCTTGATCGGTTCGGCAAAGGATACGTTGTCGACCGAGGCCGTAACGACGATGCGGTTTGAATGTTTCTGGGCGGCAATGGCAGCCGCGATGTCCATGAAGTGTAGCAGGCGCCCGCCCATCAGGTTATTGAGCGTGTTGGTATCGTTGGGCAGAACCATTTCGGTCATGACCGTTATCGACTCGCGGGCGTGTTTTGGTTGAGGCATGTAAAAACAGATTGTAAATTAACCGCAAAGGTACGACTCTGATCCGTAGGAAGTGTTTGAGAACTGATAGGAGCTGTTGTAATAGTTACATATCACCCTCGGTCCCTCCCGCATCGGCGGACCACCCATTGGAGAGGGGTTGGGGACGGTCGGCCGCTGCCGTGAGGGTGACATGTACAACCCCACAAAAAAGCCCCGCTGCGGACAACGGGGCTTTCATCGGGGAAATGTTTACGTACTACGGCAGTACCTCAAACGCCAGGAACTGCGTGATCTGCGCGGCTCCAAAGTTGTCGTCGGACACCATAACCAGCGAGTAGTTGCCGTTCGGCAGCTTCGGTCCGAGGGTCATGCCCTCCAGGTTGTCAATGCGTGACACCCCGCTCGACGCTACGTCGTACAGCAGCGTTTTGGTAGCAGGCGTGTAGTTGGCACCCTGCAACCCGTTTACATTGGCAATGTTGGTCGCGTTGGTCAGGTCGATCCTGTAGATCTTCACCGAATAATCCGGCGTGGCACCCACCGCAAACGACCGTTCCATCACCAGCAGTTGCGTTTCCGACAGCGCAATCATGTCAACCACACCGTTCAGCTGGAACTGGTTCGATGGCTGCGGAGCGGCATGCACCGCGTCCAGCCGATACGCGTACTGTGCCACAGGCTGGCCCGTCTGGCGGTCGTATTTGATGATCCGGATGGGCGAACCCGCTACGTTGAACGCGGCCCGGGGACCATCTTCGTACAGCGGTTCTTCACTGGCCGCGAACAGATACCGACCATCGACCGTCAGGGCTAGACCTTCAAATGAACCATTCGAGCGCGTACCGTTTTCGGTCGGCTGAATGTTGAACAGGCTCGGAACCGGATAGTCAGCTACGTAGCTGCCATCCAGATTGGCTTCCCGGATAAACGGCTGGATGAAGATCGGGGCCGGAGTGGCTGTCGGGTTTCGAAGCCCTTCGCTCGACCAGATGATACGCCGGTTTACTGCGTCGAACTGCAACCCTTCCGGATCGACCCGCGCCGGGGTGAAGTTCGAACCGTCGGTGTTTTTCAACGTAGTTACGCCGGTAAAATTGACGCTGTTGAACGCATTGGCCGTGTAGTTCAGCGAGGCCGTGTAGTACCGAACCGGGTTAGTCGTGCCCTGATCGTCGGCCATGATGTAGAACTGGTTGGTTTCGGCCCGGTAATCGATGCTCGACAGGCCACCGATGGATGTGCCGCCGAACTGCGACTGAAACGGAACGATGCGCTCGCCGATGAAGCGGAGGCCGCTCACAGTCTGGGGTGAACCGGGGTTAGTCCGGTGGTCTTCGCAGGCAACGATACCCGCCAGCAGACCGAGAGCAATAGTTGATGATAGAATTAATTTCATACCCGTGGTTGTGATGGAAGGCGCAAAGAAACAGCAGGGTTTCGTTGCATCGCATTATCTCAATATTAAGTCTATTAAATGGAAGCCCAGCCCGGCTTACTGCTTGTACACCTTGCCGTCTTTCATGACGAACCGGACGGCCTGCAACGTTTTGATGTTCTGCACCGGATTTTCGTCCACGGCAATAATATCGGCCAGCTTGCCGGTTTCGATCGAACCGATCTGTGCATCCATGCCCAGCAGTCGGGCGTTGTTCAGCAGGGCCGATTTGATGGCTTCGACCGGCGGCATACCGGCCTCAACCATGTATTCAAACTCCTTGGCGTTGTAGCCGTGGATGTAGACGCCGGCATCGGTACCGAACGCGATCTTCACGCCGGCTTTGTAGGCTTTTCCGAACGTAGCCTGAATTTTCGGACCGATCGCCAGCGCTTTGGGCGTTACCAGAGCCGGGTAGTAACCGAACATCCGGGCTGAGTCGGCTACGGTCTTGCCCGCAATGATGGTCGGTACGTAGTAAGTGCCGTATTTTTTGAACAGCTCGATGGCTTCATCGTCCATGTACGTACCGTGCTCGATGGTCTGCACACCGGCGCGGATGGCCCGTTTCATGCCCTCGGCACCGTGGGCGTGGGCCGCTACGGCAAACCCGTAGTCTTTGGCGGCATCGACAACGGCTTTCACTTCCTCCGGCGTGAACTGCGGACCGGAGCCGTCTTTCGCGTTACTCAGCACCCCGCCGGTGGCCGTAATTTTAATCAGGTCGGCTCCCTCCTTGTAGCGTTGCCGAACGGCTTTGCGGGCATCGTCGGGGCTGTTGATAACGCCCTCGGCCGGACCGGGGTCGCCCATCAGGTCGCGCCGGTAGCCGTTGGTCGGGTCGGCGTGTCCACCCGTTGTGGCAATGGACTTCCCGACGGTGAAGATGCGCGGCCCCTCGACCAGTCCGCGGTTGACGGCATTGCGCAGGGCGATGTTAATGCCCGAGCCGCCCAAATCCCGAACGGTCGTAAAGCCGGCCAGCAGGGTTGTTTTGGCGTAGCTGGCGGCCTGGAACGCTACGTCCGGTACGTTCTGCGTAAAGGCGTCGATCTGACCACCCCGCCGGGTCTGCGATTCCAGGTGGACGTGCATATCGATCAGGCCGGGCAGCACGGTCTTGCTTTTCAGGTCAACGACCCGATCCTGACCACTTGGCGACTGGTAGCCTTTCTGGACGGCTACAATCTTGTTGCCCTCCACCATGACCGTCATCTGCGGCTGAAGGTCGTTGCCGGTGCCGGTGAAGAGGTTACCGCAGTGAAGCAGGGTGCGCTGGGCAAGCAGGGGAGACGTAGTAAGCAGCAGGCCCGTCAGGGCCAGCAGATTCAGGTACTGTTTTTTCATAGATGATTCAGTGGGTTGGGCACGAAAAAAGCCGCAACAGTTGGTCGCGGCCTTGAATATAGCTAATTGATGAGTGATGCCACAGATTCCGCAGATTTACCTGAATTTTATTTCTGTAATCTGTTGATCCGCCAATGCGGGAATCTGTGGTTATCAGACCCTCATTTATTTTTTCACAATAACCCCATCGGCGACGAACGTCAGCGCTTTTTCGGGTTCCGTGATTTTCTCAATTTCTTCTTTGGGCTTGCCGGCGTCGTGGGCGTAGTGCCGCAGTTCGTCAACGGGCGTTACGGTGGTCTGGGCGGTGCCTTCTACCACAACCTTCTTACCGACAATATCTTTCGGGACAAAGAAGCCGTAATCCTTGAACGTAACGCGCATGGACTGACCATCGCCGGTTTTCACTTTCATCCAGCAGCCTTTCATCTTGCAGACGTCTTCAACTACGCCTTCAACTTTAGCGGGCATTTCGGCTTTGGTACCCATCTTTTCCACGAGTTGCGCGGCCGGAATGGCTCCTTTTTCTGAGATCTTTTTGCCATGGTAGCTTACTTCGCTCTGCGCCGAAACCGTGAACGATGCGCCGACGAGCAGCCCAATGATCAGTATGTTTTTCATAATGAGATAGTATATGACTGATTGACAGGTAAAGATACGAAGAATGCGGCTTGCCACTTGTACTTTGTTCGGAACGACTATCAAAAATCTCAAGAAAATTCGTCAAAAATTCATAAGCTTGCTTATTTAGCAGGTACCTCATTACATGAATCAGCTCCGTACTATGACGATGAGTAAACAACTTCTGGCGGCCGGGCTTTTTGCCCTGTCCGTAACGGCCTGCCAGCAGAAAGATCAGGACACCCCCCAGCGTACTACGTTCTTCGACAAATCGGGGATGGATACCACCGTGCTGCCCGGCAACGATTTTTTCAGCTTTGCCAACGGCAACTGGGTGAAAACGACTAAAATTCCTGATGACCAGACGGGCTGGGGGTCTTTTTATTCGCTTTACGACGAAAACCAGTTGAAAACCAAAGCGATTCTGGAAGAAGCCGCCAAAGCCGATGCGAAAAAAGGAAGCGTTGAGCAAAAAGTAGGCGATTTCTACGCCAGCGGCATGGATACAGCCACGATCGACAAACTGGGCTACGAGCCGCTCAAGGCTGAACTGGCCAAAATCGACGCGCTGACTGATTACAAGCAGGTGCTGGCGTATCTCGCGGCCGACGAATCGAATCGGGGCGGTGAACTGTTCGGTTTTTATATCGGGGCCGACGACCGGCAGAGTTCGATCAACCGGATCAACTTCGGTCAGGCGGGGTTATCCCTGCCGGAAAAAGACTATTACACCAAGACTGACGAACCGACCAAAAAAATCCGGTCTGCGTTCGTGGCTTACATCGCTAAGCTGTTTACGCTGATCGGGGTTGATTCGACCACGGCGAAAACCAAGGCGCAGGGCATCCTGGAGTTTGAAACGGCCCTGGCCAAATCGCATAAAGCTCCGGCCGATCTGCGCGACCCCGTGGCCAACTACAACAAACTGGCGGTAGCCGACCTGACCCGGCAAATGCCGAATCTGAACTGGCGGCAGTTTATGGATAACATGGGCCTGAAGCGAATCGATACGGTGCTGGTTGGGCAGCCGGGCTATTACCAGGCACTCGATAAGCAACTGCCGGCCACGCCCGTCAGCGTACTGAAAGACCGACTCGTGTTCGATCTGCTCGACCGCAACGCAGGTCTGCTGAGCAAACCGTTCGAACAGGCCAGCTTTGAGTTCAACGGCAAAACGCTATACGGCCAGCCCCAGCAACCCGAGCGCTGGAAGCGCATTGCCAATCAGGTAGACGGTTCGCTGGGCGAGGCCCTGGGTGAACTCTGGGTGAAAAAGTATTTCCCTCCTGACGCCAAAGAACGGATGCTGACGCTGGTGAACAACCTCCAGAAAGTATATCGCGAGCGGATTGAAAAGCTCGACTGGATGTCGCCGGAAACGAAGAAAGTGGCGCTGATCAAACTGGATCGGTTTACCAAGAAGATCGGTTACCCCGACAAGTGGAAGGATTACTCGGACGTGGAGGTGAACCGTACCGATTATTTCGGCAACGTACAGAGCGCCCGTAAGCACCACTACAAGGAAGAGTTTGACAAAATTAACCAGCCCGTCGACCGGTCGGAGTGGGGGATGACGCCCCCGACGGTGAACGCCTACGCCAATCCAACCAACAACGAAATCGTGTTTCCGGCCGGAATCCTGCAATTCCCCTTCTTCGACAAAGACGACGACGATGCCATCAACTACGGGGGCATCGGTATGGTGATTGGCCACGAGATGACCCACCTGTTCGACGATCAGGGTCGCCAGTACGACCCTAACGGCAACCTCCGCGACTGGTGGACGAAACAGGACGCTGAGCGATTCAAGGCTAAAGTAAAACCGGTGGTAGATCAATACGGTAACTACACGGTACTGAACAACCTGCGGCTGAACGGTCAGTTGACCCTCGGCGAAAACCTGGCCGACCTCGGTGGATTGACGCTGGCTTACCAGGCGTTTAAGCTAACCGAACAGGGTAAAAGCGACGAAACGATTGATGGGTTTACGCCCGATCAGCGGTTCTTCCTGGGCTTTGCGCAGGTCTGGCGCGTTAAGATTCGCGACGAGACCCAGCGCGTGCTGGTATCGGTCGATCCGCACTCACCGGCCAAGTTCCGCGTGAACGGTCCGCTGACCAATTTCGAGCCATTCTACAAGGCGTTTGATGTAAAACCCGGCCAGAAACTATACAAACCGGAAGTCGCCCAGGCGAAGGTGTGGTAGTTGCCCTCATGGCAGCGGTCCCGGCGGGACCGCTGCCATGAGGTTACCGCTACGTCCAGTACAGAATCGGCGCGTCGGGGAACCGCTTCTGCCACTCACTATTAAAAAATGCTTTCAGTTCTTTCATGTCGTCCGGCTTGTAGACGTACTTCGTGCCGCCAAACTTGTTGCGCTTCTCAGCACGGGTGGCTTCATCCATATCGAGGGTCGTGTTGGGGTACCACTGCGTAAGTACGTCCTTCGAACCGGGGGTAAAGCGGTGGCTGATCAACTCGACGTTCATGTCCAGCGGTCCGGCGGTCCGGCTAAAATCAACAACCTCGGCAATGCGGTCGAGGAGGGCGGTGTAATGCTCTCGCCAATCCGGGAGCGGCATGATCGGCGCAATAACCAGACCAATCGGGTAGCCGCCACCGCCTAGTTCCTTCGGTAACGCCAGCTTGTGGATGGCCTGGAGCCGGGCTTCGACCGAGGCTGTGCCGCCTTCCAGCCGCCGGGCAATTGCATCTGCATTGAGACTGACGCGGGCACGGGTCTGGCCATTGTGGGGCAGATCGAGCAGACTATCCACCTGATCGTATTTCGTCACAAAGCGGAGCTGACCATTCTTCCGCGTACCGTAGTACCGAATACACTCGGCCAGGCTGCCGGTCAGGTGCTCAATGCCCAGTACGTCGGTGTAGCAACTCACCTCAAACGTAGTCGGGCGACCAGCGTCCGTGCCCTGCCAGCTGCGGTTCGGTGGATACGTACCTTCGTACGCAGCGGTGCTCTCCAGCATCTTGGGCAGGTTGGCATAGACACGCACAACCGGCGGACCAGCCAGGCTGCCGGCCAGGTAGCAATACTGACAGTGAGCGGGACACCCTTCGGCCAGGTTCATCTGCCAGTCGGCCGAGGGGGGGATGGGTTGCAGCCGAAAGGCGCTCTTCGGGGCATTAACCACCGCCAGCGTATTCTTGGCAATGCGGTACGTTTCGCGCTCATCGGCCCCGCGCAGGCCGGTGATGCGGTTGTTCTTCATCACCTCGATCGGCAGATTCAGGGCCGTAACCCGCTCGTAAATCTGCTGACCAAACGGCTCATCGAGTGCATCGGGGGTAAACACGACCCGCTTCGGCATCCAGATACGGGCCTGACGGGTGTCCGCAGTACGTGTTTGTTGGGAAGAAACGGGCGTAGACGCCGGGGAGGTATGTTCCAGAATCATGTCGAACGTTGAGGGGCAGACCGCCAAACCATCACGAACCATTCGCTGTAGGCTGCCAGATAAATAACATAGATCGCGGCCGTATAAATCCCGATGTTTAGTTTAATTTATAATGTTATTATATTGATTAAGAGATAGTTAAAAACTATTTTTGATCGTGTCTATTCATGAAAATGAGGTACCGTGCGGGTCAGATGCCCGGTGGTCGGATGTATGTATCCAGCCGTGAAATCCCGACATTGCCAGCAGGAACAGGTACGAGCGTTTACCGAATATCATCATACCACTGTTTCAGCTTTTCCGGTGGGTAGCCGATGCCCCAGAGAAACCCAATGGCCAGAAAAATACCGTTCGCTTTCCAGAAGCCCCATTTGGCCACGCGCCGGTCCGACGATTCTACGACGCGGTTCACCTGCCGAATGCGGCCGAACTGTACCAGCCTCAGCAGCAGGTCAGCTTCTTCCATGATCGGCATATCGTCGGTGTAGCCTCCCACGGCCCAAAACTGCTCCCGTCGGCAGAAAATCACCTGATCGCCAAACAAAAGCCGGGCCCCTTTGGCAAAGAACAGATAGGGCCGGAACAGCAGCGGGGCGTAGTAGGTCTTGATGTAGTTGTGAAACGACGTCAGCCAGCGGGTTTTGGCGGGCCCGCGCATAATCGAAATAAACCCACCGGCGGCTGTTCTGGGGTCACGGAGCGTCCGCTCCATCACCGAAAGCGCATCGTCGGGCAGGGCCGTGTCGGCGTGTAGAAAACACAGAATATCGCCCTTCGCCTGTCTGGCGGCATGGTTCATCTGACGCGACCGGCCCACCCGCGGGCAGGCTACGACCCGCAGCCGGGGATAATCCTGCTGAGCAGCTTTGGCCAGCCGAACGGTCTGGTCAGTACTCCCGGCATCGGCCACGAGTACCTCGACCGGTTCGGGACACAGGCGCCGGAGCTGGCGGAGGGTTCGCGGGAGGTCGCGCTCTTCATTCAGCGTAGGAATAATGATGGAGACGTTGAGCATACAGAGTCTAAACCAATTCGGGGCGGTGCGGTTTACGTATCGATGGATGGTACCGGCAGCCGGTCGCTAGTTTACCCATTCTTTTCGTACAATCTCCGATATACATTGTTTCGATTCATTCCGAATGTGCTGCTGAAGCAGCTCTACACGCGTAAGAGCCTGCGTAACACAAGCGAAGGCTTTACCTTCTCGCTCAAAAACCGCCTGGCCGATGCCCGGTTCACGGGCCTGCAACGGGCTCTGATTGACGGGCAGATTTACCCCGCCGAGAGCTTCACGATCGAACCCGATGGAGCAGACCCTGTTGCCGTCAGTGCCATTTCTGCTACGCAGCCACTCAGCTTCCCGCTTCGGCGATCGGTGCAGGTGCGGGCAAAAGCCGGCCAACTGGCACCCGGACCACATACGCTCGAAATTACGCTGCATACGCAACCATTCGGCACGATTACGCTGCGGGTTGAGGACGACCTGCAAACAGACGAAGCAGCCGCCAATCGGCCCGCGGGTATTCCCCGCGACCCGGTCAATGACTATAGTCCGGAAGTTATCGACCAGCGCCGGCAGTTCATTCGTCAATGTACGGATACGGCCCTTCACCACGTAGCCAGACCGTCGTTCGACCCCGCTGTAGTGCAGGGCAATTGCGAACAGTTTATCGGCGTGGCCCAGGTACCGATCGGGGTAGCCGGACCGCTGCGCGTCAACGGGGAACATGCGCAGGGGGAGTTCCTGATTCCCATGGCTACTACCGAGGGAACGCTGGTGGCCAGCTACAATCGGGGCATCAAGCTGATTAACCTCAGCGGTGGCGTTACGTGTACCGTGCAGGACGACGGCATGCAGCGGGCACCGGTGTTTCAGTTTGCCGACGCCCGGCAGGCCCGGCAGTTTGTGCAGTGGGTCAACGAACACCAGACTGAGCTGGCGACCGAGGCCGAATCGACTTCGCGGTTTGCAAAACTACGCTACGTCGATAGTTACCTGAACGGTCGGCTGGCTTTTCTGCGCTTCGGCTATTCGACCGGCGACGCGGCCGGGCAGAACATGGTCAGCAAGGCGACGCTGGCGGCCTGCAACTACATCCTGCAGCAGGTTGAAGGGATTGAGCACTTTTTTCTGGAATCGAACCTGGCAACGGACAAGAAGCCGTCGCAGGTAAACGTACTGCGGAGTCGGGGCAAACGCGTAACGGCGGAGGTGCGCATCCCCCGCGATCTGCTGATTCGGGAGCTTCAGGTCGAACCGGAGCAGCTTCACCGACACGCCCGGATCGGCGACGTCGGGGCTCGTCTGGCAGGAACCAACAATAATGGCCTGCACTCCGTCAACGGTCTGGCGGCCCTGTTTATCGCAACGGGGCAGGACGTGGCCTGTCTGGCCGAATCCTCGGCCGCCATTACGTATTCGGAGATTACGCCGGAGGGTGATTTATACGGCTCCGTTACGTTACCGTCGCTGGTGATCGGCACGGTGGGGGGCGGTACCGGGCTTCCCACCCAGCGGGAGTGTCTGGAACTGATGGGGTGTTTTGGTACCGGCCGGGTCAACAAACTCGCCGAAATCATGGCCGGGGTCGTAGCCGCCGGAGAACTGTCACTGGCGGCAGCTATCTCGTCGCTGGACTGGGTGTCGAGTCACGAAAGCAGCCGATTTGCGGGCAAGTGACAGGGCGATATGAACCGATGCGTGAGCTTTTTCTGTCATCCCGACGCCAGAATCGGGCCGTCGGGATGACAAAGGTTTGAAAATCAGCGGTTATCAGAACCAGCCCGCGCCCGGAATGCGGAACGGCCAGGGAATAAGAGCCAGGATGAGCAATAACCCCAGACCATACCAAATGGCGATAAAACGCTGCTTGGTGTCCGGATCGGTGGCGCGTTTTGACCGCGAATAACCGACCGTGATCAGGGCAATGGCCACCAGCATACCCGTAATGTGCTCAACCGTGTAGAAGCGGTACACCTTATCGCTCAGCAACGCACCGTCGAACTGCACTTTAGGGCTGATGAAGTACAGAATCAGCCCCAGCACCAGTTGAATGTGCACGGAAATCAGGGTAAACAGGTATAGTTTTCGGTTACCGTCTGTGTAGCCGGCGCGGCCCTGCCAGCGTTGAAACGCAACCACAACGGCAATGAGTAATAAAATAAGCGCTATCCAGCGAAGGCCCGAGTGGGCGTGAACAAGTCCAGAATACATAGTCTGAAGGAGTAGGTAAACGTTTACCGGGCAAAGAAAAAGACAAAATGTCAACTTTCGGTTGAAAAGAGTTGTTCGACCTCTATGATTCTTTATAATGTTACCGTCAACATTGACGCAGCACTGGAGCAGGACTGGCTCCGGTGGATGAAAGCTGAACACATTCCGGCCGTGATGGCAACGGGCCTGCCCGTCAGCAGTAAGGTGCTGCGCCTGCTTACTGAACTTGACAACGGCGGGGTGACATACACTGTTCAGTACTTCTTCAATACACTGGAGGATTACGAAATCTACCAGAACGAGTTTTCTCCGGCCTTGCAGAAAGAACACCACGACCGCTACCGCGACCGCTACGTATCGTTCCGGACGCTGCTGGAAGATGCCTGATTGTCCGGCATAAGCGATCCGTACTGATTATTTTTAATGTTTGCCATTATTTGAGGAAAATGTTGAATAATAATCAGAAATTGCCTGAGTGAAAGGCGCTTCGGAACAACTGCAAAACTGGCTTGACCGCATTGCCCGGCACGACGACCGCCGGGCATTCCGGATGCTGTTCGATGTGTTCTATCCTCAACTGCTCCGATTGGCGCTGTACTACCTCAACGTGCGCGAAACGGCTGAGGAAATCGTTCAGGACGTATTCGTCAAGATCTGGCAGATCCGGCAAACGTTGCCTACGGTGGTAAATTTCCGGGCCTACATCTTTTCAACAACCCGCAACCACTGCCTGAATCAGTTGCAGAAAAAAGGCAGTCCGGTTCTGATGAGTTTTGACGACGTACCGGCCGACGGCCTGATTGGCCCTGATGAATCCCCGGACGAAGCCATCGAATTTCAGGAAACCCAGTCGAGGGTTCAGACGGCGATCAACAACCTGCCCCCCCAGTGCCGTCTTATTTTTCAACTGGTAAAGGAACAGGGCCTGTCGTACAAGGAAACGGCCGAGCTGCTGCAAATCTCCCCCCGAACCGTAGAAACCCAGATCGGTATTGCCCTCAAAAAACTCGCTGCTGCCTTAGGGTGACCGAAAAAGCGGCCATCCATGCCTGACCGCCTGATCAGGCAAAACGCATGCGTGTGGGGCTTTATCAGAACTTCCCTAAAAAATTTCAAATTTTTTCTTAGATCGTTTACGGGTTGCCGGGCACAAACACTGTCTTAGCAGATGAAACCATGTGAACGATGAACGAATCGATTGATTGGGAACTACTGGGCAGGATTTTCGCGAATGAAGCGACCGATGAGGAACGGAGTGCGTTCAGCGAGTGGCTGAAGGCTAACCCCGAATCGCAGCCGCTGGTTGACAAGCTGCGGCAACAGTGGCAGGCATCGGCCCCCTCGGCCTCTTCGCTGACTACGTCGGTGGCGTTCAACCAGGTCTGGAGCCGCATTGAGGCCGAAGACGAAAGCGGTGCGCCGATCCGCCGGATTGGTCAGCGATGGCTGGGTTGGGTCGCGGCTGCTTCTGTCGTGCTGATTGGCGTGTTTATTGGCTTGAATCTCTACCCGGGCCAAACCGTGTCGCCGACGCTGGTGCAGCAGACAAACCCGAAAGGTACCCGCTCAAAAATTCAACTGGCCGACGGCAGTACCGTATGGCTCAACGCCGACAGCCGGCTGGACTACCCAAAAACGTTTACGGGTGCGCTTCGTGAGGTTTCGCTGGAAGGGGAAGCCTTTTTCCAGGTGGCGCATAATCCGCAGCAACCGTTCGTGGTGCGGCTTAAAACCGGGTCGGTGCGGGTGCTCGGTACGTCGTTCAACATCCGGGCGTATCCGGGCGACAGTACGGTAGAAACGGCCGTCGTGACGGGTAAGGTGGCGTTTATTCCGAAGCAGCCGGCCCGGAAACGAGTGGGCCTGCCGACTAAACAAACCCTTCAGCCGGCGTCGGATACGTTGTTCCTCACCCCGAACCTAAAGGCGGTTCAGTCGCTGACAACGCGGCAGATCGTTACGCAGCCGACCGTAGCGGCCAACCAGATAGCCTGGACGGAATCGAAGCTGGTATTCCGCAACACACCGCTTGGTGAGGTGGCTAAAACGCTTGAGCGGTGGTACGGTACCCCCGTTGCCCTCGAACGGGAATCGCTCCGCCAGTGCCCGCTGACGGGCACGTTTCAGAACCAGAGTTTGAAAGAGGTTATGAATCTGATTGCGATGACCAGGCGGTTCGACTATGAGCTGACGGAATCCCGGCTTACCATCAAAGGGCCGGGCTGCCAATAAGCCGGGCTGCGAATACACTGAATCTCAACCGAGTTTAACCCTACTATCTATGAAGCGAATTACTACTGGTTGGCTGTTGATCGGCATGCTGAGTAGCAGCCCCTTTCTGGGGGCCCAGGACGTAGCCAGTACCGTTAAAGGACTCCCGGCCGGGCGGCTGGGCGATAATACTTTCGTTACGTTGTCGGCCGAGGGCCGAACGCTGGATTCGATCCTGCGAGATATTGAGCAGCAAACCGCCCATACGTTCGTTTACAGCGACGACCGGTTCCGGCAGGTGAAGCCGTCGGTGCAGGTTGTGCGTCAGCCGCTGACACAGGTGTTGACCGAGTTGTTTACGCCCCTTCTGGTTACGTACCGCATTGTTGGTAAACAGATTATCCTGTCAAAACAGGAGCGGGTGCTGAGCGGTCAGGTGGTCGACAGCGAGAGTGGCGAAACGCTGCCGGGCGTGAACATCACGATCAAAGGCACCAACCGCGGGGTATCGTCCGATGCGCGGGGAAACTACCGCATTACGTTGCCCAATGGCAACACTACGTTGGTGTTCAGCTACGTGGGGTACGCACCGCAGGAGGTGACCGTCGGGAGCGAGAGTACCCTCACCGTCAAACTGGTGGCCGATGTTCGGGGGCTGGACGAAGTGCAGATCGTGGCCTTTGGCGAACAGCGGAAGCGCGACCTGACCGGTTCCATCGCGTCCATCAAATCCGACGTGATCCGGACCAATACGGCCGCGAGTCCGGATGTGGCCCTGCAGGGGCGGGCAGCGGGCGTGCAGATCACCCAGGCCGGAGGAACGCCGGGCGGTGCCGTGCGGATCAACGTGCGGGGTGTCGCGTCGATCAACTCCAACTCCCAGCCGTTGATTGTCATTGACGGCGTGCCGGTGCTGACGTCGGCGTATGGCGCGGGTGGCATTGCCATGAACCCACTGGCCGAAATCAACCCGAACGATATCGAGAGCATGGAGGTGCTGAAAGATGCGTCGGCGTCGGTGCTGTACGGGTCGCGGGCGGCCAACGGCGTTATTCTGATTACGACCAAGAAGGGGAAAACGGGGAAGCCCAATTTCGAGGTGAGCTACGAAGAAGGAGTGACCAGCGCCACCAATCGGGTGAAGTTTCTTGATAACCCCTCCGATTACTTCTCCGTGCTGAAGCGGGCCGCAGCGCAGAATCGTCAGTCAGGTCTGCTTCCGGTGGCGCCCAATCTGGTGAATCTACTGCCCTCAGGTATCTTACGGGGCTCGGATGCCAGCATCGACAGCCGACTCCTCGCCGATTCGGCAACGCTTTACAACACGTCTACGGACTGGCTGTCACAAACCCTTCGGCAGGGATCGTACCGGGTTGCCAACCTGAGCGTCAGCGCGGGCACCCACAAGCTGTCTGTTTATGGCAGTGGGTCGTACCGGCGGGATAACGGCATCGTTACCGGGCAGTCGCTCGAACGGCTGAGCGGTCGCATCAACCTGACGTACCGGCCAATCCGGCAGGTGCAGATCGGCGTCAATGGATCGATCAACGGCCTGGAAACGGAAACCATTCCGCTGGGTAACTCGTTCCGATACGCTCTGACGACCGCCCTGCCGGTTTATCCGGTGCAACTGGCCGACGGTACGTATTTCAACGGCATCAACTACGGCAATAACCAGATCAACATCGGATCGAATCCCGTCTTTTACCGGAATAACTACAGCAACGTTGTCAACACAACCCGGAGCATCAACACGGCTTTCCTGCAGGTGGAGCCGCTGCCGGGGCTGGTGCTTCGTACCGAATGGGGGTACGACTTCCAGAAAAGTACCAACGATGTGCTGCAAACGCCCGCTTTGTTCCCGGCCGGGATCAATGGGCAGGAGCGAAACGGAAACGGCAGGGCCGAAAACCGGGATGCTACCAACAATACCTGGAACACGAACAATACGCTGACCTACACCCGAAAGCTGTTCCGGGAGCATAGCCTAAAAATTCTCGTCGGCAACAGCGTTCAGAGTCAAACCAGCCAGTCCAATACGTTCATCACCGAAAACGTACCCGAAGGCGCACGGGGTGGGCAGGATACGGCGCGGGTCGTGCAGACCGACGACAGCCCGGCGTTTCGGTTCGTGTCGTTCTTCGGCCGCTTAAACTACGCCATCAAAGACCGATACCTGTTCGAAGCCAGCTTCCGGACCGATGGCTCATCGCGATTCGGGCCGGGGCGACGGTTTGCGTCGTTTCCGGGCGTATCGGTCGGCTGGGTGCTGAGCGACGAACCATTTCTGAGCGACCGGCTGAGAGCCCTGTCGCTGCTGAAACTGCGGGCATCGTACGGCTCCACCGGTAATGCCGAAATCGGTAACTTCTCCTGGCAGAAGACCTTCACCTACGTAGGCTACAACGCAGCCATTTACGGCGGCATCCAGGGCGGGCAGTTTACGAACCCCGGCAACCAGGACCTGAGCTGGGAAACCACCCGCCAGTTCAACGCGGGCCTGGACTTTGGCCTGCTGAACGGCCGCATCCAGGGTACGTTCGATTTTTACAACAAGATATCCGACGGCCTGCTGCTGGAATACAGCCTTGGCCCACTCTATGGGACCATCACCAACACGATGACCCTGAACCTCGGCTCGGTACGTAACCGGGGGCTGGAGTTCAGCATCAGTTCGCAGAACATTATCCGGCCGCGCTTCCGCTGGACGACCGACTTCAACATTGCCCGCAACAAAAACGAGGTGCTGAGTACGTACACAGCTTCGTTCCTGAATTATCCGTACCAGTTCATCAGCGGACCGAGCATTGCGGCCGTGGGGTATCCGCTCGGAACGTACTACATGCCCACGTTCGCCGGGTTCGATCCGGTGACGGGCAACGAACTGTTCTACGAGCGCGACCGGACGACTTTTACCGTCACCGGACAAACAGTCCGGACGGGTAACCTGTGGGACGGGACGGTCAATAACCAGTCGGCTAACAACCAGTTTATTCAAACCGGCAAGACGCCCTATCCGACCTTCTTCGGCGGGCTGACCAATACGTTCACCTTCGGTCAGATCGACCTGAGCTTCCTCCTGTACTACCAATACGGTAACTGGATCTACGACCAGGGCGAACGGTCGCAGAGCTACCCGACGGTTGGGCAGGTGCTGCGGGCCACGGTTCCGGGAGTTGGTAACCTGGGCGATGAAGTCCGTCGGGCCGAAGCGGGTGGGGTTTACCGGCTGCAATGGCAGTCGAACGCCCGGGGCTTTGAGTCAACCCGGTTCCTGCACGACGGATCGTTTGTCCGGCTGAAAAATATCCAGATTGGCTATTCGCTTTCGCGCGAAACAGCGAAACGCCTTCGGCTACGTACGGCCCGCATCTACGTAACGGGGCAAAATCTGCTGACGATCACCCGGTTCAACGGCTGGGATCCGGAAATTTTTCGAAACGCGGGAGTGGGTAACTCGCCGGTCGAACAGGGAACGGCCAACCTGCAACCGGGCGTGACCAGCAACGACCTGCCGCAGATCCGGACGGTGAGTATTGGCCTGAATGTGGGATTTTGACCGATTTGATCATGAAAAAGATACACCTTTTACTACTTTCCCTTAGCCTTTTCGGCGGGTTGACGGCCTGCGAAAAATTTATTGCGGAGCCGGAGTCGTCAACCCTGATTTCCCGCGAAAACCTGCGCACGGTAGGGGACCTGGATATCCTGATGACGGGGGCTTACTCGGGCATTGCGCGGGAGGTTGCCTTTTCGGGGAACGCCATCCTGATCGGCGATCTGTTCGGCGACCTGGTGACGGTGAATAACACCAACTTCCGGAATAGCCCCGGTCGGCTGTCGCGGGTGTATTTTTGGACCCACCGGGAGGAGGACTACGGTGCTCAGGCCGAGTTTCTGCAATGGTCGACGTTTGGGCTGAACAACGCCAACAACGTACTGGAGGTGCTGCAACAGAACCAGATACAGACCCCCGGTGAGACGGACCCCCGCAGGGACATTGCCCGGCAGCGGGGACGAATTGAGGGCGAGGCCCGGTTCGTGCGGGCGTTGTGCGTATTTGAGCAAACGCGGCTGCTGGGGTATCCGTGGGGGTTCCAGCCGGACAATGGACAGCCCGGGCCGATCAGCAATTTTAAATCGTTGTCTACGTTCGGTGATCTGGCGTATCCGCGGCTGAGTGTTAAAGCGGCCTACGACAGTGTATTGTATGACTTGCGCCGGGCCGAACAACTGCTGCCCGAAGCGTATGACCCTGCCCTGCATCCGGTCGATTTTCAGCCGCGGGGTAACAAATACGCGGCCCTGGCCCTGATGGCACGGGTCTATTGGCAGCAGGACAATATGGACAGTGTGCTGGCCGTGACGAACCGCCTGCTGGGCGCGGGCAGCGCCAACCGGTTTCCGCTGGAGCCGGGCGCTACGCTCTTAAGGAACGTGTATCAACGAACGGGTATTCAGCCAACGACCAATGCGACAAACCGCAGTGAAGTGATCTTTGAACAGGTGCATGTGGTCGGCCGAAACCCACGTACGACGAATGGGGCACCGATTCGAGTCAGTTACGTGTTGCAGACCAACTACACACCCGCTCAACTGGCAAACGTAAACAATCTTAACTCCGGCCCGAACCTGAGGCTGAGTCAGCGCTTCAAAACCCTGGCCAACTTCGACCGGCAGCGAGATTTACGGTACCGAAACCTGATCGATACCGCGCAGGCTACCAATGCCAGTGCGGCTTGGGACAGTCCCAACCGGTTGTGGTTCACTAAAAAGTGGGGCCACCTTGGTACTACGAACCTGGGTCCGGCGCAGGGCGTGAACATGAACATACCCCTGTTTCGGTCGGCGGAGTTTGTGCTGATGCGGGCCGAAGCCAACGCCCGGAAAGGGAATGCGGCTGCGGCACTGGCCGACCTCAATGCCGTTCGGACCCGGGCTGGCTTATCCGCCTTACCCGCAGCGCCGACTGACCTCCTCGATCAGATCCGGACGGAATACGTGCGGGAAATGTACGCTGAAGGAACGCGGGTGCACGATCTCAAACGACGCCGGGAAAGTGTCAGCCCCGGCGACCGGACCCTGTCGCCGAACCGGGTCGACTGCGCGGCCGGCGGTTGTAATGAAGTGCCCTGGAACAGCCGTTTGCTGGTATTTCTGATACCGCAGACCTTCCTGGATCGGAACCCACTCGCTTCACAGAACGACTAACCCTGACCGCTATGAAACGAATCAATAGCCTGATATGCTGCCTGCTCGGCATGGCCATCCTGGCGTGCCAGGACGAACCGTTACCTACTATCGCGGCCGACGAAGCCCTGAGAACTCAGCTCCGGGGTACGTGGCTGCCTACTGAACTCACCATGAAGTATCAAATTGGTATTACGCCAAACCAGCGCGATACCACCATTCGGCTGACACCCACAACCCCGCCGTTGCTGGTGGCCGGGCGCCCCAATCCGGTCACGGCGTTTACCGATACGCTGACGTTGGGTAATGCCGCTACGGCCGGGCTTGATACGTTCTATCTGGCCAATCGGGGCATCCGCCAGCGTGGCTACTTCTTCGTGACGGGGGCGTCGGAAGGCGCTGCGCTGCTCCGCACTGGCGTTGCTACGCGTTCGGCCGGGCAAATTACCCGCTGGAATTACGACATTGTCTCCCACGGCAACGTATCGGTCGGGGCCAATAACTCGGCCAGTTTCGCCCCGGCTACGTACCAGAACTATGCGTACACCATTCGGGAAGCGAGTGCGTCGCGGCTGGTGCTGTCATTCCAGACGCCGGTCAACGTGAACAACTTACCCCAGGTCCCCATCACGGCCGCCAATCAGAGCAATACGTCGGTCTGGGGCGGGCGTTCGGTGTTGTTTACGGCTACGTTCACGAAGCGATGAGGATGTGGTACTGTAAACAATGGAACGCTGATTTTTATGATCATTATGATTTAACCTGCGTTTTACAGGCAAAACCATGAACATCATAACGATCATAAAAATCAGCGTTCTATCAACGTTTGTTTTAAAAACCACGGTTTTCGCCCAGCCGAACGACCCGTTCTTACACAAACTTTACGACCGGCTGCACGACTCACCCGCTCAGGCAAAATACCGTAAAATTGCCCCCATACCAGTCGGGGCGGTGTACGTGCAGCGGCCGGGCGAGGGTGAGAAGGCCATTCGCGAACACTTCCGGACCATGAAGCGCCTGGGCTTCAACGCCCTCAAGCAGATCATGACCGTACCCGGCTGGACAATCGAACAGGTACAACTGATTGCGCTGGAAGAAGGCATTATCCCCTGGTGGTACGGCGAGGGTGGCTGGGAAGGCATTACGGATAATCTGCTCAAAAAACTGAATATTCCGTTCAAAACACCTATCGCCGATGTTCGAAAACATCCCCGTATGGTGGCTTATCAAACGGAGGTGCTGCGTCGCCGGATTCAGCATACACAGGCGTACATAAAAACGAATGGAAAGCCGCTCAAGGACCGCAGTGTTGCCTACGAGCCTGACCTGGGCGGTCGCGGCTTTGACCTGACCGAGCGCGGTAAGCAACAGTTCAGGCAGTGGGTCCGGCAGCAATATGGCACCATCGAGCAGGTAAACAAAGCCTGGAACCAGCACCATGCGGGTTTGCAGCCCGGCGAAGCGGACCCTTTTCAATCCTGGGACGATTTTGAGCAGCGGTACGACAAACTCGGCGGCAAAGAATACCGGCACCTGCACGACATTCTGAACTTTAAAGCCGAACACGGTATCAGCAGCATCCGGCAGACCTGCGAGCAATTCCGGGCGTTCGACTCCAGTGCGGTGTTTCGGGGTGGGGGTGAGATTGGGCTGTTTCACCCGCTGGCATGGTACGGCGTCGACCTCGAACGCATCGCTGACCTGATGACGGACTATGGCTCGTTCTACCCATCAGTTCACTTTGCCTGGCATTACGGTGAAGTGAATTACGAACTGGTACGTCCGTTTTACATGCAGGCATCGCTGGCCAACGACTTCTTCAAAGGGGGATGGGCGGCTACCTGGGAGTCGACCGGCGGACCGCAGCAGTTCAGTGGGGGTCGCGGTGGAGGAGCCGACTTCACCGTCGACGAAGGCACGATCACGCAGTTTCTGCTCAGCCAGATCGCGGCCGGTTTTCGCGGCTGGGGTGCCTGGGCCTACAACGCCCGCACGGCCGGTTGGGAAGCCGGTGAATACGCCCTGCTCGACCGCCATAATCAGGTAACGCCCCGCGCCATCCGAATGGGTCAGATTGGGCAGGCCGCCAACCGCTACCGCGACGAGTTGTGGGCCGCGCATAAGGAGCCGGTGGTGGGTGTACTGTACGACTGGCACAACGAAGCCATGTGGGCGGCCATGACCGAATCGGGTCGCGAGGAGTTCAAACATCGACCGATGCAGGCTCGCGTGGGGGTTAGCCGGGCGCTGATCAACGCCAACGTACCCTTTGAGTACGTAACCGTGCCGGATTTGAAAAAGGGGCTGGGACCACGGTATAAAGTCATTTACTTACCCGCTCAGCTGAGCCTGAGTGATGAACTGATGAAACTACTATCGGCCTACGTTGAACAGGGCGGTCGGCTGGTGATGGATGTACCATCGGGGTACTATGACGAATATGCTGCCCTGTTCCCAACCAACGCAGGGACGCCCTTTGAACAATTGACCGGCGTAACGATTCGCGAGTACCAGGGCTCCGGTGCTAACCGAACCTACAAGCTTGGTGAGATGGCCGTTACAGGCATGATTGCTGCCATGCTGCCTACGAAAGCGAAGGTGATAAGCCGGTACGACGATGGTCAGCCCGCCGTGACAGAACACCCGTTTGGCAAAGGAACGGCCGTCGTGATTGGCTACGAAGCGGCCCGGATGTGCTTCAAACCGAACAACGCGGCTCCCGAAAAGCAACTACTTACTGACGCACTTGGTACGTACCAGGCATCCTTCACCTGCGACGGAGCCCTTGCGTACCGCCTGGCAAGCCCACAGGCTGATCATTATTTCCTGGTTAACGATGGGCCCGCAAAAAGCGTGACCCTGACGACGGGCACGATGCGCTACAGAAACGTAACGGACGCCGTAACGGGGGAGTTGATTAACCTCAGCCAGCCCATCCGCATTGATGCCAACAGCGGACGGTGGGTCAGGGCAGAGCGCTGATCGTAACAGGAAAACCCCGGGGTGCTAGGATACCGTCGATCCTCTCACAATTAGCTCCGTTGGAAGCACAACGGTTTCCGGTTCAACATCCAGTTCGCTGGTCAGTTGCCGGAGCAGTAACCGCGCTGATTCCTGACCGATTTCGTTTACGGGTTGCGCCACTGTGGTCAAGCCGGGTTCGACCAATGCCGAAATAGGGTCGTTGCTGAAACCGACAATGGCAATGTCATCGGGGATGCGTAGCCCCCGGCTTTTAATAACTTTCAGAGCCTCGATTGCAGTTGGGTCGTTGATGGTGAACAGGGCATCGGGTGGCTGCGGCAGGTTCAGCAGGTGGTTCACGTATATATTCGCTTTTTCGAGCGTCAGGTCGTAGGAAATGACCAGCTCGGGTTCCTCCGCAATCCCATAGTGTCGCAGGGCGTCACGGTAGCCGTTCAGTCGGTTGCGGCTGTTGGTCAGGCTATCAGGTCCGGCCAGGTGGGCAATGCGTCGGCGACCGGTCTGAATCAGGTGTTCGACGGCTTTGAAAGCGCCGGCCTGGTCATCGACCGTTACTTTCGATACGTCCATGTCTTCGCAGAACCGGTTGAAAAACACCACCGGAATGCCGCGACGCTGAAACGCCCGGAAGTGGTCGAAATTGCGGGTTTCTTTGGTGTGGGACACCAGCAGCCCATCAACCCGGCTGGCCAGCAGTGCTCTGGCATTGGCTACTTCCGTTTCGTACGATTCGTTGGAATGGCAAATCACTACGTTGTAGCCGGCTTCGGCCAAGACGTTCTGGGCACCAATAATCACTTTAGGAAAAAAGAAGCTGACAAACTCAGGCACCATGATGCCTACGGTGTTGCTTCGGCTTTTGACCAAGCTGTGCGCCAGTAGGTTAGGCTGGTAGTCGAACTGTTTTACCGCATCAAGAACCGCCTGCCGGGTACCGGGGTGAATATCCGACTGCCCGCGTAATGCCCTGGACACCGTTGACTTCGAGATGCCCAGCTCCTGCGCAATGTCAACAATCGTCACCTGATGCCGACGCGATGACCGGGTGGGTTCGGCGGTTGGGAAGCTGAAATGAACCTCGCAGGATTTGCAGAAGTAGCGTTGTTTGCCTCGCACAATCCCCGTTTTATTGATTGAATCGACCTGCTGACAATGCGGACATTTAATCATAAAAATTGACTTTTTCCGTGATGGGCGTTTTTGACGATAAACATCTGCTTCAGCCGTACGACGGCTGAAGCATTGAGTGATACAAGCAATAAACTGTTAATCGTTACCTATCGGTTTCGTTACCGGGAACGTTCCCGGTATTTTCTGCTGGATAAATCTATCATTTTCACTTGAAAAGTCAATTCAGGCGAATAGCTTCCGTCTCAAAGTCTTCTGGTCGCGTCTGTTGATTAACGCAGTGTAGCGGTTCGTTCTTTGCTTTTTCCAAGAAGCCTACTTGATACTAACCTTAATCTTACTTCACTTATGAAGCACCTCTTCTGCCTGTTCTGGTTCGTCCTGTCTACGTGCGGGATAGCCATTGCGCAAACACCGGATCGCACCGTGGCGGGGCGTATCACCAGCCAAACCGGCGAGGGATTACCCGGCGTTAACGTCGTTATAAAAGGTACGCAGAAAGGCACCACAACCGATGCCAATGGGCGGTTTTCCCTGACAGGCGTTCCGGCCGGTGCCACGCTCACGTTTTCGTCCATCGGCTTTGTTTCGCAGGATGTAACAGTAGGTAATCGCTCCACCATCGACCTGAGCCTGTCTTCCGATGACCGCTCCTTGAGCGAAGTGGTTGTGGTTGGGTACGGAACGCAGCGTAAAGTGGAAACCACCGGCTCCATTGCTTCAGTAAAAGCCGCTGACATCGTGCAGACGCCCGTAGCCAACGTAGCGCAGGGTTTGCAGGCGCGGGTGTCTGGTATTCAGATTAACCAGAACTCTGGCGCACCGGGAGGCAACATCAGCGTCCGGATTCGGGGAACAAACTCCATCAACGGTACGTCCGAGCCGCTGTACATTGTCGATGGGATTCAGATTTCCAACGGTGGTGGAATCAACGACGTAAGTCCATTGTCGACCATCAACCCGAACGACATTGAATCGGTTGAGGTCCTCAAAGACGCATCGGCAACGGCAATTTACGGCTCGCGGGCGGCCAATGGCGTCATTCTGATTACCACCAAGCGGGGTAAAGCAGGGGTGACGCGCGTCACCTACGACGGCTACTACGGCACCCAGCAGGTAAACCGAAAACTGCCGGTGCTGAATGCTTCGGAGTTCGCCCAGTTAGAGAATGAGGTGTTCCGAAATAATTTCTATCCCAATCCGTCGAGTTTGGGAGAGGGCGTTAACTGGCAGGACCTCGTTTTTCAGGAAGCGCCCATTCAGAATCATCAGCTAAGCATCAATGGTGGGTCGGAGAAAACGCAATTGGCCGTTTCGGGTAACTACTTCAACCAGCAGGGTATTGTCATTAATTCGGGTTTCAAGCGCTACTCGGTGCGGGTCAACCTGGATCACCGCATCAGCGAACGCGTTAAAATCGGGGCCAGCATCCTGGGCAGCTATTCGGTCAGCAAGAACGTACCCTACGGTACCCGGAACCTCGGTGATGCGGATGTCGTGACGAGCAGTATTCTGGGCGCAGCCATCGGGGCTCCGCCGACCTTATTGCCGTACAGACCGGATGGCAGCATATTTCCCTTTGGCGAGCAGGCGAATGGGCAATACCGCGAAGTAGCCAATCCGCTCGGTCTGGCCGCTATCTCGAACCAGATTGCCATACGCCGAACGCTGGCAAATTTTTACGGCGAAGCAGCGCTGCTAAAAGGATTAACGTACCGGGCATCGTTCAACATTGATCTCGATAGCCGACTGCGCGATGTGTATTCGCCCCGCTCGATTGTTTCGCGCAATGACCTGAACGATAACTCCGGCTCCGGCTCGAAAACGAACGAAAACAACACCGTTTTGCTGCACGAAAGTATCCTGACCTATGCGGCCACGCTGGCGGCTCAGCACTCGCTGAAGTTTACGGGGGTGTTTGCTACCCAAAGCAATCTGTACGACCAAAACGTAATCAACGCCAACGGTTTTCCGAACGATGCAACGGCTAATGAGGCTTTGCAACTGGCGCTCAACCGGACCGTAAGCAGCTTTCGCTCCAAAGAGCGGTTGGACTCTTACCTCGGCCGGATTAATTACGGCTTCAAAGACCGCTACTTCCTGGACCTGACCGCCCGGGTAGATGGGTCGAGTAAGTTTGGGGCCAACAACAAGTATGGCTTCTTCCCGGCGGTTTCGGCAGCCTGGCGGATCATCGAAGAGCCGTTTCTCAAAAGTGCGGGCTGGTTGTCGGACCTGAAACTCCGGGCTAGCTGGGGCATCACGGGAAACGCGGGTGGCATCAGCCCGTATCGATCACTGGCTACGGTATCGGCATCGGGCAGCGACTACCAGTTTAATCATGTCTACCAGACCGGCATCAACCCGTCGGGTATTGCCAATCCTGACCTGCGGTGGGAGCGGTCCATTCAGACAAACATCGGTCTGGACCTTAGCTTGTTTAACAACCGCCTGAGCCTGGTTATGGACGTATATGACAAAGATACCCGTGACCTGCTCTATGTCAGAACCCTGCCGCTTTCGTCGGGCTACGGCAGTATCGTAGGCAACTTCGCCCGCTTACAGAATCAGGGTATTGAACTGGCGACGAACGCCCGAATCCTACAGGGGGATCTTCGGTGGGACGTATCGGCCAATGCCACCATCAACCGAAACAGGATTGTCGACCTCGACGGCGGTACAACGCAGGAGCGTTTTGTGACAACCTACAGTGTTCTGAGCGTTGGGCAGCCGTTGGGTATGTTCAAGACCTACGTGTTTGATGGCATCAACCAGACCGGCGAAACGATTCTGCCGGGTTACGATGGTCGGCTGGGTGGTCATAAGATTAAAGACCTGAACGGCGACGGCACCATCAACTCCGCCGATCAAATCTTCACTGGTAACCCGAATCCTACGTTTATATTCGGCTTCTCAACGAACCTGGCCTACAAGAACTTCGATTTCGGGGCATTCCTGTCCGGAACGCAGGGGAACGCCATCTTCAACCAGGCGCGGTTCGCGTTTGAGACTCCCCTAGGTCAGCGTAACCTGCTGAAAGGCGTAGCCAATCGCTGGTCGCCCACGAACCCCAACAACGAGTACGCCAGTGCCGCCCAGGGAAGCCGCCTGCCCGTCAGCGACCGCTTTGTTGAGGACGGTTCGTACCTCCGCTGCAAGAACATTACGCTGGGCTACACCCTGCCCAAGTTCAAGGGCATCGAGCGGATTCGGGTGTATGCCAGCGCCAATAACCTGTTCACCATCACGAAGTACAGCGGCTTTGATCCGGAAGTAAACACGTTTGCGGGCGATAACACCGTGATTGGCGTCGATAACTTAGTATATCCACCCGCCCGGTCGTTTCTGGGTGGTTTGCAGGTCACTTTCTAAAAATGATTGAATTGCTGAATGATTGAATAATCGAATTAGGACTACAGACTTTTATTCAATCATTCAGCAATTCAATCATGCAATCATTAGCTGAACCCATGAAAAAGATACTCATTCCTATACTCGCTGCTGTGTGTCTGGCTGGTTGCCAGTTAGACGAGACGGTGTATTCATCCATCTACACTGAAGCGTTCTACAAAACGGCGGCTGATGCCGAAAAAGGGCTGATTGCCGTTTATGACCCGCTGGCCGACATGTGCGCCGGCCCGGCCCTGACGCTGGCATCGGATTTTAGTGCGGACCAGTGTTACCCCCGGGCGGTTGTTGGGCGTAACACGTTGACGCTGTTTACCTACGACCCCAACTACACCACCCAGCGAACGGCCGGTCGGCAGAACGAATCGCCCCAGCAAATCTGGATTTCGTGCTACGATGGCATCGAGAAAGCGAACTGGATCATCGAGCGGGTACCGAATGCAAACATGGATGCCGCCCGACGGAATCAGATTGTTGGCGAAGCGTACTTTATGCGCGCATTCTACCACTGGACGCTGACCAGAAACTTTGGCGACGTACCCGTGAAAACAAAAGCCAGCGTGTCGCAGGCCGAAGCCATTGTTGGTAAGAGTTCAAAAGCAGACGTATACAAGCAGATTTACAGCGACCTGGACAAGGCACTGGCCGCTGGCTTAATATCCGGCCCAACAGTTGAAAAAGGTCGCCCGTCGAAGGAGGCTGCTAACGCATTATACGCCAAAGCTGCTCTGTACAACGAAGATTGGACGAAAGCTCTGGAGCAGGCGCAGTTGGTTATGAACTCCGGCAAATACTCGCTCATGCCCGACGTTCGGGATGTGTACCGGTACGATAGAGAAGATGCCGCCCGGGTCGAAAACATGTGGGCGTTTGAGTCGGAGGGAGGGTTTAGCCCCAGCCGAGGCCACCAACTGACGGGTTTGTGCGGACCAACGGGCAACGCCGGAGCCGAATACGCCCGGACATCGTTCGGCTCGATGTTCGCGTACCAGTCGTTTTTCAACTCGTTCGACCCGAAAGATAAACGGCGGCAACTGCTGGATACGACGTACGTGGACCGGAGCGGCAGGATAGTGCCCCAGCGTAGCATCACACCAATTACAACCCAGGGCGTTTTAATCAAGAAATATCAGGACCCGGTTTCGACGATTGGTAATCTGTCGAACATCCCTATTCTTCGGTTGCCGGATGTGTATCTGATTGCGGCCGAAGCCGAAGCCCGGCAAAACGGCCCAACGGCGCTGGCTTACGGATTCATCAATACGGTTCGTAAACGGGCGGGGCTCGATGACCTGCGAGCCGGTTTGAGCAGGGAGGCTTTCATCGACGCGGTGATCCAGGAGCGTTCGTGGGAGTTTTTCGCCGAGGGCGACCGCTGGTATGACCTGACGCGGACGGGTAAGTTTTTGACCGAAGTACCAAAAGCCGTTAATAACGTCTACCCAACCCGGACGCTACAGGCCCGCAACAAGTATTTCCCGATTCCGCTGGATGAGTTGAACGCCAATCCGCAATTACAGCAAAACCCCGATTGGAAGTAGATTGACCCAATCCACCACTCTCTTTATTATGACAACATCGCGTCTCTTTTGCGCCCTGCTAACCTTATGGACCAGCGGAGCAATCGCCCAAACGGCCTCGAAACCGACGTTGGAGAACGACCGGCTTCGGCTACGTTGGGAACAAACGGCCAATGGCTGGCGTCTGCGCGAAGCGGCTGTTCGGCAGGGCGGCAAATGGACTCAGGTGGCCAACCCATCCGGCGAAAACACGCTGCTGTACTCCGCCCAGAAGCCGCCGACCGAACCCGAACGGACGTTCAAGTCCAATACAGGCGAAGAGTTTCCGGGGCCGAAATACCATTACCAGCAGGACCAGTGGCGACAAACGACCAGTCCCGTAGGCTTGAACACGGCCGGAACGGCGTATCATTTCTTCCCGAAAGCAGCGCAACAAACGGGTAAGAATGACGTGCGGTTTCAGCACGAGACCGACGTAGCAACCGTGGTTTCGGAGTGGTCGCTCGACCCGAAATTTTCGACGGATGTAGTAATCAGGCAAACCATCACGGTTAAGCAGCCGGGGTATTATTCTTCGACCAGCCCGACGGTGGTTTCCGTTCCTGAAAACGAGTTGGGATGGGCCACGGTACCGGGGTATTTTCAGGGCAATGCTATCCAGAAGGATTTCGTACGGGCGTATGCTTACGGTCAGGGTGTTCCCGAGTTGCCGGTTGTTTACCGCGAGCGCTGCGCCAGTACGCTCTGCCCGATGGTGACAACCAAAACTGGCCAGACGATTGCCGTGATACCCGACCCGTCGCTGGGCCGCGACCCATGGGCAGTCGACAAGATTACGCAGGAGGACTGGAACATTGGGTTGTCGCACATGAACCGCAAGTCACAGCTTAGTCCAACGCTCTACTATCCGGTGCTGGGCGAACCCAAGTCGCAACTCAAGGCGGGCGATGTGCTGACGTATTCGTTTCGCATCAGCCTGAACAATGGCGACTGGTTCAGTACCCTGAAGCATGCCGTGTACGATGTGTATCAGTTCAGGGAGTCACTGGCGTTGCGGCAGAACAAGCAGTCGCTGACCGACCGGATCCAGAAAATGCACCAGTACCTGACCGACCCTGTTACGTCGCTGTGGAACGTGGAGGAGTACCAGAATCTGAAAATTGGTGGACAGTCGTACCTCGGCGGGGTGGTCGGCTCCAACAAAGACGCCATGAAAAACTCCGACTACGGCGCCATGTGGATGCTGGCCAACGCAACGGGCGATCCGAAGCTAACGCGTGAAGTTTTGCCGTATGCGCTGAACTTCAAGCTGACGCAGCAGCAAACGCAGGACGGATTCTTCAAGGGTGCCGCCTTGGGGCAATACTATCTGGCCAAATCGAAGAAGTTCGTGGAGGAGTGGGGTGAGGTAGTCGAACCCATCGGCCTGACGTACTACACCATGCTCGACATGGGTAATATCCTGTTGTTTGAACCGGACAATCAGGCGCTAAAGGAGCGCTTACGGCTCGGGGCCGACCGGCTGTTGCAGTGGCAGAAACCCGACGGTAGCTGGGCGGTGGCCTACGATAAACCCACCGAAAAAGAAGCCTTTCAGGACATTCCTGACACCCGCCCAACGTTCTACGGCCTGATTGTCGCGCACCGGATACTGAAAGATGACAAGTACCTGCAGGCCGCCCGCAAAGGAGCCGACTGGTTTTTGGAAAACGCCGTCAAAAAAGGGCACTTTCTGGGCGTGTGTGGCGATGCGCGCTACGCCCCCGATTTTGCTACCGGACAGTCGGCGCAGGCTTTGCTGGATTTGTATGATCTGACCAAAGATAGCCGCTATAGGGATGCCGCAATCACGGCTGCCAAAATCTACACAACGTCTATTTATACGCACCCAATTCCGAACAGGACTGTGAAAGATGTGAAAGGTATTAAACGCGAAGACTGGGAGATTACCCAATCTGGTTTAAGCTTTGAACACGGCGGGATTTTTGGTTCGGCCAATCGTCACGGCCCCATTCAGTTAGCCAGCCACGCGGGCCTGTTCATCCGAATGTATGAACTGACAAAAGAGCCTTTGTTTGCCGATATGGCGAGGTCGGCAGCCGTGGGCCGACACGCGTTTGTAGATGACAAAACCAGCGTTGCCTCCTACTACTGGCAAGCCATGAATCGGGGTTCGGGGCCGTATCCGCACCACGCCTGGTGGCAGATTGGCTGGATTACCGATTACCTCATGGCCGAGGCCGAACTTCGGTCGGGCGGCAACGTGGCGTTCCCGCGCGGGTTTGTAACGCCCAAAGTCGGCCCGCACCAGACATACGGGTTTGCGCCCGGCACCATTTATGGACAACCTGCCAGCCTGATTATCCGCGAAGGACTTGTGACGCCGGAAACCCCGAATGTTGACTACATAACGGCCCTATCGCCGGACAAGAAAAAGCTGTTCATAGTCTTGTTGAACAACCGCGCTGAGGCTACGCAAACAGTAGTGAAGCTACAACCGACTGTGGTTAAGTCCGGTAACGGACGGTTGACAAATTTGATGAACAACAAAGCAATCGACGCCCAACAGACAACGGTCAACTTAGCGCCATTCGGCATCGATGTCTGGCAGTTTGAGTGGCTCTGACCAGAGCGAAGTATTCGCTCGTTCACTCCGGTCCGGCGATCCGGTTCGCACTTTCACCTTTTAAGATGAATACAACCATTGATACCGCCGTCATCGTCATCTTCTCAGCCTTCGTGCTGGGAATCGGGATGCTGTTCGCCCGGACGGGACGGAACCTGAAGTCGTTTTTTGCCGGTGGTGAAGCTGTGCCGTGGTTCATCGGTGGATTGTCGCTGTTCATGAGCTTTTTCTCGGCGGGTACGTTCGTGGCCTGGGGTTCTATCGCTTATAAATACGGCTGGGTCGCGATAACGATTCAGTGGACCATGTGCATCGGCGCGTTGGTCACCGGTCTGTATCTGGCCCCCCGCTGGAAGCGAGCCGGTGCCCTGACAGCCGCCGAGTTCATCCGCGAACGACTTGGCCTGACGGTGCAGAAAGTGTACATTTTCATCTTTACGCTGGTGTCCGTCTTTATCAAAGGCTCGGTATTGTATCCGGTTGCCAAGCTCGTTAGCTCATCGCTGAACCTGCCTCTGGTGCCCTGCACAATTGGCCTGGGAATTTTCATGATTGCCTACACGGCGGTCGGTGGGCTCTGGGCCGTGATGGTGACCGATATTCTGCAATTCGTGGTGCTGTCGGCGGCTGTGTTCATCTTGCTGCCGTTATCGCTCGATTGGGTGGGGGGCTTCTCGGGCTTTACCCAGAACGTGCCGGATGATTTTTTCGGTCTGCTTAACGGAGAGTACACCATCGGTTTTATTCTGGCTTTCGTATTCTACCACATCGCTTACATCGGCGGTAACTGGACGTTCGTGCAGCGCTACACCAGTGTTGACAGCCCAAAGTCAGCCCGAAAAGTGGCGTTTCTGTTCGCGGGCTTGTATCTGATTAGCCCGGTAATCTGGATGCTGCCGCCCATGATTTACAAGGTAATCAATCCTTCGCTGGCCGGGCTGGATACCGAAAACGCATACCTGAAAATCTGCCAGCTCGTGCTGCCGCCCGGTCTGCTGGGTCTGATGCTGACGGGTATGTACTTCTCCACTTCGGCCAGCGCTAACACGGCCCTGAATGTCGTTTCGGCGGTGTTTACTAATGATATTTATAAAGGACTGATTAACCCGAATGCGTCTGATAAACAACTGATTCGGGTGGCTCGTGGCTCGTCGTGGCTATTTGGGTTGGGTATGATTGGCATTGCACTGCTGGTTCCGGCGGCTGGTGGTATCGTGGAGGTGGTGCTGAGTATTTCGGCTATTTCGGGCGGGCCGTTGCTGGCGCCACCGCTCTGGGCCTTGTTCTCTAAACGCCTGACCAGCCGCGCTACGCTCTGGATTACGGGCATCGGTTTATTTGTCAATCTGTTCTTCAAAGTGCTGTCGCCGTGGCTGCTGGGTTACAAATTGTCGCGGGCTTGGGAAACGGCCATTGGCGTAGGGTTACCGCTGTTGCTATTGCTGGGTTATGAATTGTATCAACAGTCACGGAATAGAACCGCCGACGATTATTTGAAGTACCAGGCAACCCGTGAACAGAAACGGGAAGACGCCTTACTTCAAGCCGAGCAACCCGAAGAAGCCGCGGCTATCCGTCAGCAGAACCGCTTCGGCCTGCAGGTCATAGCCGGGTCGCTGGTGTTTACGGCGGTGATGCTGTTTGGACTGAGTTTGCTGGCTACGTCCGGTGCCGGGCCAACGGCAGGCATTGCCGTGGTGATTCTGCTGGCTGCGCTGATTCCCTGGCGGGCGGCACGAAAAGTCAAGCTTTACTCAGACTTGCAACAAGCTCAAAAATTCGTCAACGCGGATAACAGATAAAGCAGGAAAGGCTATGTCGCGAAGAATAATAAAATGCCGGTCTTCTGAGACTAAGTGGTCCGAGTTGGCAACCAGGGCACAATCAACATATTTGTTATCGTCAGGGTCATTTTGCATAAGCCCCCAACTGAAAAATATGGGCTGTAGAAAAACATTATCGAGCGACAAAAGCAACTTAATGACGTTGTCAGCCACTGTCGGCGATGTCTTTTCGGATAGCTTTTCGTGGTATTCGAGCAGGATGTCTGTGCTAACGGCTACCTCGTACTTGCCTTCCTTGAGTGCGTCGAACAAAGGTCGGTATGGAGAGCGAACGGGCAGCGAAATAAGCAGAATATTGATGTCCAGGACCACCCGCATTAAGCGTTGTGCCGACGTAGGTGTTCGTTCTTCCAAGTCTCGATGGTTTGTTCATTCCATTCTTTTTCTTCCCAAAGCTGGCTCATTTCTTCGTCAACTTTCCGCGCAAAGTAATCGGCCAGGAGTTTACGAATATCCTGTAGTTCTGAGTCGGAAACATTGTACGGATATAGCTTCAGCAACTCCATCTGGAGATTGCTTAAACGAGAAGAAACAATTGAAGAAGCCATATTGGAAAATCGTTTTGACAAAATTACTCATAATAACGTGGATTGTGTGCGGGTTAGTTTCTGGTGCGAGTGCGCAAAACACCACATCTCTCAACGGTACCTGGGCCTTTCGCACCGATCCGAATGGGCGGGGTGAGTCGGCCGGGTGGTTCAGACCCGACTATACTGCGGCTGAGTGGGATTCGCTGCCTGTGCCCGGCAACTGGGATTTGCGGAACGAGTACGCGCATTATGCTGGCAAGGGCTGGTATCGGAAAACGCTGTCGATTCCCCCTAATCTGAAAGGTAAAACCATGCGACTGTGTTTCGAGGCTGTTTACCACGACAGCAAAGTCTGGCTCAACGGTCAACTGCTTGGAACGAATAACAGCGGGTATCTGCCCTTCGAGTTTGATGTTACGTCGCTGCTGAACTACGGCGGGCCAAACACCATCGTGGTCTGCGCTGATAACACCTTCCGGCGCGGAGCCATCTGGAACTGGGGCGGTATCCGTCGGTCTGTTACGCTGGAGGCTACCGAAGCCGTCCGCATTGTCCGACAGCACATTACACCAATCGTTGATCTGGACAAACGCACGGCTGTAGTGGGCGTGAAGGTGCTGCTGCAAAATCACGGAACAACGCCCGAAACGGTACAGGGTGAAGTGTCGCTGTCGGCCCCGAATGGGTACCAGAGGAAGCTGCCGTTTACCGCAACGGTGCCGCCGAAGCAGAAGCAGGAAGTTGTGGTTTCCACGAATTTGACCAGCAAGCAGGTTCACCTCTGGCATTTCGACGACCCGTTTTTGTACACATCAGCTGTGACGATACGTACTGATAAGCCGGTAATTGACCGCTTTGGTTTGCGCAAAATTGAGGTTGATAACAAAAATTACGCGTTCAGGCTCAACGGCGAACCTATCCGGCCGATGGGTTTTAACCTCGTGCCGGACGACCGGACAACCGGCAACACGCTACCCCTCTGGCGTATCAAGGAAGATATTGATAAGCTGAAGGAACTGGGTGCAAACATGGCCCGGTTGACACACCTGCCCCTGCCCAAAGAAGCGCTGGACTACCTCGATGAACGCGGCATTATGACTTTCGCCGAGATACCCCTCTGGGGTTTCGACGTACTGGCTGACAAAGACAAACCGATTGCAACCGAGTGGCTGGAGCGCATGATTGCGCGGGATTTTAACCACCCCGCAATTATCGGCTGGAGCGTCGGTAATGAGATTGGGGATTATCCCGGGACGATGAAATATGTCGAATCGGCGACTCAGCTGGCCCGAAAGCTTGACCCAAATCGGCTTGCCGTGATGGTCAGCCACACGGCGCAGCGCAAGCCCGATGCAATTCAGTTTTCGGACGTGGGCCTTATCAACAAATACGGAAAAAATATCGGTCAGCTTGCCGACCAGATTCACGCGCAGCACCCCGACAAAATGCTTTTTTACACCGAATACGGCTATGGACAGTTGCAGGAAAATCTGGATGCCGACGTAGATGCCAAAGCGATGGTCGATTCCATTCGGAACCGACCGTACCTGATTGGCGGGTCGCTCTGGACCTTCAATGATTATCGGAGCAGTTACGTGGGTACCAAAGAGTCTACCGAAAACCGGCCGTGGGGTGTTGTCGATGTATTCCGCCAGCCCAAAAAAGCTTGGTATTCGTTCCGTCGGGAAACGGCTCCGGTTCGGTCAATGGCCGTGACCAACGTAACCGGCAATGGCGCTACGGTTGTGCTTACACCCCGGCGCGTGCTGGACCTACCAGCGTACACGCTGAACGGGTACCGGCTGGTGTGGAAAGCACTCGACCGCAACGGTCGGTTTGCACAGGGCGGTTTCACGAATCTGCCTGCTATCAGGCCCGGTGACAATCCTGTTCAGCAAGCTGTGCAATGGTCGAATGGTTCTACTACGTCCGATGCGGTGCAGATTGCGCTGGTGTCGCCCCTGAACTACGCCGTTTACGATACGACGCTGTATTTCAGTAAGCCCAAGTCGCCAACGGTTCTGGCGGCTACCAGCGGACGGACTGAGCAGAACGATATCCGACCCAACAGTGCGGTGATTCGGGTGACGTTCGCGCCAGTGCCCACGGCAACGGGATACAAACTTCGCTATGGAACTGATAATCTATCAAACGAAACCGCACCCACCGCGAACCCCTACATCGACATTCCTAAGCTAACCTTTGACAAGACGTATCAGTTTGCCCTGGTAGCCGTAAATCCGGCAGGGGAGAGCGAGCCCACGGCTGCTCGGTCGGTCAAAACAGAGCAGGATTCGTACGTGCCGCCTGCCATTCAGTACATCGAGCCAGCCTATAAGGGGTTCTTCGTGGGGTACGCGACGCAGGTAGATGATTACCTGTTTCAGATTCAGTACACCACAAAATCCGGCGACTACGCAAACGCGCCCATTCTGCAATCTGACACCAAAGGGGTATTGTTTGTCCCAAATCTAATCAACGGCCAGCCGTATTTTTTCCGGCTACGAAGACTGAAGCATAACAACTATCAAACCGCCTGGTCGGAGGAGCGAACCGTAACGCCGGATGGTGGTCAGTTGCCGGCTGTTCCCGTTTTGCAAGGCGTTATTCGCCAGCCAGCGGAAGCCATTGTTTGTTTCGAACCGGTCAAAAAAGCCATCGGCTATGTTCTGGAATACAGACCTGCTAGTAACGCAGGAACGACCACCGACGCCTGGACGAAGGTCAGCATCAATGTCGCGCAGAGTGGGTACTATCACCTGTCCGGCCTGACCAGAAACACACCCTATCAATTCCGGATGGCAGCACTGAACGCCAACGGCCAATCCGATTTTTCACCTGTTATTGACGCTCACTATTATGCTGAAGTCCGACGCAACTGATAAGCGGTCTCTCAAAGCCATCCGTCACGAAGCCGACCTCATTGTTGTGGGTGGTGGGTTATCCGGCACCTGCTGCGCCATTACGGCGGCTCGGGCGGGCATCCGCGTCGTACTTGTTCAGGACCGGCCGGTGCTGGGTGGCAACGCGTCCAGCGAAGTACGGCTGTGGGTGTTGGGAGCTACGTCGCACATGGGTAATAACAACCGCTGGGCGCGCGAAGGGGGCGTTATCGACGAAATTCTGATTGAAAACTGGTATCGGAACCCCGAAGGCAATCCACTGATTTTTGATACGATTCTGCTGGAGAAAGTCATCAGTGAGCCAAACATTACGCTGCTGCTGAACACGGCGGTTTATGAGGTTAAGAAGTCGAGTGCCGATACCATCAGCAGCCTGAGCGCTTTCTGCAGCCAGAACAGCACGTTGTACGAGTTGGTAGCCCCCTTGTTTTGCGACGCATCGGGCGACGGTATTGTAGGCTTTCAGGCGGGAGCGGCTTTCCGGATGGGGGCCGAATCGCGGGAGGAGTTTGGCGAGAAGTTCGCGCCTACGGCCGAGTATGGCGAGCTGCTGGGTCATTCGTTGTATTTCTATACGAAAGACACGGGCCGACCGGTTCGCTTCGTACCACCGTCGTATGCGCTGGACGACATCACGAAGATCCCGCGCTACCGTCGGTTCAATGCGCAGGAATACGGCTGCCAGCTATGGTGGATTGAATACGGCGGGCGCCTGGATACCGTCCACGACACCGAAACCATCAAGTGGGAATTGTGGAAAGTGGTGTACGGCGTCTGGAATTACATCAAGAACTCCGGCGAGTTTCCCGAAGCCGAAACCATGACGCTCGAATGGGTCGGCCACATTCCCGGAAAACGCGAAAGCCGACGCTTTGAAGGTGATTACATGCTGACTCAGCAGGACGTGGTTGAACAGCGAACCCACCCCGACGCCGTCGCCTTTGGCGGCTGGTCAATTGACCTTCACCCGGCCGACGGTGTGTTTTCCGAAAAGCCCGGCTGCAACCAGTGGCACAGCAAGGGTCTTTACCAGATTCCGTATCGATGCCTGTACAGCCGGAACATCTCGAATCTGTTTATTGCCGGCCGAATCATCAGCGCCAGCCACGTAGCGTTCGGCTCTTCACGGGTTATGGGAACCAGCGCGCACGTTGGTCAGGCAGTAGGTATGGCCGCAGCCTTGTGTACACGAGATGGATTGATGCCGCGAAACCTCGTAGAAACGCAGGGAGTTGAGTCTTTACAGCAAGCCCTGCTCAAAACAGGTCACCACATCCCGGGTTTACGCCTGCGGGACGAGCAGGATTTAATCCGGCAGGCTACTTTGACCGCATCCAGCGAATTTGCCTTGACCGAGCTGCCCGCCGATGGCCCGCTGGTGACGCTGGCTCAATCAGCCGCACAGATGCTGCCGCTACCGGCCGGGCCGGTTCCCCGTCTGACTGCCTGGGCCGTGGCTGAGCAGGACACAATCCTGACCGTCGAGTTACGCCGGAGCAGCCAGGCTGGTAATCACACGCCCGACGTTACGTTGGTGACGCTGACAATAGCACTACGGAAAGGAAAGCAGGAGTTTGAGCTGAACTTCGACGCAAACGTTGGCGAGCCGTGCTACGTGTTCGTGATGTTCATGAAAAACGAGTACGTTAAATTGCAATACAGCAACCTCCGCGTAACGGGCGTGCTATCGGTATTCAACAGGATTAACGCAGCCGTGTCGAACTTTGGCAAGCAGGAACCAACCGACGATATTGGCGTCGATACGTTTGAATTCTGGTGCCCCGAACGCCGTCCGAAGGGCCACAACGTTGCCCTTAAATTGTCCAAACCGGGTATTCGACTGTTCGGTCCCGAAAACATCCGCAACGGCATTCAGCGGCCGACGAGTCAGCCCAACGCCTACGTTGCCGACCCGGCCGATCCGAATCCAACGCTAACGGCAAGCTGGCCGACCAGGCAGCGTATCAGCCGCGTTGACCTGTTCTTCGATACCGACTACGATCATCCACTGGAGTCGGTCATTATGGTACATCCCGAAACGGCTTCACCCTTCTGTGTTCGGGAATATATCCTGTGCAATGACCAGCAGGAACGTATTTACCATGAAACGGACAACCACCGGACGCGTAATACGATCCGCTTCGAGCAACCGGTTGAAACCCGCAGCCTGACGATTCACCTGAAAGCGACGAACGGTAGCGCCCCAGCGGCCCTGCTGGAAATGCGGTGTTATGAAGAGTGAGGTTTCTTTACACTATTAACGGAATAGGCTTACGTTCCTGACTGTGATTAAGTACATTGCTGCCAATATGGACACTCAACTCACGCTATCTCCAACGGCTTTTTGGGATGTAGACATGCAAAAGCTTGACTACGAAAAAAATGCTCACTTTATTATTGAGAAGGTAATGAACTATGGCCTGTAGGCGGATATACTGGAGATTCTACGTCATTATGGACATGAACGAGTAAAGAATGAGGTTATAGAGGCAGCCTATCTGAAGAGGAAGATGCTTTCATTTTGCTGCGCTATCGTTGATCTCACTCCTGATCAGTTCAGATATATACGGCACCAGTCAAACCCGCTACCATGGGACGCCTGACGTTCGCCATTTCATACTCAACTTTTTACCAAAATCTTTCTAAAAATCTCGCTCACTTTACATTCTTACCGACGCAGTTTGTTCTATTTTTACCGGAAGAACTAAATCGTGTTAATCAGAAAAATCTGGTAAAATCCGATTCAGACAATTCCGACGTATGCAATTCTCTCACCTCCACTGCCACACGCAATACTCCCTGCTCGACGGGCAGGCTGATATTAAGAAGCTGATTAAGAAGGCCAAGGCCGACAACATGCCCGCCGTAGCCATCACCGATCACGGCAATATGTTCGGGGTGTTTGAGTTTGTGGCCGAAGCCAGCAAACAGGGTATCAAACCCATCGTCGGCTGCGAGTTCTACGTGGTGGAAGACCATACCCGAAAGCAGTTTACCAAAGACGTTAAGGACGTTCGGTATCACCAACTGCTGCTGGCCAAGAACCCGCAGGGCTATAAAAACCTGGCGAAACTCTGCTCGCTGGGCTACATGGAGGGGCTGTACGGTAAGTACCCGCGCATTACCAAAGACCTGATTGACAAACACAAAGAAGGTCTGATTGCGACTACGTGCTGCATTGGAGCCATCGTGCCGAAAACCATCCTCAAAAAGGGGGAAGCCGAAGCCGAAAAGGAATTCAAATGGTGGCTCGACCGCTTTGGTGAGGATTATTACGTCGAACTCCAGCGCCACGACATTCCCGACCAGATCAAAGCCAACGAGGTGCTGGTCAAGTTTGCGCATAAATACAACGTCAAAATCATCGCGTCGAACGATTCGCACTACGTCGACCGCGACGACTGGGTTGCCCACGACATTCTGCTGTGTGTGAACACGGGCGAAAAGCTGGCGACGCCGTCCGAAAAAGAATTTAACGACGAGGAAGGCCCCAAAAAAGGAACCCGGTTTGCCTTCTTCTCCGACCAGTTCTATTTTAAGAACACGCAGGAGATGAGCACGCTGTTTCACGACCTGCCCGAAGCCATCGACAATACCAATGAGATTGTCGACAAGGTTGAAGTCCTGAAGCTCAAGCGGGATATTCTGCTGCCCAACTTCCCCATTCCCAAGGAGTTCCAGCTGCACGACGACGACGTAGCAAACCAGTGGGAATACCTGAAACACCTCACGTTCGAAGGCGCGAAGAAACGCTGGGGCGAAATCGATCAGAAAGCGCAGGAGCGCCTTGATTTCGAATTGTTTACGATCAAAACAATGGGGTTTGCCGGTTACTTCCTCATCGTGGCCGACTTCATCAAGGCCGGGCGCGACCTCGGCGTGATGGTGGGCCCCGGCCGGGGTTCGGCGGCCGGTAGTGCGGTGGCCTACTGCATCGGTATCACCAACATCGACCCCATTAAATACGATCTGCTGTTCGAGCGGTTTCTCAACCCCGACCGGAAATCAATGCCTGATATCGATACCGACTTCGACGATGAAGGTCGGCAGCGGGTCATTGATTACGTGGTTGACAAATACGGCAAGCAGCAGGTAGCGGCTATTGTTACGTACGGTACCATGGCCGCCAAATCGGCCATCAAGGACGTAGGCCGGGTGATGGATTTGCCCCTGCCGGATGCCAATGCCCTGGCGAAGCTCGTGCCGGATAAGCCGACGTATAACATGACGCTCAAACGGATTTTTGAAGATCCGATTGACGGCCCCGGTGGTCTGGCGAACGTGATTCAGCCCGAAGAAGTAGAGAACGTGAAGCGGATGCGGGCACTCGAAGCTGGCGATCAGAGTGTCGGGCGGGCCATGAAGCTGATCGACACGGAGAAAGTCCAGAACGTACTGCAACAGGCGCGCCGACTTGAAGGAACGGTGCGCAACACGGGCGTTCACGCGGCCGGTATCATCATCGCGCCCGATGACCTGTCGAATATTGTACCGGTCTCAACCTCGAAAGATACCAACCTCATCATCACCCAGTACGAGGGTAAGGTGATTGAGGATGCGGGCGTAATCAAGATGGATTTCCTGGGGCTGCGCAACCTGACGATCATCAAGGAATGTCTGCGGCTCATCAGGCAAAACTACGGTGGCTTTTTTGTCAACGGCGTCGAAACGGACATTGACGATATTCCGCTGGACGATCCGAAGGCGTATGAACTGTTCCAGCGGGGCGAAACCAACGCGATTTTCCAGTTCGAATCCGACGGGATGAAAAAGCACATGAAGGACCTCAAGCCCGACCGCTTCGAGGACCTTATTGCCATGAACGCCCTGTATCGTCCGGGACCGATTCAGTACATCCCGAATTATATCAACCGGAAGCACGGCCGTGAGGAAGTCAAGTACGACCTGCCCGAAATGGAGGAGTTTCTGGCCGATACGTACGGCATTACCGTCTACCAGGAGCAGTTGATGCTGTTGTCGCAGAAGCTGGGCAACTTCACCAAGGGCGACGCCGACGTACTGCGGAAGGCGATGGGTAAAAAGCAGAAGGACGTGCTCGACAAGATGAAGGGCAAGTTCATGGACGGATGTGCCGCCAACGGCCTGAATCTGAAAATCTGCGAGAAAGTCTGGAGCGACTGGGAGGCCTTTGCGTCCTACGCATTCAATAAGTCGCACTCCACCTGTTACGCCTTTGTGGCGTACCAGACGGCGTACCTGAAAACATACTATCCGTCGGAGTACATGGCGGCCGTTTTAACAAGCTGTCTGGGTAACATCGAAAAGATTACGTTCTTCCTCGAAGAGTGTAAGAACCTGGGTATTCCGGTGCTCGGCCCCGATGTGAATGAATCGGAGCGGGTGTTTGGCGTAAACCAGAAAGGTGAAATTCGCTTTGGACTGGGCGGCATCAAAGGCGCGGGCGACGCAGCCGTAGAAGCGATCATTGAGGAACGTAAGGCGGGTGGCCCCTATAAAGATATCTTCGACTTTGCGATCCGGGTTAACCTCCGGACGGTAAACAAGAAAACCTGGGAATCGCTGGCCTACGCCGGCGCTTTCGATAGTATCGACGAGTACCACCGAGCCCAGTATTTTGAAATGGCCGATGGCGACTCATCACCTTTCCTGGACAAAATCATTCGGTACGGCAACAATTACCACGCCGAGAAAGCGGCTGCGCAACAGTCGCTGTTTGGGGCGCTGACGGGCGGAGAACCTATGCTGCCGCGGCCAAAAGCGCCGACCGTGCCGGAATGGAACCAGATTGAGAAACTGAAGTTCGAAAAGGAGGTCGTTGGGTTTTACATCACCGGCCACCCGCTCGATGAGTTCAAGCTGGAACTGGACGGGTTCTGCAACTGCACGCTGGATAAGATCTACGAAACCCGCCAGCCCGAAATCAAGGTGGGGGGCATTGTATCGGCGGTGCAGACGAAAATTGCCCGGAACGGTAATCCGTTCATGATCTTTAAATTTGAGGACTACAGTACGTCCGTCGAGATGACCCTGTTTGGCGACGACTACGTGCGGATGGCCCAGTATGTGGAGGTCGGCCGTTTCCTGCACATAACGGGTAAGACGCAGAACCGCTGGAACTCCGATCAGTTGGAATTTAAGCCAACGGCGATGCGGCTGCTGAGCGAAATGCGCGACAAGTTCTGCAAGGAGCTACGGGTCTCGCTGTCGCTGGATTCGGTAAACGCCCAGCTCATCGCCCGGATTACGGAACTGATCAGTGCCCACCCCGGTACCTGTACCTTGTTGCTCAACGTCGCTGACCCCCACGAACGAATTGAAGTCAGTTTGCTGTCGCGGACGGTGAAGGTAGCCCCAACTAATACATTGCTGCGGGCGCTGGATAGCCTGGACGGCGTGACGTGTAAGGTAGCGTAGGATGGGGATCCAAGCAATAAGTTTTGATCAAAACGGCTATATCACTCCTTACGAGATCAACCAGGTTGATTATTCCGTCTTTAAGGATACGTTTGGCTGGAACAGTCATCGTAAAGATTTACTTCTCCAGTATGAGCAGTTCTTAAATCAGCTACAGATGGTGCTGCCCATTGCTCATAGAGAGTGGATTGATGGTAGTTTCGTCAGTAGACAAGCAGAGCCAGGGGACATTGATATTGTGATCTTCGTACCTTTTTCCTATTTTGACAATATCTCGAATGAGTTGCGTCAGTTGAAGAAAGATGTATCTACTGCATTGGACTGTTACTTTGTCGAGCAGTACCCCGCCGATCATCCTAAGTATTTAATTAGTCGAGCGGATGAATTGGATTGGTACTACTTCTTGAAAACTGATCGGCGAAAACGTCCAAAAGGATTGATAGAATTGTCGATAACGTATGGAAATTAACGACGAGTTAGAGATACGGCTATTTCACACGATCGAACAGGTTAGGCGTATGAACGAGGCCATTAGGAGGCATCAACAAGCAGATGAACCGAATGCATTCATGATTGAGCAGTTCCAGGAAGTTAAAACACGGTTGACAAAGGAGTTGCAAGATCTCATGTCGCGGGCCACTGAAATGCAGTGGCAGGTTGCTGCTGCCCAATAAACCCGTGGATTGTCCAGATGACCTAAGCCGCTACGTAGCCTAACCGGAACTTATCCGTATCAAAACGGTTTATGGTGTAGAATCTTATTTACACACATAAAACTCGTTTAGTCATGGCAGCAGGATCACGCGCCTTTGAAGCAACTGACGCGAACTTTAACGATTTAATTAATTCCGATAAACCGGTTTTGGTAGACTTCTGGGCCGAATGGTGTGGTCCCTGTAAGATGATCGGTCCGGTTGTTGAACAACTAGCCGACGAATACGAAGGCAAAGCTGTTATCGCCAAAATGGACGTTGATCAAAACGCCCGTGTACCGCAGCAATTCGGTATCCGCAGCATTCCGACACTGATGGTTTTCAAAAACGGTCAGCTGGTCGACAAAGTGATCGGTGCCGTACCGAAAAACATCCTGGAGCAGAAATTACAAGCCGCTCTGTAATCGGCCGAACACATAGATAAAGTGAGCCCGGAACGTAGCTACGTTCCGGGCTCACTTTTTTTGTCGTTCATCGAAGCCGATGCGGCTCAAATGCTTTTCGTACCTTTGCGCTCCGGCTGTAAAAGCCAGTATGTTGCTAGTATGGAGGAAATTCTGAAGAGCGAACGGCTCACGAACTTAAAATACGACATCCGGGGACCGGTGTACGAAAAAGCCCTCGAACTGGAAAGTCAGGGGTACAAAATCATCAGCCTGAACATCGGTAATCCCGCGCCCTTCGGTTTTGATACGCCCGACGAAATTGTCCACGACATCATCCTGAATATCCGCAACGCGCAGGGGTACTCCGACTCCCGAGGCTTATTCGCGGCCCGAAAGGCGGTGATGCACCATACCCAGAACATCGGCCTGCCGGGGATTACCATCAACGATATTTTTATTGGCAACGGTGTCAGCGAACTGATTCTGCTGTCCATGCAGGCGCTCATCAACGAGGGTGATGAGGTGCTGGTGCCGTCGCCGGATTATCCGCTCTGGACCACGTCCGTAGCCCTTTGCGGTGGCCGGCCGGTTCATTACATCTGCGACGAAGCCGCCGACTGGAACCCCGACCTGGCCGACATTGAGCGCAAGATTACGCCCCGGACCCGGGCCGTTGTGGTTATCAACCCAAACAATCCGACCGGCGCTGTTTACGATAAGGCCGTGCTGGAAGGCATTGCCCGGATGGCCGAAAAGCACAAAATCATCGTATTCTCCGACGAGATTTACGACAAGATTCTGTACGACGGAGCCATGCATCATCCCATCGCCAAAAGCGTGCACGATACGTTGTGCATCACTATGGGCGGCCTGTCAAAGAACTACCGTGCGGCCGGGTTTCGCGGGGGCTGGCTGATTCTGAGCGGGGCGAAGCAGAAAGCAAAATCATACATCGAAGGCCTTACGCTGCTGGCCAGCATGCGGCTCTGCGCCAACGTGCCGACGCAGTACGCGATCCAGACCGCGCTGGGGGGGTACCAGAGTATCAACGACCTGGTGGCCCCGAGTGGCCGGCTGCACAAGCAGATCATGCTGGCCTACGACCGGATGGTGGCCATTCCGGGCGTATCGTGTGTGAAGCCGAAAGGCGCTTTATACGTCTTTCCCAGGCTCGACCTCGATCGGTTCCGACTGGCCGACGATAACCAGTTTGTGTACGATCTGCTAACTGAGCAGAAAGTGCTCGTGGTGGCCGGCACGGGCTTTAACTACGTTCACAACGACCACTTCCGGATTGTATGCTTACCCACTGTCGATGAACTGACTGTGGCGCTCGACCGCATAGAAGCGTTTCTCGAAAGTCGTCGAATTACCTGAGCCTACAGCTAGCCGATTAATCCCTGCCGTCGGGTCGATTGGCAGGTTTGGACCGCAATAATTACATAATACGTTGCGGGAAACTTTCGCCTAAAATATTCGTTATTCTATTCCGCCTTGATGCAGATTACCGACGTGTATGGCTGACGTCAGTACGCAGACGCGGGCGGTTAACTAGTTTATCAAACAGTGTGTACGTTTAGGACTCACCGTTTTTGCAGAAAGTATGGAAGAAACAAAAGAAAATGCAGCCGTTTCGGTGTCATCTACATCGACGATGCAACGCTCAGAAACCCAGAGCCCAACCCAGATAGCCAAAGATTTACCAAAGCGTGACGAGCTACTCTTAACGCCCGACGAACAACGAATTAAGGAAGCCTTTCAGGACCGGAACTGGAACGAAGTAAAAACCGCTGATTCCTGGGTCATTTTTAAGGTGATGGCGGAGTTCGTCGAAGGCTTTGACAAACTGGCACAGATTGGCCCTTGTGTATCCATTTTCGGATCAGCCCGGACCAAGCCCGATAATCCGTATTACAAAATAACCGAGGAAATTGCCGCTAAGCTGGTGCGACACGGTTACGGGGTAATTACGGGCGGTGGTCCCGGTATCATGGAAGCCGGCAATAAAGGCGCGTTTGAACAAGGTGGTAAATCCGTTGGTCTGAACATCAAACTCCCGTTTGAACAGCATAGCAACATCTACATTGATCCGGACAAGAGCATCAACTTTGACTTCTTCTTTGTCCGGAAGGTCATGTTTGTCAAATATGCCCAGGGCTTCATTGTCATGCCGGGTGGCATGGGCACGCTCGACGAGCTGTTTGAAGCAATTACGTTGATCCAGACCAAGAAAATTGCCCGGTTTCCGATTGTGCTCGTTGGCCGGTCGTACTGGAAGGGGCTGATTGACTGGATCACGGAGGTGATGCTGGGGCAGGAGCATAACATCAACCCGGAGGATATGAAGCTGATCAGCCTGGTCGATACGCCTACCGAAGCCGTTGAAGTCATTGACGCCTTCTACGCCAAGTACCTGCTGAAGCCTAATTTTTAGAAGAAGAAAAGGAGGAGGGAGGAAAGGAGAATGGAATAGCCACTGAGCCGTTCCTTTCTCCCTTCCTCCCTCCTCCTTTTCTCCTCAGAATTCCAGATACGGCGCTATCTTCTCAATCGTCCTGGCGTCCAGAATCCGGATAGACCTGAGCGACTCGGCGGAGGTGTAGGCTCCGTGCTGTTCGCGGTATTTGACGATGATTTCGGCTTGTCGGCGCGTCAGAAACGGATGGCGATCCAAGGCTTCGGCGGTGGCGGTGTTGACCGGTATTTTTCGGGGAGCCGACTGGATCCTGCCAAACTTCTGCAATTCCTCCACGGCCAGCGAATCCAGACCGTATATGTCGCGAAACTGATCCGTAGAAACGAATCCGCCCAGAGCATCGCGGAATTTAACGATACGTCCGGCGAGGGTTGACCCAATGCCCTTCAACGCAATTAGTTGCGACGTATCGGCCGAATTAATGTCAAACGGCTGGAGGGCCGGTTTAGCTTTCTCCGAAAAGGAAGGCCTTTCCGCAGGTCGGCCAGATTCGTTTGCATACGGTTTATTATTGAACGCAGCGAAGCTCTTTTCGCCCTCCTCCTTTCTTCCCTTTCCTCCTTTCAGAACAATATACGGCTCCAGTTGATCGTACAAATCAGGGGGAAAGTCATAGATTTTCAGCAGGTCTTCTTTACGGCGGAACTGACCGCCCTTGCTACGGTATTTGTCGATACGCTCGGCCATCCAGCGCGGCAGGCCCAGTTGCTGCCACTGCGCAACACTTACCGTATTCGGATCAAAGGGAAACAGGTTTGGTTCGCTGAAATGCTCAGCGGTGGTACGGGCGCGGTCGTTGGTGTAGCGGCTCTGGCGCTCGGCATCCTGCTTTATTGTCTCCGTCTGCATCAGGGCTACGAGACTGTCGAGTTTTCGCTGATCAGCGGCCGACGTATCAACAACGGTGTCGGGAACCAGGTAGCGGTATAGAAAGGGAATAAGCAGGCAAAGCAGCGTAAGAAAAATCACGACGACGAAGCCGCGACTTTCCTTGTGCGACATGCCAAAATAGTCGCGGATGAGCGACTGAAAGCGAGTAAACATGAAATTGATTGTTACGGTTATTGGATAGTAAGGGCTACCGATTTATAGGCAGTATTCGGACACGAAGCGTATTTTCATCAATCGTTATCAATGCTCCCTGTTCGAGTTCAGTCACAAACTGTTTCAAGGCTGAAAAGACAAGCGAACCAATATGATTGGGAAGAACCTGTAGAGTACGAACCTGCAAAACACTTGGCCCTTCGGCATTAGTTGCTGCCAGGATAGCACCAAAGTCAAGGTCGTGAGTGAAGACAATGTAACCGTTAGTTTTTGCCCACGCCATAATGACTCGATCTGGAGCTTTAGCTTCGCCGACTGATGACCAATGTACGGCTTCGTAACCGGCACCACCCAGGTACTGATACCAGTCTGGCGACAGATTCATATCAACTAGCAGCTTCATGCAGCACGGAAGAGCTGCACTTCTACTTCTTCGACCCGCCAGGCGGCAAAGGCCAGAGCTTCACGAACATCGTCAACCTCAAGATACGGATAAGCCTTCAGAATGTCGTCGGTCGAATATCCCGACGACACCAGACCTACTACCATCCCAACGGTAACGCGTAAGCCCCGGATACAGGGTTTGCCGCCCATTACTTCTGGGTCTAAGGTGATGCGGGTGAAGTGCTTCATTGGCTGCGTGAGAAAATTAAACCGATGCAATATACGAAAGTAGCTTCGGTGGTAGAAATAGTCGCGGATGAGCGACTGGAAGCGAGTAAACATGAAATCAATCGTTACGGTTGGTAAAATAAGTGGCAAGATAAGTGACTTAGGGCGTTGAAATCCAACTGGTGGGCAAATTAATTCAGACGCTTATGTAATTTTGCCGCCACTATGACGACGAATACCCCAACGGCCGGCGCTCCGGCCACTTCGCTTCAGGACATTATTGGCCACGCCAAAGAATACGGCTTTGTATTTCCTTCTTCCGAAATCTACGACGGCCTGCAGGCTGTATACGATTACGGGCAGAACGGAGTGGAGCTGAAAAATAACCTTAAAACGCTGTGGTGGAAGGCCATGACGCAGCTCAACGATAATGTTGTTGGGATAGACGCGGCCATTTTCATGCACCCGCTGACCTGGAAGGCGTCGGGGCACGTAGATTCGTTCAACGACCCGATGATCGACAACCGCGACTCCAAAAAACGGTACCGGGCCGACCAGTTGCTGGAAGGCAAGGCCGAGGAGTATACGGCCAATGGCCAGCCCGAGAAAGGACAGGAACTGCTTCATGAGATGGGTCGATTGCTCGACGCGGGCGATCTGAACGGTGTTCGGGAACTGATCATCAGCGAAGGGATTAAGGACCCGATTTCCGGTACGGATAACTGGACGGAAGTACGGCAGTTCAACCTGATGTTCTCGACGCAGGTGGGTTCCGTGGCTGAAGACGCCAGCCTGATTTACCTCCGTCCTGAAACAGCACAGGGTATTTTCGTTAACTTCCTGAACGTACAGAAAACCGGCCGGATGAAAGTGCCCTTCGGTATCGCGCAGATCGGTAAGGCGTTTCGCAATGAGATCGTCGCCCGGCAGTTTACCTTCCGGATGCGGGAGTTCGAGCAGATGGAGATGCAGTTCTTCGTCCGGCCCGGCACCGAAATGGAGTGGTACGAGCGCTGGCGCTATACCCGGATGCGGTTCCACCAGGCGGTAGGGTTGCCGACGGAAAAACTAAAGTTTCATATTCACGAAAAACTGGCACATTACGCCAATGCAGCCGTCGATATCGAGTATCAGTTTCCATTCGGCTTCCGCGAAATCGAGGGTATTCACTCGCGCACGGATTTTGACCTGAAAAGTCACCAGGAACTGTCGCGGAAGAAACAGCAATACTTTGACAACGACGTTGACCCGGCAACTGGCAAACCCTATGGCAACTACATCCCGTACGTGGTCGAAACCTCAGTGGGGGCGGATCGGCTCTTTCTGGCGGTGTTCTGCAATGCGTATACGGAAGAAGTAGTTGGCGAAGGCGAAGACCAGAAAACGCGCACGTACCTGAAACTGCATCCGGCGCTGGCGCCCGTCAAGGCGGCCGTGTTCCCCCTGGTGCGTAAAGACGGCTTGCCCGACAAAGCGGAGCAGATTGTTAAATCACTCCGTAGCGAATTCCGGGTTGTCTACGAAGAGCGTGACGCTATCGGGAAGCGCTACACCCGCCAGGATCTGATTGGAACGCCATTCTGCATCGCCGTCGATTATCAGACACTCGAAGACGATACGGTAACGATTCGCCACCGCGACACGACCCAGCAGGAGCGTGTTCATATCAACGAACTGAAAGCCCGCATCGGCCACGACGTGTCAATGGAGCGGATTCTGGAGAAGTTGTAATTGATATGAATTGCAACCGTCAACCGGCTAACTAGTCTATTTCAGAATAGCTTTTGCGTAGGTTACCCCAAACCCCTTCAGGGCGTTCCGGCGTACCGGTTTGGGGTATACCGCAGTACTGATATGAAATTGTATAAATCCGCTGTTTAGTTAGCCTTTTGCTTATTTCTGAGATTGTGTCTGCCTTATAACGCCCGGTAGGTTCGGACGTACTGCGAAGGCGTCTGGCCGGTGATTTCCTTGAACTGCCGGTTGAAATTTGACAGGGTGCGAAAGCCGCTGTCGAAGCTGATCTGTGTTACGTTCAGCCGACCGTCGATCAGTAGTTTACAGGCGTGACCAATCCGGACCTCGGAGACAAAATCGAAAAAGGTTTTGTTGGCGCGGGCTTTAAAATACCGGCAGAAAGCCGAGGGGGTCATCCCGGCCAGATCAGCAACCGTATCGAGACAGATCGCGTCGTGGAAATGGCTCAGCACATAATCGTGAACCTGCTGCATCCGATCCGTTTCTGATGGCTTCACCGTATTGGTATACCCAAGGCTGGTAATAAATCGATGGTCGGTAGCGCACGACAGGTCGTTCAGCAGGGTCAGTAACGTTAGCAATCGACCGAAACCGGCGGGCTGACGAACCAGCTCTTTCAACGCCGTTTCGGCCCGGCTGCGGGTAGAGCCGGGCTGATTGCCGCGCCATTCGAGCCCCTGTTTGGCGTAATCCATCAACTGCCGCAGGCGGGTCATTTCCTGCTTCTGAAAAAAGTCGGTGCCCAGAAAATCCTGCGTAAAATACACCACAATGCCCCGGGTTGTCAGACCCGATTGTTTGCAGAAATACGCCTTGTCACTCCGCCACAGGTGCGGCAGGTTAGGGCCGATCATCACGAGGTCGCCTTCCCCAAAAGGCGTAATCGAATCGCCGATAAACCGCGTGCCGGTACCTTCTTCAACCAGAAAAAGCTGATAATGGGGATGAAAATGCCAGTTCGGATCGAAGTGCGGCTCGACCAGTTCTTTCACGGTGAACGAGGCCGCGACGGGCTCTAACTCTTTACGAAGGGCCGTTTTCATAAATCTTCCTGCTTTTTGACAGACGAAAGTATAGTTTTAGGTTAAGCGAGGTAAAATAGAGTCAGTATTGGCTAAGAAAAGCCGAGATACTGGTACACCTACTCATTATGTTTGTAGTAATTAACGTAGCCAAAGTATGAATAAAGTAGGTGTCAATCTGTTTTTATGGACAACAAGCATGGACGAGGACCTGTCTGACACCTTGCTGTTTCTGAAAAATACGGGATTTGATTTCGTCGAAGTACCCATCAGCACGACGGACATTGCCAAGTGGGAACGTATTGGCGAGCAACTGGATGAGCTCGGTCTGGAGCGGGTAGCGTGCTCGATCTGCGGACCGGAGTATAGCCTGATCAGCCCGGATGCGGCCGTTCGCCGGGCGGCTGTTGAACGACTCAAGGCCGTAATCGACTGCACCGTTGCTATGGGCGCTACGCTGCTGACGGGGCCGTACCACTCCGGCTTCAAAACGTTCGCCGGTCGTCCGGCTACGAAGCAGGAGTGGACTTGGTCCGTAGACGGTATGCGCGAAGTCGCCGATTATGCCGCCGACCAGGGTGTAACGCTCGCGATTGAGTACCTGAATCGCTTTGAAACGTACCTGCTGACCTGCACTGACGACCTGATCCGGTACGTTGAGGCTGTTGATCACCCGAACTGCCGGTTGATGTTCGATACATTCCACGCCAATATTGAAGAGAAAGACGTGGCCGAAGCCCTCCGGCAGTCGGCGCCGTATCTGGTGCATGTTCAGATCTCTGAGAACGATCGCTCAACCCCCGGTCAGGGCAATGTGGACTTCAGTGGTGTGTTTGAGGCACTGCGGGACATTGACTACGACGGCACCATTTCCATTGAAGCGTTCGGTCAGACGCCGACCGACCTGGCCGCAGCCGCGCACATTGTCCGGCCTATGTTCGAATCACCGGAGCAACTGGTCACCGACGGGCTGGCATTCATTCAGAAAAAATTAGGCGTAGGCGTTGCTACGTCCGTTCAAGTCAATCTATAAACCCAACGAGTGCAGGTGCACTCCATTTAACCAGTCAAATGCAGAAAGTTAACATTGCTATTGTTGGTCTTGGTTTCGGCGCAGAATTTATTCCGATCTATCAGCGTCACCCGCACACGACTATGTACGCGATCTGTCAGCGTAACGTCGAGAACCTGAATAAGGTAGGCGATGCGTTCGGTATTGAAAAGCGCTACAGTAATTACGACGAACTGCTTCAGGACGAGGCCGTTGATGCCGTACATATCAATTCGCCGATTCCGAACCATGCCGAACAAAGCATCAAAGCGCTGCGGGCCGGCAAGCACGTGGCCTGCACCGTACCGATGGCTACGACCGTCGACGAGTGCATGGAAATCGTAAAGGCGTGTAAAGAGTCGGGCAAGAAGTACATGATGATGGAGACCGTGGTGTACAGCCGCGAGTTTCTGTTCGTTAAGGAACTGTATGAGAAAGGCGAACTGGGCAAAGTGCAGTTTCTGAAAGCGAGTCACCAGCAGGATATGGACGGCTGGCCGGATTACTGGCCGGGTCTGCCGCCGATGCACTACGCTACGCACTGCGTTGGTCCGGTGGCCGGGCTGCTGAAGCTAGAAGCTGACTACGTTTCGTGCTTTGGTTCGGGGACCATCCGGGAGGAGCTGGCCAAAATTCACAACTCGCCGTTTGCTATTGAGTCGGCGCATATCAAATTCAAGGACAGCGACCTGTCGGCGTATGTGTACCGGTCGCTGTTCGACGTAGCCCGTCAGTATCGGGAGAGCTTCGAGGTGTATGGCTCACAGAAGTCGTTCGAATGGCCGCTGATCGAAGGCGAAGAAGCGGTAGTTCATACGGCCAAAAAAGCCGAGCATGAGATCCCGGAGCGCGTAACGGTACCTGACTACGCCCACCTGCTGCCAGAAGAAATCCGGCAGTTTACGACCAAGGGCGTTTACGACATGGACGAGCAACAGCACCTGTCGTTTGTACAGGGCAGCGGCCACGGCGGCTCACACCCGCACCTGGTACATGAGTTTGTGATGGCTATCGTGGAAGACCGCGAGCCGTTCCCGAACGCGGCTCAGTCGGCCAACTGGACGAGCGTAGGTATTCTGGCGCACGAGTCGGCCATGAACGGCGGCAAGCTGATGAATATCCCGGATTTTGTGAACGTATAATGTCTAAACACAGGGGTGACGGAGATGCAGGTTGCAGCTTGGCTCCGTGATACCTCTGTTTTCTCTGTGTTGACAATGAAAAAACTAATTCTTCTTTCGCTCCTTGCCGCAGGCGGTCTGCTGACCCAGTGCGCCCGCCAGTCGGGCAGCAACACGTCGGTCGGGTCGAAGACCCCGACGGCAAGTCAGGCCAGCAACGAGCGACCGCGCCGGACAGAAATTCTGTTTCTGGGCGATAACGGCCACCATAAGCCCGCCGAACGGGTGCCGCAGCTGATGGCTGCGCTGGGCAGCAAAGGCATCAACATTACGTATACGGACCGGCTCGAAGACCTCAACCCCGACAACCTGAATAAGTACGATGGGCTGCTGATCTTCGCCAACTGGGACAGCATTCCGAAGCCGCAGGAAAAGGCGCTGCTCGACTACGTTTCGGCCGGCCACGGACTGATTCCGGTGCACTGTGCGTCGTTCTGCTTCCGTAACTCCGCCGAGTACGTCGACAAAGTGGTTGGCGGGCAGTTCTGGCGGCATCGGATGGATACGATCCAGACCCGCTTCACCCAGCCCGATCATCCGGCCGTGATGGGGTTACAGTCGTTCAAAGCCTTCGACGAAACGTATCTGCACAGCCACTTGCAGGCCGACAACAACGTACTGGCCGTACGCGAGATCAAAGCTGATCAGGCAAAAGACAAGCCCAACGTAAAGGAAGAACCATACACCTGGACCCGGACGTACGGCAAAGGCCGCGTGTTCTACACCGCCTATGGTCACGATGAGCGTACCTGGAGCCAGCCGGGCTTTCAGCAGTTGCTGGAGAAAGGCATCCTCTGGGCGGTTGGCGATCAGGTGAAGAAGCTGCACGACGACCTCAAGCCTCAGCCATTTGCCTACCAGGAAGCCCAACTGCCCAACTACGAAAAGCGGCCGGGAGCCCAGTTGCAGCAGAAGCCGCTGTCGCCGGAGGAGTCGATGAAGCACATTCAGGTGCCGGTCGATTTCACCCTCAATCTGTTTGCGCAGGAGCCGAACGTGATGCACCCCATCGCCATGTCCTGGGACGAACGCGGCCGCTTGTTTGTGCTGATCACCAAAGACTACCCGAACGAGCGCAAACCGGGCGGGGGTTCTGACTACATCGTTATCTGCGAGGATACCGACAAAGACGGTAAGGCCGACAAGTTTACCAACTTCGCCGAGGGGCTGAGCATTCCGACCGGAATGGTCTTTGCCAATGGCGGGCTGATCGTATCGCAGGCTCCGCACATGCTGTTCCTGAAAGATACGAACGGCGACGACAAGGCCGACGAGAAAAAGATTCTGTTTACGGGCTTCGGTACGTTCGATACGCATGCCGGACCGAGCAACCTGCACTACGGCTTCGACAACTGGATCTGGGGCAGTGTCGGGTATTCAGGCTTCAACGGGAAGGTTGGCGACGCCGACAGCCTGCGGTTCGGGCAGGGTTTCTTCCGCTTCAAACCGGATGGTTCGAAACTGGAATACGTAACCAATACGTCGAACAACACCTGGGGACTGGCTTTCAACGAAACCGGCGATGTATTCGGCTCAACGGCCAATAACTCGCACGGCTGGTACATGGCCATTCCGAATCGGTATTTCAAAGGAGCGCCCAACGGCAGCCGGGGCACGGATACCCACAAGGACATGAAACCGATTACAGAGAAGGTCCGGCAGGTCGACGTATTCGGTGGCTTTACGGCGGCTGCGGGTCATAACTTCTACACGGCCCGGTCGTTCCCGAAAAAATACTGGAACAAAATTGCGTTCGTAAGCGAGCCGACCGGCCATATCGTGCACCAGAACATCATGGAAAAGCACGGTACGGATTTCGAAGATGTCGATGGGTTCAACCTCATGGCCGGGGCCGACGAGTGGTTTGCGCCGGTGTTTGCCGAAGTGGGGCCCGATGGCGCAGTCTGGGTAGTTGACTGGTACAGCTTCATCATCCAGCACAACCCCACGCCGAAAGGGTTCCAGAATGGGTCGGGTAATGCCTACGAAACCAATCTGCGCGACTTTACCCACGGCCGGATCTACCGCGTGGGTTACAAAAACGCACCGGCCTACACGCCCATGACGCTGAGCAAGGATCGCCCGCAGGAGCTGGTCGCTGCCCTGAAAAACAAGAATATGTTCTGGCGGATGCACGCCCAGCGGATGCTGGTTGAACGCGGTCAGAAAGATGTTGTTCCGCAACTGATCGAACTGGTTAAAGACCAGTCGGTCGATGAGATTGGCATCAACCCGGCGGCAATCCACGCGCTGTGGACGCTGAAAGGTCTGGATGCAGACATTCCGGCCCTGGATGCCGGCCTGGTCGCGTCGACGCTCAAGCACCCGTGCCCGGGCGTTCGTAAAACCATGGTGCAGGTACTGCCGCGCACCGAAGCCGGTGCTGCCATGCTGCTGCAGGCAAATGCCCTCAATGACAAGGAGCCGCTGGTGGTTCTGAATACCCTGCTGGCTATGTCGGAAATGCCGCTGTCGGCCAACGCGGAAACGGCGATCCTGACCCGGCTCAACCAGGCTACCGAAACCGACGACCGCTGGCTTCCCGATGCCTTTGCGTGTGTGATGACCAGTCACGGCGGCAAGCTGATGCAGGCCTACATGAAACAGGTATCGACCGGAGCCGTCACGAAACCTGCCATGCATGACCACTCGTCGATGAACCACGGGGCTGCAACTACCGCGTCGGCACCAACCGACATGGTGGCCAGTACGTCGAACGCGCCGATGGTGACTAAGAAGACCGAAGGTAACCAGCCGGACCTGGTCGTTACGAAGATTACGGCCGATCCAAAGTCGCCGTTTGTCCGGGAAACGTCCCGCATTGCCATCGACGTTACGAACCAGGGCGGTGGTGCGTTGCCGAAAGGCACGGTTACGCCCCTGAGCATCCGGATCGAAGGGCCGGGCCGCAAGATTGACATGGTGAGTCTGGTTCACAACGCGGGCATTGCGCCGGGCGAAACGGTGACCATCACCAAAAACACGAACGGACCATGGACGGGCGACATTACGTTCCAGGCCGAGCAGGCGGGTGATTTTGCCGTTACCGTTACGGTCGATAAGGACAATCAGATTGCCGAGGGCAACGAAGCCAACAACACCATGCGGCAGAAACTGGTGTACCGCCAGCCGCAGAAACTGGCTACGTTTGCCCTGGAGCGGGCCGCCCGCAGCTATGCGGCAGCTTCCTCCGCCGATTCGGTGGTCGCCATGCTTCGTCAGGCGCAGAAACTGAACCCGGACGACGGACAGGCGCTCATCAAAGGCCTGTCGGAAGGCTGGAACCCGCGTCGCAAAGGCACGGTTTCCGACGAGTCCAAAACGTTCCTGGTCAGCCTGAACAACTCGCTGCCCGAAGATGGGCGCAACCGCCTGGGCCGACTGATGCAGGCCTGGGGCCTACGCTCGGCCGACGACGATATTGATCCGAACGCCGAAATAATCCGGATTAAGTCGATCCGCGAAGCCATGAAGTTTGATAAGAAAGAGTTTACGGTAACGGCGGGCAAAACGGTCGTGGTGGTGTTTGAAAACCCGGATGCGATGCAGCATAACATCGTGATTGGCAAACCCAAATCGCTGGAGACAATTGGAGCGGCTGCCGACAAGCTAATCACGGCCAAAGACGGAGCCGAGAAAAGCTACGTACCGTCGATTCCGCAGGTAGTAGCCGCATCGCCCCTGGTCAATCCCGATCAGACGTACCGGCTGACGTTTAAAGCCCCCGAGCAGGTAGGTGACTATCCGTTCGTCTGCACCTTCCCCGGCCATTGGCGGCTGATGAACGGCGTGATGCGGGTCGTGAAAGCCGGACAGGCGATTAACGCGAAGTAAGGAGTCAGAAATCAATACAAGGCGCCGGCACTGAACAGAGTCCGGCGCCTTTTTTGTTTAGGCGCTTTGGCGGGTAGCCGACGGGGCCTGAGAAAGCGGAGCCAGCAGCGAAGCGGTGGGAACCTGAATCATAAATTCACTGCCTTCGCCTACCGTGCTGCGAACGTTTATTTTCCACTGGTGCGACTGGATGATCCGCTGCACGTAGCTCAGACCCAGCCCGAATCCTTTTACACTCGGCTGGTTGTCGGCATGAACCCGGAAAAAAGGCTGAAAAATCCGCATCTGTAAATGCGCCGGGATGCCCACGCCCCGGTCGCTGATGGCAATCAATAATCCGCCTGAGTTGATCTCCGTATGAATGGTGATTTCCGGCTGGCCCGTGCTGTATTTGACAGCGTTGTCCAGCAGGTTATGCAGAACATTGGTTAAATGAAGCCGGTCGGCCAGCAGCCGCATATCGGGGGCCATCAAACACAGGCGAACGTAGTTTTCGTACCGCTCCGACACCGACCGCAGCAGGAGATGGATGGAAACAGGCTCCGGATTCAGGATTAACGTATTGCGGTCGGCGCGGGCCAGGGTCAGCATGGTTTCGACCTGGTGTTGCAGCCGCTCGGTCTCTTCGCGGATGATCCGCATGTATTTTTCGCTGCGCTCCGGCTGGTTACGGGCAATGGGTGAATCCAGAATGTCGGAAGCCATCCGGATGGCGGCAATGGGGGTCTGAAATTCATGCACAATGGCGTGCAGCACCTCCGTCTGAACGGCCGAACGCTGCCGCCACCGGAGCAGACACCACAGGGCGTAGGCCAGCAGAACCTGCGAAACGACGGCGAGCAGGAACACCGCCATCCAACGCGACGAAACGGTCATTGCTGCTTCCGTTGGTACTGAGGAAGGCCAGTTGACGTAAATCAACCCCGCCGTCAGAGCCGACAACAGCAAAGCAAAGATCAGTAAAGAACGTACAGTAGAGCGTTGGACCATAGATTCGGTAACTTAATATGCCGTATGTACTCTGACCCATAGAGTGAAAGTACGTCTATTTACGGTTAGTGCAAGTTCGGTTACGTAAATGTCCAAAGAAAATAGGCATAAAAGCAAGAGACCCGGGATAAAAAAAGCCCGCCGAAGGCGGGCTGCTAAACCGGTAAATGATTAACTTTTTGTTAAGCCTTATCGGCTGCTGGTTCAGTCGTGTCGGTTGGTGCCTGGCTGGTGGTATCGAGAGTAACCGGCGTTGATACCGACGGTTTCCGATTGGCTGGTGTCGGCTTGGGAGCTGGAGTAGCCGTGCGATTCCGGGCCGGAGGGGTAGGGCGGGGAGTCGGCTGGGCGGCTTTAGGCGTTTCGGTCGACTGGCCGTTGGTGTCGGCAACGGGCGTCTGTTCGTCTTTAGCTTTTTTGTTGGCCGTCCGCTGAGCGTTCTTTTCGGCCTTCTCCGCGTTTTTCTTCGCCTTTTTCTCGTCCTTCTTTGCCTTTACCTCTGGTTTTGTTTTCTTGCCGGTAGCGGTGGTCGCTTTCTTCTCGTCTTTCGAGAGCAGTTTCGTCAATTTCTTCGCCAGCTTTTCGGCTGATTTTTCAATTGACTTCTTGATCTTTTTGCTGGACTCGCCAGCTTCACTGAGTTTGGATTCAATCGAGTTGATGATGTCGGATGCCAGCGCCTGTTGTTTTGTTTTTGTTTCTTTCTTTGCCATGATTGGAAATGGAAAAATTTACAAATAACTACGCTTAATTCCGGACAATCAAAAATTCTATGTTAAGTTTTTGTTACTTTTTGAATAAAATCCCAGCAGACTATCCCGGCGCTGACAGCTACGTTGAGCGAGTGTTTGGTGCCGAATTGCGGAATTTCCAGCACAACGTCGGCGGTATTGATAACTGCATCGCTCACGCCCGTAACCTCATTGCCTAACACAAACGCGTACTTTTTGTTGCTGTCTGGTTTGAAATCCAGCAGTGAAACACTGCCTTCTGCCTGTTCGACAGCCGCAATCAGCCAGCCTTCCGCCTGGAGTTGTTTTGTCAGGGACGAAACGTCGGGGCTGTAGGTCCAGGCGACCGATTCCGTAGCGCCCAGTGCTGTTTTGGTAATGTCGCGGTGGGGTGGCACCCCCGTTATCCCGCACAGATAGATTTTGTCAGCCCGGAAGGCATCGGCCGTCCGGAAAACGGAGCCTACGTTGTTGAGGCTGCGGATGTCGTCCAGAATCAGGCAAAACGGAGACTTGGACGCTTCCTTAAATTCATCAACCGACAACCGGTTCAACTCATCGACGTTTACTTTTCGGGGCATGTTGGGTAACACTGATCAAACGGCAAAAATACAAGGCGCCTGTCAGTAGATAACCATAAAAAACATATGCTTTGAAATCGGTAGATGTGATGCAACGTTTTCTTATTAAATCATCTCTATGCATTTGTATACACCATCTCCTTTAGCCTAAACAATTTCTATTCATGCGCCTGCTGCTGTTCGCTCTGCTTGGTTTGGTCTTGGTACACGTAGCAGCGGGGCAAGTCCCATCGTCGGCCAGGCAGGGACCCGGTTCTGTTGTCGGAACGGTACTGGACTCGCTGACCCGCCAGCCTTTGTCAGAAGCCTCCGTATCGGTGCTGGCTGCCCGGGACTCGGCGCTCGTTTCCTTTGCCATTACGGATGCGGCCGGCAAGTTCGCGTTCCAGGGGCTGGCCGAAGGCCGCTACCGGGTTGTGGTTACGTTTGTGGGGTACCGTAGCAGCCTGAAGCGGGCCGCCATTACAACCGCCAGCCCGACTGCCGATGTCGGTACGTTCGAACTGGTACCGCAGTCGCAGACGCTCGGCGAGGTATCCATACAGGGCGAACGCGCCCCCGTGGCCGTTAAGGGCGATACGGTCGAATTCAATGCCGGTTCGTTCAAAACCCAGCCCAACGCGCCGGTTGAGGATCTGCTCAAAAAACTTCCAGGAGTGGAGGTAGACGGCGACGGGACTGTCAAAGCCAAGGGAAAAGATGTCAAAAAGATACTGGTGGATGGGAAACCGTTTTTTGGGGATGATCCCAAAATGGCGACCCGGAACCTGCCCGCCGAGATTATTGATAAGATTCAGGTATACGATCAGCGCTCCGAACAGTCGCAGTTTTCGGGGGTTGACGACGGCGAACGTGAGGTAACCATTAACATTACGACCCGGCGCGACCGGCGCAAAGGAACGTTTGGGCAGCAGGCTGTAGGGATCGGGCCGCGCCCCGGCGACGGCCTGAGCGGTGATGATCCGCGGTATTCTGCCCGCCTGAACGTGAACCGGTTCAACAACGGTCGTCAGTTTTCGGTGATGGGGATGGCCAACAACATCAACCAGCAAGGCTTTTCGGCGCAGGACCTGGGCCTGGGCGGTGGAGTGGGCTCGGGGCCGGGTGCCTTGTCGGCCCGGGGGGGCGGTGGCGCAATCGGTCGGGGCGGGGGCGGATCGCCCGGCTTCGGGGGCAACAACAACGCCATCACCCGGTCATTGGCCGGTGGACTAAACTACCGGGATGCGTGGGGGAAAAAGATTGAAGTGGCCGGGAGTTATTTCGTGACCAACACCAATACGCTGACAGACCAGCGCAGCCGCCGGGAGAACGTACTGCCGAGCGAAACAACGCCTGGTTCGACCACAGCCAGCCGGGTCGATTCGGCCTTCGTGACGAACCGGCAGAACGGCTCCGAAATCAGCAACACCAACCACCGGTTTAATCTGCGCTTTGAGTATAAAATTGATTCGCTGACCACACTACGCATTTTACCCAACTTCTCGTGGCTGAATTCCAGTTACGAAAGCCAGAGCGAGTCCCGGACGGTGGATGCGACGGGGGCACTGGTGAATACGAGTACTGCCAACAATTCGTCTACCGGCAACGGCCTGAACGGCAGCAACAATGTCCTGCTGCTGCACCGCTTTCGCAAGCGGGGACGTACCGTATCGCTGAACTGGAACATGAACATAAGCAACCAGAGCAACGAAGGGTTTAACCGGTCGATTAACTCCTTTGCGACGCCCAACACGCCTTTGCCGGGTTCGGAAGGGCCGGGCAGCACCACCTCCGCAACGGGTTTGTTTTCGCGGGAGATCAACCAGCGCAACGAGCAGCAGACCCGCTCGATGACCAACGGCATAAACCTGACCTACACGGAGCCGCTGACGCTGAAACAGACGCTGGAATTGCACTACACCCTGTCGAACAACCGCAATACGTCGAACCGAACCGTGGCCGACTATAACGAAACTACCGATCAGTACGACCGGCCAAATGCGCTGCTGAGCAACCGCTTCGTCAATACGTTCATGACCAACCGGGCGGGCCTGACGTGGCAGACCCGGCAGACAAAATTCTTTTACGCGCTGGGGGTGGATGTGCAGCAGGCCGGACTCAGCTCCGACAACCGGACGCGCGATACGAGCTTTACCCGAACGTTCACGAACGTACTGCCGAATGCCTTGTTCACCTACACATTCGACAAAAACCGGAGCCTGAACATCAACTACCGCACCCGCATCAATGCGCCGAGCGTGAATCAGCTGCAACCGGTACCCGACAACACAAATCCGCTGAACATCCGGCTGGGAAATGCCAGCCTGCAACCTGAATACAGCCATAGCATCTCGCTGAACTACAACCGGTTCCAGCCGGCTACGTTTCGCAGCATGTTCGTGTCGGTGAACGCCAGCCGGACGGACAACAAGATCGTTAATGCCACGACGTTCTCCCGCGCCGGGGCACAGACAACCCAGCCCATTAACACCGATGGTTATTACAGCCTGAGCGGTTTTCTGTCTTTCGGTCGGCCGTTGAGGCTGAAGGAACAGCGCGTAAACCTGAACCTGGGCACAAACCTGAATTACAATCAGGGAATAAGCTTTATCAACGCTCAGCAAAACCGGTCGCAGAACTGGTCGGTAGGGCAGCGCGTCGGACTGAATACCAACATTAACGAAAAGCTGGACGTGAACCTGTCGGGATCAATTAACTTCCAGACGGCGCGATACTCCGTCCAGACGCAGCAAAACCGGAACGCCGGACCGACCTCGTTTCTCAATCAGACCGCTACGCTCGATCTGTTTTATCAGCTGCCGTTCCGGTTTACGGTCAATTCCAACGTGACCTACAATAACTACGGTGGCGGGACGGGGAGCTTTAATCAATCGTTTGTGCTGTGGAACGCGGCTCTGTCGCGGCAGTTCTTCAAGCAGAAGCAGGGCGAGCTGCGGCTACAGGTGTTCGACCTGCTAAACCAGAACCGAAGCATCGTCCGGAACGTAACCGAAACCTACGTCGAGGAGGTACAGAGCCGGGTATTGAACCGGTACTTTACCATTAGTTTCATCTACACCCTGCGTCGGTTTGGCGGAGCCGGTCAGCCCAATCAACCGCAGGACGGTCAGGAGCGGCAGTTTCGCCGGATGAACCGGGAGTTTTCGCCCAATGGTACCGGCAACCGGCCCGGTGGGGGCGAGCGCGGTGGTCGCCGTCAGTTCTAAGCGGGATTATTGATCCGGAGGCCGGTTGTTGAGTAGGTACGGGGCGGTCTGGTCTTGTAACAGAAACTACCTCTGTCATGAAAACAGCTTTATTCATCACGGCTCTGTCGGCCGCCAGTGTAGCCGCCCTGGCGCAGGGAGCATCGGCGCAGCCGTCTCCCGAGACCCAGATCAAAACGGCAGTACTGGCCGCGCCGGCCGACAAACGCGACGGGGCTATGGTCTACGGCTACGATACCAAAGGCGCCTTTGTCGTGCTCCGGAAAGGAACCAACGACATGATCTGCCTTGCCGACGATCCCGCCAAAAAAGGGTTCAGTGCTTCGTGTTACCACCGGGATCTGGAACCGTTTATGAAGCGGGGCCGGGAGTTGCAGCAGGAAGGCAAAAAACCGGGCGAAGTGCTCACCATCCGGGAGCAGGAAGTGAAAGCAGGGAAGTGGAAAATGCCCAAACAACCCACAACGCTCTACGTACTGTCGGCCAAGGACGAAAACTACGATCTGGCCACCGGCGACGTAAAAGACACCTACCTGCGCTACGTCGTTTACATTCCCTATGCAACGGCCGAGAGCACCGGGCTACCCCTCAAACCTGATGCGCCCGGCATGCCCTGGATCATGGACCCCGGTACGCACCGGGCTCATATCATGATCAATCCGCCCCAATCGACTACGTCGGCGACGGCCAAGCAGTAAGCCTATGTCGGGCGTATTCATGACTTTAGCATCGACGCCAGGCCCGATGCACGGGTAGGGTAAGCAAACAAGGTGGTACGCAGGCTCTCGACGGGAATCCTGTGGTTGATGGCCAGCGTCAGTACGTTGATCAGCTCATCGCTGCCGACACCGAGCAGATGAGCGCCCATCAGCAGGCCGTTGTCGTCGTCGATCAGGAGTTTATAGCCCGACACCGGTTCGTTGATTCGTCGGGATTCGTACCAGTCGGTCGTGTCGCTGAACGACACCCGGATGTTTTTGCCGGACTGCCTGGCCGATTCCTCGCTCATGCCTACGGTTGCCAGATTCGGCCAGGTAAACACCACCGATGGAACGGCCGTTTCGGTATAGCGCTGCTGGTTGCCGTTCAGGATGTTGGCCCCTACGATGCCGGCTTCCCACGAGGCCACCGGGGTCAGAGGAAGCCCTTTTTCGGCCACATCCCCGCAGGCATACACGGCCGGGTTGGACGGGCTTTGCAAAAACTCATTAACCGCTACGCCTTTGTCGCTGTAATCCACGCCCGCCTTGTCGAGGTCCAGATCCTGCAAGTCGGCCGGTCGGCCGGCCGCATGGACGACCAGGCTGGCGTTCAGCAAGCGTTCCTGCCCCTGTTGGTTTATACCAACGCGAAGAGTACCGGGCTCGCCCTCGACCGAAACGACCTCGGCGTTCAGGAGCAGGGTAATGCCCATCGCTTCGGTGGCGCTCACCAGCAGGTCGACCAGGTCCGGGTCAAATGGTTCCAGCGGTCGTTCGCCCTGGTGCACGATGGTTACTTTGGCTCCGGCCCGGCTGGCTACGTGCGCAAACTCAAAAGCGATGTAGCCACCCCCGACCATCACGATATGGTCGGGCAGCTGCTCCAGTTCCATAAACGCTGTGCTGTCGGTCAGGAAGTCCTCGCCGGGAATTCCGAGCGGGGCCGGACGGGCACCGGCGGCAATCACGATGTGATCGGCCTGCAACTGTGTATCGCCCACCTGCACCGCGTCGGGGGCAATAAAGCGGGCTGTTCCGTGGAAAGCCGTAATGCCGGTTTCTTTAAATTGCTGCTCGGTCTTTTCGGGAATGGGATCCGTGAAGGTGCGCTTGAACCGAATTAGTTCGGGCCAGTCGATGCGGGCTTCGGCTGCCAGGCCATTGTCGCGCATGCGTTCGGACCGGGCAACCAGCTCGGCGGCTCCGGCGAGAATTTTTTTAGGGTCGCAGCCGCGCTGAGAGCACGTACCGCCGAAGGGTAGTTTGTCAATGATGGCTACGGACTTACCGGCCTGATGAAGCTGTTCGGCCGTCTTTTTACCGGCAACACCGGTACCGATCACAATCGCATCGAATTGTTGCATAGGTGGGCCTGTCGGGCAGGCAGTCTGGTGACGAGTCAGGACTCTGAATGGATGTCCCCACCTGATTAACCACAATCCCGGGCAAAGGTTGGCCGTACGGGTGTCCTTACCGGACTGACCAGACAAATAAACCCCTCCCGCTTTTGGCAGGAGGGGCTAGGGTGAACGCGCACTACTTTCGACGCTCGGCCAGCAGACTGTCTATCGGCAGCGGTGATTTAAGGAGTACGATGCGGCCATCGACCGGTGGTTCAATCCGGAACGTCTGCGCGAAATGATCCTGATGATTACGAAGCTCAACCGTGTACTCGCCGTACGGTAACGCCGATACGTTGAGCCGTGCGGCATAGTTTCGGACGGGAATCGGGGCGCTGTACACCTCTTTCTGATTTTTATCCCGGATAGTCAGTTGGGTGTAGGACCGACTCTCGCAGAATACGTTGAAGCATCCCGACCGATGTCTGTCCGGCCGGACAATCGCACGGAGGGTAGTGGAAGATGCCGCCGACGAACCTGGCGTCGAAACAGTCTGAGCGTAGAGCGAGGGCAGGGCGGAACCGACCAGCAGCAGGCAGCTGATCAGAGTGCGCAGTTGTGAGGAGGTGTGGTAGACGTTCATGGTACTGTCTGTTTACTTAGTTGGAAAAAGCTGACAATCAGCCGCTCGGCGTTTTATTCCGATCGGTATGGTAGTAGTCGCTCATCGCCACAGCCAGGCAAACACACCTCCAAAAAAATCCCCATTTATGGGGATAAGGTAAAAACACCGCGGGCGCTACCTCAATCCCTGAGGTGGCGCCCGCGGTAGAAGGCAGTTCCTGAAACAGGTAGCCGGTATTACCGGATATACCTGAAATCTTCTCCGCCTTTCAGGGCCAGCAACGTTTCGAACATAAGCCGGATTACGTTCTGCACGTCGTCCTTGTGTACGGTTTCGACGGTGGTGTGCATGTATTTCAGCGGCAGTGAGATCAGCGCCGAGGCAACCCCCTCACTGGCGTAGGCAAACGCGTCGGTATCCGTACCGGTCGAGCGGCTTACGGCCTGGCGCTGGAACGGAATCTGCTGCTGCTCGGCTACGTTGATGATGAAATCCAGGACGTTGTTCTGCACGGCCGGGCCGTAGCACAGCACCGGACCATCGCCACATTTGAGGTCGCCCTGCTCTTTCTTGTCGTACTTCGGCGACTGCGTGTCGTGCGTTACGTCGGTACAGATGGCCAGGTTCGGTTTGAGCCGGTGGGCGATCATTTCAGCGCCCCGCAACCCAATTTCTTCCTGCACCGAGTTGACCACATACAGTGTGTAAGGCAGCGTGATGTTGTTCTCTTTCAATTGCCGGGCCACCTCCGCAATCATGAAGCCACCCATGCGGTTGTCGAGCGCCCGACCCACGTAGTAGCGGTTGTTCATCTCCGTCAGGCCGTCGGAGAACGTGCAGACCGTTCCGACGTGGATACCCATGTCGAGGACTTCCTGCTTCGTAGCCGCGCCCACGTCGATAAACAGGTCGGTTACTTTCGGAGCGGTGTCTTTGGCCAGGTCGCGGACGTGGATGGCCGGCCAGCCGAAAACACCCGTAACGACGCCCTTTTTCGTGTGCAGATTCACCCGCATCGAGGGAGCAATCACCGCGTCGGAGCCGCCGTTGCGCCGGACAAACAGGTAGCCGTTGTCGTCGATGTAGTTGACGAACCACGAAATCTCGTCGGAGTGGGCTTCGATTACGACACTATACGCCTTGCCAGCGCCAATGACGCCCACGGCCGTGCCATAGGTGTCGACAATGTACTCATCAATGTACGGTTTGAGGTAGTCCAGCCAGAGCTGCTGCCCCGATGATTCAAAGCCCGTGGGTGAGGCATTGTTGAGGTACTGATACAGGAACGCTTTACTTTGTTCAGTCATTAGTTTTCAGGGAAATGAGAAAGGGTAGATCAAACGTCAGGCCAGCGCGTTGGGCGGCCCGCCGGGTTAGTCTCGCAAAGGAAGCGACCTTTTTGGTTTGAACAAAACCAGATGGTCGGCTTGTCGGACAGCCACAAAAGCGGGCTTCAGAACCCGATCCGCTGGCGGCTCTGCTCCAGATTCTGCCCAAGACCCAGGGCGCGGGCCAGTTCAAAGGCAATCCGGTCTTCGTATTTACGCTTGTAGTTGTCGACCTCCAGCCGGAGTTTTTCGATTTCCAGCTGCTGCTTCTCGATCGTCAGCCGGAGCGTTTCGAGTTCGTGTTCGGCAACGGGTTCGGCCGGGGCCACTTCAACGGCCGGTGTAGGAATGGCTTCGTCGGTCAGCAAAACCAGGGGCGATACGTTCAGCACCTGCGCAATCTGGGTCAGGCGCGAGAGCGTCAGGTCGGTTTTTCCCCGTTCAATATCGCCGTAGGCCGTAGTCGATAAGCTTAGTAAATCGGCCATGTTTTCCTGCGAATAGCCGCGCTGGAGCCGTTGCAGGCGGATTCGTTCGCTAATTGATGTCTTCATATCAAGTATGTACGATAAAATCTAAACCGAAACCGATAGTACTTTTTACGGGGATAACGCATTTTTGCAGCGAAAGAATTCTCGAACTTACATCAACCTTTATTCGTTTCAAACCAAAGGAGTAACCACAATATGAATCAAGACCAGGAATTCCGCAAGTTTGCGGTGCATCATATGGGCCTCAACGGCCTGACCGTGGATGGGTACATGAACCACACCATCAACAACATGACCCGCGCCGTTATTGAAGAGCGTCCGATGAATTTCCGCGAGGTTGACGTGTTCTCACGCCTGATGGCCGACCGGATCATTTTCATGGGATTGCCCGTCGACGACAACATTGCCAACATCATCGTTGCGCAGCTGCTTTTCCTCGAATCGGCCGATCCGAAGAAAGATATTCTGATGTATATCAACAGCCTCGGTGGTTCGGTGTATGCCGGTCTGGGGATCTACGACACCATGCAGTACGTTCGTCCGGACGTAGCCACGGTCTGCACGAGCCTGGCCGCGTCGATGGGGGCCGTGCTGCTGGCCGGCGGTGCTGCCGGGAAGCGTTCGGCGCTGCCGCACGCCCGGATTATGATTCACCAGCCGTCGGGTGGTGCACAGGGACAGTCGGTCGACATCGAAATTACGGCCCGCGAGATTGTGAAACTGCGGGAGGAACTGTACACCATTCTCGCCAATCACTCCGGCAAGTCGGTTGAACAGATTGAAAAAGATTCAGACCGCGACAAGTGGATGCGGTCCGAAGAAGCCAAAGAATACGGCCTGATCGACGAAGTACTGCGCCGGGATCGCGCGTAAGCCGCCGATGGGAAAACCATAAGCCAAAGCGAAGGGATTTAGACGTCCCTTCGCTTTTTTGTTTTGCCGACAACCCCGAATTTTGCCGGGCGGCTCACCAGCGCGACGCCAACCATTCGTATGATTTCTTCGTCTCTCCATTCGTTGCCCTCGAAACTGCCGAACGTCGGTACGACCATTTTTACGGTCATGTCGCGACTGGCGCAGGAAACCGGTGCTATTAACCTGTCGCAGGGATTCCCCGGCTTCGACTGCTCACCCGAGCTAGTAGCGCTGGTCGAGACGTACCTGCGCCGGGGAGCCAATCAATACGCACCAATGGCGGGGGTTCCGGTGCTGCGGGAGGCTCTGGCTCACAAGACCCTCGCTACGTATGGCGTGAACTATGATCCCGAAACAGAGGTTACCGTTACGTCCGGTGCAACTGAGGCTCTGTACGCTGCCGTAGCCGCCGTGGTCCGGCCGGGCGATGAGGTGCTGGTGTTTGAACCCGCCTACGACAGCTATGTACCGGCCATCGAACTGAACGGCGGGATTCCTGTTTTCGTGACGCTGACGCCACCCGATTTCCGGATCGACTGGGAGGAGGTACGTAGCAAAGTAACCAACAAAACGCGGCTGATCATGGTCAATACGCCCCATAACCCAACGGGCCGCGTCTGGACAACCGACGATTTGAATCAACTGGCGGGGCTTGTTCAGGAAAAACCCATCTGGGTAGTAAGCGACGAAGTGTATGAACACATCCTCTTCGATGGGCGGACCCACCACTCGCTCATGACCCACCCGGTGCTGCGGGAGCGGACGTTTGTCTGCGGTTCGTTCGGCAAGACGTTTCACATCACGGGCTGGAAGATCGGCTATTGCCTGGCCCCCGCCGGACTGACGACCGAGTTTCGGAAGGTGCACCAGTTTCTGACGTTCAGTACCGTTACGCCCATGCAGTACGCCCTGGCCGATTACCTCGGCGATCCGGAACGCTACGAATCGCTGCCGGCCTTCTACGAACGCAAACGCAACCTGTTCCTCGACAGCATCAGCGGATCGCGGTTTCGGTTCAAACCCGCCGAGGGGAGTTTTTTTCAAACGGTTTCATACGCGGAGATCACCGACGAACCCGACTATGACCTGGCCGTTCGGCTGACGAAGGAGATTGGTATTGCGTCCATTCCGGTGTCGGTATTCTATCAACAACGGAATGATTATCAGTTGTTGCGCTTCTGCTTTGCCAAAGATGACGAAATGCTGATGCGGGCCGGCGAACGGCTAAGCCGTTTATAAATAACCGGTTAATAAAGGTTCAGTGAGTTTATGGTCCGTATTGGTTGGTTACTAACCTACCGATGGATAAATTTGCTAGTAGGAGGTCGTTCTGTCTTACCAAATCACGCTGTTTTTAGCCGGACTCTACCAACAAAGACTTTAAACGAATAGTTGAACAATTCCCAGCAAATTAGCATTTTCACGGGCTGAGTAGTTGGGTATAACCAGAATATTTACACTGCAAACGTACATGCCACAAATCAGTTGCTCGTTCTGCGGACGGCGCAAAAACGAGGTGATGCTGCTGCTGTCGGGGATAGACGCGCACATCTGTAATTACTGCATTGAGCAGGGGCACCAGGTGGTGCTGGAAGAGATGCGTCCCCGGCGAAGCGAACCCAGTGAGGTTCATTTCAACCTGATCAAGCCCGTAGAAATGAAGCGTCACCTCGACCAGTACGTTATTGGTCAGGATGAGGCCAAGAAAGCGATCACCGTCGCCGTCTATAATCACTACAAGCGGCTTATGCAGCCCAAAACCCACGATGAGGTGACGATTGAGAAATCGAACATCATCATGGTGGGCGAAACGGGAACCGGCAAAACGTACCTGGCCCGCTCGATCGCCAAAATTCTTGAAGTACCGTTCTGTATTGCCGATGCTACGGTGATTACCGAAGCAGGCTACGTGGGCGAGGACGTAGAAACAATTCTGACGCGTCTGCTGCAGGCCGCCGACTACAACGTAGAAGCCGCCGAACGGGGTATTGTGTACATCGACGAAATCGATAAGATTGCCCGGAAGTCGGATAATCCCAGCATCACCCGCGACGTCAGCGGTGAGGGGGTTCAGCAGGCGCTTCTGAAGCTGCTCGAAGGATCGGTCGTGAACGTACCGCCCCAGGGTGGCCGCAAGCACCCCGACCAGCGGATGATCGCACTCAATACCGAGAACATCCTGTTTATCTGCGGGGGAGCTTTCGACGGCATCGACCGGCACATCACCAAGCGGATCAACACCCGCCCCATCGGCTTCTCCGGCGACCGTCGCCTGAATGATACGTTCGAAAAAGGCCATCTGATGCGCTACATCTCGGCCCTCGATCTGAAATCATACGGGCTGATCCCCGAATTGATCGGCCGGTTGCCGGTACTGACGTATCTGGAACCGCTGGATCGGGAAGCGCTGATGCGTATCCTGACCGAACCCCGGAACGCCATTACGAAGCAGTATGACAAGCTGTTCCAGATGGAAGGCATCAAACTCCACTGGGACGACAGCGCTCTGAATTATATTGTTGATCAGGCCTTGCAATACAACCTCGGTGCCCGTGGCCTGCGCTCGATCTGCGAATCGATCATCACCGACGCGATGTTTGAACTACCGTCGCAGACGGGGGTGAACGAGCTGACGATCAGTCTGGAATACGCCCGTGAGAAGTTTGGTAAATCCAGCAATTACTCATTACGTTCCGTGGCCTGAACAGGGCTCCGATCACGACCATACAACGCCCGGTTTCCGCAAGGAGGCCGGGCGTTGTCGTTTCCATTCGATCATATATCCGGGGCAATCATAACAAACCACAGACGTGTCAGTTGTGTAGGGAGTCCCAAGTTAACTAACACAACGTTAAACACTCAGACTATGAAAATTACTACACAACGCTACCTGCTGGTGCTGATGGGTGCCAGCTTTTTTATGGCTTGCAGTCGCCCCTACGCTACGTTTCAGCGTTCGCAGCGGGAGCAGTTTACGACGGTTCAGCCAGTTTCAACGCCAGTCAGCGTGGCCACTCCGGAAGCACCGGTTCAGCCCGCCATGCAGTCAACCCCAGTGCAGCCCGCGTCGGTGCCGGCTATCCAGGCCGTGCAGCAGCAACTGAACGACGCCGTTGCTAAAAATGACAATAAACTGGTTGAAAGTCGCAAAGTGCAGAAACGCCTGGCGAAGGTGCAGCAGCTGCTGACGGCCGCCGGGCAAAATCAGTCGGCCGCAGCCACCACAAAGGCCACCGATACCCGCAAACTAACCCTCGTTGAGCGGGTGATGACTAAAAAGTTAGACAAACAGATTCATAAGAAACTGTACCCCAAAAAAGCTACGGCCAATACGACCATTCTGGCAACGGGCGCGGTGGTGGTCATCATCGGTTTGCTGCTGATCCTGCTCACGGCCGGAACGGCCAACACCATCGGCGTTATTGCGCTGCTGGCCGGCGCCATCATTTTGCTGGTCGGCTTATTATAATTTAGCTTATGTCTGTCGGCAAAATAGGCTAAAGACCATTGTTTAGCCTATTTTTAAACATTCACTCGGTTTTTCGGGCTAAACCCAACAAAGTAATGTAAGGACTGTTGTTGTGGTGAATCTTAGTTTTTCTCACGTTAAATTCTACAGTTAATGAGCACTTCTTTCACTAAACATCTCTGTGCAGCCCTGCTGGGCGTTGCGGTTTTCTCTTCCTGCAGCCGTCCGGTTGCTTATTTTCAGCCGAGCCAGCGCGAACAATTTCGTACGCCGACAACGGAGACTGTGGCCGTAACGCCAGCATCTCCGCAGGAAAGCGTAGCGGCTCCGGTTGAAACAGCACCGGCAACTGTTGCAGTTACTGAAACGGCTGCACCGGCGGCTCAGGTTGCCCAGGCTCGCGTGGCGCTGGATCAGGTGGAAGCGTATGTTCGTAATGACAACCAACTGGCTACGAACAAAAAGCTGGAGAAGCGGATGTCTCGGGTGAAGAACCTGATGAACACCGTCAGCCAGAAAGAAGCGACTACCCTCAATACAACGACCTCTGCCAAGAAGCTGAACCTGTTCGAACGGACCATGGTGAAGCGGATCGACAAGCAGATCAAAAACAAAATGGCGCCGAACAAAACCAAGAAAACCATGGCAACCACGCTGCTGAAGGCGGGTATTATCATCGGTATCATTGGTTTGATTCTGCTGCTGGTTGGTAACGGCGTCGGGGCCACCATCGGTCTGATCGCGTTGATCGCGGGTCTTGTTCTGATCATCCTGGATCTGGTTAACACCTGATAATGAGCGATTCAACCGCTTTGGTGTTACTCCACGGTCACGGCGTAGATGCGTCCATCTGGGACGGCATCTACGCCGGTTTGTCTACGGATGTCCGGGTGCTGCGACCGGATTTTTCGCGGCTTACAAACCACAGCACCATCGAAGCCTACGCCGAAGAGCTGTACGCCCGGTTGCAGAGCGGCCAGGTCGACAGCTGCGTTGTTATCGGTCATTCGATGGGTGGCTACATTGCCCTGGCCTTCGCCGAAAAATACCCGGACATGATTCAGGGACTTGGCCTGTTTCACTCCACCGCCTTCGCCGATGACGAACCGAAGAAAGAACAACGGCGACAAGTGATTCGAAAACTGGACGAGGAGGGAACACGACCGTTTCTGGAAACGGCGATACCGAACATGTTTGCGCCGGACAACCGGGACGCCATGAGCGAAAAAGTCCACGCGCTGATCGAACTCAACAGTGTTCTTCCGCCCCAGGCTTTGCAGGCCGGCATTCGGGCCATGTTATCGCGGCCGGACCGGACCCAGGTCCTGAAACAGGCCGTTTACCCGGTGCTGATCGTTGCCGGTCAGCATGATCAGATTGTGCCGCCCGAGAAAAGCCGTCAGTTGGCCGACATGGCTGCCGATACGGAGCTGGTTGTGCTCAACGCGTCCGGTCACCTGGGTATGATCGAGGAACCCGAGCAGGCACAGGCGGCCATCCGGCAGTTTGTCGATCGTTTATAATCCATCACGTTTTCAAAATGGCAACAAAGGAGGCAGATCGCTTCCTTTTTGTTTTTTAAGGGGGTTTTCCCTTGATAATCCGTAAACTTGCACCCAGTTTAATGAATTCCGTTTGTTAGCCTCAGTACTGTGGGGATGGCAACGTAGCGTAGCAGTAATCAACTCCTCTCATGGCAGAGCTTTTTAACGTTTATCCCCTGTACGATATCGAACCCGTTCGGGCGCAGGGCAGCTATTTGTGGGACACCAAAGGCGACCGATACCTCGACCTTTACGGCGGCCATGCGGTGATTTCGGTGGGACATACGCACCCGCGCTACGTCCAGGCGCTGACCGAGCAGCTTAACCGTATTTCGTTCTATTCCAATTCTGTCCGGATTCCGCAGCAGCAGGAACTGGCTGATAAATTAGGGGCCATGTGTGGTCATCCGGATTTTGCGCTGTTTCTGTGTAACTCCGGGGCTGAGGCCAATGAAAATGCCCTGAAACTGGCATCATTTCACAATGGCCGTACGCAGGTTGTTGCGTTTCGGAAGTCGTTTCATGGCCGAACCGCCGGAGCCGTAGCCGCGACCGACAACCCGGCTATTGTTGCTCCGGTCAACTATAACCAGCACGTTACGTTCCTGCCCTACAACGACTCCGCTGCGGCTCTGGCCGGCATTACAGATCAGACCTGCGCCGTTATCGTCGAAGGAATCCAGGGAGTAGGGGGGATTCATGTCGCTACCGACGAGTTCCTGCAAACGCTGCGTCGGCGCTGCGACGAAACCGGGGCAGTACTGATTCTCGATGGGGTGCAGTGTGGATACGGTCGTTCGGGGCGCTTCTTTTCGCACCAGTTCAGCGGCATTGAGCCGGACCTGATCACCACGGCGAAGGGCATGGGCAATGGCTTCCCGATCGGGGGCGTGCTGATTTCGCCGAAGTTCAAGGCGTCGTTTGGGCTGCTGGGCACTACGTTCGGCGGAAATCACCTGGCCTGTACGGCGGCTATCGCGGTGCTGGACATTATGAAGGATGAGGGCCTGATCGACAACGCCGTCCGCATGGGTGAGTACCTGATGAACGGCATTCGGCAGATTGGTGGTTTCAACGAGTTGCGGGGCCGGGGCCTGATGATTGGCATTGAGTACGAGTTTCCGGTCGAGCCGCTGCGGAAGACCCTGCTGGTCGATCACCGGATGTTTACGGGCGTAGCGGGTAAGCACACCATCCGGCTCTTGCCTTCGCTGGCGATCGGTGTCGACGAAGCCGATTTGTTCCTGGAGGCACTGGAGAGATGCTTAAACGCAGAGCGCGCTGAGTTATAACGCAGAGTTCGCGGAGGAATGAGAGAAAATGAGATCACAGAAGAATTTATCGGCTGTGCAATGCGCGTCCATCGTAAGCTTGGACCGGGACTACTTGAATCTGTTTACGAAGAGTGTGTGGCTTATGAACTGACAAAATCCGGACTATTTTTCGAGCGGCAAAAGGCTTTGCCTGTTGTTTACGAAACCATAAAGCTTGAAGCCGGATACCGGGTTGATTTCATGCTTGAGCGAAAAGTAATTATAGAATTGAAAGCTGTTGAAATTTTGAACGATGTGCATTTAGCTCAATTAATGACGTATTTGAGGTTGGCAGACTGTCGACTTGGGTTACTCATCAATTTTAACGTTACACTGCTTCGGCAAGGAATTCGACGCGTTGCTAATAATCTTTAACTCTGTGAACTCTGCGCAGCCCTCTGCTCCTCTGCGTTTAAGAAACAATGACTAACTTTATCTCCCTCGCTGACGTCGCTGACATCGACGCCCTCATCCAGTCCGGCCGCGAGGCCAAAGCCAACCCCTTCGCCGATCAGCACCTGGGCCACAATAAAACCATTGGTCTGATCTTTTTCAACTCCAGCCTCCGAACCCGGCTCAGTACCCAGAAAGCCGCCCAGAACCTCGGCCTGAACGTAATGGTCATGAACGTCGGTCAGGACAGCTGGGGACTCGAAATGGAAGACGGCACCATCATGAACGGCGATAAGGCGGAGCACGTCAAAGAAGCGGCCGCCGTGATGGGACGGTATTGCAACATCCTGGGTATCCGGGCGTTTGCGGGCCTGCTGGATCGCGACAAAGACTACAGCGAGCAGGTAATGAACCAGTTCAGGAAATACGCGGCCGTACCCATCATCAACCTCGAATCCGCGACGCGGCACCCCCTCCAGTCGCTGGCCGATTGCATAACCATCGAAGAGTTCAAGCCAGTGCCCCGCCCCAAAGTGGTCTTGACCTGGCTCCCCCATTTCAAGCCGCTGCCCCAGGCCGTGGCCAACTCGTTCAGCGAATGGATGAACCGGCGTGACGTCGACTTCGTGGTGACCCACCCGGCGGGCTACGATCTGGCACCGGAGTTTGTCGGCAACGCCCGGGTGACGCACAACCAGGATGAAGCCTTTGAAGGGGCGGATTTTATCTACGGCAAAAACTGGTCATCGTATGTCCGCTACGGCAACGTGCTGACCCAGGACTCATCGTGGATGGTAACGGGCGAGAAGATGAAGCTGACCAACAACGGTAAATTCATGCACTGCCTGCCCGTTCGCCGGAACGTAAAGGTGGCCGACGAAGTGCTGGATAGTCCGCAGTCGATTGTGATTGAACAGGCTGCCAACCGCGAGTGGTCCGCACAGGCCGTATTGAAAGAAATTCTGAAAAATTTAGAAACGCAGAGGTAGCAGAGAATTACGCAGAGAAAACAGAGAAACCTCAGCGTCCTCTGCGTAACTCTCTGCTACCTCTGCGTTTAAGCCCATGAATAACCTCACAGTCATAAAGATAGGGGGGAATGTCATCGACAACCCCGACGCCCTGACCCGTTTCCTGACCGCCTTTGCCAGTCTGCCCGGCGATACCATTCTGATCCACGGGGGCGGAAAAATTGCCACCCAGGTTGCTGAGAAGCTGGGCGTTCAGACCACCATGGTCGATGGACGCCGGATCACAGATCAGGCTATGCTGGATGTCGTAACGATGGTATACGGCGGGTTAGTCAACAAACAGATCGTGGCGAAACTCCAGGCCCTTGACAGCAACGCCATTGGCTTGACGGGCGCCGACGCCAACATCATCCTGGCGCAGAAACGGCCGGTGAAGGAGGTCGATTATGGCTTCGTGGGAGATATCGTAGCGGTGGATTCAGGGCGGCTGCAGTCCTTTATGCGACAGGAACTGACGCCCGTAATCGCGCCCCTGACCCACGACGAAGCGGGTAATATGCTGAACACCAACGCCGACACAATGGCATCGGCCATTGCCGTCGACCTGAGTCATCATAATGCCGTAACGCTTGTGTACTGCTTTGAGAAGAAAGGCGTACTGTCGGACCCAGCCGATGATGACAGTGCAATCCGGGAACTGACACCAGCTTTGTATACGGAGTATAAAGCGGCCGGTGTGATCAGCAAAGGCATGATTCCGAAACTGGACAACGCCTTCAACGCCCTGCAAAACGGGGTTGAGCGGGTAATCATCTGTCACGCCGATGAACTGGCTATGGCTGTTCAGGAGGGAGCCGGAACCACGCTTCGACTAGCGACAAATCAGCAGGAAAGCTGACGAATACGGGTTTACTTTTCGGCCAGCAGGTTCACAACGCGCCGAATCCCCATGAACCGATGCTGGTAGTAACTGGCATGCAGGTAATCGTAGCGAACACCTCCATTCCAGGCGGAGTGAATGAATTTGATACGGTTACCGATGACTTCCGTAATCAGACCAACATGACCGATGCGGCTGCCGCCTGCACTGTGGCCTTTAAAGAAAATCAGATCGCCGGGTTGGGCTGCATCTTTATCAACCTCGACGCCCACGTTTCCCTGCGCTGCGCTGGAATGAGGAAGAGCGATACCAAACCGGTTGAAACAGAAGCGGGTGAAACCTGAGCAGTCGAACCCGTTGCGGGGGGAGGTGCCGCCGGAGCGATACCGCGCCGACAGGTGTTGCTTGGCAAAGTGAATCAGATTACTGACAATAGGAATCTGATCGTAGAAGGAGGTGGTAGAGAGGGTAGGATCGGCTTGAGTTACGGCGGATACGGTTTGGGCTTGAATCATGCCAAACGAGACCGTACAAAATACGGTCAGGAGCACTTTTCTCATCAGAAACGTAGGTTAAGTACAAGTCCTTTTGGGTAAAAATAGGCCGGTGGGCCTAAAGCGCAAAATTTTTGTGTACTTTTTTCTACAATTAAATGGCCGATGGGCGTGCCAAAAAACGCTACCGGTTGATAATTAAGCCGCTAGAGAATTTAATTTATAGACTAGTTGGAGAAAATTTAATGTTATGTAGTCTGAACTGTTGCGATTGGAGACAAAGAATAGAGAACACGGGGTTATGAAGCGGTTACCAGGCCAATTTGCTGTGAGTGACGGATGGCTTCGTCGCTGTGCGTAAAATAGCAGCAGGACACGCCAGCGGATTCAATCTGATCGATAAACGTCTGGGTCTGAGCCTGGTGAGCTGCATAAACCCGGCGCAGGTACACGCAAATAATTTGATCGGGGAAATGGCCTACCAGTGACGCATAGATAGCGGGGTCTTCCTGGGTATCGTCGCCCAGCAGGATGAACTTAAGTTCGGGGTAGACTTCCAGCAGACGGGCAATGCGGGTAAATTTTGTAGCGTGCTTATTCTGGCCGCTTTTCATGACCTGGTGCAGCCGTTTCAGCTGGTTGAGGAGGTAGATACCGCTCGGTAGCCCATTTTCGCGGGAGAAAGTCATAATGTATTCATACAGATTCCATTCACTGCTCGACACGTAAAAGAAGGCGTTGGGGGCGTGTTGTTCCGTGCCTGCGTAGGCCAGCAGCTGGTAGTGCCTGACTACATCCCTGAACGGTTTACGACTGTAGGCGTTCTGCGTCAGCAACACCACTAACCGCTTCAGTACGGTGGCCGAATGCGAAATCAGGAACGTATCATCAATATCGGAAACACAGGCATACTGAGTCATGTGCGGAACGCAGACCAGACCGCTGCCCGTGGCCATAACGGTGTCGTTCGGAGTGGGGCCGGTCATGAGTGCCACGTCGACCTGGTGCCATCCAGGAGGAAAAGGGTGAACGGGCGTGTATTGCAACCGAAAAAAGCCATCTTTGTCCGTACGAACCTGAACAGGGGTGTCAGAAAGCTGTCCCTGCAGCTGAACCGTCGCATGGCTATACGGCCGGGTTACGAACAGCCGCAGCAGCGCGAAGGTGTTGGCCAGTACGTTACGTCGGGTCGTTGTATGTTTAAGGGGACTCAATTGCAGTACATGGCCCTGAATAATAAGCAGATCGGGGCGGCCGTATCCGTGATACACCTTCACAGTTGGTTCGTTGGTGATACCGAGCCACCTGTACAATGTGCGCTTCCAGTTGCTGGTTCGTTGCATCGTCTGAAAAGTACTGTTGTGACTCGGTACGGAGTCGATTAACACTCACTTAACCGTTGATCTGAAAATAAGTTGAAATTTCTATTTGCAATCAATCCGGTATCGGGCGGTGTAGCCAAGGCCGACTGGGAGGACGGAATCAGGGCTTATTTCAGCGAATTGACGCACGAAGTCGATCTGATGCAGCTTACTGGCGAAAACGATGATGCCCGGCTCCGGAAACGAATGGACCAGTGGCAGCCCGACTGTGTGGTTGCGGTTGGGGGCGACGGCACCGTTAAGCTGGTTGCCGAACAACTGCTGAAAACCACGACACCCCTGGGTATACTCCCGGCCGGTTCGGCGAATGGTATGGCCCGGGAGTTAAATCTGCCGTCGCGCCTGGAAGAGTGCCTCGACGTGATCGTCAATGGGGAGGCCCGTCCAATCGACGTCATCGCCATTAACGGTAATAACATCTGCCTGCACCTGAGCGACATCGGTCTGAACGCGCGGCTGGTGCGCTACTACCAGCGTAACAACTGGCGCGGTCAGCTGGGCTACGCCCGGGGCGTTGTTCGGGTACTGTTGCGGAAACGACTGCTGACGGTGCAGATCCGGACTCAGGAGCAGGTACTCAACCGAAACGCCTTCATGGTTGTGCTGGCCAACGCCCGGATGTACGGAACCGGTGCCATCATCAACCCCGACGGAAACGTGGCCGATGGGCGGTTTGAAGTGGTGGTGCTTCGTCGGATTTCGTTCTGGGAGTTTCTGAAAATGTTCTGGCGGTACCGGCCCTTCGACTCGTCAAAAACCGAGATTTTCTCCGCTACGTCGGTTTGTATTGAAACGCATCAAAAGGCTTATTTCCAGGTCGATGGTGAGTACATGGGCCGGGTTGCCCGAGTTGATGCGGAGATTCAGCCCGGCCAGCTGCGGGTCATGCTGCCCCAGACCGTAGATGGTGAAACGGTGCTTTGACTACCCGGTCATGTGACAAAGGTTTCATGATAAACTGTTACTTTGCCGGTGCGAAAGGTGCCTTCAGGGCAGTGGGGTTTATGTTCAGTTCAATTCATTGTGGTATGCTCAGGTATACGTATTGGCTGTGTTGTCTGCTTTGTGGGTTGGTATCAGGGCCGGTAAGCTGGGCACAGGGATTAATTACAACGGAATCAATCAGTACTACGGCGGTATGCCCAAACGGCACCTTTGACGTACCGTTTGTAACCACCGGCGCTTTTAACAGCAGCAATACGTTTACGGTGCAGGTAGCAGCCGAGGGTGGTTCGTTTGCGACTATTCCGACGGGTACGCCCACGCTGATTCAGACCAACCGCGTCGTGACATCCTGGCGCGTTACGGCCACGGTGCCCGCTTCTACCACGGCGGGGGCGTACCGGGTCCGGGTAACGTCCAGCAATCCGGCATCGATTGGGTCCGCCAGCCCATCTACGTTAGCTGTCGGGGCTGTTTCGGCCCCGCCCACGGTGGAAAGAGCCCGGGTTGACCTCTGCCAAAATGGTCCTTCCCAGCCGCTTCAGGCAACGGGTGTCGGCCTGAAATGGTATGAACCGTCGGGGGGTGTGTCAACGACGGCGCCATCGCCACCAACCCAGAACGCGACGCAGAAACCGGAGGGCGATACGTACTACGTTTCCCAAACGGAATCGAACGGCTGCGAAAGCCAGCGGGTCGCCATACAGGTGTTCGTACAGGCTGTTCCGACGTTGTCCATCAGCGGCAGTACGGCCGTAAACCTGGGCGTTGAGGTGCCTTTGGCCCTATCGTTCACCGGCAACGGGCCGTACCAGTTCCGGCTCTCCAATGGGCTTTCCGGCACGGCTACCAAAGACACGACCATCGTGGTGCTGCCTGAACAGACAACCACGTACCAGGTCGTTGAGGTCAGCAATCGGTGCGGAGCCGGGTCGCCGGGCAGCAACGCATCGGCAACGGTAACAGTCAACGTACCAACCATTACCACGCTGGCCCTTACATCGACTTCGCTTTGTGCCGGCACCAACCTGTCGGCCCGATTTTTAAGCAACGGCTCCTTTACACAGGGCAGTACGTTCCGGCTGCAGGTAGCCGGTGTAGTAGCCGATTCGGCCCGGGCTGTTTTTGTCGAGATGCCATCAACGTACGATGGTGACGGACTGGTGACGGGACGATTGCCTGATACGTTGCGCAGTGGCCCGTACTGGGTGCGGGTGGTTGCGACGAACCCGAAAGTGCCCGTCAGGGGTAGCCTGAGCCCAACGACCGTAACGATCCGGGCCTTGCCAACGGCGACGCTGACGGACAATCAGCAGATTTTCGAGGGGCAGCCGGCCAGTTTTTCCATCACCTTTACGGGGGAGGGCCCCTGGACGTTCACGTATCGGGATACGGCCGCAACAAGACCTCCGGTAACGGTAACGACCAGCACGAATCCCTACGTGGTTAATGTAGCCCCGATCCGGACAGCGGTGTTCCGGCTCGATTCGGTCGGCAATGGCTGTGGCAAAGGGCCGCAACGGGCCGGCAACATCCTTACGATCACGGTACAACCCGTACTGAGCCTGGAAGAGCGACCGCTGCTGGAATCGGTAGACGTGTTCCCGATACCAGCCACTACGTCGCTGACGGTACGGATTAATGGGCAGACGCTGGCTCAGCCGGCCGTTATTGACCTGCTTGATCTGAACGGTCGGCCGGTGTTACAGCGCAAAATCAGTCAGGCAACCGCTGTGCTGGACCTGGGTGGGAATCCGCCCGGCATGTACATCCTTCGCGTTCGGGTGGGGGAGCGGACGGCCGCCCGCCGGATTGTGACGCAGTAAGTCATCGTTTGCGCCTGGTCCGTTCCAGCCTACGGTATTCCTCATAGAAAGGGTCTCCATTCTCAACGGCCTGGATTAAGGCAGGCACACCCCGGAGGCCCACTACCGCCAGCCAGCGCGACACTTCGGCCGCGGCCGTCTGATAAGCCAGCATCACGTGCTGGTAGTCTCCACCGAAAAAATCGCGGGTTGATTCAAGCTCCGACAGCTTGATCATGGGGCCGTAGTGGGAGGGGAGATCGGCGTACGCATCGTCAAATTCGGTTCGCAGGGAGTCAGGGCGTTCCCAGGTGTCGGGATTTGTAAACCGGTAATCAACCATCAGAGCCAGGCCTTCGTTGAACCACTGCGGAATCTGCCGTTTGACCGTCCACCAGCCCAGCCGCGCAAACAGTTCGTCGTGGCACAGTTCGTGGGCGATTACGTCCGTATTGTTGCCTTCCGGTCCCAGTACCAGATACGACGCGCCCCAGGGGGTTCCCAGGCTGCACCCGGCACCCTCACCACCAGCGCAGTAGCGTTCGTAGTCGGCCTGATCGGGACAGTAGATGAGCGTAGCCCGGCCCCGGCGTTCCCCGCTCCAGAACCGTCGGATGCGGTTGCGGGCGGCCGAAACGTGCTGTCGCAGCTGGGCCTGCTGACCGGGCGTTGCGGATTGGCTGACATAGACAGGGCCGCTGCTGCTGGGTGCGTCCGGCTGCACCCCCGCCAGGAGTGCAAACTCATCCGAGCGACTTACCCACATACACCGTAGTACGTGCGGATACAGAAGCAGGAAACCAATAGGCAGGGCAATCAGAAACGATAGACCATAGCGCAGCAGCACGTTTTCACGCATGAAGATGTCAACAATTCGGCGGAATGATTGTTGACCTAAACATACGAATACTCCCCTGATTTATGCCCACCTCATTAATTATTGGCGCGGGAATGGCCGGTCTGACGGCCGCTCGCGAACTAGCCCGAATCGGCTGGACCGTCACCGTACTCGATAAAGGGCGGGGCGTTGGCGGCCGGATGGCAACCCGACGCATTGAGCAGGCCCGGGCCGACCACGGTGCCCAGTATTTCTCGGCAAAAACGCCGGAATTTCAAGCCTATGTTCAGCAGTTTCTAACAAACGGTATAGTCAGCGAGTGGTCGCTTCCCGACACCGACCATCCCCGCTACGTTGGCCGCGACGGTATGAGCGCTGTGGCCAAGCAACTGGCGCTGGACCTTGACATCCGGACGGGTGAGCGGGCGATAAAGATTGAGACAACCAATACCGGCTGCCGGGTGCTGACGGATACCGGCGGGTGTTATGAAGCTGATTCGCTGCTGGTTACCATTCCTGTTCCGCAGGCACAGACCCTGTTCAACGACAGTGATTTTGTCTTGTCTGAACCCGAGCAGGCTGCGCTGGCGGCTGTTGCGTACAAACCCTGTCTGGCCGTTATCGTGGCCTTGAACCAGCCCAGTTGGATTCCGGCGCCGGGCATACTGCGTTTCGAGGAGGGACCCATTGCGTGGGTGGCCGATAACCAGCAGAAAGGCATTTCGCCTAACCAGCCATCCGTAACGATTCACGCGAGTCATGCCTTCAGCCAGGCTCATCTGGACGATGATCTGAACGCCGTTGGGCAGGGGTTGATCGATCAGCTGACGGAATTGCTGCCGGCCGATGCGGTAGCTACGTACCAGGTACACCGCTGGCGGTACAGCCAGGCCGATCAGCGCCACAACGAGCCGTTTCTCCGGATCAACGCCCCCATTCCGCTGCTCATCGGGGGCGACGGCTTCGGGATGGGCAACGTAGAGGGCGCTTTCCTGTCGGGCTACCAGATGGCACACTGGCTTGCGCAGAGCGCCTAATCTGCGGGGCCGTTACGCGCTCTGGTTTTCGCTGATCATCTCGGCCACTTCCCGGCCGGTCTGCATGGCTGCGTTCAGGGACGGGTAGGCCGTTCGGTCGCCACACTGATACAGGTGCGCGTCGAGTTTCAGCGTCGCATGGACGTCGGTGAGGGTCGAACCTGCGTTGTAGGCGGGTAGCGCGTGCGGAATGTGGTAGGTTTTTAAGTGCTGCCAGCTCTTCACCGTTTCGCCGAACCAGCCCGTTAGTTCCGTCCTGATCCGCTCGGCCAGCACATCTTCCCGTACCGTTTCCAGTCCCTGGGTGCTGACGGAGATCAGACTCCTGCCGTTGGCGGCATATCCCGGTGCTACGTCGGTCATCACGGCGATGTTGTGCACCGCCGACGCCCGGTTCGGGTTCAGCATCAGCAGTTTCTGTTGATTGGGCGACGCCGGGGCTGTAAAATACGTGCAGGTAGTATGGTTGAAAGCCTGTTCCGGGGGAGCCGTGCGGTTGAGAAGCTGAGCGATCTGGGCCGCATCAACCGCCAGCACAATCGTTTTTGCCGTAATCGTATCGCCGGTTGCCAGCCGGATCTGATGCCCCTCGATGTGGCTGACCGGACAGTTCAGCCGAATCTGGTCGGGAGTGAGCCGGTTCGCCAGTTGTCTGGGAATTTCGCCAATGCCCAGGGCGGGCACAGCCACATCGCCACTGTAGAACATCCGGAAGCAGAACTCAAAGAAATTGCTGGAGGTCACGAGCGCATCCTCCAGAAACACCCCGCCGAAGAAGGGACGGAAAAAGAGTTGAATCATCCGCTCCGAAAAGCCCATCTCGCGCAGATAAGCCAGGGTCGTGGTTGGCGTTTGCCGGAACAGATCCGATACGGTCAGGCGTTTCGTTCGCTGGAGCAGCTCAACAATACGTAGTTTATCGGCGAACGTACCGACCGGCGAAACCAGGGTCTGGAACACGGACTGGGGTTCCTGAAAGGGATTGAGCAACGTAGCCCAGTGGGATGCCCGGTCGCCCTCATATCGGATCAGTGCCCCCGATCGGAACGCCCGCAGGTCAAGGGCGGTGTAGTTAAGCAGTCGTTGGGTTTCGGGGTAGGCCGTCAGCAGAATCTGAAAACCCCGATCGAGCCGGAACCCATCCACCTCGTCGGTCCGGACGCGCCCGCCCACATCATCAGAGGCTTCGAGAAGGAGGGCGTTGATGCCGGCTTGTTTGAGATAAACAGCGCAGGTTAATCCGGCCATACCGGCGCCTATAATCACAACGGGCGATTCAGTGGACATGCAGCAATCGGATCAGGAATGATAAATGATGGCCAAAGTTACTCCATCCGTCGACCTGTCCATACGAAGTAGCTGGCAAGGTTGGTACTTTTTTTATAAAAATTGAATAATAGCAAGTTGTGTATTTCATAAACAATTGATAGTCAGTTTATGTGCAATGTGAATTAGTAATTTTTTTAGGAAATGTAAATTTTGTCAACAACCTTTGTGTTATAACGGTATGAACGTATTGGTGGTAGACAATTTCGATTCGTTTACGTATATGCTGGTCGATTACCTGCAACAGGCCGGGGCCGACTGCCGTATACAGCGTAACAATGAATCGCTGCACCACCTGACAGCGGAGCCGGTTGATGGGGTAGTTTTGTCGCCCGGACCAGGTACTCCCCGGCGGGCTGGTCAGTTGATGAACGTGATTGACCACTACCACCAGCGGGTGCCCATGCTTGGGGTTTGTCTGGGCCATCAGGCGCTGGGCGACTACTTCGGAGCCAGGTTAACAGCGGCACTCAGGCCAAGGCACGGGAAAGTGGATACCCTCTACGTAACAACCCGTGATGTGTTGTTTGACGGACTGCCCGATCGGTTTGGCGTAACGCGGTATCATTCGCTGCTCTTGCGCGACCTGCCGGCTGACCTTGAGGCAACCGCCAGGACGGATTCCGACGAACTAATGGCAATGCGGCACAACCATTTGCCGATTTGGGGGGTTCAGTTTCATCCGGAAGCAGCCCAGACTGAACACGGATTAGGAATTGTAAAGAATTGGATTAATTTTGTAAAAAATAGGACCGTTAGTGCGGAGAAGATGATGCCAGCCCTGTCTGCATCCTAAACTGCTCAAAAGGTATGAATTATCAGATTCGGGAAGAAGCGGGATTCCGCTACGTAGATGAAGGTCAGGGTGAAGTACTGTTGCTGCTGCACGGGTTGTTCGGCGCACTCAGCAACTGGGACGGGGTCATCAATGGGTTTAAAGGGCAGTATCGTGTGGTTATTCCCATGATGCCAATCTATGAAATGCCCGTCCGGGAGGCTAGTCTGGAAGGACTGGTTGCGTTTATCGAACGCTTTGTAGCGCAGAAACAACTGACTGATCTGACCCTGCTGGGTAATTCGCTGGGCGGTCACGTTGGGCTGTTATACACCTTCAAACACCCGGATATGGTGCAGCGGTTGGTTTTGACGGGTAGTTCCGGCCTGTTCGAAAACTCAATGGGAGGCTCATTCCCCAAACGCGGCAGCTACGATTACATTGCCGAACGCGTGGCCTATACCTTCTACGACCCGAAAGTGGCGTCCAAGGAACTGATCGATGAGGTGTTTGACATCACCAGCAGTATTCCCAAGTGCATGAGCATTGTGGCTATTGCGAAATCGGCCCAGCGTAATAACGTCGCCAAGGATCTGTATCGGATCCAGGTGCCGACGCTGCTGGTGTGGGGGCTGAATGATACGATCACCCCCGCCGAAGTGGCGCACGAATTTAACCGGCTCATCGACAACGCTGAGCTGCACTTTATCGATAAATGCTGCCACGCTCCGATGATGGAGCATCCCGAGCGGTTCAACCAGTTGCTGAGCGACTGGCTAACCCGCCACCCGCTGGCTGTCAATTCGTTAGCCGACGAAGAGGTCGTGTAGCCAATCCATTGCTTTTCAGGGTCAGTTGCTTAGTGGAACGTTCTGCCGGCGAAATCCGCCGAACGAACCGTTTATCCATTTTTCGCTAAGTATTGGAAACTATGGTGTAATTTCCGTAGTTTTCTGCCATACAGTTTCTACTTATCGCCAATTACTATGCTTGCTGCTGAACTAATAGACCCGATGCTCCCGGCGTTGAAGCCCACCGACTCGGTTGGGCAGGCGCTCGACTGGATGCAGGAGCACCGCATCGGGCAACTGGCGCTGATTGATCAGAGCGAATACCGGGGCGTGGTTAGTGAAGAATTGCTGATGGACGTGCCGGACGACGAGCAGCTGCTTAGCGAGGTGATGCGTTTGTTTGAGCAGGTGTACGTCTACGAAACGCAGCATCTGCTGGAGGTGTTGAACCTGCTGATCGAAAACCGGCTGGAAGTGGTCGCGGTGCTGAACGAAGGCCGCGAATTTATGGGAACCATCTCGGCCAGCGAGCTCCTCAAGCAGTTTGCGCAGGAGTTGGGCGTGCAGGAGACCGGTGCCATCCTGATTCTGTCGATCAATGAGCGCGATTACTCCATGGCGGAGATCAGTCGCCTGATTGAATCCAACAACGTCAAAATCATTAGCAGCTACTATTCCAGCGCGGCCTACGGCATGCCGGATAAGTCGCGGCTGACGCTCAAGCTGAACCGTCGGGACATTACGCCGGTGGTGTCGACGCTCGAACGATTCGGCTATCAGATTGAAGCCGCTTTTGCCAATGTACCGGTGGAGAGTATTGATCAGGAACGTCTTGATCTGCTGCTGCGCTACCTCAATACGTAGTTTTTGGTTTTCGGTTTACGGTATATGGTTGTTCCTCCGTCGGCCCAGGCTGGCGGGGCCAGCCATACACTGAAAACGATGAACCGAAAACCGTAAGCCGAAAACCGTCTTACATGAAAATCGCCATTCACGGGCGCAACTTCCCCGAATCTGCCAGGTCGTATATCCAGTCTATGTTTGATGAGCTGGCCCAGCGACAGGCCACCATCCTGATTTCGCATGCCTACCGCGGCTTTCTCGACATGGCCGGGATTGTCCACTACAGTGAAGAAACGTACCAGCCCGACGAAGGGGTCTCCGAAGCTGATTTTATCTTCAGCCTTGGGGGCGATGGAACGCTGCTCGATGCCGTCACGCACGTAGGGGCCCGGGAGATTCCGATTGTTGGGATCAATATCGGTCGGCTGGGCTTTCTGGCTACGGTTTCTCCGGCCACGATTCGCTTCATGATCGATGCCCTGTACAACCAGCAGTTCAGCATTGATGACCGGTCGCTGGTCAGCGTTCAGTCCAACATCGACATCTTCAATGGGTTGCCGTTCGGGCTCAACGACTTCACCATCACCCGCACCCAGACTTCGTCGATGATTACGGTACACACCTACCTGGATGGCGAGTTTCTGAACTCCTACTGGGCCGATGGGCTGATTATCTCGACGCCATCGGGTTCGACCGGCTATTCGCTCAGTTGCGGGGGACCGGTGCTGTTGCCGCAAACCAATAATTTCATCATTACGCCCATCAGTCCGCATAACCTCAACGTACGGCCGATGATCGTGATGGATTCCTGCCGGCTCTCGTTTGAGGTGGAAAGCCGAAGCGGCAACTTCCTGGCCGCGCTGGACTCCCGTTCGTATACCGTCGACGTATCGACCCGCATCAGCGTGCAGAAAGAGCAGTTTAAGGCGCGACTCGTAAAACTCAGCGACGACAACTTTCTGAACACGCTGCGCAGCAAATTAAACTGGGGGTGGGATATTCGGAATTGAAAGGAGGAAAGGAGAAAGGGAGGAGAGGGAAAGAAGTTGAAATCAAGAAGACCTCAATTACTCTCCTTCCGGTATTTCCCCTTCCTCCTTTCCTCCCTTTCTTCCTTTTTTTCAACCTTTTTTCCAGCGTGGCATAATTTTAGTGGGAGTTTTCCAATAAAAGCGACACGTTGGCCGTTTCCGAGATGAACCGGCCAACCAATGCCGGATCAGGTTGATTCACGTAAATAGAAGTTATGAAGATATACCATTATGTGACAGCAAGCCTGCTGACAGCTCTTTTCGTGGTCGGTACCGCAGCCGAAAGTTCAGCGCAGCGGCTTTACAACGGTTTTGCTCCTTATTCCTCCGTTTCGTTTGGTGTTGGCTCTTCACACTACTACGGCGACCTGGCCGGTTATCGCCGAGCCTTTCGGGCCACGTACATCATGCCCCGATGGAACGTAGGACTTGGCTACACCCGCCAGTTTACGCCTAAATTTGCCGCTCGGGCTATGTTTACCTGGGCACGTATTTCGGGGGATGATTACACGTTCAACAAGGTTAATCCGGAAAAGTATTTAGTACAATACGCCCGGAACCTGCACTTTCGTAATGACCTGAAGGAGTTTTCGATTACGGGTATTTACAACTTCATTCCGGATGGCCGCAACTCCAACGCCCGGGCTAAAATAACGCCTTACGTGTTTGGGGGACTGGCCCTGCTGGCTCATAGTCCGGAGGCCCGCACGCCCTACAACGAAAGTTCGCCGGATTCGTCGCGCCGGTGGGTGAAACTCCAGCCGCTGCGGACGGAAGGGCAGGGGCAGCCGGGCAGGGACAAGCCGTATTCGCTGGTTACGCTCGCCATTCCGGTGGGGATCGGCGTTCGGTACACCTTCAACGAGTCGTTCAACATCGGGTTTGAGATCGGCTACCGCTACACCTTTACCGACTACCTCGATGATGTAGGTGGTAACCCCTATCCTGAAGCAAGCGCTCTACAGGGCTTGGCATTGCGCATGAGCGATCGACGGCAGGAGCAGTATGCATCGCGCAAGAAAAATATTCCGGATCGCTATGCCGTGCTCAGAGATCTGTTCAATAGCAGAACGGATCTACAAGGCCCGATCAGCGATGCTTTACAGGGAAACTTGCCCCGTGGTGGCGATGGTTTGCTGAACGATGGCTATATCCTGACAAACCTGTCGATTCATTACATTATCCCGGGCAAAATCAAGTGTCCGCCGATCAAATAGGCAACCGTACCTAGCAGAAAGTTGTCTTTCAGTCTGATGAGCTATTTCCGAGTCACGATAGCCCGGCTCCTTGCAGTCGGGCTTTTTATCAGTTTTGGCGCACAGGCGCAGAAGATCGAGATTGGCGGAGGGGTTGGCGGTATGCTCTATAAGGGCGACGTAGCACCGGCGCTCAATCCGCAGTTTTACCGACCGGCAACCAACGTTTTTTTTCGTTACAACGCCACCCGGTCTTTTTCAGTCCGGGGTGGTCTGGCCATCGGCGGTATCCGGGGTGATGACCAGGCCAGCCGCGATCCGCTGCAGCAGGCGCGTAACTACTCGTTCCGCACCCGGGTTAGCGAGGCTACTATCGATCTGGAGTATAATTTTCTGAATTATGTGCCGCAACGGAACGTACTGAACTGGACGCCCTACGTTTTTGCCGGATTTGGTTTGTCGAGCTATCGGAACACCGTGTTCAGGGGCCGGTCGCTGCCCAGTTTTCCAATCGGCATTGGCGTTAAATACGAAATAAAACGACCCTGGAGCGTTGGTTTTGAGTTCGGTACCCGTTTTTCAAACAACGATTATATCGACGGACTGGGCGAGCGGACCTTCGGCGCCAATAACTACAACAAACTGGCTCAGGGTAATCCGGCGTTGAAAGACAGCTACACCTACACGGTCCTGACCGTCAGCTATACCTTCTACAAGATCGTTTGTCCGTAAGGTCCCGGTAGGCAATTTCCGGCGGTCCATTCCCTAAATCAGCCATCTTTGCGTAATTTTGGCGACTTAATCCATCGTAGCAAGGGTGAAAATTGACGTATATTCGTTCATGCGAATTGTCGGAATGGTGGTGGCTGTGTTAGTGGGCGGGGTCAACGTGGCTTCATCACAGGTTGTTCTGACCAGTTCAAACGAGCCAACCGTGTATGGGTACTGCCAACAGTTTCAGACACTTTATGTACAGATTCGGGAGCAGACCATAGAGCCTGACTCGGCCCGGGCGGTGTTCAGCAGCATCATGAAGGGGCTGCAGGAGCGGTTCCGTAGTCAGGAAGCAACCGTCTACGATAGTGTGCGCATTGATAGCCTGATGCGCAAAGGGGCGTATTTTAATTTTCCTTTACGGGGCTATTCGCCCCGTTCCATCGGTGGTACGCACGGCGAAGGTTATCACGCCCGGGGCTTCGATCTGTTTGATTACAAAGTACGGGGCAGTCATCCGGCGCAGGATATCTTCATTTACGACCGCAATCAGGATAACCTGGATGATAACACGAAAGCTCCGGTAGATGTGCTGGCCATGACGAGTGGCGTGGTGATCGGCATCGAAACAGGCTGGCTGCCGGGCAGTGAATACCGGGGCGGCAACTGGATCTGGATGTACGATCCGGCGCTGCACGGGTTGTTCTATTACGCCCACAACAACGCGGTGACCGTAGCGCCCGGTCAATGGGTGCAGGCCGGCGAAAAAATCGGTGAAATCGGTCGATCAGGCTTCAACGCATACAAGGCCCGCTCTGGTACGCACCTGCACTTGATGTACCTGCAAATTGGTGCGAACGGTCTCCCTCAACCCCGCAATACCTACGAGTGGCTGCTGGCGGCCCGGCTGACGAAATAAGCAGCGGTGCCGGAAACAGAGCTGTCAGACGTACCGTACAGACAGCTCTGTTTCCGGTCGACCGGCTGACGAAATAAATAGCGGGGCATTTGCCGGGGCTGTCTGTACGGTACGTCTGACAGCCCCGGCAAATGCTCCGCTTCGCGTCTAAGGTCGTTACAGGTCCCGAACCAGATTCACACCCGTGATCAGGAAGATCATTCCGACGAAGAACGGAGCGGCCGCTTCGCCTTTACTAATGCTCATGCCCAGAACGGGTTTATTGTCAGAGAGGAAGGCAATGAGCGCAAACAGGACAACCGCTACGCCCAGAATGGTTAGCGAAGCCCCGAAAAAGCGTCGAAAATTCGTGTTGTTCTCCATTATCAGTTATTCATTACTACTGGTTAACTCTTTAACGGGTGTCAGCCCCTGTTTTCGACCTTCTGCGATCAGATACGGATAAGCCGCGTCGAGCGTATTGGCCACAATGCCGTCCAGAATAGCTTCCCGCACAATTGATTTCAGGTTACCAACCTCCTTGGAAGGCGGCAAACCAAACGTTTCCATAATCAGCTCGCCCGTAATGACCGGCTGGAAGTTTCGAAGCTTGTCACGCTCTTCGAGGTCATGAAGCTTCTGTTCGACCCTGGCGAAGTTACGCAGGTGCTTCTGTACCTTCTCGTAGTTCTTCGACGTGATGTCGGCGCGGCACAGGCTCATGAGACCCTCCAGATCGTCGCCCGCTTCGACCAGCAGCCGACGTAGCGCCGAATCGGTGATCTGTTCCTTCACCAGGGCAATGGGGCGGAGGTGGAGCCGAACGAGTTTCTGCACATACCGCATGTGTTCGTTCAGGGGCAGCTTCATGGTACGGAAAATACCCGGTACCCAGCGGGCACCCAGGTCTTCGTGACCGTGAAAGGTCCAGCCAACCTTAGCATCAAAGCGTTTGGTCGCTGGTTTGGCAATGTCGTGGAGCAGGGCCGCCCAGCGCAGCCAGAGTTCCTGCTCGGGATTCGTGTCGTTGGCCGACCGTTTGCGGTTAGCTACGTTGTCGAGTACCTGCAGAGTATGGTAAAAATTATCCTTGTGGCCTTTCCCCTCAATGGTTTCCACCCCTTTCAGAGCTACCAGTTCGGGGAAGATGCGCTCCAGCAGCCCGGCGTGGTACAGCAGCTTGAACCCGTAGGAAGGCGTCGGCGACAGAACGATTTTGTTCAGCTCGTCGGTGATACGCTCCCGCGATACAATCAGAATGCGTTCGTTCATCCGCACGATAGCATCGAACGTATCGGGTTCAATGTCAAAACCGAGCTGCGAGGCAAACCGGATGGCCCGCATCATCCGGAGCGGATCGTCGGAGAACGTAATGTCCGGGTTAAGCGGTGTCCGAATAAGTTTGCGTTTGATATCGCGCAGGCCATCGAACGGGTCGATCAGTTCACCAAAGCCGGGATTACCGGTATGGTTCAGGCTGATACCCATGGCGTTGATGGTGAAATCGCGCCGGTTCTGGTCGTCTTCGAGGGTACCATCCTCAACAATCGGCTTGCGCGAATCAGACCGGTACGATTCTTTGCGGGCGCCCACAAACTCCACTTCCCAGTCCACCCCATCCTGGCTGGTGCGCAGCATGGCGGTGCCGAAATTGGCAAAAACGGCCACGTTTGTATGCAGCGCCTTCCCGACGGCTTCGGCGAGGGCAATGCCGCTGCCCAGACACACTACGTCGATGTCGCTGGAGGAGCGCTTCAACACCAGGTCGCGCACGAATCCGCCGATTACGTAAGCCTGAACACCGAGCGCATCGGCCTGGCGGGCGATAACGTCGAAGACCAAATTTTTATCTAAAGTGTCGCTAAAGTTCATAAGTTATTCTGCGCTTTCGGTCCGGCTGTCGGCTGAATCCGGCGCTGATTGGAACGGTTGGCAAGTCAACCGGTCTTATTTTCGTAAAAATTCAAGTTCTCCGCCCACACCCAGCCGCATAATACGGGGTCTGCTCAGGGTGGCCGGTGGGGTACCAAATCGGCTGACCACAAGGCCCTCGGCCACCAGCGGCAGCGCCTGCGCTTCGAACGGAATAATCAGGATCCCGCGGCCCAGGCTCCCCAGGAGCCGCTGCACATCGGCATTCAGGGACCGGCGAACGGCGACCTCCGGTTGCTGATCGAGCAGGACCGGCGACAGGTTTTTGCCTTGCTGGTACACGACCGTGAGCGGATTCTCCGCAAACTCGACCAGATCGAACGCGATGTCGGGTACTCTGGCTACGTACAGCCCCAGCATATCCGTATTCGGAATCAGTACGGTGGGTCGTGAGCCGGCCGGGGCGGTTGCCGCGACCGTCAGCAACTGCCGCACAGCGCCGTCGTTAACCGGGTCGGCCGCTATCGACCAGCCGGTTTCGTCGGCCAGAGCAACGAGTTGTCCCTGCCGGAGTTGATAAGCGGTATCGCGGGTGTTTGCAGCCATGGTTTAATAACCCGCAAAGATACGTCAGGTTTGGGCGCGGCCAATAAGTTCGTGTGGGTTCCCATGAGATTTTAGGGTAAGGCGCTCGTTCGATACGTTGACGATCAGCCGGCAAGCGGGGCCTTTCATTCATAATTTGATAACCTGATTCGCCACTTTCGACTGCGATCGACTCCGTATTTTTACTGAAAAGAGACACCCCTTATGCTGTTTCTCGTTACTACCTTTGCGTTCGTACAGACGTGTGTTGTGCTGTATGTGTTGCCGCTGCGCAACACGCAGACCCGCAACTACCCGTATATAAAGGCGCTCCTGCTGCTGATCATCATTCATCTGGGCATCAAGCTGTTCCTGCTGGGCGTACTCAAAAACGGCTATCTGTTCAGCCGGCTGACGAGTTTCACTACGTTCAGTTACGGGCCGCTGCTGTATTTCCAGTACCGTCAGCTGGTGGGGCGCTCGCTGAACTGGAAAATCCAGCTGCTCCACCTCATCCCGTTTCTGGCGGCTTTTGGGCTGTACACCTTCTGCGTGATTACCCAGCTGCCAATTCAAAAACCGGTAGTATTCGAGTCCATGTTTGCCTGGTACGCCAATGGGGTGCTGGTGTCGCTGATCGGGTACAGTGGCTACATGATCTGGCTACTCCGTCGTCCGGCGGCCGTTCCAAAAGACGATCAGCGATTCCTGCTTCAGATCAGCGGGTTGCTGATTGCGGTGGTTCTGAGCGGCATGCTCATCAAGGAGGTAAGTGGGACCCTGGGTTACGACTACGATCCGCACTTCATGGCGTATATCATGCTGGGTCTGGTGTCGTACCGGTGCCTGCGTTTCTTCTTTATCCAGTCGGCTGCGACTCCTTCCGGGCAACCCGATGACGCCGTAAGCCAGGACGTTACAGAGAATCAGGCCAATAAGGACGGTATTACATACGAAAAATCGGGTTTGTCGACTCAGCAGGTCGACACTTTATTCGACACCATGGAGCAGTTCATGCAACGGGACAAGCCGTATCTGGAGCCGGAACTTTCCCTCGACGAGCTGGCCGCCCGCCTGAAGTCGACCCGGCAGCACGTATCGCAGGTCCTGAATCAGAAAGCCCGAAAAAATTTTTACGCGTACGTGAACGAGTACCGGGTTTATGAAATGATTCAACTGATGAAGCAGCGCCCCGACGGTCGGATTCTGGAGCTGGCGTTTCAGGCCGGCTTCCAGTCGAAGACAACCCTGAACTCGTATTTCAAAAAAGTGACTGGATTCAATCCCACCGAGTACCAGCAGGCCCTGAGCGGCAACACGGCGCTGGCAAGACTTAACAATAATGTAACATTGGCAAAAGGCTGATAATCAGCAGTCGATTGTCGTTAAGACGACCCAGCCGAACGGCGCGAACCTCGCCGTTCGGCTGGGTCGATCTGTTTTTGGCCGCGCTCTACCTTCGCCCCGAAGTATTAACCAATCACAATCATGTCTTTTGCAAAACGAATGCTGGTACTCTGTTGCTGGTTGCTGACCCTGGGGTTGCCGCAGTGGGTTGCGTTCGGTCAGGCTGTTGAACGGGCTACGTTGACCGGTCGTATCGAAGATGCCAACGGGGTTCTGCCCAGCGCTACCGTTCTCGTTAAAAACACAACGCTGGGTACTGCTGCCGACCTGAACGGGGCTTTTCAACTGCCGAACGTACCGGTTGGCCCCCAAACGCTGCTGGTCCGCTTTATCGGGTATAAAACCCTGGAAGTTCCCGTGGAGGTGAAGCCGGGCGTTAATCAGCTGCCGACCATCAAACTATCGGCGGAGGGTACGCAGCTCGCCGATGTTATCGTGAAAGGAACCATGGCCGCGTCGCAGATCAAGGCCATGAACATCAAGCGGAATTCGCTGGCGATCATCGACGTACTGGCTTCAGATGCCATCGGTAAACTGCCGGACCGCAACGCGGCCGAGGCCGTGCAGCGGATGCCGGGCGTGGCGGTGGCCCGCTACCACGGCGAGGCCGATCAGGCTACGGTGCGGGGACTGCCTTTCGCCTGGACATCGACGCTGTTCAACGGTACCCGGATGCCGAGCGCCAATGTTGGCGGGTCGCGCAACGCGGTGCTGGATGCGGTGCCGTCGGAAATCATTGAGTACGTTCAGGTAGCCAAGGCGCTGACGCCCGACATGGAGGGTGACGCCATCGGGGGCTCGATCAACTTCGTGACCCGCACGGCCCCGGAGTTCAGGAAGCTGAGTGTCAGCGCGGCCGGTGGGTACAACAACTTCTCGAAGGATGGTACCTACAACGGCTCGATCGTGTACGGCGACCGCTTTTTCGATGGCAAGCTGGGCGTGATGCTGTCGGCGGCCGTCTGGGATCGGCGCTGGGGAACGGATCAGTACACAATAGCCTACAATACCGGTGCCACGAACCCGCAGCAGCAGGTGGCCATCAATAGCCTGCTCCTGAAGCGGTACATGGGGAAGCGGCAAACCTACGGCCTCAACGCCGGGCTGGAGTATCGGTTCAATGCCGGTAACCGAATCTTCGGACGGGCGCTGCACGATAAGTTCAACGACATCCGACCGGTGTACGAAACCTACTTTCTGTTCAGTTCGAATGAATACCAGCTCAATTTCCGGGATTCGTTCTACGAGACAACCATCGACGGCTACGAGATTGGTGGCGAACACCAGCTATCGAAGCGCCTGAAAATCGACTGGCTGGCGTCGGATTACCTGACGGAGTACGTAATCGACAATACGCCCTCGACAACGGCACCTAATAAACGGGGTCTGCCCATTGCCACTTTCCGACAGCGGCTGTCGAAAGGATTCGGCGGGTTGTCGTCGGACGGCAAAAAGTACCTGAAATTCGACGCGCCGGACGGTATCGGCGACGACCCACTGGCCATTATGCCGCGCCTGAACGATCCGGTAGCCGATGCCATCGACCCGACAAAGCTAACCCTGCGGCAACTGGTGATTCTGCAACTGGGGGTGAAAGAGCAGGATCAGGTTGGGCAGGTAAACCTTAAATTCGACGTTTCGCCGAAATTCTCGCTGAAAGTAGGGGGTAAGTACCGCCATAAAGACCGGAGCGGACGTAGCACGAGTGGCGCTCTGGTGTATCTGCCGAGTGTGGCTCTGGGCATCCCGAATTCACCCCCGCTGGTGCCGCTGAGTCAGTTGCAGCGCGAATCGTTTCCGCTGCGGGGTGGTTTCTTTCAGGAAATCGGTAGTCCGTACAATGGATACGCCGTCGACAACATTACCCAGGATCAGCTGGCGCAGTTGTTTTCCCCCTCGTTTCAAACCGCCAACGGTTTCCGCGACGTAACGCCGGCTTCATTCCCGACCACGTATTCGGAGGGGGTTGAAAACGTTATGGCGGGCTACGTAATGGGTGAGTGGAACGCGACGAGCAAACTGAAAATCTTCGGGGGCGTCCGCGATGAGTACACATCGCTGCGGGTGAGCGGTTCGTCGTACCGGCGCGAAAACCGGACCGTCGAAGGAAGACCGACCGCCGTCGACGTGATTACGCCCGTCACGGTTTCGAACGATTACCACGCCATCCTGCCGATGGTTCACGTCAAGTACGCCCTGAACCCAAAGGCCAATCTGCGGGCGGCTTATACCCGGACGTTTATCCGACCCCTGTTCACGGATCTGGTGCCCACCGAAAGCGTGAACCTGACGAGCAATCCCGTGACGATCACGCGGGGAAATCCGGACCTGCGGCCGACGTTTGCGAGCAACTACGACCTGATGGGAGAATATTATTTCGACAATATCGGTCTGCTGTCGGGTGGATTGTTTTACAAGAACATTACCGACGTAGTGTTTCAGGATCGCTCCGTGGCGCTCGAAGGCGGCATCACCACAATCACCTCGCAGCCCCGCAACATGCGCTCGGCTAAACTGATGGGGCTGGAGGTCGCCCTGACGCGTCGGTTTACGTTCCTGCCCGGCTTCCTGGGTGGTTTTGGGGTTGAGCTGAACTACACCCATACCGACTCGGAGGTGGAGGTACCGCGGCCCGTCGGCAGCGACGTAATGATGGATAAAACCTCACTGCCGCAGCAGTCAAAGCACCTGTTTAATACCATCCTGTTCTACGAACGCAATGGCCTGACGGCCCGACTGGCGGGTAATTTCCGGGGACGGTCGGTAGAGGCCATCAGCCAGCAGCTCGGTCCGCGGCTCTACACCTGGACCGACGACAACTTTACGGTCGATTTTTCAGCCGCGTACACCATCAGTAAGCAGATCCGGGTCTTCCTGGAAATCAACAACCTGACCAACGAACCGATTCGCCAATACCTCGGCGACCGGCGCCGGCTGGCCGACTCGGAGTGGTATTCGCAGCGGGGACAGGCCGGTATTCGCTGGGATATTTTCTAAGTAACTAATCAGGAACAGCATTCATTGAAACTCATATTTAAGACATACGAACGCATGAAATTTATCATCTTCTTTCTGTTACCAACGCTGACATTTGCTCAGGATACATTGGTCTACAACACTAAACGGGCCGTAAAACTGGAAGGCACCAGCAACTTCCGCGATCTGGGTGGCTACCCGACTCAAAATGGCAAGACGGTCAAATGGGGGCATATCTACCGCTCGGCCGACATCAGCCGCCTGACCGACAGTGACCTGAAAACGCTTGAAACTCTTCATTTAGGCGTCGACTGCGATCTGCGCGGTCCCGATGAGGTGAAAAACGGGCCCGACCGGCTTCCGGCGGGGGTTCAATACGTAAACCTGCCAGCAGGAAGCGAAAACATCCGCATGAGCGAGATGGGTAAGATGATGCGCAACCCGGCCCTGCGCGATTCGCTGATGGGGGCTTCTTACGGCCAGACAACCCACCTGAAAGCCAAGTATAAGCCCATGTTCGACCAGTTGCTCAGCCTCGATAATAACAAAGCGCTGCTGTTTCACTGCACGGCCGGAAAGGACCGGACCGGCGTAGGTGCTGCGCTGATCTTATCAGCGCTGGGTGTTCCGCGGGACATTATCCTGAAGGATTACGAAGCTACCAACGAGTACTGGAAAGCCGATCGCGAACGGATGATGAAGATGATGGCCCAGCAGGGTATGCCCGAAGACCAGCTACGTCCCATGATGGCCGCCAATCCGGTCTATCTGGAACAAACCTTCAAAGCAATTGACCAGACGTACGGTTCCATGGACAAGTTTCTGGCGCAGGAAATGGAACTGACTACCGAAAAACTGGCCACCCTCCGGACGAAGTATTTGAATTAACGTAAGGCCCGTGGAGTAAACGTGTACCGTAATGAATGCCAGGTATGCGGGATAAATTCATCCTGCCTGGGACTACATCACCCGGCTGACACGTTGACCATACCGAGCGTAACGCCTTCTGTTCCTGGACGTAGCCGGGCAGAAGGCGTTTTGATTTGATTCGGCTGCTGATATTTTCGACAGATCCGGAATGAAAACTGGCCAGAAAAGACGAATTACCACGGAGATTCAGCAAAGCGGTATGATCCGCTTCTGTCTACACCAAGCCATCAGACTCATGCGTTCTACGTTATTCATCGCCCTGGCGACGGTCGGTTTTTTATGGAACTGCCGTCCGACTGCCCAACAACCCACTCCCGAAACATCCGCTCCCGACTCCTGGCGTCAACTGGCCGACGTTCCGGCCGGGAAGCCGCTGCTGGTGGCAGCACTGAACGGCAAAATCTACATTGGAACGAGTGCCAATACGGAGGTATCAAAGCAGGATATGCTTACAAAACTCTGGGAGTTTGATCCTGCCGACCGGCGGCTAACCGCCAGACAGGACTTTACGGGCCAGCCCGTCCGCGACTTTACTTACTTCACGCAGGGCGGCAAACTGTTCGTAGGTCTGGGGCAGGGCGATGGTACGTCAGGGTTGATCTATGGCTATTCCCCGGATTTCTTTGCGTACGATCCGCAGCATAACGCATGGCAAAATATAGCTTCGGTGCAGAAAAGTGGCGTCCCGAACGTGCTGATTGGCGCCAGGGCCAACGGCCTGAATTTCCGCGACCGGGGGCTGGTACTGCACGGTACGTATAAAGCGAATACGCCTACTACGTTCGAAAACAGCGGTGGAGCCACTTACAGGCCGGCCGACGGCTGGAAGCCGGTTACCGAAAAACTGTTCGGAACAACGCCCTACCCAACTGAACCGGCGAGCCTGGTTCAGTATAACCAGGCATACGTAGAAACAACCCGCTGGGGTGGTTTTGCCTGTACGCTTAACGACCGGATTTATATTGGTGGCGGCAGTCTGCCGTCGCCCTCTCGTTGGGGTGGCTATCAACCCAGTCAGGATTATACAACGTACCTGGGCAGCCGGATCATGTGGGAGTATACCGTACCGGAACCTGACGCGCCGACCGGCCTGACGATGGTGCTGAACGCCAGACTTGAAACCCCTTCCGGCGATTATAACCTGTCGGGCAGCCGCGAAAGCTTTGCGTTGAAGAATAAGCTCTACATCATAACCCTGGCGGGCGACGTACTGACGTTCGACGGGGCTACGAAACGCTGGGATAAGCTGACCAACCTGCCGGGACCTGTGCTGGCCGGCGTGGCGCTGGGCGAAAAAGCGTATTTTCTGACGGCCAACGCTATAGTTGACTATACCCCAAAGTGACCACCGGGTCAGGTAACGGATCGGTGACGTTCCGTTTGCTTTTACCGCAAGAATCGCCCTGGCCCTGATTAATCGGCCGGAAGGTATACCGTCATGGTTGTGCCTTCACCTACCTGACTGTGAACGGCGATTGTTCCGCCATGATTCTCCGCCACTTTCTTACAGATCGCCAGTCCCATACCCGTTCCTTCGTACTGCCTTCGGTTGTGGAGCCGCTGAAAGAGCTGAAAGATCCGTTCGCTGTATTTTTCGTCCAGACCGATGCCGTTGTCCGCCACGACCAGTGCGTAGTAGGGCCGATGGTTGTGCAACGAAACGGTGGTGGGCAGCTGACCGGCCGAAACCATCGTTGACAGTACCTTGATGGCGGGTAACCGGTCGGTATGGGCAAATTTAAGGGCGTTCGACAGCAGGTTCTGGAACAACTGCCGGAGTTGAAGCGGATCGCCGGGCAAGGTTGGCAGCGGCTCTATACTGATGCTGGCCTGTTTATCGGAGATAGTAACTTCCAGGTCGCTCAGGACATCGGTCAGGATCTGGTTCAGATCAAGAGGGCGCAGGCTCTGGGGGCGGGTAGTCAGGCGGGAAAACGTCAGCAGATCTTTGACCAGATGCTGCATTCGGTTCGCCGAATTCTGCATCCGGTGCAGCACGTCGGCACCCGATGCGTCGAGCTGGGTACTGTACTGAGCCAGCAGCACATCGCCGAATGCCTGGATTTTCCGCAGAGGCTCCTGCAGATCGTGCGACGCAATGTAAGCAAACTGGCTTAATTCCGTATTACTGCGGTTCAGTTCGCGGATGCTCGATTCCAGTTCGCGCTGGTACTTTTCCAGTTGCTGTTTGGCATATTTCAGCTCTTTGTTGTCGGATAGGGTTTGCTCGATAAGTTTTTGGGCGTGGATGTTTACGATAATGCCCGTCCATTGGGGTTCGTGCGTTGCCGTATCCGTTGTTACCCAGACCATGTGCCACAGGTAGTCGTCGGTAGTGGCTTCCTTCAGCCGTAGTTCATACTGAAACGGCCGGCCGGCCGGTGTGGCCGCTGCCCAAACCGCCCGAACCCGGTCAAAATCGTCTTCATGGGTGATGGACTGCCACTTCGTCTGGTTCAGGGTTTTGATGGACTGACCGGTATAATGGATCAACCGCTCATTGGCATACGTCAGTCTGCCGTCGACATCCGCGGTGAAAATCATCACCGGCAACGAATCCGTGAGCGACCGGTAATGTTGCTCACTTTCGCGAAGCCGTTCCGATAACTCCAGCAGCTGCGCATTTTTCCGCTTGATCTCGTCGTAGGGAGACACGGGCGGCTCGCTCACAAACTGTTTACTCCATTGCTCGGCCCGCGCCGAACTGATCTTGCGGTTGTTGTGCAGATGGCAGCGCAGCGTGATCTGCGACCCTTTGGCGGTGTCCGTAATGAGCAAATCGTTAACGAGCCGACGCGCGTATTCAAAGGCTTCGTCGTCGTGATTGCTGATGAAAAAGCGGCCCCTGGCAATCTGGGCCACCAGGCTCTGAACCGATTCGTTACTATCGGTAATGTATAGCGTCAGGCAGGCGTCCAGACCGCGCTCAATGGCGTAGCGGGATACTTCAGAAACTGCGGTGGCAAACGTAGTCTGGGCCGCCAGCGACAATCCGGCCAGTTCGGCCAGTCTCATACTGCGTTTATTCGCCAGAATGAGGTCCATTTCATTGTGAAGCGTGACGCTGGCTATTTCGTGCATATCAGGGGGTGAGCCGACCGACCACTATCGATACATCATCGGTCTGTCGGGCGTTATCTTTATAAATGGCTGCTGCCAGTATGGTCAAATCGTACTTGAAAATATACGGATATTTGGTGGCATCCCACCGCGACTGAATACCGTCGGAGCACATAACTATCGTCTGACCCCATTCGGCCGGAATGGTCTCATCGTGCAACGTAGGCATCACCGTTCCGATAATGCCACTGTAGGGCAGATGGCTTTTCTGGACCACGGTGGCTTGCAGCAATCGGGTCATGATGTTGCCAACCCCGCACCAGAGCCATTGCTGCTGCCGGTGGTCGTATACGACCACCGAACCCACCAGGCCCCGCGTTTTACGAACGCCTTCGTGGATCAGCTCAATCAACCGGGCCGGGCTGCGCAACCGCGTATTGGGCAGCGTACCGATGGCTTGCGTTACAGCCTCATGAGCTGCTGGACCATGACCTAATCCATCGCCCAGAAACAGAGTACCGTAATCCGGCGTGATGCTTACCCGGCAACCGTCGCCACAAACCGTTTCGCCGGGCTTAGCGACCAGGACTGAACGGACCGTCAGCGGAAAAGCCGGATTATCACTTCTGGAATGAGTCACTGGATTGTCATAGAGTCGGGCGAGTAAAATGGTCCCCCAGTCGAGTAGTGAATACAGTTGAAAAAAATCGGCTAACCGCTGAATCGCTCCCAGGCCATGACCCAGGGTTTTGGTGGTTGAAACGCCGTCTTTCTGCATGTTTTCAGGATCGGCAATGCCAGGTCCGTTGTCAATACTAATCAACTCAATCCCGCGGGTATTGTTCTCCTGAAACAGCCGGACCAGGACTTCGCCCGTTTTGGCGTGCTTGAGCAAATTCGACGTCATCTCTAACACAATGATGTCTAACTCGCTCAGCCGGCGCGCACTGAATCCGGCTTCCTTGGCCAGATAATGCACTTCCCGTTTGACAAAAGCCTGGTAGCTACGATCCGACACCGTAAAGCGAAAATGGGGCGCATTAGTCATAATTTCCAGGTGATTACCGTAACGGTCGTGCCTTTGCCCACCGTACTGATTATCGCAAACTCGTTGACGAGTCGCCGGGCACCCGGCAATCCAAGACCGAGGCTTTGGGGGTTAGTCGTGTAGCCGTCCTGCATGGCCAGGTCAACATCGGGAATGCCTGGTCCGTGATCAATAAACGTTAGTCGAACCCCGACTTTTGTTCCCTGGCTGATCTGTTCAAGATAGGAAACGCCCTCATTTGCGTAGAAGAGCATATTACGGGCCAGTTCGCTGGCGGCCGTCATCAATTTTGTCTGGCTAACGGTGCCTAATCCAGTGTCTGCCGCAACCGCTTTGATGCGGTGCAGGAGCCGGGCTACATCCTGTTCGGTACGAATGCTGGCTGTTTCACTACTGGAAATAATAATCATCGTCTGTCTCCTCGTCGTCAGGGGGGATGGTTGCTCGTAGCTTTTCAATCCCCTTTTCAACGTTGAGGGCAGTATGAATACCTTTTAATGGTAAACCCAGTTCAATCAGCGTAATAGCAACGGCCGGCTGCATACCGACCACCACCGTTTGAGCATCCAGAATCCGCGACATCCCCGCGATGTTGCCCAGGATCCGGCCCATGAACGAATCGACGATGGAAACCGCCGAAATATCAATCAGCACACCTCTGGCACCGGTTTTATGCACCGTTTCGATCAGATCGGCTTCCAGGTTTAAGGCCAGCCGGTCGTAGAGGTCGACCTGAATGGTTACCAGCAGGAAGGGACCCATCCGTAGAATAGGAATTTTTTCCATGGAGCCGTTGATTACGCTGACCGGAGGTCTCTGTCCTGTTTACGCACGACGAGCCGAAGCATACCGAAGGCATGCTGGAGTGCTTTGGCCAGCGACGCTTTCGTGACAATATTTGAGAGGTCGATCCCGAGGTGAATAACAATCTGAGCGATTTCGGGCCGGATGCCACTGATAATGCATTCGGCACCCATCAGCCGCGTGGCACTGACGGTTTTGATCAGGTGCTGAGCTACCCGCGTATCAACCGTCGGAACGCCGGATATATCCAGAATGGCGATGCTGCTGCCCGTTTCGACAATGGCCTGCAGGAGGTTCTCCATCACCACCTGCGTTCGGGCGCTATCGAGGGTACCGATCAGGGGCATGGCCACAATGCCGTCCCAAACCTGAATGACGGGCGTCGAAATGTCGGTGATCTCGCTGGTCTGGCGACTGATTATATCCTCACGACCTTTAATGTAGGTCTCAAACGTAGATACGGAAAAGTTGTCGATTAGCTTACTGATCTTCATCGTGAGGTCGTGTAGCCGCACCGGGTCATCGGCTAACTCGCTCTGCAAAACGTCGAGCAGGGTGTCCTTCAGACTCAGTACGAACATGCCCGTTTCGCGGGGGGTAAATCCCTGACGGGCGCGGGAGATGGAAATGCCCGCTAAAAGATCGCTCAGGTTTTGAAAATCAGTTGATTGCGGATTGGTTATGTTTTTTTCGCTGAGTACATCCGTAAGTGCGTCTATTACTTCTTCCGACTGCGCCCGTAGTTCGTCGCTGCTCATAAGGTCGTCGCGCAGATCGCTGCTGGCCAGTTGGTTTTGTATCCATTGTTCAAGCAGGCGCTTTTTCTGGCGTCGCAGCAAATCTGAAAGGTAGTGTTCCATGAAGTTCCTTACTGAGCAAAAAATGTGAATGCAGCGTTAATTACGCAATTTCGACGGTAGACGGCTGGTATCGTTTACGAAGTTATTCCGAAAGATAAGGGTTTTGCCGTAAAGCCATTACTATAGATAGATGATATACTATAAAAACAGCATAAGTTAATCTACCAACCCCGGCCGGCTTTATCAGGCCGGCCAGCGTGCCGTAATCCGGAGCGTCCGGTATCGCGCCAAGGCACCGGGCTTTTTAATTCAGCCCTGCCGTGTAATCACAGCCGCCGTAGTGCATCGGTCGGGTTGATCGGCGGAGAACAATCCTTCTCGGCACTACGTTATCAAGCCGTACGTAGTAGTAGATACACATGACGCCAACTGTCGGCAAAGTTATCATCCTGATTGGGGCCGCTATTCTGCTTGTCGGGGTGGTGGTGTACGTCTTCGGAGACAAGTTAAACTGGCTGGGCCGCTTGCCGGGCGACATCCGGATTGTCGGCAAAAACGGCGGAGGATTTTATTTTCCTATCGTAACCTGCATCGTCGTGAGCATCGTCCTGAACCTGCTCATTGTCCTGATCCGGAAGTTTTTTGGTTAGCTGATTCGCCTGAGTTGGCGGGTGCCGACTGCGGGTTGTAGGTCAGCTTGTTGATGTAAAATACTTCGCGCTGACTGGTGAGGTTTCGTTCGGCCGCGATCTTCTGAAAGCCGCACGCCAGAAAATGCCGGTCGTACCAGGCCGAGAGGTTGTCCTGCGCCGAAAACGTTACTTTTTCCTGTTCGGAGTTGGTTTGCAGCTTGTAGTTCTCCACCTCCTTCAGCACCTTGCTGCCCTGGATGACTTCCGTATTGATTTCGCCTTCGTTGGGGTAAGCCAGTACCATGTGATCGCCCTGCAGCGATACCTGCACCATTTCGGCCAGGTCGGGGCTTGTCAGTTCCTTGATGGGCAGGCAGTTGTCCCACAGCAGTTTACCGCGCTTGTCGAAGCCGCAGATAAAGGCGTGGGTGTACCGAAATCCTTCAACGTACCGGCTGTTCGGTCGCAAGACCCCGCCGTTCAGGCTGGCACCGCTGTATTGTGGGTAGTACACCTCGGCCACGAGTGTCAGCCCCTCGGGGGTCGGTTTCAAGTCGTGAACGAGCAGCCGGTAGCGAAATTTAAAATCTTTGCCTTCTTCTTTTTTCTTGAGCACCCGCGCCAGCATTTTCTGCTGCCGCCGGGGTTTGAGGTAATTGAAGAAGTTTTTCAACTGCGAAAACTCGATGTACTGGATGTCCTCTCCCGCCGACTCCGATACGTCGGTGCGACCGGGATCGTTGTGCCGGATGCGGGTAACGTAGATGCCCTGCGAATAGGGGGTGCAGTCGGTAGAATAATTGCCGACCAGCAGGGATTCGTGCTCGTCGACCGGTAGTAACTTACCCGAGATCAGGCTGTTTTTAGCGTCGTCAAACTTCAGCGTCCGCAACAGCTTGCCGTCGTAGGAGAAGGTCCGGACCGAGAACTGGCACCCGCGCCGGAGCGTATGAACCAGTACGTGCACTTCATGCCGGCTCTCGTCGACCTCCAGGCTGTTGATCTCCATGTGGTTGACGTACAGGCTAGGCAGCACTTTCGTTGAGCGGTCGAAGAACGAGAACGACATGACCAGCGGGCGGTTGTGGTGGTAGCCGCCGACGTAAGCCTGATTGCCCAGGACTCTGAAATGCCGAATATCAAAGGGTTCGATCAGATTGCCTTCGAAGGTTTCGGTCGTACCGTCGTCGAGGTTCAGCCGCATGAATTGAAAATGATCTGAATCCGGCTCCCGAAACAGATGATACTGGTATTGGTCGTTGTGGAACGACTGAATAGGGCGATACCGGCTGTCCTGCTTAAACTCCGTTTGCCAGACGGGTTTGAGGTTCGTGTCGTATTTCTGAAAGCGGAAATGCGCCGGGGTATTGTCGTAGAAGGCACCCGTACGGATCGTAACCAGCACCCCACGTTCGGCCAGGGGCGTTACGTCGAAGGCTTCTTCTTCGTTCGGATCGGAGGCCAGTTCCAGCCGGAGGGAATGAGCCAGTTGCGCCTGAACCGGATTGACGACCCCCAGCCACAGCACCAACAACCAGCCAATATGACGACAACCTGTTATCATTAGTCAAAAATAATAAAAAAACCGTAGGGTGAAGGAAAAGGGCGCGGGGCGTGGGGCAGGGGGCGCAGGGCAAAGGGTTTACAAATGTCTATCACCTTTACCCCTGCCCCGCGCCCCCTGCTCCTTGCCCCACCGCCCCTACGCCCACCGTTTCTTTAGAAAATCTTTCATAAATACGTTTACATCCCACTGACTCGTAACGGGCTGCTGGGTATACGGTAGGGTGGGCAAATACCCTGCCGGACCAAATTCGCACGTAACGGTTACCGCAGCGGCCCCGGCTTTTTGCTGCCGGTCGCGGATCTGGTCCCACCAGCGGGCGTGGGTTTCGAGGGCGTTTTTCCACTCGGGAGCGCGGGGGTCGTTGACCTGCGGACCTTCCGGATGCCCGACGCGACAGTGGATGTGGTCGCTGCGGTCGATGGCGCGGGTAACGTTATCGGCCTGGTCGTCGAGGTACGATTCCGCAACGTTGACCCAGTGCGAGTAGTCGGCCGTAAGTCGTAAATCCGGGAATTTGAGCAGGTAATGCTGAATGCCCGGGGCGCTGTAGGTAAACCGACCCCGGTGGGTTTCGTGCAGAATCCGGACGCCGGTCTGTTTCTGAACCTCCAGCGCCACCTGGATCAGTTCGCCGTTCTGCTCGAAGGTAAAGTAGTCGCGGCCGGTATGCGAATTGATAAACAACGGCTTAAACGATGCAATGTGGAGCAGGTCGTCGCGAAAGGTTTGTTTGTGTTCCGCAAAGGTTTTGCCGCTTCCGAAGGCCATCAGAATAACGCTGAGCCCGTTGTCGCGCATCACGTTGACGGCTTCCTGGCGTTTGTCGCGGCCGGCGGCAATTTCCATGCCGTCGTAACCGGCGGCTTTGACTCGTTTGGCAGCTTCAGGGTAGGAGAGGCTTTCCATGCCCCACATCGGGCAGAAGAATTTGGTCGTCACGGTATCATAAGGGTTTGTATGGCGGCAAAGTAACCGGAAATTACCCTACTGGTCAACCTGCAATGTGAGAAGCCGTCGACGATGATTGTCCAGGCCATGCTCCTGCTTGGCCCGTTAGTAATTGATTAGTTGTTCTACATAGGCCAAGCTGGAGCCTGGCCTGGACAAAGGCACCGGGCATTTACGAAAGCCAAAGCGAGATTCGTGTTTTTATGGTCCAGGCCCCGTTTTGCTTTTCAAGCAGGAAACAACTGCCCGAGCCGCCGTCGGACGTACTGATTTCAGTGTAGAAACAGATGGCTTTTGATTGATCGGGCGAGTAAATCACTTGGGAGAGGTAAATGAGTTTTTCCAGGTTTTTGTAGGTCGCCTGAAGGTCAACGAAGTTTTGTTGATCAGATCGCCGGGGCAAAAAAGCAGCTTGTCGACATTGCAGTTTTGGAACCTTGGAGAGAGTACGTTCCGTGAACTTTTTCCGGTTGATACCCTCCAGGAACGTTCGCCAATCTGCATCAAGCATGTAGTCCGTTGCCAGTCGCCTGAACGTAGTTAACTCATCAAATTCATCGAGTGAGTCGGCTGTCGGTGTACTTGTAGTCGGGTTGATTAATACCAGTCGCTTTTGGCGTGTCTGGTCCGTTTCATGATTGCATTGACTATCGGCATTAATCAACAGAGCATAGATAGCGTAATCAGTGGTCGCAACCGGCCGGGGTGATTTTTCATCGCCGGAGCGTCCCCAGCTTATAGGCAGTAGCGCACATAGTAGTAATGAATGCCAGTTTGGAATCATCGGTTTGCAGGAACATAGCACCAGGCTATAGTAGCATTTTATCGGCAATATCACGTACTTTACCGGCTCGAAATAGAAAAATTTGTCTGCTTGGTTTCAGTCAATATTTTCTGGGATGAGTTACTAATCAAACCTTTTTTTCCTCTGACTTATGAGCGAAATCGCCACCCGATTTGCCCCGGGCGTTGTCACCGGCGACGGCGTCACCGAAATTTTCCGTCACGCCAATGAGAATGACTACGCCCTGCCGGCCGTTAACGTTGTTGGTACGGACTCTGTCAACGCCGTTCTGGAAACGGCCAAAGCGGTTAATTCGCCCGTAATCGTTCAGTTCTCGAACGGTGGCGGTATTTTCTACGCCGGTAAAAGTCTGCCGAACGATAAGCAGCAGGCAGCCATTGCGGGGTCGATTTCGGGCGCACTGCATATTCATAATGTGGCCGAACTATACGGCGTGCCCGTGATCCTGCACACCGACCACTGCGCTAAAAAACTGCTGCCGTGGATCGACGGTCTGCTCGAAGCCGGTGAGCGCCACTTCGACCAGTATGGTAAGCCGCTGTTCTCGTCGCACATGCTCGACCTCTCGGAGGAGCCGCTGGAAGAGAACATTGAAATTTCGTGCAAGTACTTCGAGCGGATGGCCAAAATTGGCATGACGCTGGAAATTGAACTGGGCGTAACCGGTGGTGAAGAAGACGGCGTCGATAACTCCGACGTGGACGATTCAAAACTGTACACCCAGCCGGCCGAAGTGGCTCATGCGTATGAAGAGCTGAGCAAGATTTCGCCGAACTTCACCATTGCGGCTGCTTTCGGTAACGTCCACGGCGTTTACAAGCCCGGTAACGTGAAGCTTCAGCCGATCATTCTGAAGAATTCGCAGGATTACATCCAGCAGCATTTCGGTACGGGACCGCTGCCGGTGAACTTCGTGTTCCACGGCGGGTCAGGATCGAGCCGCGAGGAAATCCGCGAAGCCATCAAGTACGGTGCCGTGAAGATGAACATCGACACCGATATGCAGTGGGCGATGTGGGAAGGCGTGCTGAACTACTACAAGGCGAAAGAAGCGTATCTGCAGGCGCAGCTCGGCAACCCCGAAGGGCCGGATTCGCCGAACAAGAAATACTACGACCCGCGCGTATGGTTGCGCAAAGGGGAAGAAAGCATGGTGAAGCGACTGACGGTTGCGTTCGAAGATCTGAACTGCATCAACCGCCTGGCCTAATCAAGGCTAACCTACAAAGAAGCCGACGTACTGAGCAGTATGTCGGCTTTCTGTTTTTACAATGACGGACGGACCATCGACAGACGTGACGTCTCTGGGCAGGGATCATCTTGCCACAAACCACCGTCTGACGGCACGTCTGACGATGATCCGATGAGCCAGATAGCGTAGAAGTTCTGGTCGGTGGTCCGTCACACGGTGATTCGCCGTTTTCGGGCCGTTACCTGCCAGGTTTCCCGAACTTCGTGCTGGTCTGCTACGTATACTTCCTCGTAGAGGTTGACCGTTGGGCAGATGTGATACGGTACGCCGTAGAGCAGATCTCCTACCTGAATCGCGTGCCAATTGTCTACGGTCAGTACGCCATGTTCTTCGCTCTGGCTGAGTAGCTCGTAGCCGGTCAGGTTCAGAAAGCGCACCCGTTTGTCGATGGGGTTCTCGGCCGCCACGCCCTTGTGGCCCAAGTCAATGGCTACTATTCCCGGCTTCGGTTTGGAAATAACCCGGGTCAGCAGCAGAGCCGCGTAATCGAACGGCTGCTCGGTGAGCTGGTCGCCGTAGCCCCAGTCCCAGAACACGCAGGTCCCCGGACTGCAATACGTATCGGCCCGCAGGGCGTGGGTCGTGAGCGTGGGGGTTCCACCGGCAATGACCATCGGCCTGGGCAAACCGGTTGCTTCGAGTGTTTCCAGAAAGTGGGCTACATCTACAAATCCCTGGTCAATACGCTGTTGCCGCTCGGTGAAGCTGGCGTCGCGGAGGTGGCCGTCGTAAACGTGCAGGCCGTGGCAACGTACGTTGGGTAAGGTCTGCAGGAGCTGGTAGAAAGGTAGCAGATCGGCATCGAGCCGATGGCCGGAGCGATCCATGCCGTTATTAATGTCCACGAACACATCGGCCACCAGTCCATGGGCTGCGAACAGCTGATTATGCTGCCTCGCGTTGTCTGCGTCGTCGAGCAGTGACGCCATAAACACATCCGGATACTGACGGCGCAGCTTGATGAGCCGTTCGATTTTAGGGCCGACTAACTGATGGGCAATGATCAGGTGCTTGCCACCCGCCTGCGCCACCATTTCGGCTTCGGCAATGGTGGCGCATTTGAACTTTGTGATGCCGGCGGCCAGTAGCATCTGCACGACCTCGGGCGTTTTGGTGGTTTTAATGTGAACGAACAGGCGGTCGGGATTACCGGCTATCTGAATCATCTTCCGGATGTTGTCCGCAACCCGGTCTTTGTAGACCACCAGCGAGGGCGTGTCCAGGTCATAGCTGGTGTTGAGGGTGAACCAGGCGGTTTCGTTGGTCATGTCGTAGCGGATTATTGGTACGCAATGGCTTCGAGTTCAATCAATACGTCGAAATGCAGTTTCGGAACCGGCACGATGGACCGGGCGGGTTTGTGCGCACCGAAAAAGCTGGCATACACCGCGTTGACCCGTTGCCACAGGTCAATATCGGCTACGTACACCGTTGTTTTCAGGACTTTATCTTTGGACGAACCGGCCGCGTCGAGTATCGCTGCCAGGTTCTGGAGTACAACCCGGGCCTGTTCCTCAATGGGAAGCTGGCTGTAGGTTTCGCCCGTCTGGAGATTTTTGGGTAAGATGCCCGAGACGAACACCAGGCCGTTGTGGACAACGGCGGGGGCGTAGTGGCCGGCCGGGGGCATTGCATTGGGTACCTGAACGTCGTGCATGTTGCAGAGAGGATGCGCTTGGACTGGCAAAGAAAAACGAAAGAAAGCCGGGGGCCAAGCTTTTTTTGTCGATCCGTGGGTGAGGGCGTTCATTACGAATTTTTAACAAACTTTCGGGGCAACTATTCAGCCCGGCTCTGCATCTTCAACCCGGTATACAACGCCGGATTGTGCACGAAATCAACCGTCTGTCACGTACAATGCGCCGTCTGTTCGTTATCTTACTATACTTGTTTGAAGACCAACCCGCCTAACTATGAAAAATGGTTTGCTTTTCCTGCTTACGTTTCTGTACTCGGTAGCCCTTTTCGCGCAATCCCGTCCGACTACCGGTCTGCGCGGTACGGTTAAAAGCGCGAAAGGCGAAGCCCTGCCCTATGCGGCTGTGGTGGTACGTGGTACGTCAAACGGTACCATAACCAATGCCGAAGGTCGCTACGAAATCGGGCTGGCGCCGGGTCGCTACGAGATCGTTTTTCAGTTTCTGGGTTTTCAGTCGGTACAGAGGTCCGTTGAGGTAGGTGCTGAGTTTGTCACGCTGGACGTCACGCTGGCCGAGCAGGCGATCCGGCTGGCTGAAGTGCAGACCAAAGGAGGACAGGAAGACCCGGCCTACAGCATCATGCGCCGGGCCATTGCCAAAAGCCGCTTCCACCAGCTACAGGTGGATCGGTTTAAAGCGCGGGTCTATACCAAATCATCATTTACGGTGCTGGACTTACCCAACACGGCCGAGTGGATGTTCAAGAAGCAACTGAAGGAAGCCGAGAAGGAAGCCAATTTTAAAGTTGGACGGCCCATCCTGAACGAACAGATCGCTGAAGTGTCGTTCCAGCAGCCGAATACGTACCGGCAGCGCATTGTGGCCAACCGCAACTCAACCGGCGATTTTGCTACGCCCAGCCAATACTATAACGTCAGTTTCTACAGCCCGACGGTAGCTAACGTCGTATCCCCCCTGTCGCCGAAAGCGTTTGCGTACTACCGGTTCGAATACGAGGGTACGTACAGCGAACAGGGCGTGGAAATCAATAAAATTCGGGTCATACCCCGGCAGTACGGCGAGGGGGTGTTCCGGGGGGTTATCTACATCATTGAAAACACCTGGGCCATCCACAGCCTCCAGCTCGAAACGGTCAGCGCCCAGGGGTTCACGGTCAACACGCGGTTTCTGTATAGTCCCGTCAAGAGCGTCTGGGTGCCGGTCAACCAGCGTTTCGATGTGAATGGTACGTTCTTCGGGGTGAAGTTCACCGGCCAGTTTGTCCGGACGCAGACCTTCAATGAGTTTGTGGTGAACCCGGCGTTTGTAGAAGACGTACGGGTTGTGGATGAGAAAAAAGACCAGCCCGCCGTCACATTGTCGAATCGCGACATCAAAGGCCGTCAGTTCGACGAGATGGTGAAGAAGCAGAAGGAGTTTTCGACCAAAAACCTGAAGCAGCTCATCAAAGAGTACGAAAAACAGGAAAAAGAGGAGCGCAAAAAAAAGAAAGAGGACGTAGCCGTAATGCGCGACGACTCGCTGGTGATCGATTCGCTGGCCACCAAACGGTCCGGTACGTTCTGGGATTCGCTGCGGTCGGTACCGCTGACATCGGCCGAGTCGATCAGCTATAAAAAATCGGACAGCCTCAAGATTGTCCGCGAAATCGGAAAGATCAAAACCGATAGCACCGGGCGCCGGGATACGACCAAACGCCGGTCGCCCAACAAGTTTTCGCCGGAGCAACTGCTGGGCGGCTACACCTGGAATCTAAACAAAAAAACGGCTCTGGTCTACACCAGCCCCCTGATGCAGGTTGAATACAACACCGTCGAGGGCTACGCCGTGGAGGGTGGTCTGCAACTGCGGTACCGACCCCGGCTGGATTCGACCCTTCGGCGTTTGGGGTCGATTCCGCAGCGGCAGTGGACGATCGGCGGAACGGGGCGCTACCAGTTCGGGCCAAACAAGCTGGTGGGCTACGGCACGGCGCAGTACCAGCACCGATTCAGCCGCATCGGGCTGACGGGCGGACGGTACGTATCGCAGTTCAACCCCGATAATCCGATCAGTCCGGCCCTGAACACCCTCACGACTACTTTTTTTGAGCAGAATTTTCTGAAGATCTACCAGAAAGACTACGTTAATCTGACCGCCAGCGTATCGCCATTCGACCAGCGCATTACGTTGTCGGGCAGCCTCGAATATGCGGAGCGAACCGAGCTTTTCAACTTCAGGGAAGACCCCCGGCCGTTTCTGCGTGTCGACGTCAGAGGCCGGTCGTATACGCCTAACCGCCCGACGAACATCGAGCTGCCCAATACGGGCTTTCCGGTGCACCAGGCCGTGGTGCTGAACCTGACGGCATCGGGGCGACTGGGTGCCACGCAGTATTACATCCGCAACGGCCGGCGCTTTGCCCGCCGGAACAACGACAGCCCGCTGCTGACCCTGAACTACCGCAAAGGCCTATCGGGCCTGGCGGGCAGCGATGTGGATTATGACTTTGTGCGGGCAACGCTCAGCCACTCCGTCGAAACCGGCATCCGCAGCCGCCTGAGCTACCAGCTCAGCGCCGGTGCGTTCCTGAACGACAGAAGCCTCTATTTTCCTGATTTCAACCATTTCGCCGGGAATGAGTTTTTCTTTCAGCAGGGCGATGTAGTCTCGACCTTCCGGATGCTCCCGTATTATCAGTTCAGTACCGGACGGCGGTATCTGGAGGGACACGTACTGGCTGAGTTTCGTAAATTCCTGATTACGCAGATCACTCTGGTGCGGCTGACGGGCCTGAAAGAAAACCTGTTCGTGCATTATCTGCGAACGCCGGCCCTGAAGAACTACACCGAGATTGGTTATGGTCTCGATGGCCTGATTCCGCAGGTGTTGCCGGTATTCCGGGTCGAGGTGATCTCGCAGTTCCAGGACCTGAAGTACCAGCGGCTGGGTTTCCGGATCGGCACCACCCTGAAGTTCGGCCGGTAATTGTCCGGCTGCCCACGTCCGGCTAAGAAAATAGTCCGTTTATATTCGTCCGGCTGCTAATATCCGGGTTAGTCTCTATGCGTCGTCGTCAGTTCATCCAGACATCAATGACCGCAGCGGCCGGAATCGGTCAGTTGCCGGCTGCTTCTGCTATGGTAAAACCAAAGCCAGCGTTGCCTGATCCGCAGCCCGGTAACCTGCCCCGCTGGCGGGGCTTTAACCTGCTCGAAAAATTCGTTGCCGGTACATCGGGGCCGGTGCCGGAGGGGCCGTATCATGAACGCGATTTCGAGTGGATCGCCCGATGGGGGTTCAATTTCGTTCGACTGCCGATGTCATATCAGTGCTGGGCGCCCGGCGATCCGGCCCGCTGGACCGAACTGAACGAGCGCGTGTTGAAAGAAGTCGACCGGGCGGTTAAATACGGTCGGCGGTACGGGATTCACACCAACCTGAACCTGCACCGCATCCCGGGCTACTGCGTAAATCCGCCCGCCGAACCGCTCAACCTCTGGACCGACGAGCGGGCGCTGGCAGCGGCCATTTTTCACTGGAAACACCTGGCCGAACGCTACAAAGGCCGCCCGAACCGCGAAGTGAGCTTCGATCTGATCAACGAGCCGGCCAATATCGATGAAGCCAGCTACGTCCGGGTAATCAAGGCGCTGGTTGATGCCATTCGTTCCGTTGATCCCGACCGGCTCATCATCGCCGATGGGTTGCAGTACGGTACGCAGCCGGTCTACGGATTAACCGGTATGAACCTGGGTCAGAGTACGCGGGGGTATATGCCCATGAACGTGAGCCATTACCAGGCTTCGTGGGTGCCGATGAGCAGCGAATGGCCCGCGCCCTCCTGGCCAACCAACTGGATGAACGTAACGTGGAGCGCCGATACACTCCGGGCCTTTGCCATCGAACCCTGGCGAAAACTGCAGGAAAAGGGCGTTGGGGTTCACGTCGGTGAATGGGGCTGCTTCAACCGCACCCCGCACGATGTGGCCCTGCGCTGGATGGAAGACCAGCTTAAGCTCTGGAAAGGAGCCGGCTGGGGCTGGTCTCTGTGGAATTTCAGGGGCGAATTTGGTGTGCTCAACAGCGGCCGCAAGGACGTAGCCTACAAGGACTACAAAGGCCAGCAACTGGATGAGAAAATGCTGGCTCTATTACAGACGTACTGACGAACCATTTCTTCCGTGCAAAACATCAGGAACTTATTTGAGGTGTTTCCGCGGGCCGGTCGCATTGAATGGGTCGGGATTCGGCCCGAACGGCGCGGGGCTGTTACGGCTGTCGACGAAGTTACCGTATCGGACAATGACGGGCTGGCCGGCGATCATTACAGCGGCCGCAGCGGGAATAGGCACGTAACGCTCATTCAGGCCGAACACCTGCCGGCCATCGCGGCTTACGTAGGGCGTGACCAGGTCGATCCGGCCGAACTACGTCGGAACCTCGTCGTGTCGGGGCTCAATCTGCTGGCCTTGAAAGACCATTACCTCCGAATCGGCGACGACGTGGTGCTGCAGGTAACGGGCCAGTGCCACCCGTGTTCGCGGATGGAAGAGAACCTGGGGCCGGGCGGCTACAATGCCGTACGGGGGCACGGTGGACTGACAGCCCGGGTCATCCACGGCGGAACCATTCGGGTGGGGGATGCGGTGCGGGTGGAACCGGGTGGCGCTGCTACTCCTGCCGACCGTCCGGATCGGCCGTGATCCGGCTGGGGCGGTTGAAGCCATTCCGGTAGCGGTTGCGAAGTTGCTGAATCGTGTTGATCAGCTCGTAGTCGGAGGAGCGGAGCAGGAACTCGTCGCTGAGGTCGCAGTAGTCGAAAAAGCGGTCGACATCCTCGCCTTTCAGGTCCGTAGCCTGATCGACCAGCAGCCGGAACCGTTCAAGGGCCAGTTTGTGGCGCCGGTCTTCCTGCATGATGACGTAGGCTTTCCGGTCTGTTTTCGGGCGTTTGGCAAACAGTTCGTAGAGCAGCGTTACGCCCGCCCCGTCGGCAATCCGGTTGAATGCCTGTTCGCCCGTTACCTTCTCAGAGGCTGTCGGTTCATCCAGCACCTGCTGAATTTCCCGCTTGACTTCTTCGTAGCGTTTAGCCGTTACGGTCACTTCCTGCAAATCCACCACGCGGTAGGGCATCGGCGGTAACGCTCTGGCCACAATCTGCGGGTTTTCGGAGCCGTCGAAGCGGATACCTACCCGGTTGTAGGCCTGGCTCGTCATGATAAGCGAATCGCCGGGGTTGGCCGTGATGAAGAAACGCCCGGCCGTATTGGTGCGGGCACGCTGGCGGGTACGTTTGTTGACGACCGTGGCCCGGTCAACGCCCTGCTTCGTGGTCTGGTCGATTACCGTGCCGACAACGTATCGGCCACCCTGCGCCCACGCGCTGCCCGTGGCTCCGAAAAGCCCGGCAAGCAGGATCAGACTGTATAAACCGTGCGGGCGCATGCTCAGATCGTTGTGTGCAGGAATCTACAAAGGTAGAGACTTTTGCGCGCCCAAAAGGTTTAACCGCCGTTAAAATACCTTAACGAGCTGCCGGAGCCGCGTAAGGGTCATCTCGGTAAAATCGGCAATGACATCGTCGACAACCGGGCGCAGCTCGTCGGGCGTTTGGGTGGTAGCTACCCCAACGACGTAAGCCCCGGCGCTTTTTCCGGCCTTGATACCCGTAAAGGAATCTTCAAACACGATGCTCTCCGACGGCGCTACGTTCAGTAACGCCATGGCTTTCTGATAAATTTCCGGGTCGGGTTTCGGACGGCTAACGAGACTCTCGTTCAGCAGTACATCGAAGTACGGCCGGAGGCCAAGCGCATCGACCACAAAATCGAGGTTTTCGACCGGAGCCGAGGTCGCTACGGCCGTACGGATGCCGGCGGCTTTCAATGCTTTGAGGAAGTCGACAAGGCCGGGTACGGGTTTGATGTGTGGCCGGTAGACGTCGCGGAACAGGGCTTCCTTCTCGGAGCCGATCAGGGCTGTGTCGGCGGCAGTCAGTGGCCGGTCGGCAAACAGGTGCGCAACGATGTCGTTGTTGTGCTTGCCGGATACGTGCGTAACGAAATCCGCGTCGGTAAGGGTTTTGCCGTGGCGTTCGTAATAGGCCCGCCAGGTTTCACGGTGGTACGGATTGGTGTCGACAATAACGCCATCCATGTCAAAAATTACTGCTTTCATGAGGAAGAGATTTAAACGCAAAGGACGCAGAGGATACGCAAAGGGCGCAAAGAGATAACTTTTTTACATTCCTCTGCGAACTCTGCGTTACACGTTGCGCTCTCTGCGTTTGAAGACTTTTAGAATAAATTTACCAGTCTCGCCAGCAGGGCGGAGATCAACAGCACCCCGGCCACAAACGCCAGGCCGAGGGCAAGCCCAAACGCTTCGGCTACGAAACCGATGATAGGCGGTCCCGCCAGAAAGCCGACAAAACTGAACGTGGCAAACGTAGCCAGGCCGGCCGCGGGCGGAATCCCGGGAATCCGCAGCGATGCACTGTAGAGGATCGGTGCGCCGAGCGAACAGCCCACCCCCAGCAGCGCAAAGCCCAGCAGGGCCGTGGGCGGGTGCGGAATCAGAATAGCGACCAGCAGACCAACCGTGCCGATGGTAGCCCCCACCTGAAGCCACCGCTTTGCGCCGATCTTTGGAATAATGGCGTCGCCCAGAAAACGGCCGGCTGTCATGGTCAGCGAAAAGCAGGCAAAACCGAGTGGCGCAATCTGGCTGCTGGCTCCCAGTGTTTCGCGCAGGTAAACGGCGCTCCAGTCGAAAGCCGCTCCCTCGCCGAGCGCAATAGCCAGGCCGATCAGAATCATCAGCATCAGGTCGCGGTTGGGTCGCACAAAAGACGAGACCGCTTTATCGCCTTCCGAAGCCAGATTACTCGATGGAATGCCGGCCAGAATCGGCTGCACGAGGAACGTCATCAGCAGAACGAGCGCGGCCACGGTCGCGATGTGCACGAACGGCGGTATGTGCTGTGCAATGGCTATACCGGCCAGCCCGGCGCTCACCATACCCCCCAGGCTCCACATTCCGTGGCAGGACGACATGATAACAATCCCTTCGGTCCGTTCAATGTTCGTTGCGCAGGTGTTCATGGCTACGTTGATCAGCGCAGCTCCTAAGCCCAGCAGAAATAAGCCGAAACAAAGCACCAGCGGGTGCGTGGCGCTGATAGGAATCAGGATGCTCAGGCAAAGCAGAACCGCCGACCACAGGCAGGCGCGGGCCTCGCCGAGTTTGGCAACGAGCCAGCCCGTCAGCGGATTCATCATCAGCAGACCCACCGGGAGCGCAAAGAGCGTCATGCCCAGCTGGGCGTCTGACAGATGGAGTTGCTGCTTAACGTAGGGGATGTGAGCACCCCAACTGGCCATCAAAATACTCTCCGACGAAAATACCAGACCAACGGCCCGGGCCTGTGGATGGGTAAAAAAAGTCAGCAGGTTTCTCACGAAGAGATTACCCCGCAAGTTCTGTGTTGAGATGGTTGAATTCATAATGCAAATATACAGGGGCAATCAGGCTGCCTCTGACACCAAATTTACCGGTAATGATGCTACATTTGCTTTCCATGATCGAAAAGCGCGTACATTTGGTTAATGAGGTGTAGTACAACCACAAAGAATCATGCGCCTGCAGTTTGAAAAAGTTGAGCCCGAAGCCGGCAGTTCATTCAAGATTGTGCACCTGACGGCCCCCGAAACGTGTAAGTTTTACTGGCATTATCATCCCGAACACGAAATTGTTTACATACCGTTCGGAAATGGCCGCCGACGCATCGGTACCCATCTGTCGCAGTACGAAGACGGCGAACTGGTATTTATCGGCCCTAACCTGCCGCACCTGAACTTCAGCTACAGCAAGCACGAACAGCACGACGAGATTGTGGTGCAGCTGCGCGAGGATTTTATGGGGGAAACCTTCCTGCAAACGCCCGAACTGGCGAGTGTTCGGCGGCTGTTCGAGCGGTCGCATAGTGGTTTGTCGTTCGGGACGGTAACCAGACAGGCCGTGGGACCCTTGCTGAAGCAGCTTCCGGACCTGCCGCCGTTCGACCGCCTGATGACGTTGTTGCAGGTGTTGCAGCGGTTGGCAGCCGCCACCGATGTGCAGTCACTCCAGGCCGACGGCGTTCGGTTTGAGCTGAACATTCGGGAGCAGGAGCGCATCAACCGGGTGTATCAATACGTTGAGCGGCACTACGCCGGACCGCTGGACATCCGGTCCGTGGCTGATCTGGTGAGTTTGACCGTACCGGCGTTCTGCCGGTATTTCAAACGGATGACGCAGATGACCTTTACCGACTTCGTGAACGAGTACCGGGTAAATCAGGCCCGTCGGCTGCTCCATTCGTCGCGGACGGTGGCCGATGTAGGGTTCGCGGTGGGATTCAACAACCTGTCTCATTTCAACAAGACCTTCCGGAGCGTAGCGGGTCAGACGCCGAGCGCGTACCGAAAAGAACTGGTCGGATAGCCGTTAGTCGGCCTTGTCTGCATCAACGCTACGGAGCAGGGTGGTTTTTACCGCGTGGCGTTTGGTCAACAGGTTTTTCATAATCGTCAGCGGAACGTTGCAGGTGCGGACATACAGCTCGCTGTCGTTGATGGTGAGCACCAGAAAGTTTGTACCGAAGTTGCCCAGTTGTTTCCGATCAACGGAAAGAATATGCTTGCCCGCCGTCAGTCGTCGGGTCAGCAGCACCTGGCGGCTCGACTTGAAAAACGAATTGAGGTGATAGATGGTGAGCGTTACGGAGCAGTTGTGCCGAACATCGACCAGTACCCGGAGCGCATACGTGAGGGTGTAATCAAATTTGCTCAGCAGCGGCACCTGGTTTGGCTGCTGGGCCAGACTAATCCGGATCTGGTCTTTCAGCAGCGGGATGATGGGAGCGATCCCCTCAACGAACCGGATGCGCGGATTCTGAGCCGTAAACGCAGACCGGATCGTAGCCTGCTGCTGGCTGGAAACGCCCCGGCCAAAGGCTACCAGTGCATAATCGCTGCCGTTAAAATCAAGGTGAACCGTCGTGATGGCGGTGGTGTACGTGGCCTGGAGATTGTCCTCTGCCAGGGCGTCGGCCAGAGCGCTTAGTACACTGCGTCGCTGACCGATGAGCAAGATGTCGTTTTTCATCTGGCGTACCAGTAGGATATAGCAAATAGGTATACATAAAGTCGCAGAGAGGCCGGCTGGTATTGTGCGTTACTGCCAGTTTTTACGCAGAACGACTTGGGCCGATTTACCTTGCGGGCTGAACTGATCGCGTTCGCGGATTTTGTGGGCGTCGGTCATGAACCATTTCCAGACAAACCCACCCGCAAACCACGGTTGAGACCAGACGGTTTCCAGCAAGGCTGCGTAGGCATTGGCCTGAGCCGTTTCGCTGGCTGTGCAGTCGGTTTCAGATTCCCAGGGGCGTTGAGCAGAAAACGTGCAACTTCGGTAACCAAACTCAGTAAACAAAATGCTTTTTTGTAAACGGTAGCTAATTGCTTTTAATCGACGCAGATGCGGCTTCCAGTTGGCTATCAGGGTATTGACGGATGGCGTTTGCTCGTCGGAAAGTGGAAAATAAGCGTCCACACCCACGTAGTCCAGTTCGTTCCAGAACGGAATCTGGTCGTAGCGGTCCCAGTTGGCTGCGTACGTAAGTTTGCCTTTGTAGATGGTTTTTACCTCGTTTATGAGCCGGCTCCAGAACGCCGGCCGGGCCACCGCAAACCGATCCAGTTCGGTCGTGATGCAGTAGAGGTCGACCCCCAGCGAATCGGCCAGGTGAGCATAGTGCAGCACGTACTGCCGGTAGTCGGCTTCAAACGTCTGCCAGTCGGCTTCGCGATCGAACGTCAGGTCAAGGTGAGAGCCACCCTGCATCCAGACGTGTGGCTTGAGCATCACCTTCAGCTCCTGCTGCCGGGCCATCCGGATGGTTTCGGCCACACCATCCGGCGTTTCGCCCCACCACTGCCACTTGCCCCGGTCGCCCATGTTGCCGCTGAAGTAAAAATGCGGTTCATTTTTCCGGCAGAAACCATAGGGTACGACCGCCACCCAGTCGCCACCCATTTCGCGCACGGCTGCCAGCGATTCAGACCCGGGCTGTTGCCGGGGCGCTACCAGGTTAACGCCTTTGAGCCTGGGCCCATCGTACACAAACGGGGGTGTGGTCTGGCAACCCAGCAAGACAAGAAAGAGTACAATAGCCCGACTGATCATGCGGGTAAGTTAACAAAAACTTAATTGGAATAGGTGTAGGCCCGGCGGATCAGTTCAGTATTGCCATCGCGCCAGAACGTACGTTCGGTAGTTTCGGTGGGCAGCCCGAACTCGTTCAGCTGGTGGTCGTAATACGTTCGGGAGCGATTGCCGTATATGTCCGAAAAAGATGACCGCCGAAAGAGGCCGTAGCTGTTGATCCAGCGGTTTTCGATGTTCGACGGAAAATACGGAAGTACAGGATGGCCCTTGAACGGCGCTTTGGCAACTTCAGCCGAGCGACCAACCGACTGGTGACGGAACTGCATACGGTACGTATCCCCGCTGATCCGGATCAGGCGATTGCTGGCATCGTAGCGGCAGCGTCGGGAAAACGATCGCTGGGTAAAGTCGCGAAGGTCCGTGACCAGCGAGCGTTCGGAAACGAGACCCGGCGCGGCTAAGGTGTACACCCGGTCGATCTGAAAATGGGACTGTTCGTGCAGGGAGTACGTGATCTGACTCAGTTGCCCGTTGGCGTCGTACACGTAGTCGGTGATGTCCTGATACGGTACCTCATTGGCCGGCCGGTGATTTTCGGTTTCGCGGATGAGCCTGCCGTTGTGGTAATCATACGTAAACCTGCTTTCGGTGGTCTGAAATTCCTGAATGTCACTCTGAAGCTGTTCGCTTTCCTTCAGCGACGTGAGATACTGATCGGCGTTATAGATGTACTGTGTTTCAGAGGAGTAGGGGACGGGGCCATAGCGTAAAATCCGGCGGGTGGTGAGCAGGCCGTCTGCATCATAGCTATAGTGGATTTCGATGGCTTCGACGTGCTCATAACTCCGCTGGTAAATAGCACGTTCACTCAACAGGCGGTACGTTTTGGCAATGGGCGGGAAAGGATCATTGCGGAAGTAGCCGCCGGGCATAAGTCGTTGAAGCCGCGACCTGAGCGAGTGCCAAAATGTGTTCATATCAATTTTGGTGGGATGTATAACAATTTCAATGAAATGTATACGTATAACGGCTCACTCTGGATTGGTAGCATACTATGTATTCGCTTCGTGAATGAATTGTTTTGGTTTTACTTAAAAAACGCGAAAGACCTTACGTAAGGTGTTTTAAGAAGCTGGCTACTCGTGCCCGTACCTGGTTTCGTGCAAAAAGTAAGCCTTTTCCTGTTCTACGTACCTCCGCTGGCGGAACGGTCGTTGCTCCGACCCGCTTCACCCGCTACGTCTGGGCAGTTCTCCCGGCCCGTTTTTACCGATGAACCAGCCAGGGACGGCAAGGACGCCGGACTTTGCTTCGCCGAAGCGGGTCGGCGAAAAACCGGTCGGCAGGCTATTGTCATCGTGGGAGATGATCCGGCCAATCCTACTCTATTCCAGGAAAACGCAGTTAAATAATTCTGTAAAGTCGATGTGAGTAATTGGTTTTTGGCTTAATTTTATAGTTTCACCGATTGTACAAAACAATATACCCTCTGTAACATTTATGCAACGAGCCCAATTGAAGGAGTTCTATGGCTACGCTCTCATCATCGCAGTACTGACCATCGCGCAATTGTATTCGGTTTACGTCGCTTCAACTACCGACCTGGTGCTTACCTGGAAACACTACGCTGGCTTTGCGGCCACGGGGATTTCGGCGGTGCTTCTTCTGTTCCGGCAATCAAGCTACCTGTTTTTTGTCCTCGGCCTGACGCTCGTCCTGGGCTACGAAAATATGGTTGGGTTTACGCCGGAACTGGTCTACACCTCAACCCGCTATTATTTTAACAACATGGCCCTGCCGGTATCCTACCAGGATTTTTCGATGTATCTGCTGCTGATCTGGGCGTACGTTGCGCACAATCGGCTGCGGACGATGGCGCAGTCGCTGTTCGTCCGGTCCTGATCAGCCTAACGTCGGGGCCAGGTCGCGACCTGGCCCCGACCTGTTACCTGGCCTTCCGCACGAAAAACTTAAATCCATTTTCTTCCTTCACCTTCTGGATACCCGGCAGCGAATCCAGCGCGGTTTGTTCCGTCACCTTCTGGCTGAACCAGACGTCCTTGTCAATTTTACCGCGTACCAGCCAGTCGGGATTGTAGTAATTCGGGTTGGTGACCGCTGGTTTCTGGGTGTAGAAGAACGGCCCGTAACTGCGGTAACCAAACGCTTTTACGTACACGTCTTTTCCCTGGGCGCTTTCAAAAAAACGCATGGCAGCCGCCTGCGAAATGGCTTCGATCCGGCCGATAAAAAACCACAACGTGAGGGTGATGAACACGGCCATCCCGCCAAACAGCGTTACGATGGCCCGTGATGTTTCGCGCTGGTTGAACCACCGCAGACTCACGATCAGCACGATGAGCAGCCACAGGCCCGGCAAGACTTCCCAGCCCGTCCAGTTCACCTGAGCGTTCAGATTGCCCTGCGTAAACGCATCCTGATCGGCCACCGCCCGGACGTAGTCCATGCCGAAGAGGGCCAGCAGGGGCAGGGCCAGGGTAGCCAATACGTAGATACCGCCCACAACGATCAGCCCGGCCCGCATCCAGTTGTTCATCCGGATTTTGTTGTCTTCGAGCTGCAACAGAGCCAGCGTGGCGAGGTACGTCAGCGGGAAGTAACACATGGATGAGTAGTGCACAATTTTGGAGCGAACGATGGTGAACAGAATCAGCACGACCCAGAACAGAATCAGCATCCACCGCTTAAACTCCCGCTGATACGGCCGCTCGATAAACAGCGGTCCCTGTCCGCGAATGGCAAAGATGGACGCCGGGAAGCAGCCGACCAGCAGCAACACAAAGTGGTAGCCCGGGAAACCGGCGTGGCCGGCGTCGGGCTGTTTGAACAGGCGGAAGTTATAGGTCAGAAATTCCTGGATGAACGTCGGGCCGTGCAGGTACGTCTCCAGCCCGTACCAGGCCAGCGAAATGAGCGTGGCGGCTACGGAATAAAAAATGAACTGGAGCGGAGTGATGAACCACCGAAACCGACTCAAAATCCAGTAAACGCCAAGCGTCAGGCAAACGATCAGGTACGCCACCGGCCCCTTGGTGTTAATGCCCATCCCGAGTACAAACCCCCCAATGAACAAATAGGCCCAGACGCTACGTGGCAGCTTGATGCCCGACAGGCTTTCGCGTTTCCACGAGGCAAAGATCAGGTTGACCAGGCCGATAAAAATGAACAGGTTGAAGAACGGATCGATAATGCCCGAGCGAAAATACAGGTGGGGCGTAACGGAGCCCAGATACGCCAGCGACCAGAGCAGGCCGAAGCGGTGGCCGTGCAGCTTATAACCCAGGTTATACAGGTAAATAAGTGTGATGATGCCGCAGACGGCGTTCGGAAAACGAGCCGCAAATTCGTTGGTGCCGAACAGGTGCATGGCCAGCGACTGGCACCAGAAAAAGAACGGTGGTTTTTCGTAAAACGGCTGAAAATCGACATGAACACGGAGGTAATCACCCAGCACAACCATTTCCCGCGAACACTCCGCAAAATTGATTTCATCCCAGTCGAACAGACGAACGCCACCCAGAAACGGGATGAATAACAGGGCGCCCAGCACGCCAAAGAGGATGGAAAAGAAAAGTTTTTGGTTCATTAACGACACTGTTGACTACGAAAAAGCCCCACCTGCCGAAGCAGCGGGGCCGTAAAATTAGGCAAAAATGGTCTGGAAACGGTATTACTTCTTACCCCCCAGGAAACGCAGCACCCGGCTGACGAACTCATCGTCGATGCCCAGCGCCCGTTTAATGGTCGTGTACGTAGCCACCGCTTTCTTGTCCAACCAGATCAGAATGGCTTTGGCACCATCGTCCGGGCGGGCCTTGTAGTTGGTCGCCCGCAGCGTAGGCGTAACGGCTTCTTCGGTGAAATAATACAGCGCAATGGACTTGCGGGTCATGTCTTCCGGGCACAGAATCGGGTCGGGCAGACCGTGGTATGAATCTTCGTCGGTGTTGAAAATGACGCAGCGGTTGAAGATCGGCGCAATTTTCTGCACCACACCGGTCATCTGCCGGTCCCAGAGTTCGAGGTCGCCCCGGTATTCGGGTTTCCAGTCGGGGTTGAGGTAAATGAGGAGGTTCACGCGCCGGCGCCAGTTGCGCTTGTGCGGGTGAACCGTGAAATCAGCATGAACGTTCAGGAAGCCGTTGCGCCTGGACTGGTGCAGACCACCCCCTTCGAGCGACTCGTCGGGCAGCAGATTCGGGATACCCGTCAACTGGCTGACGTACGCAACGAACCGGGGCGAGTTCAGCTCCCGAATCACCGTCTGGATAAACGGCGGCAGCAGATCCATCTTGTTCAGACCGTGCTTTTTCTCGTTAACGTGAACGTAATGAATCCAGCCCGCATCGCCTACCGCCGGAAACTCGGACAACGCCTTTTCGGCGGCCCATTCCTCCAGGAAATTCTCCAGCGCAATGTGCGGGTAGGGCTGATTTTGCTGATAGACGCGGGCATCGGTTGCTAAAGAGGCTTGCCAGCGGTCATAGTCGAAAAGCGTATCGGCAGCAGTCGTATTCATTGAACAAAGGTAACGAGAAACAAGGCTGTTGCCAACGAAACCGTATTCTGAGCAAAAAGATTGCAGTCGATGGAAGAATTAGCCGATATTCGCGCCGACGAAATCAGTCTGTAGTTTGTGGTTCGTGGTTTGTAGGTAAGTGCAGTCGCCAATAATTACAAACCACGAACCACAAACTACAAACCCCAAACTCAATCCCCATGCTTGCCAGTCACCGTTTCACCAGCCTTCCGGCTTACGCCCAGCTCCAGAGCCACTACGAAACCGTTAAAGAACGCCACCTGCGCGACCTCTTTGCCGAAGACCCTGAGCGGTTTACGAAATTTTCGCGCCGGTTTGAGGATATTCTGCTCGACTTCTCCAAAAACCGGATTACCGACGAGACCGTCGGGCTGTTGCTGCAACTGGCCGAACAGGCGGAACTGAAAGACGCGATCGGCAGGATGTTCTCGGGCGACCGGATCAATCAGACCGAAGACCGCGCCGTGTTGCACGTAGCCCTTCGCAACCGGTCGAATACGCCGATCAACGTTGAGGGCCGGGATGTAATGCCGGAAGTAAATGAGGTGCTGAACCGCATGAAGTCGTTCTGCGGGCGCGTTCGGTCGGGCGAGTGGAAAGGGTATACTGGCAAAGCCATCACCGATGTCGTGAATATTGGCATCGGCGGCTCCGACCTCGGCCCTGTTATGGTGACGGAAGCGCTGAAGCCCTACGCCAGCGAGAACCTGCGGGTGCACTTCGTGTCAAACGTGGATGGCGTACACATCTACGAAACGCTCCAGGTCGTGAACCCCGAAACGACCCTGTTTCTGATCGCTTCTAAAACGTTCACGACGCAGGAAACGATGACCAACGCCCAGACCGCCCGCCAGTGGTTTCTGGATGCGGCCAACGATGAAGCGGCCATCGCCAAGCACTTCGCGGCTCTGTCGACGAACAGCAAGGAAGTGGCGAAGTTCGGGATCGATACCGAAAACATGTTCGGATTCTGGGACTGGGTCGGGGGGCGCTACTCGCTCTGGTCAGCCATTGGGCTCTCCATTGCACTGTACATCGGGTTTGAGAATTTTGAAGAACTGCTGGCCGGTGGTCACGACATGGACCAGCACTTCCGCGATACGCCGTTTGAGCAGAATTTGCCGGTGATCCTGGCCCTGGTCGGCATCTGGTACAACAACTTCTTCGGGGCGCAAACGGAGGCTATTCTGCCGTATGACCAGTACCTGCACCGGTTCGCGGCTTACTTCCAGCAGGGCGATATGGAAAGTAACGGCAAGTCGGTGGATCGCGACGGTAACCCGGTCGATTACCAGACCGGCCCGATCATCTGGGGCGAACCCGGTACCAACGGCCAGCACGCGTTCTACCAGCTCATTCACCAGGGCACGAAGCTGATTCCGTGCGATTTTCTGGCCCCGGCCATTAGCCAGCGGCCCATCGGCGACCATCATAAAATTTTGATGGCCAACTTCTTCGCCCAGACCGAAGCGCTCATGAACGGCAAGACCGAAGAAGAAGCCGCCGAGGAACTGCGTAAGGCTGGTAAAAGCGAAGACGAGATTACCAAACTGGCCCCGTTCAAGATGTTTTCGGGTAACCGGCCGACAAATTCAATCCTGTTTCAGAAGCTGACACCCCGTACGCTGGGTCGCCTGATCGCGCTGTACGAACACAAGATTTTTACCCAGGGCGTACTCTGGAATATCTTTAGTTTCGACCAGTGGGGTGTGGAACTGGGTAAACAACTGGCGAGCCGGATTTTACCGGAACTTCAGAACGATGAGCCGGTAGAAAATCACGACAGCTCTACTAACGGTCTGATTAATAGTTTTAAGCAGTTGCGTAAAATCTAAAAACATCATACGACATAACGAGTTATATGGGGTGTATCCGAGTGGATACACCCTTTTTTGTTCACTATATAACGTTATGACAACTATGAAAATCAAACACACTTTACTGGCTTTAGGCCTGTCTTCGGTTGGTCTTGTGTATGGTCAGACCACCTCAACTATGTCCTCAACAACGAGTACATCTACTTACAGTTCCGGGGCAGCCAACACAGGGGTAACAACGACAGACACGGCGCGGGTAGGTACGACGGATACGCAGATTACATCGCCGATGAATACCAACTCATCGACTGGTTCAATGAGTACGCCGACCACGAACAGCAACTACAATAACGCCACAACCACGACGACCACAACCACGACGTCAACGGATATGGGCAGCATGAACACCAGCTCGAATCGGGATGCGAATGGTCGCCGGGCGGATGGTAAGCAGGGCCGTTTTGGTATCTACGCCGGGGTGAACGCATCGCAGTTTATCGGTGAGCCGATTGCCGGCGACGAAACAACGGGCCGGGTTGGCTATCAGCTGGGTCTGTACGGTCGTACTGGTGGTACCGTCTTCGGTCAGATTGGCGCCGAATTCCGGGCGTCATCAACGGAGTTGTTCCGGCGGGGTGATGGTCAGTCGGTAACAGATGCAAGAGATAAGATAGATCAGTACTTCATTGCTGTGCCGATTTTCATCGGTGTTCGGGCGGGTGGTCCGCTGGGTTTCCGCGCTCAGATCGGCCCCGAACTGGCTACGCTGTTCGCTATTGGCGACAATAATTTTGGCTTTAATAATGACGATGTGAACCGCCTGATCCTGAATGGTGTGGCTAATATTGGTATCAACCTTGGCCCCCTGACGCTGGACGCGTTTTACAACCGGGGCTTCGTGAACGTATTTGATCAGGGTGCTGATACCAAGCGCCAGATCGTTGGTCTGAACCTGGGCCTGCGTTTTTAAGCCAATCAGACCGCCAGTGAGTGGTTATGTGGCCTGACCACGAATAATGCAAAAAAGCCATCCTGATCAGGATGGCTTTTTTGCATTATTCGTGGATCATATCTTGTCTAAACCGTATATGAACAATTAGTAGTTGTAATTTAATAAACATAATTGTCATATAGATGTTGTAGGGTTGTGGTTCGGGTGATCGAATCACATGTACACATAAACTAATTGAATTATGCAAAAGGCACTCACTTGTTTACTGCTTTTAGCGGTTGGCGTTGCGAATGCGCAGAATACTACGGGATCAACTTCGTACACGCCTTCAACGCCCCCAAATCCATCGCCCATAACGACCGACAGTACCCGGGTGATCAATTCAACGTCCAACACGGTTACGCCATCGAGCCCAACCTCCGGCAACCAGACGTATTCAACGGCGCCCCAGGGAAGCTTCAACACGGGTACGTCGGTAAATTCGGCGCCTGCTACGAACAGTTACGGTACAACCACGACAACGACCACGGATACGTACAGCACGACTACCGACACCCGGATGCGCGACAAGCGGGCGAAGGATTATAAAAACTTTGTGTTCGGTATTTACGCCGGTTTGAACTCCACCCGTTTCAGCGGAGAGGATGTTGACGGCGATAATCTGAGAGGGCGTCTGGGTTATCAGGCAGGTTTCTTCGTGCGGGGTGGTGGCCGGCTCTACGGTCAACTGGGCGCTGAATATTTTGCTTCGAGTTCGAATTTCTACCGTCCGGGCGATGGCTCGTCAGTTAGTGAAATCGAAGATAACATCAACATCCAGTACGTACAGATTCCGGTATACATCGGTTATAAACTGGTCGAGTCAGACCGGGGTATCTCGGCGGTTCGGTTGCAGGTCGGTGCTGAATACGCGAACCGGATCAATTCCAACAGTGGCGATTTCAACCTGAGCAACTCGGAAATCAAGAGCGGTACGTTCAACGCCCTGGGGCAACTGGGCTTCGATATCGGTCCGCTGCTGATCGACCTGACGTATCACCACGGCCTGAGCGATGCGCTGGAAGGTACGGGCTTTCCCGGGTCGCAACGGCGAATTGTGAGTGCCAGCGTTGGCTTCAAGTTCTAAGACCAGCAGACTACCGTTTGAAAACCGCCCAGAATGGCGGTTTTTTTAGTTTCAGTCGGATTTTACTCTAGTAATTTAGTAAACATTCCTTTCCGGCTGGAGTTTCATAGGTGAGAGTAAAGTGGTATCAGTTAACTCAATACGTTATGAAAAATCATGTAACAGCAGCCCTGCTGGCAGTAGGGGTATTTGGAACAGGTATGGTGTTCGGCCAACGGAACTCGTACAACGATCGGTATGATCGTTACCAGGATTACGACAACCGGTCCAACCGTCGGGATGAGTATCGGATGAATGACCGGCGTGATGATGACCGGCGTAGCGACGACCGTCGCTATCAGGACGATCGCCGGATGTACAACTCCCGCGACCGGTATGAGATGGACGAACGGCTCCGTGAGCGGCAGGATGATCGCCGGAATCAAAGTGTGGATGATATTCTGGATGAACGGCGCGACTACGTTCGTCGGCGCGAACAGAGCGACAATTACGACAATCGGTACCGCGAAGAACGGATGGATCAACGGCGCTTCGACCGCTTCGATCTGGGAAAGGCCTACGATGAAGGCTACGACGACGGGCGGGCTGACGCCGAAAAAACGCAGAAAAAACAAAAGCGCGAAGACTACAAAAACTTTACGGTGGGTGTGTACGCCGGAGCCAACTCAACCCGGTTTGAAGGCGAAGACGTAGAGGGCAATCAGCTGAGTGGCCGGCTGGGATACCAGCTGGGTCTGTTTGTCAGGGGCGGTGGCCGGCTCTACGGCCAGATTGGAGCCGAATACCTGACCTCCAGCAACGATTTCTACCAGCCCGGCGATGGTACGTCGGCCGAAGGGATCATCAATAACATCGATCAGAAATACCTGCACATCCCGGCTTACATCGGTTTCAAGCTGGCCGAGTCGGATCGCGGCATTTCGGCGGTGCGGTTGCAGGTCGGTGCTGAATACGCTACGCCCCTGGGTGTCAACAACAACGAATTCAATTTCGAACGGTCTGATTTCAACAACGCTACCATCAATGGTCTGGCGAGCCTGGGCTTTGATGCCGGTCCGCTGATGGTTGGTTTCGTGTATCACTACGGTTTTGCCGATGTGCTGAAAAACACGACGAACTCGAAGCGCCGGATTCTGGGCGTCAACGTCGGATTTAAGTTTTAAAAAAACAAAGTCGTAAGTCTGCGAGTCGTAGGTTGTAAGTTTGTGCAGGAGACGAGTGTGCTGGAAAGACACTTGCAACCTGCCGGCTTGCGACTTACGACTTTGTTTATGAATACACTCTTCCCGATCTTCGTTAAGATTGATCACCTGCAGACGTTGGTCGTCGGCGGTGGCTACGTAGGGCTCGAAAAGCTAACGGCCCTGCTCTCGAACGCCCCCGACGCCCCCGTTACGCTCGTAGCGCCGGAGATTCGCGACGAAATCCGCGAACTGGCGCAGCAGCACCCCAACCTCACCCTGATTCAGGACCGTTACCAGGCCGACCATCTGCAGGGGCGGGACCTGGTCATTGTCGGCACCAACGATAAGGCCGTGAACCGGCAGGTGCAGCAGGACTGCAAAACCCGGAAAATTCTGGTCAACGTAGCCGATACCCCCGATCTGTGCGATTTCTACCTGAGTTCGGTGGTGAAGAAAGGCGACCTGAAAATTGCCATCTCGACCAACGGCAAATCGCCTACCTTTGCCAAACGGTTCCGTGAGGTGCTGGAAGAGATTCTGCCCGACAGCCTGCAGGAAACCCTCGACAACCTGACGGCCATCCGGAACCAACTCAAAGGCGACTTCGTCCAGAAGATGGAGAAGCTGAATGAAATCACCAAGGTACTGCGATAACCCATTGTTCATTCTGTTGCTATGCCCACACGTCCTTTATTCCTGAAACCAGTGTTCGTAGCCGGTTTGCTGCTGGGGGCTTTTGTTAGCCAGGCCCAGCCGGACCAATCCCTGATCGACTGGAAATCGTTTACCCGCCACGTTCAGGCCTTATCGTCTGATGCGTTTGAAGGGCGGAAACCGTTCACGGCCGGCGAAACCAAAACCATAAACTATCTCAAAACGGCCTTCGAAACGCTGGGGCTGCAGCCCGGCAACGGCAACAGTTACTTTCAGGATGTACCGATGGTCGACATCACGTCCGTACCGGCGGGCCCTCTGGTGCTGCAGGGAAAAACGGAAACGGTGTCGCTCAGGCCGCTGGACGATTTCGTGGCAACAACCCCCCGCGTGCAGAAACAGGTGTCGCTGGCCAACTCAGAGCTGGTGTTTGTCGGCTACGGCATTGTAGCGCCGGAGTTTGGCTGGAACGACTACGCCGGGCTGGACGTGAAGGGAAAAACCGTAGTGGTGCTGGTAAACGACCCCGGCTCGGTCGACAGTACGTTGTTCAAAGGCAACACCATGACGTACTACGGCCGCTGGATCTATAAATACGAAGAAGCCGCCCGACAGGGAGCCGCCGGGGTGTTGATCGTGCACGAATCAAAAGCCGCCAGCTACGGCTGGTCGGTGGTTCGCAATAGCTTTTCCGGGTCGAAACTGTACCTGAAAGCCAGTGACAATAACCAGTCGCGGGCGCTGGTAGAAGGCTGGCTGACGCTCGATGCCGCCCGGAAGCTGTTCAGTCTGGCCGGGCTGTCGACGGAGTTGTTCCGGCAGGCCGGTCAGAAAGGATTCAAAGCGGTGCCGATGGGCGTTCGGGCGTCGGTTACGCTGAACAGCACCCTCAAGGAGTCCGTTTCCCGGAACGTACTGGCGGTGCTGCCGGGCACGACCCGCCGGGACGAATGCATCATCTACTCGGCTCACTGGGATCACCTCGGCAAGGGCGTGCCGGTCAAAGGGGATTCGATCTTCAACGGAGCCGTCGATAACGCGACCGGTACGGCCGCCGTGCTGGAAATTGCCGAAGCCTTCACCCGATTAAAAACAAAACCGGCTCGTTCGGTGGTGTTTCTGCTCGTTACGGCCGAAGAGCAGGGGCTGCTGGGGTCGGAATACTACGCGCAGCACCCTGTGTTTCCGCTCAACAAAACCGTGGCCAACCTGAACATCGACGCCCTGCAGCCCATCGGCCGCACGAAAGACATCATCATTGTCGGCAAAGGGCAGTCGGAACTGGACGATTACGTAGTGGCGGCTGCGGCCCGGCAAAACCGCACAATCCGGGGCGAGTTCAATCCGTCGGCGGGCAGCTACTTCCGGTCTGATCACTTCAACTTTGCCAAAGTAGGTGTACCGTCGCTGTATCTGAAAGCCGGTGTCAATTCGGTGACTCAGGGCGCGGCCTGGGGCAATGCCCAGTTTGAGGAGTATAACCTGACCCGCTATCACACAACCGCCGACAATTATTCGCCAGACTGGGATATTTCGGGCGCGATCGAAGACATGCAGATTCTGTTCAACGTGGGGTACCGGCTGGCTACGCAAACGAATTTCCCGAACTGGAAGCCCGGCTCCGAATTCAAGGCCGTTCGGGATAAAATGATGGGGCGGAAGTTTTAAACTTACTGATTTACGGCAGCGGCTGGAAAACTCATGAAGCTGGCCATCGAACAGGTTTTGATGGCAATGCGGGGGTTACAGAAAAACAGGCGTTCCGCTCCAGAGGCCCGGAAGTATTGTACTAAGTTGATTCATTGCATACCGGCATGGGGCGGGTCATTAGAACCGACTGAACAATGAATTAGACCCGAAGACGCCCTGGAACGTTACGGGCTGATCGCGCAGAATGAGGAAGTAGATTAAGCCGGCCAGTACCAGATACCCGACGGCGAGCCACTTTTTCTTCTGCTCAAACTCGGCGGGGTGATGATGGTAGTCGTAAATCATGGACGCCGACAGACCCAGCACCATCAGAAAGAACGAGAAGATACCAAAATCTGTTCGGTACATGCGGAGGGCATGCAGAAAGTGCGCACCCGACAGGATGTAGAGCAGCCAGCAGCCAAAACCCGCCCGATATAAGTACACACTCAGCCGACGGTCGTTTTTTAGGTCGAATAGATCTTCAGTGAATTTCTCGGACATGGGAGTGCTCGGTTTGGGTTGGTGAATATACGAACGTACCTTTATAAACGCAACAATACAATGCTTGATTCTCAAACGGTTGAATCAGCTCAACAATTTAATACCATGCACGTTGAGCTGGTGCGCGTCGACGACGCTTTTCATTTTCAGGCTACTGGCACGGCTGGTGTCGCCCTCGACATTGATGGGTCGACGGACATCGGTGGCCATAACGCCGGAGCCCGGCCGATGGAAATGCTGCTGATGGGCCTCGCCAGTTGTTCGGCCATTGACGTGATCCTGATCCTGAAAAAGCAGAAGCAGGTGATCGACGATTTTCGCCTGCGCGTCGACGGCCTGCGGGAGAAAGACGCCACCCCCGCGCCGTTTCAGAAGATCCACATCACGTACCTGCTGAAAGGCCAGCTGGATGCCAACAAGGTACAGCGGGCCATCGACCTGTCGATGGACAAATACTGTTCGGCAACGGCTCAGCTTCGCCCAACGGCCGAGATTACGTATTCGTTTGAAATAGCGTAACTACCGAGTAAAGGTATTCGCGGAGGGCCTGCCGTACGTTGTGCACTCCCCGGATACCTTTATTATTGTTCTGTTAACGATCGTTTATCTGCGAAAAGGGGTAAAACAAAAGCCATATATTCGTTATTTTTGGCAAACCCCTTTTCGACATGATCTCGGTTAACTCTACCAAGCAATCGCATCATCATCATGACCACCTGACCAGTGAGGTGGTAGCCTGCCAGAACTGCGACCATGAGTACACGGGCCGCTATTGCAGTCAATGCGGCCAGCGGGCCGATACCCACCGCATCAACTGGCACTACATCTGGCACGAAATTCCGCACAGTGTCTGGCACGTTGACCACGGTATTGCCTACACCCTGCGCCAGTTAATTGTCCGCCCTGGTCATACCATCCGCGAGTTTCTGGAAGGCAAACGGGTTAATCACTACCGGCCGCTGGCCCTGCTGCTGATGCTCGGCGCAGTTCTGCTGTTCGTACAGCATGGTCTTGGGGTGAGCTACATGAAGGCCAGTCAGGCAATGTTTGATACAAAACAAGGCTCTGCTGGTGCACAAGCGTTCCAGGCCCAGATGTTTGAGTGGATAGATCGGAATCAGACGCTGGTTTATATTATAATGATTCCGTTCTTCGCGTTCGGCAACTGGCTGATGTTCCGTCGGCAGCGTTACAACTACCCCGAAATGATGGTCATCCAGACGTTTGTCACCAACTTTACAATGTTGATATCGCTGGCGATTGTCGTCCTGTTCTGGGCGCTGGGCGGATCAGTTGAAGCGTATAAGACCGTTATGGGGGTATCGCTAGTGGTGATGTTTGGCTATTACGCCCTGACGTACTATCAGTTATTCCAGCGCCGGGTGGGGTTCTTTTCTGTTTTGTGGCGTTCAATCGTTGCCTATGCAATCAGCTACCTGCTGTTTATCATGCTTGGCATGATTGGAGGTCTTGGCTACGGCATTTATTCAGCTGTCAACAATCCATCGGCCTTTAAATCTGAAAAACCTGCTGCTACCGTTCAGCAACCGCATAAATGAAACAATACCACGACCTACTCCGTCATATACTCGCCAACGGCACCCGTAAGACCGACCGTACCGGCACCGGCACCATCAGCGTATTTGGCTACCAGATGCGCTTTAATCTCCAGGATGGTTTCCCGCTGCTGACGACCAAGAAAGTACACACAAAGTCGATTATTCACGAACTGCTGTGGTTTATCAAAGGGGACACGAACATCAGGTACCTGAAGGATAATGGCGTCAGCATCTGGGATGAATGGGCCGACGAAAATGGCGACCTCGGTCCGGTGTATGGGAAGCAGTGGCGGAGCTGGGCCGCGCCCGATGGACGAGTCATTGACCAGTTGCAGGACGTTCTGAATCAGTTAAAGACGACCCCGGATTCGCGTCGGATGATTATTTCGGCCTGGAATCCGGCCGACGTACCGAGCATGGCCCTGCCGCCATGCCACCTGCTGATGCAGTTCTACGTGGCACCCCCTGACCCCCTGAAGGGGGAGGAGGTTCCCAGATTGTCGTGCCAGTTGTACCAGCGTAGCGCCGACGTGTTCCTGGGTGTTCCGTTCAACATCGCGTCGTACGCCCTGCTGACGATGATGATCGCGCAGGAGTGTGGCTACGAAGCCAACGAGTTCATCTGGACCGGGGGTGATACACACCTGTACCTGAATCACCTGGAGCAGGTCGAGACGCAGCTCGCCCGCGAGCCGCGCCCGCTGCCGACCATGCGGCTGAACCCGGACGTGACGTCAATCTTCGACTTTACCTTCGACGATTTTACGCTCGACAACTATAATCCCTGGCCTGCCATCAAAGCCCCCGTCGCCGTTTAAGCCCCCGCCGTATGGAGTTCTATGACCAGATCATCGGTCCGGCAGACGAGGTTGTTGCGACGTGGCAGGATCAGTCGTTCGAGCAGTGTACGTTCAAAAAGCTGGACCTGGCGCGGGTGTCTCTGGCCGGGTCCAGCTTTGTGGATTGTCGGTTCGAAGACTGCAACCTAACCGGCGTTGTCGTCAAAAATACCAGGCTGTACGACGTCAGCTTTATTAACTGTAAGCTGCCCCACGTGGATTTTGGGGTATGTGACCCGTTCGGGTTTCACATTACGTGTCAGGATTGTCGGCTCGACTACGTGGTGTTTCTGAACCGTAAGCTCAAAAAAGCGCTGTTTGCCGACTGTTCCATTAAAGAAGCCTTTTTCCTACAATGTGACCTGACAGGAACCGCTTTCCGAAACTGCAATCTGGAACTGACCAGGTTTGAAGGCAACAACCTGACGCAGGCTGATTTCGCTACGTCGTATAACCTGGTGCTGAACCCAGACGACAATACGCTGAAAAAAGCCCGGTTCTCCCTGTATAGCTTGCCGGGGCTGCTGACAAAATACGAACTCGTCGTCGTCTCCTGACCACCGGTTCTAATGAAGCCGCTGGGGTTTGAAGCCGCGCAGCAACGTCCGTGAGGGCATCGGGCGCGGGTCGGGAGGGAAAGGCCAGTGACGATACAGCAAAACGGCCCCCACGATAAATACCGCGTTGGCGCACCCCATCGTGACGTACCAGAACCACTCGGGCGGGAAAAACCGGTACGTACTCTCCACCAGAAAAGCCGCGTAGAGGCCCGTAATGGACGCACCCATACCGATGTAGTGCCAGCGAAGCCAGGTTGGCAATACCGACCGGAGCGCTACCGGCACCAGGCCGATCAGCAGGGCCGCAACACTGACCACCGCTCCCCAGTGAATGATGCCGAACCGGCCGAACAGGTAGTAGATCTGAAAGGCTGTCAGCAGCACCACCACCATGCTCAGCACGTAAATACGGCCGATGAGCCGGTGTGGGCCTGTTCCCTTGGTTGATACAATAACCTTTGTTCCCGAAACCATCGCCGTCAGCGCAGCCGCTACATGCACGACGCTGACGGGCGAGTGCAGAATCATTTGCATACGTTGAGTAAAGCCGGGCTTTTCGCTGCTTCATCCGTTCTTCACGGCCCGGCTTACAAACGGTACTTTCTGTTTCGGAAAAGTGTTGCATGAAAAGAGTCAACGGACCAATTTATGATTAACTTCTCATGTCAGGGCCGTATTAGCGGCCCTGGTTCTGCAAACGCTGGTATTCCCGCTCGACGGCATCATGGCCATCGTTGGTGCGATACACCCGGACGTAGTGGGTAATCAGGCCGAAACCCCAGCCGATGGTCATAAACAGCGGCCACGGGAAGATACCAATCCGGCGGTCAACGCCGAAGGTCAGCACCAGGTAAACGGCCCACACGAGGATGTTCACTGCTACGTAGGAGCGCAGGTGTTGCTTGAAGCCAACCCGGGCCTGGGCTTGTTTCCACAGGTGGGGGTCGCGGTCAGAAGGGGGTTGAGATTCGGGTTCCATGGGGTTGATTGGGGTGATGGTAAAACGGTTACACTGGGTGCGACGCGCGCTTCATTCGGGTCGGTTTGGCCGGCTGGATGAAGCGGTTTCTGTGTTTGCGGATAAGCCAGCCGCCAGCCGCCGTAGTGGCCAGCGTAGCCAGCACCACCACCGGCCAGAAGGCCTGCATCGGTACGGTCCTGGTCAGCGTTTCGGACCAGAAGGCCGCGTACAGCCCCACGACCGACCAGCTCATGAAATGGTAGTGGTAGCTCAGCCAGTTGTCGATCCGGTTCCGGAACAGTACCGGCACTATCCCGACCAGAATCGACACGCTGCTGACCAGGGCTGCACCATGAAACGGACCGAAGTGGCCAAAGAGGTCATAAATCAGGAAGGCCGTTACGTTCAGCACGCCCATGGCCCCTACATACCCGTAGCCGATGCGTTTGTGGGTGATGGTGCCTTTTTTGCCCAGCAGGACAACGGCGCCGAACAGCATAGCCAGCAAGGCTGATAAGATGTGAATGAGGCCGGTTGGTGAGTGAATCATGAACTGGATTGGGTTAGGTTGATGGAATAAAGGTAGAGCCGGGGGCTGCTGGAGGCCGGGCAAATCTGACCAATTGCCTAACTTGCGGAGTAAATTACTCAATTCGTATGACGAATACCGAAATCGTTGACCGGCTTGAACTGACCGGCCGGTTAATGGAACTCCATGACCACGACGCTTTCAAAATACGGGCCTTTAGTTCAGCCGCGTTCAGTCTCGATAAATCGACTGCCGACCTGGCCAGTCTGTCCGTCGAGGAGCTGGTAAAACTGCCGGGCGTGGGGAAGTCCGTGGCGCAAAAGATCCGGGAACTGGTCGAAACCGGCCACCTGACCGAGCTGGATAACCTGCTGGCCGAGACCCCCGAGGGTGTGCTGGAGATGTTCCGGATCAAGGGGCTGGGGGCAAAGAAAATCCGGACGCTGTGGCGCGAACTTGGCATCGATAACCTGCGGGATCTGCAACTGGCGGGCGAAAACGGACAGATCGCCAAAATCAAGGGCTTTGGCGCCAGTACGCAGGAAAAAATTCTGAATTCGCTCACGTTCCTCCAGGAGCAGAAAGGCAAGATACGGATGGACCGGGCCGCCATGCTCGCTAATGTCCTGCACGACGAACTGGCCAGGGCGTTCAATCGCGTTGACATCAGCGGACAGGTACGTCGGAAAGCGCCGGAAGTCGACACCATCCAGCTCCTGCTCGAAACCAGCGATCCGGTGGGGGCGCAGCGGTACCTGAACAGCCTCCCGATGCTGACCCAGAACGAGCGGGAGTCCTCGCCGTTTGCGTGGCGCGGGCACATGGAAGGCAGCGACGTAGGCATCGAACTGCTGATGTTTCCGGCCGACCAGATCGACCGCCAGTTGTTCATCCAGACGGCCGCTGAGCCGCATCTGCAACAGGTTGGTTCGGCCAGCGTATCGCTGCTTCAGGCTGCGCTGACCCTGTCGAACGTATCGGAAGAACGTATTTACGAACGGGCTGGTCTGCCGTATATCGTACCCGAAATGCGCGAGGATGAGTTCGCTTTCCGCTGGGCCGGTCGCCACCAAAACGACGAACTGGTTACCTGGGACGACCTGCGCGGTACGCTCCATAATCACAGCACGTGGTCGGACGGGAAGCAGTCCATCGCCGACATGGCCGCTTATTGCCGTGAACTGGGCCTGACGTATTTCGGCATTGCTGACCACTCCAAAACGGCCAGCTACGCCAACGGACTTGACATCGACCGGGTACAGGCGCAGCACCGCGAAATCGATCAGCTGAACGCGCAGTTCGGCGACGACTTCCTTATTTTCAAAGGCATTGAGTCCGATATTCTGGGCGATGGATCGCTGGACTACGACGACGCTACGCTCGCTACCTTCGACTACGTAGTGGCGTCCGTTCACCAGACCCTGACCATGACGCTCGAAAAGGCTACGACGCGGCTCCTGCGGGCGATCGAGAATCCGTACACGACCATTCTGGGCCACCCCACCGGGCGGTTGCTGCTGGCCCGCGCCGGGTACCCCATCGATCACCGGGCCGTTATCGACGCCTGCGCTGAACATAACGTAGTGATTGAAATCAACGCCAGCCCCTACCGGCTCGACATCGACTGGCGCTGGATCGATTACGCCATGGCGCGGGGCGTTATGCTGAGCATCAACCCCGATGCGCACGATCTGGCGGGCCTGCTGGATATGCACTATGGGGTGGCTGTAGGACGGAAAGGTGGCCTGACCAAAGCCATGACGTTTAACGCCCTGACGCTGACAGAGATGAAGGCGTATCTGCAAAACCGAAAAAATCAGTTACTTGCCGGGTAGAAAGGTCTTTGTATCCGGCTTTTCCATACCATCACGACTATTCCTACCTTCCTGAAAATGCGCTTTCGTTTACTCCTGCTGTTCCAGCTTGGCTGGCTGCTCCCTTTTACCCTCCCGGCCCAGAAAACGTCGGTTCACTCCCTGACTGGGTATGTGCGCGAGGCCGTTACGGGTAAGCCCATCGCGGGCGCAACGGTTTTTGTGCAGAACAACCGCAAAGGCACCCGCACGGGCAGCGACGGGTACTTTGTGATACCCCTCCCTGAAGGCAAGTACACCGTTCGGTTTTCGCACGTGGGCTACGTCGTAAAAACCGAAGCGGTTACGCTCAACAAGCTGCTCCTGCTCAACGTCGAGCTGGCCGAAGATTCGCAGTATCTGCAGGAAGTGGTGGTGCAGACCGAAGCGCCCGACCGCAACGTTCGCAAGGTCGAAATGGGCGTTACGCAGCTGAGTATCAAAAATATCAAGCGGATTCCGGCGTTCATGGGCGAGGTCGATATCGTGCGGAGCCTGCTGCTGCTGCCCGGCGTCACAACGGTCGGGGAGGGGGCTACGGGCTTCAATGTGCGCGGGGGTAGCGTCGACCAGAACCTCGTGCTGCTGGATGAAGTGCCCCTGTTCAATACCAGTCACCTGTTCGGGTTTTTCTCGGTGTTCAACCCCGACGTAGTGCGCGATGCGACCTTGCACCGGGGCGGTATCGCAGCCGGGTACGGTGGCCGGGCCTCGTCGGTGCTGGACATCAAGATCAAGGAGCCGGAAGCCGAAAAATGGACCCTCAACGGCGGCATCGGACTGGTATCGAGCCGGTTGGGGGTAGAGGGGCCCGTCATTCCCCGCAAATTGTCGGTGCTGGCGGCTACGCGAGTGTCGGTCAACGATTTTCTGTTTCAGCTCGGACCGCCCTCGCTGCGGGGAACCAAGGCCAACTTCTACGACCTCACCACGAAGGTCAAGTTTCAGCCGAATGAACAGCATACCGTTACGTTCACGGGCTACGTCAGCCGGGACGTATTCAAGCTGCCGTCCGATTCGCTGGCGAGTCTGGAAGTAAATGCCTCTTCGACCCGTTTCGATTACGAGACCATGGCCGGTGCGGTACGGTGGAACTACTTCATCAGCAAGCGGTTCAACCTCGCTACAACGGCCATCTGGAGCCGCTACCAGACCGAAACATCAGTACCCGACTCGTCCAACGCGTTTCGGCTGCAGGCCGAAGTGCTGCACCGGCAAGTCCGTTCGGATTTGAGCATCAATGTGAACGAGAAACATCAGGTGCAGACCGGAGCCAGCCTGATCGACTACAGCATCCAGCCGAACCGATTGGTGCCGGGGCCGTTCTCGAACGTATTGCCGGTGGTATTGCCCATTGAGCGGGCTTATGAAGTGGCGGCCTACGTGCAGGACGACTGGAACCTGACCTCTACGGTGGCATTACAGCTTGGCCTGCGGTATTCGGCGCTGCTCAACCGCGGCCCGGCCGACGTCCGGACGTATTCGCCCGAACAGCCCCGCGAACCGGGAACGGCCGCGGCCGAACAGGAATACGGCGCCGGAAAAATTTACCATAGTTCCGGTGGGATTGAACCCCGGCTGGCGGTTCGCTGGAATCTGGCACCGGGGCAGTCTGTTAAAGCAGGCTACCACCGGCTGCGGCAGTATATTAACCTGATCACGAACACAACGGCCGCCCTGCCTACCTCACGATGGAAACTGGCCGACCAGAACGTCAGTCCCGTTATTGCCGATCAGTGGTCGCTGGGGTACTTCCGGAACATAAACAACGACGCCATCGAGTTGTCGGCCGAAGTCTACTACAAGACCCTGCAGAATGCCCTCGACTACAAAGACGGGGCTGACCTGACGCTGAATGCCCTCCCCGAAACGGATCTGCTGCAGGGACGCGGACAGGCCTACGGGCTGGAAACACAACTGCGGAAAAACAAAGGGGCCTGGACGGGCTGGGTCAGCTATACCTACTCCCGGACATTCCTGACCATCGACAGTCCGTTCGTGGAAGAGCGCATCAACGGCGGACGGGCGTATCCGGCCAACTTCGACAAGCCGCACACACTCAACGCTACGGCCACCTACCGGCCGAGCCTTCGGTTTAGTCTGTCGTTGAATTTTACGTACAGCACCGGGCGACCCATTACGCAACCCTACGGCCGGGCGGTGATCAACGGGGTGCGGGTGCCAATTTTCATCAACCGGAATCAGGAGCGGATACCCGACTACCACCGGCTCGATTTTTCGATGCTGTTTGAGCAGGACCCCGCCCGGCAGCGACGTGTTCAGCAAAGCTGGGTATTCGCGATCTACAACGTCTACGCGCACAAGAACGCGTATTCGGTCTTCTACCGCTTTGACCCCCGGCAGGATAAGGATGCGTTCAAGCTGGCCATCTTTGGATCGGTGTTTCCGTCGCTTACCTGGAATTTCAAGTTTTAACCCGTTGCCTATCCGATGCTGACCCCTCACATGACGTTCTATAAAGTTCTTTTCGTCCTGCTGCTATCTTCCTGCCTGCTTACTTGCGTGACGCCGTACCAGCCGGAGGTAAAAAGCATTCCGCGGGCGGTGGTGGTCGAAGGACTCATAACCGATCAGCCGGGACCGTATTCCGTTAACCTGACCTACACGAGCGATTACACCAATGTTGCCCTCAACCTGCGGGTGAGCGGGGCGCAGGTTGCCATTGTAGATGATCAGGGACGACGGCAGTCGCTGCGTGAACTGGGCACCGGAAGCGGTATCTACCAGACACCCGCCGACTACCGGGGGCAGACCGGTCGGACGTACCGGCTGGAGTTTACCACTGCCGACGGCAAACGGTACCAGTCGAAGCCCGAACTGCTCAAAGCGGCCCCAAAAATCGACAGCATCTACGCGGAGTATTCGGAGTCGCCGATTCCCGGGACACTGGCGTTCGACAAAGGGTTTAACATCTACGTCGACACCCGCGATCCGGCCACAACGGGCGACTACTACCGCTGGCGCTGGACTCACTACGAGCCGATCAGCATCTGTTCCATCCGGCAGGTGCCCAACTCCAATCCGGGCGTCGAATACAGCTATCCCTGTTGTTCGGAGTGCTGGGACATTGTCCGGTGCTACGGCAACGCCTGCATCAACGTAGCCACCGACGCGCTCATCAACGGTCGGGCCATCAGCCGCCAGCTCATTCTGCGCGCGCCCTACGAATCGACCAGCAAGTACTACGTGGAAATTGAGCAGCAGACCCTGAGCCGCGAGGCCTACAACTTCTGGAGCCGCGTGGATAAACTGACCAACAGCAACGGCGGTATCCTCGACGCAGCCCCGGCCGGTATCCAGGGGAATGTGGTCTGTGTGAGCAATCCCGACGAACCGGTCTACGGTTTTTTTGGGGCCTCGGGAGCGTCGCTGGTGCCGTATACGCTGAACCGCGGGGGCATCTCATCGACCCCCAACATCCGCCCGACTCCGCCACCGTTTCCCCCGGGGCCGCCACCGCCCTGTACGGTATGCGAGGAAAGCCAGTACCGGACGCCCACCAAACCCCGGTGGTGGGTATACTGAGCCGTTTTGAACCCGGTAGCGACCCCATTTTTTACTAAATCGAGCCATTCAGTAACCCAGCAGGCAACCGTTTGATATACCGCGTAAAAAATAATATTTTCGCGTAAATTCTCAGTTATGGCCACCCCGGTTAAGTTTCTGATTATACGCTTCTCGTCTATCGGTGACATTGTCCTGACGACGCCCGTCATTCGCTGCCTGAAACAGCAGGTACCGGGCGCCGAAGTACATTTTTGTACGAAAAAAGGCTATCAGTCGCTGGTAGAACATAATCCGTATATTGATAAGCGGTTCTATCTGGAAACGAGCCTGTACGACCTGCTGAAAGAACTCCGCGCCGAACGCTATGACTACGTGATCGACCTGCACAACAACCTGCGGACCAGCGTGCTTAAGGCGGGGCTCGGCGTCAAGTCGTACAGCTTCGACAAGCTTAACATCCGCAAGTGGTTCTACGTCCGCTGGAAGGTGAACGTCATGCCGAATCAGCACATCGTGGACCGGTACATGGCTACGGTACGTCCGTTCGGGGTGGAGAACGACGAGCAGGGTCTCGATTATTTTATACCCTACAAAGACCATGTTGAAACGGACTGGCTGCCGGCTACGCACCAGGAAGACTTCGTGGCCTATGCCATCGGTGGGCAGCACGCAACCAAGAAGCTGCCCGTGCCGCGGATGATCGAGCTATGCCGGAAAATTAACTACCCGATCGTGCTGCTGGGCGGCAAGGAAGACCGCGAGGCCGGGGAGGAAATCGTGCGGGCGGTGGGCAAGCGGCTTATCTACAATGCCTGCGGGCAGTACAACCTCAACCAGTCGGCGTCGCTGCTGGCGCGGGCGCGGGTGGTGTTCAGCCACGATACCGGTCTGATGCACATCGCGGCCGCCCTGAAAAAGAAAATCTACTCCATCTGGGGCAACACGACCCCTCATTTAGGCATGTATCCCTATAAAACCAACTTCGTCGTGCTGGAAAAGACGGGGCTGGAATGCCGACCCTGTTCCAAAATCGGTTTTGACCAGTGCCCCATGCGGCATTTCAACTGCATGAACCAGCTCTCGTTCGATTTCGAGGTAAAAGAACTGCGGCAGAAAAAGCGGATTGAATAACCCCAAAAAAAGCGGCCCCGCCAACGTTGGTCAGCCGGGCCGGTTATCGACTCATCTATGAGCTAACTACCGGGATACGCCATCCCCATAGGCAGGCTGTGTCCGTCGGGTAGTTTCGCCGTCGTAAGCAGGTTCAATAGTTTTGTAGGCAGCACTCGTTGTGGCTGCCAGACCGGGTTGGTAGCCCTCAATGGCGCTCAGCTTCGTAGCCAGCTGGCTAAGCATCACGCCGTAAATAACCTTTGACGTAATGTCGGCAACCGTAAAGCAGATTTGCCGGATCACCATACCGTCTGCCGTTGGCGAGAGCCAGGGCATGGCGTAGGCAATCGGGTAAAGTGTCCAGGACAGGATCAGCAGCCAGAAAATAGCCCGGGCGTGGCCGCCCGTGTCGCCGGGCATGGTCTGGGCCGCCCGGAAAATGCTTGTTCCGACGAGGTAGCAGATGTAGACCATAAACACGGTGCTGACAGCCCCCCAGATGTGCATAGTGGCAATGTCGGTCGTTTCGTAGAACTGACCCACGTAGCCGGTGTAGATCATCAGCAGCCCGGCCACCACGAACCCGATAAAGGTCCGGCGGAACTGCCGGCCGGTAATGCCCAGCACAACCAGCAGCTGGGTGAGCAGCATCGGTACGTCGATGGACCAGTTCACGTAGCGGTAGCCGTTCGAAAACGTAGTGGTTGAGGGGTTCCAGCGTTCGCCGTCCCACGTAAAGGCCTGCGACCAGTTGATCTGCTGATTGAGCAGAATGAGGGCGGCCGACACCATCACGACGGCCGACAGCGTGGACGAAAGCCGGTAGCGGGGGGAGCTTTCATTCGCGGTAGTCAGAAAGTACACCAGACCGGCCACCTGCGCCCCTACGCCCAGCGTTAAAATGTGGCGTACAACGTCGAATTGCACGGACGTGTAGCTGAATAGATTCTCCATGTTTTTCATAACGTCACCGTTTAAAGTATGCCGGGATACTGTGGTTAAGAAACTGAAAAAGAAACCCCCTGTTCAGTAAGGGGGTTTGGTACGGAGGTCAATTCTAACAGTTTTCTAAGCTGATAATCAGCTGGCGGAGATCTTTTCAGCTATACGCACCGAGTTAAGCGGTTTTCAGCAGTTCCGGCAGTACCGATTCGCCGAACGCATCAATGAACCGTTGCTGATCCCGGTTCACGTTGTGCAGCGTAAGCAGTTCAAACCCCAGATCGAGGTAGTCGGTCAGCCACGCCAGGTGCCGGGCCGGATCAGACGATACGTTGATCATCGATACGATCTCATCTTCGCTCACAAACTGACTGGCAGCATCAAACTGGTCGGGCATCCGCAGTTCGGTCAGTACGTTATTGGGAAGGATGTTGACCCGCCACTGCTCATGGGCGCCGTGCAGCGCGGCTTCGTCGGTTTCGGCGTACGATAACTGCACTTTCAGATGCATCGGCTTGCCCTCGCCACCCCCGCGCCGGAAGGCCTCTACAACCTCCTGGAGCTTCTCAATGGGCTGCGAAATGGTCAGCAGCCCATCGGCCCACGAGCCGACCCACTCCGCCGTTTTAGCCGTAACGGCCGCGCCGAAAATCAGAGGTTTCACCGCCGGACGGGAATAGAGGATAGCCTCCTCAACCGTAACCAGCCCTTTGTGGGTGACACATTCGCCGTTCCACAACGCCCGGATTATGTCGACGCATTCTTTCAGACGGGTGTTGCGGTCGGCTTTGGATGGCCACTTTTCGCCCGTTATGTGTTCGTTCAGCGTCTGCCCCGACCCGACGGCTAGCCAGAACCGCTCGGGAAACATGTCGGCCAGTGTGGCGGCCGCCTGGGCAATGATGGCAGGATGGTAGCGCTGACCCGGCGCATTGACGACGCCAAACGTGAGCGACGTAGCCTGCATGGCGGCTCCCAGCCACGACCAGGCAAATCCGCTTTCGCCCTGCTGGTTGGTCCAGGGGTGAAAGTGATCCGACGAAGAGCCGGCCGTAAAACCGGCCTGTTCAGCGAGTTGCACATTAGCCAGCAGGGTGCTGGGCTTGAACTGTTCGTGCGATGCGTGGTATCCGATCTTGATCATAAGTCGTTCGTAATGAAGTAACGTGAACGGGTATCAGGGCAGCAGATGGCTCAAATCACCGGTGCGGAACCAGCGGTAGCCGTAGGCATCCAGCGTAATGCGATGCGTTCCCTTTTCGTCGGCTTCCTGTTCATAGTTGGCAATCAGATCGATCAGTTTGTTTTCGCCGGGGGCCTTCAGGTTCAGCAGGACTTCGCGCGGCTTTTCGTCGAAGTTGTGCAGGATCAGCAGCGACTGACCCATTCGGTTGTAGTGCATGACCAGGACCGGCGATACGTCGGTTTTCAGGATCTGCCAGTCGCCCCAGCCAATTTCCGGACATTCTTTCCGCAGGCGCATCAGGGCGGTCATCCAGTTGAGCAGCGAGTCGGGGTCACGGCGCTGGGCCTCCACGTTGACGTGTTGATACGCGTACGGGCCTTCGTCGATCACGGGATGTACGAGCTTGTTGGCGGCCGAAAAACCGGCCTGTGGGCTGTCGGTCCATTGCATGGGTGTCCGCACGGCTTCCCGTTCCGGCAGGCTGAGGTCGTCGCCCATGCCGATTTCGTCGCCGTAGCGGATCACGGGCGTACCGGGCAGCGAAAACATCAGGCTGTAGGCCAGTTCGGTCAGTTGCCGGCTGCCCAGCATCGGCGACAGCCGCCGACGGATGCCGCGGTGGTAGAGCTGCATGTTTTCGTCGGGGCCGAAGCGGTCGAACACCCGCTGGCGCTGCTCATCGGTCAGGCGGCCCAGATCGAGTTCGTCGTGGTTGCGCAGAAACTGCGCCCACTGCGCCATCTGGAAATCGATGCGGGTATCTTCCAGGGCCTTAACCAGCGGCTCAATGTCGGCCGTAGCCAGGGCATAGAACAGGTGCTGGTTAACGAAGAAGTTGAACATCAGGTGGATGCCATTGCCTTCCTGGCCAAAGTACTGCGCGGTTTCTTTAGGTAGAACGTTGGCTTCGCCGAGCAGGATCGCGTCGCCTTTCCGCCATTGCAGAAACCGGCGCATCTCCCGCAGGTAGTCAAATTTCATGGTCGATTCGGCCTTGCCGGGAGCCGGCGTTTCGAGGATGAACGGTACGGCATCCACCCGGAACCCGGCTACGCCCAGTTGCAGCCAGTAGCCCATAATCCGGCGGATTTCGGCCCGCACGGCGTCGTTGTCCATGTTCAGGTCGGGCTGGTAATCGTAAAACCGGTGGAAATAATACGCTTTGGCTTTTTTGTCGTACGTCCAGGTGGATTTCTGAACGCCGGGAAACACCATACCTTCGTCCCAATCGGAGGGTTTTTTCTTAGACCAGATGTACCAGTCGTGGTGCATGGCATCGTCCGAGTTGCGGGCATCCTGAAACCACGGGTGCTGATCGGACGTGTGATTGACAACCAGGTCGATGATGACTTTAATGCCCCGCTTGTTGGCCTGGTGCATAAACTCAACGAAGTCGCCACTGGAGCCGTGCCGGGGATCAACACCGTAGTAGTCGCGGATGTCGTAGCCGTTGTCCTTGTTCGGCGTGGGCTGAAACGGAGCCAGCCAGACCGTATCGACGCCCAGGGCGTGGAGGTAATCGAGCCGACGGCAGAGGCCCTCAAAATCGCCGATTCCGTCGCCGTTGCCGTCCATAAACGTTTCCAGGTCAAGGCTGTAGATGATGGCGTTCTTGTACCAGAGGTCTTCAATCATGGAAAATCGTTCGGTTTTGTAGTGAGTGCATTATCGTCTGAACTAATTCCGGCCGGCAGGGTAGGAGATTATTACGGAACGGCCGTTTTTTTGAGTCGCTACGCGTATAGAATGGCCATTGCAAGGCGGATTGCTTTCCTGAAGTAAAAATGAACGGCTCATCATGAGCTGTTAAAAATCAACCATTTACTAAAGTGATTCGGCTGCATCAGGAATAAATGGATACCTTCCTCCATCTATTCATCCCTATGCCCATGAACCGTTCATACCTGACCACCCTGACACCGTTGCGGGGTGTTGCGGCCCTGCTGGTCGTTACGTTTCACTTCAACCTGCTGGTGATGCCGCTAATCGACCCCGCCATTACGCAGTTGCATCGGCGCTGGTACCTGCTGGTCGACTTTTTCTTCATCCTGAGCGGCTTCATCATCACCTATGTGTACGGCGACTGGTTCGAGAACCGGGTGTCTACCGCATCATTCCGACGCTATATGGCGGCCCGATTTGCCCGTATTTACCCGCTTCATGTGATCACGCTCCTGTGGGTGGTTGGCATCTATATGCTGGTCGTACAGGTCTACCAGGTCAAACTGGGCCGCGTTGAACAGGGCGTGTTCGACGTATCGGCTATTCCGCTGCACGTGTTCATGCTGCATGGGTTTATGGCGGTGGGATCGGGAACCTGGAACACACCAACCTGGTCGATCGGCTGTGAGTGGCTGTTGTACCTGCTGTTCCCCCTGTTGATACTCGGCTTCCGTCGACTGTCGGGCGCAGGCAGGTATGGGTTGCTGGGGGTTGTGCTGGCCTTATACGTGTACCTGACCCAGCCGGTCGAAAACCATGCCATGTACAAACCCTGGTTGTCCACGCTCACCAATACCATCGACGACCTGAGGTTTCCGGGTAGCTTTCTACGGTGTTTTGCGGGCTTTTTGCTGGGAATGATTTGTCTGGAAGCATACAGTCGTCAGTGGGGGCAGAACGTTTTAAGGCGAAGCGGGGTGTTTCTGGCGCTGGTGCTTGGCCTGGCGGTTGCCTTCCACTGGCAAGTACCCGATACGTTTACCATCTGGGCCTTCCCGTTGCTCATTCTGGGGGCCTGCTATAATGCCGGACGCGTATCAAAACTCCTGAAAACCCGGCCGCTGCAACGACTGGGCGACTGGTCTTATTCCATATACATGGTTCACATGCCCATTATGTTCTCGTTTCTGGCGGTGCAGCTCATTACGGCCCCGGCCGACCAGAAACCCGCCGGGCCGGTAACTTATGGGCCGGCCGGACCGATTGCTTGCCTGGTTTACCTGCTGCTGGTCGTGCTTGTCGCGGCCCTTACGTACCGCTTTGTGGAAGTGCCAAGCCGACGCGTTCTTAACCGGGTACTGAAGGCGAAGCGAGCCGCCGAGCCGGAAATCAGTTTTTCTTGAGAGGTGCGTCTTTGTTAAAAAATGTCAAAATGGACCTGACGTTACAACCCGTCTAAACCGAAAACGCTCAGGAAGTCTGTACGAAACGTCGACGCGTAGCAGGACGGCTTCCGGTCTGAAATTGTCTGTAATAAACTTTAAACCTTTTTTTCGATGAAACGCAACCACTATTCCCGGCGGGATTTTGCCTTTACGATCGGCGCGGGCAGCCTCGCGGCCGGGGCTCTACTGCTGCCGCAACAGGCTCTGGCCAACCCGATCGTTGACGACGCTAACATCAACCACATTGGTCCCAAGTCGGGCTTCACCCCGCAGATCGGTACGCTGATGTCCATGCTGGACTGGGTGAGCGACTCGGTCATCAAGTATCATTCGAAGCTAAGCGTAGAGCAACTGGACTACGTGCACGATAAAGACTCGAACTCCATTGGCTCATTAATCCTGCACGTAGCGGCTACCGAGGTGATTTATCAGGACATTACGTTTCATAACCTCAACGGGTTTTCAGAAGCCAATAAACCCAGATGGAACGTAGCCATGGAACTGGGCGACGACGCCAGGAAGCAGATCAAAGGAAATCCGCTGAGCTACTACAAGGATGCCATCGACGACGCCAGAGCTGTTACCAGGCGCGAGATGAAACAGCGGGACGATGCCTGGCTGCTCTCCGGCGAAACCAAAGAATGGAACTGGAATAACTATTGCAAGTGGTTTCACGTGACCGAGCACTACGCCAACCACCGGGGGCAGATGACCTGGTACGCGAAACGTATACCGAAATAACCGAATCCATGACCAATACCCATCAACTTCTTCAGCAGGTTGCCGTTGCCCGCCGGAATTACCTGACCAGTCTGGCTGGTATGGACGAATCGCAGGCCCAATGGAAACCCTCGCCCGATGCCTGGAATGCGGTCGAGATTACCGAACATTTGTTCTGGGCCGAGCAGGGCGGTATTCTGGGCATGTGGAAGACGCTGCTCGGTATCCGGGCCGGAACGGTTAGCTTCGAAGGCGCCAGCCCGAACGACGGACTGCCGGTCGAAGACATTATCCGGCGTACGTGGCAGGAGAAAGAAATTGTGCCGCCCGTAGCCGCCCCGCGTATGGGCGGACCGCTGGGGTTCTGGGCCTCGGCGCTGGCCGGCCTGCAATCCACTCTGGAAGCGTTTGGCGAGTTGCTAACCGACGAAGACCTGTTGACCCAGGCCCACCCGCACCCCATTTCGGGACCGATGACCTTTGGACAACGCCTGGAATTCCTGCGGTTTCATATTGACCGCCACCGGGGTCAGGTCGAGCGGCTAAACGATTCGTTTGCTGAATCAATAAGCGTATTGCGTTGAGTGTCTGTATCTTTATGGATGGATGCTAAAGCAGGGTTGATTAGAGGTAACCAGCGGTTTAGCAACAACTTTTTCGGCAATATGGAAAGCTTTACACCCAGGGAGCAGATCACAGACGTAGTAAACCGGCTGTTCGTGTACACAGACTATCAGGAGTGGCAAAAGATTCAGGACGACGTATTTACGGAAAGCCTATTTTTCGACATGTCGTCGCTGGGTGGTGAGTCGAAACAGATGACATCCAAAGCCGTATGCGACACCTGGCAACAGGGTTTTGTAGGGATCGATGCCATTAATCACCTGGCCGGTAACTACCTCGTGCAGATCAATGGAACGGAAGCTGACGTATTCGCCTATGCTACCGCCACGCACTACAAAGAAGCCGCCACGGCGGGCAAAACCCGGGAGTTTGTCGGAAGTTATGATCTGCACCTGATTCAGACCGAAAACGGCTGGCGGATTGATCGATTCAGGTATACCCTCAAATACGCCAGCGGAAATCTTGATCTGAAATAAAATATTCCCCAAAAGCAAACCGCCGTGGCTTGTATTGCTCAAGCCACGGCGGTTTGCTACGTGTACGTTGTCAGGCCGTTTGAACAGAGGGATAAGCGCCCACAGGAGGGGGTGTCGGCTGGCTGGCGGCTGCCGCTGCTTTCAGCCGTTTGTGGTAAAACACGTAGGAACCGACACCAAGCAGGATGAAGATCAGCATGGGTGCCCACATGGCGAAGGGAATCCCGCTTTTGTAGATGGAATACGTAGCGCCAACCAGGTCAATGAACAAACCGGCGTAGGCCCACTCCTTCAGCCGGGGGAAACCCGGCACCAGAATGGCCAGCACACCAAACAGTTTGGCCCAGCCCAGAAACGGAATCAGGTAAGCCGGATAGCCCATGTCCTTGAAGCCCTGTACGGCTTCGGGCGCCACGAGAATGTCGGGAATGGCCGAGCCAAGCATGATGAACGAAAAGAGACCAGTGAAAATCCAGTAGGCGATGGCTGTCGTTTTCACGGATTTTGAAACGGGGTTTGCGGGTTGGTTTGGCGTTGTCATGTCGTATTGTTGTTTGGTGATCTACATGACAAATATACCCTGCGTTCCCGGCCTCGACGGGGGGTGAAAACGGCAATAATCGGGGCAATTGCGACAGGGTTTACCGCGTTGGCCAGACGCGGAATCCTTCGCCCGCCCGAAACTCTGCCCGGTCGGCGGGTAGCTCCATAAACGCGTCTGCATCAAGCAGGTTGGCGAAGTCGGCCGAGCCGGAACCGGGCAGCGGATGCGCCATCATACGCCCGTCGGGTTCGGAGACCAGCCGGACCGGCAGGAAGTACGTCAGTGCCGGATCGAACAGAATCGTGCGGGTCAGTTGGGCGTAGTGCGGACGGTCGGCCGGCAGACCCAGCGACGCCCGCAGAAACGGCAGCACGTAGCGGCAGGCGCAGAGCACGGTCGAAACGGGATTGCCGGGCAGGGCAAACACAGCCTGTCCGGCAGCGGTGGAGCCGAACCAGAGGGGTTTGCCCGGTCGCTGATCAACTTTGTGAAACTGTTTCTGAATGCCCAGCCGGGTCAGTACGTCCGGTACAAAGTCGGCTTTTCCGGCCGATACGCCCCCGCTGAGCAGCAGCAGGTCGTGGTTCGCCAGCAGATCGGTCAGCATATCTTCCAGCGCCAGCTCGTCGTCGGCAATGTGATGCAGCGTAGCCGTGATACCCAGTGACAGCAGAGCCGCCCGGAGCATGTACGTATTCGACCGCCGGATCTGGTAGGGCAGTGGGGTTTCGGTCAGACCCACCAGTTCGTCGCCGGTCGAGATCAGGGCAACGCGCGGCAGGGCCGACACAACAACCGACGCCCGGCCTACGGAAGCAGCTACGGCAATTTCGGAAGGACCAAGCAGCATGCCGGCCGAGATCAGTTCGTCGCCCGCCCGGCGGTCGGTAGCGCGGTGATGCACGTTCTGGCCCGGTTGCAGATCATCAATGGTGATGGTAGCCTGGCCGTCGGCGATCGTCACATCTTCATAACGTACCACCGTATCGGTCTGAGCGGGCAGCATCGCCCCGGTCATCGCTTCCAGGCAGGCGGTCTGGTCGGTCAGGGTCTGCTGCGGTTGTCCGGCAAACTGCGCCCCGGCAATCCGGAACAGGCGGGCACCCCCGGCGTATTGCTCGTACCGGATGGCGATGCCGTCCATCGACACCCGATCAAAGGGGGGGAAGTCACGGTCGGCCAGGACCGGTTCCTGCAGAACACGTCCGGTTGCCGCGGCCAGGGAGACCGATTCAGTAGGTAATTGGAGCAGATGCTGCTGGGTGATAGCGAACGCTTCGGCGACGGAGAGCATATCGGTATTGATTGTTGCGTGGGATTATTGAACTTTGAACGACTTTGCGGGCTGGATGTTCAAGATTCGGCCGCCATCTCCATGATTTAAAACGGAAATGAAGGATTTTTCACACCTCGACGCACAAGGCAATCCGGCGATGGTCGACGTTGGAGCCAAAGCAGTTACGCACCGAACGGCCCGTGCCCGCAGCATTGTCATGCTGAACGAGGAAATTATGCAGCACCTGACCGGCACGGATATTCAGACGAAAAAAGGGCCGGTGTTTCAGACCGCGATCGTGGCCGGTACAATGGCGGCCAAACGTACCGACGAACTGATTCCGCTCTGTCACTCGCTGGGGCTGGAAAACTGCCGGATCACCATCACAACCGAGGGCCACGACGCGATCGTTGACTGTCTGGTTTCGACGGAAGGGAAAACGGGCGTCGAGATGGAAGCGCTGGTGGGGGCCTCGGTGGCAGCCCTGACAATCTACGATATGTGCAAGGCGTTTTCGCACGACATCGTAATCCGGGAAACCAAACTGCTCGAAAAAACCGGTGGCAAACGCGACTTCCGGCGCGACTAGCGCCACCGTCCCTCCGCTCTATGGCCTGGTGCTGGCCGGTGGCCGGAGTACTCGCATGGGGCAGGATAAGTCGCTGCTGGTCTACCACGGCAAACCCCAGCGCGAACACCTGACCGATCTGCTTCGGCTCTACTGCGCTGAGGTGTGGTGGTCCGTAAACGCCGATCAGGTTGATGGCTTACCCGATTCCGCACCGCCGTTTGTTGTGGATGCCTTTGCGGTGAACAGTCCGCTGAACGGCATTCTGTCGGCGTTTCAGCAGAATCCTGCTGTCGCCTGGCTGGTCGTTGCCTGCGATATGCCCCGCTTGACGGGCCGGACACTGGACGCGCTGGTCGCGGCACGTAATCCGGCCAAAGCCGCCACCACGGTCTACGATTCGGATGGCCAGGCCCCGGAACCGCTGCTGACCATCTACGAGCCGGCAATCGGTCCGATACTGCTGCGCCGGCTGGCCGAAGGCGTTCGTTCCCCCCGCAATATGCTGCTGGAAAGTGACATTCACGTGGTGACGGCTCCGGACATTGGGGAGCTGCTGAACGTCAATGATCCGGATACCCGCGCCCGGTGGCAGTCGTAAACCATCGGGCCGGAATCTCGGTTAGTTTCAGAAAACAACCACCATGACTCCATTCCGACGTTTTCTGCTGGCAGCCGGCTCGGTGTTGCTCGGTACCAGCACGCAGGCGCAGCCAACCAATCCGACCCTGCGCGATTTTACGGAGCAGCGGATGCAGCACCAGAAGGTAATCGGCTACACACTGGGCGGTTATGCCCTGGCCAATATCGCCGTGGGGGCGGTTGGGGCCAGCCAGACAACCGGCGAAACCCGATACTTCCACCGAATGAATGTGTACTGGAACCTGGTGAACCTCGGAATTGCCGGGGCCGGGCTGCTGGGTGCCCGCCGGAAAGCCGGTTCCGAAACGCTGGGGCAGGCCATCCGGCAGCACGAAAACATGAAGCAGATTCTGCTGCTGAACAGTGGTCTGGACGTAGCGTATATCGTTGGTGGCGCGTACCTGCTCGAACGGGCTAAAAACCGCCCCGAAAACCGGGATCAGCTACGAGGGTTCGGTAAGTCAGTCATCGCGCAGGGAAGTTTTCTGCTGGCGTTCGATCTGGTCAATTATTTCATTTTTAAGAAACGTGGCGACCGGCAGCAGATGCAGTTAGTGGGTGCCGCTCCCCTGGGTGTGGGCATGCTGATGCCCATCCGGTAGGGCGAGCGGAAGGTTGCCCATGCCGTAATGACGCAGCGGGTTTTTAGTAGTTAACAGTTTTTTGGGTGGTGGTCAACCGGATTGACGGACCGCCCGTCAGGCTATACGATTGAGGAATGACAGACGAAGATTTCTTGCGCGAAGCCATTCGCCTGGCCCGCGAGGGCATGCACACCGGCCAGGGTGGACCGTTTGGGTCGGTCGTGGTGAAAGACGGTCAGATTGTGGGCCGGGGCAGCAACCAGGTTACGTCCACCAACGACCCCACTGCCCACGCCGAGGTGGTTGCCATTCGCGACGCCTGCCGGAATCTGGGTACGTTCCAGCTGGAAGGCTGTACCCTTTACGCGTCCTGCGAGCCCTGCCCGATGTGCCTGGGGGCGATCTACTGGGCGCGGCCGGGCCGGATTGTGTACGGGGCCTTCCATTCGGATGCGGCCAGCGCCGGCTTCGACGATCAGTTTATCTACGAAGAACTTGAAAAACCACGCGAGCAGCGGCACATTCCCATGACGCAGTTGCTCCGCGATGAAGCCGATGCCGTGTTTCGGGAGTGGCAGGCTAAAGAGGGCAGGACATTGTACTAAGCCGGTGAACGTTTTAGCGGAATCTTGTATTTTTGCGGGACAACATACCGGCCATTGTCCAGTACTATGGAGCTTTTAAAACGAATTACCGCTGATCCTGCAATTCTGGCCGGTAAGCCAGCCATTAAAGGGACTCGTTTGTCCGTACAATTCATCGTTGGACTACTGGCCAAAGGCGCTACACACGAAGAAATTTTGGCGGAATACCCGTACATCGAAGAAGATGATATTCGGGCATGTTTGTTGTTCGCATCCCGGCTGCTGGAGGATAGCACACTAATTCCCTTAGCTGCCTGATGAAGGTGCTTGTTGATGAATGTACCGGACCTTCAGTGGCCCGTTGGTTACGTGATGAAGGCCACGATGTTTACTCAGTATCGGAACAATCGCGGGGATGGTCAGATCATCAGGTATTAGCTCATGCCGTAGCTGAACAGCGAGTCATTGTATCGAACGATAAAGATTTTGGTGAACTTGTTTTTAAAAACCGACTTCATCATTGTGGCATTGTCTTACTGCGGTTAGACGATGAACGGGTTGATAATAAGATTGGTGTGCTGCGTCGGTTTTTTGCCAATTTTTCGGATCAAATTACATCAAGTCATTTTATCGTATTGACGGAAAAAGCAATACGTATTAATTTAATTAAGTAAGGTTATGTCTCAGAAAATTGTTCGCGTAGGCGATATCGACTGTGGCTCGGACGATCTGTTCCTGATCTCCGGTCCCTGCGTCATTGAAGACGAAAAAATTATGATGACGGTCGCCGAGCAGCTCCGCGAAATTGCCGAACGGCTTGGCATCAAGGTCATCTATAAATCCTCGTTCCAGAAAGACAATCGATCCAGTCTGGACTATTACACCGGGCCAGGGCTGGAAAAAGGAATCGCGATTCTGGCGAAGGTGAAAGAGCAGTTCGGTTTTCCACTCCTGACCGATATTCACTACCCCGACCAGGCCGCGCCCGTGGCTGAGGTGGTAGACGTCCTGCAGATTCCGGCGTACCTCTGCATGCAGTCGCAGCTGATCGTGGCCGCGGCCCAGACGGGTCGGGTCATCAACGTGAAGCACGGCCAGTTTCTGGCGCCGGAGAACATGAAGCATCCGGTCAAAAAGATTGAAGATTCGGGCAACGAGCAGATCATCCTGACCGAGCGCGGCTATACGTTCGGCTACAACGACCTCGTGGTTGATCCGCGCAGTTTTTACCACATGGGCCGCACCAACTACCCGGTGGTGTTCGACGTAACGCACGCCATCCGGAAGTACGGCATCCCGTCGAAAGACGCGAAAGGCGGTGCGCGGGAGTACCTGCCGGTACTGGCCCGGGCGGGTGTCGCAGCCGGCGTAGATGGGCTGTTCATCGAAGCGCACACGTGCCCGTCGGAGGCTCTCTGCGATGCCGCCAGCCAGCTCGATATCCGGTACCTGGAGGAATTCATGAAACCCCTGCTGGAGCTGCACGCCATCGAGGTAAAATACCGTAATACCCTGCCTGAACTGGCGTAAATGATGTATGATGCAGGATGATTGATTTGGTGACGAAGCCAACCAGTCATCCTGCATCATACATGGCCCACTATGATTGATGTAGAACAGATTTTCACCGCCCTGGGCGGGCAATTCATCACGCCGGCCGCCGAACTGGCCGAGAAGCTCCGGTCGATCAGGGCCGTCGTCTTCGACTGGGATGGCGTTTTCAACGACGGTATCAAAACCGGCTCGGGCAGCAGTCCGTTCAGCGAGGTTGATTCGATGGGGACCAACCTGCTTCGGTTCGGATTCTGGCTGCATCACGGTCAGACACTGCCCGCCGTGGCGATTGTGACCGGAGTCACCAATGAGATGGCCGATCGGCTGGCGGCTCGCGAACACTTCCACGCCTGTTATTCGCAGGCAAAACACAAGATCGAGGTACTGGCCCACTTTCTGGATCAACACGGGCTGCAACCGCAGGAGGTCGCGTTCTTCTTCGACGATGCCCTGGACCTGTCGGTGGCCGAGGTGGCCGGGGTGCGGATTATGATTCGGCGGACCGCCAACCCGCTGTTTACCCGGTACGTTATTCAGAACAAGTACGCCGACTACGTGACCGCGCACATGAGCGGCCAGTTTGCCGTGCGCGAAGGGTGTGAGTTAATGCTGGGACTGCTGGGGCAGTTTGAGCCCGTGATGGCCGAACGGCTTCGGTACCGGCCCGTTTACGATCAGTACTATACCCAGCGGCAGGCCGTTGTGCCCATGTTCTGGACCGTCGGTCCAAACGGTCCCGAACGTAAATAAAGTGGGCCATGGCGGAGGATAAACAATGGGATTGATCGCCCTCCACAACTCACGTCCAATAAAGTATATCAACGGTCATACGTACCGTCAGACCAGTACCAACAGCTTTCATCCATTCGATTCGGTCTGCCGGTACGTATGACCGGACCAACGGCCGGATTCGCCAATTTTGTAAACGTATTATGATTATCGGAATTATTCCGTCCCGTTATGCGTCGACCCGTTTTCCGGGTAAACCACTGGCCGACATCGACGGTAAACCCATGATCCAGCGGGTGCTGGAACAGGCGCAGCAGGTGAAGGCGTTTGCGCACGTACTCGTTGCCACCGACGATGAGCGCATTGCCGGGGTCGTGCACCAGGCCGGGGGCTTGGCCGTTATGACCCGGTCGGATCATCCCACCGGCACCGACCGCTGCTGGGAAGCCTACAGCCGGCTGGTGGCCGATGGAACCGTCTCGGCCGCCCCGACCAACTACGTGATTAATATTCAGGGTGACGAACCCTTCATCAACCCGGCCCAGATCGACGAACTGGCGGCTGTGCTGGATGGAACGGTCGAACTGGCCACGCAGATGTCGCCGGTCGATTCGGCGGAGGTGCTGCACAGCCCGAGCGAGGCTAAAATTATCGTCAATGCCCAGGGTGAGGCCTTGTATTTCAGCCGCCAGCCGATTCCGTATCTGCGGGGCGTTGACCCGGCGGTCTGGCACGAACACCATACCTTCCACCGCCACATCGGGCTATACGCGTACCGGGCCGATATTCTGGAGCAGATTACGCAGCTGTCGCCCTCGTCGCTCGAACGAGCCGAATCGCTGGAGCAGCTTCGGTGGCTCGAAGCCGGCTACCGGATCAAACTCGTTCCGACGCGCTACCAGAGCCAGAGCGTGGATGATCCGGCGGATGTGGAGAAGGCGTTATTGAGCCGGAGACCATAAGCCAAGGCGATTGCAAACAGGTTTGTTGTTTGTAGGTAGTATCCGAGTAACCACAAACTATAAACCACAAACTACAAAAGCATGTCCTCACACCATATCGTTCGCGACGAGCAGGAACCGGCCCTGTTGATTGCCAACGGCGAAGCCTGCCAGCCGGAGCTTATCGGGCAACTGCTGGAATGGAGTCCGCGGGTGGTCGTTCTCGACTCGGCCATCTGGCGGGTACTGGAGCTGGGCATCAAAGTCGATGTGCTGCTGGGCGATTTCGACCGGAACCTCGACCTCGACACCATTCGGTCGCAGCAGTACCCACTGGAAATCATCCACACACCTGATCAGAATAAGACCGATCTCGACAAGGGCATCGAATACCTGATCGACAGCGGTTTCCCGGCCGTGAACATCATCTGGGCAACGGGCCGGCGGGCAGACCACAGCCTGACCAATATGACCAATATTGTCCGGTACAAGAACCGAATCCGGATCGTGATGCTGGACGACCACTCGAAACTATTCCCGCTCGTGGGCCGCTACGAAAAGTGGTACGAAAAGGGGACGCCCATTTCACTGATTCCGGTCGGAACGGTGGAAGGAGTGGTGACGGAAGGTCTGCTCTATAACCTGAACGACGAAACCCTGACGCTCGGCTACCGCACCAGCAGCAGCAACGAAGCCGCCGACGATGGGTTTGTGCGGGTGTCGGCCCGATCGGGCGACCTTCTGGTGATGGAGTGCTGGGATTGACGGGCGAACCAGCCGCAGACCAGGGTTGCTGATTTGATCTGCGGCCAGTTCATCGCCTGATCAATCGGGGATTCCAAACGCCCGCTGAACGGCCCTGTAGTCACTGTAATCGATAGCGCTCTGCCGACCGGTAGGCGTACCGCCCGGAATAATGACGTAGCGCATCTCCTGAGCACCAAGCGAATAGGAAGCTACCAGTTCAATCCGACCAACGTAGAAGCGCTGGTGGACACTGTAACTGGTGCTACCAAGCGTTTGGGCGTAGGGTAGGGATAACACACGACCCCCTTCTTTCCAGTATACCCGAATGTCGGCCCGATCGAGAACCTGCTGGGTGATGGCTGAGGCTGTCAGATTTCCTGTATAGGTACTGCCGCTGCCCGAGAACGAAACGGATGTCCAGGGCGAATAGATTACGTTGGCCGTGCCGGGATCGCCTTTAGGCCCCTGTGGCCCCCCCGGGCCTTGCGGACCAGCCGGACCAACTTCACCTTGTGGACCTGGTTCGCCATCTTCCGGTTGGCAACCCTGAAAACTAAGCGCACCAACGAATAAAGTGGCTATCAGCAGCCAGCTTGTCTGTAAACGTTTCATTTGGGTAGAAGTTGAATTGGTTTGACATAGTATTTAGACGTAATCGGCTAAATGAATGGAAACAACAACTTCCGAATACAGGTGGAACTCCCTATGCGTATGAGTAGAAACACGTAGAAATAGCCGTAGGTTATAAATATCTGATAAACAATAGGTTACTAATAAAAAAGCCCCGCGTCTGAAGTGACGCGGGGCAACTTTTAGGTTAAGCGTACTGATGTTTAATACGGCTGGGCCGGATGAGCCATCTCTTCGGCCTGCTGAGCGGCTTCCCGATTGGCTTCGTCGGTTGCCTGGCCGTGTTTCTGGCGGTCGCCGGCCTGCTGGAGCCCTTCGCGTACCCGCCGACCGTAGTCTTCGTCGCACTGGCTGAACAGCTCCACCATTTTATCCTGAATGTGTTTTTCGGCCCCCGACAGCGCATCGACCAGGTTGTTGATCAGATCGTCGCGTTCCCAGTCTTCAAACAGCCGATACCGTTCGCCGGCCTGCTTGAAGTTATTGGTGCGGTCAATGGGTTGACGTACCAGGTTGCCTGCTACGTAGGGCGTATGGTCGGGACCCGGTGACGGCGCCTGCTTCAAGCCGTTCAGGGACGATGGCTCGTAGTTGACGTGCGGATTCTGGCCCGGTGCTGTGTCGACCCGGTACTGCATCTGGCCGTCGCGCTGGTTGGTCGCTACGTGCTTCTTGGGTGCGTTGATCGGGAGTTGCAGGTAGTTCGTGCCCACCCGGTAGCGTTGGGTGTCGGAATACGAGAACGTCCGGCCCTGCAGCATCTTATCGTCGGAGAAGTCCAGGCCGTCGACCAGTACGCCCGTACCGAAGGCAACCTGCTCTACCTCGTGGAAATAGTTTTCCGGGTTTTTGTTCAGGGTCATTTTACCCACCGGCAGCCAGGGGAACTGATCGGTCGGCCAGAGTTTCGTATCATCAAGCGGGTCGAAATCCAGTTCCGGGTGTTCGTCATCGCTCATGATCTGCACCAGCAACTCCCACTGCGGATAGTTACCGGCTTCAATGGCGTCGTACAGGTCCTGGGTCGCGTGGTTAAAATTCTTGGCCTGAATCTGCTCGGCCTCGGGCTGCGTCAGGTTCTTAATGCCCTGCACCGGCTCCCAGTGGTACTTCACCAGCACTCCTTCGCCCTTGTCGTTGTACCATTTGTAGGTGTTCACGCCCGAGCCCTGCATTTGCCGGTAGTTGGCCGGAATGCCCCAGGGCGAGAACAGGAACGTAATCATGTGCATGGCTTCGGGCGTATTGCTGATGAAATCAAAAATACGACCACCGTCCTGCCGGTTTGTCAGCGGGTCGGGTTTGAAGGCGTGAACCAGATCCGGAAACTTCATGGCGTCGCGGATAAAGAACACCTTCAGGTTGTTGCCAACCAGATCCCAGTTGCCATCTTCGGTATAGAATTTTACGGCAAAACCGCGGGGGTCACGCAGCGTTTCGGGCGAATGGCCACCGTGAATAACCGTCGAGAAACGGACGAAAACCGGCGTCTGTTTGCCTTTTTCCTGAAACAGTTTGGCGCGGGTGTATTTCGCAATGGGCTCGTCGCCCACCGTGCCATACGCTTCAAAAACGCCGTGGGCTCCGGCTCCGCGGGCGTGCACAACGCGCTCGGGTATCCGCTCCCGATCAAAATGGCTGATTTTTTCGAGGAAAGGGTAGTTCTCCAGGGTGGTTGGCCCGCGACTGCCGACCGTACGTACGTTCTGGTTGTTGTAAAGCGGGTGGCCCTGGCGGGTGGTCAGCGTCTGGTCGGTTGGCTGATCCTGCGGTTGCAGACCGGTTGCGCCGAAGTCAGGTCCGGGGGTAGGTTGATTCCCGTTCTGGTTGCCGGACGGGTTACCATTTTTGTTGTTTTCCATAATCTCGATGTTTTTTGTCGAGTAATTGGGTTGAACCTGATTAACCCAATAGACCAAAAATGGTTTTCATCTGCTACGGCCTTTTCCTGAACCCGTTGCCGGATCGGTTGATTATCAGGTATCAGCCACGCTTCGTTCTGATAAACCAACTCTGGCCGTTTCTGCTTTCAGCGAAGCGGGCGGAAAAAGGCCCGTAGTTCATCGGCAAGCCGTTCGGGTTCTTCCAGGGCGGCAAAGTGGCCACCTTTGGGCAGTTCCGACCAGTATTGCAGGTTATAAAACCGTTCGGCAAACTGGCGGGGAGCCGGAACAATATCTTTCGGGAAAATCGATAGTCCGGTCGGAACGTCTATTCTGGGCAACTCGACCTTATCCGTTTGCGGTTCTTCCTCATCCCAGTACGGAATAAACGAGGACTGAATGGTGCCGGTGGTCCAGTAGATGAGAATATTCGTCAGCAGGTCGTCTTTCGTAAAGCTGTTTTCAAGATTCCCGTTGCAGTCGCTCCAGGCATAGAATTTTTCGATGATCCAGCTGGCCAGCCCAACGGGGGAGTCAGTCAGGCCGTAGGCGAGAGTTTGTGGTTTTGTGGCCTGAAGCATTGCATAAGCCCCTTCCTGCATCTGCCACTGCTGACCGTCCCGAAGGTAATTTCTTTCCGGCTCCGACAGCGTATCGGGGTTCGTGGCAAAGAGCCGCCAATAGGGTACGTCGGTCATGTGGATACCGATCAGCGACTCAGGATGGAGCATACCCAGCGCTTCCGTGACTCCACTCCCGACGTCGCCCCCATGGGCCGCATAGCGCTCATAGCCCAGTGTTCGGGTCATGAGCGTATGCAGTACGTTTGCGGTCCATTGGTTGTACGCGCCGGTCTTCTGAATTTTTTCCGAGAAGCCATAGCCGGGTAAACTGGGCAAAATCACGTCGAAGGTGTCCTCCGCCTTGCCCCCGTGGGAGACCGGGTCGGTCAGCAACGGGATGAGTTTGACGAAGCGGTAGAACGAATCAGGCCAGCCGTGGCTCAGCAGCAACGGCATCGGCTTGCCTCCCTTGCCGCGTTCATGAATGACGTGCAGGCCATAACCGTCTAGGTTCGTTCGGTAGTGGGCGAACTGGTTCAGCACCTGTTCCTGTTTCCGCCAGTCGAAACGGGTTTGCCAGTACGTAACAAGTTGCCGCAGGTAGGCCGGATCGGTGCCGGATTGCCAGCCAGCGTCGGTGGTTTCGTCGGGCCAGCGGGTGTTGGCCAGCCGGGTTTGCAAGTCGTCGAGTACCGCCTGAGCAACGTTGATTTGATAGGGCTCCATAACGTAATGAGGTTATCGGATGGTCTGAACGCCCTCTGAGGTCATCACGACCCGTTTCAGCGTACCGTCGGGGAAATAATACAGGTAATCAATGCAGATCGAGCGACGATGGCTGCCGCCGTTTGGCAACCCGCCGTTGTGGTAGAAAAAATACGACTGGCCTTTGTACTCAACAATGGCCGGGCGGTTGGTTTCGCAGTTGCCCGCCAGTTCGTTCAGGATACCCTTGAATGTCCAGGGACCATCGATGTGGCGGCTCATGGCGTAGGCAACCTTTTCCGGCATCTGATAGCCGTAGCACAGGTAGTACCAGTCGTCCCGTTTGTGGATGTGTGCCCCTTCCGAGAAGTCGGGGAGATCAATCGTCCGGATCGGGCCCGCCAGGCTGGTCATGGAGTCGGTCAGCCTGGCGTAATAGCATCGGGCGTTGCCCCAGACCAGATACGCCTGCCCATCGTCGTCAACCAGCACGGTGGGGTCGAGGTTGTCTTTTTCGCCGACCGGATTGGTAAGCCTATCGGGCGCAATCAGGGCTTCCCCCAAAGCATCCCGAAACGGGCCCGTTGGCGTGTCGGCTACGGCCACGCCGATTGCCTTACCCGGCATACCAGCGTGCGTAACGGCGGCATACCAGTAGAAGGTACCGTTTCGCTCGATGACCTTCGATGCGTAGGCGTCGCCACTTGCCCAGGCAAAGTCGCGGGCCCGCAGCGGTACCGGATGTTCCGTCCAGGTGGCCAGGTCTGTGGAGGAGAAGCATCGCCAGTCGTTCATAACGTAATCGTCCACGTCGGCGGGCGGTTCATCGTGGCCGGTGTAGAGATAGACCGTGTCGTTATGCACCAGAACGGTTGGATCGCTCGTGTACAGATGGCGAATAATGGGATTGCCGGTTGTCAGAGCTGTCTGTTGATGGGTCATGTGTTGTCAGGTTGTACGTGTTCACTGACTCGAACCGTGGTAAGGCTAAACGGGTAGGCTACTGAAACGCCACCCGCTTCTGTGTGCGCCGTTTCGCAGGGCTTTTTTTTCCGTCTCCTTTTCAGCATAACGGTCCTGTCTCATAAGGGTTATGTTAATTTTAGGGCGCGGGATTGGAGGATCGACTCGCCGGGTAACAGACGTAGCCTCACTCAACAACTGGTCCTTGTTTGTTATAAACCGGTCGTAACGACCAATCGCAGTATATCATTATCCAGCTACCTTTGGTGTAGTTAATTTCCTAACCCTATAATTCAGCATGAACGGTTTATCTTCATTTATCACTGGTCTGGTACTGGTTTGCGTACTTGCAACGACATCCCTGGCGCAGAAACCGGCCGACCGGCGCGATTGGATTCAACTCTTCAACGGCAAAGACCTGACCGGCTGGGACATCAAAATTACCGGGCAGCCCCTCAACGATAATTATAAAAACACCTTCCGGGTCGAAAACGGGATCCTCCGCATTGCGTACGACCAGTACCAAACCTTCGATGGGAAGTACGGTCATCTGTATTACAACAAGCCCTTTTCGCACTACATCGTGCGGTTCACGTACCGGTTCGTGGGAAATCAGACGCCCGGCGGAGCCGCCTGGAACGTCCGCAACAGCGGGGTTATGGTTCACTCGCAGTCGGCAAAGAGCCTGTCGATGAAGCAGGACTTTCCGGTGTCGCTGGAGATTCAACTACTGGGCGGGCTGGGCAAGGGCGAACGCCACACGGCCAACCTCTGCACCCCCGGTACGCAGGTATACATGAACGGCAAACTGAACCCCGCGCACTGCATTGATTCGAGATCGAAAACCTACGACGGCGATCAGTGGGTAACGGCCGAAGCCATCGTACTGGGCGATTCAGTCATTCATCACCTGGTCGAGGGCGATACCGTGCTGACCTACCAGCGCCCGGAAGTCAGCAGCTACTTTGTCAGCAATGACTACAACTGGCAGGCCGCGGGCGTCGACAATGCGAATGAGTGGATCAGCCGCGCCAACAAACCACTGGTGGAAGGGTACATTGCCCTGCAGGCCGAGAGCCACCCGATCGACTTTCGCAATGTAGAGGTGCTGAACCTGAAAGGGTGCATGGACCCGAAAGCGCTGAACTACAAATCCTATTACGTAAAAGCAGATAACACCCAGTGCCGGTATGGAACGAAGTGAGCCGGTCGCTATCAGGCCGGGAGCCGTAGCAAACCGAATAACCGCCATTGACGTAACGCGGGGTCTCGTTATGGTCATCATGGCGCTGGACCACGTACGCGATTTACTCCACACGGATGCGCTGACGCAGAGCCCTACGGATCTGGCAACGACCACGCCGGCTATCTTTCTAACCCGCTGGATCACGCACCTGTGCGCCCCTACGTTCGTGTTTTTGTCGGGTATGTCGGCCTATCTGTCGTTGCAGAAACAGCGCACAGCCGGTCCGCCGGCCTGGTCGGCCCGCCGGTTTCTGCTGCAACGGGGACTGGTGCTGATTCTGCTGGAGCTGACCGTAATCAATTTCGCTTTCTGGTTCGATCTGCAATTCCGGACCATCATGCTGCAGGTGATTTATGCCATCGGCGGTGGATTCGTCCTGCTGGCGTTCCTGTCCCGGTGGCCCGCCCGCCGGCTGGGGATCATCGGGCTGGTTATCATCTTCGGCCATGACCTGCTGCTGCTGATACCACCTTTCAGCGACCAGACCGCCCGTTTGATCTGGTCGCTGTTCTTCAGGACGGAGCTGTTCAACATCAGCCCACAGTTCATTTTGCTGGTGGGGTATCCGCTGATTCCGTGGCTGGGGATTCTGCTGGTGGGGTACGCCTGCGGGCCGTTGATGGCACGACCGGCCGGTTTCCGCAAACAGACGATGCTGCGGATCGGGCTGGGGGCAGTGGCCTTGTTCGTGGTGCTCCGGCTGATCAACGTCTACGGCGATGCGGCTCCCTGGGCGGTTCAGAAAGACGGCCTGTTTACGGTGCTGTCGTTTTTCAACGTCAGCAAATACCCGCCCTCACTGCAATACACCCTGCTCCTGGTTGGCCTTGGTCTGCTCATTCTGGCCGTGGCGGAGGGCGCTGACAACGGATTGACGCGGGTGCTGACGGTCTACGGCAAAGTGCCGATGTTTTACTACATCCTGCACTGGTACCTTGTTCACCTGTCGATGATTGCGATGTCGCTGCTCCAGGGGTATTCGCTCGCCGACATCCCCGCCGGGCCGTTGAACTTCGGTCGGCCCGACGGAGCCGGCGTGTCACTGCCGGTAGTCTATCTGGTGTGGATTACGTTGGTGGCCGCGTTGTATCCGCTCTGCCGCTGGTATGGTCGCTACAAAGCCGCCCACCCCGAAAACGGATGGCTACGGTACATTTGATAACTACTCTTTAAAACACACGTACGTTTCAACGACCTGATCGCCGTTGAAGTCCTGATACTTCAGCAGAAACGTCTGGGTATCGATAAATTCTAGTGATTGCGATAATACTCCAGGTGGCGGACCAAAACCTGAATTATAGCGACTCTGAAAAACCGTTACGGTACCGTTTTCACAGCGGTGCGAGCCGCCTAGTGGCCCTCCGGCACAGGACGTACTCGTGGTAACCTGACCACCTAACCGACCGGTCTGGAACAGAAATCGGTTGTCTTTTTCGCAGGGTAGAATCGCTTCCTGGTTGTTGCGAAGTTTACTGACGAGCCGCCAGGTAAGGCAGCGGCTGACGCGGGCGTGGTACTCATCGCAGGTGATCTGTTGGGCAGGACGATGGTCTTCGCAGGCGAACAGCATCGTCCACAGCACGACGGTGCCGATGGAGGTAAATAAACGTTTCATGATGTGGTTTTGATGTCGTTTGACTTTGCACTATAATTCGAACTGGTACCGGAATCTAATCGGCCGTTTAATAAATGTAAATAGCTGATTATCTGCACATATATAGTTTGCACTAAACGTGACTGGCGATTGTAGAAAGGGATGGGAAACCGCGATAGGCTAAGCAACGGACAGCGGTTGGTAACCGCCGGGTTGGGGGTCGTACTGGCCGGTCTGGGCGTTGCGTACGTCGTTGCGCCGGAATTGATTGAACAGTTGTACGGCGTCGATGTGGCGGAGCAGGGAAACTACAGTCTGCATTATGCCATTGGCGTGCGGGATGTATGCTACGGTCTGGTATTGCTGGCGCTAACGGGTACGCAGCAACGTCGGGCGCTCGTTCTGGTCGTTGGTCTTGGCCTGCTCCTGCCGCTGGGCGACGCGTGCATTGTCGTGTTCGGGCAGGGAGCCGCCCTGGTTAGGGCACTGCCGCATCTGGCCGGGGTTGTCACGCTGGGGGGCGTAGCTGCGTATTTGAGGAAAGAACCTGGGTCAAAAGAATAGTGCCCAAATCAATAGATCCTACCATTTTTTCAACCATCCACGTATGAGCAAAAAACTAGGTGTTTTCATTATTCACGGCATGGGCGATCCGGACCCGAATTATGCCGATGGGCTTATTAAACAAGTAAGCAAACGACTGGGGACGGCGGAGCAGGAGGTCGAATTTGAAGTGTGCTACTGGGCACCTATCCTGCAGGATCAACAGAACGTGACCTGGCGAAGATTACTGCAAAGCAACACCATGCAGGCCAAATCGTTTCGTAAGTGGATCGTGAGCGCCCTCGGCGATCCGGCCAGCTACCTGTCCGGTTACTTCAAGGCCAATAAACCCGTCTACGGAGCAATTCACGAGTGCGTTCGGGTCAGTCTGGAACGACTCGCTACGCGGTTAGGTAAAGCTGAGGCCGATACCAAGCCGCTTATGATCCTGGCTCATTCGCTGGGGAGCGTTATCATCAGCAATTATATCTGGGACCAGCACTACAACAAAAAGGAGAAGAACGTAGGGTATGGCAAGACCCCGTTTGAACGGACCGAAACGCTGACGTCCTTCATTACATTTGGGTCAAACATCCCGCTTTTTCTGCCGCCTGCGCCACCTATCAAGTGCATTCCGTTTCCGCACGAGAAGTTGCCCGAATACCTTAAGCCCGAAGCCCGGTGGCAAAACGTATTTGATCCCGACGATGTGTTAGGCTATCCGCTGCAGCACATCTGGGACGAGCCGCAGGGCACCACAATTGAAGACATCACCATCAACGCCGGAATGTGGCCGGCTTCCGAAACGCCCTTTTCGCATACGGCGTATATCCGTGACGACGATTTCCTCGACATTGTGGAGGAACGTATGAAGGCCATCCTGGCCGTCACCGCGCCGGTAGTAGCCGGCCAGTAAACAGCAAAAGCCGGAGATACCACCTCCGGCTTTTGCTGTTTGATCCGTCTTACGCCTTTGCTTCTACCAGCGCCCCGGCCTTGATCTCGTCCACAACGCCCGGGTCGAGCAGGGTGGTGGTGTCGCCCAGGTTGGCCGTATCGCCCTCGGCAATCTTGCGCAGAATCCGGCGCATGATCTTACCCGAGCGGGTTTTGGGCAGGCCCGTTACGAACTGAATCTTGTCCGGCTTGGCAATCGGCCCGATCACCCGGCTGACCGTCGCCAGAATGTCGCGTTTGGTCAGTTCGGCGTCGTGTTCTTCGGGCATCTGCTCGGCAATCACGTAGGCGTAAATGCCCTGGCCCTTGATGTCGTGCGGATAGCCCACCACGGCGCTCTCGACCACCCCGGTGTGCATATTGATCGCGTTTTCGACCTCGGCGGTGCCAATCCGGTGACCCGATACGTTTAGCACATCATCGACGCGGCCGGTAATGCGGTAGTAGCCGTCTTCGTCGCGGAGGCAGCCGTCGCCGGTAAAGTAGAGCCCCTTATACGTACTGAAATACGTCTGGCGGCAGCGCTCATGGTCGCCGTAGGTTGTGCGGATAATCGCCGGCCACGGGAACTTGATGCACAGGTTACCGCTCACGCCGTTGCCTTCGATCTCCTGGCCGTTTTCGTCCACCAGAATCGGCTGAACGCCGGGCAGCGGGAGCGTGGCATACGTCGGTTTGGTTTTGGTGACGCCCGCGATCGGCGAAATCATGATCCCCCCCGTTTCGGTCTGCCACCACGTATCGACAATCGGGCAGCGGTTCTTGCCGATGTGGTCGTCGTACCAGTGCCAGGCTTCTTCGTTGATCGGCTCGCCTACCGAACCGAGCACTTTCAGACTGCTCAGGTCGTGGTTTTCGACTTTTTCCAGCCCAAAACTCATCAGCGACCGGATGGCCGTCGGGGCGGTGTAGAGAATGTCAATCTTGTATTTATCCACGATGTCCCAGAAACGCCCGTTGTCCGGCCAGGTCGGTATGCCTTCAAACAGCAGCGTGGTGGCACCGCAGGCCAGCGGCCCGTACACGATGTAGGAGTGGCCGGTAATCCAGCCGATGTCGGCCGTGCAGAAATGCACCTGGGGGGACGCGCCCCCGGCCGTGTCGTACTGGAACACGTTCTGGAAGGTGTAGGCGGTGTAGACCATGTAGCCGCCACAGGTGTGCACTACGCCCTTCGGTTTGCCGGTCGAGCCGGACGTATACAGAATGAACAGTATATCTTCGGCGTCCATTTCCTCGGCCGGGCAGTCGGCGGTGACCAGCTTCAGTTCCTGCTCCATCCAGACGTCGCGGCCTTTGATCATCGACACCGGCGTGCGGGTACGGGTCAGCACAATCACCTTCTGAACGCTCGGGCAGGCGATGAGGGCATCGTCGACGGTTTCTTTCAGGGCGATTTCCTTATTGCCCCGGTAGGCACCATCGGCCGTGATCACCACCTTGCACTGGGCGTCGTTGATGCGGTCGGCGATACTCTGGGCCGAAAAGCCGCCGAATACGACCGAGTGAACCGCGCCGATGCGGGCGCAGGCCAGCACTGAAATGGCCAGTTCGGGCACCATCGGCATGTAGATACAGACGCGGTCGCCTTTCGCAACACCGTTCCGTTTCAGGACGTTGGCCATGCGGCAGACCTGATCGTGCAGCATCCGGTACGTCAGCGTGACGCCGGTTTCGTGCGGATCGTTGGGCTCCCAGATAATGGCCGGCTGATCGCCCCGCTCGGCCAGATGGCGGTCCAGGCAGTTTTCGGTGATGTTCAGCTTACCTCCGATGAACCACTGTACGCTGGGTTCGTCGAAATTCCATTGCAGGGTTTTCTTCCAGGGCTTGCGCCAGACAAATTCCTGAGCAATCTCGGCCCAGAACCCTTCCGGGTCCTCAATGCTGTGTTGGTAAGCGGCCTGGTATTGATCAAAGGTTCGGATTAGCATACAATAAAACCAAAAGGGTTAAAGTCGTAAAATTAACGTTGATGCCCGTATCAGCAATTGAACAATGCTATCAGAAAAGATAAGCAGGCTATCGTACTTGCTGGTGTCGGTACGTTGGCCGACCCTACACTAAGGCCGGCTATGTTGTCGCAAACCTAACACCGGGCGGGCGAATCGTCAACAGGAGCCGGTTACGCTTCGTCGGTATACTCCCCCTCGAGGGCGTATTTCCCGAACAGGATCAGTCCGCCAACCACAATCGGGACCAGTACCAGCAACACGACGTATCCAAACACACGGTCTTCCAGTTTATCGCTGCCGATCTTGGTCAGGCTGTCGGTGATACGGTCGTAGCCGACATACTGACCCAGCAGAATCCAGATGACGCCAAGGTATTTTTTAAATGCATTCATGGGGCTAGGGGGCGAATGAGTGAACGAGTGAAAGAATGAAAGAGCAAACGGGTTGGGTGACCGACAGGCGAGCCGGAGCGGTCGCTCGTTCACTCATTCACCCGTTCGCTTTTTGAAACATATAAAAGTCCGATAACGAAGCAGACACCGGCGACCAGAATAGGGTACCAGAGTCCTTCGAGATACGGTTTGTCGACCGTACCGGCGGCTGTTTCGTTGGCTTTCGTGGCCGTAGCCACCAGGGCCGTCGCAATGAAAGGCGTCAGTCCGCCGAACACCCCGTTGCCGATGTGATACGGCAGCGACATCGATGTGTACCGGATGCGGGTCGGAAACAGCTCGACCAGAAAAGCGGCAATCGGGCCGTACACCATCGTTACGTACAGCACCTGAATCAAAATCAGGAGCATCATCAGCGTGGCGTTGCCGGTCGACAACGTAACGGTTTTTCTGACCTCAGGTTTCGAGGAAGCTCCGGCGGCCGATGCCTGGGTTTGCCGGGTCGTTTCAGTAGCCGTCGTACCATCGGCGAAAACCTTCGTGAAGGTGGTCGTCGTAACAAAATCAGCGCTACCGGCGGGCCGTTCGCGGGTTGTGCGGATCTGCGTCTGCTCACCCAGCTCCTGCTTCTGCGTCAGGTCGGCCAGTTCGTACATCTTCTGGTAAATGGGCCGGTAGGTGAGAACCCCGAGAATCATCCCCGCCAGCATGATGCTCTTCCGCCCGATCCGGTCCGACAGCCCGCCGAAAATGACGAAAAAGGGCGTAGCGATCAGCAGCGCAATGGCCACGATGGTGTTGGCCTGTACAAACTCGATGTTGCAGGCATTCTGGATAAACGACAGGGCGTAGAACTGCCCCGTATACCAGATAACTCCCTGACCGGCCGTCGCGCCGAAGAGCGCCAGCAACACCATTTTCAGGTTCTGTTTTTTGCCGAAACTTTCGGCCAGCGGGTTTTTCGATACCTTGCCTTCGCTTTTCAGTTTGGCAAAGAGGGGCGATTCGGCCATGCGCAGGCGAATCACGATCGAAACCCCTACCAATAAAATAGACAGCAGAAACGGCACCCGCCACCCCCAGTTCGCGAACGTTTCCAGTCCCAGGGTTTCGCGGGTGATCAGGATGACCCCCAGCGAGACGAACAGCCCGAGCGTTGCGGTGGTCTGAATAAAACTGGTGTAGTAGCCCCGGCGACCAACCGGTGCGTGTTCGGCCACGTAGGTAGCCGCCCCGCCATACTCACCACCCAGCGCCAGTCCCTGCACGAGCCGAAGAATCAGCACCAGCAGCGGTGCCCAGAACCCGATGGTTTCGTAGCCGGGAATCAGGCCGATCAGGAACGTGGAGCCGCCCATCAGCACGAGCGTGACGAGGAAGGTGTACTTGCGGCCGACCAGATCGCCGAGCCGACCGAACACCAGCGCCCCGAACGGCCGAACCACAAACCCGGCCGCAAACGTGGCCAGCGTCGACAGCAAAGCCGCCGTGGGATTGTCTTTAGGGAAAAACTGCGAGGAAAGAATGGCCGCCAGACTACCGAAAATGTAGAAGTCGTACCACTCGATGAGGGTCCCAACCGACGAGGCCGAAATGACGCTCATCAACGTACGGGAGTTGGTGGTCTGGCTGGGCGTGCGCGCTGCAAGCATGAGAAAAGCGGTTTAGGGAGTAAGGAGTCAGCGAGTCAGATTTACTTAGGCTGCTTTTAAGAAGTCGCCGGTGGGGCGTCTGCTGATAACGTACCGGATCAACCCGGAAATGCGCTGCATGCCGGCGGGTTCGGCTCAGGGCGAGAGCCGCTCAATGATCCAGTTGTCGCCCTCCCGACGGTATTGAATGCGGTCGTGCAGGCGGCTTGGGCGACCCTGCCAGAACTCGATCTGGTCGGGCACCACCCGGAATCCACCCCAGTGAGGAGGACGCGGAATGGGCTGGCCTTCAAACTGGGCTTCCAGCTCCTGCTGTCGCTGCGCCAGTACGTCTCGGCTGGCGATGACCGTGCTCTGATTCGACACCCACGCACCAATCTGGCTGCCCCGGGGGCGGCTCGCGAAGTACGCATCCGACTCGTCCGGGCTTACTTTTTCAACGCGGCCCTGCACCCGGATCTGGCGTTCAAGCTCGGCATAGAAGAAGGTAAGCGAGGCAAACGGGTGATTGATCAGGTTGTGTCCTTTCCGGCTGTCGTAGTTGGTGTAGAAAACGAAGCCGGCATCGCCGACGTCCTTGAGGAGTACAATCCGTCCGTCCGGGTGGCCCTGGGCGTTAACCGTGCTGACGTACATGGCGTTTGGCTCCGGTAGTCCGGCGGTCAGGGCCGAATCGAACCACAGCCGGAACTGAGCAATCGGATCCGATAAAACATCTGCTGTGTCTAAACCGTTTAACGTGTATTCCTTGCGTAAATCACTAATCTTAGCGGGCATCATTCGGACTTGTTTTAACGGCTTTCAATGGCTGAACTACAAGAAAATCCGCATTTTGTCGTAATTTTGCAAAAGTAATCGGTACGCTTTCAACATGGCAAACGAAGAACAGGAAATTAACCAGCAGCCGGAACCCTCTAATCAGGCGACCGAAACGCTGGCTATACATAACCCGGACGAATCTGCAACGCAACCTCAGGATGCCGCTGAAACAGGAGAATCTACGCCTGTAGCGGAAACTGAGGCCGCTACCGATGCCCCGTCGTCGACGGAGGCCGCGGGCGTAGACGCGTCAGATGCTGAAGGGGTAGAGGCCACTGAACCGGCCACTGTAGAACCTGCGGGCGAAACGGCAGCGGAGCCGCAAAGTGAAATGCCGGCGGAGGAGCAATCGGTTGCAGAAACGCCCGATGCGGAACCGACGCCGGAAGAAACGGCTCCGGTAACGGCCGAAGCCGAGCCGCAGCCGGCCGCAGAAACCACAGACGAAGAAACCCCGCTGGTCGTAACCGGTAGTGAATCGAGTGAATCGGCGGAACAGCCAGCCGGGGATGCCCCCACGGCCGCTGCCGACACAGAGGAGCCTACTTCTACCCCCGCAGCCGATGCAGACGAGCCTGCCCTGAGCGAAGAGATCACCGCTCAGTATGCCGACCTGCCCGAAGGCGACGATCATGAAGATGAAACAGCCGCCCAGCCCGCGGCCGACTACAGCCAGTTTTCCAAGCAGGATTTCGTGAATCTGCTGCAACAGCAGCTAACTACGGCCAGCGCCGAAAACGTAACCCCCGGCGACTTCAAGAAAGCCGATCAGCTCCTGAAAGAAGTAAAGCCGCTGTTCGATCAGATGAAGCGGGCAGAGCGCGAAGCCGCTCTGCAGGCCTACATCCAGGAGAACGGCTCCGAAGAAGGCTTCGAATATAAATTTGACGAGTCGGTTCAACGGTTCGATGATCTGTACAAGCAGATCAAGAGCCTGAAAAATACATACTTCCAGAACCTGGACAAGGCGAAGGATTCCAACTTTGCCACCAAAACCGAGTTGCTGCGTCGCCTGCGCGAACTGGTCGAGAACGACGAGAACAACGCCGGTGATCCCAAGTCGAGCTGGAACGAGTTCAAGCAGATTCAGGACGAATGGAAAGCGGCCGGGAATATGAACTCCCCGCACAACGCGACCCTGTGGGCCACGTACCATGCGCTGGTTGACCGGTACTACAGCAACCGCAACATCTACTTCGAACTGAAAGAACTCGACCGTAAGCGCAACGCAACGCTGAAGGCTGAGGTAATCGACAAGGTTGAAGCACTCGCCCGGGCCTCGGAAGAAACGCCCGTGACGCGGCAGACCATCGACGAGGCCAACGCCATGTTCGAGGAGTACAAGCACATCGGACCGGCTCCGAAGGCCGATCAGGAAGTGCTGTGGCAGCGGATGAAAGCCGCTCTCGATACGCTGTATGAAAAACGGCGCGGGCAAACCAACGAGCAGCGGAAAGAGTCGGCTCAGCTGTACGAAGAGAAATCAAAGATTTACGAAGAACTGGTGCCGTTTACCTCGTTTACGTCCAACAGCATTAATGACTGGAACGACAAAACGAAAGACGTAATGGCCCTGCAGGACCGCTGGAATGCGCTGAAAGGCCCAATGCCCCGCGAGGAAGGCAAGGAACTGAGCAAGAAGTTCTGGGCGGCCCTGAAAACGTTCTTCCACAACAAAGGCGAGTTCTTCAAGCAGCTGGAAAGCAAGCGCGAGGAAAACCTGCGGCTGAAAACCGATCTGTGCGAACAGGTAGAAGCCATTCTGGCCTCGGGCGACGAGTCGGCGGACGCGACGCAGCGGGTAATTGATCTGCAGCGGCAATGGAAAACCGTTGGTCAGGTGCCAGAAAAGCAGAAGAATTCTATTTTCGACCGGTTCAAGGCTGCCTGCGATGCATTCTTCAACAAGAAGCGGTCGAAAAACCAGGAAACGGAGCGCGAGTTCGAAGGAAACCTGGCCCGTAAGATCGCCCTGATCGAGCGGATCGAAGCAGCCGCCACCGAGAACGCGGACCTGTCGCAGCTGAACGAGTTCAAGAAGGAGTGGAACAGCATCGGGTTCGTGCCGAAGAAAGACATGCAGTCGACCCAGAAGCGGTACATCAACGCCATCAACGCGTTGGTAGGCGCCACGGGCAAACTGTCGGCTAAGGACAAAGAGCGGGTAATGCTGCAAAACGAAGCCGAAGTAACGCGGAGCGGTGGCCGGGACGGCGGTCGCGATGGGGGCGGTGGCAAGCGCGAAGGTGACATTCGTCGTCGGATCTCAGCGCTCGAAAACGATATTGCTACGTACAACAACAATATCGAGTTTTTCGCCCGCTCGAAAAATGCCGACAAGCTTCGGGCCGACATTGAGAAGAAAATTGCTGACGCTCAGAAACAACTGGATGAGTTACGCCACCAGTTGCGGGTAGCGCAAGCCTGAGGAATAGGGGAGAAGCGGGCATATGTCAAAAATATGTCCGCTCTTTTTTGGGCCATTAGTTGCGTTGTATAGCCGAAAACGCTACTTTTGCACCACGTTTTGAATGAAACAGGCCTCCATAGCTCAGCTGGTAGAGCAACTGACTTGTAATCAGTAGGTCGTTGGTTCGATCCCGACTGGGGGCTCTTCAAAATCAAGCACTTAGCATGTCTGCTAAGTGCTTTTTTGTTTTGGTGTAAACTGAACATTTCATTTTTCGCTTCCGTATAAATTTTTTTGTAACCTAACCGTCAGATTCTGAGCCAAGAAGGCTGCTGCATATAAGTAATTGTACTTTTACTACAACTATGGCTTGATAAAGTATTTACTGAGCGGTGTTTGAGTTACTTGCATGCTACAGATAACAATGTGTTATTTGTAGCCCACACTTTACTTCATTGCCTTGCTCTCAGTGAAACGTATCCGATACTTAACCGTGCGCTTTGACACGGATATCGAACAGATTGAAATTCCTGCCTTTCGAGGGGCTGTAATTGAAAAGGTTGGACGAGAATACGATCTTTTTCACAACCATGCCGACGGTACCGGCTTTGTGTACAGATATCCATTCATTCAGTACAAGCGGATTGGCCGGAATCCCGCCATTATATGCGTCGATGAAGGAGTCGATGCTATTCATCATTTCTTTCAGAACCAGACCTGGCATATCCGTTTAGGAAATAGACCGCTTGAGTTGCGGATCCGGGATCTACGCTTGAATCAATACACCCTGCAAGCCTGGGAGCACACCTTCCGCTTTCAGATTCGTGACTGGCTTGCTCTTAACGAAGCGAATTATGCACGCTTCCAGCACACGTCGGATGAGATTGATCGAATCGAACTACTCGAACGTGTGCTGACTGGTAATATTCTTAGTATGGCCAAAGGTCTCGACTGGCACATAGACCGTAAAGTCCGCGTACGGATAAGCGCCGTTTCTCCCCCGCGTCTGCAACGATTCAAGGACCAGCTACTAACCAGTTTTGATGTTGAATTCGCCACCAACGTTTTCCTGCCCGACTGGATTGGGCTGGGTAAAGGTGTCAGTGTGGGGTTCGGGGTGGTGAAACAAAAGAGTAAAGGAGAAGGGAGGATGGAAAAAAGGGACGAAAGAGAGACACCCACTACACAACACGATGATGAGTACTGAACAAGCCACACCCACCGATAAAACCCGCGAGTTGGTATACCTAGCTGGATTACTGCATGATATTGGGAAGTTCTACCAACGGGCCGATGGCTTATGGAACGGCGACAATGAGTTAAAGCAAGACACCCGTAAGCTGTCTGGTACAATCAGCTACATGACTGACCGGGGAACTCCATCGCACCAGCACGTCTACTGGACGAATCAATTTCTGGAGGATCACAAAGCCGCTTTTCAGCAGCTCAAACTTTGGACTGAGGAGCGTGATAGTCTGTTGACGCTGGCGGCTAATCATCATCGCCCTCAAACGGAACTTCAGGCTCTAATTGCACTGGCCGATAGCTGGGCCAGTGGTTTAGACCGAACGGAAACAAAAGCGGAAGATGATGTTACGCAGGAAACTAGTGATATAAAATGGGGCTGGAAACGTTACAAGCGTCTGCCACTGGTTAATATGCTTACCCGAATGCAGATAGGCGGTCAAACGCCTGTGTTCGCCGAAAGTCAGTCGAAAGTGTTTGGATTGCATCCTTTGTCACTGGCCGATGAAGCACTTACTCAGCGGTCACTGGGAAATGATCCACCTGATTTAGCCAGTGATTACAGAAAACTTTGGGATTCATTCGTTGGCGATTTCAAGCGGCTACCAACCGGTGACTTAACAGCTTTTTCGGACACACTTTTTCAATTGCTGCGGCAATATACCTGGGGAATCCCGGCCGATACTCAACAAAATTTTTGCGATATGAGCCTGTTCCATCACCTGAAGATGGTGGGGGCACTGGCTCAATGTCTCTATGACCACCGTGATGAAAATCAGATCGCTTATCAGTTTGATGGCCGACGTATAAAACTAAAAGAAGGCTATCCAGTGCAGTTGCTGTGTGTCGACTTATCGGGCATCCAGAATTATATCTACAGCATTGCATCAACGTATGCGGCCAAAAGCCTGAAGGGTCGGTCGTTTTCGCTACAATTGCTACTGGACGGTATTGCTAGGCGTATTATTCAGGAAACCCGCACCACGCCCGGCCATCTGGTTTATAGCAGCGGGGGTAAGTTTTTCATGTTGCTGCCCAATACGAAACACATCAATACAGTCCTGAACAAACTTGAAACTGATATTCAGCGGGAGGTTTGGGATGAATTTCAGGGCAATCTGTTCGTGTGTTTTGGCCGGATTGCTTTTGCCTACGACACAAATGTCAAGTTGATTTGGGCCGAGTTGGATGGGAAAGCCGAGTTAATTCAGTTGGGTAACTCGGTAGATCTGGCCACTAAGAAGGCTAGAAAAGGACTTTGGAGTCTAGTAGCCGACAAAGCCGCCGAGCAGAAGCAACAGAAAAACCATACGTTGTTGCTGGATTCAGTTCGTTTTAGCGAAATTTTCGAAGCGGCTGGCAGGGGGGGCGAAGCAAAGCAATGTGCCGTGACCGGTCAGGAAGGCAATCTGGTTCAACCCGATAAAGATAACGACACGCTTCTAATACACCGGAGTGTAAATCAGCAGATACGGATTGGCGACGATCTGACTGGACATACATACTTAATTACTGGAAAAGGTCAAAAATATCCGCTTCTGGCGGGTGCAATGCCTTTTACGCCTGAAGAAAAACGCCCTAAACAGCTACTACCCGGCACCGATGTCTGTCTGACGCTGCAGCCCCCATCAACTCATTCAGAAAGTTCTCATTTCATCGGCAATGACCCCAGTACGTCATACAGCTTCCGATTCTATGGAGGCAGTCGGGTGGCCCTGCGACATAACACGAGCAGACAGAAAAACTTCGAGGAACTGGCTGGTATCGTCCGTGAAGACCCTGACCGTGATGATAGTCCTATTGTGCGGGAGAAATGTGAGGGTGGTTACAATCGGCTGGCTGTACTGCGGATGGACGTGGATAGTCTTGGTAAATTATTTACGCACGGCTTCGCGCCCGAACGGGCCAGTTTCTCCGCCTATGCGACCTTATCGGGTTTGCTCGACTGGTTTTTTAGTGGTTACCTCAATACTATCCGCGAACGACAGACAAAAGAGCATGATTTCAAAGATTGGGTCAATATCATTTATTCGGGTGGTGATGACGTGTTTGCCGTGGGGCGCTGGGATCGAATTATCTGTTTTGCCGATGCGGTGCAGCAAGAGTTCAAAAAATTTACCGGACGCGATGATCTGACTATTTCGGCTGGCATTGAACTGATGCGCCCACGGTTTCCAATCGGTAAAGCTGCTGACGCTGCTGGTGAAGCCGAAGATCGAGCCAAAGACCATGTAGTTAATGGTAAAGTCAAAAATGCAGTCAGTCTGTTTGGGTTAGCCGTGAACTGGGACATTGAATGGCCGCAGGTGGTCATCTGGAAAACCAAACTGGTTGATTGGCTGGATAGCCGACAACTCTCGAAGGGCATTCTACAAAAGCTGTTTGAGTACTACGACATTTACCGAAAAGACCCGGCTGATTTATCCTGGAAATGGAACGCGGCCTATTCGCTGGCCCGGCACCGACGCACCGACAATCAGGATGTGATCAAAGCTTTACAGCAAGTGCTTTTTGTGGACATTAACGAGAACCGGCTCCGTTTTGAAGCCTTTGCAATTGCCCTGCGCTGGGCTGAACTTGAGTATCGGGATAAATCTAAAAACTAACAAAAAACAATGGCACAACCAATTGACAAAATGCTGGATGAAGGCATTCACGATCTCTCAGAGTTGGAGCGAATAGGCAAAGCACTGAAAGATAAAGAGGTGAAGACAGCCCAGATTCGCAAATTTTTCGGCTCTTTAAAGCGGATACAGGTTGACTTCGACAACCTGAGCCACGAAATCATTTTGCTCGAACCGCGCCTTGCGTATGCTTATGGGAAAGCGAAAGGCGAGAGTAAAGATGGGCTTAAACTGATGTACAATACGCTGGGGCCTTTAGTAAAGCGGATTGAGCAGAAGCCCGAACGGTTCAAGCGGTTTGTACAAATTACGGAAGCGATTGTTGCATACCACAAATCATACGGCGGGGGCGAATAATCTTAAACTCTTACTTACATCATGGCCTACATTGAATTACACAAAAAAGTGCTCATTAAGGGCACAATGGAATTGCTCACAGGCCTACGCGTTGGGGCCAGTAAAGACAACGTAGATATTGGCGGAGTTGATCTGCCTGTTGTGCGTAGGAAAGACAATAACCAGCCTTACATTCCAGGCAGTTCGATTAAGGGGAAAATTCGCTCATTGTTGGAAGTAGCAACTGGCTCAAATGCCGACAGTAGGTTCAATCAATATGGAGCCAAAGGGTTACCCATTGCGGCTCTGTTTGGCTGGTTTGGCAATGAACGCCAGCAACAGAGTGGCAATCCTTCACGATTGATTGTACGAGATGCGTACCTGACAACGCATTGGCAACAGGAGTTGAAAATATCTCCCTTTACGGACATGCCCTTTACTGAAATCAAGTTTGAGAACGCGATTGATAGAATCAAAGGTGTAACGGTCAATGGTGCCATTCGGCAAGTGGAACGGATTCCGGCGGGGGCAGTGTTCAACGTCAATTTTGTGATAAACATCATGAAAGAACGTGCCGATGAAACCGAGCTTGAACTGGCAGCTAAAGAAAAACGCTACCTTGACTATCTCTACGCCGGTATTCGCCTGTTGGAAGATGACTACCTGGGCGGTTCTGGTTCGCGAGGCTATGGGCAAGTGAAGATTACACTGGAAAAGCCGGATGCCAAGACCGCTGATTCGTATTTAAACCCGGCTTGACGCTATGGAGTTTGATTGTATACGGCTTCGATTCGATACGCCCTTACACCTGAGTAATGCCCGGCCCAACGACTACGGCAGTAGCGAGCGCGTAATACATTCTGATACGTTTACAGCGGCTATTTTTCAGGCCTGGGCTATGTTGGGTTATTCCGATTGGATTCCGGCCGATAATGAGATAACGCCGGGCTTTGTGGTGTCGAGCTTGTTTCCATTCAGAGGGGGCGATCAGCCCATCTACTTTCTGCCGAAGCCTTTTTTTCGGCATCAAACGCAACCGACGAACGATACCGACGCGGGTGATGCCAAGAAGTTTAAGAAGGTACAGTTTGTGGACGTACCTCACTTTGAGGCATATCTGCATCAGACTCCACTTCCATCGGTGGGTACGTCGGCGATTCGTGGGGCCTTTCAGAGTGAGGTATTGGCAAGCTTATCAGCCGATGAGGCTGATTTTCTAACATCCGACATACAAACCCGGCTGGTGAAGCCCCGCGACGAGTCAGAGCCTACACCCTATTACGTCGAACGTCTCTATTTTCGACATGGATCGGGTCTGTGGGGGCTTGTGCGCTACGAAACCCCCGAAGCCCGCCAACGCGTGGAGACGGCAGTGCGCTACTTGGCCGATAGCGGCTTGGGTACAGACCGGGCCGTTGGTAATGGTCTGTTTACGCCTTCGTTCGATAAAATCAATCTGAACCTGCCTAAGTCAGGAGAGTTTGCCGTGAGTCTATCCCTATATTGCCCCGCTGACCACACCCAGTTAACCAATGTACTGACCGACTCCCGTACTCGTTATGACCTTGTAAAGCGTGGTGGCTGGTTGTCTGAACCACATAACACCTTTCGTAAACGCTCGGTCTGGATGCTGCGCGAAGGTTCACTATTGCACCACGTTATCAGCCAACCTGCTACACTTGGCCGTCTGGTTGATTTGCAACCTGCCGAAAACTTGTTGCCTGCCGGAATCAAAATTGGGCATCCTGTCTGGCGGGATGGCCGGGCTTTTTTGCTACCCGTAAACCTTTAACGCATGGAAACATTAAACGCTGTCTTTACAACATATCGGTTCGATGTCGAAGTCGTCACGCCCGTGTATGTAGGCATGGCACAGGAAAAAAACTACCTGCGTGGGTTGGATTATGTATTGACAAACAACGAGGTGCGGATCATCAACACCGACAAACTGTTTAGTTTGTTGGATGACAGACAACGGCAGGAAGTTACCCTGCGGCTGGCCGACGGGAATGCCAGTCGACTCGAACAATCGTTGCTACCCATCATTGAGCGCAACCCCACCGTGGTCCTACAATCGTTTTCTATTCAGGGGCAACCAAATGATGGCATCATCCGGCGGCTTTATCGAACGGGCCTGGGGCAATATGCTATTCCTGGCAGTTCGCTGAAAGGAGCGATTCGGTCGGTGCTGCTGGCCGAATTGAAAAAACAGCCGGGCAGTAATCTTCGAAACGATGAGCTTAACCAGCTCATGGGTGGCATTGGCAACAACCTAATGCGATTTGTACAGGTAGGCGACGTGGCTCTGGCTAACAAGCAGATTGGGATTCGTCGGACAAAGGTTTTTTCGGCCGATAGCGACCGGCAGAATGTTAACACACGGGGTGAATGGAAACATGGCAATCCTGGAAACCACAGCCCTAAGTTTTCGGATGCCAAATATCCTTCTGATGCGTTTGTGACGTTCTATGAAGTGGCTCTGCCCGATCCAACCGCCGACACTCTACCAACGTTGACGATGCGGTTGGGTACAAATCTGCCTCATCAGTTAGGGCAATATGCAAGGGGGAATCAACAGAACGGACAGGCAAACGTACCCAATTACAGCCACTTATTGAAAGGCAAAGATGGGCTTTGGCTGATAGATACTATTAAAGCCCACACCCGACAATACCTAACCCGTGAATTGGCCTTTTACCAAAAGTTCACTAACAACGACCTCAACAGAGAGCAATCTGTAATTGACTACTTGAACCATCTGCTGGCTGAAAACAACGAGCTGGGCAGTTGTCTGTTGCGCGTGGGAGCCGGTGTTGGTTTTCACAGCATTACGGGCGACTGGCAGGACCGTAGTCAGGTAGATCATGCCCAAAGCTGGATTGACTCAAGTGGTGTTGAGACTATAAATGGCAATCAGCGGGAGAATCATAGGCGTCTTAAGAATCAAATTTTTGCTAAAACGCGCAAGTTTGCTTTTACAGAAAGCAACGGCACGATTGATTTTGCGTTGATGGGTTTCATTCGGTTGTCATTCGTTGATGAGGAGGAACAGCAACGACGGGAAGGCGAAACACCTGAACTTAGACGAGCAAGAATAGCAGAGCAACAAGCTGCCCAACGTCGAATAGCTCATGAACAGGCTTTGCTCAGAAAGGAAGAGGAGAAGAAAGCGAAACAGGCTGTTAGCTATGTAGGGCTAGTGGAACTAGGCACTTTACTCGAAGCCATTGTATATCAACGAGCTAAACCACATTCCAAAGTTAAGTTAGCATTGGGAACTCAACAGGATGTTATTGTGCCTATGATAGGGCTAAAAGCTAACCAGGTTCCCGAGGAGAATACTACTGTTATCGTCACAGTTTCGCAGTTTAAAGATGAGTTAGTTAAAGAGGTCAGGTTTGTGCGAGTTAAATAAATACTTTTAAAATTCAGAAATTCAATTCTTAACTTTCATAGAGTAAGAACTCGCAGCCATGCAACTCGAACTTGACGATGCCATTATCCAGAGCACGGGTTTAACGGCCGATGAACTCCGGCTCGAACTGGCGCTGCGCCTGTACCAGGAAGAAAAAATTTCAATGGGTCAGGGGGGGCGTTTGTCCGGGCTGGGGGCCATTCGGTTTCAGCAGGAACTGGGCAAACGGAACATTCCGGTCAATTTTTCGGAGGATGACCTGCTGCATGACGTCGAAACGCTTCGTAAAGCCGGGCGTCTATGATTGTTGTCAGCGACACAACCATTATCAGTAATCTTTATCAGGTAAATCAACTGCCGCTACTAACCAGTTTGTACGGGGAGGTTATCATTCCTCAGGCCGTGGCAGACGAGTTACACCGTCTGGACCCCGGCCTGGTACCTGCCTTTGGCTGGTTGACGGTAAGACAGGTTTCAACAACTGAACAGGTGACACAGCTACTCCGCGAACTGGATATCGGCGAATCCGAAGCCCTGGTGCTGGCGCAGGAGTTACAGGCCGACTGGCTGCTGATCGATGAACGCAAAGGCCGCTATTACGCTGAACAGTTACACCTTGCCTACATTGGTACGTTGGGCGTATTGCTGGAAGCAAAAAAGGCAGGGCTGATACCTGCAGTAAGACCAGTACTTGACGAGCTGCAACGCAAAGCCGGAGCGTGGTATCATACGTCGCTCATTCGGGAAGTACTACGACAGGCGAACGAGTCCGACTCATGAATGTCAGAATCCGCACATCAGTTGCCAGTCGTCAACGCTATGATAAGCCAAGTGAACTCAGCGGATTTTGTGAAGGACTCCTTATTCAAAATGATTAAATGAAAACTACTTGTTATGCAGCTTGACCTCGACGAAGCCGTTATTCAGAGCACCGGTTTGACCGCCAATGAACTTCGGCTCGAACTGGCTGTGCAGCTTTATGCAAGTAGTAAGCTGACAAAAGCTCAGGATCGTCGACTTACTGACCTTGACCGGCTTGCCTTTACCAGTGAGCTTACCCGGCGCGGTTTGGGTGAGGAGTACACTGAGAAAATGTTTACGGAAGATTTGAAAGCCCTGGGTATACGGTGATTGCTGTGAATGATAGGTTTCCGCTATTTGTGAGATTGCAGTTCTTTCAGGCGCTATCGCCCACAACGGAAGCGACACTTGTGTACAGGGGCGACACTCCCCAGCACCGAACAGGCGTGAATGTATTGACGGTTAATTAATTAGGGCAATTAAATTGAGAAAACGGGATGGGAAAGAAAAAAATTATTCTTGCTAATATTGGAAACCGTAACCTGACGTACAAGGGTAAGACACTAATACCAGACACTCGACCAACTGGGCCACCAAGTTCGTTTCGGGAACAGACCAAAGCCCTTCTTGATGAATACGATACTGTTCGGGAAGATTTGAATGAACAGATTCTGACCGTATTACTAAACGACATCGGTGTCGAACAAATTGACTATGTAGTATTGTTCGCCAGTGATAACCAGATCGCTGGGGACCGCAACGATCAGGATACTATCCACGAAGCTGCAATTTTGAAACGGCTGCTGGCGGACCGTATGAACCTCGTAGCCGAGGTAGTCCCTTACACAGGAAATGTGACACACAACGACGACCTGCTGCGCTTTTACCGAGATGCTTTACGACCCTACCAGCAAACTGAACATGATTTGGTGGTGTGCGACGCGGGTGGAACAGCCCAGCAGAAATCAGCGTTAAAAATTGGTGCTGAGTACCTGTTGCCACCTGACAGATATACTGTGCGGTACGTACTGCCGTCAGGTCGTGTTACACCTGTTGAACAGGTTGAATACCGTCGGATTATTGATGAGGAACAGGTTGCCGCATTGGTAGAACATGGGCAATATGCCGGTGCAATGGCTATCTATTCTGCCATAAATAGACGTGACGAGATTGTCGAACGACTAATTAGGTTTGCCGATTTGCGGGTAAAGTCGTTATGGGCTGATGCCCGGAAAGAACTCTCTGCCTCAGTAATGGCGCTACTCCCTTTTCTTAAACAGTTTGGCAGTGGCAAACCTTCAGGCAACTATGCACAGTTTGCTCCGTTCTTCAAAGAACAAGCTTTCTTTTTACTATGTGAGCGTTTTGAAATTGCTCAAAACGCCTGGCGATTGCGCGATTATTCGGGGGCAGTTCTAAACTTTCAGATTTTTCAGGAAACGTTCCTAAATACATTTATTACTAGTTTTGGGGCATATGATTTGGTCGGAAACTACTATAATGCTTGTACGAAACTGATTGAAGATTTGACGAATGACCAATCGCCCATTGTCGGTCTGTTTGGAGGAAGTCTAAAACAAGGTGTGCCGCTTACTATTCGCTATGCGCAAAGTTTAGCCCATAATGCAGCAGCCATACAGAGGTTGTTCAACTGGTTTGAACAGTCGAACGCAGTGCTTAACGGCACACGTAAGGGCACGGATTCCTTACGAAATAACATAGCTCATAATGGTAAGGGAGTAGATGAAAAGTTGCTGTTGAGCGTTTTTCCGGCTTTCGACCAAATGCTTATTGATATTCAATATACGCTGGGTATACCCTCGGCAAGTTCTTTTGTGATCGTAGATAAATTGATTACCAACAGATTGCGGCAATAAACAGATCAGATCGACTTCAAATGCCCCTTTCCCTCACCCCTTTCCAGCAACTTGTCTTTGACCAGATTATTCAATTCCTCAAAACCGATTCGCACCGGGCGTTTGTGCTGAAAGGATATGCCGGTACGGGCAAAACGTTCCTGATGCAGCAACTGGCCAGCCACTTGTCTAAGCCGGGGAGTGAACAGCCGTTTCAGCTGCTGGCGACTACGGGCCGGGCGGCTGCCGTACTGCGGGGAAAAACCGGCTTTGAGTCAAAAACGGTGCATAGTGCCCTGTACACGTTCAGCAAGGTGGAGGGCGACTCGGAAGACATCGCCGATGAGGCCAATATCGACCAGTTTGGGCAAATGGCGCTCCGGTTCGACATCCGGGTGAAGGGCGACGAGTCGGTTATTTACATCATCGACGAGGCTTCGATGCTCAGTAGTGAGGTGAGCGATAAACCGTCGTTTGCTCAGTTTGGGTCGGGGCGGCTGCTCATTGATCTGCTGGAAGCAATTCCGAAAGGCAAGTTTATTTTTGTGGGCGACCCCTGTCAGTTGCCACCCGTAGGGCAGGATTTTAGCCCGGCGCTTACCAGCGATTGGCTCGAACAGCAAGGCGTGGCGACGCAGGAGGCCGAATTGTCCGAAATTCTGCGGACCGACAAGGACAACGACATCCTGGTTGTGGCCGGACACGTTCGCCGAATGCTGGAGAACCGGGACGAAATCATCCCAAAATGGCCGAAGATACCGGCGCTCCGACGACACAACGTAACGGTTTGCCCAACAGAAGAGCAACTCTTCGAGACGTATTGGCAGGGCGTACAACAAGGAACGAACAGCATTGCCATTGCCATGTCCAATGCCCAGTGTTACAAGATTAATGAACGGATCCGGGCGCTTAAATTCGGAGTGGACCACGCCCCGCTGCAGGTAGGTGATCGGCTGCTGGTGACGCAGAACAACTACATTGTGCCCCTGACGAATGGCGATTTTGTGGAAGTAACGGCCATCGGTGAACGCCGGCATCACTGTAATCTGATGTTTACCAGTATTCGGGTCAGAAACGAACTGACCGACACCGTGCATGAGGTTCTCTTTATTGAAGATTTGCTGCATCGACGGGCGACGAACATTACGCCCGAAAACCACCGCGAACTGATGATTGCCTACAGCCGGGAATGCCGGCAGAAAGGCATCAAGCCCAACTCGCAGGCCTACAAAGACGGCATGATGAAGGACCCGTACCTCAATGCCCTTCGCGCTACGTTCGGCTACGCCGTAACCTGCCACAAAGCCCAGGGTGGCGAGTGGGATCATGTCTTTCTGTTTCTGCAAAAGAGCATGTACGGCATGTTACGGCCTGATCTGTTCCGGTGGTGGTATACGGCCATCACGCGGGCGCGGCAGCATGTTTGTCTGCATAACGACTGGTGGCTGGCGTAGCAAACAGGATTGCCCTGTTTCCAGCGGGCATACCCTGTCTGTTGGTATCATTTTACTCATCGAATTAATCCTACGTATAGGCATTACCGTGAGCAAACCGTCGTATGGCACCCTGCTGAACCTACGACGAACCTTCTTAATCCTTATTCTTCTGGAAGTGGTACTCTGACCCGACTTCACATTATGAAACGCACCACAATTTTACTCGGTCTTAATCCTTATTCTTCTGGAAGTGGTACTCTGACTGAATCCTCAGTACTCGGTTCAGAAAAACGGGGCAATGTCTTAATCCTTATTCTTCTGGAAGTGGTACTCTGACCGGGCATCACAACTATGGCTGTTGCGCTTAGCTCCAAATTTGTCTTAATCCTTATTCTTCTGGAAGTGGTACTCTGACAAATTTCTGTAAACCATGTTGAAATTAACGTACATGTCTTAATCCTTATTCTTCTGGAAGTGGTACTCTGACGTAAAAAGCCTCAAACGAGAACTGTATAGTAATACAGAGTCTTAATCCTTATTCTTCTGGAAGTGGTACTCTGACGCCCTTATAAGCCGTTTAGATGAAATAGGATTAAAGTGTCTTAATCCTTATTCTTCTGGAAGTGGTACTCTGACGCGGCCATCAATACTTTATCGATCAGGCTCGTATGGAGTGTCTTAATCCTTATTCTTCTGGAAGTGGTACTCTGACGGTGAACTGAAAGCAAAGGGTTATCAAGTAAAGAGTCTTAATCCTTATTCTTCTGGAAGTGGTACTCTGACAATCACAAAATGAAACTGAATAAAGTAACAAACAGTCTTAATCCTTATTCTTCTGGAAGTGGTACTCTGACAATTACTAAGTATATACATAAGACTGAAAACGGTGTCTTAATCCTTATTCTTCTGGAAGTGGTACTCTGACCAAAGCTGGACTAAGAATGTAAGCAACACAACACTCTGTCTTAATCCTTATTCTTCTGGAAGTGGTACTCTGACCCTGACCGATAGACTCAAACGGGCGGGTAAAGTACTGTCTTAATCCTTATTCTTCTGGAAGTGGTACTCTGACTCTAAACATATATAATCAAATGGCAAAAGACAACAAGTCTTAATCCTTATTCTTCTGGAAGTGGTACTCTGACAGCTAATGTGGTGACATTGCTGAAAACCAATAAGTTAAAGAACGTAAAATAGGAAAAATTATATTGAATCACGGTAATTTTATGTAAAAAAAGTACATAAAGTTGGATTCATGAGCAATTTACAAAAGAGAACGGATCCTCCGGTACGAAGATACGATGAATGGGCAAATATGGCTTGCAACAAAGATTACACATCATACCGCCTGGCCAGTTGCTGAACTTTTTGAGCCAGCGCCATCCGACGATTTTCAGGGCTTACCAGTTCAGCATCAGGACCAAACCCCAAAATCTGCGCCATCAACTCGTTGTTCCAGCGAAGCTGATACGTAAAATCAAGATAAGTGTCCGTGCGGGCAATCACCTGCTGGGATGAGTGCAGCGGCTTGGTTTCAACGTACCGGGCGCGGGGAAGCAGTACGCGCAGCACCAGTGTTTCAACGGGGTTTTCGGCAATGCGCGTAACCCCCACTACGTCGGCAAATTCGGCACTCCAGTCCGTCTTGTCGGGACGGCACCGGAGGTTGGGCAATGCCTTGACATCATTGATCCGGTCGAGCGGAAACGGACGCCCAACAAACCAGTTCTCTGCCCAGCCCAGCAAAAACCAGCGGTTGTTGTATTCCCGCAGCAGATATGGGCTGACCTCATACCGCGTGGGCAGGTCGGCCGTAAAGTCCTGGTAATCGATCAGCACGCAACAACCGGCCCGAATGGCGTCGTACAACGGCTTTAACCATTTCAGACCTACGTACTCAACGTTCTGCTCATACTGCACCACCAGCTTTTCGGCTTTGCCTACTTCCCCCGCCCGCTGTTCAAACTTCAGAAAAACGTCTTCCATCCCGGCAAACTGCGGCAGGTGGCTTACCTGCTTAAGCAAGGCAACTGCTTCGTTGGCCAGGGCTGCGTCTTCTTTGTTCAGCACATTGTACAGTGAAAAATCCGCTGTGTACCAATACGGTTTAGGGTTGCGGTTTTTATGAGCCAGGGGGGCGCCGAATTCATGCCGCAGCCGCTCCAGATCGCCGTATAAGGTACGCGTTGACGGCCGGTTTTCGGGTCCCAGCTTGTACTCGCAGGCCCTGGCAAAATCGTCCAGGCTGTAGGCCAGCCGCTTGCTGAGCATTTCATGAATCGTGATGAGCCGTTCGAGTTGATTACGGGTGCTCAGCGTCTTCTTTTTCATCGTACGGATTTTTGGGGGCAATCTACTTCCTTTTTGCTGACTGCGATTCGATTGCAGTCAGCAGTGGTTGTTTTGTGACATCAAAATTAAGAACGGCCGCGCAACTTACCTTTTGCCCGCTCTGCCGATACACTGTCGAACCACAAAACAACCGCCCTCATAACTATGACTACGTTCGCGACTCCTATCACCCCGGCCGACCGCCCCACAACGCCCATCAACGGTCGTGACTACCTGCCAGTAGTTGACCCGGCTCTGCCCGGGCCGATCGACAACGACGTACCCCTGCCGCCTGTTAATCTCTACGCCGTCGGCTACGAAAAAGCCGAACAGCACCGGGGCAATGCCCTTGCGCTCGAAAACCTGCTGAACCGCGTGCTGCGGGGCTACCTGGTCGACGAGCGTAACGACGACGCCCGCCGGCAGCAGCACCACCGCGAGATTGATCAGCAGGTGCTGACCCTGGAAAAACAGGCCGAAGAGGTACGGACGGAGGTGCGTAAGATCAACCAAACGCAACTACCGGCTCTGGAGGCCAGTCTGGAGCAACTCGACGAAGAAATTCTTCAGATCAGGAAGGATCAGGCGGCCGGGCTGCGCAATCCCAGCCACCTCGACCGGGTGAAGCTACGTTTCTACGGGGGGCTGACCCTCCTGGCTACGCTGTTTGTGTACCTGTTCTACGTGTCGGCCTTCTACTCGGCCTTTTACCGGGATCTGGCCGGCGAACTGCAGGCCGCCGGTACCAGCGGGCAGGCGGGGATTCTGGCGGCTATTTTCGCCCGGACCGCCTTCGTGAGCCTTGATTTCCACTGGGCGGGACCGCTGCTGCTGTTTGCCTTTGGGGGTATGCTCCACGTACTGATCGAACATAAGACGTGGGTCGGGCGAGTGCTGCTGGGCTTGCTGCTGCTGGTCCTTGCCGGAACGGACGGGCTGATTGCCTACTTCGTGGAGAGTAAGAATCACGACGTAAAAGTCCTGATGGGGCTGGCCGATGTCAATCAGCACCAGTGGTGGGCTTCGCCGGTGTTCTGGCTGGTGATTGCGATGGGTTACGTAGCGGCCCTGGTCTGGAGTGGTCTGCTGCATGCCTGGATGCACGAATATGGCAAAAAGGACGTAGCCAAACTGGTGGCGCTCGATATTCAGCATCGGCTCGACCGGCAGCGGCTTATCCGCGAACAGATTACGACCCTGAAAGCCAGCCTGACCGACCTCGACGGCCACATCGCCCGGCTTGAGCTGGATATCAAGGCGTTGCAGGCCAGACGGCAATCCGTGATGTTCAGCCCGTCGGAGCTGGAAAAATACGTGACGGATTTCTACGACGGCTGGCTGACTTACGTCAACAACCGGATGGGGAACGACGCCCCCCTGCGCGCTGCCTGCGATGAGGTGGTAAAGGCGTTCTACGCTCAACACCTCAACCGCGACTGATTAAACCGACTATCCACACCAACTTTTTTCGCCATGACAACTGTATTCTTTCCATTGATCGTACTGGCCCTGCTGTTCGGGCCGCTCTGCGCCGGGGCTGTACCACCCGGTACAACCACCCGGCCGGTCAACTACGTCGTGCTGCTCGATCTGTCGGACCGGCTGCTGACGCCCGATCAGGCCCGGCGTGACGTAGCGCTGATCCAGGCGGTGTTCAACCGGTTTGAACAGGGCGTCCGGACGCAGTTTATCATCAACTCCCGCGACCGGTTCCGGGTGGTGATAGCTCCGCAGCAGGGCATACGGTACCGAACAGAACCGTTTATGGATGCGCTGTACCTCGACCTGAGTGCGACGGGTATGGCCCATAAACGCCGGCGGCTGGATTCGTTGCGGACTGAGCTGCCGAAGCAGCTTACGCGGCTCTATGCGCAGGCAACGGCCGGCAAGCGAACCCCCCGCGACTTTGCCGGCTGTGATCTGTGGCAGTACGTCAACGAGCAGCTGCCCACCGACCTTGATCCGGCCTACGACAACCGTCTGGTGGTTCTGACCGATGGGTATTTTGATTTTGAACACAACACCCACGGCGTCACGGCGGGCAACCGGGCTACCGATTCGCGGGTGCTCGACCGGCTCCGGCGCGATCCGAACTGGCGGACCACCCTGGCGCAGCCGAACGAAGGGCTGATCCCGGTCCGTAAGCCGCTACCGAACCTGACCGTGTGCGTGGCCGAAGTGCGTCCGAAATACGATACCCTGCAGGAAATCGACCTGCTGACGGCCCTGTGGGACAAGTGGCTTCGCGACATGCACGTTCGCCGGTGGCATGTGCTGCCGTGGGCAAGCCAGAGCAAATCGCTCGCCATGCTGAATCAGATATTGACCAGGTTATAACCATACTCTATCCACACCATGACAACACAACTCGTTCTCAACCAGCGCGGAGCCACGAACTGACGGACCTGCTGCGCCAGATTCAGCAGTTGTACGACAATACGGACAGCATCATTCTGCTGCCGGTGGGCGAAGATATGCTCAATAGTCTGCAGTGCATCGGGCAGTCGTTCGACATTGAACAGCTTACGGCCCCGAAGCACACCATTTTCGTGTAAGTAATCAACCGTTTCAACCGCATCCGTTATGACCTTCGCTACGCCTACAACCTCCATTCGTGATACGTACCAACAGGCGAAGGCCCGCTATGAAGCCGAGCCGGGTAACCCCATGGCGATCCGGGCTATGGGCTGGGCGTTGGCCAACCTGCTGAAAGAGGTGTCGGGGCATGCCGAACCCTCGCCCGCCCGCGTGGTGCGGGGGCTCACCACCCTATCGGCGTTTCCGATGGTACCCGATGTCCGCTGGCAGGAGTCGGTCCTGTGGTCCGTAAACCGGTTTCTGCTGCGCCTGAAACCCGACCAGCTGTCGCTGGCTGAACTGGCTGCCATCGTCTGCCAGGCCCGGGGGTTTGTGCCGGCTGAGCCCTGCCTGGTTCGGTCGGTCTGGTGGAAAGCCCTGCTGCGGCATTCGGCAGCGGGTATCGACTGGCAGGGCCTGTTCGATGCGCTGGGCTGGGAGGGCGGGTTCCGGCCCGAGGATGAACAGCCCGAAACCTTTGGCGACAACCAGACGGCCCGCCCGCTGGTGGAGGGGCTGATCCAGGCCGTGGCGAAGCAGCTGCTGGCCAATGTGCTGGTGCCCGAGGGGCTGGTGCAGCCCTGGCTGGAGCGGCTTATGGACCTGACGGCCCGGCATCCGGACTGGCATTTTTTGCCGTACTACCACGCCCGGCTGTTGCAGCGGCTGGACCGCACAGGCGAGGCCATGGCCGTATACCTGCCTTTTGCCCGCGCCAAACAGCGCGAGTTCTGGGTATGGAGCCTGCTGGCCGAACTGGTGGAACCGGTTCATGCCGGGGCCTGCTACGCCCGGGCGTTGTCGTGCCGGACCCCCGATACGTTTCTGGTAAAAGTACGGCAGCGGGCGGCCGCCTGGCTGATCGATCAGCAGCGGTGGAGCGACGCCCGCGCCGAGATCGACTGGCTGCTGGAAACCCGACAGGCTCAGGGCTGGCCCGTACCCGCTGAGGTGGCTGACTGGACTAACGCCGATGCCTATACGCAGGCTGTGCCATCGGAGCGCGGAAGCTGGTACGCGGCTCTCCTGCCCGGGGCCGACGCCCTGCTCTGGGCCGATCAGCCCGAAACCGTTGCGCTTGTAACGGGCCTCGACCCGACGGGGAGTTACTGTAACGTAGCGATCGATGCCCATACAGTGGGCAGCTTTCCGTGCCGACGGTTCGGTTTGTCGCCGGCGGTTGGTGACCGGGTAGCGTTGCGCTATGAAATGCGGTTGAAAAACGACCGGCCGCACCTGCATGTGCTGACGGCAATCGCTACTACGGCCCCGTGCTCGCACCTGATAACCCGGACGGTTTCGGGGCCGCTACGGCTGGCATCGACGCAGAAAATGGGTTTTGTCGGGGAGGTGTACGTACCGGCGGATGTGCTGTTGGGAGTGGCGTCGCTGGCCGATCAGCTCGTGACGGTCGATGCGGTTGCGTCGTGGGATCGGGTTAAGAAAAAGATGGGATGGCGAGCGTACAGGCTCACCGGAAATTCGTAAACTTGCTGTATAACAACGGGAACATGTTCCTTTTTTGATAGAAAATTTCCGTGTTTCATTTATATTTTTCCTATTTTATGTTCTTTAACTTATTGGCTTTCAGTAATGTCACCACATTGGCTGTCAGAGTACCACTTCCAGAAGAATAAGGATTAAGACCTCTTTTCGCGCGTTGTCTCGCCATACGTTTGAGAATGTCAGAGTACCACTTCCAGAAGAATAAGGATTAAGACAGCTGTTTGCTGTAGATCACCCGATCCTTCAGCTCACCGTCAGAGTACCACTTCCAGAAGAATAAGGATTAAGACCTTGAGGTCGGTGCTGTAATCTGAGTCACGCCAGAGCATGTCAGAGTACCACTTCCAGAAGAATAAGGATTAAGACTCCTGCAAATCGTCGAACTCATCGTCGGCGATTCCCAGTCAGAGTACCACTTCCAGAAGAATAAGGATTAAGACTCGAGCGTGTATATCCGCTCGATTTCGTAGTCCCAGTCAGAGTACCACTTCCAGAAGAATAAGGATTAAGACATCTTAAACCAATAACCAATTAATCAAGGCAATAGAAGTCAGAGTACCACTTCCAGAAGAATAAGGATTAAGACATGTAGTGTTCTGTTTGACCACCGGACTTAGCTTGCTGAATCGTCAGAGTACCACTTCCAGAAGAATAAGGATTAAGACTCAGAATGTTTCGTCTCAATTTACTAGATTCTCACTTGTCAGAGTACCACTTCCAGAAGAATAAGGATTAAGACACCAATGCTCGGTGACGCTGGGTAGCATCCTGCCATAAGTCAGAGTACCACTTCCAGAAGAATAAGGATTAAGACGCTGTTTCAAGTGGCATGATATTTCTGCTCCTGTCCGTCAGAGTACCACTTCCAGAAGAATAAGGATTAAGACATCTTAATCCAACTTAGCCAAGACACAAGCATATCTTGGTCAGAGTACCACTTCCAGAAGAATAAGGATTAAGACCGTTTTGTTTGGAGTTCGCCGGTGCTTTGTGACCGGTCAGAGTACCACTTCCAGAAGAATAAGGATTAAGACATTGGGTTTCTCTGGCCCAAGATACAGTACTGCAAGGGTCAGAGTACCACTTCCAGAAGAATAAGGATTAAGACACTTCCTGGTTAGTCATAGCTGTGCTTTGTTTTGGTTGTCAGAGTACCACTTCCAGAAGAATAAGGATTAAGACCAGTCCGTATCCTGATCGTACGCGAGTATGGCGTAGTCAGAGTACCACTTCCAGAAGAATAAGGATTAAGACACAAATGAAACACTACCCACATTGAACGCCCGAACGACGTCAGAGTACCACTTCCAGAAGAATAAGGATTAAGATCCTATGTTGCTGAATATCAGTTAAACCAGTAATATAGATTTGTCAGAGTACCACTTCCAGAAAAATAAGGATTAAGACATGGTGGCTACTTTCCTCGTGGTCCACTATGATACCGTGTCAGAGTACCACTTCCAGAAGAATAAGGATTAAGACGCTAACGTCCTCGCTCGTTTCGTAGCTGTAGCAAATGGTCAGAGTACCACTTCCAGAAGAATAAGGATTAAGACTCCCACACGTACCCGCGTTCCTTCATTTTGGCGAAGGGTCAGAGTACCACTTCCAGAAGAATAAGGATAAAAAGTGGCTAACTGAAATTTCTATACGTCTGCTGTTTTGCTTCAAACGAAGCCAGATGAACAGGGCTTTGGTTACTCAACCCGGCCTCCGTCAATCCCCTGACCAGAGTCGATACGTGCTCCGGTCTGCGGAGCCAAATTCCCCCTGCTTCCACTAGTTTCCCACCCGGCCAACGGTGCCGCTCTCTTCGCTGTTCAGTCAATGTATACACGCTCTGAAAACGTGTATAATACCCTGATCTCACCCGACTGCCTAGAAAAAATCCTTATAACAAGTCTGATTGTACAAAATCCCGCTAACACTTTGATTTCTCGTTTAATACAATACCTTTGAATAATTAAATTATATCTGCATATACTTAAGTTTACCAATCACTATACCCTCTTTAATTATATGAAGCATTCTACCTGTTCACGGCCCGTTACTGCTACTCTGATGCGGCCATTTGGTACACTAATCCTTTTCTTTTTTCTGGCCGTTGGCACTGCATTTGCCCAGCAGGTGACCGGTACCGTAACCAACAGCCAGGGTGGCCCTCTGCCCGGCGTTAACGTGGTCGTTAAAGGTACCAATCGCGGTACGGCTACCGACCGGGATGGGCGCTATACGATCAATGCCAACTCGTCGGCAACCCTCGTGTTTAGTTATATTGGGTACGTCAGTCAGGAGGTTTCCGTTGGTAACCAGTCGACCATCAGCATTCAGCTGGCCGACGATCAGCAGGCACTGAACGAAGTGGTCGTGGTCGGATACGGTACCCAGCGCAAATCGTCGCTGACGGCGGCCGTGTCGACCGTAACGCCCAAGGAACTCAAAGCCCTGCCCGTTATCAGTCCCCAGCAGGCGCTGCAGGGGCGCGTACCGGGCGTTTCCATCGTCAACAACAGCAGCCCCGGGGTTGAGCCCGTCGTGCGGGTGCGGGGGGTTGGCTCCATCAGCCTGAACCCAAACCCGCTCTACGTCATCGACGGCGTACCGGCCGGGGGCCTGAACAACATCGACCCCAAGGATATCGAGTCGCTGGAGGTCCTCAAAGACGCCAGTGCCGCGGCTATCTACGGCTCACGGGCGGCCAACGGCGTGATCCTGATCACGACCAAAAAGGGATCCAACAACGGCAAGATCAACATCAACATAGACTCGTATTACGGTACGCAGTCGGCCTGGCGCACGCTCGATCTGCTCAACCGCGACGAGTACATCCGCTACGGTACGGCCCTGCTGACGGCTTCCGGGCAGCCGGTGCCGGGGCGTTTCAATAACCTGAATACGCCGATCTACGATGGCGCTACGCAGACGTTTGCCCAGACCGATACCGACTGGCAGGATGTCATGTTCCGCAACGCCCCCATCACCGACAACCAACTGTCCATCACGGGCGGAAATGCCCAGTCGCGCTTCTATATGTCGGTGGGGCACTTCAGCCAGCAGGGTATCCTGCCCTTTACGGACTACAACCGGCAGAGCTTCCGGATCAACTCCGACCATAAGTTCAGTAAGTTTCTGACCGTGGGCCAGACGCTGCTGGCGTCGACGGATTTCCGGCGGCTCGAACGCGATGGCGGTGGCCGCAGCCTCGTGATGAACATCATGCGGATGACCCCGTACTGGCCCGTTCGGGACCCGACCAAGATCGGTGGTTTCAGCACCACGGCCCAGGGCCTCGACGCTACCGACCCCGAAAACCCCCTCCGCGTGGCCGAACAGGAACAGCAGTTCCAGACCGACCGGGGCGTGAAACTCCTCGGTACGGTGTTCACCGAAATCCGGTTTGCCGACTGGCTCCGCTACAAATTCACGGTCGGCGCCGACTTCGCGACGACGCGCTTCAACGGCTTTCTGCCCATCTACAGCGACGGCAACCGCAGCCGCCTAATTGCCAACGTGTCGGAAAACCGCAACAACTTCTTCTCGCTGCTGCTGACCAACCAGCTTACCTTCGACAAAACCTTTGGTAAGCACTACATCAACGCCACGGCCATTGCCGAGCGGCAGTCGGCAGAATCGCGGAGCATATCGGCCAGTGGTCAGCGCCCCGACAACAACATCCAGGTCATTCAGGGCGTATCGAACCCCAACGGCAACAGCTCACTTAACGAAAACCTGCTCATTTCGTACGTAGGGCGGATCAACTACGAGTACGGCGGCAAATACCTGCTGAGCGCGTCGGTTCGTCGCGACGGGTCGTCGAAGTTCGCACCCGGCCGCAAGTGGGGTACGTTCCCGGCGGCTTCAATCGGCTGGCGTATCAGCGAGGAAACGTTCATGAAGAATGTGCCGCTGATCTCCGAACTGAAGCTGCGGGCCAGCTACGGTCGGACCGGCTTCAACGCCATCGGCGACTACGAATGGCAGGCGCTGGTGCTGGCCAACAACACCCTGTATCCGTTCAACAACGCAACGCAGCTGGGTTCGTACATCAACGTACTGAGCAACAGCGATCTGAGCTGGGAGATCAACAACACGACCGACGTCGGCTTCGACCTGTCGCTGCTGAACAACCGGATCAGCCTGACGGCCGATGTGTATGAGCGGCAGACCGACGGCCTGCTGCTGCGGGTGCCGCTGGCCAACTCGCTGGGGTACTCGAACAGCCCGCTGGCCAACGTGGGCAGCATCCGCAACCGGGGACTGGAACTAGCCCTGGGCTACAACCACACCGGCAAGAGCTTCCAGTGGTCGGCAACGGGCGTGTTCGACCTGGTGCGGAACAAGGTGCTGAACCTGGCCACGCCCAACGCGACGATCAACTCGGGATCCAATGCCGACTTTGGCGGGTTTGACATCACCCGGACCGAAGTTGGGCAGCCGATCCAGTCGTTCTACGGGTGGGTGGTCGATGGTATTTTTCAGAACCAGGGCGAGATCGAAGCCGCCAACGCGATCGATGGGAATAACGCTACGTTCTACCAGAACAACCGGACCGCCCCCGGCGACATCCGGTTCCGCGACCTGAACGGCGACGGCCGGATCGACGCCAACGACCGGACGTACCTGGGCAGCTACATTCCCAAGTTCAACTACGGCCTCAACCTGACCGGTAATTACAGGAACTTTGATTTTACCGTGTTCTTCCAGGGCGTAGCCGGCAACAAGATCTACAACGGGACGAAGGTAATCGGTCAGGGTCAGCTCCGGCTGTTCAACGCCACCACCGACGTACTGAACGCCTGGACTCCGCAGAATACCAATACGGATGTGCCGCGCTCGATCAGTGGCGACCCCAACCAGAACTCGCGCACGTCGGACCGTTTTCTCGAAGATGGCTCCTACCTGCGGCTGAAAAACCTGAGCATCGGCTACACGCTGCCGTCGGCCGTGCTCAGCAAAACGACCCGCGGCTACATGAACCGGCTTCGGGTGTACGTGTCGAGCAACAACCTGCTCACCTTTACGAAGTACACGGGCTACGACCCGGAAATTGCAACCCGGGGCGGTAACCTCCTCAACAATGGGATCGACTTTGCCAACTACCCGCAGGCCCGTACGCTTATTGTTGGTTTAAATCTTGGTTTCTAATCCATTCACAGAAAAAACATGAAAAAGGTACTGTTACTAAGTGCGCTGTCGATTGGCCTGGCCGTAAGCTGCAGCGACGACGAACTGAATAAAGTAAATCCGAACGGCGTTACGTTCGATACGTATTTTAACAACGAGAGCGAACTGACGGCAGGTGTGAACGGCATCTACGCCCTGGTTCAGTCCAACAGCCTGGTGTCGCGGGAGTGGTTCTTCACCCACGATCTGCGTAGCGACGAGATGGCGTCGGGGGGTGGGCAGCTCGAAACGCCCCGCAACCAGTTGCTTATCGGGGTGCATGATACCGGCAACGGCCTGGTAAACAACATCTGGCAGGGCTGGTACCGGACCATCCACCGCGCTAACGTCGTGCTGGAAAAAGGGTCTCAGGTGCAGGGTGTACCGGCGGCTGCCCGCGACCGGCTGCTGGGCGAAGCGCGGTTCCTGCGGGCCTGGGCGTACTACGAACTGGCTACGTTCTTCGGGGGCGTTCCGCTCTACAAGGAATTCGTTAAGTCCGTGAACGGTTCGCTGCCCCGCTCTCCGCAGAAAGACGTCTACGACTTTGCGATTGCCGACCTGAAAGAAGCCGAAAAAGGGCTGGCTGCCAGCTACTCGGGGGCTAACCTGGGCCGGGCTACCAAATCGGCCGCCCAACTGCTGATGGCCCGCATCTACCTGCAAATGGGCGACTACACCAACGCCCGGACGGAGTTGAAAAAGATCATCGACTCGGGGCTGTACCGGCTGGTGGACAACTACGTGGACATAACCACCGAAGAAGGGGAGTTCAACGCCGAGTCAATCTTCGAGGTGGTGTATGCGCCATCGGGAGGGGCTTACAACTGGGGGGCCGACAGCGATGGAGCAGCCGTGCAGGAAGAAACCGTTCGGTCGCAGGAATACGCGGCCATTGCGTGGCGCAACGTGATCCCGTCCAACAGGATTCTGAACGAATACGAAATGACAGCGAAAGGCGATACCAAGGATGATCCGCGCTACGCGTTTTCGTACTGGTCGGAAGGAGACATGTTCAACAATGGCACCACCGTCCTGACGTCTACCATGGTGCAGGGCAATACCTCGACGGTGAACGGCAGAACGCTCAAGGTAAGCTGGCGGAAATACTCCCTGATGTACAAGTCCAATGCCGCCAACCAGCAGAGTGGCATCAACATGCGGATCATGCGCTATGCCGACGTGCTGCTGCTGATGGCCGAGTGCGAGAACGAACTCGGCAATTCGCCCGCAGCGATCTCGTTGTTGAATCAGGTGCGGGCGCGGAAGAGCGTGGCCATGCCGCCGTACCCGACCAAAAATTACCCGGTTGCCAACAAGGACCAGGTGTTCGATGCGATTGTACACGAGCGCATGGTTGAACTGGCGGCTGAGCAGATTCGCAACTTCGACATCGTTCGGTGGCGGAAGAACAAGAAGCTGAAAACGGAGCCGCTGACGTACTTCCAGGCTAATAAGCACGAACTGCTGCCCATTCCGCAGCAGGAAATCGACAACAGCCCGGCGCTCGATATCAAAGACCAGAATCCAGGGTATTAACGGTGATTGTGACAGTAAAACGTGTATTGACGAACGCAAAGGGTGCAAAGGAAACTTCGCGCTCTTTGCGTTTTTGCTTGGCGTCTTTGCGGTTCATTCCTTTGCTCGCGGGCTTGTGCCTGACAGGCTGTGGGGATGGACGGCAACGGCTTTTTGAACAAGTTGATCCCGACGATTCGGGCGTTTCCTTCACCAACACCATCACCGCCAGCGATACGCTGAATGCGTTCACGTTTACCAACTTCTACAACGGCGGGGGCGTCGGCGTCGGCGACTTTAACCGCGACGGTCGGCCCGATCTGTTTTTCTCCGGTAATCAGGTCAGTTGCCGGTTGTACCTCAATCAGAGTGATTCCACCGCCCTGCGGTTTCAGGACATCACGGAAGCCGCCGGGGTAACCACCGACCGCTGGTGTACGGGGGTTTCGGTGGTGGACATCAACCAGGACGGCTGGGACGACATCTACGTCGGGGTTGCGGCTCACCCCCGCTTCAAAAACACGCGCAACCTGCTGTTCATCAACCAGCGAACCGCCCGGCCTACGTTCCGGGAGGAAGCCGCCCGCTATGGTCTCGATTATGACGGATTTACCACCCAGGCCGCTTTCGTTGACTACGACCGCGACGGCGACCTGGACTGTTTTCTGCTCAATACGGCCCCGGACGTCCAGAATCCCAACTACCTGCGCCCGGCCATCAACGACGGTACGTATCCCTCAACCGACCGGTTGTACCGGAACATGACGGTAGAAAGGAAGCAGGGGTTGCAGGGATTGCACGGTGTGCAGGGGACCAGGCAACCCCCGCCATCCCTGCAACCCCTGCCCCTTTTTACGGACGTGTCGAAAGAAGCCGGCATCCGGTTTGAGGGGCTGGGGCTGGGGGTTGTCGTTTCGGACCTGAACAGCGACGGCTTTCCCGATATCTACTGCTCCAACGATTTTCTCAGCAGCGACATACTGTACCTGAATCAGGGCGACGGTACGTTCAGAAACGTGGTTCGGGAAGCCGCGGCCCACACCAGCCTCTACGGCATGGGTATCGACGCGGGCGATCTGAACAACGACGGCCGGCCCGATCTGCTGCAACTCGATATGCTGCCCGAGTCGAACCAGCGGCTGAAACAGATGCTGGCCGGGCAGGATTTTGACCGGAAAGAGCTCAGCCTTCGACCACAGTACGGCTACCAGTTGCAGTACATGCGCAATACGCTGCAACTCAATACCGGCAATCACAACGGCCTGCCGATGTTCAGCGAAGTGGGCCTGCTGGCCGGACTGGCCCGCACGGACTGGAGCTGGTCGGTGCTCCTGGCCGACCTTGACCTCGACGGTCACCGCGACGTGTTTATTACCAACGGGTACCGCAAAAACGTCACCGACCGCGATTTTATCAACTTCACCGAAGACTTTGACCTGTTCGGTACTGACTCGGCCCGGCAGCAACGGCGGGCGAAACTGCTGGACAAAATTCCTGAAGTAAAGCTTCGCAATTTTGCTTTTCGGAACCGCATGGGCGACTCGGCCGGTACGCTGGCGTTTCAGGACGTATCGGCCGCGTGGGGTCTCGACGAACTGTCGTATGCCAACGGAGCCGCCTACGCCGACCTCGACCGGGATGGCGACCTCGACCTGATCGTGAACAACATCGACCAGGAAGCCTCCATCTTTCGCAACACGAGCCGCGAACAGGGGCAACGCGGCTTTCTGTCCGTTTCCTTTGCGGGCGAAACCGGCAACCGAACCGGTCTGGGTGCTACGCTGACCGTCTGGCAGAAGGGCCAGAAACAACGCTACGAAAATCAGCCGGTACGCGGGTACCTGTCGTCGGTCGAGCCGGCGTTGGTCATCGGTACCGGCACGGCCCCATCGCTCGATTCAGTGCAGGTACGCTGGCCCGATGGGCGGGTGGAAACGCGTTACCGGGTGACCGTCAACCAGCGGCTGCTTTTTCGGCAAGCCGACAGCCGTCCGGCACCATCGGCCCCGGCTTCACCGCCGAAACCGCTTTTCCGGGCGGATACCGGCCAGTTTCAGTTCGTTCATCAGGAATCGGATTACGTAGATTTCAAAACGACCCCGGCCCTCCACAAGATGCTGTCGCGGAGCGGCCCGGCCGTTGGCGTGGGCGACCTGAACGGCGATGGTCTAACCGACGTAGTGGTCGGTCCATCGTACCGGGGCAGCGCGGGAACCCTGTTCTGGGGAAAGCCGGGGGGCGGCTTCCGGGCGGAAGTCTGGTTAACAAACAGCCCCATGGAAGCGGGGGACGTCCTGCTGGTCGACGCCGATAATGACCGGGACCTCGACATTCTGCTGGTCGGCGGGGGCAGCGAACGGCCACTGGCGGTAGCAGAGGCCTACCAACCCATACTCTACCGAAATGATGGCCCCCGTGGCAACGGCCCCCGTGGCAACGGCCCCCGTGGAGACGGCCGACGTGGCAACGAAGGTTGTACGTTTACGCCCGTGCCGGATGCCATGCCCCGGTTATCGGTCAGCAGCCAGGCGGTCCGCGCCCTTGATTACGACCGCGACGGGGATGCCGACCTGCTCATCACCGGGCGACAGCTTCCCGGTCGGTACCCCATGCCCGCCAGCAGCTACCTGCTTCGGAACGACAACGGACGGTTTGCGGACGTAACCCGGCAGGTTGCCCCGGCCCTTCTGCAGGCCGGGATGGTCTGCGACGCGCTCCCACTCGACGTAGATGGCGACTCCAACACGGACCTGGTGCTGGTGGGTGAGTGGATGCCACCGATTGTATTGACGAACAACGGCAAAACATTCGTTCAGTCAGCAAGTCACGCATTCACTCAGTCAGCCGGCTGGTGGAACTGCGTATCGGCGGCCGACTTTGACCACGACGGCGACCCCGACCTGCTGCTGGGCAACGAAGGGCTGAACACCATTTACCGGGCGTCGGCCGAAGAACCGGTACAAATCCTGGCGAAAGATTTCAATCAGGACGGGCAAATGGACCCGATCATGGGGTATTTCCTGCAGGGCCAATGCTATCCGGCCCTCCCGCGCGACGCCCTGAATCAGCAGATTATCCAGTTCCGCCGGAAGTACCCGCGCTACGTTGACTACGCCGACGTAACCTTTGCCGACCTGTTTGCGCCGGACGAGCGGGAGGGGGCGTGGGTAGGGCAGGTGGCTCAATTACAAAGCTGCTACGCCGAAAACCTGGGCAATGGCCAGTTCCGGCTTCGGCCGTTGCCCCTGCCGGTGCAGCAGGCCCCGGTGGCCGGCTTTGTCATCGATGATTTCAACCGGGACGGTCAGCCCGATGCCATCGCAACAGGGAATTTCTACGCCAACGAGGTGAACATGGGGCGTCAGGACGCGTCGCAGGGCGTACTGCTGCTCGGCAACGGCAAGGGTGGGTTCACGGCGGTTGATCCCGAAACGAGTGGCCTGCGCCTACGGGGCGATACCCGGAAGTCGTACCGGCTACCCTCCGGCAACCAGATCCTGACGGCTACCAACAACGGCCGAATCGTGCTACACAGCTGGTAGGACAGTGGCGGTTGCCGGCCTGCCTGGGTGACGATGAGAATCAGGGTTTCTGGTGCATGAACAGCACCACCGAATCGGAGCTGAGCTTAAACCCGTTGTCCAGTTTTTCGACGCTGAAGGTAGCCTGGTTGATCTGGAGGCTATCGCCGATGATCTGCCAGTTGAACAGGGCAGCTTCTGAAACCGTGCCCTGTCTGATATATTGACGACCCCGACCGTTTTTGCTGAAGCCGTACACCGTTTCTACCGTACGGAGCTGCGCCAGCTGAGCGCTGTCCACGCCCTTTGCAGAATCCGCGTCGACCGTTATCCAGTAGCGCCTTCCCTCAAAGTCGATATCCCGAACACCCGTTGAACAACTGCTCAGCAGCCACTGAGCGAGTCCTACCAATCCTATCCAACGCATTCTCATAGCCTGTTTCTGCCTGCTTTGTTAATTCGTTGTCATAACCAGCGGGACCGGCTAAAGGACCGCAAAAAAGAGGTACTGGCTCATTTTTTTGTCGTACGACACAGGGGCGGAGTTGGGCCGGGGCTATATTTTTTGGCGCGTACATGATTATAAATCAGCGCTGTGTTCTCTTTAAAGAAAGCACGGCGCCGGATACTGAATGTGACGACAACAAGCGGCATCCGGTGTCAAAAACCAACGGAAGGTATGGCTAATTCCGTAGCCTTCAATACGTGGTTGGTAGTCCTTCCGGCAACTGCGCGTTCTGGTCAGAATGATTAAAAAATATATAAATAACTGATAGACAGTGACGTTGGTGGGGCGTGCACAACCCGCGTTCCATCACGAAGCAACACCTTATTCTGATGCCTATACCTACCTGCCCTTCATTGAACATTCCGACGTGTAAACAATCGATACGGGTCCTGGCACTTTTGCTCGGGACGCTCAGCGGCTGGTCGGTAAATGCACAGCGCCCGGTTGCCCAAAAACCGGCGACATCAACGGCGCGGGCGGCTTCGGCCGCGAATCCGTATTCTACCGACAAGCAGGTATTGGCGAAAGGACAGCAGTTGTTTCAAAGCAACTGCTCGGCCTGCCATAATTTTCTGCAGAAAGGAATCGGACCCAACCTGTCGGAGGTCACCAGCCATGCATCGCCCGACTGGATACGGCAATTCATCCGCAACGCCCCGGACGTAATCCAGCGCGGAGATGCCCGGGCCGTCCGGCTGTTTGAGGAATACAAGCAGGCGATGCCCGCCTTTACGAGCCTGAGCGATGGCGATGTGCAGGCCCTTATGTCGTACATCCGCGCCAACCAGAAGCAGAAACCGTCGGAGGCCGAGACTGCGCGGCTGGGCCCACCGATTCAGGACCCCATTCCGGCCCGGATTGCCAGCTCGGGCCTGCGGATCAGCCTGGAAGAGGTCATTACGGCACCCGCCAGCGCTGAAAAGGCCCCGCTCGCCCGGATCAACAAGATGCTCGTGCTGCCCGGTCCAACCGATCGGCTGTTTCTGGAAGACCTGCGCGGTACGCTCTACGAACTCGTGAATGATAAACTCCGGGTGTACATGGACATGCGGAAGGAGCGTCCCAACTTCATTCACGCCCCGGGTCACGCCACCGGTTTCGGCAGTTATGCTTTCCACCCGGACTTTTACAAAAACGGGCTTTTCTACACCACCCATACGGAAAAAGCCAACACGGCCCCCGCCGATTTTGCGTATCCCGATTCGATCCGGGTAACGCTGCAATGGGTCCTGACCGAGTGGAAACTACCCAACCCGGCCGGCGCGACGTTTGCCGGATCGGGCCGGGAACTGATGCGCGTGAACATGGTGTCGCCCATTCACGGCGTTCAGGAGATTACGTTCAATCCATTGGCCAAACCGGGCAGTCCGGACTATGGCCTGTTATACATCGGTGTGGGCGACGGTGGAGCCACCGAAAACGGCTTTCCGTTTATCTGTAATTCGAAGAGCCGGATCTGGAGTTCGGTGCTCCGGATCGATCCGCAGGGGCGGAACAGCCAGAACGGCCGGTACGGTATTCCGCCCGGTAATCCCTACGCGCAGGACAACGACCCGGCTACGCTGGGGGAGATTTTCTGCCGGGGTTTCCGGAATCCCAACCGCATCACCTGGGCTCCCGACGGTAAGATGCTGATCTCCGATATTGGCCACGCCAACGCGGAAGAGCTGAACCTGGGCGTGGCCGGGGCCGATTATGGCTGGCCGGAACGCGAAGGGCTGCTGGTGATCAACTACCGGGGAAAAATGGATAAGGTGTATGCACTGCCCGAAAATGACGCTGCCCTTCAGTACGTTTATCCCGTTGCACTCTACGATCACGACGAGGGCAATGCCTTTTCGGGCGGGTTTGTGTACACCGGCTCGGACATTCCCCTGCTGACGGGTAAATACATCTTCGGGGACATTGTGAACGGACGGGTTTTTTACGTCGACAGTGATCAGTTACAACTGGGCAGACAGGCCCCCATCGAGGAACTGCAGCTTGCGGTGGGCGATAGCGTAACCACGTTTCGGACGCTCACGGGCGCTCAGAAAACCGACCTCCGTTTCGGCGTGGGGCTCAACAATGCCTTTTATCTGTACACGAAATCGGACGGTAAAATCTACCGGATCAAAAGCTGCCAGCCCCGATAGAGCAGGGCTGAACGCGGAGCATGAGAGTTATTTGATCGCAAAAAAACCGACCCACGCTTTTGCCTGAAGCAGGGCCTCGTCGTGGGGAAGGTCCGGGAACAGGATCATGAGGTTAACGGCCGTCTGTTGCAGGGGCGTTAAGAGTTCAGGATCGTCGGCGAGTTGGGTAAGTTGCGGTTGAGTCATCATGGTTGGAGAAAGGTCGTATACTAATGACCCCGAATCAGATGGAATAGTTCAATACAGGTGTATATAATTTTTGATTTTTTTGGCTGTAATGGGAGTACCCTGACCGGTTACCCCAAACAGGTCAGGCGTACCAGTTTGATACCGGCGTTACCCTGAAGTTCATCTGTTTTCGGCCGAAAGCTGGTAAAAGCAGCACGTCGCTGTCTTTTGGTAAAAAGGCAGTTGCTTCCGGGGGTAAACTCCTCTTTTGATGGAACAACCGCACACCTAAGCATTTAGCAGACAAACGTATGGAGCATTCTCGCCGAGAATTTATCAAAACAGCCGCCCTCGGTACCGCCGGAGTCGCCATAGGTGGGCTGGCCAAGGGCATGACCGCCCGCAGCTACAACCGGATCATTGGGGCTAACGAACGGCTTCAGGTCGCCATCGCCGGCTTAGGCCGCCGGTTGGGGGCCTACTACGAACCGATCGCCCTGAAGTCGAGCAACGTAGAGTTGCTGTATCTGTGCGACGTGATGCAGAAACAGCGGGAGTCGGCCCTGCAGAAGTTCGGTAAGCACATTGATTACAAACCAAAGCTGGAGAACGACATTCGCAAAGTGCTGGCCGACAAGGACGTGGATGTGCTCATCAACGCTACCCCCGACCACTGGCACGCGCCGGGGACCTGGCTGGCGGTGCAGGCCGGTAAGCACGTGTACGTCGAGAAGCCGTGCAGCCATAACCCCCGCGAAGGCGAAATCCTGTCGATGCTGCCTAAAAAATACAATAAGGTGATCCAGATGGGCAACCAGCAGCGTTCGGCCGTTGAGTCCATCGATCTGATGAATCAGATTCACGGTGGCGCCATTGGGCAGCCCTACAAAGCGGTGGCTTTTTACATCGCCAACCGGGGCGCGGTACCTGTCCCGAAAGCGGCTCCCGTCCCCGACGGGCTGGACTGGGAACTGTTTCAGGGGCCCGCTCCCCGGCAACCGTATCAGCACGATACCTGGGATTACAACTGGCACTGGTATGGCTGGACCTACGGCACCGCCGAAGCGGGCAACAACGGCACCCACGAGCTGGACGTAGCGCGCTGGGCGTTGCAGGTTGAGCACCCCCAGCAGGTAAGTGTCGAAGCGGCCAAACGTCATTTTGCCGACGATGGCTGGACCATGTATGATACCATGGATGCTACGTACCGGTACGCCGGGGATAAGGTCATCAAGTGGGAGTGCCAGTGCCGCAACGGCTACAAAACCTTCGGCTCCGACCGGGGGGTAATCATCTACGGCACCAACGGGTCGGCTTATGTTGACCGCGACGGCTACAGACTGTATAGCCGCGAGGGCAAACTGACCAAAGAGCGCAAAGCGCAGGGGGCAGAAGCCGGTACGGCGCTTGGCGGAGGGGGCGACATGACGACTCGCCACGTCGTTAACTTCTTCGAGGCCGTTCGGGGCAAGGAAAAGCAGAACTCGCCCATCGAGGAAGGTGCCAAGAGTGTGCTGCTCTGCCACCTGGCCAACATCGCCTACCGCACCAACAGTGACCTGGCCGTTGATGAAACCAACGGGCATGTCAAGGACAAGAAGGCCATGAAACTCTGGAGCCGCGATTACGAAAAAGGCTGGGAGCCTCCGCTCCTCACGTAGCGGACTGCCGGTGCAGGATACAGGGTCGGTTGTTGATCTCTTCGGATTGATCAGCAACCGACCCTGTGCATTCTGACGGCTGGGTCAGACGCAGGTTGCCCGCAGGGTTTTCAGGCTGCGACACAGGGCGTTATAAACCGACTGCGACGAAATCTGCATGATCTGACGAATCTCGTGGTGCGATTTTGCCTCGAAAAAATGAAGGTGCAGTACCTGCTGCTGACGCGGGCTTAGTCTGCGCAGAGCCTTGTCGAGGAGGTGTTTCCGGTGGTGTTCTTCTTCCGCTTTCAGGTAGTCATCCTCCGACGACTGGCACCAGACCGATGATTCGCTGGGGCTTTCCGTCGTCAGCTGTTTCATCAGTCGCCGGTTGATCGCGTGGCGTAAAGCGCTGGCAAGGTAGTAGCCGGCGGGCGCGTTGGCGTTGAGCGACTGGCGGGTTTGCCAGACCGTCAGAAACAAATCCTGAATGCTATCCTCGATCAGCTCGTCGTCGTCGGCGAGTCGGCGACCGTAATGCTTCAATGCGTGGTAGAAGCGTACGTATAACTGGCCAAACGCCTGCTTGTCACCAGCCAATGTCTGCTGCCATAAGGCTTTGTCGCCGACGGATGCGTGTAGGGAAATGGATTTTTTCATACAGAGTTTAGAAGCAAGTGCCATCTGACACCGAAACGGTTGAGCAGGGCGTCGTACCCAACTATGCAAATTGAGCGAAAAGAGAGATAGGGCTGTTCTACCGGATTAGCCAGATTTGCTCATATTTTACCAATCATGTGCTATTGAATGGCAAAATTTTGCTAATTTTTACGTGTGAAGCCTCAACTACTCACCGTTCCGTTAAAATCCGAACAGTCGTTCAGCGTTCGCCGGGATATCGTGCCTTACTTCTACAATCGCTGGCATTACCACCCGGATGTGGAGCTGGTACACCTGGAAGCGGGGAGTGGTACGCAGTTCATCGGCGATCGGATTCAGCCGTTTTCGGCGGGCGACCTGCTGCTGATTGGCTCGAACCTGCCGCACTACTGGCGCTGCGACGATGCGTATTTTGCCGAGGACAGCACCCGCCGGGCGATTGCTACGGTCGTTCACTTCAAGGAGGAATGCCTGGGTAAATCGTTCCTGCAGCTACCCGAAAGCCGCGACGTACGGAGTCTGCTCGAAACCGCCCGGCTGGGTATGCGGCTACACGGCGCGTTGCAGAAGGCGGTGGCCCGGAAACTACGGCTCCTGCTGAACGCCAATGGCCTGAAACGAATCACCCTGCTGCTGGATATACTCGATCAGATTGCCCACTCGGACGAACGGACCCTGCTGACAACGGCCACCCTGTTCCGGCCGACCGATGAAGTGGACACGGAACGCATTAACCGGATTCTGCAATACTCCCTCGAAAATTTTCAGCGGCCCATTACCTTACAGCAGATCGCCGACGTAGCTACTATGAGCCCCAACGCGTTCTGCCGGTATTTCAAAGCGCACAACCGAAAAACGTACAGCCAGTTTCTGACCGAGCTTCGGGTTGGAAAAGCTTGTAGTCTACTGCTGGCCAACAAAACCAGCATTGCCCGGGTAGGCTACGAAAGTGGGTTCAATTCCGTCTCCAACTTCAACAAATATTTCAGGGCGGTTATGGGCATGAGTCCGCTCAAGTACCAGCAGCAGTACCTGAAGCCGACGCGACTCCCTGAACTGGTGCCGTAGCCCATGCGGCAGGAACCGGCCACGGCTTACCCTTGCCCGGCAGGCCTTATGTACCAACGTACTGTTGCAGGGCCACACCGATGCCGGAAGGGTAAATTACGGCCTGCGCATCCTTCTGCTGGTACATCGTAACGTTTCAGTTAAAACAATCCCCGATGAAACTCCTGATTGCTGTTTTATTTAGTGCCTCGCTGACGGTTGTTCAGCCTGGTCTGGCCCAGTCGACCACAACCCGGACGGATGGGGCCTCGTCTATTCACCTTATTCCCCAGCCGGTGGAGCTTACGCCCCAGACCGGCCAGTTCCGACTGACAAAAGCCAGTACCATCACGTACGACGGCCAGGCCGCCGAAGCCGTTGCCGGACAGCTGGCCCAGTTCCTGAACCGCTCTACGGGTTTCGCGCTGCGTCCCCGCGCCGGTAAGGCAGGCAGCGTGCACCTCCAGCTCAACGCGCAGCCCAACGAAACCCTTGGCCGCGAAGGGTACACGCTGAACGTTACGCCGAAGGGCGTAATGCTGTCAGCCAACCAGCCGGCGGGCCTGTTCTACGGCATGCAGTCGTTGCTGCAGTTGTTCCCCAAAGACGTTGAGAGCCCCAGCGTAGCATCGGCGGTCTGGACGGCTCCGGCCGTGCGCATTACCGATTACCCACGGTTTGGCTGGCGGGGAATCATGCTGGATGTGAGCCGGCATTTCTTTACCAAAGACGAAGTGAAGCAGTACATCGACCAGATGGCCCGCTACAAATTCAATACGTTCCACTGGCACCTGACCGACGACAACGGCTGGCGCATTGAAATCAAATCGCTGCCTAAACTGACGCAGGTTGGGGCCTGGCGCGTGGCCCGCAGCGGCCACTTCGGCGACCGGGCCGAACCAAAACCGGGCGAACCGACGCCGGTTGGTGGATTCTACACGCAGGACGATATCCGCGAGATTATCCGTTATGCCAGCGACCGGAACGTAACAATTGTGCCGGAGGTCGACGTACCGGGCCACAGCATGGCCGCCCTGGCTGCGTATCCCGAGCTGAGCTGTACCAAACAGCCGGTCAGCGTGAATCCGGGTACGCCGTTTTCGGAGTGGTACGGCAATGGTACGTTCCGGATGAAGGTCGAAAATACCCTCAACCCCTCCGACGAAAAGGTGTACGAGTTTCTGGACAAGGTCTTCACCGAAATGGCGCAGCTGTTTCCGAACCAGTACATCCACGTCGGGGGCGACGAATGCTACAAAGGCTACTGGGCGAACGATCCCGGCTGTCAGGCGCTGATGAAGAAGCTCGGCATCCGGCACGTCGAAGACCTGCAGGGGTATTTTATGAACCGCGTGGAGAAAATCCTGGCTGCCAAAGGCAAAAAGCTGCTGGGCTGGGACGAAATTCTGGAAGGGGGCATTTCGCCGGGGGCAACCGTAATGAGCTGGCGGGGTACGAAAGGGGGCATCGAAGCGGCCCAGATGGGCCACGACGTAGTGATGACGCCTACAACCTACGCCTACCTCGACTACGTGCAGGGCGAGCCGACCATCGACCCGCCGATCTATGCCAACCTGCGCCTGAAAAAGTGCTATGGTTTTGAGCCGGTTCCGGCCGGGGTAGACGCCAAACGCATTCTGGGCGGACAGGGTAACCTCTGGACGGAGCAGATTCCAACGCTGCGCTACGCTCAGTACATGACCTGGCCGCGGGGCTGGGCCCTGGCCGAGGTGTACTGGTCGCCGGCAGCCGCAAAAAACTGGGAGCGTTTTGTGCAGCGTATGGAAAATCACTTCGAGCGGGCCGATCAGGCCGGGATCAACGTATCGCGGGCAATCTATGACCCCATCATCCGGACCCGTCAGAACGGCGACAAACTGATGCTGGAGATGGAAACCGAAGTGCCGGGTATTGAACTGCGTTATTCGTTTGACGATACCATGCCCGACCGCCAATCGGCCGTGTATGCCCAGCCGGTCGAACTGCCTGATGGACCCATTACGCTCCGGGTACAGCCGTATCGCAACGGCCAGCCGATTGGGCACTTCATTACGTTGCCGCGTACGGCCCTGCAGCAGCGGCTGAACAAAGCCATGGGTATGTTTTAGATGACTGGTCGAGTCGACGTCTGCCGGTTGTGTGTACTGATGGTTCGGGCAGAAAAAGTTTGTAAAATAATACCGGTTTAGTTTCAGGCTACACAATAAAACACCCGTCGGCGCGTTATTCATGCATATTGCCCGATTTGCCCCAGCCCTAACCAGGTGCTGGGGCTTTTTTTTGTGGCTAATCCGGCTCAGTTACCGATGCTGGTGAAGCTGGAATCCGACGCCAGCAAATCCATCAAGAATATATCGGTTAGGTTGCACAGCATCCCGCCTTTATAGACTAATCGCTGTTTACGTCGCCTTCATGAGACCCTGCCTGCTTTTCTGGCTCATCGTAGTTGTTCCCTGTTCAGGTTTCGGGCAAGCCCTTGCCCCAGCCGTATTGGCGTGGGATAAAGCACCGGTACTTCGGAAAGCAGCCGGGTATGAAGAGCGCACGCTGCTGGAAGGGGAGACCCACGGTTTCTCGAACGTAACGGTTCAGGCCATTACGCTGGGGGCCAATCACCCCGCGCAGCCCGACCAGCAGCTGGACGAGGAGGCTATTCTGGTTGTCAAGGAAGGGCGTCTGACCGTTACCCTTGGGCAGGAACAACGGGAACTGGGTCCCGGCCGTATCGTCCTGGTCATGCCCGGCGACTTCTTTAAGCTGGAAAACAAAACTTCGCAGCCGCTCACGTATTACCAGATCCGGCTGACCTCCAACGAAGTGCCCGATCTCGATCTGTATCGGCTGATGGGCCAATCGGTCTGGGTTGACGCCCCTAAACCAGTGTCTACCTCGGCGGAGCGGGGTGACGACGTATTGTTTGAGGGACCTACGCTGATGGCCAAACGTATGCGGTTAGCCATGACGGTGCTTGGCCCCGGCGAGTCGAGCCACCCCGCCCACACGCATCCGGAAACTGAGCTGCTGATCGTGCTGGATAAGGTCGCAACCCCCCGTATTGACGGCGTGGCACAACCGGCCAGGCAGGGAGATGTGGTGTTCCTGGCGTCTGGGGTAGGTCATACCGTTCAAAACCGCGGAGCCGTGGCCTGTCGGTATCTGACGCTGACATTTGATTAGCCCGTAGCAAATTCGCCCGGTTGCCGTGTGGATAACGGCAAACGATTACGGACGCCTGTCAGCGCAGGATTGTGGTTAAAACCAGAATAGATTGTAATTTTGTTGAATTTTTTAGTCAAATTGTACGAAGTAAGCCCTTCGATTATGAATAGATTACCTTCAATCATAACCTTCCTTGCCGTTGTCTGGCTTTTCCCTGCTCCCGACTGCGCGGCTCAGAATGCCAAAGCGGCCAAAACCGGGCAGACTACCGACAAGGTAGACCGGGAGTATGCCCTGGAGGCAACTATGCTGGGTTATTTTGCCCCGAACGGTGCCCGCAACCCAACGCTGAAGGCCAACAAAGGCGACCGGGTCCGCATTACGGTCACCAACGGCGAAACCATGACGCACGATATTGTGCTGGAAAAGCTGGGCATCAAAAGCAAGACGCTGCAGGAGAAAGGCAGTAAAACCACCATCAGCTTCACCGCCGATAAAAACGATACGTATTTCTGTTCGGTGCCGGGTCACCGGGCGGCCGGTATGGTCGGCAGCGTTGAGGTAGTGGACGGCGTCATTTCCAACGCTACCGTTGCCGGACAACTGCCGATGAAAAACGGACAGCCGCTGAACCTCAATTTTGAGACGGGCAACCTGACCGACTGGACAGCGACGGGCGATGCGTTTGCCAAACCGCTCGTTAGTCAGGACCCGTCGCCGGTGCATGAAAAAGACATGACGATCGGCTTCGAGGGGAAGCATTTTCTGAGCAGTGGCGGAACGGCCAACTATAAACTTACCGGAACGTTGACCTCAGCGCCGTTTCCCGTAACGCAACCCTTTGCCGCCTTTAACGTATCGGGCGGGGCCTTGCAGGATACCCGGGTCGAACTGGTGCAGGCCGGGACCAACACCGTTATCTACACCATCACCGGGCAGGGACGGGCTACCCTGCAGCCGGCCGTAGTGGATCTGCAACCCTATCTGAATCAGGAGATATTTATCCGGATCATCGATAACGAGACCGGAATTTCGCAGATTCCGTACATCCCCAACGATAAATGGGCGCACATCAATTTCGATGATTTTCGCTTTTACCCGACCCGCCCGAACTTCCCCAACGAACTGAAACGGGAAGACATTATCATCCTGCCTCCCCTCGATCCGGTGCTCAACGCCGGCCTGTCGGGCGTGGAAGCGGCCAAAGCGATGACTCCGCCCAAAGGTTTCAGGGTTACCCTCGCAGCCGCCGAGCCGGATGTCGTTCGTCCGATCTGTTTCACGACCGACGCCCGCGGCCGGCTTTGGGTCGTTGAAGGCCATACGTACCCCGTTCCGGCACCCGAAGGGCAGGGCCGCGACCGCATTCTTATCCTTGAAGACACCAACGGCGACGGTACGCTCGACAAGCGCAAGGTGTTTATGGAAGGGCTAAATCTCGTCAGTGGTATTGAAGTTGGGATGGGGGGTGTATGGCTTGGAGCGGCTCCATATCTGCTGTTCGTTCCCGCCGATTTCAAGAACGATAAACCCCTCGGCCCACCCCAGAAACTCCTCGACGGCTGGGGGACCGACGATACCCACGAAACCCTGAACAGCCTCCGCTGGGGACCCGACGGCTGGCTGTATGGTACTCACGGCGTCTTTACCCACTCCAACGTAGGCAAACCGGGCGCCCCGGATTCGGAACGGACCAAACTTAACGCCGGCGTCTGGCGCTTCCACCCGACTACGAAGCAGTTTGAACTCTTTGCCGAAGGAACCAGTAATCCGTGGGGGCTCGACTTCAACGACTACGGCCACGCGTTCATTACAGCCTGCGTGATTCCGCACATGTACCACATGATTCAGGGTGGGCGCTACCAGCGGCAGGCCGGCAACCACTTCAACCCCTACACCTACGACGACATCAAAACCCACGCCGACCACCGGCACTGGGTCGGGGAGCGGGGGCCTCACGCGGGTAACTTCCGGTCGGCGTCGGCGGGGGGCGGACATGCCCACGCGGGTGCTATGATTTACCTCGGCAATAGCTGGCCGCAGGAGTACCGCAACGATATTTTCATGAACAACATCAACGGCGCCAGGCTGAACCAGGACCATCCGGTTCGGGAAGGTTCGGGCTACACCGTTACGCACAAGCCCGATTTTCTGGCCATGAACGATTCGTGGTCGCAGTGGCTGAACATGAAGTACGACGCCAGCGGCTCGGTCTGGGCCATTGACTGGTACGACAAAAACCAGTGCCACAGCCCGAATCCGGATGTGCATAACAAAACGATGGGCCGTATTTTCAAAATCACGCACGACAACGACAAGTGGGTGCAGGTGGATCTGTCCAGGGCGTCGGATATGGACCTGGTCAATTACCAGCTCCACCCCAACGAGTGGTACGTGCGGCAGGCCCGAACCCTTTTGCAGGAACGCGGACCGAATAAAAAAGTACATAAAGCGCTGAAAGACATCCTGGCCAAAAACCCCGATGCCACCCGCAAACTTCGGGCGCTCTGGGCACTGCATGTCACGCAGGGCCTGACCGAGAAGGAACTGACCGCGCTGTTGTCGGATGAGAGTGAATACGTCAGAAGCTGGGCCATCCAACTGCTGGCAGAAGACCGAACCGTATCGCCGGAGACCCTGAAACGCTTCACCGAGCTGGCTTCGACCGACCGGTCGGCACTGGTACGGCTGTACCTGACCTCGGCTATGCAACGGATCGATCCGGCGCAGCGGTGGGACGTACTGGATGCCCTCGTTCAGAAGGTAGAAAACAAGGATGACCACAACCTGCCGCTCATGTTGTGGTATGCGGCCGAACCGCTGGCCGCTATTGACATGAAGCGGGCGTTGGCCCTCGCCCAGAAGTCAAAGATGCCGAAGCACCTGCCGTACACGATTCAGCGCGTAGCGGCCATTGGTACAGACGACGCCAAGAAGCTGCTGAAGGAACTGAACGAGCGTGTCGGTAAGCTGGAGCATTCGCACGAGAACCACGAAATTCAAATGGTGCTTGCCAAAGTGCTGGGCGAGTAAAGAACACCTCCAATCCCTGAAAAGCGGTCGACCGTTCTTCTGGGGTAAACGAAATCGGTAATCAGAACTATGAAAATCAACGTAGTGAACCGCCATGTGGTGAGCGGCCTGCTGGCTTTGGGCTGTATCGCCACTGCCTACAGCCAGGACAAAACCCTGCTTAAAGTACGGCAGCAGCAAGCTGAAAAAGCGAGAACAAGCGAACGGGCACCGGCGAAACCCTTCGTGCCGACAAACGACTTCAAGAAAACGAAGCTAACCGGCGATTTCCTGTCGGAAGGCGTGGCCGTGGTCGATCTGAACAAAGATGGCCGGCTCGACATCGTGGCTGGTTATTACTGGTTTGAAGCGCCCAACTGGACCCGCCACGAAATGGCCCCGTCGCGTACGTTCGATCCGCGCAAGGAGTACAGCAATACGTTCCTGAGCATGGGTATGGACGTCGATCAGAACGGGTGGGACGATGTGGTTATCATCGACTATCCTGGCAAGCCGGGTTTCTGGTTCGAAAACCCGAAAGGCAAAGCAGCGGGCCCGTGGACGAAGCACATCCTGGCCGATTCGGTCGGTATCGCCAACGAGTCGCCGAATTTTGTGGATGTGGATGGCGACGGGCGGCTCGACATCCTGTGCGCCGACAAAGCCCGGAAGCAGATTGTCTGGCTGAAGGCCCCGTCGAAACCCGGCGAAACGGAGTGGAAACGCTTCGCCCTGAGTAAGCCGAATGTGCCTGGTACGGAAATGTTCTCCCACGGTATCGGCTACGGCGACATCAACAAAGACGGCTTCAACGACGTCGTGATCCGCGAAGGCTGGTTTCAGGGAACCGCTGACAAAACAGGGGGCAACTGGGCGTTTCACCCGGCCAACCTGGGCGAGCCCTGTTCGCACATGCAGGTGCTGGACGTAAACGGCGACGGGAAAAACGATGTCGTCAGTGCATCGGCGCACGCGCTGGGTGTCTGGTGGCATGAGCAGGTGACCGATGAGCAGGGGAACATCAACTTCCGGACGCACCTGATGAGCAACACCACGTCGCAGACGCACGCTACGATGATGGTCGATCTGAACGGCGACGGACGCCGGGACATGATCACCGGCAAGCGTTTTCTGGCCCACAACGGGAACGACCCCGGCGACAGCGATCCGCCGATTCTGATGTGGTTTGAGTTTACGCCGGGCAAAGCCCCGTATTACAAAGAACACGTCATCGACAACGATTCCGGGGTGGGTCTCAACATCGTGGCGCAGGACATGAACCGCGACGGAAAAACGGATATCGTCGTGGCAAACAAGAACGGGGTTTACCTGTTCGAGAACCGGATGAAGTGACTGGCTTACCCTTCAGGCAGTTGGGGGGCGCTGTACTGCCGTCGATACTGACTGGGGGCCATGCCAAGCTGCTGTTTGAAGTGCTTACTGAAATTGGCCCAGTTGTGAAAACCACTGTCGAAACAGATCTGCGTAACGGGCAGGCTGGTGGTCGTCAGCAGCTTGCAGGCGTGCGCCAGCCGGATTTCGGTCAGAAACTGCACGTAGCTCTTCTTCGTACTTTTCCGAAAGTATTGACAGAACGCCGAAACACTGCGGTGGGTCAGCGCAGCGACCTCCTCTAGCCGAATCTTCTGCTGGAAATAAGTCATCGTGTATTCCAGCACCGTATGAATCTGGGCCTGGTCGGTGGTTGAATACGTCAGCACCGGCGACTGATTAATGCGCGTGTACTCCCCCGACTGGCTGATCAGGTGCAGGCAGTCCAGTAGGGTTGCCAACTGGGTAAACCCCTGCTGCTGCTCAATGATACGTAGCTGTTCCGCTACCCGCCAACGAAGTTCCCCCCGCAGCCGCAGGCCCTGCACAGAAACATCCAGCAGGGTTTTGATGGCGTTCAGCTCGGGTAAGTCCAGAAACGCCCGGCCCCAGAAGTCTTTCGTAAAATGCACCACCATGGAACTGCCGACAGCGCTGGTGTCGGCCTTCCGAAACCAGTGCGGCAGGTTTTCGCCGAGCAGGTATACATCGTCAGGGTGATACTCGATCAGCGCATCGCCGATAAACGCCGTACCACCGCTCTCGCGGATTAAAGCCAGTTCGATTTCGGTGTGCTGGTGCCAGGGCGTTTCAAAGTACGGCGTCTGGTACGTCCGGGCCACAAACGACGATGCGTGGTTCAGCGGGAGTTTCTGAATAAGGGTTTTCATGCGCTATCTGTAGCAATTAGTCCGTCAGAATGGATAATCAGCTAAATATAACGGATAAAGTTGCGATAAAAGCGGTGGTACTGCTCGGCCGGTGTGGTTTCCTTTGTATAGTATTCAGCGAGAACACATTGTCACCCTGAACGCCCGCTGCGGCATCCTTTACCATGGAAAAAAACATCACATCGGCCGAGAAAGCGGCTTATCAACAGGACGGTTACCTCATCAAACGCGGGCTGTTCAGCCCCGAAGAGATTGATGTGTTGTATGGATTAGCCACCGACGACACCGTAACGGGGCACTCGATGGACCTGACCGACACCGAAGGCCGGGCCACCAAACTGACGCTCTGGTTCACGCCCGGCAATGATTCGTTCGGGCTCATGTCCCGCTCGGAGCGGCTGGTCAATGCCGTCCGGACGCTGCTCGGGCCCGCAGGCGACGTTTGTCATTTTCACTCGAAGGTGATGCAGAAAGAACCGCATACCGGCGGAGCCTGGGAGTGGCATCAGGACTATGGCTACTGGTATAAGAACGGCTTCCTCTACCCCGAAGCGATGATCTCGGTGATGGTAGCCCTGACCGAAGCGACCGTCGAGAACGGGTGTTTGCAGGTGCTGCCGGGTACGCACAGAATGCAGCGGTTTGAGCACACGTTTGTCGGTGAGCAGCAGGGGGCCGATCAGGCGTTTGTGGAAGAAGCGAGGAAGCACAGCGAGCTGGTGTATGTCACGCTGCAGCCGGGCGATGTGCTGTTCTTTCACGCGAACCTGCTCCACCGCTCCGATGCCAACCGGTCCGACAAAGCCCGCTGGTCGATCATTTCGGCGTATAACCTGAGCTACAACGTACCGTTCCGGGAGAAACACCTGTCCTGCATCACGCCGATCAGCGTTGTGCCCGACGAGGCTCTGCTGAACAGCGGAGTCCGGAAGCTTTCGGAAGCTGACTTCCTCGCCAAAGAAGAGGAAATTACCCTTAATGTTCAGTAGCGATTGCCCGGACTGCGAACGGACGAGTACGTAACGTGAACCGGTCATTCCCCGATTATACCGGATAGTTGGCTGCCGGCGACCGATGCTGGTTTATATTTGACGGCCAATCAATTCGTAGTCAGTCCGGTGTCTGCTATCCGGTCCTACGCCCATCACGCTGGTTTAACCAATGACGATTCGATTTTTTTGTCCCCGCTGGGGAAGTGAAGCCCTGTCCTGGCCGGTTTTCTGCCGGCAGGTGAAAGCCGCCGGATACGACGGCGTGGAAGCCGAAGTACCGTTTTCGGACGCGGAGCGGGCCGAGATGCTCGACGCGCTGGCCGGGTCAGACCTGCTGCTGATCGGTCAGTATTACCAGTCGTTCGACCGGGATTTTGACCAGCACGCCCGTCAGTATGAACGGTACCTTACCCACCTGGCGTCGGCCAGGCCTGTGCTGATCAATGCGCAGACCGGTAAGGATTACTTTACGCCGGAGCAGAATGCCCGCTTGTTCGGACTAGCCGCCGATAAGGAAGCGGCCACCGGCATACCCGTTTACCACGAGACTCACCGCAACAAGGCGCTGTTTGCGGCCCACGTGGCCCGGGACTATTTCGACCGGTTGCCCAGCCTGAAGATTACCGCCGATTTTTCGCACTGGTGCTGCGTATCGGAGTCACTGCTGGAGCAGCAGCCCGAAGCGGTGGCGCTGGCCTGTGAGCGGGCGTATCACATCCACTCGCGGGTAGGTCATTCGCAGGGGCCACAGGTAACCGACCCGCGCCTGCCGGAATGGAAGGCGGCCCTCGACGCGCACCTGAGCTGGTGGGATGCCATCGTGGCCCGTCGGCGGGCTGAAGGGGTGGAACAACTCACCATCAACACCGAGTTCGGGCCGGCGCCTTATTTGCCCACCATCCCGTTCACGAACATGCCGATCGCCAGCCAGTGGGACATCAACGTATCGATGCTCCACCTGCTGAAACAACGCTATGCCGCCGAAACTTACGCGCCGACTTACGGAGGTGACTAAAGCCGGGTGAGGGGGGAAGGGAGTAAGCAAAAACGCCAGGTTCCGGAATGCAAAAACGAAGCCCGGGCAGCGTCTACGACGCTGCCGGCTCGTTGTCTGTAGGGTCTTTAGGCCGTTTTTTTCGCTTTCGGAGCGCATCGTTCAGAATGTACTCGATCTGGCCGTTTACGCTCCTGAACTCCTCCTGGGCCCATATTTCGAGTTCTTTCAACGTATCGGGATTGATGCGCAGCACGAACGCCTTCTTTTCATTCGCCATAAAATAGTCTATGCAACATCGGCCGGTGAATCACACAAGCTGTGACTCACCGGCCGATCAACTAGGTGTACAGAGTCCCCGCGTTAACAACCGGACTTACCGATTTTTCGCCACAGAGGACAACCAGCAAGTTACTAACCATGGCCGCTTTTCGCTCCTCATCCAACTGCACTACGTCTTTTTCGGCCAGTCGGGCCAGCGCCATTTCTACCATACCGACGGCACCTTCCACGATCTGTTTCCGGGCCGACACAACGGCCGTAGCCTGCTGACGCTGCAGCATCGCCCCGGCAATTTCGGGGGCGTAGGCGAGGTGGCTGATTCGGGCTTCTACTACGTCGACACCGGCGCGCTCCAGCCGGGCGTTCAGCTCCTGTTCCAGAAACTGGTTGATCTGTCCGGTATTGTCGCGCAGCGTAACTGTCTCATGCTCATCTTCCATGTTGTCGTACGCGTGCGAACTGGCCAGAAACCGCACGGCCGCTTCCGACTGAATCTGCACGAACAACTGGTAGTTATCCACTTCAAATAAGGCCTTGGCCGTATCCGTTACCCGCCAGACCACGACGGCCGCAATCTCGATCGGGTTGCCCATCTTGTCGTTTACCTTGATGGTCTGGCCGTTCAGGTTACGGGCCCGCAGGCTGATTTTGATTTTACTGTACAACGGATTCACCCAGCGCAGACCGTTTTGTTTCATGGTACCGACGTAGTCGCCAAAGAGCGTAGACGCTATGGCTTCGTTGGGATTAATAACCGTAATACCCATCAGGATAACGAGTGAAACGATCAGCGTAGGAACGGCCAGCGCAATGGCTCCTCTGACAAACAGGAAGGCCGACGAAATAAGCAGCAACAGGCCAATCAGCAGCAGCAGGTAGCCTGACAGGGAGGTAAGCGGTTTTTCATTCATGGTGTTCTGATATCAAATTGATAGCACAATACTACCACGATTCGTTGGGTTTCCAAGGAAAATCTACACGAACGGTAAATTCGTACTAAAAGGCTGAAACATAACCGGGTGAAGTGGCAGGGGCAAGGCTGTCTGGTAGCTGAACCATCAGTAAAAAGCAGGGCTGTCTTTCTTCTTATCATACCATTGTGGTGCGTCGTTGTCTTTTTCCAAACGCCCGTTTTTGTATGCTGACCCGTTTTCTACTCGTCCACATCTGCCTGGCCGTCGCCCTACAGGCTGTTGCGCAGCCTAACCCGGAAAAACCCGATCTGCGGCAGGGGGCTTATTACTCCGAAGCGCAGGGAGCCGAAAAACTGCGGGAAGCGGCCCGGACCTACCCCGACCGGGCGGCCTGGGAAAAACGGGCGGCTCTGATTCGGCAGGGAATCCGCGATGGCATGGCGCTTGACGCACAACCGGCTCTGGCTCCGCTCAACCCCATCCGGCATAGCCTGCGGTCGATGAACGGCTATACCGTAGAGAACGTGGCGTTCGAGAGCCTGCCCGGCTTTTTTGTGACCGGCAATCTGTACCGGCCTGCCGGAACGGGCGGTAAACGGGCGGCTGTGTTGTGTACGCACGGGCACCTGCCCAGTCTGGATGCCCGCTACCGCGAGTACGTCCAGCAGCGGTGCGCTACGCTGGCCCGCATGGGGGCGGTGGTGTTCACCTTCGACATGCTCGGCTACGGCGACTCCAGACAGTGCAGCCATAAGCTTCCCAAAGCTCTGACGCTGCAGACGATCAACAGCCGGCGGGCGCTGGATTTTCTGCTGAGCCTGCCGGAGGTCGACAGCAGTCGGGTTGGCGTAACGGGCGAATCGGGTGGGGGAACGCAGACGTTTCTGCTGACGGCCCTCGATCCGCGGGTGAAAGTAGCGGCCCCGGTCGTGATGGTATCGGCTCATTTCTTTGGCGGCTGCACCTGCGAAAGCGGTATGCCCATCCACAAACGCCCGACCCACGAAACCAGCAATGCCGAGATTGCCGCGCTGGCCGCTCCCCGTCCCCTGCTGCTGGTGTCGGATGGGAAAGACTGGACGAAGAATACCCCGCAGGTTGAGTTTCCGTACATTCAGCGCGTGTACCGGCTGTATGGCGCGTCGGAGCGGGTCGAGAACGTACACCTCCCCGACGAAGGACACGATTACGGGCCTTCCAAACGGGCCGCGGCCTACCGGTTTCTGGCCAGACACCTGCAACTGGACCTGAATCGGGTACTGACGAACGGGCAGATCGACGAAGGCCCCAACACCATCCTGGAGCCCGCTACGCTGCAGGTCTTTACGGCGGAGCATCCACTACCGACGCGGGCGGTTCAGGGCGACGAGGCTGTTATGTCGCTGCTTCGGTAGTTAGGGTGCTGACCGGTGCGGGCTGATCGACCCGCCGGCCCAGCCACCAGAAACCACCGGCCGCCAGTAAGCCGAGGGCGGTCACGGCGAACCACAATGCGCCAAAACTGGCGTGTGTAACCACCTGCGAGCCAAAGGCCGGGGCTGCGGTTTGGGCAAAGGCCCAGCCCATGGAGTACAGGGCCAGGTACTCACCCCGGTTGACCGTACCGGCGCGCTCCACGGCGAATGAGAGCATAAACGGGAGGGCCAGCATCTCACCAATCGTAATGATCACTACCGACACCACCGCTATGCCCGGCCAGTCGGTTAGGTTGAGTATCAGAAAGGAGCCGGCAATGAGCGTTACCCCCACGGCGATAATCGTGGATTTCTGCCGTATGCTTTGTTCCAGCCGGTAGATCAGCGCCATCTCCACGCACACAATCAGGATGCCGTTGAGTGCCATCAGCAGTCCGATCTGTGCTTCACTCAAACCAAGCATCTGCTTGAAATACAGTGGCTGCTGCGAGAAAAACTGCATAAACACCAGGCCGTTCAGGGCGCACAGGCCCACAAACAGCACAAACGGAACGTCGCGGTACGGCGACATAACCCGCACGGGTTCCTGCCCCGGCTGAGATTGGGTGATCGTTGGGGGTGGAACCGGCAGAAAGCCCCACAGCACCAGGCCCGCTACGATGCACGTTAACCCATCGGCCCAGAATAACAGGCTGTAATTGACGCTGGCGAGCAGCCCACCAAAGCCGCCCCCCACGGCCCAGCCCAGGTTGATAGCCAGCCGGTTCAGCGAGAAAGCGCGCGTGCGGTTGTCGGCTTCGCTGTAATGCGCAATGGCGGCCTGGTTGGCCGGCCGGAACGCATCGCCCAGCAGCGTAAACGTGAACACGCTCACGCAGAGCCCGTAGAAATTCGTAACGAACTGAAGCCCCAGCAAAAAAAAACCACTGAACAGCAGACTGAACAGCTGGGTGTAATAGAAGCCAAACCGGTCCGTCAGCCGACCGCCGAGGAAGGTTCCGACAAAAGCGCCCAGTCCGTAGATGGCCATCACGATACCCGTATCGGTCAGGCTGTAGTGCAGGTGCTGGGTCAGGTAAAGCGTCAGGAACGGCAGCACCATCGTTCCGCAGCGGTTGATCAGCATCACCCCCGCCAGCAGCCAGATCGACGGCGAAAGACCCTGGTAAGCATTCCGGTAAAGGCGTAGCGTTTGTTGTACCATACCGCAAAGGTCGCCGGTTGGGCAGCAACAAAAAAGCCCCAGGGCTACGGGACTTCCTGAACGGTATTATTTTTTGGTTATCAGCCCAACCGACGGGGCTAGTCGCCGTCGGCGAAGATTTTCTTGTCGGTAATCAGGGGGCGGTGTTCTTCCAGGAATGCCTTGAACAGCCGGATTTCCTCGATCTGTTTTTCAATCGGGTGGGTCAGGGCGTAGCTTTCTACGTACACATCGGTAAAGTCGGTGATCACGTATTCCATCAGCTTGATACCCCGGCGCTTGAGGGCATGGAGGTACAGATTCTGGTGGTTATGCACGTAGCGGTTGGCCTGGTACGAGGCCGTAGTTTTGATGTCGACGGCTTTGAACTTCCCGATCAGGTCGACGTAGCCATAAAACAGTACGTCGTCAATTTCCCACTGGCAGTACACCTGCGTATCGACGATTGGGCGGGGGAGCAGCTTCCGGACTTTGCGTAGGATGTCCGGATCGAAGCGGTCTTCGTTTTCGCCTTTAACGACCGCGTCTTCGAAAGAAATACCGCGTTCCTGCGCTTCGGTAGTGGGTGTCGGCACCCGATTGATGGTATCGATCAAAGCCTGAACAGACAAATTTCCCCCGCTGACGTAGCGCGAGAAAACGTTGAGTAACGTCGGGTAAAAGCGGTATTTGATCATGGGTTTCAGGTTTGTAGTTAGTGGTTTGTAGTTTATGGTTACCCCGCCCGGTTTAACTACGAACCACAAACCACTAACTACAAACCACTAACCAAGAACTTAGTTTCTGACCACCAGCAGCACCCCGCCGATGATGAGGGCGAGGCCGAGTAAGCGCCAGCCGTTCACCGGGTGCACCGTGAAGCCCAGCATACCGTAATGGTCGAGGATAACGGCCGCGAGAAGCTGTCCGGCTACGCTGAGACTTACCAGGTTGGCCGTGCCGATCCGCGGCACCGACACGATGACCGTCGTTACGTACACGGCACCGATGAGGCCGCCGGTCCATTTCCACCAGCTCACCTGACGAATGGTCTCGGGGGCGGGCAGCGGTCCGCCCGTTAGCAGCTGAGTGAGTATAAGCGTCAGGAAACCGGAGCCGAAGGAGATGGCAGCCGCCAGCACCGGATTACCCATCATGTAGCGAAGGTTGGCATTCACACCCGCCTGAACCGTAACGGCGATGCCGGTCAGGAAGGCAAGCAGCAAAAAGAAATACGTCATAGTCAGAGCAGAACAAGCGAATTGCAAAGGTAGGTATCCGACGCGGGATGCTGTGTCCCGGGAGCGTCTTTTCGCAGGTGGTGGTTTGTGGCCGGATCGGGCGTTGGGCGGGCTTCGCTGAGGCCGAAACGGGTATTGAAAAAAGTGCGGCCGAACCCAATACCGCCCGGCCGCAACCCGCCTTACTAACCTATGATACCTTAGAAAACCAAATTGTCAAAAATCTACTTGTTAAGTTGTTGCCGACTTAATAACAGAAACATTTCGGCTGCGTGCCAGGTATGCGGAAACGCCAGCTTCTGCTTCACCAGATCGCGATCCAGTACGGTCAGGCTGGGATAATGCGCACGGCTGGCCTGCTGCTCCCAGCTCAGCGGATAATCCAGGGTGCTGACCAGGCCGCGTTTCTCCGTAGCATTGGACCGGCCATAAAAGTTATCTTCCGCCCAGGCCAGATACGGGTATTTCCGGCCTGCTTCCTCGTCAACTGGTTTGCCCGCTACGTGCTGGTCCTGGTATGCCCACCAGACCAGGGCTGAATAGCTGTCGTACTGCGCCGGGATGACGTAGAGGTCGGGAAGGTTCATGGCCTTCAGGCCGTATTTCAGCCACTTCGTCTGAAACACCGGATGCTCGGCATAATCCGTCTTGCCGACGATGTAGGCGTTTTTCTCGAACCGCCTGACGGAGTCCAGCACCGTAGCAACGGCCGGGTGGCTCTTGTCCGAAACGAGTGAGATCAGAAAGAGCACCTGCCCGAGGTTGTCGGCTTCGGCAATGCCGCGATTGTTGCGGTCGAACGGGTCGCGAATGGCCATGATCCAGTCGCGGATCAGGTGCAGGTTATCCGTTGTGCGCAGGACCATAGCCATCAGGGCAGCATCGCGGAACCACGGCCGGGTGTACACCAGAAAGTTGGGTACTGGCCGGCCGTTGATGATATTGATGAGCACTTCCTGATGGAGCACCCGCAGCACCGGGCCATAGGCCTTGTCGGCAAAGGTGGGCAGCGACAGCCGGCTTCGGGTGCCGGGAATGAGTCTGGGGCGCTTGCCGGGCTGCAGAATCCAGACTCCGTTCTCATCCTCCCGAATCTGAATCGTTCGTGACAGACTGTCTGTTTCGCCGGCCAGCGTCAGGTGGACGAGGTACTCCGACGGAACGATGACCGCCCGCTCGACCCGCCATTGCTCCTCAATGTTGCCCGTAAGGGCGTTCAGCAGCCGGCCGTCGCGGTAAATCAGCTTCAGCCGGTCGCCCATGCCGAACAGAAAAAATTTCAGATCAGGCAGATCGCTGCGGCTGGGGTGTTCCTGCCGGAGCCGCGTCAGGCTTTCGCGGTATTGACCGAGGGCCCCTTTCGGGTCCGGATGAAACGCCGGCGGAACGGGCTTCTGCGCGAGCGCCAGCGCGGGAAGCAGCCAGAAAAGGAGATAGCCGATGCGCACAGTGAATGACCGGTTGGATGAGGGGCGGTGATGCTGCAAATGTATTCGGCAAACCAGTTTGCACAAGCGTTGAGCAGGTTAATTTCTACGGCGTAGCCGGACCCGTAACCGCTTGAAAACAAACACCGCAAGCCGAATGATGACCTGCGGTGTTTGTTGGTGTTTCGACCCTGCTGAAACCCTGCCTGATTGCTTCGTCAGGCGATCCAGGTGAACTGGTAGTCCAGCTCGGGCAGTTTAGTCCGTTCGGCAACCCGGCGCAGGCGGTCGGGCAGGGCCATCAGGTAATCCCGGGCGCGCTGACCGGCGTCGTTGAGGTCTTCTACGTACGCGATTTGCCACTCGGTCAGCAGCGAATCGAGAATGTTGATGTAATCGTGCGTTGTATAGACGCCCAGCCGCTGGGCCGCGTCGGAAAAGTGGGAGAACGTCTGCCCGATCTGAACGCCGGTTTCGCGCAGGAAGTGGGCCGGCATCACGATTTTCTTGCGCATCATGTCCTCGAAGGCCAGCATCATGCCCGTCGGGTCGATCTCAAAAATCTGGCTGACAAAGGATTTATAGGCTTTGGCGTGGCGCATCTCATCGGACGCGATCACCCCGCATATTTTCGAAAGCTGGGCGTTCCCCGCCTGCTTGGCCAGCGTAGCGGTCCGGCGGTGCGATATGTTGGTCGCCAGTTCCTGAAAGGAGGTATAGACGAAATTGCGGTAGGGGTCGCGGCCGGTCTGAATATCGAACCCGTCGGCAATGAGGTATTGGGTCGACACTTCCATGGCCCGCATGTTCACCCGGCCCGACAGGTACAGGTACTTGTTCAGCAGGTCGCCGTGGCGATTTTCTTCGGCCGTCCAGTTGCGCACCCACTTCGTCCAGGCGCTGGGATCGTGCTGATTAATGCCCGTTACGTCCATCAGCCAGGATTCGTACGTAGGCAGGGCTTCCTCCGTGATGGTATCGCCAACCAGTACCGCAATGTGATCGTAGGGAAGTTCCCGGGCGCTTTCCCGGAGCAGTTTTACCTCCTCCAGAAAGTTTTCCTGCGTCGCGTCGGGCAGCAGATCAGACGGCTGCCAGTACTCTTCGACTGGTTTGAGGAATTCGGCCATGACTACATCAAGCTTCCCCTCTATATATCGCATTACTTCCAAACGTACGTCAGATAGTACCATAGGTCTTTCGAAGTGGGCGTAGTAAAAAAATAAGGCGCAAATTACGCAATTTTAACCGACATACACCCGATTAATAAACGTCTGTTGAGCGATCTGGTTCACTGATGCCCCGAATTTATCCGTTCCGTGGTTCGCCGTAAGGCCGCGCCAAACGGGTTTGGCGCATTAGATTACCCCGGCAAGACCGTGTAAGCGATGCATTTGTTTATTTTTGAGAAAAATTTGCCTGATGAAGAAGCTGCTGGATTACGTGCTGAGTGTCGTGTACGTCGTGTATTTCGGACTGTTACTGGTTGTTTTTCACGTGATTCAGGTGGTTTGCTTCCACCTGTTCGGGAAGCAGGTCCACAAGAAGTCGGTGGATGTCTTCAACTTTTTTATTACCTACGGCTGGCTGATGACCGGCACGCGGATTACGTTCCGGCAGGAGACCGACCTCCCCACAGATCGGCCGATTATCTTCGTGGCCAACCACCAGAGCATGTTCGATATTCCGCCCATCATCTGGTTTCTGCGCCGACACACGCCCATCTTCATTTCCAAAATTGAGCTATCTAAGGGCATTCCCGGGATCTCCTACAATCTGCGGAAAAGCGGGGCCGCCCTGATCGACCGGAAAGACGCCAAACAGGCCATCGTCGAAATCGGCCGGCTGGGTAAACTGATCAGGGAGCGGAACCATTCCGCCGTTATCTTTCCCGAGGGTACACGCACGGCCAGCGGACCGATGAAGCCGTTTGCGGTGGGTGGAATCGCGACCCTGCTCAAGCGGGCCCCGAACGCGCTGATCGTGCCGGTTGCCATTCAGGGTACGGGTCGCTTTACGCCGAAGGGCTTGTTTCCGCTCACCTCGTTCTCGTCGCTGTCATGCACGGCCCTGCGGGGGATCGAGCCGGCGGGCCAAACGCCCGAAACGGTTGTTCAGCAGGCACAGGACGCGATTCGGGCCGTAGTAGAGGGACCACAAAGTCGTATGGCCGTTACGCGGTAACAGCGCTGAAGTCCAGGCTGCAAACCGTACAAACGGCCACCGGATTGGGCCTGTAAAACGAACATAGTAGAATAAAACAGCCTGTATTCTTTAGGAAGGGTATGCTATACCTTTTCTTATTTGTATGAACCAGGAGACAGGCCGACGCGATTTCCTGAAGACAACCGGCCTGACAATGGCGGGGCTGGGGTTACTGCCGATCGCAGACAGCCAGGTCGCCCAGGCCCTCGGGAAACCCAGACAGGTTGAACTGGCCATTGCCACCATTACGTGCGATGGATTCGGCGATGAAAACTTCGAAAAAGCCTTCGCGGTCATTCCCCGGCTGCCGTTCAAAAACGTAGAATTCAATTGCTGGTACGGGCGTAACCTCACGCCCAATGGCATCCGGAGCATTAAAGAGCGATGCCGGCAGCATAGCCTGATTCCCATCTGCGTGCAGGGCAGTTCGTTCGGGGCGTCGGGTAATGTCATCAAGGACGTAACGCATAAGCTCTGGAATATGGAAGCGGCCCGGCAACTGGGTTGCAAACGCGTGAAGTTTACCGGTGCCAGACGCGGGACCGAGGGCGGGCTGGACGCGATCATCAGCGTACTGAAGGAACTGGCGCCCGCGGCCGAAGACATGGACATGCTAGTGCTGCTGGAAAACCACGCCAACAATAACCTCGAAACCATCGAAGATTACGACCGTATTTTCAGCGCAGTCGATTCGCCGAAAATCGGTATGTGCATGGACAACGCCCACTTCGACGGTGCCAATGTGGACCTGATGGCGGTGGTTGACCGGTTCCATTCGAAGATTTTGCACATCGACCTGAAAGACACTGAGCGCAAGGGCATCCACAAAGTAGTACGGTACGGCGAGGGCGTGACCGACAACGCCGGGGTGGTCGAAAAAATGCTGGGCTACGGCTACAAGGGATACCTGCTGATCGAGATGGCGCCCCCCCAGAACCAACAGACGCTGGAACAGGACCTGCAAAAAGCGTACGACCTGTTCCATAAGTACGAACGGTAGGGATATGGCCACGAACACGATTACCTGCTTTACCCGGTTTAGGGCTGCGCGCTGGGCTTTCGTCGCGGTTCTTGCTGCGGTTCTGCTGGTTGCCTTTCGCCGGCAGGGGGGCGAGGGCGACCAACCCCGGGTGCTGGACAGCCGCCTGGAGCTGACCCTATTTGCTGAAAACCCGGACATCGTAACGCCAATCGGGATCGCCATCGACAGCCTCAGCCGGATCTTCGTCCTGGAGTCGCATACGCACCTGCCCCCCAAAGACTACCCGCATCCCCGCGGTGACCTCATCAAGGTGTTTGTCGACAGCAACAACGACGGGCGACCCGACCGAACCACCGTGTTTGCCGACGGCCTGACGGAAGGGCTGAACCTGGCCTTTTCGCCGGAAGGACACCTGTATGCCGTTACGTCCCGGGCGGTCTGGACATTGTACGACCGGGATGGCGATGGCGTAAGTGAGGAGCGCAGGAAGGTCCTGGAACTGACGCAGCCGGCCAGTGTCTACGCACACGCGGCCCTGCTCGGCATTACGTTCTCACCCAATGGCTGGATGTACGTATCCCGGGGTAACACCGGCGGGCAAGCCTGGAAGCTGATCGGCACTGATGGCTCGTCGGTGAGTGGCTACGGCGACGGGGGCAACATCGTGCGGGCACGTCCCGATGGGTCCCGGCTCGAAGAGGTAGCGACCGGCTTCTGGAACCCCATGGATCTTAAGTTCGATGCTACAGGGCATCTCCTGGCGGCCGACAACGACCCCGACAGTCGGGGACCAAACCGGCTGGTACACGTCGTGCCGGGCGGTGATTATGGCTATAAATCGCTGTATGGCGGTAGTGGAATTCATCCGTATTCGGCCTGGAATGGCGAACTGCCCGGTACGTTACCCTATGCCGCTGGCCTGGGCGAAGCGCCGTCGGGTCTGCTCAACGCCAGTCTGGCGGCTCTCCCGGCGGATTACCAGGGGCAGATGCTGTCGTCAATCTGGGAGGAAAGCCGGATCGTTCGGATTCGGCTGACTCCCAACGGCGTTTCGCTGACGGGTGAGCCCGAGGTTATTGTCGCAGGGGGGGCGGAATTTCGGCCGGTCGCTTTTGCCGCGGACCGTAACGGAGCCATCTACTTCACCGATTGGGTACTCCGCGATTACCCGAATCATGGCAAAGGCCGTATCTGGAAACTGTCGGTCCGGCCCGGCACGACTGCCTCGCGCCCGCGATCGCCCAACGGAGCAGCCGGCCCCAACGACGGCGACGGGCCGTTGACGGAGTTGTACGCCAGCCTGGATGCTGACCAGCTAACAACCAATCTGCAATCCACCGATCCGTTCCGGCAACACGCGGCTACCGTGGCATTTACGAAACCAGCCTTGCGCCAGCCCCTTATCAAAGCCACGGCAGATGCCAGCCCTGCCGTTCGGTTAGGGGCTTTGATCGCTCTGCAACGGGCGGGTCACGAACCGGCCGAACCCATCGCGCGTCGGTTGCTGTCGGACCCGGACGGGCGGGTTCGGCAACGGGCGTTGATGTGGATTGGACAGGTGGGTATGGTCGCGTTGAAGCCGGAACTGGAGCGGGCGCTGACGGCCGGACCAGTGGCGCCGGCCTTGTTTGATACGTATCTGGAAACCGTTGCGCACCTGACACCGGACTTTGTTGACGCGTTCAAAAACCGCTCGGAGCTTTATTCTAAATCCATCAAACGAACCCTGCCGCCCCGGTTCATTGAAAAGTTTATCGGGGACAGGACCAAACCCGCCGACCTGCGGGCGCTGGCAATTCGCCACCTGAAAAATCCCGCTGAGCAGGGGCCGTTGCTGGTGTCGCTGCTGACGACCGAAACAGCCGCGCTATTGCGCCTGGACGCTGTACGGGCCCTGGCCAATGTGCCCGACCCGACCGTGGCAACGCAGCTGCTGCGGATGGCAACGAACCGGGCCGAGCCAGCCCTGGTACGGGCAGAAGCCCTGCTGGCACTGGCCCGCCAGCCAACCGACGTATCGACCGGCGTACAGACCCTGCTGAATGACCCGAATCCCGATGTGCAGCTCGAAGCGGTCCGCTACCTGCGCACCCGATTGTCGACCGCTGATGCCCGAAAACTATTCCAGCCACGCCTTGCCTCGCTCAGAACCCATCCGGACAGCCCGATGGCCCAGCAACTCACGCTGGCTGGGACTGCTCCGGGCGGTAATGCGCCAAAGCGACCAACGTCGTTAGCCGCCTGGGAGTCGGTGCTGGCAACGGGGGGTATGCCGGAACGAGGGCGTCGGGTATTCTACTCGGTACAGGCTACGTGTTCGTCCTGCCACGCCATCGAGGGCCGGGGTGGTGATCTGGGGCCGGACCTGAGCAACGTCGGGCGCTCGAAGTCCCGAACGCAGTTGATCCAGGCCATTCTGCGACCGTCGCAGGAGATCAGCCCCGAATGGCAGGGCTGGTCTATCAGGCTCAAAAATGGGGAAGAGCATCAGGGTCGCCAGATCGACGTAGGCGGGAAAGAGATTGAACTGTACACCCAGGCCGCCGGTTTCGTCACCTTCCCCATGAAGGACATTCAGGACTACGGCCTGATCAAAACCTCACTCATGCCCGAGGGGCTGGAAAGCCAGTTAACCGTCGATGACCTGCGGGATCTGCTCGCGTTTCTACAGGCCAAGAAGTGATCGGCGTTGGGGTTGGCTACGTGGGCAGGCGCGTAGGAACCAACCGATTTAACGATTTTTAAAGCGCTGATTTCAAAACCACCCGGTAGCTTTAGCTTTCACAATTCCTGCTGGTATGTCGGCCAAACAAAGGTGGTCTAAAAGATTTTGGGTAGGCGTATCCGTTGGGGTACTGTGTTACGCAGGCGTTTACCTGTTTCTGTATGCCGGCAAAGACCCGCAGGCAAACCGGTACCGGTCCTTTAGGTTTGTGGTGTAGTAAGAAACCAAGATTTGAGTAGCTTACCCATAAAGAAAACAGAGCGGGCTTCCCTATGGCATACCGGCCAGGCTAACGACCAACGGGTGGATTCAGGACCCGCTCTG